>OLQP01000008.1_pt1 | contig 206402 bp, 178 predicted proteins | sample 1643181 | NCBI WGS metagenome assembly OLQP01 (sample SAMEA3136710, study PRJEB25190) | human gut metagenome | biome: human gut; feature: human-associated habitat; material: faeces | place: Austria | collected 2013 | reverse complement strand
CACGCAAAGGAAAGCACTTAATGTGCTTTCCGTCTTGCGCAGGACTGTAGAGCAGCAAACTTAAACAGCGGGCGGCCCGTTCCGGGAATCTGCCCCCGCGCACAGAAGGGGATTCCTTTTGCCAATAAGGGACAAGTTTATTTTGGTCGGTTTTCCTGCTTGAATTTGAAACATTTCGTCTGGCCAGAGCGTATCTATGGTGAGGACCTCATCAAGAATCAGTACCGTCACCGGGAGGTGATTATGGAAGAGCAAACATTTAGACAGGCGGTCGAAGATTACCGAGATGTCGTGTTTCGAATCGCGTTGACGTATCTGCGCGATCGCGCCGATGCCGATGATGTTGCCCAAGATGTCTTTCTTAAGCTGCTCAAAAGCAATGCGCAATTTGAGAGTTGGGAGCATCTTCGCCGCTGGCTTATCCGGGTCACGATCAATGAATGCAAATCGCTCTTTCGAAAGCCATGGAGGCGTGTGGAGGATATTGAGAACCTGGCCGATTCGCTTTCGACGGCGCAGGAGGAGACCAAGGCGGTTCTGTCAGACGTTATGCGACTTCCGGAGCGATTCCGTGTTCCCATCGTGCTCTATTACTATCTGGGCTTTTCGACCTCAGAGATTGCCGAGTTACTGCATGTGCCAGCCGCGACCGTTCGAACGCGTTTAGCTCGCGGTCGATCGAAGCTCAAATTCATCCTAGAGGAGGGCGACCGTGAAATCCAATCAAATCAAGCAGGCCTTCGAGTCCATCCAGGCCGATAGCAATCTTGCAGATCGCGTCCTTAATACTGCTGCGGGTGAGCCGCTTCATCGAAAGGGCCACGCGAAGCCTCTCTATGTTGCCGTAATCGGATGTCTTGCCGGAGTTTTGGCGACTGGAGGGGTCGCCTACGCCGTTGTCAATTCCAGATATTTTGCCTCAGCCTGGGGAAACCACGGCAACGGGGATTCCATTACCTGGACAAACGGCGGCTCATCGGGGACTAAGTATACCTACACCAGAGAGTTTGGTGATGGCATCGCGCCCCAAAGCCTGGAAGGCGCAGTCCAGGAGGTCAATCTGTCCGTCGAGGGTAACGGCTATACGCTTGATATCCATGAGATGGCTATTGACCAAAACGGCTGCGGAGCCGTGACGTTTACGTTGTCCAATCCAAATGGCGTTAACTACTACAAGCCGGCAGCAGAGACAGGCGAACTTGTTCTCTATGGTGAAGAAGAACAAGGCATCGGCACGCCCAGCATGAACTTCGGCGAGGAATGGGCTGATACACGCTGCACAATTGATAAGGACACATCAAGCGACACGGTCATTAATGGCACGATGTACTTTGCCTCGTGGGATCGCGAGCGAGATTTGGGACATGCGGTCACCTGGAATATCTGCTGGAAGGAGGGCGAAGGCGAGGATGCGAAGCCGTTCGAGGCATCGACGCCCGAGTTTAGCGTTGGAGCGTACGTCGATACAAAGGAACTCCGCTCCGATGACTCGCCTCTCGAGATCAGCCCGTTTTCTATCCAGACACACATCGATGATCTGGGCATTGACGCAGTCACGAAAAAGTTGACCGTTACCTACAAGGATGGATCGGAGCATATTATCGAAGATGATGCTGCGGGCGCGTACAATTTATATTTTTCGCTGACGCGCAATAGCGGAGAGAACATCTCGGTGCCGACAAAACTGATCAATGTCGATCAAGTGGTCTCGGTAACCCTTGAGGGCACGAGGTACACATCAGCAGGAGAGACCGAAACAGAAGTACCCTTTTCCACCGTCTATTCGTAAGGCCTAGGTCGCTTCCCAAGAGGGGAAGCGACCTATTTTGCGTTATATGGACGGTTAGATTGAACGCTATTTGTCTGATTCTCGGAAGAACGTGGCAAATGGATGCGAATCACCGTGAAGAGCGGCGTTTTCCCAGATAAAACCGACCAAAATAAACCTGTCCCTTTTTGGGAGGGAACGTTGCCCCAACAAGCACGTCAGATTTCCGGACCGGGCCACCCGCTGTTTAAGTTTGTCGCGAGTTCCGCACGCAAAGGAAAGCACTTAATGTGCATTCCGTCTTGCGCAGGACTGTAGAGCAGCAAACTTAACCCCTGTGCCGTCCGGCCAGGGAATCCACTCCCGCGCACAGAAGGGGATTCCTTTTGTGTAGGCTTTGCGGAAATGTGCTCATTTTGGGATACGCCCGGCGGCGTGGTCTGTTGACGGCACAGCTAACGGCACGTATCCTATCGAACTGCGTGTTTCGTAGGGGGATGCTGACCCCTCGATTCAAGCCGTTGCACTTTACAGAAAGCTGGAATCATTCGAGAAGGAGTACGCTTTGCCTACTATTAACCAGCTGGTTCGCCAGGGCCGTCGTTCCGTGCCCAAGAAGTCTAAGAACGCTGCTCTGCAGCACAACTCCCAGAAGCGCGGCGTGTGCACCCGCGTCTTCACCACGAGCCCCAAGAAGCCGAACTCGGCTCTTCGTAAGGTTGCCCGTGTTCGCCTCGTCAACGGCATCGAAGTTACCGCTTACATCCCGGGTGAGGGCCACAACCTGCAGGAGCACTCCATCGTGCTCGTCCGCGGCGGTCGTGTCCGTGACCTCCCTGGTGTCCGTTATCACGTCATCCGTGGCGCCTACGACGCTGCTCCGGTCCAGAACCGTATGCAGGCCCGTTCCAAGTACGGTGCTAAGCGCCCCAAGGCCAAATAAGCCAGATAACGTTTTGATACTTTCGCCGTGTGCCGCCTAAACGCCGCACGGTAGACACTTAAGGAGATTTCACATGCCGCGTCGTGCAGCAGCTAATCGTCGTGAGGTTCAGCCTGACGCCGTTTACAACAACCGCCTGGTGACTCAGCTCATCAACAAGGTCCTTCTTGACGGCAAGAAGGCCACCGCTGAGCGCATCGTCTACACCGCTTTCGAGATCGTTGCCGAGAAGTCCGAGGGCGGCGACGCTCTCGCTACCTTCAAGAAGGCTATGGACAACGTCAAGCCCACGCTCGAGGTTAAGCCCAAGCGTGTCGGTGGCGCTACCTATCAGGTCCCGATGGAGGTCAACTCCCGTCGTTCCACCGCTCTGGGTATCCGCTGGATCGTCAACTTCTCCCGCGCTCGCAAGGAGAAGACCATGGCCGAGCGTCTCGCCAACGAGATCCTCGACGCTTCCAACGGCCTGGGCGCTTCCGTCAAGAAGCGTGAGGACGTCTTCAAGATGGCCGAGGCCAACCGCGCGTTCTCTCACTATCGTTGGTAAGTTAAGGTAAGGAACTAACATGGCTAAGCCTAAGTACAAGCTTTCCGATACCCGTAACATCGGCATCATGGCTCACATCGATGCTGGTAAGACCACCACGACCGAGCGTATTCTTTACTACACCGGTAAGACCCACAAGATCGGTGAGGTCCATGAGGGCGCTGCCACCATGGACTGGATGGTTCAGGAGCAGGAGCGCGGCGTAACCATTACCTCCGCTGCTACCACCTGCTTCTGGAACAAGGACGGTAAGGACTACCGCATCCAGATCATCGACACCCCGGGCCACGTTGACTTCACCGCCGAGGTCGAGCGCTGCCTGCGCGTCCTCGATGGCGCTGTCGCCGTCTTCGACGCCGTCGCTGGCGTTCAGCCCCAGTCTGAGACCGTTTGGCGTCAGGCTTCCACCTTCAACGTCCCCCGCATCGCCTTCATCAACAAGTATGACCGCGTGGGCGCTGACTTCTTCAACGCTATCGAGACCATGAAGGATCGTCTTGACGCCAACGCCGTGGCCGCTCAGGTCCCGATGGGCGCCGAGGACAACTTCTGGGGCGTCATCGACCTGGTCACCATGACTGCATGGGACTTCAAGGCCGACGAGAAGGGTATGACCTACCCCGAGCCGATGGACGAGATCCCGGCTGAGTTTGCTGACATCGCTGCCACCAAGCGCGAGGAGCTCCTCGACGCTGCTGCCAGCTTTGACGACGAGCTCATGGAGAAGATCCTCATGGAGGAGGACTTCACCGTCGAGGAGCTCAAGGCTGCTCTGCGCAAGGGCGTTTTGGCCAACGAACTCAATCTCGTCTTCGTGGGTTCCGCCTACAAGAACAAGGGCGTTCAGGAGCTGCTCGACGCTGTCGTCGACTACCTGCCCAGCCCGCTTGACGTCGAGGCCGTCACCGGTACCGATCCGGACACCGGCGAGGAGATCCAGCGTCATCCTTCCTTCGACGAGCCTTTCTCCGGCCTGGTCTTCAAGATCATGACCGACCCGTTCGTCGGTAAGCTCACCTACGTCCGCGTTTACTCCGGCCGCGCCGAGTCCGGCTCCTACGTTGTCAACGCTTCCAACGGTCAGCGCGAGCGCCTCGGCCGCATCCTCGAGATGAACGCCGCCGAGCGTATCGACCGTGACGACGCTGCCGCCGGCGACATCGTCGCTTGCGTCGGCTTCAAGAACTCCACCACCGGTGACACCCTGTGCGCCGAGGGCAAGGAGATCGTCCTCGAGAAGATCGAGTTCGCTAAGCCCGTTATTGACGTTGCCATCGAGCCCAAGACCAAGGCCGAGCAGGATAAGATGTCCCTGGCTCTGACCAAGCTCGCCGAGGAGGACCCGACCTTCCAGGTGTCCACCAACCACGAGACCGGCCAGACCATCATCGCCGGCATGGGCGAGCTGCACCTCGAGATTATCGTCGACCGTCTGCTCCGCGAGTTCAAGGTTGACGCTAACGTTGGTAAGCCCCAGGTTGCCTACCGCGAGACCGCTGGTCACGACGTCGAGAAGGCTGAGGGCAAGTTCGTCCGTCAGTCCGGCGGTCGCGGTCAGTACGGCCACGCCGTCATCAAGCTCGAGAAGATGGAGGAGGGCTTCGGCTACGAGTTCGTCAACGCTATCGTCGGCGGCGTCGTGCCCAAGGAGTACATCCCGTCCATCGATAAGGGCATCCAGGAGGCCCTGAACACCGGTGTTATCGCCGGCTTCCCGGTCCTCGACGTCAAGGTCACCCTGTTCGACGGTTCTTACCACGAAGTTGACTCCTCCGAGGCCGCCTTCAAGATTGCCGGTTCCATGGCTATCAAGGACGCTCTCAAGAAGTCCGATCCGCAGCTGCTCGAGCCGATCATGGCTGTCGAGGTCGAGACCCCCGAGCAGTACATGGGCGACGTTATGGGCAACCTCTCTGGTCGCCGCGGCAAGATCGAGGGCATGGAGGATCGCAAGAACAGCAAGCTCATCCGTGCCAAGGTGCCGCTGGGCGAGATGTTCGGTTACGCTACCGACCTTCGCTCCCAGACCCAGGGCCGTGCATCCTACACGATGCAGTTCGACTCTTATGAGCCCGCGCCCAAGTCCATTGTGGACGAGGTCATGAGCAAGAACGCCTAAGTTCGAGCTCCCTGTTACGTAATCCGCGAGAACATCTCTCGCACTCTTTGGAGGTTTAAGTTGGCTACCCAGAAGATCCGCATTCGCCTCAAGGGCTATGATCACGAGGTCGTCGATCAGTCCGCGAAGCTCATCGTCGAGACCGCTCAGAAGACCGGTGCTCGCGTTTCCGGTCCTGTCCCCCTGCCCACCGAGCGTAACCTGTACACGGTTATCCGCTCGCCGCACGTGAACAAGGACTCCCGTGAGCAGTTCGAGATGCGCACCCACAAGCGTCTCATCGACATCCTCGACCCCACCTCGGGCACCGTTGATTCGCTCATGCGTCTCGACCTTCCCGCTGGCGTCGACATCGACATCAAGCTCTAAGTTTTTTGCTCGATAGTGCGATTTGCAAGGCCGCAGCCCTAAGGGTTGCGGCCTTTTTTGTATCGATGGGGTAAAGGGTCTACACTACTGAGCTATTCGACAAACGGGTGTATGAGTAAAACTGTTGGGGGCAGATATAGATGGTCGAGTGGATCGTTCGTCGTGCGCAGGGCGATCGTGCGCGCGTGGGCACGTTGACGGGTGTGGTGTGTATTCTCGCCAATGTGGCACTATGTGCTGCGAAGGGCGCAATTGGTGTGGTTTCGGGATCGGTTTCGATCGTGGCGGATGCCATGAACAACCTGTCCGATGCCAGCTCGAATATCGTGAGCGTGCTGGGTTTTAAGCTGGCGAGCAAGCCGGCCGACCCCGAGCATCCTTACGGCCACGGTCGCTACGAGTATCTCTCGGGTCTGGTCGTGGCGGCGCTCGTGCTGCTTATTGGCGTTGAGCTGGTGAAGTCGTCGGTGGAGCGAATTATCAACCCCGAACCTGTCGAGTTTTCGCTTGCCCTGGTGGCGGTTCTAGTGCTTTCGATGGTCGTAAAGCTCTGGATGGCGGCCCTCAACCAAAAGCTCGGCGATCGCATTGAGTCCGAGACGCTGCATGCGACCGCGCAGGATTCCAAGAACGATGTTCTTGCCACAGGCGCCGTGTTAGCGTGCGCAATTGTTTCGCAGGTGACGCACACCAATTTTGATCCCTGGGTTGGACTTGCCGTTGGCGCCTATATTGGCTGGAGCGGTTTTGAACTCATCCAGGATACGGTGAGCCCGCTTTTGGGCCAGGCGCCCGATCCTAAGCTGGTCAAGCACATTCGAGACAAGATCATGAGCTATCCCGGCGTTTTGGGCGTTCACGATTTGATGGTTCACGACTACGGCCCGGGCAGGAAGTTTGCAAGTGCGCACGCCGAGATGGCGGCCGAGGCCAGCCCGCTGGAAAGTCACGACACGCTCGACAATATTGAGCAGTCGTTTAGGGACGAGGACGGCATGATCGTCACGCTCCATTACGATCCCATCGTGACCGACGATTCAAAGGTGGCGAGCATGCGCCTGCGCATCAACGCTATGGCGCAAGAGGTCGATAGCCGCCTCTCGATCCACGACCTACGCTGTGTTCCGGGCCCCACGCATACCAACGTGATCTTTGACTGCGTACGTCCCTCGGATTTGGCGATGAGCGCCGAGGACCTGAAGCGCGCGCTGGCGAAACGGGTCGAATCGGAATATCCCAAGTCGGTCGCCAAGATTACGATCGACGAAGATTACGTAGGCCATGCCCACGAGTAGGGCTGTGCCAGCAAAGCAAGTTATACAGAAGGGGAGAGCATGAAGCGCTTATATCTACTCCGCCACGGTCAGACGGAATTCAACGTTAAAAAGCTCGTCCAGGGCCGCTGCGATTCTCCGTTGACCGATCTGGGCCGCAAGCAAGCGGGAATGGCAGCCGCATGGCTCAAGGACCACGGCGTCGTTCCCGACAAAGTGGTCTCTTCGCCCCTAGGCCGAGCCATGGACACAGCTCAGCTCGTCGCATGCGAACTCCTCGGCTCGGACGCAGCAGTTGAGCCCTGCGAAGGCATCATCGAGCGCTGCTACGGCACCTTCGAAGAAGGCCCCCACGATGCCCTTCCTACCGACGTCTGGGACCCCGGCGAGGACTTAGTCCCCTTCGGAGGAGAGGGAAGCCAGACGCTGCAGGAGCGCATGGTAGGCACCCTCACCAATCTCATGGGCGCCGAGGGCATCGAAACCCTCCTAGCAGTAAGCCACGGCAGCGCCAGCCGCCAATTCATCAAGGCTGCAGCCCCAGAGGACTTCGAGCTCCCAACAAAACTCCCCAACTGCGCCATCATGATCTTCGATTTTGACGATGCGCGAGAAGAGGACGATACGCTCCAATGCAAGTTCACCTTGCAGCAAATTGTGGATCCCCAGCAAAGTCGTTAGCCTGAGCGAGCAAGGTTTAGCAGACATCAACGTGGCGTTCCCAGTGTGCGGCGGAGGGGGCGGGCCTGAGACATATTAAGGTTGTCGCGAGTTCCGCACGAACAGGAGAGCACTTAATGTGCTCTCCGTCGTGAGCAGGACTGTAGAGCAGCAACCTTAATATGTCTCAGGCCCGCCCCCTCCGCCGCACACTGGGAACGTGCCACGCACTTTACCTGCGTAAACAATGTGAGTGAAATATGAATCTCGATGGATACGCCCGCAGCCGTGTATACTAAACAACTGTGTGTAACCAGGGGAGTATTCTGGCTGGACAAAATGCCTGCTTAATAGGGTTGTCAGGTAGTCCGGGCGAAATACAAGGCTGGGGAGCACGTCGTGTAAGTAGTGGTCCTCTAGGGGCGTACGCTCGGTGGCGTACGCATTGTCCCAAGACCACGCGAGAGTTGGGATCATATCTTGATCAGCATGATTCTCGGCCGCAAGATTGGCATGACCCAGGTTTGGGACGAGGACGATAACGTCGTTCCCGTCACGGTCATCCAGGCTGGCCCCTGCGCTGTCTCGCAGGTTAAAACTCAGGCAACCGACGGCTATGACGCCGTCCAGATCGGTTTCGGCGACATCAAGGCCAAGAACGTGAACAAGCCCATGGCTGGTCACTTCGCCAAGGCTGGCGTCGAGCCTGTCCGCTTCCTTCGTGAGGTCCGCGTCGAGAACGGCGAGGAGCACAAGGTCGGCGAGGTCGTTACCGTCGCTGATTTCGCTGATGTCGAGAAGGTCGACGTCATCGGTACCTCCAAGGGTAAGGGCTTCCAGGGTCGCATCAAGCGCTGGGGTCAGCGCCGCGGTCCTATGACGCATGGTTCTCACTTCCAGCGTCACCCCGGTTCTATCGGTCAGTGCGCCTATCCTGCGCGCGTCCTCAAGGGCGTCAAGATGGCCGGTCACATGGGTAACGAGCGCGTTACCGTCAAGAACCTTTCCGTTGTCCGCATCGATGCCGAGCAGAACCTCATCTTGGTCAAGGGCGCTGTCCCGGGTGCCAAGAATGGTCTCGTCGCCATCCGTATGGCCTAAGGGCCCAGCCCATTTAGCCCAGCGTCATACCAAGGAGAACACTTAAATGGCAAAGTTTGAAGTAAAGAACAGCGAGGGCAAGAAGGTCGCCGAGGCCGAGCTCGCCGCTGAGGTGTACGGCATCGAGCCGAACATCCACGTTATGCACCACATCGTCAAGTGCCAGATGGCCTCTTGGCGTCAGGGCACCCAGTCCGCTAAGGGCCGCTCTGAGGTTTCCGGTGGCGGCAAGAAGCCTTGGCGTCAGAAGGGCACCGGCCGTGCCCGCCAGGGTTCCATCCGTGCTGCCCAGTGGCGTCACGGTGGCGTCGTCTTCGCCCCCAAGCCCCGTTCCTACGCTAAGCGTATGAACAACAAGGAGGTCAAGCTGGCTATGCGCTCCGCGCTGTCCGCCAAGCTGGCCGATGGCGAGCTCGTGCTCGTCGACGACTACGGCTTCGAGAAGCCTTCCACCAAGGCTGCTGTCGCCATGCTCAAGGCTCTCGGCCTTGAGGGCAAGCGTCTGACCATCATCGTTCGCGATGAGGACGTCAACGCCTACCTGTCGTTCCGCAACATTCCCAAGACGTTCATCATCACTGCCGACGAGGCCAACACCTACGATCTCGTCAACAACAACGCTGTGCTGATGCCCGCCGACATCGCCGCTCACTTCGGGGAGGTGCTTGCATAAATGACCGCCCACGAGATCATCATCCGTCCGATCGTGTCCGAGCGTTCCTTCTCCGGCATGGAGCTGAACAAGTACACGTTCGAGGTCGCCAAGGATGCTAACAAGTATCAGATCAAGGACGCTGTCGAGGAGATCTTCGGCGTCAAGGTTGTTCGCGTGAACACCCTGACGGTCAAGCCCAAGACCAAGCGCGTGCGTTATGTCGCCGGAAAGACCCGTTCTTGGAAGAAGGCCATCGTCACGCTGGCCGAGGGCGACACCATCGAGGTCTTTGGCAACCAGGCCTAAGACTCGCTGCTGTTGAGTGAGCTCATGCCTCCCAAATAGGGGAGGCGGGAGCTCAAGGTTTTGGGCGTATAAAATGGACACGCCCGGAACCGTGTATATGTCCGGTGTCATCGCACCCGAGGCAGAACCTCGAATCCCTGTCTGCGATGGCTAACGGATTCCTATTGAAAGGGATTGTAATGGCTGTAAAGCACCTTAAGCCGACCTCCGCTGGTAGGCGTTGGCAGACGATCTCCGACTTCTCCGAGATCACCTGCACCAAGCCCGAGAAGTCTCTTCTCGAGCCCCTGCCCAAGAAGGCCGGTCGTAACAACAACGGCCGCATCACCACCCGCCACCAGGGCGGCGGCGTGAAGCGTCGTTACCGCGTGATCGACTTCAAGCGCAACAAGGATGGCGTGCCCGCCAAGGTTGCCACGATCGAGTACGATCCGAACCGTTCCGCTCGCATCGCTCTGCTGCACTACGCTGACGGTGAGAAGCGCTACATCCTGGCCCCCAAGGGCCTCGAGGTCGGTCAGACCGTCATGTCCGGTTCTGACGCCGACATCAAGCCGGGCAACGCTCTGCCCCTCGCCGACATCCCCGTCGGTACGCTCATCCACGCTGTCGAGTTCCAGCCGGGCAAGGGCGCCGCTATCGCCCGTTCCGCCGGTAACTCCTGCCAGCTGATGGGTAAGGAGGGCAAGTACGCTATCGTCCGTATGCCTTCCTCCGAGATGCGCCGCATCCTCGTTACCTGCCGCGCCACCGTCGGTGAGGTCGGCAACGCCGATCACTCCAACATCGTCATCGGCAAGGCCGGCCGCAAGCGTCACATGAACGTGCGACCGACCGTCCGCGGTACCGTCATGAACCCTGTTGACCACCCGCACGGCGGTGGCGAGGGCAAGAACCACACCTCTGGTCGTCCCTCCGTTACCCCCTGGGGTAAGCCGACGAAGGGCCTTCGTACGCGCAAGAAGAAGAAGGTCTCGAACCAGCACATCATTCGTCGCCGTAAGAAGTAATTTCGGATACCGAGTTTTAGGAGAAAGCACTTATGAGCAGAAGTCTCAAAAAGGGCCCGTTCGTGGAGACTCGCCTTCTCTCGCGTATCACCGCGATGAACGAGGCTGGCAAGAAGGACGTCGTGAAGACCTGGTCCCGCGCGTCCACCATCTTCCCCGAGATGGTTGGTCACACCATCGCCGTCCACGACGGCCGCAAGCATGTGCCCGTGTATGTTACCGAGTCCATGGTTGGTCACAAGCTCGGCGAGTTCGCGCCGACTCGTACGTTCCGTGGCCACAAGGCCAAATAGGGGGTTAACCGTAAATGGCAACTAAGTCTATTGAAACTGAGGCCACCGAGGTTCGCGCCGTCGCTAAGTACGTGCGTGTTTCCCCCAGCAAGGCCCGCCTGGTGGTCGATCTGATCCGCCGCAAGCCTGTCGCTCAGGCCTTCGACATCCTCCACTTCTGCGACCGCGCCGTCGCCGTGGATGTCGAGAAGGTTCTCCGTTCCGCCGTTGCGAACGCCGAGAACAACAACGGTCTGCGTGCCGACAACCTGGTTGTCGCCGCTGCCTATGTTGACGAGGGTCCGACGCTTAAGCGCATCCGTCCCCGCGCCAAGGGTTCCGCTTCTCGCATTCTGAAGCGTACTTCCCACATCACCGTCGTCGTTGCTCCTCGAAAGGAGGCGTAAAGCTGTATGGGTCAGAAAGTCTACCCCACCGGCTTCCGTCTTGGCATCACCGAGAACTGGCGCTCCCGCTGGTTCGCAGAGAAGGATTACGCTAAGACCCTCGGTAACGATCTCGAGATCCGCAAGTACCTCGAGAAGCGTCTTTCCCGCGCAGCTGTCTCCCGCGTCGAGATCGAGCGCGCTGGCGACAAGGTGAAGGTCATCATCCTCACCGCTCGCCCCGGCGTTGTCATCGGTAAGAAGGGTGCCGAGATCGATACCCTCCGCACCGAGCTCGAGAAGGTCGCTGGCGTCTCCAAGGGCCAGCTCTCCGTCGATGTTGTCGAGATCAAGCGCCCCGAGCTCGACGCCAACCTCGTTGCTCAGTCTATCGCCGAGCAGCTCGAGGGCCGCGTTGCCTTCCGTCGCGCTATGCGCAAGGCTGTCCAGTCCGCCCGCAAGGCCGGCGCTAAGGGCATCCGTATCCAGTGCTCCGGTCGTCTCGGCGGTGCCGAGATGGGCCGTCGTGAGTGGTACCGCGAGGGTCGCGTGCCTCTGCACACCCTCCGTGCCAAGATCGACTACGGCACGGCTGTCGCCAGCACCACCATGGGCGCTTGCGGCGTGAAGGTCTGGATCTACCTGGGCGAGAAGCTCCCGGGCCAGCCTGTTCCCAACCCTGCACTCGAGGGCTCTTCCCGTCCTCGTCGTCGTAACTCCGAGAGGAGGGGTCAGTAGTGCTTGCCCCTAAGCGTATTCTTCACCGCAAGGTGCAGCGTGGCTCCATGAAGGGCCAGGCCAAGGGTAATACCGAGCTGCATTTCGGCGAGTTTGGTATCCAGGCTCTCGAGGCCCATTGGATCACCAACCGTCAGATCGAGGCCGCTCGTATTGCCATGACCCGCTACATGAAGCGTGGCGGTCGTGTCTACATCACGATCTTCCCCGATAAGCCCATCACCAAGAAGCCTGCCGAGACTCGCATGGGTTCTGGTAAGGGTAACCCCGAGGAATGGGTGGCCGTCGTCAAGCCCGGCCGCATCATGTTCGAGGTCAAGGGTGTTCCCGAGGAGGTCGCTCGCGAGGCTCTGCGTCTTGCGCAGCACAAGCTCCCCATCAAGACCAAGATTGTTGCTGCCAAGAACGCTGAGCAGCGCATCGAGAAGGAGATGGCTGAGGAGGCCGCTCTCGAGGCCAAGTGGGCTGCTGAGGACGCCGCCGCCGCCAAGGAGGAGAACTAATGAAGCCCGCAGAGATTCGTGAGCTCTCGGACGCTCAGCTCGTTGAGAAGCTGAAGGAAATGCGTGCCGAGCTCTTTAACCTTCGTTTCCAGATGGCCACCAGCCAGCTGGACAACACCGCTCGCGTCAACACCGTGAAGAAGGACATCGCTCGCGTCCTCACGGAGCAGCGCGCCCGCGAGATCGCAGCGGAGAAGTCCGCTGTCGCCGAGTAGGACCTAAGGAGAGAACATGACTGATTCGCGTAACTCGCGTAAGGTCCGTACGGGTGTCGTTACCTCCGTCTCCGGTGCCAAGACCATTGTTGTCACCATCACCGAGCGCAAGCGTCACCCCAAGTACGGCAAGATGATGACCAGCTCCAAGAAGCTGCACGCTCACGACGAGGAGTGCACGGCTGGCGTGGGCGATACCGTCCGCGTTATGGAGACCCGTCCTATGTCCAAGATGAAGCGTTGGCGCCTCATCGAGGTCGTCGAGCGCGCTAAATAAGCAGTCGCTCTTACGACTTGTACGTTTCCGAAGATGTGCGTATGCCTGGCTTGCATACCACGAGCCGCATAAAGGGTGCGCACCTCTCTTCGGTTCTTAGTTCGGAGGAACATCTACCATGATTCAGATGCAAACCATGCTGAACGTCGCCGACAACTCCGGCGCTCGCAAGATTCGCTGCATCAAGGTGCTTGGCGGTTCCAAGCGTCGTTATGCAGGCATCGGCGATGTGTTCATCGGTGCTGTCCAGGAGGCTACCCCTGGCGCCAACGTCAAGAAGAAGGACGTTGTCCGTTGCGTCGTCGTTCGCACCGTTAAGGAGATCCGCCGCAAGGATGGCTCCTACATTCGCTTTGATGAGAACGCCTGCGTTGTCATCAACAACGATGGTTCGCCCGTCGGCACCCGTATCTTCGGGCCCGTCGCTCGCGAGCTTCGTGACAAGAAGTACATGAAGATCGTCTCGCTCGCTCCCGAGACCCTGTAGTTAGGGGAGATATATGTATATCAAGAAGGGCGATAAGGTCCAGGTTCTCTCTGGTAAGGATCGCGGCAAGCAGGGCGTTATCCTGCGTGCTCTCCCCGCCGAGAACAAGGTCGTTGTCGAGGGCGTTTCGGTCGTCAAGAAGGCCGTCAAGCCCAACGCTGCCAACCAGCAGGGCGGCATCGTTTCGCAGGAGGCTCCCATCGATGCCTCCAACGTCAATCTCGTTTGCCCCGAGTGCGGTAAGGTTACCCGTGTCGGTCACGAGAAGGACGGCAAGAACAAGCTGCGCGTCTGCAAGAAGTGCGGCCACAAGTTCTAAGCTGCCCGCAACATCAAGTTGCTAGCAAAGGCCCGGATGCCACGGCACCCGGGCCTTTTTCTATCCCCAATCATTGGGGATAGACTTATGGTACTCATTGGGGACAGACTTAAATGAGTGCCGTTGAAATGCCGGCAGCTGGGGACGTTCCCTATGTGCCGGCAGTTTGGGACGGTCCTTTGATATCTGGTGCCCCCAGAGGGGTGGAGTAATACAGCTGGTTCTGTCTTTTAGGGCTACGGTGTTCCGTCGCTTTATGTTTCACGAGGATCGTTACATGCGCATTTACGCGCATGTAATTGCGTGATAATGCGTGTAACCGCGCAAACATGTGCAAACTATGGCTATATGATAACTGTTTGCACATAAATACGCATATACGTGCATATACGCGCATAGTTGTGCGAATATAGAAACGGCAGAAATGCAAGACGATCCATGATTCAGGAGGCACATATGGCAGATTCCAAGCAGGCTCCACTTGACTCCGCGGCAGCCGCAAAGGCGGCGTTTGCTTCGGTCCAGGGTAAGCCGTTCCCCGATGATATCTTTACGGCTCCCGAGCTTCGTTGGGCCGTGATCGGGTGCGGCGTTATCGCCAACCAGATGGCTCAGTCTCTCGCTCTTGCCGGCCGCAAGCTTGCGGGCGTCGCCAACCGCACGCTGTCAAAGGCTCAAGCTTTTGCCGAGCAGTATGGCATCGAAAAGGTCTATGACACGGTCGAGGACCTCTATGCCGATCCGAACATTGACGCGGTCTATATCACCACGCCGCACAACACGCATATCACCTACCTGCGCGCCGCTCTGGCAGCCGGCAAGCACGTGCTCTGCGAAAAGGCCATTACCCTCAATTCTGCCGAGCTCGATGAGGCCCGAGCCATTGCCGACGAGCATAACGTGGTCCTTATGGACGCTACAACGGTGCTCCACATGCCTTTGTATCACGAGCTGCGCCGTCGCATGGATGCCGGTGAGTTCGGCCGCATGAATCTCGCTCAGCTCAACTTTGGTAGCTACAAGGAGTACGGCGACCTGACCAACCGTTTCTACAATCGCAACCTTGCTGGCGGTGCCATGCTCGACATTGGCGTGTATGCCCTGTCCGTTATGCGCCTCTTTATGGCAAGCCAGCCCGCTGAGGTCGTTTCGCTGGGCAATACCTGTGAGACCGGTGTTGATGTTGCGGGCGGTATCGTATGCCGTAATGCCGAGCAGCAGCTGGGTGTTGTGAGCCTTACGCTCCACTCCAAGCAGCCCAAGCGCTCGGTCATCAGCTTTGACAAGTGCTATATCGAGGTCAACGAGTATCCGCGTGCCGATCACGCGACCATCGTGTGGACTGCGGACGGCCACCGCGAGGAGGTCCACGCCGGCACCGAGGCTTACGCCCTTTGCTATGAGATGGCCGACCTCGAGAAGGCGGTTGCCGGCGACGACTCCAAGCGCGAACTGCTGGATTATGCTTCTGATGTTATGGAGCTTATGACCAAGCTTCGCGCCGACTGGGGAGTCGTGTACCCCGAGGAGGAGTAAGCGATGCTTGCGGAAGATAGGCTCAACGCGATCGTGTCGATGGTGCAACAGGCTGGCTCGGTTACTGTGCCAGAGCTAGCCGATACCCTGGGCGTGACGGCGTCCACCATTCGACGCGATCTGCAGACGCTCGACCGAGCGCACCGCATTGCCAAGGTCCACGGTGGAGCGACGAGTCTTGAGCGCGCGCACGTGACGCGCGACCTAACGCTCAATGAGCGCAGCGACCTCCATAACGACGACAAGGAGCGTATCTGTGCCCGTGCGGCGGCGCTCGTGGAGCCCGAGAGCTTTGTATACATCGACTCAGGCTCGACGACGCTCAAGCTCATCGAGCATCTTCCACACCTTGAAGGTGTCACCTATGTGACCGATTCCGTGCTCCATGCTCATCACCTTGCTTTGCGCGGCATGCGCACCGTGGTGTTGGGTGGCGAGCTCAAGCCCGAGACCGAGGCGCTCGTTGGGCCCGATGCCTTGGCAACCTTAGACCGCTACAACTTCAACTGTGGCTTTTGGGGTTCTAACGGCATTGCCGCCGAGCAGGGCTTCACAGCGCCCGATATCGAGGAAGCGCAAGTAAAGCGTATCTCGATGCGCCATACGGCCAAACGCTTCGTAATTTCGGACGCCAGCAAATTTGGCATGGTGGCGCCCGTCAAGTTCGCGGACTTCCGCGACGCAACGATTATTACCGCAGGCGAGGTCCCCGCCAAGTACCGGGCAATGGACAACGTCATCACGGTCTAACAGCAGGGGACGGGCTAAGGCCAAAACCACCGCGAAGGGGCAGGAACCTTTGTGGTGGTTTGACGTTTGCCCAGATAAAACCTGCCAAAATAAACCTGTCCCTTTTCGGCAGGTTTTAGGGCTCCCAGGGGCAGGGGGCTTCGATGTGGATGTGCTCGCCGGTTACGGGATGCGTGAAGGACACGCTGTGGGCGTGGAGCATCAGGCCACAAGGGCGCGGCGTTCCGTACAGGTCGTCGCCTACCAGGGGATGACGCTCGCTTGCCAGGTGCACGCGAATCTGATGCTTGCGGCCGGTGAGCAACTCGACATCGATATACGAGCGCGTGGGCAGGCCTCGGCGGCTCTTAAGGCGCTTGAGCACCTTGACGCGCGTCTGAGACGGCTTGCCGCTGGCACCGACGCGCATCTTACGGCTATCGTGGCGGTCGCGGCCGATGGGCTTGTCGATGAGCTTTTCGTTCCAGTCGATCTTGCCCTCGGCGAGCGCCAGATAGTGCTTTTCGAAGGCGTGGTCGATCACCATCTGGTCAAAAGCGGGTTGCGTCTGCTTGTCGAGCGAGAACAGCACCACGCCGGTGGTGTTGCGGTCCAGGCGGTTGAGCGGCTGCATGTCGGTCGCGGCAAAGCCGTCGCCCATCGCCAGCAGCAGGTCGCTGGCGTAGTCGGTAAGTGTGCGCTCGCCGGTGCCGTCACCGTGGACGATCATGCCGGCGGGCTTATCGATGGCCATGAGCCAGGCGTCGCAGTAGAGGACTTGAGGTTCTTCGTTCACGTGTAAGCCTTTCGGTTAGCTAATTCCCACAAACATGCAGCCCGAGGTGGCGCCGCGCAGACGGGCAGCGGGCTTGCGACCTGCCTGCGCTGCCTCAATGGCGCGGCGGACACGAGCGACGGCACGGCCAATTTCATCGGCCTCGAGCAGAGTTCCGTCGACCATGAGACGGCGCACGCCGGCATCGAGCAGCTGCGGAACCTGCGGTGTGAGGTCGATGGGGTAGGCATCGTACAGGCGCGAGCGGCCGTGGACGTCGGTACGCACCGGCATGACCTTGCCGTCGATATTCTTGAGCGACAGCTTGCGGGCGCGCAGGCGGCAGTTGGCGCAATCGTGGATACAACCGTTGGCTACCTGCAGGATGCAGTGCTCGCTCGTCATAACGCGCGGGCGGCCGAACACGGTGATGCCCAGGGCTGCGGGCGCGAAGGTGCCAAGCGAGATAATCTCGTCGAGCGTGATCTCGGGCGAGAGCCAAAACGCACTGGCTCCGTGCTCGGCAAGTGCCTCCATGCAAGGCGTGTTGTGCACGGGCAGGCAAGAGCGAATCTCGGCCGTGGCGCCAACTTGGGCGGCCAGGGCAAGCTCAGAGATGTTGCCAATAGCGACCGTGGCACCGGCAACAACCCACGGGTCGATGCGTGCGTGGTCAACGGCGCGGCAGACCTCATCGAGTACGGGTACGATGCCCTGCTCAAACGCATCGGCGGGGGAGAGCTCAGCCGCATCGAGCGCGTCGGTGGTCATGTAGATGCGCGTTGCACCCTCGGCACGAGCGGCCCCGGCGGCGTCGAGCGAGGTGACGGTGGCACAGATCTGCGGTTCATCGCGGTAGTGCTCGGGCGCGGGGCGGGAATAACTAGTGACAATCGCCGGCAGCTCGAGCGTGCGGGCGCGCTCGTCATACGGCGCCAGAATGGTCTCTTCCAGCGCCTTGCAAGCGGCGGCGCGCACCTTGTGCACAGCGGAGAAGCCCATGCCGCAGCCCTCATCGAGCGCCACATCAAAGCTCGCGGCCTCAAAGGGTGAGGAACCCATGCGCCCGACGTGCTCAACCAGATCGGACGCCTCGACGGCGCGAGTCTTGGCGGCCTCGACGGTAAAGCCGGTTGCGGTGGCGGTGAGCGCGGGGTCGTCGCAGCAGGTGAGCGTAACGGTAAACGGCTCGCCCAGGCGCGCCACGACGGACACGTCCACGGCGCGGCGGCGCAGCACATCGCGCTTGAGCGCGGCGCCGGCGGCGTCGATGGCACGCTGGCTACGAATCACGCGGACGCGGCAGCCCTCGGGCATGCTGCGAGGCACGCGGCACTCGATGATGTCGCCGGCGGCGGCATCATCGGCGGCAATGGTGGTCAGGAACTGGTCAAACTCATCGTCGTGGCGAAGCTCCAGCAGGTCGCCCTTGCCCACGGGCTCAAACAGCTCAATACGGGCGATGGCAGCGCGGCGACGACGGTCGTCGGGCTTGAGCCCGCGCACATCGCGGTTGGCAAGGCGGCTGCCGAGCACCGTGCCCACGATTTGGCCGCGGTTGTTGGAGCGCTCGTAGCTCATCATCTCGTCACCCGAGGTACCGTCTTGGTAGGCGTGCGTAAAGTCGCGGTTAAAGCAGCGCTTGAGCTGGCGCTGGCGGGCGGCATCCTCATCCTTAGAGGTCGAAACATCGGCCAGCATGTCATCGATCTGATGTCGATACACATCGACGATGGAATACACGTAATCGGGCGCCTTCATGCGGCCCTCGAGCTTGAGCGATGCGGCACCGGCGTCATACAGACGGCGAACGAGCTGCGAAGTGTTGGTGTCGCGCGGGCATAGAGCGCGCTCTCGGCCGGCGGGGGAGAGCGCGCGGCCGTTCTCGTCGATCAGCTCATAAGGCAGGCGACAGGGCTGAGCGCACATGCCGCGGTTGGCCGAGCGGCCCGCCATGGCAAAGCTCGAGAGCAGGCACAGGCCCGAATAGCAAAAGCAGATGGCGCCGTGGCTAAAGACCTCGAGGTCAACGTCGGGCGCGGCATTGTGAATGGTGGCGATCTCGTCGATGGAAAGCTCGCGCGAGAGGGTCACGCGGTCGGCGCCCTGCTCGCGGCACCAGATAGCCCCGCGGTCGTCATGGATGTTCGCTTGGGTCGAGATATGCGTCTCGATGCCGGGCATGGTGCGCTTGACCTCAAAGAACAGACCCCAGTCCTGGATAATGAAGGCATCGGCGCCCAGCGTGGAGCAGCGGTGGATGAGTTGCAGCGCATCGCCCATCTCGGACTGCTTGATGACGATGTTGACCGTGACATAGACGCGCGAGCCGGCCAGGTGTGCAGCACGGCAGGCCTGCTCAAAGGCCTCGTCGGTAAAGTTCGTTGCCTTGCGGCGGGCGTTGAAGCTGCCCATGCCACAGTAGATGGCATCGGCGCCGGCGGCGAGCGCGGCGGCAAAGGGCTCCGGGCCTCCGGCGGGGGCCAAGAGCTCGGGTCTGCGGTTGGTGGTTCGACTGGCGGTTGCGGTCATATCCTGCCTTTCAAAATGCTCAGATACTCAAAAGTATAGTGGCGACGTCGCGATGGGCGATGCCCGCAGCCTAAGCAGGACAAAGTCTTCAGCAGCCCCTCAGGCAAAACTAATCCGTTTTCCTCCGTCCCCAAGGGATCAGTGGGTTAGCCCTCCTTGCGAACTTTTTGCAGGTAGCGGTAGACGCTGGGCTCAGAGATGCCCAGCGCGGTGGCGGCGCAGGCCACGGCGCCCTTGAGCATGAACACCCCGTTGCCGTTGAGGTGACGAATGACGTCCACGCGGTCGCTCTGACCAAGCGACGCTACATCCAGCCCGCGCGCGCTCAGCAACTCGGCAATGCTGCGGTCGATGAGCTCCTGTGTGGACTCCGAAAGGCTCTCGACTTCGATGGGGGAGGGCTCCGTGCGGACCGGCGCTGCGTCGAAGCAGGCCATAAGCTGCTGGGCCATGGCGTTGATGTCGCGCACGGCCGAAAGGTCGGTGTTGACACACAGCATGCCGACAATCTCGTTATCCTCGCGGATAAAGTACGTCGCCGACTCCAACGTCTTGCCGCCGGCGCCGCGTCCCTCGTAGCCCGTAATAAACGGCAGGTCGCGATACTTGGGGTCGTGCATGATCGTGAGTGCCAGATCGGTGGCGGGACCGCCGACCTTGCGGCCGCTCACGATGCCGTTGCGAATATCGACGATGGCGTGGTCGGGATCCGAGAAATCGTGCAGCACGATTTCGCTATTTTTGCCGAGTATCTGCTCCAGGAAATCGACCATCGGCAAAAAGCGGCGTACGGTCTCGTTCATGGGCAACTCCTTTGGGTGAAATCGGAAATGTTCATAACAATTTTTTCTCATGGTAACACGATGCCCATTGATTCGCATATTCGCAGGTACATCGCGTAATACAGACGAGCGGTAGGAAATTGGCGGCAAACGGTCGACAAAAAGAAAAGTTAGATGTTATTTTGACTAGACACATTCCAAACCTGCGGAAACACTCTATATCAGCTGAAGAATTATCTGATAACAAAAAATTATTATTGAGAATGAGAAATTTCTTAAATACTATATTCACCGAAGGCACAACCTCATCGCCTAACTGCGTCAAAATGTATACGCAGATGCGAAAACAGCTACTTCGAGGATTGGTGGTCAAATGACCCAGGAGACGGTTACGAACGGCACTGAAGCCCTGTTCACTCGCGAAGGCATGCCTCCCGTTAAGGAAATGATCCCGTGTGCCCTTCAGCACGTACTGGCATCGTTTGCCGGCATCATTACCCCGGCGGTCATCATGGCCGGCGTCTACGGTTTTAATAGCCAGCAGAGCACCGACATCATCCAGGTCGCGCTCATTCTTTCGGCGATCGACACGGCCCTTCAGGCCTTCGCTCCCTTCCGTCGCATCGGCGGCGGCCTGCCCATCGTCATGGGCGTTTCGTTCGCGTTCCTGCCGGCCCTGCAGGCCATGGGTGCCTCGGGCTTTAGCTTTGGTGCGCTGCTGGGCGGCGAGATCGTCGGCGGCGCCGTCGCGGTCCTCTTTGGTCTGGCCTACAGCAAGATCAAGTGGCTGTTCCCGCCCGTCGTGACCGGTACGGTCATCTTCTCCATTGGCGTCTCTCTCTATCCCACGGCCGTCAAATATATGGCCGGCGGTATGGGCACGCCGCTGTGGGGTACCCCGCAGGCCTGGTGCGTCGCTCTTATTACCTTCGCCGTGGTCTTTGCGTTCGCCAACTTTGGCAAGGGCACGCTCAAGCTGGGCTCCGTGTTCTTTGGCATGATCGTTGGCATGATCGTTTCGATCCCCTTTGGCATGATCGACTTCTCCAGCGTCGCCACCGCTCAGGTCTTCGCCCTTCCCAAGCTCATGCCCTACGCGCTCGAGTTTGATCCCGAGGTCTGCATTACCCTCGCCGTCGTGTTCCCCATGGTTGCTATCCAGGTTATCGGTGACGTCTCCGCCGCCTGCCTGGGCTCCATCGACCGTATGCCCACCGAGCGCGAACTCTCCGGCGCTATCGTGTCCCAGGGCCTCACCTCTATGGTCGGCGGCCTGCTGGGCGGTCTTCCCACCAGCGCCCTTGGCCAGAACGTGGGCATCATCTGCTCCAACAAGGTCGTCAACAAGTGGGTCTTTGTGATCATCGCGGCTGTCTTTGCCATCGCCGGCCTGTTCCCGCAGCTCTCTGCCGTCCTTTCCGCTATCCCGCAGCCCGTCATCGGCGGCGCGACCGTCGGCGTCTTTGGCACCATCACCATGAACGGCGTGCGCATGTTCACCCGTGAGGGCCTCACACAGCGCACTACCACCATCGTCGGCACCTCCGTCGTCTTTGGCTTGGGTATCTGGATGGCTAGCGGTTGCCTTGCCGGCGAGGGTATGCCCACCTGGGTGTCCACCGTCATTGGCTCCAATGCCGTAACCCCCACCGCCATCATGGCCATCGTGCTCAACCTGATCCTTCCGCAGACGCCGGTCGTGGCTCAGCACATCGATGCCGCCAAGGATGCCGCCGCGGATCTGGTCTTGCCCGAGAGCAAGAAGTAACCAATTCGGTGCTATTCGTCGGCGGACGCATCACCTCGTCCGCCGCGACGTCATGCGGTGCCAGGCCGCACTTCAAAGGGTTTGTCCCGTGGGTAAAATAAGGCTGACGGCAGCCCAAGTGGTGAAGAACTGGGCAGCGCCGTTACTCAGTTTAAGGGGTCAATGCCTTAACGGCGTCGACCCCTCTTCTTTTATTTCGAACACTGCTTGAGTGCCTCGGTAAGTCCGATAAGCGCCGTGATGAGCGAGACCAGAGCGGTCAGGAGCTTCACGAAATCAGTCAGATCGGTCATGGGCATCACCTCCCGTCGCATGGAGGGCGCTGCCCGGCACATGGAACTGCCGTCAACAGCAATCATTCTATCAAAGTGCAGCCATAAATACGAATATATGTTCGCTTATAATGGAGCTGCGAGTTGATGAGCGAGGACGTTCTGGACAAGCGCTCGCAGGGCGGATTTGCCCCGGAGTTTCCGGAACGGTCCACGCGTGGTGGAGCACCGCCCCTTTTGCGTGCGCTGAGGCTTCATTACCGAAAATCCATTTGTTAGACCCGACGTCCGTGGATAAAATAAGGTTGACGGCAGCCCAAGGGTGATAGCTGGGCAGCGCCGTTACTTGGTCAAGGGGTCAAAGCCTTAATGGCAGCGACTTGTTATGCTTCGAATGCTGCTTGAGTGCCTCGGAAAGTTCGATAAGCGCCGTGAAGAGCAAGACCAAAGCAACCAAGAGCTCTACGAGCTCTGATGGGCTCGGGATGACCGCTGATTCAAGTCACCGGGCCTCAATCTTTTTCATGCATTTGAATAGAGCGGGCGACTCTCTTGGGGCGGTCTGCATAGCGTGCGACCGGCGCATGGCGTTGCACCCCGCTTTTGTGTCCGCGCGGGCGCCTATCCTTACGGCAATGTAGCCGCCTATGTAGCAAGCGGCAGGCAACGGAGAAAGGCCATAACCGTGTCAGCTGAAAAGACGCCGTGCATCTCGGCTATCGATACGACGAACTTTGCGCGCCAGATTGTGTTGGACTTTGAGTTTGCGCCGGTGCCAAAGCAGCGCCAGCGCCGTGGACTGCGCAACGAGATTATCGAGGTCGGCGCCGTCAAGCTCGATTACCACGGCAACGTTATGGGCGAGTTCTCGCAGTTTGTGCAGACGGAATTGACCGAAGGCGTTGCGTATCCCGTCCGCGAGCTCACAGGGATATCGGCCGTGGACACCGCGATGGCCGATCCGCTTTACGTGGTGATCAAAAGGCTCAGCGATTGGATCGGTCGCTACTCCGCCCAGGTGGTTTGCTGGAGCGGGGCGGACCGTCGACAGCTTTTGACCGAGTGCCAGGCAAAACACATCGATCTTTCCGCATTTCCTACGGACTGGGCTGACCTGCAGGCGTTTTACACCTCGATCATGGACGTGGGCAGCCACGGGCGCGTATCTTTGAGTGACGCGGCGACGTGGTTTGGCATCGAGTTCGACGAGTCGACGGGCCACGCCCACAGCGCCCTAGCCGATGCGCGCGTGACCGCCAAGCTGCTCAAGCAAATGATGGACGGGGACTACCGCGTGAGCCCGTGCGTCCAGGAAGTCCGCCAACGGTGGGGGATGGGCGAGCGACCCCAGACGCGCCTTTCCAGTAAGTGCCCCGAGCTGAACGACCTGCTGCTGAAGCTGAAGACGGAGGGAAGGTAGGGGGCTCATTTGGCGGCAAGTGGACGGAATGGTTGCGCGAAGGATTCTAGGATCAGCGGCAGATGACTGCGTTTGGGATCCTATTCAAGGACACGCTGACACCCGCTGGGACCAAGCAGGTCAAGAGTATGGACATCGAGACGGCATCCATTGTCGAAGAGCGGCTTGCTAACATGATTCGCTGGACGGATAGGCAGAGACCCGTGACGCTGTGTGCGTTATCGTGCACAATGAGGTGTACAGGCTGCCAGTGGCGAACTATCCCGATGAGGTTCTGAGCAACTGCATCATCGAGATTATCGAGTAGTTCTACGAGAGGGATTTGGCGGCGTAGAGCAATCTAGTTTTACGCGTTTGCAGGAGGAAGCCGGTATGGCAGACGAACTTGTTTTTAGTGGCGGCGAGATAGTTTACACCATGCCTCAACTGCCCAAAGTTGCATCTGTGCCGCTGAACGGTAGCGCCGTGCTGGTTGGTTTTAAGGACGCTCCCGATGGGGAGGAAGTCCTCTTTGATTTTGACCCTCGGGCTGAAAAGGCTACGAAGCTCGACTATGAACTTGCAGCCGTTAGCGGGCTCCTCACGGGCGCGTTGAATATCCTGTGGCAGAAAGACTTCAACCTAGAGGGTGCCAAAGAGTGGGGCGACGAGAAGGTTGGCAAATTCGTTCTTACGATTGCCAAGTCTGCGGGTATGACAAAGGCGGATGCAACTCTAGAAGACGCTATTCGCTTTCTAGAGAAAGGGTTTCCTCTTGCCGCGGACAAGCTGACTGCCGAGTTTGGCGGCGGGCTCCAACATCATCTGCGGGACTTCTCGCACCACCCGAGCTTGGTTGGCCTTGCGTGTTCGATCCTCTCGCAATTCACGTGCAAAGGCTATGGTACCGATACGGCCGGCCGGTTTGTCGCCTTTGACCTGCCTGCCGCCGCCTTCGATCCCGACTGCCCTCTTATAGGCAGGAACGTTCCAGAGAAGATCGCGTTTGGCACTCTGTTCTGGGCGATGCATCTCGTGAGCGACATGGCGGGGTCTAGTTCAAGCCCCGGTAAGGGGACGGGTATTCCCGGCGTCGTGCTGTCTCTGCTAAAGGAGCTCTCCTCCCTGCCTGTTTTTCAAGACATACAGATTGCCTATAAGGGCGAGGATATTCGCATTCAGCAATGGATCTCAAAGCTGTTTAACGGAACGGCGTTCAAAACCGAGGACGGCAAGCCCATTCGCTTCGACCTTCGGACAGAAGTCGGTCTTCTCGATCAGGCTTTAAGCCAGGTGCCAGCGGTCGTGGCCAACGAGGTTATCGTTCGTTGTCTCTACATGCTCTCAAGGCTCAAGGCCGAGCTAGAACGTTGCGAAGCGAGCAAGGTTTCCGGCTTGCGCAAGCTCAAGGCTTCGCATTTCATGCCCTACAACAGCAGGGCCCTCACTCGCATGGTCACGGTTTCGAGCACTTCGTTTGTTTTGGCGAATCTGGCGACGGCGGCGGTCAGGGCGGGTATCGAATGCGAGGGGAACAAGGTCGTTTTCGCCAAGAAGTTCTTCTTGCGAATAAACTACGTTGGAGTTGGATGCCTTGCGGTTGCCCTCCATGCCGACTGGGGCTATATGGCGGAGGAAATGTCCGAGGCTTGGACTGAGCGCGCCAGGCGCCGCCAGGATATCTTCGATGGATTTCACTTTTATAGCCTAGATAGAGAAACGACGAGGATTGCCTTCTCGCTGAAGCTTGCCGCCATCAACTACGACTGCGGGAACGAGAAGAACGAAGTGCGCAAAGGGCAAAAGAGGAGCTGGGCCCGCGCGTGGCAGGATTCGGTCGCGGATGGCCTAGGCATTGATGCAGACGGCTACTTTTTGAGCGAGGAAGATGCGTACGGAGCCCTTGAGACAGTTTCACGGCGGCGAGGCGGTAAAGTTCGCGCCTTACTTGTTGCACAGGAGCTGGTTGAGTTTCGCCTCTATTCCCAGATGGGAGATGAAGAGAAGAAGGAATACAAAGGTCTGAAGGAGAGTGGATCTTGGGTTAAACGCGAATTTCCCAGGGGACAAGACGCGGTTGATTTGGACGCCGTACGTTCCCTAGAGAAGCAATGCGGGGCGCATATCCGTGAGCTCTCAGGTACATTGCCAAAGGTCTTGGTAGGCGGCGCCATTGCCGTGGCGGCGGCCCTGGGCACAGGAGGAGTGGCCGCGGCATTGGCTCCGGATATTGCTGTCGGTATCTTTGGAGGCTCGTTTGTCGGCCTTCACGGGGCTGCGCTCGTCAATGCGAGCCTTGCTGCTGCTGGCGGCGGCGCCTTGGCCGCCGGCGGCATGGGCATGGCCGGTGGCGCCGCTTTAATTGCTGGCGGCGGCGCTGCGTTTGGCCTTTTGGGTTCTAGCGGCGTTGCCCTGGCGGCGTCGATGGGGGAGGACTATGCGCAGTTCGTGCTGGTTGAATGCTCAAGGCTTCTCGCATTTCTTGATGTGGCAACTGACCGCTGCCCGCATGAGGGAGCCATTTTGGTGCAGAAGGCGGCCGAGGCCGTGCAGCGCAGCATCGCTGGTGTTGAGGAGGATGTCGAGAAGGAGAATGGAAAGGGGGACCGCAGGAATGGCAGGTTGCTTAAGCAGTTGAAGAAGGGTCTTGGGTATTTGACTTCGACCCTTAAGCAGATCGAGAAGATGCAGAAGTGCCTTGGTGCCGCCGGTGAGAGCGAGCCGCTCAACAGCTTGCCGGCATCGGGTGGCGAATAGGTCGGGGCGATTCGGCTGCAATTCCGTGTCATCATCGCCACCGCTTAAGATGGTCCCGTGTTTGCCCATCTTTTTGCGAGGCGCGATGAGCATGTCGGCGACTTGCTCGATGTCTGATTTGCCCTTCGATCAGTTCTTGTCGAGCTCCTTTGGGCGGGAGGGGCGGCGATCTAGATATCCGCTCTTGGCATATGAGACAAGAAACCCGTAAGTCTGTGGCAATGTCAAAAGGCATACACAAGTGTCAGTCTTTTGACATCGTATGATTTTGGGGAGTGGCGCGCAGCGATCGCGCGCCACCCTGACGGCGTAAGCGTTTGCTTGCGTTGTAAAATCTAACGATATGAGCATCCCGGTTGCTTCTGTGCTTCGATGCTCTCGTCTTTGGCACCCTCCGCTCAGTGGGGGACTGACTGCAAACGGCGTAAACAAGAAAGAGGAGACAACCGCAAATGAAAGCAACCGAGGCAAATCTACTAGACCTTATGGGCGTGGCGAAGATGCAGTTTGTCATTCCCGTGTACCAGCGAGTTTACTCGTGGAGCGTAAAAGAGTGCGAGGTGCTTTGGGATGACGTCATGCGCGCTGGCCGTGATGGCGTATCGCACTTCGTGGGGTCGATGCTCTATATCCCCGAGTCCGAGAGCTCTGCCACGAGTATCTCGCGAGTGCTTCTGATTGACGGACAGCAGCGTCTGACGACGTTTTCGTTGATGATTGCTGCCTTGGCTGACTATCTGGAGAGTAATCCCGACAAGGCTGGCTTCCTTGGCGATCTCAAGATTTCGGCGCTGCGGAAGAACTACCTCTTTAACGATGACGACTACAACGGTCTAGCGCGCTACAAATTGGTGCTCTCGCAGGACGATAAAGAGACGCTGTTCTCCATCGTGTCTAGGTCACCCGTGCCGGATGAAAAATCGGATCGCATTGTCGAGAACCACGCGTTCTTCCGTGAAAAGATGCACGGGAAATCATTCGACCCTGCAAGGCTTTGGGCGGGGCTAAACCGCGTACAGGTCATCGACACTAAGCTCACCGCTGGCGTCGATAATGCCCAGCTCATATTTGAGTCCATGAACTCCAAGGGTAAGCCGCTCACGCCTATCGACCTCATTCGTAACTACGTTCTTATGTCGCTTCCCAACGACGAGCAGACCAAGCTCTACGAGGGTTACTGGCATCCGCTCGAGTGCTTGTTCGGAAAAGGCGGCGAAGAAGAGTTCAATGCATTTATCTGGTACTGGCTGTGGCTTAAAGTTCCCAATAGGATGCCGAAGGAGAACGAGGCCTACTACGAGTTTAAGCGCTATTTCGCCGACGACTACGATGGTGACACCGAGGGCCTGCTTAAGGAGCTGCGCGGGTATGCACATAGATACGCCAGTCTGTTCCTTGGTAAGGAGAAGGACGACGGACTGCGCCGAGTGTTCGGCAGAATCGTAAGCCTCGACGTGAAGCAGATAAGGCCTCTCTTAATGTTGCTTTACTCGGTTTACGAGGGGAATGGGCTAGACCGCAATGCGTTTCTACGTATCTGCGAGACTATCGAGTCGTTCCTGTTCAGGCGGGCGGTTTGCGGCAGGCTTACCACGGGCCTAAATAATTTCTTTGCCGGCATGTATCGCAATCTCGAGCAGCAGGACGATATCGAGGAGTACGTTACGGCGATGCTCCTTATCCACAGCAGCGGTATGACTGCGTACTTCCCGACAGACGAGCATTTTGTCGAGGAGTTTAAGACGCGTGACTGCTACAACCGCTTCTCCAAAAAGCGCTATTACCTGGAGCGCATGGAGAACTGGCACCACCCGAAGGAGTCCATCTCGGCTGACGATTACCAGATCGAGCACGTCATGCCCCAGACGATTGATGATGAGCACGGCTGGAAGGAATCGCTTGGCGAGAACTGGGAAGACGTTCACGACAGGCTGTGCAATAACTTGGGAAATCTAACGCTGACGGGCTACAACCAGGAGTACTCAAACCGGTCGTTCTCGGACAAGCTCAATCTTCCTGGCGTGGGGCTTAAGTGCAGTCCGCTCCACCTGAACAAGTCGATCGCCTCGCATGAAAAATGGGGCGAGGCGGAGATTGGGCAGCGCGCGGACGAGCTGGCGAAAGAGGCATGTGAGATATGGAAATATCCCGACCTTCCGGCAGATGTCGTCGACAAGTACCGTCCTTCTCGCGGGGAGTCTGACGAGGCTCCTGTCTGGACTCTGCAGGAGAACCACCCCACCTTTGCCGAAGGTGGGCTCAACCAGAAGCTTTTCGATGAGGTGCGCGAGTCCGTTCTGAGTGGTAACCCTTCGTGGGAGTCCTACATAGCTAAGTACTATGTAGGCTTCAGGTCGGGCAAGCGAAAACTGCATGCCGTGCTAGAAGGCAGGACCAGCAACGGTGGTTGGATTGCCGTTGGCTTGGCAAAGAGTGTGGATGATCTAACGGATCCAGAGGACATGTGCCAGGACAAGCGTACGCAGGGTGGATTTGGCCCGGGCTTACCCACTTACGTTGCGCTTCGGAATGCCGATGACATTCCTGCGGTGCTCGATCTCATAAAGCAGTGCTAGGTTGAAGGCCGGGAATCTAGTTCCCGGCCCTTGCCAGCTCAAAATCGTCGATGGCTCATCCGCCTGTCTGCACCCCCGCAATCCCGCGCGCGGCGCTCTGCAGCTCGTACTCCCTCTGGCTCCACTGGTGCAGCTCGGCCGCGCGCACGGCGTCGCGGCACAGGTCCAGGAATGCCTCGGCTCCCTCGCAGAAGCACTCACGTGCAAAGGCGCCCGAGCCGCTTGCGATGCACGCGCTGTCGGCGAAGAGCTATCGGCTAGACGATTCGCGCGGACAGCGGCTAAAGCGGGCGTGGGATAAATCGATAATTGATGAGAACGAACACGTGTTCGTTTATATGGTAAGATATATGCCGGCGGGAGCGATTTCATTCGATATCGTTCTTGCCGGTACTTTTTACTTCCGCATGCTGTCGGCGCGGACTTCGAATTCAGAGAGGGCGATTGCAATGCTATACGAATTTAAATAGATCTCTAATGCTTGATTATGACCATGTCTATGTCAAAAGACATACAAAAGTGTTAGTCTTTTGACATGAAACACTTTGATGAAATATTCGAACTGGCGGCAGATGGCTACGGCATCGTGACTGCTGCGCAGGCACGTGAGATTGGCGTAACCACCGGAGAACTGAGCCGATGGTGTGCCACTGGGAAATTGATGCGCCGAGGACATGGGGTGTACAAGCTCACCCAATGGGTTCCGACGCCCCGTGACGTCTTTGCGGAGGCAGTGGCTCTTGTTGGTGACGAGGGTTTCCTGTGGGGCGAATCAGTGCTGTCTATGCACGCACTTGCACTTGTTGATCCTCGTGCCGTGACCGTGGCAACACCAAAGCGTGTTCGCCGCAAACTGCCAGCTTGGGTAAAAACAGTGCCCGCTCCAGAGAATGCGAAAACGACGTTCTATGAAGGAATCCCTTCTCAATGCGTTGCCGATGCGATTGAGGCTTGTAAGGGGTCCGTTATGACCGAACGCCTCATCGAGGCAACCAAGCACGCTCAAGCCGAGGGCCTTATTACCTCCAATGAGCATGAGAGACTGATGAAGGAGCTGTCGTGAAGGAAGTCAAGAAGCCAACCAGCAGACGTAACCTTGACATAGCGATAGACCGACTCTGCACTGATTTGGACGAAGAACCGGGCCGCGTAAAAGGCTCATTGCGGCCGTTGTTGTTGGGCAAATGCTACCCGATGGAGCCGCAAAGGGTGGAAATGCCCTGAAGATTCGCTTTGGGAAGGATGCCACGCGGTTCTCGCGCGACCTCGATACCGCCAGGGCATCCTCACTGAACGATTACATGACGAAGCTTGAAGATTCACTCACTATAGGCTGGAACGGATTCTCGGGTGCCATTGTTCCGAGGGAGCCCGCATCTCCGAAGGGAATTCCAACTGCTTACGTCATGCGTCCGTTCGAAATCAAGATTGCCTACAATGGTAAATCGTGGATGACGCTGCCGCTTGAGGTCGGTCATAACGAAATCGGCGACGCCGACGATCCCGATATGGTTTCCTCGCCTGAAGCTGCGGCAATATTGAAGGGTCTCGGGTTTCCCGAACCGGGGCCGGTTCCGTGCATGAGGCTCGAGCATCAGATTGCCCAAAAACTTCATGCTGCGAGCAGCCCCGGCAGCGAGCGCGCCCATGATCTGATAGATCTCCAGATTGCAATTTCCAACGGGGAAATTGATTACCTAAAAACTCGAGAGGTCTGTATCAGACTCTTTGCGTATCGTGCGGAGCAGGAGTGGCCTCCAATGATCTCGAGGGGAGTGGGCTGGGACTCACTGTATTTCTCCCAGGCGGAAGGACTTAACGTTTTGCCGACTGTCGATGATGCCGTGGCATGGGCGAACGATTTGATTGCAAAAATCGATTCTGCTCGTTAGTGACACTGCTGAGATCTCTCGCTTACGCCATAGCAACCCCACGCGCGGCGCTCAGCAGCTCGTACCCCCTCTGGCTTCACTGGCGCAGCCCTGCCGCGCGCACGGCGTCGCGGCACAGATCCAGGAACACCTCGGCGCCCTCGCAGAAGCACTCGCGGGCAAAGGCGCCGGATCCGTCCGCAACGCACGCGCCGTCGGCAAAGAGCTTCCAGCTGGACGGCTCGCGCGAGTCGTCTCCGAGCAGCTTGATCTGCAGTACGTGCGGATTGCCGGCAGCGCAGAGCTCTTCCTCGAGCACCTGCACGGTAAAGCGCATCTGGTGGGAAAGGCTGTTCTTGACCAAAGCCGAGGCATAGCCGCTCGGCTCGTCCAGAAGATGCATTCGCTTTGGCTTGGCTGCCAGATTGTGGAAATTGCGCTCACTGCGCACAGAGAAATTGTCCATACGGACTCCTTTCATCGATGTTGGCAGGGCCACCGTGCCTCTTGGCTGGTTGGCGTCGGGATCGTGGAGCCAACTCTCTACCCCGACTCTGGATAAAACGCGCCCGCTCCTTGCGGGCACGATGGAGTCTATCAGCGCGCGTGGACGGAAATCAAGCGCCGCCTGCGAAATGACGTGCAAGCGGCGCTTGATTTCGCCGGCTGCTGTTAGGCTTAAATTCGAAAAAGTGTCGAAATATCCCGTGTAAAAGTACGGAAAAGTGTCGTAATGCACACTTTAGAACTTCGAAAAAGTGTCGAAATGAGCACCTAATAACTACGGAAAAGTGTATCCTAGTGCTAAAACAGCACGTAATAAGGGGTGCGCTTATGCTACAGAGAAAAGCGAAAGCACAGTTTGAATCTTGGCTTGCCTCGTCGCCTAACAAGGCTCTTTTGGTCAAGGGCGCCCGACAGGTAGGAAAGTCATATTTGGTCAATGTCTTTGCAAATGAATCGTTCGAAAATGTCGTGACGTTCGACCTTATCGCCGACGCGTCCGTGCGCGATTCGTTTTTGGCGGCGAAAAGTGCGGATGACCTGCTTATGCGTATGTCTATTGCTGCAACGCAGGCGATGGTTGCGAACAAGACCGTTGTGGTTATCGACGAGGTGCAGCGATGCCCCAACGTGGTGACGTTTATCAAATATCTGGTCCAGCGCGGCGACTTTCGATACATCCTTACCGGATCGCTCCTTGGCGTTGAGCTCGAGGGCATCGATTCCCTGCCGGTGGGGTATGTCGAGCAGGTCCAGATGTACCCGCTCGACTTTGAGGAGTTTTGCTGGGCAAATGGCGTTGGTGCCAGCGTGTTTGACATGCTCAGAGACTGTCTAAAGGATGAGGGGGAGCTCCCCGGCTACCTGTATGACCGCTTGCTCGATTTGTTCCATCAGTATATGGTGGTGGGAGGCATGCCCGACGCGGTCAATTCCTTCTTGGCGACGCGCAATGTCGACGAGGTTCGAAACATCCACCGCGATCTTCACACTCTGTATCGCGATGACATCGCAAAGTACGCTCCGCCCGAGCTGCGCTTGGTTATTCGCGATATCTACGATTTGATTCCCAGCGAGGCTGGCTCCAAAAACAAGCGATTTAAGCTGTCGTCGATTAACGGTGTCAAACGTTTTTCGCAGGTGACAGATCATTTTCTCTGGTTGTCGGAGGCAGGCGTTGCGCTTCCCGTGTATAACGTAACGGCGCCCGTGGCACCCCTGCTATTGGGGGAGCAGCGAAATCTATTTAAGCTGTTTTACCTGGACACCGGAATGCTCATGTCGTCGTATTCCAAAAGGGTCGCTCAAGGCGTTTTTGATGGGGAGGCGGAAGACGCCTTTGGCATGAACATGGGGGCGGCGTTTGAGGGCTTCGTTGCCCAAGAGCTCAAAGCTCATGGATTTAGATTGCGCTACTTTACGTCCAAAAAGGTCGGTGAGCTCGATTTTGTGGAAGAGACTCTCGATGGGGAAGTGTTTGCCATCGAGGTCAAATCGGGCAAGAGCTTTAAGGCCCACGCGGCTCTCGATAACGCACTGGCAACGAAGGGCTACGGAATCGATCGCGCCTTGGTACTTGCGGAATGTAATCTTCACCGCGATGGTGACGTGCTGTATCTGCCCATCTTTATGGCAGGGCTTTTGGAGCCGTAACGTGCTGCCGGCTCTTCCGGCCCTCCCTTAACCCTTGCTACTCGTCGTCCCCGTCGTTGGGGTCGCCCTTGAGGGTGTTGATGTCCAGGTACTGGTTGTCGTCCTCTTTTTGCTGTGTTGCCGATTCGGACGCGGTGGGGCCGCGGAACAGCTGGAATCCCTCAAACGCAATGACGCCGAGCAGGGCAATGACAATGGCGATAAAGGCAACCTTGACTGCCTGCGGAAATTCCGAGAAACGCAGCGCCTTTTCCTCGGCGTAATAATCGGCGAAGCGCTCTTCGCCCGTGCTTTTGGCATACGCCGGCGCGGACGCGGCCTCCGGGTCATATTCCGGTGCGGGCGTGGCAGCGTACGGATCGTCGAGATAATCGCTCGACGCGGTGCCATAGTCCTCGGTCTCGATGCGACTGTTGCCAGCATAGCCATCGGAATAATCGGAATATGCCGTACCACCCTCATAGTCTGCGGCGCTCGTGTTGGCGGCAAAAAGCGGGTTAACTGGAACGTCGAGCGCCGGCATGCCGGTAGAGGTCTCATCCAGATCGGTTGCAGCCCAGGAATCGTAGGCAACCTGATGGGCAACGGGCTCATCGAGCCTTGCGACCGGAGGCTTGCGTGCCGCAGGAACAGGCAACTGCTGGGCGCTGTACATAACGGTGCTGTCGGCCGATTTGCCCTGCGTCGCTGCAGCGAGAAATGCCGCCGTCTCGGACGGGTCGCTTGCGGGGCGGGGAGCGGGCGTGGGCGCCGAAGTGGGTGCGGGCGTCGAAACAGACGACTGCGCAGGAGTCGGCGCAGGTGCGGACTTAGGCGCAAGTGCGGGATTGGGGCTTGACGGGCGAGCCCCGCCGCCGCCCATGAGTTCGTCGGCGGTCCACGGGCGATCATCCATTACGTCGTCAAGGCTCAGCGAAAACAGGTCGTCTTCACCCTCATCGAACATGCGGTACACATGTCCACCAATTGCCGGAATCAATCCGCGACCGGTGCATGATGCCTTGCTCAACGCCATTCTGTTCCATCCTTTCGAAATACTAATAACATCGATTATATGGAACTTCCCAAGCGGCTCGGTCTTGGATTCGTGCTTTCCAGAACTCGCGCCCAAAAGGGGAGGGCAATCCAGGCGAGTGCCTACTTGTCGCCGGCCGCCGCCTTGGCCTCATTGAGGTAGCTATAGAAGCTGTATTTGGAGATGCCAAAGAACTCGCAGGCGCGCTCGCTCGACTTGGAAATGAGGAAGGCGCCACGACGGTCGAGGTAGCCAATGGCACGAATGCGCTCGTCTTTGGTCATGAGCGCCGCGGGCTTGCCCACAAACTGCTCGCACTCGTGCAGCAGGTCCTCGAGCAGGTCGCCGATGTTCTTGGTAATGGGCTCGGGCTCGGTATAGCCCGTGCTGCCGGTGCCGGCAAAGGCATCGAGCGAGCGCTCAAAAGCCTTCATGAGCGTAATGTCAAAGTTGATGCCCAAAATGCCGACGGGTTTGCCCTCGTCGTTGCGGATAAAGATGGTAGAGGACTTGAGCAGCTTACCGTCGGCGGTTTTAGTGAGGTACGGCTCGCGGTCGTGTATGTCGGTGGTGCCCTCGTGCATGGACTCAAACACGATATGGCTGGGGCCGTCACCCAGTTTGCGCCCGCTGACGTGGCCGTTTTCGATCACTACGATGGAGTGGTCCACGTCCTCGGTCTCCAGATCGTGGACGACGACTTCGCAGTTGGGGCCAAATTGGAGCGCCAGGCCGTGTGCGAGGCGCTTGTAAAACTCAATCTGTGCGGGGGTCATGGGTGCCTTCCTAAAAATTAGTTTGGACACACTTTGCCATAAACCACACTTGACCGCAAACAAATCCATCAACAAGGCAATTCATGACCGTTCGGCGGCGAAAAAGTACCGATTGTGGCAACAAACAATTTGTTAGGTTTTCCATTCAAAAAGTGTGATAGAACAGTGCTAACAAACTTTTTGTTTGGCATCCACATAAAAGTTCAGTCGCATGAATGGGAATGGGCTGAAACGCGTATGCGGGGGCCGGCAAGAGAGAACTTAAGGAGTTCACCGTATGGCCGATAAGATCCAGTGGGCGGGCAACACGATGCCCAAGAGCGATGACAAGCACTTGGGAATCATGAGCCTCGACCACGTGAAGAAGGCCCGCGCCTTCCACCAGTCGTTCCCCCAGTACACCGTCACTCCGCTTGCCCGCCTGGACGGCCTGGCCGCGCGCCTGGGCCTGTCTAACCTGTGTGTTAAGGACGAGAGCTATCGCTTTGGCCTCAACGCCTTTAAGGTTCTGGGCGGCTCGTTTGCCATGGCCAATTACATTGCCGACGAGACCGGCAAGGACGTTGCCGAGTGCACCTTCGATTACCTGATCTCCGATCAGCTTGCCAAGGACTTTGGCCAGGCCACCTTCTTTACCGCCACCGACGGCAACCATGGCCGCGGCGTGGCATGGACTGTCAACAAGCTGGGCCAGAAGGCCGTCGTGCACATGCCCAAGGGTTCCACCAAGCCCCGCTTCGATAACATTGCCGCCGAGGGCGCCACGGTGACCATCGAAGAGGTCAACTACGACGAGTGCGTGCGCATGGCCGCCGCCGAGGCCGATGCCTGCGAGCGCGGCGTTATCGTTCAGGACACCGCCTGGGAGGGCTACGAGAAGATCCCGTCCTGGATCATGGAAGGCTGCGGCACCATGGCTTCCGAGGCTGCCGAGCAGCTGCGCGAGATGGCCATCAACCGCCCGACGCACGTGTTTGTCCAGGCTGGCGTGGGTTCGCTCGCCGGCGCCGTGGTGGGCTACTTTACCAACCTGTATCCCGATAACCCGCCCACCTTCGTCGTGGTTGAGTGCGCGCCTGCCGCCTGCCTGTACAAGGGCGCTGCCGCCGGCGACGGCGATCCGCGCATCGTGGACGGTGACATGCCCTCCATCATGGCCGGTCTGTGCTGCGGCGAGCCCAACATCCTAGGCTGGGATATCCTGCGCAACCACACCACCGCCTTCGTGTCCTGCCCCGACTGGGTCACCGCTCGCGGCATGCGCACCCTGGGCGCTCCCGAGAAGGGCGACCCGCGCGTCATCTCCGGCGAGTCCGGCGCTGTGACCACCGGCCTGGTCGAGACTCTCATGCTCGATCCCGAGTACGCCGAGCTCAAGGAACTCATCGGCCTGGACAAGACGAGCTCCGTGCTCTGCTTCTCCACCGAGGGCGACACCGATCCGGATCAGTACCGTCGCATCGTCTGGGAGGGCGAGTATCCGACCTGCTAGCAGAGTGACCTGTCCGGAGGCAGCCGGAGGACTTTACTCCCTGCTCGGACAGTCCTGCTCGCACGGAGAGCACATTAAGTGCTCTCCGGCTCGTGCGGAACTCGCGACGGAGCAAAGTCCTCCGTCCGCCTCCTATGGTTACTTGCTTGTGGGGTGCTCGACCTCACGCTGCTTGGCACAAGTGATCTATCTGAAATATTTACCTGTAGGTAAACCCTTGTAGAAAGGTTGACTGTTATGACTAAAGAACTCGATTTTGATGCCATTAAGGCTGCTGCTGAGTCCCATCGTGCTGATATGACTCGCTTCTTGCGCGCTATGATCTCTCACCCCTCTGAGTCTTGTGAGGAGGGCGAGGTTGTCGCTTGCATTAAGGCCGAGATGGAGAGCCTTGGCTATGACGAGGTCAAGGTCGACGGCTTGGGCAACGTCATGGGCTTTGTGGGCGAGGGCGACAAGATCATCGCCATCGACTCCCACATCGACACCGTCGGTTTCGGCAACATCGAGAACTGGGATGCCGATCCCTACGAGGGCTACGAGACCGACGAGATCACCTACGGCCGCGGCGGCTCCGACCAGGAGGGCGGCATGGCTTCTGCTACCTACGCTGCCAAGATGATGAAGGACATGGGCCTCATCCCCGAGGGCTACAAGATCATGGTCGTCGGCACCGTCCAGGAAGAGGACTGCGACGGCATGTGCTGGCAGTACATCTACAACAAGGACGGCATTAAGCCCGAGTTCGTCATTTCCACCGAGCCCACCGACGGCGGCATCTATCGCGGCCACCGCGGCCGCATGGAGATCCGCGTCGACGTTCACGGCACTTCCTGCCACGGTTCTGCTCCCGACCGCGGCGACAATGCCATCTACAAGATGGCCGACATCATCGCCGACGTCCGCGCCCTCAACAACAACGGCTGCGACGAGTCGACCGACATCAAGGGTCTCGTCAAGATGCTCGACCCCAAGTACAACCTCGAGCACTACGAGGATGCCCGCTTCCTGGGCCGCGGCACCTGCACCGTCAGCCAGATCTTCTACACCAGCCCCAGCCGCTGCGCCGTGGCCGACTCCTGCGTCATCTCCATCGACCGTCGCATGACCGCCGGTGAGACCTGGGAGTCCTGCCTGGACGAGATCCGCAACCTGCCGGCCGCCAAGAAGTACGGCGACGACGTGAAGGTCTCCATGTACATGTACGATCGTCCGTCCTGGACCGGCGAGGTCTACGAGACCGAGGCTTACTTCCCCACGTGGATCAACAAGGAGACCGCTCCGCACGTCAAGGCCCTCGTCGACGCCCACAAGGCCATGTTTGGTGACGAGCGCATCGGCTGCGAGCCCAGCATGGATAAGCGCACCGGTCGTCCGCTGTGCGACAAGTGGACCTTCTCCACGAACTGCGTTTCCATCCAGGGCCGCTATGGCATCCCCTGCGTGGGCTTTGGCCCGGGTGCCGAGTCTCAGGCTCACGCTCCCAACGAGGTCACCTACAAGGACGACCTGGTCACCGCTGCCGCCATGTACGTGGCTGCCCTGAACCTCTACGATCCCAGCCAGGCCGATGGCGACGCCACCGTGTTCCGCGCCGGTCTGACCAACAACAAGATCGATTAGTCCCATTCTTCGATTTTGTTGAGCCGGGGGCCGCTCGTGTCCCCGGCACCCCCTGTTGACTTGGGGCCCGCGGTCGTTATCTCCCATGCTTCCTCAACGGTGGCGGGTCCTCGTCATGGTGCTCTGCATGTTCTAGCCACACGCGCATGCCGGAGTACATCTACTCATTGCGATCGTTTCATCTTTGGAAAGGACATTTCCATGGACGCCAAGTTTACCGAGCTCGTCGAGCAGCTGAACGGCCTCGATTTTAAGGGTATGTACGGCAGCGACTTCCTGCACACCTGGGACAAGACCACCGATGAGATCAAGGCGCTCTACATCGTCGCCGACGCCCTGCGCGAGCTGCGCGAGAACAACGTCTCGTCCAAGATCTTCGACTCGGGCCTGGCCGTCTCCCTGTTCCGTGACAACTCCACCCGTACGCGCTTCTCCTTCTCTAAGGCCGCCAACCTGCTCGGCCTTGAGCTGCAGGACCTGGACGAGAAGAAGTCCCAGATCGCTCACGGCGAGACCGTCCGCGAGACCGCTACAATGATCTCCTTCATGGCCGACGTCATCGGCATCCGCGACGACATGTACATCGGCAAGGGCGACGCCTACATGGCCGAGGTCTCCGAGTCTGTCCAGCAGGCTTACGAGGACGGCGTTCTGGATCACCGTCCCACGCTCATCTCCCTGCAGTCCGACTCCGATCACCCCACGCAGCCCTCTGCCGACATGCTCTACCTCATCAACGAGTTTGGCAGCCTCGAGAACCTCAAGGGCAAGAAGGTCGCCGTCACCTGGGCCTATTCGCCCTCTTACGGCAAGCCGCTGTCCTGCCCGCAGTCGCTGATCAGCCTGCTGCCCCGCTTTGGCATGGACGTCACCCTGGCCCACCCCGAGGGCTACGACCTCATGCCCGAGGTCGTCGAGCGCGCCAAGGGCTATGCCGCCGAGTCCGGCACCACCTTTAAGCGGGTCAACACCATGGCCGAGGCCTTCGAGGGCGCCGACATCGTGATCCCCAAGAGCTGGGCTCCGTTTGCCGCCATGGAGAAGCGTACCAATCTGTACGCCGAGGGCGACGACGCCGGCATCGCTGCGCTCGAGAAGGAGCTGCTCGCCCAGAACGCCACCCATCAGGATTGGTGCTCCACGACCGAGCTCATGGAGAAGACTGCCAACGGCCAGGACACCATCTTTATGCACCCGCTGCCCGCCGACATCTCCGGTGTCTCCTGCGAGCACGGCGAGGTCAACGCCGACGTCTTCGACATGCACCGCGTGGGCATGTACAAGGAGGCCAGCTACAAGCCGTACGCCATCGCAGCCATGATGTTCCTGCAGAAGGTTGCCGATCCCGCCGCTACCCTCAAGGCCCTCGACGAGCGCAACACTGCCCGTTGGTTCCAGGCCTAAAGCCGGGTTGAGGTAAGCCATGTAAAGGGGGCGCTCTGCCAACTGGCGGGGTGCCCTTTTTTGCATCGTGGGCGTGCGGGATAAGCTCTCTCGATGTAGATGCCCGCGGCGCGAGTTATGGGTACGATGGTTTCAGGGGAGGTATCACCATGAAACTTGGATGCGTCATTATGGCTTCGGGCGAGGGCAAGCGGTTTGGCTCTAACAAGATGCTTGCCGATATCTATGGCGAGCCGCTGATTGCCCGGACCATCGATTCGGTTCCCCGGGGCTTTGACGTTGTGGTTTCGACGCGTTGGCCCGAGGTCGCCCAGATTTGCGAGGACAAGCATTGCCCGTGCGTGCTGCACGATGGCGAGCTGCGCAGCGAAAGCGTCCGTGCGGGCCTTTCATGGGGAGTCGAACGCAACTGGAAAGGTTGCCTCTTTTTGCCGGGCGACCAGCCGCTCGTGAGTTCGGATTCTTTTGAGGCCATGGTTCGCACGTTTGATGAGCGTGGCCGCAAGCATCCGGTGCGTCTTGCGTGCAACGGTGAGCCTTCGAGCCCGGTGCTCTTTCCGGCGGAACTGTTCGATGCACTCATGTGTCTTGAGGGCAAGGACGGCGGCGGTTCGATCCTCAAGGACCGTACCGACGTGGTGCTGGTCGAGGCGCGTGCCTACGAGCTGTGGGACGTCGATACCGCCAAGGGGCAGCAACGCATAACGGAGCATATCGCCGCCTGCTCGTATTTTGATCGCGTGGCCAACTGCATCAATCAATAAGGAGCAATTATGATCATCATCAAAAACGGCGCGCTCGTGACGCCCCAGGGGCTTCGCCGCGCCGATCTTGCCATGGAGGGCGATAAGATTGTGCGGATTGCCGTGGCAATCGAGCCGGGCGAGGGCGATACCGTCCAGGACGCCACCGACTGTTGGGTGTTCCCCGGCTTTATCGACGGCCACACGCACATGCAGTGTTGGACTGGCATGGATTGGACGGCTGATAGCTTTGAGACCGGTACGCGTGCGGCTGCCTGCGGCGGTACGACGACCATCGTGGACTACGCGACGGCCGATCGCGGCGTGACCATGCCCGATGCCTTGGTCGAGTGGCATCGCCGCGCCGACGGAACCTGCACGGCTAACTACGCGTTTCATATGGCACTCGCCGAGTGGAATGAATGCAACCGCGCCGATCTTTCGGCCATGTGCGAGGCGGGCGTGTCGTCGTTTAAGACCTACTTTGCCTATGACCACCTGCGCCTGGACGACGCCGAGACGCTCGAGGTGCTGGAGGAACTCAAGCGCGTGGGCGGCATGCTCTGCGTGCATTGCGAGAACGGTACGCTGGTGAATGAACTGCAGAAGCGCGTGTACGAGCAGGGGATTCATGGGCCCGAGGGGCATGCGCTCAGCCGTCCGGATGTGTGTGAGGCCGAGGCCGTGAGCCGCCTACTGTATCTGGCACACCTGGCCGGGGACGCTCCGGTCAACGTGGTGCACCTTTCGACCAAGCTGGGGCTCGAGGCTATTCGCGCTGCCAAAGCGCGCGGGCAGAAGAACATCTATGTCGAGACATGCCCTCAGTATCTGATGCTCGATGATACCTGCTATCTGGAGCAGGGAGAGGACGGCTTTGCCGGCGCCAAGTATGTGATGAGTCCGCCGCTGCGCCATGCCGGTGACCGTGCCGCGTTGCGCGAGGCGCTTGTGGCCGGCGAGATCGATACGATTGCAACCGACCGCTGCAGCTTTAACCTGCACGGGCAAAAGGACCGCGGGCGCGACGATTTCCACGCGATTCCCAACGGCGGGCCCGGTGTGGAGCACCGTCCCGTCGCGATCGCTACGAGCTTTGAGGGACAGCTGGGCCCCGAGGATCTATGCCGCTTGATGAGCGGAACCCGGCGCGCGTCTTTGGCATGTATCCGCACAAGGGCTGTCTTGCCGAGGGCGCCGATGCCGACGTGTGCGTGTGGGATCCCAAGGCGCGCTGGACGATCAGCGCCGCGACGCAGCATCAGGCCGTGGACTACACGCCGCTCGAGGGCTTTGAGGCACATGGCCGCGCCAAGGCTGTGTTTGTGAACGGCGTGCTGGTGGCGCGCGATGGCGAGCCCACCGGAGCTCAGCCCGGTCGCTACGTGCCCCGCTAACGGGGACGACGCCAAATTAGCTACCCCTGGAGGATGGTGGCGATGAGGGGGCGGCCGAGGGCTGCCTCGAAGCGATCTGCCATCGTTGGGTCGTTGAGCGTGTCGGCTTGGTTGAGCATGATGCGGGCATTGTTGAGGTTCAGCATCCGCAGCTCGGCATTGAGCACCTGGGCGACGCGCTCGGGCGTGGCGATGTCGGTGAGCTCGCAGCCGCAACGCTCGCAAAAGAGCTCGGGGCGGTGGACGGCTTCGTTGATGGGCTTGCCGAGTCCCGAGGCGCCGACGACCCAGATGAGGTTGGCCATGCCGGCGGGGACCACGGGCTCCCAAGTGGCATGCGCCTTGAGCGGGAGTCGCTTGCTACCGTCTGCCTCGGCTAAGACGTAGCCAAAGCGCTGCGCCAGCTCGTCGAGCGCCTCGGCGGGGGCGGAGAGCTTGCCTGTCTCCGGGTCCAAGACGCCTGCCTGGCAGATGCTTCCCCGCACAAGCCCCGCGCAGGCCTCGCAGGTGCAGCCTAGGGCGTGTGGGGCACCTGGCTTCCAAGGCGCGGCGTCCAAGCGACGGCTCGACCCGTCCCATGGCACGCCAGCGACGGGAAACATGTGCGTGGTGGTACAGAGAAGCACCCTGCCGCCAGCGCGCATTAGCTCGAGACCCAGCGCCTTCAGCAAGGTCGACTTGCCGCCACTGCCGATAATCGCGGTAATGCCCGGCTCGATCCTGAGCGCCGAGGCAAGATTGCCGCTAACCGTTTCCATCTGTTCACCGCCGTATAATACTGTGATAATAAATAATCATCAGAGTAGCGGTCGGACCGCTTTTGCTCTGCTCAAACCGTAGCACAGGGAGGTGCCCCGGGAATGCTCGTTTATGTTCGCGGCGCCGGCGATATCGCCACGGGTGTCGCTGCCCGTTTGGTGCGCGCCGGCGTGTCGGTCGTTATGGCAGATATCGCGGTTCCCACGTGCATCCGTCGAACGATCAGTTTTTGCGAGGCCATTCGCTTGGGCGAGGTCGAGGTCGAGGGCATTCGCGCCCGCTTGGCGCAGACGTCGGCCGAGGTGCTTGAGATTACCGAGGCGGGGGATGTCGCCGTGGTGGTGGACCCCCAGGCACAGATGGTCGGCGAGCTTAAGCCCGCGGCTGTGGTAGACGCGATTCTGGCCAAGCGCAATCTGGGCACCACGCGCGACATGGCTCCCGCCGTCATCGCGGTAGGGCCGGGCTTTACCGCGCCGGTCGATTGCGATGCCGTGGTCGAGACCATGCGCGGGCATTTTTTGGGCCGCGTGATTACCCAGGGCTCACCCCAGCCCAACACGGGCGTGCCGGGCATGATCGGCGGATACGGCAAGGAGCGTGTTATTCACAGTCCCGCCGCCGGCGTGTTTCGGTCCGACCGCGCAATCGGCGACATCGTGAGCGCCGGAGACGTGATCGGCTACGCGGGCGATACGCCCATGTGCACGCAGATCGATGGCTGCCTGCGCGGGCTTTTGGCGAACGGTGTGCAGGTGACTGAGGGCTTTAAATGCGCCGATGTCGACCCGCGCGGCGATGCCAGCTATATCAACTATATTTCGGACAAGGCGACGTCGGTCGGCGGCGGCGTGCTCGAGGCGCTCGCCATGCTCACCGATGTCTTTAGAGGATAGAAGGCGGCAATGGAAAAGCTCGATGTTGTGAATGCGGCGCTTGCCGCCCTGCGTGCTGGTAAGACGTGCGAGCTCGTGGTCGTGGCCGGTACGGCGGGGTCGTCACCGCGCGGCGTGGGCGCATGGATGGCCGTCTTTGCCGACGGTAGCCAGGCGGGCACTATCGGCGGCGGCAAGATTGAGCTCTTTGCGCTGGACGAGGCACGCGAGCTGCTGGCCGGGGGTAAATCGCGTCTGGTCCGCTACACCATGGGCGGCGAGAACTCCGATACCGGCATGATCTGCGGCGGGGCCATCTGCCTGTGCTACCTGCATCTGGATGCGACCCAGGCACCGTTGTTCCAGTCGGTTGCCGACGTCTTGGCCTATCGGCGCATTGGCGACTTCGTCATCGACTTTGAGCCGTTTATCGCGAGCGCGCTCGAGGACGATGTGACCGAGTACCATGGCGAGGAGTCGCGCCGCACCATTGTGGGTTGCCCCGGGCTTTCGCAGGCGGAAGAGGGGAGTAACGTCACCTACACCAACGCCGCCTCCGAGATTCCTCCCGCGCACATCGAGACGCTCTGCCCCGAGGGCCTGACCTACATCTTTGGCTGCGGACACGTGGGCGCTGCGACGGCGCGCGTGCTCACGGCGGCGGGCTTTGCCGTCGTGGCCTGCGACGACCGTCCCGGCACGTTGACGCCCGAATGGGTACCCGGTGTCTACGATCGTCGCCTGGTCGATTACAAGAACCTGGGCGAGCTGTGCCCCATCGGTCCGCGCGATCTGGTAGTCGTCGCCACGGCGGGCCACAAGTCCGATATCGATGTGGTGATTCAGGCGATGCGCGCCAAGCCCGCTTACCTGGGCTGTCTGGGTTCGCGCCGCAAGACGGCCTTTGTGCGGGCTCGCATGGAGCAGGAGGGCTTTACGCAGGAACAGATCGACGGGCTGCACCTTCCGATCGGCGTTGCCATTCAGGCCGAGGACCCCGAGGAGATCGCCATCTCCATCGCCGCCGAGATGATCCACTTGCGCCGCACCAAGCTCGTCCCCCGCAAGCGCTAGCCGCATCCTCATCAATAAGTTGCGGTGAAATAGTTCCTAGATAAGACTGACGGGCGGTCAGCCAGGAACTATTTCACCGCAACTGCTTTTTGGGACCCATTTGTGCGGGGGAGTTGTGGAGTTGTGCAGGCAGACGAGGTTTTTCTGGAAACATGCTCCCGATGCGCGTATAGTACCGATTGTTTTGTCGGCTCCTGCTGCGTCGAGTCCAAACCGCGAAATGCCATGAGCGGCGCGGATGCAGCCAGGAGGCACGAGGACAACCCATCGTGGCCACGCCCCGTGCTTAAAACCCCAAGAAGGAGTGAACAATGGCAGAAGAGAAGTATGTGCCGCGTCTGAAGACCAAGTACAACAACGAGGTCAAGCAGCAGCTTCAGGACAAGTTCCAGTACGAGAACGTCATGATGATCCCTAAGTTTGAGAAGATCGTCGTGAACATGGGTGTCGGCGAGGCCGCTACCGATTCCAAGGCCATCGACGGTGCCGTGCGCGACCTGCGCGCCATCACCGGCCAGCAGCCGATGATCACCCGTGCCCGCAAGTCCATCGCTACCTTCCGCCTGCGCGCTGGTATGCCGATCGGCTGCAAGGTTACCCTGCGTGGCGACCGTATGTGGGAGTTCTTCGATCGTCTGACCTCCGTCGCGATCCCCCGTATCCGCGACTTCCGCGGCATCTCCGCCAAGAGCTTCGACGGCCGTGGTAACTTCTCCATGGGCGTCACCGAGCAGCTCATCTTCCCCGAGATCGACTTCGACTCCGTCGATCACCAGCGTGGTATGGACATCACTTTCGTGACCACCGCCAACACCGATGAGGAGGCCAAGGCCCTTCTGGACGCCTTCGGTTTCCCGTTCAAGAAATAGGTTCACCTGCCCTATAAGCGCCGTTCCCACAAGGGGGCGGCGCTTGGGGCGAACAATACTCTATGTGAGGAGGATATAAGTGGCTAAGACATCGATGATCGTCAAGTGCAATCGCAAGCAGAAGTTCTCTACTCGTGAGTACACGCGCTGCCAGCGCTGCGGCCGTCCGCACTCTGTGTACCGCAAGTTCGGCCTGTGCCGTGTCTGCTTCCGCGAGCTTGCACTCAGGGGCGAGCTTCCCGGCGTTAAGAAGGCCAGCTGGTAAGTCACTACCAGCGTTTCAAGCATCAGTTTGGAACAGGGAAAACGCGCTAAAAAGGCTTTGCCGTTAAGGGCGGCGAAGAACCAAGAGCACGTGTTCATCAAGAACGAAGGAGAATCTGTATGAACCTTACAGACCCGATCGCAGATATGCTTACGCGCATCCGTAACGCTAACTCTGTGAACAAGGCCACGGTCTCCATGCCGAGCAGCAAGAAGCTCGTCGAGATCGCTCGTGTTCTGCACGAGGAGGGCTACATCGAGGGCTACGATGTCGAGGACACCGTTCCCCAGAAGACTCTGCACATCACGCTTAAGTATGGTCCCAAGAAGGCTAAGGTCATCAACGGCATCCGCCGCATTTCCAAGCCGGGCCTGCGTAAGTACACCGGCGTTGCCGACATGCCCCGCGTCCGCGGTGGCCTTGGTACCGCCATTATTTCCACCAGCCATGGCGTCATGACCGACCGCGATGCTCGCAAGCACAACGTCGGCGGCGAGATCATCGCTTACGTCTGGTAATTCGCTCGGTAGGTAGAAGGAAAGGAGATCACCGTGTCTCGTATCGGTAATAAGCCTGTCCAGATTCCCGCCGGAGTCGAAGTGGCAGTCAACGGCAACAACGTTGTCGTCAAGGGCCCCAAGGGCCAGCTCGAGCTCGATGTCTTTGAGAAGCTCGCTATCAACGTCGAGGACAACGTCCTCACCGTTTCCCGTCCCGACGACGAGCGTGAGACCCGTGCCCGCCACGGCCTCACCCGCGCCCTCATTCACAACATGGTGGTTGGCGTTTCCGAGGGCTTCGAGAAGAAGCTCGAGCTCGCCGGCGTCGGTTACCGCGTGCAGCAGAAGGGCAAGAACCTCGAGTTCTCCCTGGGCTTCTCGCACCCCGTGATCGTCGAGGCTCCCGAGGGCATCACCTTCGAGGTTCCCGACAACACCCACGTGAACGTCAAGGGTATCAACAAGCAGCAGGTCGGTCAGATCGCCGCTGAGATCCGCGGCCATCGTCCTCCCGAGCCTTACAAGGGCAAGGGTATCCACTACGTTGGCGAGCACATCCGCCGCAAGCTGGGTAAGGCCGCCAAGTAGTCGTAACCGACTCACTCGCATAAGACCAGCACCCCGTCAGGTGCTGGCAAGACCAACCTTTTTAGGAGTTTACGTATGAACAAGCATAAGGCGAAGCTGGAAGGCCTCAAGCGTCGTCAGCGTCGTGTTCGCGGCAAGGTCTCGGGTACCTCCGAGCGTCCGCGTCTTCGCGTGACCCGTACTAACGCCAACATCTATGCCCAGATCATCGACGACAGCAAGGGCTCCAGCCTGACGCTCGTCTCTGCCTCGACCCTCGAGGCCGAGTTCAAGGGCACCCACACCTCGAACAAGGAGGCTGCGGAGAAGGTCGGTCAGCTCGTTGGCAAGCGCGCCATCGAGGCCGGCATCACCAAGGTCGCCTTCGATCGCGGTGGCCGTATCTACCATGGCCGCGTCAAGGCCCTCGCCGACGGTGCTCGTGCCGCCGGCCTCGAGTTCTAGGAGGTATGTAGCACATGGCTCGTAATCAGAAGCAGCAGCGCGAGGCCTCCGAGTTCGAGGAGCGCGTCGTTTACATCAACCGCGTGTCGAAGACCGTCAAGGGTGGTCGTCGCATGAGCCTCGTCGCTCTCGTCGTCGTTGGCGACGGCAAGGGCAACGTCGGCGTTGGCATGGGCAAGTCCGCTGAGGTGCCCCTGGCCATCTCCAAGGCGTCTCTCGATGCCAAGAAGAACATGTTCCACGTGCCGGTGACCGAGCAGGGCACCATCCCGCACGAGGTTCTCGGCCACTTTGGTGCCGGCCGCATCATCATCAAGCCCGCTGTCGAGGGTACCGGCGTTATCGCCGGCGGCGCTGTGCGTCCCCTCTTTGAGCTTGCTGGCATCAAGAACGTCCTGTCCAAGTCCCTCGGTACCGACAACGGCCTCAACATCATTAAGGCTGCCGTCGAGGGCCTCAAGGAGCTCTCCAGCCCTGAGGACGTCGCGGCTCGCCGTGGCCTGACGGTCTCCGAGATGTTCGTCGGTAAGGAGAACTAAGCATGGCTGACACCATCAAGATCAAGCAGGTCCGCAGCACCAACGGTTGCAAGCAGGACCAGGTCCGTACTGTCCGTGCCCTCGGTCTCCACAGGATCCGCGAGGTTCGCGAGATTGCTGACAACGAGTCCGTCCGCGGCATGATCTTCAAGGTCAAGCACCTTGTCGAGATTGTAGAGGAGTAGCAAATGCAGCTTCACGATCTTACTCCCGCGCCCGGTTCCACCAAGAACCGCAAGCGCGTCGGCCGTGGCAATTCTTCGGGTCACGGCACCACTTCTGGCCGCGGCCAGAAGGGCCAGGGTTCCCGCTCTGGCGGCACCAAGGGTGCCGGCTTCGAGGGTGGCCAGACTCCGCTGGCTATGCGCCTGCCCAAGCTTCCGGGCTTCCGCAACCCCCGTCGTATCGAGTACACCGCTGTTAACGTTGAGCGTCTCGAGCGTAAGTTCGAGGACGGCGCTGTGATTGACGGTGCCGCTCTTAAGGCCGCTCGCATCACCAAGAGCGAGTTCGAGCCCGTCAAGGTGCTCGGCAATGGTGAGCTCACCAAGAAGTTCACGGTCAAGGTCGACAAGGTCAGCGCTTCTGCGCAGGCCAAGATCGAGGCCGCCGGCGGAAAGGTCGAGCTGCCGTGCTAAATGGTCTTAAGAATGCTTTCCGCATCAAAGAATTGCGCGAAAAGATTCTTTTTACCATAGCTATGCTCGTCGTGTACCGCATTGGTGCGCACGTTCCTGTGCCCGGCATTCCCTTCCAGGGGATGCTGGGCCTTTTCTCGACCGATAACAATTCGGTCGCCGCAGGTGCTATGGCCCTCCTGAATCTTTTCTCTGGCGGCGCGTTGAGCTATGTTTCGGTGTTTTCGCTGGGCATCATGCCTTACATCACCAGCTCGATCATCCTCCAGATGCTCCAGGCCGTCGTGCCTTCCCTGCATGAGCTTGCCCGCGAGGGCGAGGTCGGTCAGACCAAGATTACGCAGTATTCGCGTTACCTCACCCTGGCTCTGGCAATCCTCAACTCCGTGGGTTACCTCTTCCTCTTTAAGAGCTTCGGCATCAGCTTTAATGGCGCCGGCGCTCCCGAGATCATTTTCGACCTCATGATCGTCGGTACGCTCACCGCGGGCGCCATGCTGATCATGTGGATTGGTGAGCTCATCACCCAGCGCGGTATCGGCAATGGCATGTCGCTGATCATCTTCGCGAATATCATGGCCGGTCTGCCGCAGGCCATCTTCTCCAGCACCGAGGGCAATGCCGGTGGCATCATCACCATGGTGATCATCTGCGCCATCATCCTGCTGGTTATCCCGCTGATTGTTTTCCTTGAGCGCGGCCAGCGCCGCATCCCGGTCTCCTACGCCAAACGCGTCGTGGGCCGTCGCATGATGGGTGGCCAGACCACCTACCTGCCCATCAAGGTCAACACCGCGGGTGTCGTGCCGATCATCTTCGCTTCGGCGCTGCTGTACTTCCCGGCTCAGATTGCCGTGTTCTTCCCCGGCATCGGCTGGATTCAGGCAGTTGCCTCCGCGCTTTCGACCGGTTGGCTCAACTGGGTGCTTAACGTTGTCCTCATCGTGTTCTTCGCGTACTTCTACACCTCCATGGTGTTCAACCCCGATGACACGGCCGACAACCTTAAGAAGCAGGGCGGCTTTATTCCGGGCGTGCGTCCGGGTAGGGCTACCGCGGCCTACATCAAGAACGCGCTCAACAAGATCACGCTTCCCAGCGCTGTCTTTTTGGCGCTCATCGCCATCGTGCCTTCGATCATCTTCTCCTTCACGGGTAACCAGCTGATCCAGGCATTTGGCGGCACGTCCATCCTCATCATGGTCGGCGTCGTGCTCGACACGGTCGATAAGCTCGAAGGCCAGATCAAGATGTATGATTACGATGGATTCTTTAAATAGGCTAGAGGAGGATTGCTCATGAACCTCGTATTGCTCGGAGCTCCGGGTGCCGGTAAGGGCACCGTTGCACAGGAGCTCGTCGCCGAGTTTGGCGTCGCTCACATTTCCACGGGCGACCTGCTGCGTGCTGCCGTCAAGGGCGGCACCGAGCTTGGTATTCAGGCTAAGAAGTACATGGACGCTGGCGAGCTCGTTCCCGACCAGCTCGTGATCGACCTTGTCAAGGAGCGCCTTGCCGCCGATGACGCCCAGCAGGGCTTCATCCTTGACGGCTTCCCGCGCAACACCGCCCAGGCCGTGACGCTCGATTCCGAGCTCTCCGCCATGGGTCGCGAGATCGACTGCGCCCTTCTGGTCGATGTGGCCCCCGAGGTCATTATCGATCGTCTGTCTTCGCGTCGCACCTGCCGCGCCTGCGGTTACACCGGCACCGCTGCCGATGCTACCTGCCCCAAGTGCGGTGGCGAGATGTATCAGCGCGACGACGACAAGCCCGAGACCATCAAGAACCGTCTCGACGTCTACGAGAAGTCCACGAGCCCGCTCGTCGACTACTATCGTGGCCAGGGTCTGCTCAAGTCGGTCAACGGTGACAAGGCTCGTGAGACCGTGTACGGGGATGTCAAAGAGGCTCTCGGTCTATGATCAAGATTAAGTCTGCAACGCAAATCGAGCAGATGAAGAAGGCAGGAGCGCTATCTAAGATGGCGCTCCGCCACGTTGGAGCCATGGTACGCCCCGGCGTTTCGACTTTTGAGCTCGATCAGCTCGTGGAGCAGATTATCCGCATGCATGGCGGCACCCCGGCCTTTAAGGGTTACGGCGGGTTCCCGGGGACCATATGCGCATCGATCAACGATGCCGTGGTCCACGGTATTCCCAACCCCGACATGATCTTGCGCGATGGCGATATCATCTCCATCGATACGGGAGCCGTTGTCGACGGTTGGGTCGGCGATAATGCTTGGACGTTTTTCGTCGGCACCCCCACGCCCGAAGCCAAGGCTTTGTGCGAGGTCACGCGCGATTGCCTTAAGGCTGCCATCGAGCAGGCTGTTCCCGGTAACCATATCGGGGACGTCGGTTATGCCGTTCAGTCCCTCGCCGAGTCTCACGGTTACGGCGTGATTCGTGATTATGTGGGCCATGGCATTGGCCGCGTGATGCACGAGGACCCCAACGTTCCTAACTATGGAAAGAAGGGGAGGGGCGTTCGCCTCCAGGCCGGCATGGTGATTGCCATCGAGCCGATGGTTACGATGGGTTCCAACCATGTGAGCACGGGCTCCGACGGTTGGATTGTTACGACCAACGACCACCTGCCTGCCGCGCACTATGAGAACACCGTCGCCATTACCAATGACGGTCCGGTGATTCTCACCACCGACGCGCAAGGTGCCTGGTGTTCCTTGCAGGGCGGTGAAATGTAGGGCTTGCGTCAAATGCACGCCTTAACATTTCAAATGTAACAAGTTCCGCTTAGTTGTGGAGCCATTACGAAGATATTACGATACGTGCATGCGTATTGTAGAATACTCAATCGCTGTCGTTTTCTAGAGAAAGATGATTGTTTGTGAAGAAGGAAGACGCAATTGAGCTCGAGGGTACGGTAAAGGAACCGTTGCCCAATGCCATGTTTAGGGTCGAGCTCGAGAACGGTCATTCGGTTCTGTGCAACATTTCTGGCAAGATCCGAATGAATTACATCCGTATTCTCCCCGGTGACAGGGTTGTCGTGGAGCTTTCCCCGTACGACCTGACCCGCGGCCGCATCACCTATCGCTACAAATAGCGGCACGCATACACTGACTCTATTTCCGGCTGCAGGCTTAGCTCAACCTACGGTCGGATTGTGTGTGAAGACCAGCCATAGTTTTAAACGCCTGCGGCTGGGCGAGTAGATAGTAGGGAAGTAGTTTGAGCGCTACCGAAAGGAAGAACGATGAAGGTACGTCCTTCGGTCAAGAAGATGTGCGATAAGTGCAAAATCATTAGGCGCCATGGCAAGGTCCTCGTCATTTGCGAGAACCCCCGTCATAAGCAGCGTCAGGGTTAAGAGAGGAGACTACGTTGGCCCGTATTAATGGTGTCGACCTCCCGCGTGAGAAGCGCGTTGAGATCGGTCTGACCTACATTTACGGCATCGGCCGCACCACTGCGACGAAGATCTGCGTCGAGTGCAACGTTAACGTGGATACGCGCGTTAAGGACCTCACCGAGGATGAGGTTAACGCCATCCGCGATTATATCGATAAGAACCAGATCATGGTTGAGGGCGACCTCCGCCGTGAGCGCAACCAGAACGTCAAGCGCCTTATGGACATCGGCTGCAACCGCGGCCTTCGTCACCGCAAGGGCCTCCCGGTCCGCGGTCAGCGCACCCACACTAACGCTCGTACCCGCAAGGGCCCGAAGCGTCAGATCGGTGCTAAGAAGAAGAAATAAGGAGCGCTAGATAGATGGCTACTGCTAAGAAGAACGTTCGCGCTGCCCGTCTGAAGCGCGCGGACCGTAAGAACATTTCCGTGGGCCAGGCTCACATTCGTTCTACGTTCAACAACACGATCGTTTCGATCACCGATCCCCAGGGCAACGTCATTTCCTGGAAGTCGGCTGGCCAGGTGGGCTTCAAGGGCTCCCGTAAGTCCACGCCGTTCGCTGCCCAGATGGCTGCCGAGGCTGCTGCCAAGCAGGCCATGGAGCACGGTATGAAGAAGGTTTCCGTCTTCGTCAAGGGCCCCGGCTCCGGTCGTGAGACCGCCATCCGCTCCCTCCAGGCTGCTGGCCTCGAGGTCTCGAGCATCCAGGACAAGACCCCCATTCCGCACAACGGCTGCCGCCCCAAGAAGCGTCGCCGCGTGTAACTGAAAGGATCGTATCAATATGGCAATCGACAGGACTCCTGTTCTTAAGCGCTGCCGTCAGCTCGGGATCGATCCCGCTGAGCTCGGTTACAGCAGCAAGAAGGAATCTATCCGTCAGCCCAAGCGCCGTCGCAAGGAATCTGAGTACGGCATGCAGCTGCGCGAGAAGCAGAAGGTCAAGTTCATCTATGGCGTTCTGGAGAAGCAGTTCCACGGCTACTTCAACAAGGCCCGCAAGATGAACGGCGTCACCGGTGAGAACCTCATGATCATCCTTGAGTCTCGCCTCGACAACGTCGTCTTCCGTCTTGGCTTCGCCCGCACCCGTAAAGAGGCTCGTCAGTCCGTCCGCCACGGTCACTTCACCGTGAACGGCAAGCGCGTGGACATCCCGTCCTACCGCGTCAAGGCCGGCGACGTCGTCGCTGTCGGCGAGAAGTTCCGTGACCTCCTCCCCATCAAGGAGGCCCTGATTTCCTCCGAGCGCTTTGAGGTCCCTGGCTGGCTCGAGGTCGATATCGAGAAGCTGTCTGGTAACGTGCTCGCTCTGCCGACGCGTGAGCAGATCAGCGGTGATATCAACGAGCAGCTCATCGTCGAGCTCTACTCTAAGTAGTCCATCCGGGCTGCTGAGGCTGGAGGTAATACATGTCAGAATTCATTAGGCCTCAGGTTCAGGTCGAAGAGATCAACGAGACGTCTGCTCGTGTCTCCGTCGAGCCGCTCGAGCGTGGCTACGGCGATACGCTGGGTAACTCCCTTCGTCGCGTTCTTCTGTCCTCGCTCGAGGGTGCCGCCGTCGAGGCTATTCAGATCGATGGTGCGCAGCACGAGTTCATGACCATCCCTAACATGGTCGAGGATGTCACCGACATCGTCCTGAATGTCAAGGGTCTTGTCTTCAGGGCTCTCGGCACGACCGACGAGGCGACCGCCACCATCTCGGTTGACGGCCCCTGCGAGGTCACCGGTGCGGACTTCTTTATTCCGTCCGAGTTTGAGCTGGTCAACCCCGAGCAGCACATCGCTACGCTCACCGATGGTGGCCATCTCACCATGAGCATGCGCATCGGCTATGGCCGCGGCTATGTTTCTGGCGAGGCCAACAAGCGCGACAACGATCCCATCGGTGTGATCCACGTCGACTCGCTGTACTCGCCGGTTTCCCGTTGCGCCAAGCTCGTTGAGGCTTGCCGTGTCGGTCAGCACACCGACTACGACCGCCTTGTCCTCGAGATCGAGACCAACGGCTCCATCGCCCCGCGCGACGCCGTGGTCCAGGCTGCCAATATCATCAACCAGCATATGGCCGCCTTTATGAACCTTGCCGAGACCCCCGAGGTCGAGGAGGAGGCTTCGATCTTCGCTCCCGAGGTCACCAACGACAACGCCGAGCTGGACAAGCAGATCGAGGATCTGGACCTTTCCGTCCGTTCCTACAACTGCCTTAAGCGCGCCAGCATTCACTCGGTCCGTCAGCTCGTTGAGTTCTCGGAGAACGATCTGCTCAACATCCGTAACTTCGGTGTTAAGTCGATCGAGGAAGTGAAGGACAAGCTTGAGTCCATGGGCCTGAGCCTGAAGGCTTAATGCTTCGCATATTTGAGGAGAAACTAGACCATGCGTCACAACGTTAAGAAGGGCCTGAAGCTCGGCACCGATGCGAGCCACACCAAGGCCATGAAGAAGAGCCTTGCTAAGGCCCTCTTCGAGAACGACCGCATCAAGACCACCGAGACCCGCGCTAAGGCGCTGCGTTCGGTCGTCGACCCGATCATCACTTGGGCCAAGAAGGGCGACCTGCACTCTCGTCGTCTGGCTATCGCCAAGCTCGGCGATAAGCAGCTCGTTGCCGAGATCTTCGACAAGGCTGCTCAGGGCATGTGGCAGGACCGCAACGGCGGTTACACCCGCATCATGAAGCTCGGTAACCGTAAGGGCGACAACGCTCCCATCGTTATCATGGAGCTCGTCACCGAGCCTTGCACGCCTAAGGCCAAGAAGGCTGCTCCGGCCCCCAAGAAGGCCGCTGCTCCCAAGAAGGTCGAGGCTGTCGAGGAGACTGCTGCCGAGGAGACCGCTGAGTAGACATTCCGTCTGCATAGGCTATATTCGAGGGGTACGTTCGCGTACCCCTCTTTTTTTGTCGTGATACCGTTGCTTGTTTGTTGGGAGCTCCCATGACTGCGCCGTCTGATTTCAATTCGATTTCCGAGCTTGACGCCACGCTCGTATTTTGCGTGGCCTATGATGGCTCGTCGTATAGCGGATTCGCCGAGCAGCCGGGACAGACGACGGTCGCGGGTGAGCTACGTCGAGCCATCGAGACGCTGCTTCGCCGCCCGATCGATCTGACGTGCGCGGGGCGTACCGATGCCGGCGTGCATGCCGTGGCTCAGTACATCAGCGTGCCCGTAACGGATGCTGAGCTCGCGTGTACGCGCCGTAGGTGGCTGCGGGCTATGGATGCACTGCTGCCCAAAGATATCGCCATCAATGAGGTCTACAAGGCCCGTAAAGGCTTTTCTGCGCGTTTTGACGCGCGTTCCCGTACGTATACGTACCGTATTGCTGATCGAGATGCGCGCCCCGTGCTGTCCCGCGGTGCCGTGTGGTGGCATCGCTATCCCTTGGATGTTGAGGCTATGTCTGCTGCCTGTCCCGCGCTGCTGGGCGAGCAGGACTTTAAAAGCTTTTGCAAGGTTGCCTCGGCCGTTGGCAAGCCCACGCATCGCTGCGTGATGCGTGCCGAATTTGGCCATGAGGTTGCGTTTGGCGAGGACACCCTGACGTTCACCATCGAGGGCAATGCGTTTCTGCATTCGATGGTCCGTACGATCGTGGGCACGCTTGTCGAGATTGGCATGCATCGCCGTGAACCCGAGTGGATGCGCGAGGTCATCGATGCTTGCGACCGTAACGCTGCGGGCCCCACGGCTCCTGCCTGCGGCCTTACGTTTATGGGCGTGGATTACGATCCCGCCGAGCTTGTCGTGCTCGACTAGGGGAGGGCTCGACGCGTCGTGCGTCGACTCCTGTCATCTGTGGGCTGCGCGTGTGCAACATCTGTTCTTGGCGTGCAATACAACCGGTGTCTCATTGCTTTTATTGCCGGGGTGTACCATGAACCACGGTTCGATTCATTGCTGTCGAGAGGACGGATAATTTGGTTCGACGTGGCTCGCATCCGCGACTTTCGGTGATCCTTGTGGTAGAAGGTTCGCCCAGCTATGCGATGCGTGCGCTCGAGAGTATCCAGAACCAAGACCTCTACGATTTGCAGATTGTCGTTGTTTGCCGCGATGCTGCGCCCGGTGTGCGCCATTTGCTTCAAGTTGCCGCCGACAGGGACATCCATATTGATTTGATTGACGTCGAGGACGCGAAGCGCGGCGCTTGTCTTCGTGCCGGTTTCGCTGCCTCGCGCGGCTCTCAAATCATCGCTATGAACGCCGATGAGTGGTTTGCTCCGCAGTCCCTTTCCAAGATGGTCGATATCGCGTGCGATACTGCGGCAGACATAGTGTTCCCTACGGTGTCGCTCGACCGCTATGATGCACATCGAGAGCGCCATTCGCGCGTCTTGGATGCTGCCTCTATTGCCATCGAAGACAAGTCTTCGATGGTGACCGGGCTGCCCCAGTTGATTTTAGACGGCCTAGTCGTTCAGACCTCTGGCGTGATGTATGGCCGTCCGCTGTTTGAGGCATGCCTGTCGCACGGCAAGGCGTACCGTACGGTTGAGTTTATGGCATATGCGCTCTCGCAGGCGCAGCGCGTCTCCGGCTGCGGCGACGCTTGTTTCCACGCGGTGGCGCCTAAGCTTACAGATGCCTTTGATCCCACCATGTATGCCAGGGTATCCGATGAAACCCGAGCGCTCGACGAGCTTGCGGACTCACTCTCGGAAGCAGATAGCGGTGGTCGGCTCAAGCTGGCAAGCCAAAAGTTCTACTTTGCCGGACTGGTAGCCTGCATCGAGAATTTGTGTCTGAGCCCGCATGGGGTGTCGTCAATCGAGCGTTCCGCCCGCATGCGTGATATGCTCGAGGCGCCTCGAACCCGTCAGATGGTCGCCGCGCTCAAGGATAACCATCGGGGGCTCGGTCTGTTGTTTGGGCCGATCGCTAGCGCCAAGCCCGCGCGCTGCGTGATGTGTACGCATCTGGCAGCTTTTCTTAACCGGACGGGCGCAAAAACCGCCTAAATGGCTCATTACGAAACAAACTTTCATAGAATTGTTTCGAAATGCGTTCTTATACACAAAAGCCTTCAAATAGCGTTAAACTATTCAATCATTGATTGATTGTCTCCGCCATCTTTTGGAGTGAGGGTTTGTATGGCTAAAAAACGCAATGGGCGCCAGGATGCCATTAGAGATATTGTGCGCAATAAGGACGTCCGCACACAGCGCGTGCTGGTCGATGAGCTCCGTGCTATGGGCTTTGATTGCACGCAGGCGACTGTCTCTCGCGATATTGCCGACATGGGGCTGCGTAAGCTCCCTGAGGGCATCTATGTTCTGGCAGAGGACTTGCACCTGCAGCGTATGGTTTCCGAGCTCGTAACGGGCGTTCTGCGTACTGATAATCTGGTTATGATCAAGGCTCAGCCTGGCACGGCTTCCGGCATCGCCGCCGCCGTTGATGCGGCAGAGTTGCCTGATGTGCTTGGCTCGCTTGCCGGCAACGATACGATTTTGGTTATTGCCCAGACGGCCGAGGACGGCGAGCGCCTCGAGGCGCTGATCAATAAGCTGAGCAATTCTCGCAAGTAGGCGTGCGGGTCGTGCGCTCGGCGCTGCGTGCGCTTACATAGTGGCTTGTAAGGGGTATCGACGTTGGTCGGTACCCCTTTTTGTTTGCCGGTATAAAGACCGCCCACCAGGTCGATTCAAACTAAAAGGCCCCGAGCAGTTTAATAAGCTGCTCAGGGCCTTGCTGGCTTTAGTCGAGTACCTCTTAGCCGACCGTATCGTCAGGCGTGGGTGAGGGGTCGGGAGTGGGCGTAGGCGTGGGTGAGGGGTCGGGAGTGGGCGTAGGCGTAGGCGTGTTGCCATCGCCGCCGGTCGAACCACCAGTGGAGCCGCCCGTCGAGCCACCGGTCGTACCGGTGCCGCCGGTGGTGTCGCCGCCCGTGGTCTCGGTGGTCGTGGTCGTCGTGGTAGTCGTTGTGGTGGTTTCCCCTTCGTCCTCGTTCTCGTCCTTGTCGTCGTTCTCCGTCTTCTTGGTGTTGTTGGTGCCGTAGAACTTCCAGACGCTGTTGTTCTTGTAGGTGGGCGCGGTTCCGGTCGCAAACTCCTCGCGCTCGGTACCGGTCAGAACGGTGTTCATAAACCGCTTAAAGACAGGCAGGTTGGTGCTGTCGCCCAGCAGGTCCGTGCCGTATTTTTGGATGGGGATCTCGCCCGCGGAATAGCCGGTCCACAGGGCGCACGCCAGCTGCGGGGTATAGCCACAGAACCACAGGTTGGTGGTGTTGTCGGTGGTGCCCGTTTTGCCGGCATAGGGCTGGTTGACGCTCAGGGCGCCGGCAGCACCCGTACCGCCGCCCTGCATGACGCCGGACAGAACATCGGTGACCGCGGCGGCCTCGCCCTCGGTAAGCACCTGTGAGGGATTGTCCGTGTGCTGGTACAGCACCGAACCGGTACGAGAGTCAATCTCGGTGATGGCGATCGGCTGGCGATAGTAGCCGCCGTTGGCAAACGTCGCGTAGGCGGCGGCCATCTCGAGCGGCGAGATCGAGCCGGTGCCGAGCGTCATGACGGGAACGTCCTCGATGTTGTCCTTGGCGGGATCGATGCCGAGCTTTTTGACGAGCGAGATGATCTTGCTGTTGCCGACGGCTTCCGCCACCTGGATGTAGCCGGTGTTGGAGGAGTATGCCGTCGCCTGCTTAAGCGTGATGTTGCCATAGCTATGGTTGGCGTAGTTTTGGACCTCGGTCGTGGTGCCCTTGGCCTTGAGCGGCGAGTTGCAGTTGAGGGTGACGTTGGGGTTCATGCCGTTTTGGATGGCAGTTGCCAGCGTAAAGGCCTTAAAGGTGGAGCCGACGGGACGCTTGGCCGTGGCATGGTTTACGTGGTTCTCGTCGGCGTTGTAGTCGTAGCCGCCCACCATGCACTTGATGTAGCCGGTCTTGGGGTCGACGACGACCATGCCCATGTCCAGACCGTCGAGTGAGAGCGTGTCGAGCTGCTCGCGGACGGCATTCTCTGCCACCTGCTGCATCGTGGGGTCGATGGTGGTCTTGACGGTCAGGCCGCCCTTAAAGAGCACGTCGGTCGAGAACTCCTGCTCCAGCAGCTGCTTAACATAGGCGACAAAGTAGGGCTGCGAGTATACGTCGACGCCGCTGCCCGAAATCTCGGTCACTTTGAGGGTGATGGGTTCGGCCTGTGCGGCATCGTGCTCCTCCTGCGTGATGTGGCCCAGGCGCAACATGTTGTCAAGGACCTTGTTGCGACGGGACAGCGCCAGGTCGGGGTTGACCGTGGGGTCGTACTGCGAGGGCGAGTTGGGAAGGCCGATCAACAGTGCGGCCTCGCTGAGGGTGAGGTCGGCGGCGCTCTTGGACAGATAGGTCTCGGCTGCGGCCTCGATGCCGTAGGCGCCGTGGCCGTAGTAGATGGTGTTGAGGTACATCATGAGGATCTCGTCTTTGGAGTACATGTCCTCCATCTTGACGGCGATGTAGGCCTCACGCACCTTACGCTCGATGGTCGAGTCGAACTGCTCCTCCTGCAGGATGGTGTTGCGCACCAGCTGCTGGGTGATAGTCGAGGCGCCTTCGTGTCCGCCGCCGAGGGTTGCCACCGCAGCACGCGCGATACCCCACAGGTCGATACCGCCGTGCTCGTAGAAGCGCTCGTCCTCGACGTCAACGGTGCCCTGCAGCACGTAGGGGGAGACCTCGTCCTTGGTGATGGACTTGCGGTTTTGCGTGTAGAAGCTCGCAATCTTGTTGCCGTTGCAGTCGACGATCTCGGTGGGCTCGCTCACCAGATACGCGTTGGCGTCGGTGTAGTCGGGCAGATCGGACAGCCAGCGGTTGACGTTGCCGACCATGCCGATGCCAAATGCCACGCCCGCGATAAGCAAAAAGCCCAAAAACGAGAGCAGGATTATGGGCAGAGCATGCGTCTTTGAACGGCTGCGTCCCTGTCGTTGGCGAGGACCCATATATTGACCTCCAGGTATGTCGTGCCGGACGGTGGATGTGCCGTCGGGGCAGGATGGACATAAGTTATTACACGATAAACCAAACGGGGCGCGCGAGGCCTCGTGTATGCTGGAAGACGGCATTTTTCAGAGTGAATGCATACCTTGGTAAGGAGTTTGTCGATGGCGATTCGGACGATGGGGCCGAGCGGACAATATGAGACTGGATTGGATGTTGTCGGTGCGGCGCTGCCCGAGCTGCTGGCGCCGGCGGGCGGACTCGACCAGATGCTTGCGGCCATCGCCGCGGGTGCCGATGCTATCTATGCGGGGTTGGGCGGCTTTAACGCCCGTGTGAGCGCCCATGGCTTTACGGATGACGAGTTTGCGCGCGGCTGCGCCGTGGCGCATGCCCATGGCGTGCGTGTGTACGTGACGCTCAACGTGTTCGTGTTTGACGATGAGTTGTCCGACGCGGTGGCGTTGGGAGCTCATGCACTGGAGCTGGGCGCCGATGCTCTGATTGTCGCCGATGCCGGGCTGGCTTGTGTACTGCGCACGGCGATTCCCGGGGTCGAGATTCACCTGTCCACGCAGGCGGGCGCTCATAGCGAAAGCGCCGTGCGGCTTGCCGCCGATGAGCTGGGGGTCGAGCGCGTGACGACGGCACGCGAGCTGACGGTCGACGAGATTGCGGCGCTATGTGCCACGGGCGTGCCCATCGAGGTATTCTGCCACGGTGCGATTTGCATCGGCTATTCGGGGGCGTGCGAGTTCTCGGCCCTGCGGCGTGGGCGCTCGGCGATGCGCGGCGACTGCACGCAGCCGTGCCGTCTGGCGTACGACCTGGTGGACGAGGCGGGGCAGAGCGTTGTCGCCGTCGAGGGAGATCGCCTGCTGTGTCCGCGCGACTATCTGGGTATTGCGCATCTGCCCGAGCTTGTAGATGCCGGCGTGGCGTCGCTCAAGATCGAGGGGCGCATGAAGAACCCCGATTACGTATTCAATGTGGTGCGGGTGTGGCGCCGGGCGCTCGATATGCTGCGCGACGGCGCGTGGGACCCCGGCGTCGTGGAAGAGCTTGAACGCGAGCTGGGAAGGTCGTTTAACCGTGGGTTTACCGATGCGTACCTGCGAGGGCGTTCGGGTGCCGAGCTGATGAGCTTTGAGCGCGCAATTAACCAGGGCGTGCGCGTGGGACGTTTGGTCGCTGTGGGCCACGAAGAGGCGACCGTTGAGCTCGACGCCGCCATGGCGGCGGGTGACACGCTCGAGATTCGGTTTTATCCGGGTGCCGACGCGCGTCCCGATGTGCCCAAGCGCTGGCCGCAGGTGCCTTGCCCGGTGGATGCCGCAGCGGGGAAGCGCGTCGTCGTGCATTGCAAGCGTAAGGTGGACGTTGGATGCGAGGTGTACCTGATTCGCAGCGCCGGCGTGTTGGATCAGACAGCGGCGGTGTTGGAGCGCATGCGGGCCGAGGCGGATGCGATTGCGCCCGTTGCGCGTGCCGTTGAGGTACTGCCCTTTGAGGACGTTGCGGTGGATGGCGGTGCGTCGACGGAGTTGGTGGAGTGCGCGGCTCCCGCTCGCATGGTTTTTGCTTGGCAACTGATGGATGCCGACCCGCGCGGAGAACTCGATTTGTCCGACGCCGTTGTGGTGCTTGACGAGGTGTGCCGCACGGGTGACGCTGACCGGACCCGCTCACTGATACAGCGTGCCGGGCGCGTCGTCTGCCGCAACCTGGGACAGGTGGTGATCGCTCGCGAGCTGGGCGTGACGTTTGACGTGGCGGCGCCGGTGTTCTGCGCGAATCGGGCCACGCTTGCCTGGCTGCGCGGACTCGGTGCGGGGCGGGTGCACTTGCCGGCCGAGTTGCTCGGCAATGATGCGGAGCGTATTGCCGAACTGGCTGCTGAACCCTGCGTCTGGGGTCCGGTCGACGCCGACCGTCCCGAGCTTATGGTGTGCGAGCACTGCCTGCTGACCGCCGAGGGCGTCTGCGCTACCGATGCGACGGGACAGGTCCGTTGTCGCGACTGCTTGCGTCGTCGGCAGGTACGCTATCTGGTCGAGCGTGACGGTACACGTCTGCCGGTCGTCGTTGACGCGCGCGGCAGGACGAGGATTTTCCTGTCGTAGGTGCCGCGTCGCGTCAGTTTGTTATCATATGAGAGTTTATGGACTTCCAGCACCGCCGTATCCGGTGAGGGTGCTATAGCAAAAGGAGGATACCCAATGCTGTCTGTTGACGAGCAAATGCGTATCATCACCTCGGGCGCCGCGCAGATCGTTCCCGAGGCCGACCTTCGCAAGAAGCTTGAGAAGGGCGAGCCCCTCAACATCAAGCTCGGCGTCGACCCCACCAGCCCCGATCTGCACCTGGGCCATGCCGTGCCCCTGCGCAAGATGCGTCAGTTCCAGGACCTGGGCCACAACGTCACCCTCATCATTGGCAACGGCACCGCGCTGATCGGCGACCCCTCGGGCAAGAACTCCACCCGTCCGCAGCTTTCGCAGGAGCAGATCGAGGCCAACGCCGAGACCTACGTGAGCCAGGCCATGAAGATTCTGGATCCCGAGAAGACCACCATCGTGCACAACGGCGACTGGATCCTTTCGATGGACCTGGCCGGCCTGCTGCAGGTGTGCTCCAAGTTCACCGTCGCTCGCATCCTTGAGCGCGACGACTTTACCAAGCGCTACCAGTCCCAGACGCCGATTGCCCTGCACGAGTTCCTGTACCCCGTGATGCAGGCCTTCGACTCCGTTCAGATTAAGGCCGACGTCGAGATGGGCGGCACCGACCAGCTCTTCAACCTACTCGCCGGCCGCGAGCTCATGGAGAAGATGGGCATGGAGCCGCAGATTGCGCTCACCATGCCGCTGCTCGAGGGCACCGATGGCGTTCGTAAGATGTCCAAGTCCTATGGCAACTACATCGGTCTGACCGATGCTCCCAAGGATATGTTCGGCAAGACCATGTCCATCCCCGACGAGATGATCGGCAAGTACTATCGTCTGGCCAGCTCGCTCGCCCCGGCCGAGGTCGACAAGATCGATGCCGCCCTGGCCGACGGTTCCGCCGACCCCTACGAGCTCAAGCGCGCTCTGGGTCGCGACCTGTGCGATACCTACCACGGCGCCGGCGCCGGCGACGAGGCCCAGGCCGAGTTCGACCGTGTGTTCAAGGAAGGCCAGCTTGCCGACTTCCCCGAGAAGCACGTTGAGCTGACTGTTAACGACGAGGGTCAGATCTACCTCGCCGGCCTGCTCAAGGACCTGGGCCTTTCGGCCAGCGCCGGTCAGGCCCGCCGCGACATCGACGGCGGCGGCGTCAAGATCAACGGCAAGGCCGTGGCTCCCAAGAGCTATAACATCGATCCCAGCGCCCTCAAGCTGGGCGACACCCTCTCCGTAGGCAAGCGCAAGGGCTTTAAGTTGATTTAGTTCCGCCGTTCTAACGAACGGCGGACCGGCCGACGCTGCGCGGGCCGCATTTGGACAATCTGACGTTCAACTTCAAGGGCGCGACCAGAAGGTCAGCGCCCTTTCGTTTCACGTCACCTTGTCTCAAATGCGGCCCGCTCGCTGTCGTTGCCAAAACATCGGCGCTTCCGTTGTTGGCACTTGGGGACGTTCCTTTTGTGCCGGCATCTAGGGACACTCCTTGTCATTGGCGCAAAGCAGCCTGCTCCCATTGCGCCAAGCGGCGTGTGCCGTTAAGCGGAGAGGCGTATTGTTGACCCATCGTTTGGGCATACAATGGCTATTGGCTTGCTGCGGTGAAGGTCTGTCCGCTCCGCAGCTTTTTTCTACGGTTAAAGGAGTATGTATGTCCGTTGAGGTCATGAGGTCTGTGATCGAGGCCGCCGAGGGTCGCGTGTCCGTCGATACGCTGTTTACCAATGCGCAGATCGTCGACGTGTACGGTCAGCGCGTGGCGCCCGGTAGCGTTGCCGTCAAGGACGGTGTGATCGTCGGTGTGCTCTACGATGGTCGCGACGATGCCGCTGGCACCTACGAGGCAACTGAGGTCGTCGACTGCCAGGGCCGCTATCTTGCCCCCGGTTTTATCGACGGACATCTGCACATTGAGTCCTCGAACATCCGCCCCGCCGAGTATGCTCGCATGGCCGCGACGCGCGGTACTACCACCGCCATTGCCGACAGTCACGAGATCGCCAATGTTGCCGGTCTCGACGGCTTGCGCTTTATGATCGAGGATGGCCGCCGCGCGCCCATCTCTATCAAGTACATGATGCCTTCGTGCGTGCCCGCGCTGCCCGACGAGCAGGCCGGTGCCGTGATTACCGCCGCCGATATGCAGGAGTTTTTTGCCGAGCATCCGGGCGACGTTTTTGGTCTGGGCGAAATGATGAACCTGCCGGGCGTCTTTATGGCCGACCCCGAGACCTGTGCTCGCATCGATGCTGCCAACCAGACGCCGTCCAAGCAGGTTGACGGCCATGCGCCGCTCGTTGCCGGTAAGGATCTCAACGCCTATGCCGCAGCGGGCATTATCGCCGACCACGAGTCGACGATTCCCGAGGAAGCACTCGACAAGCTGTCCCGTGGCATGTATGTGATGCTGCGTGAGGGCACGTGCAGCCACGACCTGGCCAATTTGTCTCCGATGCTGCTGGAGAACCCTGCCCGCGCCCGCCGCTGCTGCTTTGCGACCGACGACCGCGCTCCCTCCGATGCTCTTTCGACCGGCATGATCGACAATGCCTGCCGCGTGGCCATCGAGGCCGGCATCGACCCGGTGGTCGCCATCTCCATGGCGTCCCTCTCCACGGCTGAGGCATTTGGCTTGGACCACGGCTGCCGCGACCCGCACGAGCGCCGCGGCGCAATTGCCCCGGGCAAGCGTGCCGACCTGCTGTTACTCGATGATCTGACGTTTGCCAAGGCTCCGCATCGTGTTTATACCGCCGGTGCCCTGGTGGCGCAGGATGGCTCCTTTGTGGGCAAGGTCGCACCCGAGACGGCCGAGGTCGCAGCCCTTGCCGACGAACTGCGCGCGTCTGTTAAGCTGCCGAAGCTTTCGCTCGACGTGTTTGACTATGCCTTTAAGCCGGGCGAGGCCGTTATCGATGTCATCCCGGGTATGGCTATCACGGGTATGGCCCGCCCCGAGAGTGCCGAGGGCCTGCGCCGCATTATGCTGATCGAGCGCCACGGCCGCGGCGTGTCGCTGCAGGCCGAGGGCGCCGACGGTGATGGTCCTGCGGGCCTGGGTCTTGTTGGCAAGCACATCGGCCGCGGCTGGGTGCGCGGCTTTACCATCACGGGCGGTGCCATCGCCTCGACGATCGGCCACGATTCGCACAACGTGTGCGTCGTGGGCGATAACGCTGCCGATATGATGGCGGCTGTTGAAGCCGTGGGACAGGGCGGTCACGTGCTGGTACACGGCGGCGAGGTCGTGGCGCGCATTCCTCTGGCGCTCGGCGGCCTGATGAGCGAAGGCACCGCCGAAGACGTCGCGGCGCAGCACGACGACTTTATGGTCAAGGCGCGCGCCATGGGGATCGAGCCGCCACTCGACCCCATCATGGGCATTATTTTCCTGCCCCTGCCGGTGATCCCGACGCTCCGCATCCGCCCCGAGGGCATGTTCGACGTCACAACCTTCACCTACGCCGACTAGTCATCGGGGACGTTCTTAAACGACTAGCCACCTGCGACACTCTTTGACTTGTCGCCTGACGCCGCGGCCGTGAGGCCTCTGGCACGCGTGAGCTATTTGCCAGGCCTATGTAACGTTTATGACTGCGGGGTCTTATTTGAGCTCCCTTTGGGTACGTTGGAATCAGATACACGTCCGATTCCATCAAGCCCGAAGGGAGCTTTTCTATGTTTAAACTGATTGCATCCGATATGGACGGCACACTGCTTGACGAAAATGGCCAGGTGCCGCCTGAGACCTACGAATTGATCCTGACGCTACGCGAGCATGGTGTGCATTTTGCTGCATCGTCAGGTCGCCGCTACGATCGCCTGTGCGAGTTCTTTGCACCCGTTCGCGACAAGATGGACTTTGTCGCAGCTAACGGTGCCCAGGTCTACGCCGACGGCAAAATGGTAGACCGCGAGGTGTATTCGCACCTGGCGATTCGAAAGCTCGCCCAGGCCGTCAGGACGTTTCCCAATTTGCATCTTGCGCTTTTTGACCGAACCAAGTCCTTCCTGCTCGATGACGAGAGCAAGTTCGTGCGTGAGGTCGATAAGGACCTTCCCAATGCAGAGCGCATTTGGGAGCTGCCCGATCCCAGCGTAAATATCATCAAGGCGAGTATCTTTTGCGATGACGGTGCCGTTATGGACAGCGCTTACGTATTACAGCGCGAACTTGGTCAGCTCTTTACTTTTGCGCCTTCGGGCAACGCGTGGATCGATGCCATGCAGCCCGGTGTGTCGAAGGCCTCGGGCATCGCACAGCTTGCGGAGCATTACGGCATTGGACGCGACGAGGTCATGGCGTTTGGCGACTCGATGAACGACTACGAGATCATTCGCTTTGTCGGCACGGGCTGCGCGATGGAAAACGCGCGCCCCGCGCTTAAGGCGGTGGCCGATCGCGTGGTGGGTTGTAACCGCGACCACGCCGTCCAGCAGGAGCTCCGTCGCGTGCTGGAGAGTCTCTCCTAATCCGGCAGTTGGGGACGTTCCTTTTCTGCCGACAGCGGGGGACAGTCCTTGCGTTTTTTGCGAAGAGTGTCCCCAACGACTAGTCGTTTAAGAACGTCCCCAACGACTAGGCGAGGGCGGCCATGATGGCGCGGGCGACGCCATCGTGGTCGTTGTCGTATTCGGTGATGGCGTCGGCGGCCTCGCGGTCCTCGGGCTCGGCGTTGATCATGGCCATGCCGTGGCCCGCTGCCTGCAGCATGGGAATGTCGTTGATGTTGTCGCCAAACGCCCAGGCGTCGGCGAGAGACTCGCCCAGATGCTCGCATAGCCACGTGAGGGCCGTTCCCTTGGTCGCGCCCTCACCCATGACCTCGATATTCATGGCGTAAGAACGCGTGACCTCAATGCCTCCGAGCGTGTCGAGCTCAGCCGCGATGGCGTCGCGATCGGCCGGGTTGTGCCAGTACATGGCGATGCGTTCGAGCGTCTCGGCCTCGTCGATCTTGCTGTCGATATCCATGTCGATCGGTGTTCGTGTGCGCTTGAGCGAAGCCGCGATGTGGGGGTCGCCGCCGCAGAACTCATCCAGGCGCGTGTAGAGCGAGCGGGGGAGGAAGCACTGCCCGTCCGCGAAGATATCGAAGGTGACGTCATGGCCGGCGGCAATGCTATGGACGCGGTGGGCGATGGCGCGGTCGAGCGGTCGGCTCAAAATGCGCGTAGCACGTGAGGTATCGGTGGGCGTACCGTCCTCGAGCTGCCAGACGCTGGCGCCGTTGGCGCAGACCGCGTAGTGTACGGCGGGGTGGGCGAGGATGGGCTCAAAGATGCCCGACAGCGGACGCCCCGTGCAGGGCACAAACTCAATCCCACGTCGAGCGAGTTCGTCGAGCATTGCCCAGGTGGCGTCGCTCATCTGCTTATCACTCGTCAGCAGCGTTCCATCCATATCGGAAAACACAATCATTCGCTGCGATCCTTTCTGCTGGCATAAAAAGCGTGGCCGAGGGCGGTGATGCCCTGGCCACGCTCAAGTTCTATAACGGTCCGCGTCCTAGCGGTCGGCGAGCGACTTGTACTCCAGCGGCTCGATCACCGGACGGTAGGCGGGACGGATGATGCGATGAGCGCAGAAGAGCTCTTCCATGCGGTGTGCCGACCAGCCTGCCATGCGGGCGACGGCGAACAGCGGCGTAAAGAGCGTCTCGGGCACGCCGAGCATCTTGTAGATAAAGCCCGTGTACAGGTCGATGTTGGCGCAGATGGGCTTGGTCATACCGTGGTCGCGCATCACCTGCGGCGCCAGGCGCTCGATGCGTTCGATGAGCGCGAACTCATCGCCCAGGTCCTTCTTGGCGGCAAGTGCGCGCGCGTAACGGCGGCACACCTCGGCGCGCGGGTCGCTCAGCGTGTAGACGGCGTGGCCCATACCGTAGATGAGACCCGTGCCGTCGAAGGCCTGCTTGTCGAGGATCTTGCCCAGGTAGGCTGCGACCTCGTCCTCGTCCTCCCAATTGGAGACATGCGCACGGATGTCCTCGTGCATGGACACGACCTTGGCGTTGGCGCCGCCGTGGCGCGGGCCCTTGAGCGAGCCGATGGCCGCGGCATAGGCGGAATACGGGTCGGTGGCCGAAGACGACAGCACGCGGCAAGCGAAGGTGGAGTTGTTGCCGCCGCCGTGCTCGGCATGCAGCATGAGCATAACGTCGAGCAGCATCGCCTCATCGCGGGTGAACGCCATGCCGCTGCGCAGGACCTGTAGGATGGTCTCGGCGGTGGAGAGACCGGGCGTGGGGTGCGGCACGTGAACCTCGGAGCCGCGAAGCTTGGCGACCGAGGCCATGTGTGCGAAGGCGGCGATGCGCGGGAGACGTGCGAGCATGGAAATGGCGACGTCGATTTCGTGCTCGGGCGTGATCACGTCTGGTTCGGCATCGAAGGCGTAGAGCAACAGTACGGCGCGCTGGAGCACGTTCATGATGCTCGACGACACCGTGGTCATAGGGAACGCTTTAACGTACTCGTCGCTCAGATGTCTAAAGGCGCCCAGGCGCTCGCAAAAGCCGTCGAGCTCTTCCTTGTTGGGCAGCGAACCCGTGATAAGCAGATAGGCGACTTCCTCGTAGCCGTAGCGGTTCTCGGCCTGGGCGTTGTTGACCAGATCCTCGATGCTGTAGCCACGAAGCGTGAGCTTGCCCTGATCGGGCACGACTTTGCCGTCGACCTTGTTGTAGCCGTGCACGTCCGAGATACGAGTGAGACCCGCGACCACGCCCGAGCCATCGGCATTGCGCAGGCCGCGCTTGACGTTGTGCTCTACGAACAGGTCCTCGTCGTACGGGGCGGTCGGCAGGCCGTGGTAGAGGTTTTCGCTTTCGGGCGAAATCTGACGGCTCGCCTCGTAATCCAGAACCAGGCGGCTCAGGTGATCGTCGAAGCGGTAGTAGATTTTCTTGGCGTCGTAGGCCATGCGCGCTCCTCTCCGGTCCGCTTTGGGGCCGCGCGCTTGGACGATATGACGTCAAGCTGCCCCGAGCGGCTTGTTCGCTACAGGCGGTACATAAAGTTAAAGACGTCCTCGCGCTGGATGGACACGTTGACGCCCGAAAGCTCGCCGGCCTCGGCCAGCGCCTTCTGCAGCTCGGCGAAGTCGAGCTTGGACTCGGCGGTGTCGGCCAGCATGGTCATGGTGAAGATGTCCTCGATAATGGACTGCGTGATGTCGCGGATGTCGACGTTGGCCTCGCCCAAAACGCGGGTGACGCCGGCGACGATGCCGGGGCGGTTCTTGCCAAGGACGGTGATGACGATGCGGGAGGACGAGATCTCGGCCATGGGAAACCCTTTCGCGTAGTTGCGGCGCGCGCGGGGCGCTCCGCTACGGTACAGTGTTCATCATTGTACCTGTCTGGCGCCAAAAGGGGTGTGCTTACTGCGGCGTTACACGTCTGCAACATGGGAGAAGGGGCAACAGGGCGCGTGTCCGCTGCGGTTGGCCACGCCGTGTTGCACAAAGACCGTGAACCTTTTGTGGGACGCGCGGCGCCGTGGTATCATAGCCAAGTTTGTTGTCTTGGTCGGAAACCAAGACGCCTTATGCGCTGATCGGTAACCAGCGCCTGACTAATAAGGAGTCCTACCATGAAGCAGGGTATCCATCCCCAGTATGTCGAGTGCACGGTGACGTGCTCCTGCGGCAACACCTTCAAGACGCACGCTACCGTGTCCGAGATGAAGGTCGAGCTTTGCAACGAGTGCCACCCGTTCTACACCGGCCAGCAGAAGTTCGTCGACACCGGTGGACGCGTCCAGCGCTTCGCCGACAAGTTCGGTGGCGCCGCTGCCGCCCAGCTCAAGAAGGCCGAGGAGGCCAAGGCTGCCAAGGCCGCCAAGGCTGCTGAGGCCGAGGCTGCTCGCAAGGCCGCCGCTGAGGCTAAGGCTGCCGAGAAGGCTAAGCGTGCTGCTAAGTTTGCCGAGGAGGCTGCCAAGCAGGCCGCCGAGGCTCCCGCAGCGGCTCCCGTCGAGGAGGCCGCTGCCGAGGCCGAGACCACCGAGGCTGCTGAGTAAATAGCTCGCCGCGGAATCACTCGCATTCATGGCATAAGGGCCGTGCATCCGTTTGGGTGCGCGGCCCTTTTCTTTTTATTGGTGCAAACCAACCTCCCCCCATTGCACCAAATGGCAGAGAGACGGCGTTTGCTCAGATAAAACCTGCCAAAATTAACCTGTCCCATTGTGGCAGGTTGGTCATAGTTATTACGTGGCGGTCGAGGTCGACCGTATAGGCCGCGCCTTGTTTGGCTAAAGTACAATCATCTGTGTTTAACTCGCCCGCAGCTGCACGGCGTGGGCGATGGCCAAAAAGGAAAACCACATGGGATTCATGTCAAAGCTGCTGTCCTTTGGATCCGATAAGGACCTTAAGCGCTACTACAAGATCGTCGACCAGATCAACGGTCTTGAGCCCCAGTTTGAGAAGATGACCGAGGAGGAGCTCCGCGGCCAGACCGATAAGTTCCGCGAGCGTTACGCCAACGGCGAGTCGCTCGACGACATGCTCCCCGAGGCCTTTGCCACCGTGCGCGAGGCTTCCAAGCGCACCATGGGTATGCGCCACTTTGACGTGCAGCTCATTGGCGCCATGGCACTGCACGAGGGCCACATCGCCGAGATGAAGACTGGCGAAGGTAAGACCCTCGTCTCCACGTTGGCCGGCTATCTCAACGCTATTGCCGGCAAGGGCGTGCACGTCGTTACTGTCAATGATTACCTTGCCAAGCGTGACTCCGAGTGGATGGGCCGCATCTATAAGTACCTGGGCATGACCGTCGGTCTGCTCCAGAACAACATGCCGCTCGAGCTCAAGCGCCCGGCCTACCAGGCCGACGTCACCTACGGCACCAACTCCGAGTTCGGCTTTGATTACCTGCGCGACAACATGGTTACCCGTCCCGAGCAGCGCGTGCAGCGCGGTCACAACTACGCCATCGTCGACGAGGTTGACTCCATCCTGATCGATGAGGCTCGCACCCCGCTGATCATCTCGGGCGCTGGCACCAAGTCCGCCAGTACCTACAAGGACTTCGCGCGTGCCGTGCGTGGCCTTGAGCGCGGCGAGGACGTGTCGCACGACATGCTTACCGCCACCGAGGACGTTGAACCCACGGGCGACTACGTCATGGACGAGGCCAAGCACACCATCGCCGCCACCGAGCGCGGTCTTAAGAAGATTGAGCGCCGCCTGGGTATCGATGACATCTATGCCGATCTCTCGGGCCAGCTGGTCAACCACCTGCAGCAGGCGCTGAAGGCCCAGTACATGTTCCACCGCGACAAGCAGTATGTTGTCACTAACGGCGAGGTCAAGATCGTCGACGAGTTCACCGGCCGCATTATGGAAGGCCGCCGTTACTCCGAGGGCCTGCACCAGGCCATCGAGGCCAAAGAGGGCGTGCTCGTACGCGAGGAGAACCAGACGCTGGCCACTATCACCTTGCAGAACTACTTCCGTCTGTATGACAAGCTTTCCGGCATGACCGGTACGGCACTCACCGAGGATGCTGAGTTCCGCGAGATCTACAAGCTGCCCGTCGAGGTCATCCCCTCCAACAAACCCGTTCAGCGTGTTGACCACGAGGACCTGGTGTACCGTACCATTCAGGCCAAGTACAACGCCGTCGCCGACGATGTCGAGCAGCGTCACGCCAAGGGCCAGCCGGTCCTGGTGGGCACCGTCTCCATCGAGAGCTCCGAGAAGCTGTCCGCCGCCCTAACCAAGCGCGGCATCGCACACGAGGTCCTCAACGCTAAACATCACGAGCGCGAGGCTCATATCGTTGCCCAGGCCGGACGCTACGGCGCCGTGACTATCGCCACCAACATGGCCGGTCGTGGTACCGACATCCTGCTGGGCGGCAACCCCGACGAGCTGGTGCGCGAGCGCCTTGAGTACGAGGGCCTGACCATGGAGGACGTGACGCCCGAGCGGCTCGAGCAGTTTAACGCCGAGGCCAAGGAGACCTGCAAGGCCGAGCGCGAGCGCGTGCTCGCCGCCGGCGGCCTGACCGTTATCGGCACCGAGCGCCACGAGTCCCGTCGTATCGACAACCAGCTGCGCGGCCGCTCCGGCCGTCAGGGCGATCCGGGCGAGACCCAGTTCTACCTGTCGCTCGAGGACGACCTCATGCGCCTGTTCGGTGGCGACAAGATGGACCGCGTCTCCAAGATGATGGTCACGGCCGACATGGGCGACGACATGCCCATCCAGCACAAGATCATCTCCAAGGCCGTTGAGAGCGCCCAGCACAAGGTCGAGAGCATCAACTTCTCCATGCGCAAGAGCGTCCTTGAGTACGACGACGTCATGAACAAGCAGCGCCAGGTCATCTACGCTGAGCGCAATAAGATTCTGGACGGCAAGGACCTGACCGACCACATCACCGAGGTCATGCACGACACCGTGTACCGCTGCGTGCAGGAGTTCTGCACCAAGGACAGTCACGATGGCGAGCGCGACCTGGAAGGCCTGCGCAAGTGGGTTGTGGAGCTCACCGGCCACATCGATACGCCGAAGTTCCCCGACGAGGATTATGAGGCCCTGGCTGCCGATGTCCTGGCTTACGTAGAGAAGTGCTACAACATGAAGGCCGAGCGTTTGGGCGAGGACCTGATGCGCGAGCTCAACACCCAGGTCATGCTGCGCGTCATCGATACCCGCTGGATGAGCTACCTGCAGGAGATGGACTATCTCAAGACCGGCATCGGCCTGCGCGGCTTTGGCCAGCGCGACCCGCTGGTCGAGTACAAGACCGAGGCCTACGGCGCGTTCCAGATGCTCGTCGACACCATGTACGAGGATTACCTTCGCACGGTTCTGCGCATCGAGATCAAGGCTGCCCCGCGTGCCGTGGAGCACAAGGAGGAGCCCGCGCTCGAGGGTGCGCACTTCTCCGGTCCTGCCGAGGTCGATGGTGACAACGGCGACTCGGTGTTGCGCAAGCAGGCGCAGGTGCAGGCCCGCACGGCTGTTCAAGGCGGACCGGCTGCCGTCAACAACGGTGGCAAGGTGACCACCTATCGCAAGTCCGAGAGCGACGATCCGTACGTCAACGTGGGCCGCAACGACCCGTGCCCCTGCGGTAGCGGCAAGAAGTTTAAGTACTGCCACGGCAGGAATCGTTAATGGCTGAGGCTTTAGAGGTAACGCCCGCCGAGCTGGACGCGTTTGCGGACCGGCTCGGCGAGGTCGAGTCGTATCTCCACTTGGACGAGAAGCGTACCCGCGTGGCCGAGCTCGAGGCCAAAAGCGTGGCCCCCGGCTTTTGGGATGACGCCGACGCCGCCCGTGCCACCATGGAGGAAATCGCGCGCACCAAGGAAGATATCGCTGCCGTGGACACCGCGCGCGGCGAGCTTTCCGATGCCCGCGCCGCGCTGGAGCTTGCCGAGGAGATGGGGGATGACCCCGACGCCGCCGCCCTTCGCGAGGAGGCTACAGTCACGGCTGAGCGCCTGTCCCGTGCCATCGATGAGCTTGAGCTTTCGAGCTGGTTTACCGGTGAGTTCGATCACGGCGATGCCATTGTGACCATCAAGCCCGGACAGGGTGGTCTGGAGGCCCAGGACTGGACCTTCATGCTCTTTAAGATGTACATGAAGTACTGCCAGCGTCGCGGCTGGAAGGTCACCATCAACGACTGTCCCGCGGCCGAGGTCATCGGCATCGACCGCGCGACCTTTACCGTCGAGGGCAAGGACGCATTTGGCATGCTGCGCGCCGAGGCCGGTGTCCACCGCTTGGTGCGCATTAGCCCCACCGACGACAAGAAGCGCCGCCAGACCACGTTTGCCGGCGTTGAGGTCATCCCCGTGCTTCCCGATGATATCGACATCGAGATCAGTCCCGACGACATCCGCGTGGACGTGTACCACGCGAGCGGCCCGGGCGGTCAGGGCGTCAACACTACCGACTCCGCCGTGCGCGTGACGCATTTTCCCAGCGGCATTGTAGTTACCTGCCAAAACGAGCGCAGCCAGATCCAGAACAAGGCCGCGTGCATGCAGATCCTCAAGGCTCGCCTGTACGAGATTGAGCTCGAGAAGCGTGCCGAGGCGCTCGATGAGATTCGCGGACCCAAAACCACGATCGGTTTTGGCAACCAGATTCGCAGTTACGTGCTCTACCCGTACCAGATGGTCAAGGATTTGCGCTCGGGCGTGGAGACCAGCAATGTCGAGGCCGTTCTTGACGATGGCGACCTGGACCCGTTTGTTATTGGCTACCATCGTTGGGCCACCGGCAATGCTGACGCGGAGGACCCATCTGCCTAAGCCGCTTGGTTTATGTGGGAATGGATTTAACCATCCGAACAGGGTGGTTTTGTATCCAGAACAAACCAGTCGCGGGGTGGTTTTTGCCCGGCGAATCGGTAGAATCGAATACAAGAAGAAGTTCAAAGCGCATCCGTTGGGGGTGCGCTTTTTTGAGGGAGGCAGCATGGCATATCGTCTGGACATCAAGCGCATTCTTTCGATGAACTTCTTTCACGATCTGCCCCAGATCATGTTTGGGTGCGCCTTGGCCGCCATCGCGACCGACCTGTTTTTGATTCCCAACGGCCTTGCCGCCGGTGGCGTCACAGGCCTTGCGACTATCATCCAGGCCCTCGGTGCGGCGCGAGGCGTGTCGCTTCCCGTCGGTATCCAGACCATTGTGATGAACGCCTTGCTGTTACTGGTCGTCATGCGCGAGGGCGGCATGTTCTACGTGGTGCAGACGGCGACGGGCTTTGTGCTGCTGGGCTTCTTTACCGACCTGTTCGCCCCGTTTGTAGCACCTCTGGCGCATGCGGACCTGATGCTTCCCGCTATGTGGGGCGGCATTATTACGGGCATCGGTTACGGCATGGTGCTGCGTGCCGGCGCCAACACCGGCGGCTCGGACACGATTGGCCAGATCATCTCGCGTAACACCTCGCTGCCGGTGGGCTCGACCGTTATGGCGATCGATGTTGCCGTATGCGCGGCATCGGCTCCGGTCTTCTCGCTCGAAAATGCCCTGTACGCAGGACTTTCGATGGTGATTAGCGGCTATGTGATCGATGCGGTGGTCGATGGCGGCAACAAGCGTCGTATGGTACTCATCATCTCGGACAACTTCCCCGATATCGCGGCCGACATCATGTATGGTCTGGGCCGCGGCTGCACCAAATTAAAGGCGACCGGCATGTATTCGGGCGCCGAGAAGCCGGTGATTATGGTCATCGTGAGCCGTCGCGAGCTCAATACGCTCAAGACCATTGTGCGCGAGCGCGATCCTCATGCCATCGTGACGGTTGCCGACGTTACGGAAACCTTCGGTGAGGGCTTTAAGGACATTAACGCGTAGGGTCGACCGCGTTCCATCCAAAAGACGTTCACATTGATAAACCGTTTCATCAGCGGTTCTGCCTGCTCAATTGCTCAAATAATGATAAAAAGTCTGGTAAAGCCATCAGTTTCCAGCATAATGAGGGACGTACGTGCATCGCGGCTGGGTTGGGACGACCTTCTGTGCCGTGCGCATTTTGTCTAATGAGGATGAAAGGGAGGCACAATGAGCGACGAAGAGCTCAAAAAGGTTGCCAACGAGGTAAGGAAGGGCATCGTCACCGGCGTGCACGCTGCCAAGTCCGGCCATCCGGGCGGTTCGCTCGGCGCTGCCGACATCATGACCTATCTGTACTTTGAGGAAATGAACGTCGACCCGGCCGATCCCCGCAAGGCCGACCGCGATCGCTTTGTGCTTTCCAAGGGCCACTGCGCTCCGGGCTTGTACGCCGTGCTCGCCGAGCGCGGGTTCTTCCCCAAGGAGGACCTCGAGACGCTGCGCCATATTGGCAGCCACCTGCAGGGTCATCCCAACATGAACGACACCCCGGGCGTTGACATGTCCACCGGCTCGCTCGGTCAGGGCATCTCCGCCGCCGTGGGCATGGCCGTTGCCGCCAAGCACTGGGGCGACGACTATCGCACCTACGCCCTGCTGGGCGATGGCGAGAGCGAGGAGGGCCAGGTCTGGGAGGCCGCTATGTTTGCCGGCAACCAGCAGCTCGACAATCTCTGCGTGATCGTCGACCACAACGGCCTGCAGATCGACGGTCCCGTCGAGGAGGTCAACGACCCCATGCCGCTCGCCGACAAGTTCCGTGCCTTTAAGTTCCACGTGGTGGAGCTTGCCGACGGCAACGATTTCGATCAGATCCGCGCCGCCTTTGCCGAGGCCCGCGCCACCAAGGGGCAGCCGACCGCCATTATCGCCGAGACCCTGAAGGGCAAGGGCGTGTCCTTTATGGAGAACCAGGTGGGTTGGCACGGCAAAGCCCCCAACGATGAACAGTTTGAGCAGGCCATGGCAGAGCTCACGGCCGCCGGAGAGGAGCTCTAGGATGGCAGACGTCAAGAAAATCGCCACGCGTGTAAGCTACGGCGAGGCCCTCGTCGAGCTCGCCAACGAGCACGATGACTTTGTGGTCCTCGACGCCGACCTGGCCGCCGCCACGCAGACCGGTAAGTTTAAGGCCGCTTGCCCCGACCGCTTCTTCGATGTGGGCATCGCCGAGAGCAACCTGATGGGTGTTGCCGCCGGTATCGCGACCACCGGCCGCGTCGCCTTCGCGAGCAGCTTTGCCATGTTTGCCGCCGGCCGCGCCTTTGAGCAGGTCCGCAACTCCATCGGCTACCCGCATCTCAACGTTAAGATCGGTGCCACGCACGCCGGTATCTCGGTGGGCGAGGACGGCGCCACGCACCAGTGCTGCGAGGATATCGCCCTCATGCGCGTCATTCCCGGCATGACCGTGATCGTTCCCGCCGACGACATCGAGGCCCGCGCCGTGACGCGCGCCGCCTACGAGTGCGACGGCCCCGTGTACATGCGCTTCGCCCGTTTGGCCTCGCCGGTTATCAACGACCCCGAGACCTACAAGTTCGAGGTGGGCAAGGGCATCGTCATGCGCGAGGGCACCGATGTGACCATCATCGCCTGCGGCCTGATGGTCGGCGAGGCGCTCGAGGCCGCCGAGCAGCTTGCTGCCGAGGGCATCGATGCCGAGGTCATCAACATGCATACCATCAAGCCCATCGACGCCGACCTGATCGTCAAGAGCGCCACCAAGACCGGCCACGTCGTGACCGTCGAGGAGCACTCCGTGATCGGTGGCCTGGGCAGCGCCGTCGCCGACGTCCTGTGCGAGCAGTGCCCGACGCCGCTCAAGAAGATTGGCGTCAACGACACCTTCGGCGAGTCCGGCCCGGGTGCCGAGCTCCTGCACAAGTACGGCCTGGACGCCGCCAACATCGTGGCAACCACCAAGGAGTTCTTGGCCTAGGGCAAGACGAGGCAAAGTATCGCTTCAGCAACCGTATGCAATCCATAACAGGGGCGTCCTCAAGGAGGACGCCCCTGTTTTTTGTCGGCAACAAACAAATTAGGCCCGCACCAAGTAAGGGCTTTCTCCGGGAAACGGGCCCAGACCAGCAAAGTGCAATTCAGCCCCCAAGCACGGCGCTGCTGCACCCAAGTAAAACGCAGCGACCCCTTAGTTATCGCAGGCCGGACACAGGGTTACTTTCCAAATCTTTCCGCAGGACGGAGGAGCCCCCCGCCGCACGTAGTGCGCAGCGGAGGCTCCGACATGTCCGAGGACGATTTGGAAAGTAACCCTGTGTCCGGCCGGAGGGACCCAAACACGGCCATGCTTCTTATGTGCAGCAAAGCTAATGCTGCTAAAATATTAAGCGCTCATGTAGTTTAAACGCACGACGATAAGGAGCACCAGTGGGTAACCACTTCCGTACCTCCGGTGCGGGCGATGATGCCCCCAAGACGCAGACAGGCGTCCAGGGCAGTCGTTTCGCCACTCCGGATTCAGAGGGCCAGCCTGTTGCTCAGGCCCCCGCTCAGCCGGCAGATCAGGCACAGCCGGCATCCGATCCCTTTGCCTACAATCCCACCAGCGATGTCGCGCTTTCCGGCACGGCGGGTTTTGAGCCCGTTCAGGTCGTGACCGCTCGTGTGGAGCAGCCTCAGGCTGGTGCCGCCACGCCGCAGCCTACCATGGCCGGCATTCCCGACCCCTTGGCCCCTGCGACGCCGGTTCCTCAGTCTGCGCAGTCAGGTCTCTTTGCCGCAATTCCCGACCCCACGCAGCCTGCTGCCCCGGTGGTCGAGAGCGATCAGGCGGCCGAGGTCGCAAGCCTCGATAACGCGCTCAACAACCCCGATTTTACGTCGGTGTTTGCGCCCATCGATCCGCAGGCCAGCCGCAAGAAGATGGCCAAGCAGGCCGGTGTCGAGCCCGTTATCCTTATGGAGCATGTCACCAAGATCTATCCGGCACAGCCCAACAAGCCTGCACTCGACGACATCAACATCGAGATCTATCCGGGCGAGTTCGTCTTCCTGGTCGGTCACTCCGGTTCGGGTAAGACCACGCTGCTGTCGACGCTCAACCGCGACGTCAAGCCGACGAGCGGCCGCATCCTGGTTGCCGGTCAGGACCTCATGAAGATCAAGAACCGCAAGGTTCCGTTCCTGCGCCGCCAGATTGGCGCCGTGTTCCAGGACTTTAAGCTTCTGCCGCAAAAGACCGCCTACGAAAACGTGGCGTTTGCCCTTCAGTGCATCGGCAAGCCCAAGGGCGTCATTCGCAGCCAGGTGCCCGAGGTGCTGCGTCTGGTCGGTCTGGCCGATCAGATGGACTCGCTGCCCGACCAGCTTTCCGGTGGCGAGCAGCAGCGCGTTGCCGTCGCCCGCGCTATGGTCAACCGTCCGCCGCTGCTGATCTGCGACGAGCCCACGGGTAACCTCGACCCAGCGATCTCGCTGGGCATCATGAAGCTGCTCGAGCGTATTAACCGCACCGGCACCACCGTGATCGTCGCCACGCACGATCGCGAGATGGTCGATAGCATGCACCGTCGCGTGATCGCCCTCGAGGGCGGCCACGTTATCCGCGACCAGGAGAGGGGAGGTTACGGCAACTATGGCACCAACTAACGTGGGCTACTCCTTCAAAGAGGCAATCAGCCACTTCTTCCGTAACTGGACTACCTCGCTCGGCGCCGTCATCACGATCTTCCTTTCGCTGTTTATCATCGGCCTGTTCATCATGGGCTCCGCGGTGCTGAACTCCGTGATCGGCACCGTCGAGGATCAGGTTGTCATCAACGCGTTCATTAGTGATGACGCCGATCAGGCTGATGTTCAGGCTTTTGAGGCCGAGCTTAAGACGTGGAATAACGTCAAGTCCGTGACCTATAAGGACAAGGACGACGCGAAGGCCGAGTATTCGAGCAAGATGTCGGGCAACGCCGACGCCACCATGAGCGCGCTCGATGGCCAGAACCCGCTGCCGGCTTCCTTCGCTATTGAGATGGACGATCCGTCCAAGGTCGAGAGCACGGCAGAGAAGCTCAAGAAGGATGCCGATTTCCAGAAGATCGTGGATGACGGCGACGTCAACGCGAGCGTGCTGTACGGCCAGGAGGCAGTGAGCCGCCTGTTCCAGGTGACCAACTACATCCGCATCGCCGCCGTGGTGCTCGTTGGCCTTCTGACCTTTATCGCTTTCATCTTCATCAACAACACGATTCGCCTATCCATCACGGCGCGTCGTCGTGAGATTGCGATTATGCGTCTGGTCGGCGCCAGCAACGGCTTCATTCGCGGCCCGTTTATCACCGAGGGCGTACTGCAGGCCATTTTGGGCTCGTTGCTTTCCATCGGCGTTCTGGAGCTGCTGCGCAACCTGATGATTCCGCGTCTGCAGGAGAGCATCGGCTGGATGTCGTTTGCCCTGCCGATGCAGTACTACTTGGTGACCTATGCTGCGCTGATTCTGGTCGGCGTGATTATCGGTTTCTTTGGTTCTGCCATCGCCATGCGCCGCTACCTGCGCGTGTAGGCATGCCTGGAATTCATTCCTTCCAACGGGTCGTCTCTTATGGGGCGGCCCGTTTTTTGATCCCTAGGGGACGGCAGGAAAGCGAATCATTTGGGTAGACTCTTTGGAGTTCGCAATCGATAGTTAGGAGGCGCCATGGGGCGCAATAACAAGCATAAGCGTGGAGCTCGCAATAAGCGCGGGCCGGTGCGCAGCGAATGCCGTCCGAGCCTGACCGGGCGCGTGCAGCTCCATGAGCACAGTGCCTATGTCATAACCGAGAATGGCGACTACAAGGTCATGGGTCGCGGCAAGCGTGAGATCATGGACGGCGATACCGTTGCCGTGAGCATTAAGAACAGCCCGCATGGCGAGCGTCGCGCCGTGATCGAGGGCGTGGTTGAGCGCGCAGCTATAAGCGTGGTGGGCACGTACCAGACCGCCGGTCCGCTCGGTGTGATTGAGCCGCTCGATTCGCGCCTGAAGGCCGACTTCTTCATTTTGCCCGAGGATGCCTCGGCGGATCGTCTGGGTGTCCACCCGGGTGATGCTGTTGTCGCGCGCATTTTGACCTACCCGACGCGCCTGGAATCGGGCACTGTGACGATCGAACGCCGCATTGGCGGAGATGACGCGCCCGATTTGGGCGTTCAATATGTGATGGCGCGTTACGGCTATACCGATAGCTATCCCGAGGCCGCGCTAGACGAGGCCGAGGGGCTTTCGCTCGATGTGTCCGCGGCGCTTAAGGACCCGCTCCGCCGCGATCTGCGCGACCGCTTTGTCATCACGATCGACCCGGTCGAAGCGCGCGACTTTGACGATGCCATTTCGCTGGAGCGCACGCCCGATGGTGGCTACAAGCTGGGTGTGCATATCGCCGACGTTTCACACTATGTGGCTTGGGACGGGCATATCGATCTTGAGGCTCGCCATCGCACGACATCGGTGTATCTGGCCGATCGCGTGCTTCCCATGCTGCCCGAACGCCTGTCCTGTGACCTGTGCTCGCTTCGCCCTGACGAGGACCGTCTTGCGTTTACCGTCGATATCGAGCTCGATGCGCAGGGCCTCGTGCGGCATTACGATCCGTACCCCAGCGTGATTCGCTCGCGTGTGCGTATGGACTATGACGGCGCCGAGGCTCTGCTGGTGCGTGCCGGCGCGGTTGAGTATTCGGTGCTGGAGGGTGCGGCCGAGGATGTTGCGGCTGCTGAGACCTCGCGCGAGGAAGCGCTTGAGCGCGGTCTTGCGTGCGAGGAGACCGTCCGCGGTTACAACATCGACCTCGGCGATTTCCTTGTCGCCGCTAACGAACTCGCCGAACTTCGCCGTCGTATTCGTCGCGCCCGCGGCTCAGTCGATTTTGACACGGCCGAGATTCGCGCTCTATTGGATGAGGACGGAGTGCCCGTGCAGATTGTGGCGCGTGAGCGTTCGTGTGCCACGTCGCTTATCGAGGAAGCCATGCTGCTCGCCAACGAGTGCGTTGCAGAGTGGCTGGCAGACCGTGATATCGAGGCCTGCTATCGCGTGCATGAGGATCCGAGCCCCGATAGCCTGCACGGTGCCGCCGTTGCGCTGGCGCAGCTAGGCATCATCGACGATCGCCGTGCTGCCGGTATTGCCCTGGGGAGTCCCGATGAACTGCAGGCTGCAGTTGATGCTGTCGCCGGTACGGCAAACGCACCGCTCGTCAACACGCTGCTTCTGCGCAGCATGCAGCGTGCGCTGTACAAGCCGCGCAACGAGGGCCACTTTGCGCTCGCCGCGCCGTGCTACTGTCACTTTACGAGTCCCATCCGTCGCTACCCCGATCTGGTGGTGCACCGCGTGCTCAAACTGCAGTTGGCCTATGAGCAGCTCGGCGGCAAGGACGCCTTGGTCCGTACGCCGCGGCTGATCGGCAAGGGGCGCGAGCCGCTGCCGCGCATTCTGCCGCAGATCTGCCGCGCATGCAGCGATGCCGAGCGCGCGGCAGATGCCGCCAGCCATGTGACGCAAAAGATCAAGATTGCCCAGTACTATGAGGACCGTCTGGGCGAGCGCTATGCCGGAACCGTCTCGTGGGTTAGCAGCATGGGCCTCTTTGTGCGCTTGGACCTGACGCAGGTCGAAGGCCTGGTTTCGATTAAGAGCCTGGGCAACGAGTGGTTCGAGTTTGACGAGGACGCGCTTACGCTGACGGGCGCCGACACGGGCATCCGTTACGAGCTGGGGCAGCGCGTGATCATCGAGGTCTCGCGCGTCAATACCACGCGTGGGCACTTGGACTTTAAGCTTATCCATTAGCCAAATCCCGACTCGCGGCGGGAGGGCGGAGGGCGGTCTTTCGGGATCGCCCTTCGCATTTGGATCGTGGCTACCTTGCCGTCTGCTCGGCCGCCCGCTTACCTGCTATTGGAGAGGTAAAACCTACCAAAATAAACCTGTCCCTTTTTGGCAGGTTTACAAGAAAGCGGGGATGAGATGACGATGGTGTACGGCTATGCGCGGGTGAGTTCGCGCGATCAGAACCTTAATCGGCAGCTGGATGCGCTGGGTGCCTATGGCGTGGGCTCGGCGAATATTTATGCCGACCATGCGAGCGGCAAGAACTTCGATCGACCGCGTTATCGCGAGCTGCTGCACGTTCTGGGAGACGGGGACGTGCTGGTGGTGCTTTCTATCGACCGACTTGGCCGTAATTACTCCGAGATTCTTGAGGAATGGCGACGCATTACCAAGGAGCTCGGGGTTGCCATTGTGGTGTTGGACATGCCATTGCTTGACACGCGCGTCAGGGCCAGCGGCGCGCCGGATGTGACCAACACCCTGATTGCCGATATTGTGCTGCAACTGCTGAGCTACGTGGCGCAGGTGGAGCGCGAGAATATCCATCGGCGCCAGGCGGAGGGAATTGCGGCGGCGCGGGCGCGAGGGGTCCGTTTCGGTCGACCTCGCAAGCCGTGCCCTCCTCAGTTTGAGCTGGTGCGCGATAGCTATGAGGCAGGCGATATTACCCGCAGCCAAGCAGCAAAGTGCCTGGGCGTGTGCGTGGGGACGTTCGATCGCTGGATGCGCGAGGCGGGGTAGGGGGTTTGCGTCGCTTTGTCGCTTCCTGTTGCGATTCAAATTTTGATACGGTGACGATGTCATTTGGGGCTACACTCGCTGATATTCAAAAAAGGAGGTTGGCCCTTGGCGCGCGTAAAACAAATAATCGGATGGACCGCGATCATTCTGTTCGCCGTAACGCTGGCGGGTATCTGGGTGCTGACGGAGCAAAATGCGGTGGAGACGTCGTTGCTGAGCGAGTCCACCGCGCGTGTGGTAGAGGGTCAGGCTACGGGCGTTCAGGCTGCCGATGCCACGGGTGAAGCCCAGACGGAGAACGGAATGACCGGGGGCACCGATTTGGCTGCCCCGCCTGTCCGGTCTGGCCGACTTGCTTCCATTCGCATGTGGGTGGGCACAAACGTCCGCCGCGTTGCCCATACCGTAGAGTTTTTCTTCGTCGGATTGTTCGCCTCGGTGGTCGTGGTTTGCTTTTCCAGGCGTCCGTGGAGCGTATGCTCCCGTTGCGTGCCCGTATTGCTCTTTTGCGCCGCCTGCTCCGTTGGCGATCAGGTGCATAAGATCTTTGTTCCCGGCAGGCATTTCGACGTTATCGATCTAGGATTCGATGCTGCGGGCTATGTCACTGCCATGCTGTTGGTATTGCTGGCGGCGGCGTTGGTGCGCCATGCGACTCGGCCGATCGGCGCCCATGCGAGGCGCTAGCCTTAAGACGAGACATCGCGACTGCCTATGCTTCGACATTGACTACAATAACGGCTGCAATCGCGAGTGGTCGTCGATGTGCAGTTTTCCAGACACCTGTTTTCTCTAAGAAAGGAAATCTCATGGCGGTATTGTTTGTTGAATATCCCAAGTGCTCGACTTGTAAGAAGGCCAAGGCATGGCTGGACGAACATGGGGTAGAGTATATCGACCGCGATATCGTTTTGGACAATCCCACGGCTGATGAGCTTGCGACCTGGATTGCTCGTTCAGGGCTGCCGGTGCGGCGCTTCTTTAATTCGTCGGGCATGAAATATCGAGAGCTGGGTCTGAAGGCGCGTCTGGATGCGGGCATGACTGATCGGGAGTGCTACGAGCTGCTGGCGACCGACGGCATGCTGGTCAAGCGTCCGCTGCTGGTGGGCGACGACTTTGCGATTCCCGGCTTTAGGGAAGCGGCTTGGGCCGAGGCGTTACTGTAGCGGCTGCGGAAAGTGCGTCCCGTAATTCGCTTGGATTGTGGGACGCGGTTTCCGGTTGAGGGCTCGACGGGAAAGTGGGGACCAGTTTGAGCTTGAAATCTGGGACGCACTTTCCGCCGGCGGGCCTGCCCCAGTCAGTCCGCCAGCTGTGCCCATTCGTGCGGATCGTAGACCTTTACGTGCTTGTTGGGCTTGCCGCTCCAGTACTCCTCGTCCATAAAGGGCAGGTATGCCTGAATGCCGGGGCAGATAAAGGGAATCCGCTGCTGTTGCAGTCGCTCGCGCTGGCGCTGCTCCAGGCACGCCTCGGATATAACGGTCGGCATGCCGGACAGCTCGACGAGGCTTGCCTGGATTCGCTTAAGGTCGGGGAGTCCCGCGTGCCATGACATCCGCATGATCAAAAAGGATGCACGGCGGTAGTTTGCCTGCATCACCGTGATGGCGGGGCGCAGTGTGGGATGGATTTTGTCCCGTTCGGGCCAAAGGTCGGCAGTGATCTCGAGGCCCAGGGTCTCCCATAGGTAATCAAGCTCTTCGTCCATGGCGCCTCGATATCTACGTGATCATTGATACTTCGATTGTGTTGCCTGGTGCTATCGTTTTCACGGTAGAATCTGCCAACGGTTGACGGCTACCGCTCGCGGCGTTTTGCCCTTCGTGTACAGCGGTTGGCTTCACAGGTCCTTCACGAGTTGGACTAAATTAGGCCAATTTGACTGAATTTCAAAAAAGTCAAAATTGGGGCTTGCGTCACGGCGAGACTTCCCGTATATTTCTTTCTTGCGCAAAGGCACAGCCGAGCGCAGCGATGCAGTCATTGGGATGTCGTCTAATGGCAGGACAGCGGATTCTGGTTCCGTCAATGGGGGTTCGACTCCCTCCATCCCAGCCATTGCATTTGCTACATATGGCCCGTTCGTCTAGCGGTTTAGGACGCCGCCCTCTCAAGGCGGAGATCACCAGTTCGAATCTGGTACGGGCTACCAAAATTGAACGCCCGGGCCTCGTAAGAGACCCGGGTTTTGTGTATTGACCGTATATACGGCGCCTGCCGTGTTTCGCTCAGATCGAGGAGTAGCCATGGATCTGCCCATCAGCTTGCAAGACATCACGTATGCCGAGAACTATCTGGCGCAGGGCGACCTGGCTACGGCGACGCCGCTGCTGGAGCGTCTGGTGGAGCTCGCCGAGGAGTATATCGACGCTGAGTGCAAGACGGAGGAGAAGCGCCAATACTTTAGCTTCGATAGCAAGTTTGAGCGCTTGGCCTATCGCCGCGTGGAGAAGGATCCGCGCGAGCTCGTGCAGGTCGAGGTGCCGTTTGACCGCCTGTACTCTGACATGGCGTTTGCCTACATTCGCCAGCAGGATTATGTGAGCGCTCGTAATGCCCTGATGCAGGCTGTGCGTTGGGACCCCATGAACTGCAACTATCGCCTGGATCTGGCCGAGCTGTTCCGCGCGCTCGAGGACAAGCAGGAATGGGCATCGCTCTCGTTCTCGGTGCTGGAGCGTGCAAGCGATGGCAAGTGCGCCGCCCGCGCTTACGCCAATCTAGGTCAGTACTTCTTGGAGCCCGAGACCGAGAACGTTTCGGCTGCTGTGGGCTGCGCGCGTCTGGCGCTGCGCCTGGCGCCCAACGATGCGCATACGACGCGCCTGCTCAACAAGATCCATACCACCTATCCGGATGCCGCTGATGAGAGCGACGACCACGTGATGGGTGAATTGGCCCTGCAAGGCGTGCCGACCTCGCCTTCGGCCGAGATTGCCATCTGCCTGATCATGTGCGCGACCGATGCTGCAAGCGACGGCGACAAGCAGGAGGCGACGCGCCTGACGGTGCGTGCTCGCGACTTGGTGGGCGAGGAGGCCTGCGCGGCGATTATCAAACTGGTGCGCGAGAGCGATGCCGAGCTCAATGCCGAGCGCAAGGCAAAGCGCGAGGCTACGGGCTCAAACGCCGATGGCGCCAAGGAGGCCGGCGATGCCCAGTAAGCGTGAACGCAAGCTCATTTCCAAGAATCGCTCGGCGCATCACGAGTACTTTATCGATGAGACGTTCGAATGCGGTATTGAGCTGAGCGGCACCGAGGTCAAGTCGATTCGCGAGCGCGCCTGTCAGATCACTGACACTTTTGCGCTGATTCGTGGCGGCGAGTGCTGGCTCGTCGGCCTGCATATCCACCCTTATAGCCATGGTGGCGTGTGGAATCGCGATCCCGATCGTCGGCGTCGTCTGCTGCTGCACCGCAAGGAGATCGACTTTCTTGACGGCAAACTTCGCAACCGTGGTTATGCGCTGGTTCCGTTGGAGCTCTACTTTAATACGGACGGCCGCGTAAAGCTGCTGCTGGGTCTGGGTCGCGGCAAGAAGCTCTACGACAAGCGCGAGGACATGGCCAAGCGTGATGTCCAACGCGAGATCGATCGTGCGCTCAAGGAACGCAACCGTTAGGCACTCTGTATAAGTTGCGGTGGAATACGGACTGTTTTGCCTGTTTGAGGGGCTATTCAGTCCCTATTTCACCGCAACTGCGGGCGTCTCATGTTCCTCACGGTTCCGACACATATGTCTCAAAGGCGGCGTCTGGTATGGGCGCCGTCTTTTTTTGTGGGTACATACATTTATGAGGTTCAATCCTGGGTTAGGGGAGTGATCGTTATGGACAAAACTGCGTTCTTTACTATGCCGAGCGGTCTGTACGTGGTGAGCGCTGCGGCAGACGGGCTGCGCGCCGGCTGCGTCATCAACACTGCGGTGCAGGTGACGTCCATGCCGCCGCGTATTTCGGTTGCCGTGAACAAGGACAATGTCACCTCGGGCGTCATCGCATCGGCCAAAGCGTTCGCGCTGACCGTGATCGATCAGACCGCCGACATGCTCTACATCGGTAACTTTGGGTTCCGCACCAGCAGCGATTATGACAAGTTTGCAAAATACGAGACCCGCGAGACGGCTCTGGGCATGCCCTATGTGCCCGAGCACGCGGCGGCCCTGTTTAGCTGCCGTTTGATCGACACTGTGGATGTGGGCACGCATCTGCTGTTTATTGGCGAGGTCGAGGATGCCGAGCGCCTGAGCGACGAGACGCCGCTCACCTACGACTACTATCACAAGGTTCTGAAGGGCAAGACGCCTCCGAAGGCCTCGTCCTATCAAGGCTAGAATTGTTGTAAAAACACTTGCATTATTTTATTGAGAACATATACTAATAAGCGAAGTACATCACCAGTCGCGTTCGAGAGGAGAACATCATGGCTGAGGAGAAGAAGACGTATAAGTTCGTGTGCATCGTTTGCGGTTACGAGGTTGAGGTCGACACGCCCGAGCTGCCCGAGGACTACGTGTGCCCGGTGTGCGGCGTCGGTCCCGATCAGTTTGAGCTCGTCGAGGAGTAGCTCGTAGACACACGGCGAAAGCCGAACATAGCTCTGTCCAAGGGCCCCGGCTGGATATTCCGGCCGGGACCCTTTTGATTTATCTGACGGTTTAAAACGGCCTTACGTGTTACAGATTGAGACGTTATATCTGGACAGTCACGCCATCCCAATTACATCCCCGTTAGCAGCACGATGTCGAGAATCGTCACGATGGCACCGATCCCTACGAGCAACGCGTTGAGCGGGCGCGAGTTGGCATATTTACCCATGACGCGGCGTGAACTGGTGAGCCGTATGAGCACAAAGACCGTAATCGGCAGCTGAAGCGACAGCAGTGCCTGACTCCAGATGAGACCTTCAAAAGGATTTGGGACGACCAGACACGCCGCCACTGCGCCGGCGAAACAGGCCGCCACCCCGATCGAGGAATGTCGGTCGTGGATGTCGTATTCCTCGTCGAACATACCCGCGGTGATGGTGCCTGCCGCCATGCCTGCCGTCACACTACTCGAGAGGCCCGCAAACAGCAGCGCCACCGCAAAGATTGTCGAGCTTGCTGGGCCCAGAATGGGGGAGAGCGTGTCCGCTGCGACGGCGAGGTCGTCTACGACCATGCCGTGCGCAAAGAAGGTCGTTGCGGCCAGGATGACCATGGCCGAGTTGATTGCCCAGCCCACGCCCATCGAAAAGAGCGTGTCGAAGAGCTCATAGCGCAGACGCTCTTCGATAACTTGCTCGCCTTGGCCTTCGAAGTGCATGGATTGGATGACCTCGGAGTGCAGAAAGAGGTTGTGGGGCATAACGACCGCACCCAGGACACTCACGATAATCGCGGCAGAGCCAGTGGGCATACTGGGCGTGATCCAGCTTGCGGCGGCTTGCGGCCAGTCGACCTTGGCTAGTGCAAGCTCGGCCAAAAACGAGAGTCCTACCACGCCGACGAAGGCGATGATCCAGCGTTCGGCTCGCTTGTAGGAGTTCGTCATGAGCATCGCCATCGATGCTGCCGCCACGATGACGCAGCCCGCGCGCACGGGCAGCCCAAAGAGCATTTGAAGGGCAATCGCACCACCCAGGACTTCGGCCATGGCGGTGGCGATGGTCGCGAGATAGGCGCTGGCGAGCACCGTGCGTCCCACGATGCGGGGGAGAAAGCGTGTCGTGGCCTCGGCAAGACAGGCGCCCGTGGCGATGCCCAAGTGCGCCGCATTGTGCTGCAAGACGATCAGCATAATCGTGGACAGCGTGACGATCCACAGCAGCGCGTAGCCAAACCGCGAGCCCGCGGCCATATTGGAGGCCCAGTTGCCCGGGTCGATAAAGCCGACGGTCACGAGCAGCCCGGGGCCGATATACCGCGCAATGTCTAGGCCTCCGTGACCACCGGTGCGCCGGGAGCCAAAATGATGTTTGAGATGGTTGAGCATGGTGAGCTCCTGCGTGCCGTTTGTTTGACGCCGCAAAGGATACCCGTTTTAGGCTCAAAAGTTAACCAAGACTAACAAAATTGTTGTATTTGAATAGGATGGTGAAAGAGGGCTGCCGAAATGTCTTGATCTGTAACAACTAGGGATGGAAATTGGGCCTAGGTGTTACAGATCAAGACAGGAAGAAATGGTCCTATGGAAAATCTCGATTTGTAACAGTTGGCTGCAAAAATCGGCCCTTCGTGTTACAGATCGAGACAAACCTAAACTGTCCTGCAGAAAATCTCAACCTGTAACATCTAAGCGCCAAAATCGGCTCCTCCTGTTACAGATTGAGATGTTTGAAGCGGTGAGCTTACAGGCCGAACTTGGGGCCCTTGTTGTCGCCCTTGAGGTCGGCGGTGTCCACTCGTAGGGCGTGCGTTACGCGATTGTTTCGAAACGGGTGGGAAACACAACAGGCCGGCGATGCTCCTAGTATGCCTATTCAACTGACTGTCTAACACCAAGGGGAGGATCGCGATGCAGGCAGATTCCGCTCAGCAGCAGGGCCTTTATCGTCCCGAATTCGACCACGATGCATGTGGCATCGGCGCGCTTGCCGATATCAACGGCGAGCGCCATCACCAGATCCTGGACGACGCGCTGTCCATTCTGGTCAACTTGGAGCACCGCGGCGGCACGGGACTCGAGAGGAACACCGGCGACGGCGCCGGCATCCTGTTCCAGGTTCCGCATCACTTTTTCCGTAAAGAGGCTCAAAAGTGCGGCCAGATTCTGCCGGCAGAGGGCGACTATGGCGTTGCCATGCTGTTCTTCCCGCAGGACGACAAGGGCGTAGAGGATGCCCGTCGCGTGTTTGAGGAGGGCTGCGCCGAGGCCGGCGTGCCGCTGCTCTTTTGGCGCGAGGTGCCGGTCGACCCGCACGACCTGGGTGAGACGGCCCGCGCCTGCATGCCCACTATCCTGCAGGCCTTTCTGGGCCGTCCGGACGACACGCCGGCGGGCGACGCCTTCGAGCGCCGTCTGTATGTGTGCCGCCGCACCATCGAAAAGAAGGCCGACGCCGAGTTCGCCCTGCGCGACAAGATCTTCTACGTGTGCTCCATGAGCTCGCGCACCATTGTGTACAAGGGCATGCTGGTCGCCACGCAGATGCGTCGCTTCTTCATCGATCTCAACGACGCCGCCGTCAAGACGGCCGTGGCGCTCGTCCATTCGCGCTACTCCACCAACACCACGCCCAGCTGGGAGCGTGCGCACCCCAACCGTTTTATCATTCACAACGGCGAGATTAACACCCTCAAGGGCAACGTCAACTGGATTCGTGCCCGCGAGCCCAACCTGTACAGCCCCGTGCTGCAGCATGATCTTGAGCGCGTGATGCCGATCATCAACCGCGAGGGCTCCGACTCTGCAATTCTGGACAATGTGCTCGAGTTTTTGGTCATGAACGGTCGCCCGCTCACGCGTGCCGCATCCATGCTGTTGCCCGAACCGTGGGACCACAACGACAGTCTGAGCGAGGAGCGCCGCGCCTACGACGCCTACCAGTCCATGCTCATGGAGCCCTGGGACGGCCCGGCGGCCATCGCCTTTACCGACGGTCGCACGCTGGGCGCCGCCCTCGACCGCAACGGCTTGCGCCCCGCCCGCTACTACGTGACGCGCGATGGCCGCTTTATGCTGGCAAGCGAAGTGGGCACCATCGAGGTACGCCCCGAGAACATCCTGACGAGCGGCTGCCTGGGACCGGGCCAGATGCTCGAGGTCGATTTTGCCCGCGGCCGCGTGATCTACAACGACGAGCTGCGCGCCCGCTATGCCAAGGAGAAGCCCTACCGCGACTGGATTGCCGAGGAGACGCTGGCCGTCGACGCGCTTGATGAGCCCGTTGCGGCAACGCCCGCCGAGGACGCCGAGGTGCCCGCCGCCGTGCGCATGGCTAAGCTCGGGTATCACTGGGATGATGTTGACGAGGTCGTGCGCCCCATGGCCCAGCAGGGCAAGGCCCCGCTCGCCTCGATGGGTATCGATGCGCCGCTGGCCTGCCTGTCCAAGAAGACGCGTTCGTTCTTTGACTACTTCTATCAGCTGTTCGCTCAGGTCACGAATCCTCCGATCGATGCCCTTCGCGAGCATATGGTAACTTCGACCACGCTCTACCTGGGCAACCACGGCAACCTGCTCGAGGATTCCCGCACGGCCTGCCAGCTGGTTCGCTTGGAGCGCCCGTTGCTCAACGAGGAGGAGTTCGACCGCATCTGCGCCATCGACCGCGTGGGCTTTAAGACCCGTCGTTTCCGTGCCGTCTACCGCCGCGATGCCGGCGAGGGCGCGCTGCAGGCTGCGCTCAAACAGCTTGCCGAGGACGTCGAGGCTGCGGTCCGCGACGGCGTGAACATTGTGGTGCTGAGCGATCGCGCCGGAGCGGACGAGGTCCCTGTGCCGTCGCTGCTTGCCGTGGGCTGCGTGCACAACCACCTGATCCGCGCCGGTGTGCGTACCTTTGCCGATATCGTGGTGGAGTGCGGCGACGCCGTGTCTCCGCACGACTTTGCGGCACTGGTGGGCTACTCCGCGAGCGGCATCTATCCGTACAACGCACATGCGTGCATCCGCGATCTGGCGGCACGCGGCGATCTGGACGTGACAGCCGAGCAGGGCATCGCCAACTACAACAAGGCTGCGACCGCCGGCATCGTCTCCATCATGTCCAAGATGGGCATCTCCACGGTGCAGAGCTACCATTCGGCGCAGATTTTCGAGGCCGTGGGCTTTACGCCGGAGTTCGTCAACGCATACTTCGCCGGCACGGTGAGCCGTGTGGGCGGTATGGGTGTCGAGGACGTTGAGCGCGAGCAAAACGAGCGCTACGACGCCGCGCTCGCCATCCTTAAGAGCCCGGCTCCCGATCAGCTGCCCACACTGGGTCTGACCAAGTGGCGCCCACTCGGTGGCGAGGACCACCTGATCGACCCTCAGAGCGTCTACTTGCTGCAGACCGCCTGCCGTGAGGACAGCTACGACACCTTTAAGGAGTACAGCGCCCGCCTGCACCGCACCGGCCGTGCCGTGCGCCTGCGCGACTTGCTCGACTTTAATGCCAGCGGCTGCACGCCGGTTTCGCTCGACGAGGTCGAGCCCGCGCTCAACATCGTCCGCCGCTTTAACACCGGCGCCATGTCGTACGGCTCCATCAGCAAAGAGGCACACGAGTGCATGGCCATCGCTATGAATCGCCTGCACGGCCGTTCCAACTCCGGCGAGGGCGGTGAGGATCCGCGTCGCGAGACCCCGCTGGCCAACGGCGACTCCAAGAACTCCGCCATCAAGCAGGTAGCAAGCGCGCGCTTTGGCGTGACGAGCCGCTATCTGTGCAGCGCCTTCGAGATCCAGATCAAGATGGCCCAGGGCGCCAAGCCCGGCGAGGGCGGTCACCTGCCCGGCAAGAAGGTCTACCCCTGGATTGCCGAGGTCCGTCAGTCCACGCCCGGCATCGGCCTGATCTCGCCTCCGCCGCACCACGACATCTACTCCATCGAGGACCTGGCAGAGCTGATCTTTGACCTTAAGAACGCCAACCCCGGCGCGCGCGTGTCGGTCAAGCTGGTCAGCGAGGCCGGCGTCGGCACCATCGCCACTGGTGTTGCCAAGGGCGCTGCCGACAAGATTTTGATCAGCGGCCACAACGGCGGCTCGGGTGCCGCTGCTCGCGATTCCATTTGGCACGCCGGTCTGCCGCTGGAGCTCGGTCTTGCCGAGGCCCAGCAGACGCTGCTGCAAAACGGCCTGCGCTCGCGCGTGGTGCTCGAGGCCGACGGCAAGCTCATGGACGGCACCGATGTTGCCGTCGCCTGCCTGCTGGGTGCCGAGGAGTTTGGCTTTGCGACCATGCCGCTCATCTCGATGGGCTGCCTCATGCAGCGCGACTGCCAGCAGGATACCTGCCCCGCCGGCATCGCTACGCAAAACTGCCGCCTGCGTCGCGGCTTCCGCGGCAAGCCCGAGCACGTTGAGCATTTTATGCTCTTTGTTGCCGAGCAACTGCGCGAGGTCATGGCGAGCCTGGGCTTCCGCACCGTCGACGAGATGGTCGGCCATCCCGAGTGCTTGCGCCAGATTGAGATCCCGGGCAACCGCAAGGCTAACCTGTTGGATCTGTCGCCCGTGCTGGCGAGCGCGACCTGTGAGTTCGGTGCCCACATCCCGGGTGCCGACGGCCGTCACTTCCTGCCCCAGATGGCTGCGGACGGCGAGCTCGACAAGACGCTCGACTCCACGTTGTTTGTGCCCTATACGGCCGATGCCCGTGCGCACCTGCGTCCGATTCGCTTCCGCGCCGATATCGCCAACGTCAACCGCTGCGTGGGCACCATCTTGGGCAACGCGGTGACCAAGGCGCATCCCGAGGGCCTGCCCGCCGGCTCCATCACCATCGATTGCGATGGTTCGGCCGGTCAGAGCTTTGGCGCCTTCCTGCCGCGCGGCATTACGCTCAACGTGTGCGGCGACGCCAACGACTACTTTGGCAAGGGCCTTTCGGGCGGCGAGGTGTCGGTGCGCCCCAACCCGCATGCGACCTACAAGTTCGATGAGAACATCATCGTGGGCAACGTTGCGTTCTTTGGCGCCACGAGCGGCCGCGGCTTCATTAACGGCCTGGCAGGCCAGCGCTTTGGCGTACGCAACTCCGGTGCCACCGTGGTGGTCGAGGGCTGCGGCAACCATGGCTGCGAGTACATGACGGGTGGTCTGGCGCTCATCCTGGGCGAGGTCGGGCAGAACTTCGCCGCCGGCATGACGGGTGGCGTGGCCTATGTCTTTGACCAGTACGGCACGCTCGATGCCCGTGTGAACCACGAGAGCGTTGAGCTTAAAGCCCCGACGGCCGGCGAGCTGGCGCAGATTCGCGAGCTCATCCAGGAGCACGTGGACGCGACGCAGAGCCCGCGCGGCATTAAGCTGCTCTACAGCTTTGAGACGATGAACAAGCACTTTGTGAAGGTCATTCCGACCGAGTACGAGCGCGTGCTGGCGATTGTCGCCGCCGCCGAGGCCGTCGGCAAGACGCATGCGCAGGCCGAGGAACTGGCGTTTGACATTGTGACCGGTCGCGCGAGTGCCGCGGATGTTGCTCGCTTCGATGTCGCGGGCGGTGCTGCGGGTGCTGCGTCCGTGGCTGCCAGCTCTGTTGCTTCGACCAAGAAGGAGGCGTAAGTGCCATGGGTAAGCCCGGTGCTTTTCTTGATATCGATCGCGTGACCCATGAGCTGCGCCCCGTGGAGGAGCGCAGCCGCGATTTCGATCCGCTGTACGTGGAGCTCGACGACGACGCGCGCCGTGCCCAGGCGAGCCGCTGCATGATGTGCGGTGTGGCGTTTTGTCAGATGGGCGCGAGCTTTGGCAAGGCACGTCCGAGCGGTTGTCCGCTGCACAACCTGATTCCCGAGTGGAATGAGCTGGTGTACCGCGGCCGTTGGGACGAGGCCGCCGAGCGCCTGTCACTCACCTCGCCCATGCCCGAGTTCACGAGTCGCGTGTGCCCGGCGCTGTGCGAGGCCGCATGCAACCTGGGCTCGGTCGATGGCCAGCCCACGACGATCCATGACAACGAGCGCGCGATTAGCGACCATGAGTGGGCCAACGGCGGTCCGCACCGCTTTGAGCCGGCAGGGGAGGGTGTACCCACGGTTGCCGTGGTGGGCTCCGGTCCCGCTGGTCTGGTGGCAGCATGGGAGCTTGCGCGTCGTGGCGCCCGCGTGACGGTGTTTGAGCGCGACGACCGCCCGGGCGGTCTGCTCATGTACGGCATTCCCAACATGAAGCTCGAGAAGTCCGTGGTCGAGCGTCGCGTGGCGCTCATGCGCGAGCTGGGCATTGTGTTCGAGCTGAGTGCCGACGTGAGCGATCCCAAGGTTACCGCCAAGCTCGACGACTTTGACGCCGTCGTGGTGGCTGCCGGCGCCCGTGCTCCGCGTGGGCTTTCGGCTGCGAACTTTGATGCCCCGGGCGTGGTGTATGCCGTGGACTACCTGACGGCTTCGACCGTCTCGGTGCTCGATGGCGGCGACCCCGCGGTGAACGCGCGCGGCCTGGACGTTGTGGTCATTGGCGGCGGCGATACCGGTAACGACTGCGTGGGCACCGCGGTACGTCAGGGTGCGCGCAGCGTGCGCCAGTTTGAGTTCTTGCCGGCGGCGCCTGATGCGCGCGCGGCGAGCAACCCCTGGCCGCAGTGGCCCAACGTGAAGAAGACCGATTACGGCCAGCAGGAGGCCATCGCTACCATGGGCGGCGAGATGCGCGCTTGGGGTGTGGATACGATCGAGGTACTGTTGGACAAGAAGGGCGCGGCCGCGGGCCTGCGCGTGGTCGATCTGGATTGGTCGGCTGGCAAGCCCGAGCGCATCGCGGGCTCCGAGCACGAGGTGCCGGCCCAGCTGGTGCTCATCGCCTGCGGTTTTACGGGTCCCGAGCATGGCGTGTTCGACGCCGTTGGCGTGCCTGTTGCCACCGCTGGTCGTCCGCTGCCGGTGATGGCTGCCGAGGGCTCGCACCTTGCGGCCCGTGTCGACGGCGTCGCCGCGGATGCCGCGCCGGTGTATGTGGCGGGTGATGCTCGCAACGGCAGCTCGCTCGTGGTGAACGCCATGGCCGACGCCCTGGCCTGCTCAGCCGAAGTCGCCGACGCGCTGGAGCTGTAAAGTGGTCATTTAAGAACGTCTCCAATGACTAGTCATTTTTTGTCTAGTCGTTGGGGACACTCTTTGCGAGCGATTTGCTCGTTTATCGACGCACGGGTGTTCATTTGTCGACTTCTTGGGCTGTGGTCACCTGTTGTTTCTGTGGTGGCTGCGGGCACCTGGCTCAAAAGGGCGGGTTGGCTGCCTATGTCTACCTGCGGTTTTGTTGCGGTACGCTTATTCGGTCAAGTGTTCCGTCAAGTGTTTGGTTAGCATCTGGTTTGCAGCAGAGGGCCTATTTTGCCTGCACTGACAGTGGTTGCCCACCCTCCTCGTAAGCTCAAATTGAGGTCCATCAGTTTGAGGAGGATGCCATGACTGACCACGCTTTAGATCAAGCGCAGCTGGCCGAAGCCGTCGGCAACGATATTACCGACATGGCTCACTTTTGGATGCTGCGGAAGTTTCAATTTCTGGAGCCGGCGCGCGAACAGTTCGAGATCATTGTCGACCCGTGGCTCAGCTATTGCACCGAGCCTTCGCAAAACGAAATCATGGCCTACAACATGGCATTTACCGATTGGCTGCTCTTCGAGCGCCCCTATCGCCATGGCAAGACGCTGCTCGAGCTGTATGTTGACGAGCCGCCGGCATCGCTTTTGCCTGCCTCGCTCAAGCGGCTCGAGCAGGTACGCGACACGCAGTATTTCTCGCGCTTTGGCATTTTGGACAAGGATCCTGCGACTGGTATGGTCGCGCTGAAGGACGTGCGCACCGATCATCGCTTTGATGTCTACGACCCGCATATCGTGCAAAAGGAGCATTGGAGCGACGGCGCGATTGCGGTGCGTCTCGCCTGCGTCGACGATGTCTGGCTGACGGCGGGACAACTCTATCTGTATGACATCGCACGCCTGAGTGACACGGCGGTCGATGGACCTGGTGCGGTGCATCCGGAGGACCTGCAGGATGGCTTTGACACCTCGTGCATCAGTTTCTTCTTGCGTCTGGTCCGCGACATCATGGGCGCCCAGGGGCGGTACGTAAAGTCGCTCAACATCTACGAACAGGAATGGGAGTAGGAGCTGCTGATAAGTCTCGATGCGTAACGTTTAACGGCCTGGGGGCGGCCTAACTGTTACAGATTGAGATGTTTCGTCAGCACGGCCGAAGTATCGCCACGCTGTCTCCGTTTGCCCTCGCATCTCACTCGTCCCTCCGTTAACCGATATGCTCGACTTTAGGTCGCTGCATTAGGTGATAATGGACAAATGTTCAAGTTGATCGTGAGGGAGGAACTCGATATGGCATCTGCCGATCGTTCCACGTTGTTTATCAATGCGACCATTCTGGATGGTTCGGAGCATATGGAGCCGCAACCCGATATGGCCGTGGCCGTTGAGCGCGGTGTCATCACATGGATGGGGCCGAGTGCTGTGGCGCAGGTGCCTGCGGGTGCCGAGGTTATCGACCTGGCAGGTGCGTATCTCATGCCGGGCCTCATCAATATGCATGTGCATCTGTGCGGTTCGGGCAAGCCGGTTTCGGCGGGCGATGCGGGTGCGTTGATGAAGAAGCTCGATAATCCCGTGGGGCGCGCCATCGTGCGCCATATTCTTAAGGGCAGCGCCCAACAACAACTGGCAAGTGGCGTGACCACGGTGCGCGGCGCGGGCGACCCGCTGTTTGCCGATCTGGCCGTGCGCGATGCTATCGATGCCGGCAAGTATCAAGGTCCTCGCCTGGTGGCGCCGGGAACGGGCGTAACGGTGCCGGGCGGCCATGGCGCGGGCTTGTTCGCCCAGGTGGTAAACAGTCCCGCCGAGGCAGCCGAACAGGTGCGACACCTGTATGCGCGCGGTGCCGATGTCATCAAGCTGTTCGTGACGGGCGGCGTGTTCGACGCTACCGAGGTGGGCGAGCCGGGCGTGCTGCGCATGCCAGTGGAGGTTGCCACGGCGGCGTGCAAGGCTGCGCACGAGGTGGGCTTGCCGGTTATGGCCCATGTCGAGAGTACCGAGGGCGTGAAGGCCGCGCTTGAGGCTGGCGTTGACACGATTGAGCACGGCGCTCCGTTGACACCCGAGATTTTGGAGCTGTACCATGGCGCCGCGGGCACGCAGCTCGAGGGGCGTGCGCCGAGTGTGACCTGCACTATCAGCCCGGCGCTACCGTTTGTGTTGCTCGACCCGGAAAAGACCCATTCGACCGATACACAAAAGAAGAACGGCGACATCGTGTGCTCGGGCATCATCGAGAGCGCCCGTGCCGCACTGGAAGCTGGCGTTAAGGTGGGCCTGGGTACGGACTCGAGCTGCCCGTTCGTGACGCAGTACGACATGTGGCGTGAGGTGGCCTATTTTGCCAAGTACGTGGGCGTGAGCAATGCCTTCGCGCTGCATACGGCCACGCAGGTCAATGCCGAGCTGCTGGGGCTGGGCGGCGAGACCGGCACAATCGAGTGCGGCAAGGCCGCCGACATCCTGGTGACGCGCAAGAATCCGCTCGATGACCTGTGCGCCCTGCGTGAGCCGATGCACGTGATGTGCCGCGGTGATCTGGTGCGCAAGCTCAAGGTGAAGCGTATTCCCGAGGTGGACGCCGAGCTCGACGCGATTATGGCCATGCCTGCCGAGGCGTTGGCCGAGGAGCTTGCCCGCGATGGCGTAGCATAGGTGTGACAAAGGGACGGTCCCTTTGTCATAATCAAAAAAAGCCGAGGTCTCAACACGAGGCCTCGGCTTTTATTTTGTCCCATGGCATGGCGGCTAGGAGCGCGTCTCCATCTTGGCGTGGCACTTGGGGCAGGTGACGCGGATTTTGCCCTTGCCCTTGGGGACGGAGAGCATCTGGCCGCAGTTGGGGCACTTGAGGTATGCCGTGGTCTTGCGACCCTTCCACATCTTCTTGGCTGTGCGCTTGGCGCGCTCAAAGTCTTCCTTGCTCGTTCCGGCTGCGCGTGAGGTGCTGGCCGCTGCGGCGCCGGCGCCCAAGCTGGCGACAAACTTGCCCAAGCCGGGAACATTGGCGGTCGCGGCGACAAAGGCCTCGTTCTCCTTGCGACGTGCATCGATATTTTTGGACAAGCCGCGCAGCACGCCAATCACGATTACGGCGATGGCAATCCAGCTGAGCCACTGGATACGAGCCATCGAACCGATCATGGCGATGATAATGCCTGCGAAGCCCATCACGATGGTGAGCTCGTCGGCGCCATTGCGACCCTTCATAAAGTCATTCATGCAAATTGCCTTTCATTCGATATGCCGCACGCCCTTATACCCGATTTAGAGCAAGGGGGACAGGTTAATCTGCACCAATGTGGTGCAAACATACCTGTCCCCGGAATACCAAGACGGTGCAAAGAAGTCTGTCCCCAATGCCCCAATTACTTGGAGAGTTTGTCGACGACGCGTTCGATTTCGGCGAGCTTGGCGGCTTTGAGGTCTTCGTCGCCCGATTCGATTGCCGAAGTCACGCAGCCCTCGATATGCGCCTTGAGCACGTCGGCGTTGATGCGCGCGATGAGCGCCTGCGTGGCCATGAGCTGCGTGGAAATATCGACGCAATAGCGGTCCTCCTCGACCATCCGCAAGATGCCGTCGATTTGGCCGCGTGCCGTCTTGAGCATGCGGGTCACCGATTTGTGGTCAGCCATCATGGCGGGTCCTCGTTTCTGGTCGATCTTCCGGATGCCCCCGTCAGTTGCGGTGAAATACGGACTGTTTAAGGGCCTAGGGCGGCTCAACAGTCCGTATTTCACCGCAACTGACGGGGGGCAGGTGGCGCCTGCTACGCGGCGGTTACGGACAGGGCATGGAATTTCTCGCCCGCGGCCTCGACAGCGGCGGCGAGTTGCTCGGCGGTTACGGTGTCGGCGCACTCAACCTGGACGGTCTGGGTCTCGTGATCGGCGTCGGCGTCGGTCACGCCGGCCACGTTGAGCAGTGCCGTCTCGACGGTAGCGTCGCAGTGGCCGCACATAAGGCCGGAAGTCTTGATTGTGTAATGCATGGGTATTCCTCTCTGTTGTGTCGGCTTTCCCAGGCACCCGACCTTGACCTTCAAGCCGTCGCTCGCGTACCAAAGTACGCGTCGCTCCTCTTTCAGGTCAATCTCGGGCACCTGGAAAACCCGTTCTAAATGGACTTAGTGGTGAGCCTATTTTGCCACTTTAGGCTTAAAGGATTTCAGGCGCAGCGCATTGCTTACGACGCACACGCTCGACAGGCTCATGGCCGCGGCGCCGAACATCGGCGAGAGTTGCCAACCGGTGAGGGGGAAGAACACGCCCGCGGCGAGCGGAATGCCGATGCCGTTGTAGAACAGTGCCCAGAACAGGTCCTGCTTGATGTTGCGGATCGTGGCGCGCGAAAGCTCGATGGCGCGGGCGACGTCCATGAGGTCGCTGCGCATGAGCACCACATCTGCCCCTTCTTTGGCGATGTCGGCACCGGTGCCGATGGCAAGGCCCACGTCGGCGCGCGCCAGGGCGGGGGAGTCATTGATGCCATCGCCCACCATGGCGACCTTGCTGCCCGCATCCTGCAGCTCGCTGACGTGGCGCTCCTTGTCGGCGGGGAGGACGTCGGCGATGACCTGCTTGCTGTTCAGTCCCACGCGGCGGGCGATTGCTTCGGCCGTCACACGGTTGTCGCCGGTGAGCATGCGCACGTCGACGCCGAGCTTGCGGAGCGCGGCGATGGCCTCGGCGCTCGTCTCTTTGACCTCGTCAGGCACGGCGATGGTACCGACGAGCTCGCTGTTCTTGGCAAAGAACAGCGGTGTTTTGCCCTCGGCGGCGAACTGTTTGGCAAGGCCGGCGGGAACCTTCGCGCCTAGCTCGTCCATCAGACGTACGTTGCCGGCTGCAATGACGTTTTGCCCCTCGCGCGCCGTAACGCCACGACCGGGCACGGCGGCAAAGTCCTCGACCATGCGCGCGACAATTCCGCGCGCCTCGCACTCGGCCATAATCGCCTCGGCCAGCGGGTGCTCGCTCGAGCGCTCCAACGCGGCGGCCAGCTTGAGCAGCGCCTTTTCGCTCATGGCGGGCGAGCCGTCGGCACGCGTGGCTACCACGATATCGGTCACGGCAGGCTTGCCGCGGGTGACCGTGCCCGTCTTATCGAGCACCACCGTGCCCACGCTGCGCAGATTCTCCAGCGCTTCGGCGCTCTTAAACAGAATGCCCATCTCGGCGCCCTTGCCGGTGCCGACCATAATGGCGACGGGCGTGGCCAGGCCCAACGCGCACGGACAACTGATCACCAACACGGCCACGGCGGAGGTGAGTGCCTCGTTTATGCTGCCTGTCAGTGCCATCCACACCACAAAGGTCACGGCCGAAATCGCGAACACCACGGGCACGAATACGCCGGCGACCTTGTCGGCCAGGCGGGCGATAGGCGCCTTGGTGGCGTTGGCATCCTCGACGAGCTTGATGATCTTGGCGAGCGATGTCTCGGCACCCACACGCGTGGCGCGGAAGGTAAACGAACCGGTGCGGTTGACGGTGGCGGCGTTGACGGTGTCGCCGGCGGACTTCTCCACGGGAATGGACTCGCCGGTGAGCGCACTCTCGTCCACGGCCGAGCTGCCCTCGAGCACCACGCCGTCAACAGGGATAGACTCGCCGGGGCGCACGCGCAGGACTTGGCCGGGCAGAATGGCATCGACATCGACGGTGGTCTCGGTACCGTCGACGGCCACGACGGTCGCGGTCTTGGGCGCCAGGTCAATGAGCGCCTCGATGGCGCCGCCGGTCTTGGATTTGCTGCGTGTCTCGAGGTATTTGCCCACGGTGACGAGCGACAGGATGGTGCCGGCGCTCTCAAAATACAGGTTGTCCATGCCTGTCATCATGGCCTCGTGGACCTGACCCGCGGCTAGCTGGTCGGCCATGATGAACATGGCGTAGAGCGACCAGGCGATGGACGCGGTGGCGCCGACGGCGATGAGGGCGTCCATGGTGGGCGCGCCGTGCGCGAGCGATTTAAACCCGTTGATAAAGTACGCGTCGTTGACATAGACGATGGGGATGAGCAGGACGATCTCGGTGAGCGCGAGCGTCATGCTGTGGGTATGGTCGGTGAAAATGCCGGGCAGCGGCCAGCCAAGCATGTGCCCCATGCCTATGTAGAACAGTGGGATGAGGAATACGATCGAGACGATGAGACGAGTGCACATGGCAGAGGCAGCGGCCTCCAGTTTTTTGGTGGGCGACTCCATATGGGCGGCGCCAGACCCGGCTTGCGTACTGCCGCTTTGGGCGGCGTCGGTGCCCGTGCTGACGGGCGAGGCCGAGTAGCCAGCGCGATCGACAGCGGTGCAGATGTCGTCGGGGGAGACCTGCGCGGGGTCGTAGTCCACCAGCATAGAGCCGGCGAGCAGATTGACCGCAACGCTCTCGACGCCGTCGAGCTTGCTCACGGCACGGTCCACGTGCGCCTGGCAGGCGGCGCACGTCATGCCACCCACATCGAACTTATCTTGAGCCATGGCTTCTCCTTTCCGTGGTTCGGTATTGGAATTGTTAACCTGCCGATACTATACACCCATACCCCCTGGGGGTGTTAAGTACAGAAAGAAATGTATGACATTTCGTTACGGATGAGGGTGGTTGCGTGGCCGATAACCCGTCCCAGCAAATCATCTCAATCTGTAACATCTAGCAGGGAAAATGACCTCTAACTGTTACAGATCGAGACAATTGACGGGGAGGGGTCCCGTCACGGCAAGACGCCCGCCGCCTAGATGCAGAACCCGGGGATCACACAGGTTAGCTTGTTTGGCTTTTCCGCAGGCGTTGCGTACGTAAAGACGTCGCCGTCGTGTCCCACGCGATTCATATAGAGTGTGCCTTCACTCTCCGATGTGTCGGGACTCGCCGTTCGTTCCCACCAACAGGCGTCCTTGCCCTTCCACTGGCGAACCAACGTCTCGTTCGTGGTATACGGACTTACCTTGAGCTCGCGGAAGAGTTGGTACTCCTTGCCCTCGCCGTTATAGATGTCGGCCAGGTAGTGAAAGTCCTTGGCAAACGAATCGGGCGGTTGCGTACCGCACAGCTCGACCATGGCGGGCAGCCAAAGGGTTGCGGGCAACTCGCTCAGACACGATGCACTGTTGACGGCGCCAACGTTATTTGAGATCTTTTTGACGGATTTGATGAGTGCGCGCAACTCGTTGGGCAGCAGCTTAAGGCCGTCGCCGTTGAGCCATTCCCGCAGCTCGCAATCTGCCCAGCCGGCGCTCGGCGGTTCAGCCGCAGCGTGGCGCTCGGCAATACCCGCATCGAACATAAACGTCAGCCCGGCCTTGCCCGTTCCGTCCAGAAGCTCATCGTGACGGATGCCCACAAGCTGCGTGCCGACCTCCAGCCCGTTGGCGAGTTTCACGCGCTTGGTGCACGGATAGGGAATATGCCCATCGGCATCGAGCAGGTGATAGTGCTTGGCAATCTCGCGTGCCTCGCTACGGGTCTCGGCGGCCTTAATCTTGAGCGAAATCTCCTGTAGCTGATCCCAGGTGTAGTCGTCAAGTGAACCGCGGATGCCGTCCAGGTAGTCGGGGATGCCAAAGCCATGGGTCGCCGCCCCAATGACGCTGAGCCCCGCAACGGCTGCAACGACGCCACCGATAATAAAGCGGCGGCGGGTTATGGCATCGTGCCGGGCCTGCTCCAGGATCTCTCGCGCGCGCTCGCCGGCGACGTCGACCTTAAGGTGTGTACCGGAGTCGATGTCGATTGCGGCGTCACTGCCCGCGCCTTCGCGGCCCTCGGATTCGGCATCGGTGAGGTATGCCGAGAGCACCTCGAGCATCTGCTGCTCGGTGGGACGATCGCACTGCTCGACTGAGAGACCCTTCATGATGATTTGGACGAGCGCTTCATCGCCCTCGCAGCGCGGCTCGAGCGGTGCCGGCTTGGCCTTGGTCTTTACGAGATAGAACGAGCCGGTTGCAGCGGCGTCCGTCGACTCAAAGTCAAACGGTTTGCGACCGCTGTAGAGCTGGTACAGAATGCTCGAAAGCGCATAGACGTCGATTGCCGGCGAACGGCGAAGGGGCGCGATGCCTTCGATATCCTGCGTGAGCATCTCGGGCGCGGCGTATGCGGGCGTGGCAAAGCGCCAGATGTCGGCGCGCCGGGTGATCGTGTCGTCGCCGAGAGCCATGGTCGCGGAGCCCATGTCGATGAGACAGGGGTCAAAGGAGCAATCGGCAATCTGCTGCTCGAGCGTTCGACTGGTGGTGCGGAACATGATATTGGCAGGCGACAGGTCGCGATGGATGACCGGATTCACGAGGCCTTGGGTCATCAAGAGCGCGCGAAGCACGGCGTTTCCGACGGCGGCGACCATCTGGGTGGTCAGCCCGCCCGAGGCGTCGTGCGGAAGCAAGGGCAGCGCCTGCTTGAGCGAGGTGCCCTCGACCCACTCCATGAGGATGAGCGGGTCATCCTCGCACGATCCGTAGCCATAGACGCGCGGAAATCCGCGCAGGTGCGAGACGGTACACAGATGACGATACTCCTCGAACAGCGCGGCGGTGTTGGCCAGGTGCGCGGCCGATTGCTCGGCGGAGCGGTCGGGGGTTTGGCCGGAAAGGATGGCGTTGTCCTTGAGTAACTTGACGGCAAAGACTTCGCCGCTCGTGTTGGTCGCGCGCAGCACGTGCCCGATGTTGCCGTTGTTGCGGTGGGCCGTCTGGAGAATAAGCGTCATAAACCGACGCTTGGCGTCGTCCTCGGCGCTGGGGTCGACCGCCACGGCGGTATCGAACGTATCGAGACGGATGAGTTTGTCGCCATAGGCGCTATCGGTAGTATCCATGGCGTTCCTTTGTCTGGCATGGGTCGCCGCGCGTATACGTGGGCAGTGCGGATATCGGTAAAGTACTATGATAGCCGCACTGCCCACGTATACCGCTGAGTATTGTCGTTTACGACGCAGAAGGTAGAAGACGGAAGACGGATGGCGACCGTCTTCCGATCGCCGTCCGTGCTAGTCCACAATGACAAGGAATGTTGTGTAGAGACCCAGATGGAGCCTGTCGCTGTTTTCGATTTCCACCGGGGGATAGATCTTGCCGGGCTCGCGTTGGTCGCGCGGCGGCTCAATCACAATATCGCCGTCGCGCGCGCCCGATTCGAGCACTGTGCCGTTGGTCGATCCAAGGCCCTGGGCGTACCAGTGCTCACCCTCGAGCCAAATGCGAAGATGCTCGCGCGAGGCGTCGGCGCCTACATCGGTGATGCTGGGCGAGGTTTTGGGCAAAGAACCAATCACGGTGCCGCGCGGATCGCGTGTGAGGGGATGGATTTACATGCCGGCGCAGTTGTCGGCATGGGTTCTGAGCAGACCGAGATTGGGGGCGACGGTGCGCGGCTGTTCCAGGCTGCTCATAAAGCCACGTCCGACGGTAGTTTCGGTGGTGCCAAAGTGCCCGCCCGTCTTGCTGTTGCAAAAGCGCTCGACGGTGGCCACGCCCTGAACGGGATCGGCGAGCGCTCCCGTTGCCACAAAGAGCATCAAAAAGAGCGTGCTTTTTTCGCGCACGGCATTGCCGTCAAAGTTGTCGATGCGATTGAGGGCATTTGCATATAGGCGGCTGTCCAGCTTGTGGCTGGCGAGAGCCGACATCATTTCGTTGGCGGCCGGACCGCGATAGTGCTCGGCGATTGCCTGATAGGCGGACTCGCCGCCGCCGAGCTTGCTGCAGATTGCCGCGGAAAGGTTGAGCGTGGTGACGGTAAAGTCGCTGTAGATGGCGGGCGCGCACTGGTCAGGCTTGCGATGGACGATGTAACGGGTGAGATACGAGCGGTTGGAAGAGCATTTCTCGAGCAGGGTACTGCCGAGATAAGAGTTTCCATTGATAAGCATTCGGGCGATCTCGAGATGTTTAAGACCGCCGAACGAGCGAATATCGTTATAGAGGACCGAGCAAGGCGTCTCTGCTGCCACGGATACCTCCTTTGATTGCTTCCTAGCCAATATGGCGATAGGAATTAATGGCTCCCGGTGGGAGACGTATTAAATGGCTGCGAAATGGCTGCGCAATATATAGCGTAACCAAAGCAACATTATAGGCCACATGCTCGAAATTGCAGGAAGAGCGAGAGATTTGGTTTGGAATGAACGTAAATCCCCCTCTGTCTTATTCTGTAACATTTAGACCCGGTTTTGCCCTGCATCTGTTACAGATTGAGACAATCGGCCCAGACCCGCCCCGTCCGCCTCGTCATCTGTGGTTTACGTGGGGGCATGCGAAGCACGGGTATACTAACCGGCGGCGAATCTGCTCCATCGCTTAGGGCTGCTGCGTCTGGACGGCGCGTGATAGGGCTGCCAAAGCGATCGCCAGCGTGCTGAGCAACCTCCTCTCTGTGCGCACCTGTTTTTGTATGTATTAGCGCACTACCAAGCACGCCCGCGCGGCCGCATGCCGCGCCCATGATGCGTGCAGATAAGGAACAACAACATATGCGTAATTCTGTATCCGACGTCACCGACGCCGAGATTCTGGACGAGACCCGCGAGGCCATGACCCAGGCTGCCTTCGATGCCGCCGATGAGGCCAATGCTGCCCAGGCCGTCGAGTCCGCTACCGAGAGCCTGCCCGCCTTTAACGAGCTGGGGCTTTCGGACGAGATGCTTCGTGCTATTGAGAACCTGGGCTACACGGCGCCCACGCCCGTTCAGGCCGGCTCCATCCCCGTGGTGCTCGAGGGTCGCGACCTGCTTGCCGCCGCTCAGACCGGCACCGGCAAGACGGCCGCCTTTTTGCTGCCGACCATGAACAATCTGGAGCACATCGCTCCGCCCAAGCCCGTGCGCGAGCGCGGCGGTCGCAACCGTCGTCGCGGCGCCAAGAAGCCCGAGGGCAACGGCCGTGGCCCCGTGATGCTCGTCATCACCCCCACGCGCGAGCTCGCCCAGCAGATCGACGAGGTCGCGAGCAAGATCGCCGACGTCACCGGCCATGTCGCCGTGACCGTCGTGGGTGGCGTGAGCTACAAGCCGCAGACCGCGGCACTCAAGTATGGCTGCGACATCCTGGTCGCCACGCCGGGCCGTCTGGTCGACCTGATCGAGCAGGGCGCCTGCCACCTGAACGAGGTCAAGGTGCTGGTGCTCGACGAGGCCGACCGCATGCTCGACATGGGCTTTTTGCCCGCCGTCCGCCGCATTGTGCGCGAGACGCCGGCCGAGCGCCAGACGCTGCTGTTCTCGGCGACGCTCGACGAGGAGGCCGTGGGCGAGATCACCGACTTGGTGAGCGACCCGGCCCGCGTGGAGATCGCGCCCGCCACGTCGACCGCCGACACCGTCGACCAGTTTGTGTTCCCGGTGTCCATCGAGGCCAAGAATAACCTGTTGCCCGAGTTCCTCAAGAAGGAGGGCCCGGAGCGCACCATCGTCTTTATGCGAACCAAGCACCGCGCCGACAGCTGCTGCCGTCGTCTGGAGCGCAAAGGCATCAAGGCCGCCGCAATCCACGGCAACCGCAGCCAGGCCCAGCGCGAGCGTGCCCTTTCGGCCTTCCGCGACGGTACCGTCGACGTGTTGGTGGCAACCGACGTGCTTGCCCGCGGCATCGACATTAGCGACGTGCGCTACGTCGTGAACTTTGACGTGCCGGCCGAGCCGACCGACTATATCCACCGCATTGGCCGTACGGGCCGCGCCGGCGAGCTGGGCTGGGCCATTACGTTTGTGACCGAGCAGGACGTCGACGAGTTCTACGAGATCGAGAAGCTCATGGACAAGACGGCCGACATCTACGAGGCCGGTGACCTGCATGTGGGTCCCAACCCACCAGCGGTTGATCCCGAGCGCGACCCTGCGGCCTTTAAGGTGAAGAAGAAGACCAAGCGCGGCAAGTCCAAGAGCAAGAAGAAGCTTGAACAGGCACGTCGCGACGGCAAGCGCAACGGCGATGATTACGGCGATGTGGCCGGTCGTTCCAACCGCGGTCGTGACGAGCGTCGCGGCGACGGCGAGCGTCCGAGCCGTCCCAAGCGCGGCGGCAAGACCCGCGTGCGCGAGGGCGTTCAGGCTCGCGTGGACGAGGCTGTGGAGAGCGTGGCCCGCGAGGTGGCTGCCGAGGAGCGCGCTGGTGCTGGTGCCGCTGAGCAGCCTGCGCGCGGTAACCGTGCCGAGCGTCGTGCCAAGCAGTTCCAGGGCGAGGCGCATCGCCGCCGTCGCGAGGATGATGATCGCGGTGGCCGTCGTCGTGTCGAGCGCGAGGACGAGGGCCGCGGTTCGCGCGGTGGCAAGCGCGGTGCGGGCGACCGCCGCCGTTCCGGTCGCGATGGCGAGCGCGGTGGCCGTGGCGGTGAGCGTCGCGAGGGCGTTCGCGGCAATGGCGGCCGCAGCGGCGCTGGCCGCTCTGGTGAGTCGCGCGATCGTCGTGATCCGCGTGCCAGCCGCGATCGTCGCGATGACTGGCGCAACTACGACGACACCCGCGAGGAGCGCCGTGGCGGCTATCGTGGCGCTCGTGGCGGCAACCAGGCCGGCTCCCGTGGCGGCCGTGCCGGCGGTCGCGATAACCGTGGCAGCTATGGCAACAGCCGTGGTGGCAAGCGCGGTGGCAGCTCCCGTCGCCCCGGCGACGGCGGCGGCAAGCGCAAGTAACATACGCGTCGCGCTCTAAGTCGAGGCGACCAGAGGGCTCCGGGCATGTTTTTGCTCGGAGCCCTTTTTGGTGCAAGGGGGACAGCTTCATATACACCAACGTCTTGAAGTTGCGGTGGAATACGGACTGTTTTGGCCTTTTGAGCGGCTTTTCAGTCCCTATTTCACCGCAACTCATGATTGGTGCAAAGTAACCTGTCCCCAATGCACCAAACAAGGAGTGTCCCTAAGTGCCGCTTAAATGCCGTTTATCGAAGAAAAAATACCGCTCACCGGTCGTAATGACTATTCTTGCTTTGCTGTTGCCTACAATAATCCCCGTAAAAAGAAATGCGGAAGGTTACCGAGTCCCTCGGACGTGGGCCTAACCAAAGTCTTTGAACGGGTGTGTCCCTATGGATGCATTCGCTTGATTTTGGTTGGGCTATATTTATGAAGGGACATGTCACCATGGGTTTCTTTTCTCGCCTGATGGGCGGTTCGGATGAGCAGAAGACTGCAACCTCCGAGTTCGAAATCCTCGCTCCCGTTTCCGGCGAGCTTGTTCACCTAGAAAAAACCAACGATCCCGCTTTTAGCAGCCGTGCCGTGGGCGATGGCGTTGCCGTGGTTCCCCATGAGGGAACGGTATGCGCTCCTGTCTCCGGTACCGTCGCGGCACTGTTCCCGACCGAGCATGCACTGGGCATCATGTCCGACGACAGCTCTGCTCAGGTGATGCTGCATATCGGAATCGACACTGTTAAACTCGAGGGCAAGGGCTTCCATGCGCTTGTTGCCCAGGGTGACCATGTCGACGCGGGCCAGCCCCTCGTCGAGGTCGATTTCGATGCGGTCCGCGCCGCCGGCTTCGATCCCACGGTCTTCGTTATCGTGTGCGAGCGCTCGGAGAAATCGACTCTTCGTAAGCATGCTTCCGGTCCTGTTGCTGTTAAAGAGCCTGTCGTCTGGCTTTCCGAGTAAATTCTTGTGGTGGGTACCGTGGTTATCAAGCGAGTTTTCAACAATAACGTCGCAATGGTCGCTTCGGACGATGGCTCCGAGCTCATTGTCATCGGTCGAGGCCTCTGCTTTGGCCGTCATGCCGGCGACGCTATCGATGAAGCGTCGGTCGAAAAGACCTATGCGCTGCAGGAGGGCACTTCTCAGGATTCGCGTACGATTGACCGCTTGGCACATCTTTTGGAGTCCATCCCCACCGTCAACCTCGTGATTGCCGAGGACATTGTTCAGATGCTCCGTCGAGAGCTCAATGTTGATGTCAACGACAAGATTCTCATTGCTCTTGCAGACCATATCAGCCTTGCTTTGGAGCGCGAGCGCAAGGGCGTCCCCTGCGAGAATCCGTTGCTGCTCGAGATCCAGCAGTTCTATCGCAAGGAGTATGCGCTTGCGGGCCGTGCGCTGCAGATTGTCAAGGAGTATATGGGCATCCAGATGAGCGAAGAAGAGCAGGGTTTTATTACGCTGCATATCGTCAACGCCACCATGCCGCAACGCTCCGACCGTCTCATCATCTCGGTCCAGCTTGTTCGCGACGTGCTTGCGATTGTTTCCGAGCGTTATGCTACGACCCTCGATGACACCTCGCTGCCTTACGAACGTTTCGTTCGTCACCTGCAGTTTTTCGCACAGCGAGCGCTCGATCCTGCGGCCGGGCAAATCAATGGCGACGCGCTGTTCCGAATCGATGAAACGGCGTATCCGTGCGCATTCTCGTGCGCGGACGCCATAGCTGCCCACTTGTCGTCTACCCATAACGTTGTCGTTACCGATGCCGAGAAGAGTTATCTCGCATATCACATTGTTAACCTGCTTGGAGAACCTGGTCTCTAGGCATAACGTGCCCATACATCGATTGATATAAGGTAAGGCTCACGGTCTTGTCCAGGGCACATCTGTCTTAATTTGCGGAAAAGGAAGGGGAGTACCGCTATGACCGCAAAAAAGAAGTTCAATTTCAAAGCGCCGTTGGAGGTGTTCGCGAAGTCGATAGTCCAGCCGATGATGTATCTCTCGGTTGCCGGCATCCTGCTCATCGTGGGCATCATTCTGACCAACAAGACCATCTGCGCTTTGGTCCCCGTACTGGGCTCCGGTCCGTTCCAGCTTGTGGGCGCCATTGTTTATCAGTCGCTGATGTTTATCATCAACAACCTCTCGATTCTGTTCTGCGTGGGCATCGCCGGCGCCATGGCAAAGAAGAACAAGGGCCATGCTTCGCTGATCGCCCTGATGTCGTTCTTCCTGTTCCTGCAGGCTAACAACATCGTGCTCAACGCCACCGGCTCTCTTGCCGATGCGAGCGGCATGCTCGGTCTTACCGGAACCGGCCAGAGCACCGTTATGGGCATTCAGGTGCTCGATACCGGCGTGTTTGGCGGCATCATTCTTGGCTGCATCACCGGTGCCGTGTTCAACAAGTACTCGAACAAGCAGTTCCCCATTGCCCTTTCGATGTTCTCGGGCGTTCGCTTTCCGTTCCTAATCATGATCATCATCTCCTGGATCATGGGCGCGGGCTTCTGCATCGTTTGGCCTCCTGTCCAGGGCGCCATCTCCTCCGTTGCCGGCATTATTAAGGAGTCCGGCAACATCGGCCTCTTTATCTACGGTATGCTCAACAAGCTGCTCGTTCCCACCGGTCTGCATCACCTCATCTACACTCCGCTCCAGTTCTCCGATATGGGTGGCACCTTGACGCTGGGCGATCAGGTTATCGCCGGCGCCTATCCCATCCGTGTCGCCGAGATGGCAATGACGGGCCAGCCCTTCTCCGATAGCACGTATTTCAACAGCTATACCTTCAACAACCTGTGGCCTTACATCGGCATCGGTCTCGCCTTTATCTACACCGCTTACAAGGGGAACAAGGATAAGACCAAGGCCGTTATCATCCCGCTGATCATCACCGCCGTGCTCTCCTGTGTCACCGAGCCCATGGACTTCCTCTTTGTCTTTGCCGCTCCCGTGCTCTTTGTCGTTCACTCGGTTCTTTCCGGTATCTTCCTGGTCCTGCTCAAGGTCCTCTCCGTGCCCGCTTCGACTGCAGGCGGCATCATCAACATCGTGGTTTCCAACCTGGTCCTCGGTGTCGACAAGACCAACTGGCCGGTTATGCTGGTGCTTGGAGTCGTCAACGCCGCTCTGTACTTCTTCCTCTTCACCTTCCTTATTAAGAAGCTCAACCTCCACACGCCTGGTCGCGAGGAGGAGTCCGAGCTCGCCGAGTCCGTTGCCGAGGGCGAGGCCGCCGCGTCTGTCGCGGTGAAGCAGGGCGCTGTTGCCGCAGCTCCTGCAGAGGGCGTCGATGCAGGTATTGCCGACCTGGTCGCAGGTCTTGGCGGCAAGGACAACATCGAGGAGCTCGAGAACTGCTTTACGCGTCTTCGCGTGAACGTTAAGAACCCGGACCTCATCGATGAGAACCTCATCAACCACGTGCCCAACAGCGGCATCAACCGCAACGGCAACAATATCCAGATCATCTTTGGCATGAAGGTTGCCGAGATGCGCGACAAGGTCGAAAACGCAATTGAGAAGGAGCAGTAAACAATGATCATTACTCTGTGTGGTGGCGGATCCACCTTTACCCCCGGCATCGTCAAGTCCATTGCCCTGCGCAAGGACGAGCTCGACGTTGACGAGATTCGCCTGTACGACATCAACGAGGAGCGCCAGCGCAAGATCGGCGTGCTCGTGGACTGGATTTTGCACGAGGACCTCGGCCTGGACATCAAGCTCACGGTGACCACCGACAAAAAGACGGCTTTTACCGACGCGAGCTTCGTGTTTGCCCAGATGCGCGTGGGCGGCTATGCCATGCGCGAGCAGGACGAGAAGATCCCCCTGCGTCACGGCTGCGTTGGTCAGGAGACTTGCGGTTGCGGCGGCCTTGCCTATGGCATGCGCACCATCTTCCCCATGGTCGAGCTGATCGATGACGTTGAGAAGTACGCCAAGAAGGATTACTGGATTCTCAACTACTCCAACCCTGCCGCCATCGTGTCCGAGGGCTGCCGCGTGCTGCGTCCCAACGCTCGCATCATCAACATCTGCGACATGCCGATCGCGATCATCGACGTGGTTTGCGCCGCGCTCGATATCGACAAGAAGGATGTCGAGTACGATTACTTTGGCCTCAACCACTTTGGTTGGTTCACCTCGATCCGCCACAAGGGCGAAGAGGTGCTCCCGCAGCTGCGCGAGTACATCAAGGAGCATGAGATTCTGCTGCCCGATTCCTACCTCAAGGGCATGAGCTCGCTGATGTCCAAGAAGCCCGAGGAGGCCACCGACGAGCACCCCGAGCAGAATCGCCACACCAAGGGCAGCTGGTACTACGTCTGGAAGGGCGAGTACGAGATCATGGAGTGCTTCCCGGAGTACCTGCCCAACACGTATCTGAACTACTACCTGCAGCAGAAGGAGTTCGTTGAGCATTCCAACCCCGAGCGCACCCGTGCTAACGAGGTTGAGGAGACGCGCGAGAAGAACCTCTTCGACGGCATCGACCACTACGAGAAGACGGGCGAGATCGACGAGAGCACGTTCTATGCGGGCAGCCACGGCGACTGGATTGCCGATCTGGCCATCGCTCTGAAGAACGACACCAAGCAGCGCTTTCTGGTCATTTGCGAGAACAAGGGCGCTATCCCCAACATGCCCTACGACGCTATGGTCGAGCTGCCTGCCTACATTGGCAAGAACGGCCCCGAGGTCATCAGCCGCGACAACATTCCTCTGTTCCAGCAGGGCCTCATGATGCAGCAGCTGAACTCCGAGAAGCTCGTGGTCGAGGCTACGATCGAGGGTTCGTACGAGAAGGCACTCAAGGCCTTTACGCTGAACAAGACCGTGCCTTCGATGAAGGTCGCCAAGGAAGTTCTCGACGACATGATCGAGGCCAACAAGGATTATTGGCCCGAGCTGAAGTAGCGGTCCGCCAAAACCTTTGAGTGCCCGCACCGGCTGTGAGTTGCCGGTGCGGGCACTTTTATATGGAGCAAATAAGGAGCTAGCTATGGTGTTCGAGAAGAATGCTGTATATCCTGTCAGAGCGCTGCAGCGCAATTCTCGTGAGGTTCGAGATGCCGCAAAGGAAAAGCTCCTGCGTATCACGGAAAACGGCGCCTCTGCATACATATTTTGTTCTGAGGAGGTGCTGGAGCGGACGATTAACCAGGCGGTCGAAGAGGCTTTGTACGAAAGGGAGTGCCTAGAGGCAATCGAACGCGGCGAGGAGGCAATCGAACGCGGGGACTGCATGTGCGGGCTTGATAATCTTAAAAAGCGCGCGACGGCCGTGCGCAATTCCGGGGCATTTGTCGACAAAAAGTAGACAGGCTTGGGAGACAATGCGGGTGGATTGACAGCGGCGGGGGACGGAGACGCCATGCGGATGCTCGTGGTGGATGATGAGGCCGAGATCGCGGATATGCTCGCGGAGTATTTCACGCTCGAGGGGTTCGAGGTGACGTGCGCGAACAGCGGTTCCGAGGCATTGGTCGCTGCTCCGCGCGGGTTCGACATCATCCTGCTCGATGTGAACATGCCGGGCATGGACGGGTTCGAGGTGTGCCGTCGCATTCGCGAGCATCTGAGCTGCCCTATCATTTTTCTTACCGCGCGTATCGAGGACGTTGATCAGCTCGACGGGTTTGCCGCCGGGGCCGACGATTATGTGCTCAAGCCGTTCTCCCTGCCGGTACTGGGGCGCCGCGTGGCCGCGCACATGGCCCGTGAGGGGCGGTCGCGCCAGGACGATCTGGCGGTGCGCTTCTTTGGGGAGCTCACGATCGATTACGGCAAGCGTTCGGTGGAGGTGCGCCGCGCGGGCGAGCCAGCGGTGCCGGTGGAGTTCACACGCCTGGAGTTCGATATCGTTGCGTTGCTGAGCAAGCGTACCGGCCAGGTTTTCGACCGCGCTGCCATCTACGAGCGCGTATGGGGCTGGGATGGCACGGGCGACGCCTCGCTCGTGCGCGAGCATATCCGCCGTATTCGTAAAAAGTTCCAGTTGGCCGGCGTTGCGGCCGACCCCATCGAGACGGTATGGGGCGTGGGATATAAGTGGGTGGCCCGATGAAGGGCGGTGCGCCGAGGGCTGAGCGGCCGAGCCTGCGCGAGCGGGCGCGCGCGTGGTGGAGGGCCCGCCCGCTCGGCGTGACCTTTGCCGCCTGCGTGGCGGTGTACTTGCTTGTGGCAACGGCGGCCTGCCTGGCGCTGATCGGCGCGACCGAGACGGTGGAGGACGTCTATCGGCGTTCGGTTACGGGTATCGATGAGGATAGCTGGCTGTTCTCGGGTCCGTATATCTACGACTCGGCTGCGCACGAGCTGCGCCCCGCAACTGAGATATCGGTTCCCGGGGCCGAGGGGCTCGCAGTTTTTTTGGCCACGGGCGAGGACGAGGGGGGCGCAGCGCCCCACGTCCGGTGCGGCCGCGACGCAGCGTGCGTACCCTGAACAGTCCCAGAGCTATGCCACCGTGGCCGGCGTCGAGCGGGGCGCGATCGGCTTGATGGACTGGGGCCTTAACGGGGAGTATCCGGGACCCGGCCGAGACACCTCGTTTACCAACTATGAGGACGGCGCGGTGGAGGTCGTGGCGCTCGATCAAGACAACCTTGCCCAATACGACACTCAGCAGCGCACACTGCGGGCGGATCCGGTGGCGGCTTTCAAGCAGATTACGGATATCGACCTGCGTGATGCCTTTGGGGCCGACCGCATCTCCAACGTCGCTTACTACGCGTTCGCCGGAGGCGTGCGCCCTCCCTTCATCGCGGTGAGCGACATGGTGCAGGGCGTAGGGCCTTTTGTGATCTACGGCGGCCTGGCGATCGTGATGTTCCGCCGGTTCTATCGCACCAACATCGCCGAGCCGTTGGGCGAGCTTGCTGTCGCGGCCGAGCGGATCGGCTCGCAGGATCTCGACTTTGAGATCGAGCCGGTGCGCGGCCGCGAGCTGGCCCGTTTGGGTGCCACCTTGGATGCCATGCGCGCCGAGCTGCTGAGGGCGCAACGGCACCTGTGGCACACGTCTGAGTCCCGGCGCCAGCTCAACGCGGCATTCGCCCACGATCTGCGCACGCCCATCACGGTGCTCAAGGGAACGGCCGAGCTGGCCCGCATGCGTGTGGATGCGGGCAAACAGGTGACATCTGAGCAGGTTGAACGTTTGCAGGCGCAGGTTGCCCGCTTGGAGTCGTACGCCAATGCCATGAGCGGCGTGTGCAAGCTCGAGGATCGTGCGGTGAACCGTGCCCCGCTCGCCTTGCGTGAGGCTGAAGACGAGCTTAGGCGGCACGCGCGCGAGGTCGTTGCGGCCCGGGCCCCCGAGTTGGCGGTCGAGGTGCGCTCGGTCGAGGGCATGGATGGGGTCTCGGCTACCGCCGCCGCGCTCTTGCTCGACATGTCCCTGGTGGAGGAAGTGCTCGACAACCTTTTGAGCAACGCATGCGGCCACGCCCGCGCGCGGGTGGTGGTCGAGCTGGGCGTGGGGGACAACGGCGATTCGCGGCGTCTGATTGTGCGCGTGCGAGACGATGGCGATGGTTTTTCGCCTGAGGCCCTGCACCGCGCATGCGATGCGTTCTACAGCGAAAACAAGTCGGCCGAGCACTTTGGCTTGGGCCTGAATGTGTCGAGCGTGTTGGCCGAGCTGCACGGCGGCGACATCGAGCTGGCCAACGGCCCGTGCGGCGGGGCGTGCGTGACGGCGACGTTTGAGTGCGGGTGCAAGGCTCCTGGCGAAAATCTTCCAGCGTAGACAAAGGGTTGACACGCGTTTTGGACACTACTGGTTGTAGGTAACCAGGGAGGTGTCCGAGATGCGTGTTGACATGAATGGTGCGGACGCGGCCATGCGCCCGCTCGGAATGACGGGAACGGTGTTCCCGCGCGAGGACTGTACAACGTGCCGTCGCAAGGAAACGTGCTCGGCGTGCCGGAGGGCCGCACAGCGCGATGCGGCACCCAAGGAGCCGGTGTCCTCGGCACCCGAGGCCGCGGTGCGCCGCCGTCGCATGCGTTGGGCCGTGATGGCCGCCGCGGTGGGTACGATCTCGCTCATTCTTCCGCTGTGCTGGGAATACCTGCCCGATGTGCTCGCTTGGCTGGGCGACCCCGCGCAGGTGCGCACGTTTGTGGCCGGGCATGCCATCGCCAGCCGCCTCGTGCTCTTCCTCATCAACTTCGTCCAGGTGCTGCTGGCGTTTTTGCCGGGAGAACCGGTTGAGCTGGCAAGTGGTTACGCCTTTGGCTTTTGGGAGGGCACGGCCATGTGCCTGGCGGCGTCGGGTGCGGCGACCTGCGTGATCTGGTGGGCGGTGCGCCGTTGGGGCTGGCGTCTTATCGATCTGTTCTTCGACCGCAGCCTGGTCGAGCGGTTCTCCTGGTTGCACAATTCGCGCCGCATGGGTCTCGTGATGCTCTGCGTATTCCTGGTCCCCGGAACGCCCAAGGACTTCCTTACCTACTTTGCAGGCCTGACCGGCATGGGTTTTGGTCCCGTGGTGCTTATCGCAACGTTTGGGCGGATCCCCTCGATCGTCACCTCGACCGTTGCCGCCTCGGCGCTGGGAGCGGGCGAGGTGGAGATGGCCGTTGCGGCCGTGGCGGTGTCGGTGCTCATGCTGGTTGCTGGCGTGTACTTGGTGCGCGTGGTGCGCAAGCGCTCTGCGAGTCGGGTCTCGTGTGAACCGGACTCAACGGTAAACAAACGGTAATCTTGCCCGCAGTTTACGGGTTGTTAGCAATCAGTCGGTACAGTGTTGGAAGGAGAAGAACCATGAGGCATGGAGGACAAATGCAGTATCAGTTGGGCGATGTGCTGATGATGGAAGACGGCACCGAGGCCGAGGTGACTCCACTTAAAGAGGATATGCAGGCGCTGGCGTCGCTGGCGATTTTTGCGCTGATCGCCGTGTTGTTGCTGGCATTGGGCTGCTAGCGGCACGTTTTAGCCTGATCGCATGCCGTTCGCCGCAAAAACGCTGCCGTCCGCGGCCGGTATATGCATGTGGTCTCGCCCATCTGTTACGCGGGGCATCATCATCACATGCATAGGTAATTCGGCCGGGGTTTCCCGGAGAGTGGGATTCCCCAGAGAGCGAGGTTCGTATGGATAAGCGGACGGTTTCCTATCGAGCGATCGCCCTTGCGTTGGGAATCGCGCTGGTGGGCGCGGGGTTCGGTCTGTGGTCGGCGCGCGAAACCGCGGTCATCAAGAGGGGCCTTGCCGAGGGATTTGCCATCAACGGTATGTTCCAGGAGCGACAGCCCGGCCGATCAACGCTTGCGTTTCTTGACGAGGAGGGGCGGTGGCAGCACGTCGACGAGCACGGTGACGTTATGAACGGCACGTTCAAGCGTTCGGCCGACCCCAACGGCTTCGTGCTGCTGGACGAGGCGGGCGGCGAATGCGGGTCCGTCCATCTTGCGTTCACCTCGAAGGACGGCCTGCACGGAACGCTGTATCTGCAGGCCGATGACGAGATTGTTAGGTTTGACAAGACGGATCGGGTCCCGGCTTTTATGGAACAGTAGGCTGGGGCAGCTGCCGCTCTTAGCAAAACCTTAGGATTTCATTCAAGACCTCTTATGGGGCAGGGCCATATTCTCCCTATCGATGGCGTACGGGCGCAATCGGCGATAAGGGAGGCATTATGGAATGCATGTTGGCAAGTCAACGCCCATATAGCGATGGGAATTATGGCGGGAGCGACGTCTATCGCGTCCCGGCGGGTCGCACGGAGGCATTTCCCGTTCAACGGCGGGACAGAGGCGCCCGCACGGCTTACCGTGGTGTGCGCCGCATCGATCGAGGCCCTTTGCGCGGCCGGCGTCCGCGACGCGGCATTCGTGCGGCCGCCCTCGTGGTTGCGATGCTGACGATTGGCGCCATCGCCTTGTCGTCGTGGCGCAACGGGGGGCCGACTGCGCCCGTGGCGGCAGGATGGGATGCCCTGACGGCCCCGCGCTCAACGCCTAAGCGAGAGTGGAGCCGCGGTGCGATTCCGCATTTGTATCAGATCGATCCGGTATGGGCTACCGAGCCGTACGCCGGCGGCACCATTGGCGAAAACGGGTGCGGGCCCACGTGCCTCGCCATGGTATATGTGGCGTTAACGGGGCGTACGGATCGGGGTCCCGTGGAAATGGCTCGACTGAGCGAGGACGCTGGGTTCACCGTTGACGGCATGACATCGTGGGAGCTCATGACGGTCGGCGCTGCTCAGTTGGGCATGGTAGGTGAGGAGATGCCCGCTGATGCGGGGCGTGTGTCCGAGGCCCTTGCTGCCGGTGTGCCCATTATCGCGAGCGTCCGTCCCGGCGACTTTACCACGACCGGCCATTTTATCGTGCTGGCGGGCATCGACGAGTCCGGACGGCTTGTTGTGCGAGATCCCAACAGCCGCAACCGAAGTGAAAAGACCTGGGACATCGAGCGCGTGCTTTCCCAGTGCTCCAACCTGTGGAGTTTCCGCCTGGCCTAGGCGTTGTGCCTTGGAAGCTCGACGGTGAAGCCTGTGGTGCCGCCGGAGCTCTGCGCAGTGATTTCCCCGCCGTGCAAGTGGACGATCTCGCGCGCGATGGCGAGCCCCAGGCCTGCCCCGCCTGTCGAGGTCGCACGGGTTTCGTCCACGCGATAGAACTTGTCAAAAATGGACTGCAGCTTGTGCGGGGGAACGGTCAGACCCATGTCGGTTATGCGCACGCGCACGCGTTCCGCATCGGCCGTATCCACGTTAACGGCGATGGGTGTATTGGGCGAGCTGTAGGCGATCGCGTTCTTGAGGATGTTGTTGAACACGCGTGCCAGGCGCATGGCATCGCCCTCGATCATGAGCGGCTCGGGCTCTTCGTCCGTAATCTCCGTGCCGTCTACGACAAGTTTGGCCGTATTGCCGTGCCCATTCAGCAGGGGATAGAACTCATCGAGCATTTGCACAAGAAGAAACGAGAGGTCGACAGGCTCCATCTCGAGTTCGATATTTTGCAGGTTGTAGCGTGTGATGTCGAAGAATTCGTTGATCAACCGTTCGAGACGCCGGGCTTTGTCCAGGGCCGTGGCGGTATAGCGGTTGCGTTGCTCTGCGGGCATATCAGGGACCTCGTCCAGCAGGGAAAGATAGCCCACGACCGAGGTGAGCGGCGTTTTGAGATCGTGCGCCAGGTAGGTGATGAGGTCGTTCTTCCGGGAGGCCTCATCGCGTAGCGCCTGCTCGCGATCGCGCATGGTTCGTTTTATCTCGGTCATGCGCAGGGCGACGTCGTCAAATCCGGGGCCAAACACATCGGCTGCCGGCGCCTCGCCCTCCATAAAGGTGTCGATGCGGCGGCAAACGGCCTCCAACGTTCGCCTGCGTTCCATACGGCGCGCAATCAACATCGTGAGGGCGACGGCAATGACCAGGGTCGCAAGGGCGCCCAAGCCCAACTGGTAAAACATGAAGCGCACGCCATCCGGGCTCAACACGTCAAGGGGCATCAGCCCCAGTTCATCGAGGTTGAAGGTCTTCAGCACCTGGCTGGCGAACCAGCTCATGAAGGCGCCATTCATATAGGTGTCTATAAAATCGAACAACGCGCCGAACAGGATTCGGATGAGTGTGAGCCCCAATACGGCCGCCGCGAGCCCCAGGGCTAGCGATGTCAGACGGTCTCGAAGAGATTCAGCGTTCAATTTTGTACCCGCATCCCCAGACGGTTTTGATGTAGTGCGGTTCCTCAAATGAATCACCCATCTTCTCACGTAAATGTCGAATGTGTACGGTGATAGAGCCCGATCCCTTGTCGTAATATCCCTCGCCAAAGACCCCGCAATACAGCTCTCGTGCCGAGAGTACGGCCCCGTTGGCTTCGAGTAGCAGTTGGAGGATGGAGAACTCGGTGGGCGTGAGGGGGAGCGGGCGTTCATTGAGGGTGGCTTCGTGAGCGGAGATGTCGAGCACGAGCCCGCCGCGTACCAGCAGGCTTGGCCCGGATGCTGGGGAGCCCGCGGCAGCATCGCCGGCTTCGGCGGGATTATAGATGGTCGCGCGCCTGAGTTGGGCTTTAACGCGGGCGACGAGTTCAAGGGGCAGGAACGGCTTGACTACGTAGTCGTCGGCCCCGAAGGTGAGGCCCGCCACGCGGTCGGCCTGCTCGCCTTTGGCTGTGAGCATGATGATGGGATAGGCATGCTCCGCGCGGATGCGGCGGCATAGCTCCAGGCCGTCCAACCCGGGAAGCATCACATCGAGAATTGCCAGATCGATCGGCGCGGCATGTGGGTCAAGTGCGCGTATGGCCGCCTGGGCGCCATCGCCGAACATCTCGACATCAAATCCCTCGTTGCGCAGGTATACACCGATGAGCTCGGCAATTGCCTCCTCGTCGTCCACCACCAAGATGCGGGGCATGGCCCACCTCGCCTTCCGCAGAGTTTCCTAGCCTCTTACGGTACGGCAATCTGGACATGTGCGAATGCTAATTCTTTCCTAATGTTTGGGATATTGGGCGCGAGGACCTGGCATTAACGTTCTGCGAGCTCGATTGATGTGTTTAGACCAACCGCGCGTAGTCTTGGGACTGATGGAAAATGTGGGTGATGAACACATGGCCATCTTTGATTTTGAAGAGCGCGACATAGCGCATGACGGTCATGGAGCCATAGCCCTGGGCGGCGAGCTCGGGGAGATGCGATGGGGGATAGCTTTTGGGGTTTTGTCTCACGAGTTCGATCTTTTCCGCAAAAGATGAAATGAAATGGGATGCAGCCTGTCGGCTGCCGAGCGTCTTGGCCAGGTATGCAACGATTTGTTCGTACTCTCGTTCTGCTTCGCGCGTGATGACGAGCTTATAGGTCATATTCTGCCTTTATTCGTGCGGCAAACGTATCGTAATCTTCGTATTCGCCGTTTGCTATTTCCTGCTCGGCGAGCATGATGCGGGACAGGAGTTTCGCTTTAGCCACCTCGTCGCGTTGAGATGCCCACTCTTCGGCGGACAGACAGTGAAACGCCTCGTATCCGTTGCGCGTTACGGTCACATCGCGTTCCCGCTCAACGAGGGCGCTGAATGCGGCCGTGTCTTTCATATCCCTGACGGGCACTGCTGTTGGCATGATGAGACCTCCAAATTGAGTGTGGTATAAATATACCACACTCAATTTCCCCATGCTTCGAGATGCCCCTCCGCAGACTTGGGGAACTTCGCCATCCAAAGATCTCCATGCTCATCGCGCATGGACGCTTTTGGGCGATCTCCTCCCAGGCTCGATCCGGCATCGAGAAGGTCCCGGATGTCTACATCCATATCTTGGGAGGCGCGATCGGCGGAACCGAGCAGATGGGGAAGGTCGATTTCGCGGGGAACGCCGGTCTCGGGAGCTGTGAGCACGTTTCCGTCTGCGTCCCATAGGCGCAGAGCGCCCTGGCGTGTCTCATCGTTCACGCCTGTGAGCAGATCTGTTTCAAATAGGGTTCGGGGAGTTCTTCCTGCGTTTTTTGCTTCCAAACGCTCGGCGCGTGTCATCAAGTTTCTTCCCCAGCGATCGGGCATACAGTCTTCAAGCGCCCTAAGAGATCTGAGGCCCGCAGAATGGAAAGAGCCTCCGCCCAGCGGCACATCGGGCGCAAGCGCAAAGGCGTCCTCGCGTGCCAGATATTGCTGGTCGTAAACAAAACTGGTGGTTTCTGCCCCATTGCGTATGTTTTGAAAGAGCGCGTCTGCGGGGGACATCCATGCCGTCGATTTGCATGGTAACCAAGTACTGCATTAGAGGCTCCTCACTCGCTTGGGTGTGTCCTCCTCGGAGCGCGCTCGGCCGATGGGGGTGACGAGCGGATCGGTTGCGTCTACGACGGAATCAAGCATTCCAAGTACGCGGGCAACACGCAGAAAGGTCTCGAGCGATCCGTCGCCCTTCGTGAGCATCTTGGTGATGGTGGGGATCGACATGTTGCAGCGCCGCGCAAGCAGATCGACGGGAATGCGCTGCTGCCTGCGCGCCAGGTCGAAGTGTGTTGCGATGGTACGTTTTGCCCGGGCTATGGGAATTGGTGTGATGCCAGCCATAAAAACCTAACATTAATAATATTTGCGGTTATAGAAGATAATAGAAAGAATCGTTAATGTTAGCAAGGATTCTGCAAGTACAAACCGAGTCGGAAACTTTGCTTTAACCGCCTCGTCGCCACCGCTCGCCGATAGAGGGGGGGGGCGGGAAGCCCGCGGGAAACACTCCTCGAATATGATGCTGTTCATATAAGGCGCGGGATAGCCCGCTCGTACAAGGAGGCATCATGAGCTATCGAGTGAGCAATTTTGACAGCAACGATGACGTGCGCAAGTTGGCGGAACGTGGTCAGTTTTCAGTTATCGAGTGGCGGCGCGATCTGTCCACGACGCCATGGACTGCTCAGACGGCGTGGTTTGCCGCCGAGATGGATGTGCGCCGCCGCCAGCTCATCATTAACCTAGCGGGAGGACCTGGCGCAACGCTGCAGAGCGGTGCCATGCAATGGACAGTGGGGGACGTCCGGGCCGATACGGGGGTAAAAGGTGCAGGCGATCTGGTGGGGAAGATGTTCCGTGGCGCGGTCTCCCAGGATTCAATGATCAAGCCGGAATATCGCGGATCCGGTATGGTCGTGTGCGAGCCTACTTGGCAGCATCTGCTGCTTGTCGATCTTGCGGCCTGGGGTAACTCCGTGGTACTCAATGACGGCCTATTCCTAGCTTGTGACGCCGATATCAAGGACTCCCTGCAGCGTCGTTCCAATCTTACGTCTGCCGTTGCGGGCAACGAGGGCCTGTTCAACCTGCGCTTGGACGGATCAGGTGTCGTGGCGCTCGAGTCGCCTTGCCCGGAACAGGAGATCGTTTTTATCGATTTGGAAAACGACGAGCTGAAAGTGGATGGCAACTACGCGCTGCTGTGGAGCTCGAGCTTGGAATTCAGCGTTGAACGATCCGGTAAAAGCCTCATCGGCTCTGCGGTGGGCGGCGAAGGTCTGGTGAATGTGTACCGCGGCACCGGCCGGGTGATGCTTGCGCCGATGCAGCCTTCCACGGGCTGCAACACCTACGCGCCCACGCCCACGGACGTGTAGGGCGGGGTGACGGGCGCGCATCCCGGCCGAGCGCGATGCCTCCGATGCGCTCTACATGCGCAGCCGCATGACGACTGCCTCCGTGCATCAGTCCCGTACGAATTGGCAGCTTTACCTTGCAGAATACGAAATGCTCCATGGATCGCGCGATGAGGCGCAGCGCCTGGCGTCCGATGCCTCTCTCGATCCGCTCACACCGCGCATGCAGCACCTACGAGATGGCATACTGAGGGGCCTCGATGCGTGCTGATCGCCGAAAAGCCGGGGCCAGCTTGCGGAGCAGCTCCGAAGCTGGGCCCGGCTGAAAACTCAGTAGGCATTTGCGCCAACGGCACCTTTTGGCGGCTGCGGTCTTTCTAGCGCTGCTCTATCGTCTCAAGTGCATCTTCGGCGGCTTCGGCTGCGGTTTTGTCCCTGGGGCCATCTTCGAACCAGGAGCGCAGGTCCGCGAGCGTGGTCGCGGCGCCGTACACGCGGAGCTTTCGCCCACCCTTGGTGGCGACTGTGCAACGATCGCCGTATTCGCTGTGCTCTGGTGCGCCAATGCGCCCGAGGTAGTCGCGGCGAAATGCGACCACATTCATGTTGCTGATCTCGATGAACCAATCCTGGTCCTCCAGTGAGGCACCCGTGGCGCCGCGCTCGGCCATGTCCTCGGCAAACGAGAATCCGAGCTCGCGTTCCTGGGCGCCAATGCGCAGGATGCCGCGCAGGGGCATGCAGGCCATGATGAGCGGCAGCAGGACGCCGATCAAAACGAACAGGAACGGCACGATGGACAGCATATGCATGTCCGTGCCGGCAAAGACGGTCATGAATACCAAGACCAGCGCGGTGATGGCTGCGATCCCCAAAAAGACCAGGGTGAGCGGTTTGATGGCCTGCCAGCAGAGGCGCAGCTTGGTGATTGGGCGACCTCCGTCCTGTATCTCGATACCCTCTTCCTCCAGGCGGGCGAGCAGATTGATCGAGCAGGTTCCCTCCAGGCTCACGGATGCCCAGGCACCCTCGTTGGTGAACAGGACAATGTGCATCATCTGCGTGTCCATGACCGCATGCGTAAGCTTGGAGAACGCGGTGCTTTTGCGCTGACCTAGGAAATTGCGGATGGTGAGGGAGTCACCATCGACATCGAGCTGCGGCATGCTCGCAAAGAGCCACATGCCCAGCCCCACAAGCGCCAGGGCATGTCCGAACCACATGAGCTCGCTGTCCCAGGCACCCAGGGACAGGCCCTGCCATACATATACTGCGAGCATCACGAGCTCAAAGAGAACGGCGCATACGGCCAGGATCAAGCGGAATGCCTTGGGGGTACGCACGGTAAAGCGGTTGAGGCTGTCGGGTGCTGCCTTGCGCTCTTTTGCCCCGCGCCGTACGATCCACGCCGTGAGCGGTCCCACAACGAGCGCGAGCACCGCGGCGCTCAATACGGATTCAAATAGGTCGCCCATGGTGGCCTCCAAGCCTCGTTTGGCGTTCGAATGAGCGAACTATATCAAAAGTGGTGAGGGGGGGGCTAACGGCGTGAAGTGGTTTTCGGCAAACGTAACAGGCGTTCGGCGAGAAGTGATGGGCTTTTGCCTCTTGGCGTTTCTACCTGGCACAACAGCGTATCTAAAATGCTAATGCATGTTTTCGGGTTTTGGAGGGCGCCGCGTGGTGGCGTGCAGAGTCGGGCACAGCTTCGAGGCAAAGGGCGCTCAGGTTGTTTGTGTGCGCGATTGGCTGCTCTCCGTCTAGCTGAGGCGCTCCACAAAGAAATCCGCCATGTTCAACAGGAGCTCGCGGCTCGCGGGCTCAAGTTCGATATCGGCGAGGATCTGCTTGGCGTCGGCAATGAGGTCGAGCGCGTACCGTCGCGCGTACTCGATGGACCCGGTTTCCTCAAAGAGGTCGACGGCCCGCTGGAGCTCTGCGGGGTCGGTGGTGCCGGCATGCAGTAGGTCCACGAGCTCATCGTGGCGGCGTGCATCGCTCAGCGCGTGCACGGCAACAAGGGTGCGCTTGCCCTCGGTGATGTCGCTGCGGAAGTCCTTGTTGTTGGCCTCGGCCTTGCCAATGAGGTTGAGCAGGTCGTCTTGGATCTGGAACGCCAGGCCGGTCTTCATGCCAAAGCCGCGCAGGGCCTCGACCTGCTCCTCGGAGCCTCCGCCCACGATGGCGCCGCAGGCCAGGGGCGTGGCTCCGCTGTAATATGCGGTCTTGAGCGTGGCCATGGCCAGGTAATCCTCAACGGAGATATCGAAGCGGTCATCGCGGACCCAGCCCAAATCGAGCGCCTGGCCCTCGATGGTCCGCTCGGTCATGGCGGTGAGCTCGCCAAGCAGTCGTACCTTAAGATTGGCACTTAGGAAATCATCGGCCAAGATGATCGAGGTGACGGTCGTGAGCTCCAAGTCTCCGCAGTTGGTGGCAATGCCGATGCCCTGGGTGCGGTGCATGCACGGCTCGCCGCGGCGCAGCTCGCCGTGGTCGGCGATGTCATCGTGGATGAGCGCCGCACTCTGGAAGTGCTCGATGGCCGCCGCCGGGGCGAGTGCGTCGGTAAAGGTGCCGCCAACGGCCTGGCAGGCAAGCATGCAGATCAAGGGCCTGTGACGCTTGCCCGCGTTAGCCGAGAACGCGCGCAGCGGTGCGTAGAGAAAGGTGTCGAGGTCCGCGCGATCGGTGCGGCCGCAGAAGTACGCCTCCATGCACGGATTGATATCGACTTGATGGTCCTTGAGGAATTGTGCAAACGGGTTAGCCACGGCTCGTGCACCTTTCTGGGATATCGACAGCCCGCTCGGCAGGCTGCGCGCATTGTTCTGCATCAACTATAGCGAACCATGCTGGCAACGGGCTGTGGGATCTGCGTGAGGGGGGGCGCCGGCGCTTGTTGCACGGCGCATCGGTCTTTGCGCCGCCATGTGAGCCCGTGCGCCCGGGGGCGCGCGAGGATGCGCTCGTCCGCCGGTACGGGACCAAGAAAAAGGGCGCGACCGCATTCGATCGCGCCCCGATTTGGGCCGTTGTTGAGGAGCCCGCAGGCTCCGTAGCCCTATTTGACGGTGGCGAAGCCGTCGGGGTTGTTGGACTGCCAACGCCAGCTGTCGCGGCACATGTCCTTGATGTTGAACTTGGCCTTCCAGCCCATCATGCGCTCGGCCTTGGAGGCATCGCCGTATACGGCGGCAACGTCGCCGGCGCGGCGCGGGCAGATCTTGTAGGGCAGGTCGCGGCCGCATGCCTCGGAGAAGGCCTGGACCACCTCGAGCACCGAGGTGCCCTGACCGGTGCCCAGATTGAAGATCTCCACGCCCTCGCGGCCGTTCATCCAGTTGAGCGCGGCGACGTGGCCGCATGCCAGGTCCACAACGTGGATGTAGTCGCGCACACCGGTTCCGTCGGGCGTGTCGTAGTCGTCACCAAAGACCTGAACGGCCTCGAGCTTGCCCACGGCGACCTGGGCAACGTAGGGAAGCAGGTTGTTGGGGATGCCCTTGGGGTCCTCGCCGATGAGGCCGCTCTCGTGTGCGCCGATGGGGTTGAAGTAACGGAGCAGCACGACGTTCCACTCGGGGTCGGCGGTGTGGAGGTCGGTGAGCATCTGCTCGATCATCCACTTGGTCCAGCCGTAGGGGTTGGCCGGTCTAGATACCGCTGCGCGCGACGCATGCGCCGAGGTCGCGCTCGACTTGCTCGACGGCCGCATGCTGTTGCTTGCCACGCACGATGCCGTCGACGCTCAGGCCCTCAATATCTCGGACATCATCACGCTCTAAATACTTGCTCAGCAACAAAATAATCCGTTTTTCTCCGTTCCCATGGGGCGGGTGTGGTATTCTATCTGCGGGGTAATACTTAGGAATACCAAGTAATACCAACGCCGTAGAAACAAACTCCGGATGCGGGCCAATCGGGTTGCCTTCACAGCCCGTTGCCCAGCCGCGTGGCCCGTATCTATCCGCACCACCGTCGTTTCAAAAAGGAAGCGCCATGGCAGAACACATGACCCCGGTTGTCGCGAAGGTCTTGCCCGAGGAAAAGGCGGCCTTCGCGGCGGCAACCCAGCTCGTGGGCACCACGCCGTCCAACGCCATCCGCATGTTTATCGCCGCGTTCAATCGCTGCGGCACCTTCCCGTTCGACATCTCGCCGAGCGGGGCTTTTGGCACTGCGCCCGATTCTTATCAACAATGACTGTCCCAAACTGCCGGCACTTGGGGACGTTCCTTTTCTGCCGGCAGTTAAGGAACGTCCCCAAGTGCCGGGTTTTGAGGAGGTTGGCATGCTCAATGCGACGATTTGGGCGCTTGCCTGTTTTGGCGTCGTCGCTGCCGATATTGCCCTGAGCGTCGTTTTGTTTTCCGCCCTTGGCGTCGCATCGGTGTTCATGGGTTTTTCGATCGATGACCTCGACATTCAATTGCTTCAGGCCGTCGCGCAGACAGCATCGTTTTTGATGGCGCTGCTGTGGTGGCGTTATCTGTGGCCGCGTTCGTTTATGGCACGCCGGCAAAGCGAGCACCCGCTCGGCGGGGGAGCGCGTGGGGCGTGGAAACGCATCGCCTGCGTTATCGTGATCGGCCTGGTCCTGCAGGTGGTTGTTGGCTACGTGACCGACGCCGCGCTGTCGCTGTTGCCCGATGCCGCGGCCGACTACAGCGAGCTTGTCGAGGAAACAGGCATGGGCGACACCAGCTATCTCGCCGTCCTGACTACGGTGCTCGGCGCCCCATTTTGTGAAGAGCTGCTGGTGCGCGGCATTATTTTTGAGTTTTCGCTCCGAGCGTTTAATCCGCAGTGCCGTCCACTTTGGAAGCGCCGGCGTCGTGCGAGCGCGCAGGACGGTGCCATGGTGCCCTGGGCTGCCCCAAACACGTGGGGTATCGCCGCGGCAATCGTGCTGCAGGCGGCGGTCTTCGGTTTTATGCACATGAATTGGGTGCAGGGTTGCTACGCGGGTGCCGCCGGCCTCATCTTTGGTTGGGTACTCGTGACGACCGGAAAGCTCCGCTACACGATCCTGCTGCACTTTGCCTTTAATGCCGGGTCGTATCTCATGGGGCTGCTGTGGTTTGTGGACACGCCGTTCGGCGTGGCAATTACGGTCGCTATCGCCGGCTTTGTGCTGGTAGAGGCGATGAGCTCGCTGCGCCACGCGTGTGGGATGGACGTAGCGAGCGCACCGCTGCCCTAGTTGCGACGTCCGCCCCCGTTGGCGCCCTGCCGTCCCTGGGCCGCGCGATTGCGACCGGCAGTGTTCTGTGCGCGCGACATGCCGCCGTGCCCCTTGCTGCCTTTGGGTCCCTTGCCAGCGCCGCCGCCATGCGGTTTGCCGCCCTTCTTGCTGGTGCCATGCCCACCGCTGGCCGATGTCTCGCCCGGGTGCGGGGGCACGGGACGAATCAGGCAATGCTTGGTGTAGCCAATCAGATCGCGGTGGCCGGCTTTTTCCAACGCCTCACGCACGAGCTTGTAGTTCTCGGGCTTGCGATACTGGATGAGCGCGCGCTGCATGGCCTTTTCGTGCGGGTCGCGCGCCACATAGATCGGCTCCATGGTGCGCGGGTCCACGCCGGTGTAGTACATGCACGTCGACATGGTGGACGGGGTGGGGTAGAAGTCCTGCACCTGTTCGGGCATGTAGCCCATGTCGCGCACGGCCTCGGCAAGGTCCACTGCTTCCTTCATCGTCGAGCCGGGATGGCTCGAGATTAGGTACGGCACCACGTACTGCTTGAGTCCGTATTCGCGGTTCAGGCGTTCAAATTTACGGCAGAACGCGTCGTAGACGGCGCGGCTCGGCTTGCCCATCACGGACAGCACCGCGTCGCTCACGTGCTCGGGTGCCACGCGCAGCTGGCCCGAGACATGGTGCTCCAGCAGCTCACGCAAAAACTCGTCCGAGGCGTCGGCCATGGTGTAGTCAAAGCGGATACCGCTGCGGACGAAGACCTTCTTGACGCCCGGCAGCTGGCGCAGGTCGCGCAGCAACTGCGTGTAGCCGCTCTCGTCGACCACCATGTTCTTGCACACGCTCGGCCACAGGCAGCGCTTGTTCTTGCACACGCCGTGCTTGAGCTGTTTGTCGCAGGCAGGGCGGCTAAAGTTTGCCGTCGGTCCACCCACGTCGTTGATGTAGCCCTTAAACTCCGGGTCGCGCGTGAGCAGCTCGGCTTCGCGCATGATCGAATCGTGGCTGCGCATCTGCAGTACGCGACCCTGGTGGAAGGTGAGGGCGCAAAACGAGCACTCGCCAAAACAGCCACGGTTTGAGCTAATGGAAAACTTGATCTCGGCAAAGGCCGGCACGCCGCCTGCCGCGTCGTAGTCGGGATGCCAATCGCGTGCGTAGGGGAGCTCGGCCACCTCGTCCATCTCATCGGTGGTGAGCGTCGCCGACGGCGGGTTCTGCACCACATAGACGCTGTTGGGGTAGGGCTCTACCAGACGATGTCCGGTGATGGGGTCCATATTCTGCTGTTGCACGTTAAAGCTGCGCGCGTAGTTGAGCTTGTCGGCGGTAAGGTCGTCCCAGCTGGGCAGCAGGTCGTAGTCGTAGACCTCGTCGAGCGAGCCTGCGCGGTAAACGGTGCCGTTGATATAGGTGATCTGGTCGACGGGCAGTCCCGCGTCGAGCGCGTCGGCGATCTCGACGATCGCGTGCTCGCCCATGCCGTAGATGAGGATGTCGGCTCCCGAGTCGAGCAGTACCGAACGCTTGAGCTTATCCTGCCAGTAGTCGTAGTGGGCCAGGCGGCGCAGGCTTGCCTCGATGCCGCCGATAATGATGGGAGCGTCCTTGAACGTCTGGCGGATGAGGTTGCCGTAGACCGTGACGGCGCGATTGGGACGGTGCCCCTCCTCGCCACCGGGAGTATAGGCGTCGGTGTGGCGGCGGTGCTTGGTCACCGAATAGTGGTTGACCATGGAGTCCATGTTGCCGGCACTGACGAGAAAGCCCAGGCGCGGCTCGCCGAGCACCGTGATGCTGGCGGGGTCGGTCCAGTCGGGCTGGCAGATAATGCCCACCTTGTAACCGTGCGCGTCGAGGACGCGGCTGATGATGGCCATACCAAAGCTAGGGTGGTCCACGTAAGCGTCGCCGCAGACGTAGACAAAGTCGCACTGGTCCCAGCCGCGCGCATCCATGTCGGCGCGGCTGACAGGGAGGAACTTATCGCGGCCCGGGCGCCAGGGACGGGCGGGCGCCGCCGGGGCATGCGTGGGTCGCGAGCCCTGCGTCTTACCGCCGCGCTTTTGCTGCTGGCCGCGCTGGGCATGCTTGCCGTGCTGGTTGTGCTGAGCGTCCTGGGGCTTTTGTGCCACGATTCCTCCCGTTGTTAGTATGCTGCACGTAATTGTAACCAGTCTTTTTGGGACGGCGCTAAAAAGACTGGTGGAGTACACGAGGCTTCGGGTGTCGGCGCCGCGCCCGCCGTTTGTTTCCAGACTGTGTATCCGCGCGTTGGAGGACCCGTCTCGCGCGCACGCCATGTTGTCAATGGGTTACAGTATGAACGGCGGCTATGTCTCCGCCAACGCACGAGAGAGTCGTCAACAAGGAGGATGCACGACGATGCAGCGTGCCAAACAGATATCGGAGTCTATTGAGCTGGGCATTATCTTGGCGCTCGCCGGTGGCTTTATGGACGTGTATTCGTACATTGGGCGCGACCATGTTTTCGCAAACGCGCAGACGGGCAACATCTTGTTGGTGGGCGTGAGCATCTCGGAGGGCAACTGGGCACTTGCGGGGCGCTACTTCTTCCCTGTGGTATCGTTTGCCGTGGGCATTATGCTTGCCGACCTGGTTCACGAGCGGTTTGGCAGCGTGATCCACTGGCGCCAGGTGACGGTGTTCTTTGAAGCCGTCATCTTGCTGGGCGTGAGCTTTATCCCCGGTGGCGGTTACAACCTGCTCGCCAACTGCCTCACCTCGTTTGCCTGCGGCATGCAGGTCGAGAGCTTCCGCAAGATCCACGGTCACGGCATCGCTACGACCATGTGCATCGGCAACTTGCGCAACGCGCTGCAAAACGTGGACGACTACATCATCACCCATAGGCGTGGCTTTTTGGAAAACGGCCTGCTGTACTTTGGCGTGATCTTCACCTTTGTGTTTGGCGCCGTGCTGGGCAATTGGTGCATTGAGCGCATGGGCCTGCACGCCATCGTCGTGGCGAGCGTGCTGCTGTTTGTCGCGTTTGCCATCATGTTCATCGACCGCGAGCGCGACTTGCGTTTTCGCTGGAAGGTTGCGGCCGAGGCTTGGAAAGAGGGCTGCCGAAAGTAACCGAATGCGGCAAAGGGACTGTCCCTTTGCCGCAATATTTTTCATCTTCTGTTGAAACGCTTTAACAATTCTGACGTTCTCACGCGTTTTTTGTTTCAAAAGCGTTAGGATGGGACTCATAGCGCGGGGCGTAATGGATGCCCCGCACACGATGGGAGGCTATCAATGGCTAATCGTTTCGTTCTCAACACCATTTCTTATCATGGTTCTGGCGCCATCAAGGAGATTCCCGGCGAGCTCCAGCGTCGCGGCTACAAGAAGATCTTCGTCTGCTCCGACCCCGATCTGGTCAAGTTTGGCGTTACCGCTAAGGTGACCGACGAGCTCGACGCTGCCGGCATCGCTTGGAGCCTCTACTCCGAGATTAAGCCCAACCCCACCATCCAGAACGTCAAGGACGGCGTCGAGGCCTTTAAGGCCGCCGAGGCTGACGCTATCGTGACCATCGGTGGCGGCTCCTCCATGGACACCGCCAAGGCCATCGGCATCATCATCAACAACCCCGAGTTCGCCGATGTCCGCAGCCTCGAGGGCGTTGCTCCCACCAAGAACCATGCCGTGTTCACCATCGCCGTGCCGACGACCGCCGGTACCGCTGCCGAGGTGACCATCAACTACGTCATCACCGACCCCGAGAAGGTCCGCAAGTTCGTGTGCGTCGACACCAACGACGCCCCCGAGGTCGCCGTCGTCGACCCCGACATGATGGCTTCCATGCCCGCCGGCCTGACCGCTTCCACCGGCATGGACGCACTGACCCACGCCATCGAGGGCTACACCACCAAGGGCGCTTGGGAGCTCTCCGACATGTTCCACTTTGAGGCTATTAAGCTGATCAGCGAGAACCTGCGCGACTCCGTCGCCGAGGCCAAGTCCGGCCAGCCCGGCTCCGGCCGCGAGGGCATGGCCCTTGGCCAGTATGTCGCCGGCATGGGCTTCTCCAATGTTGGCCTGGGCATCGACCACGCCATGGCTCACACCCTGTCTGCTCACTACGACACCCCGCACGGCGTCGCCTGCGCCATGCTGCTGCCGATCGCCATGGAGTTCAACAAGCCGGTTTGCGCCGAGCGCCTGGCCAAGGTTGCCGTCGCCATGGGCGTTGACACCACGGGCATGAGCACCGACGAGGCTGCCGATGCTGCCATCGCCGCCGTTAAGCAGCTCTCTGCCGACGTGAACATCCCGCACGTCTGCGAGGCTATGAAGGCTGACGAGATCGAGGTTCTGGCCAAGGACGCTATGGCCGACGCCTGCTTCCCGGGTAACCCGCGCGAGGCGACGCTCGACGACGTCATCGAGCTCTTCAAGAAGATCTGCCCGGCTGCCTAACTTGGTTCGGCGGGGGCCCGCCGGCTCGTTATCGTGGCGGGCGCAGTTCTGGGGAGCTCGATGGGTCATCTCGCTAGGTAAAAAGATGGTTCGCGGTGGTATTGTTGCTGTGGGTTTAATTCGATATGAAAGGGTGACTTTGGTGTCCAAGATGGATTCTACGCTCTCCTATATTACTGACCAGTTGAAGGCGCTTACCTCGATTGCTTCGCCTACGGGCTATACCCGTGCGGCGACTGATTATCTGATGGAGACCCTGCGCGATATGGGGTTTGGGCCTGAGCGTTCTAATAAAGGCAACGTGCTGGTTGAGCTTGGCGGCGAGGGCGAGCCGCTCGTACTGGCGAGCCATGTCGATACCCTAGGCGCCATGGTGCGCTCTATCAAGGACAATGGCCGTCTGCGTCCCACGACGCTCGGCGGGCATCAGTGGTCTACGGCCGATGGCGAGAACTGTACCGTCTACACACGCGACGGCAAAGTCTTTACGGGTGTGGTTCTCAATACCGAGCCTTCGGCGCATGTGGCCGATGAGCCGGTCAAGACCATCGAGAAGAACATGGAAATCCTGCTCGATGAGAATGTCGACAGCAAGGACGATGTGCTTGAGCTGGGTATTCAGACCGGCGACATCATCGCTATGGATCCGCGTACCACGGTGACGGAGAGCGGCTACATCAAGAGCCGCTTCCTGGATGACAAACTGTCGGCGTCGATTCTGCTGGGTCTGGCCCGCGCTGTTGCTGACGGCGAGGTGTCGCTTTCGCGCAAGGTGTCGCTGCTCTTTACCGTGTACGAGGAGGTCGGCCACGGCGGTGCTTTCGTGCCGGCCGACACGCGCGAGATGATCAGCGTTGACATGGGCTGCGTGGGCGACGACCTGGGCTGCACCGAGCGCATGGTGTCGATTTGCGCCAAGGATTCGGGCGGTCCGTACAACTACGACCTGGTAACCACGCTGTCCAACATCGCGCGCGAGCTGGAGCTCGATTACGCCATCGACGTGTACCCGCATTACGGCTCGGACGTCGAGGCCACGCTCTCTGCCGGCTACGATATCCGCCACGGCCTGATCGGCCCCGGCGTGTACGCGAGCCACAACTACGAGCGCAGCCACATCGACGGCGTGCGCAACACCTACGAGCTCGTTCGCGCCTACGTACAGCGCTAACGATGCAGCGGCCTCGGCTGACACAGCGGTACCGACCGAGGCCGTCCTCTCTAAGTTGCGGTGAAATAGGGACTGTTTGGCGGTTTTAAACGCTTAAACAGTCCCTATTTCACCGCAACTTATGAAGGGGATGGGGCTACTTGATGGCGCCGGTCACCGTGCCGCCGCCCAGGACGACGTCGCCGCGGTAGATAACGACTGCCTGGCCGGGGGCGATGGCTCGTTGCGGCTCGTCAAAAGTTAGCAGCATTTGCCCGTCTTCGTCACGCGTAAGGGTCGCTGCCTGGTCTTTCTGACGGTAGCGGTACTTGGCGCCCACGCGAATGCCGCCGGCGTCGAGTTCCGCCTCCATGCGGTCGGCAGGGGCGCTCCAGATCCAGTCGTTGGCCGTGAGGGCAGCGGCGGTCAGGTCCTCGGCCTCACCCAGATGCACGGTGTTGTTGGCGGCGTCGACGCCCGTCACATATACGGGATGCGCCATCGCGACGCCCAGGCCCTTGCGCTGGCCGATGGTATAGCGCAGCGCGCCGTTATGGCGCCCGACCACGCTGCCGTCGCGCCACACAATGTCGCCCGGTGCAGCGGGATGTCCGCAGCGGCGCTCGATATAGCCCGCGTAGTCGCCGTCCGCGATAAAGCAGATGTCCTCGCTTTCGGCCTTCTTGGCGTTGGTAAAGCCCTGCTCGGCGGCTATGCGGCGCACGTCTCGCTCTTTGTCCAGGCCCGCCAGCGGAAAGATTGTGCGCGACAGCCGCTCCTGCGTGAGTGAATACAAAAAGTAGCTTTGGTCCTTTTTGGGATCTTCGCCACGGTTCAGCTGCCAGGTGCCGTCTGCCGCCTGGCTTGTTTTGGCGTAATGTCCCGTTGCGATGTAGTCGCAGCCCATGTCCAGCGCCGCATCGAGCAGTGCGCCAAACTTAATGTGGCGGTTGCAGATAATGCACGGATTGGGCGTCAGCCCCTCCTGGTAGGCGTTCACAAAGCGCTCGATAACGCTGTGGTCGAATGTCTGCTGCAGGTCGAGCACGCGATGGGGTATCCCCAGGCGCTCGGCGACGGCCTTCGCGTCGGCGATGTCGCGATTGACTTTGCTCATGCCCGTGACGGGATCGGGCGTGGGGCAGGTGAGGCGCATGGTGACACCGACACATTCGTAACCCTGACTTTTGAGCAGATACGCGGTCACGCTGGAATCGACGCCGCCGCTCATGGCGACGAGCACGCGCTTGTTGTGCATGGGGAGGTTCTCCTTGGTGGCATGTGGCCAAAAAAGAAAAGCGGCGCGGGAGGCTGGTTCCGCGCCGCAGACATTGTAGCAAGTTCGGGCGTTCTGTGGGACACCCTGTTGGGATGAGCTCAGGCTGCCAGAAGAGAGGGGAGACCGGCGTGCCTTGGACTCGTTCTAAGAACGAGAAGCTCTAGTCCTGGAAGAGTGCCGTGGACAGGTAGCGCTCGCCGGTGTCGGCGAGCAGCGCCACGATGGTCTTGCCCTCGTTCTCGGGGCGCTTGGCCAGCTGCAGCGCGGCCCACACGGCGGCGCCGGACGAAATGCCCACGAGCACGCCCTCCTTGTGGCCCACGGCGCGGCCGGTGGCAAAGGCGTCGTCGTTCTCGACGGGGATGATCTCGTCATAGACCTGGGTGTCGAGGACGTCGGGCACAAAGCCGGCACCGATACCCTGGATCTTGTGCGGGCCGGCTTGGCCCTTAGAGAGCACTGGGGAAGTGGCGGGCTCGACGGCGACGACCTGAATCTCGGGGTTCTGCTCCTTGAGGAACTCGCCCACGCCGGTCACGGTGCCGCCGGTGCCGACGCCGGCGACGAAGATGTCGACCTTGCCGTCGGTGTCATCCCAGATCTCGGGGCCGGTCGTGGCCTTGTGGATGGCGGGGTTGGCGGGGTTCACAAACTGGCCGGCGATAATGCTGTTGGGCGTCTCCTTCTGCAGTTCCTCGGCCTTGACGATGGCGCCCTTCATGCCCTTGGAGCCGTCGGTGAGCACGAGCTGTGCGCCGTATGCCTGCATAAGCTTGCGGCGCTCGACGGACATGGTCTCGGGCATAGTGATGATCACCTTGTAGCCGCGAGCCGCCGCCACCGAGGCGATGCCGACGCCGGTGTTGCCGCTCGTGGGCTCGATGATGGTGTAGTCGCCGCCGCGCACGAGCTTGCCTGCCTTCTCGGCCTCGTCAATCATGTTCTTGGCGACGCGGTCTTTAACGGACCCGGCGGGGTTGAAGTATTCCAGCTTGACGAGCACGCGGGCCTTGAGGTCCTCATCGGCCTCAAAGTGAGTGAGCTCCAGAAGCGGGGTGTGGCCGATAAGCTGATCGATGGACGTGTAAACCTTGCTCATGATGAACCTCCAAAGTGATCAAATGACTGGATACCGTGTGGTTTTACGGTGTGTCTAGCAGCTAAACCCACAAACCTTATAGGTTGTTCGTTTAGCTGTTGGGAAGCATACTAGACACTAAAGCCTAGTAATGCAATAGGAAATAGGAGTTTATTGCAAGTTGATTAACCATCTTGACCGGAACGGGTATTTTCAAAGCCATTTTTTCGGCTAGAATTTCAACGGACTAAAAGACCGAAAGGCAGCACTATATATGTTGGTTTCTACTAAGGGCAGATATGCCCTGCGTGTTATGGTCGACCTGGCCGAGCACCAGGCGGCAGGCCGCATTCCCCTCAAAGAGATCGCCGCGCGTCAGGGGATTTCGGAGAAATATCTGGAGAACATTTTGGCCACGCTCGTGCGTGCCAATATGCTCTCGGGTATGCGCGGCAAGGGCGGCGGCTACGTGCTCACGCGCCCGCCCGAGCAGTACACGGTGGGCGAGATCTTGCGCCTGACCGAAGGCAGCCTGGCACCGGTCGCATGCCTGGACGGCGACTGCAAGGGCTGCTCGCGTTCGGATGAGTGCCCCACGCTCGACGTGTGGAAGAACCTGGACAAGCTCATCAACGACTACCTCGACGGCGTGACGCTCGATGCGCTCGTCGCCCCCAACGAGGGCTACGACTACGTCATCTAACCCACGACTGCCATGTGGGGACAGGGTGGAAATGGCAGATTCTCTCGCCCTTTGAGACTTGGCAAATAAGAAGGCCGCCCATTTTTTGCGATGGGCGGCCTTTGTTTTGGGCTGTTGAGACGGGCGCGGCCGGAATGGCCGTTTTAGCCCTCAGCGATGCTGTCGAGGATGCTGCGCATGATGGATACCAGGATGCTGCCCATAAAGGCCGATCCAAAGCTGGCGATGGAGATGCCCGCGCCCAGCAGATTGACCGACAGGTAGCTGGCCAGCTCGAGCATAAAGCTGTTGACTACGAGCTGAAAAATACCAAGCGTGATAATAGTGAGCGGCAGCGAGATGACCGTCAGGAACGGTTTGACGAGCGAGTCGACGATGTTCAGGAACAGTCCCACAAAGGCGAAACAGACCCAGGCCTCGGCAAAACCGAAGGGCTGGATGCCGGGAACGAGGAACGTGGCGATCGCGATAGCGATCGAGGTGAAGAACCAGTTAAGCATAAAGCGCATGGCGTGAATCCTTTCTTGCGCCGGGGTTGCTGGCGTCGCGTGAAGCGGCTTGCGGCGGCGACCTGGATGGTTGCGCGGGTGCGCCGCGGTGTCTGGTCGCCCATTGTCTCAAATGTTCGTGGAGCTTACGTGCGCATTCGGTTTCAAAACGGCGTTCGTCCTAAAAAACGCGCCGCTGACAGAGAGTCTTGCCGCTTTAGTTTGGTGGTGTGCTACACTGCTACGGGCAAAAGCCACAGGCGTTGCCCTATTGCATAGAACGGGCGAACGATGCCCGATGTCAGTATCAACTTCGATGCCTTATGGCGGGTTTGGCGGTGATCGATGAATATCGAGAACATGTTTGACAAGCCTGATGTCAAGCAGCTGGTCCACGCATTTAGTCTTTTGGACGACGAGAAGGATATCCAAGCGTTTTTGACCGATATCTGCACGCCGCGCGAGATTTGCGATCTATCGCAGCGTTTGCAGGTCGCGCGTTACCTGGACGAGGGCGAGCCCTATGTCGAGGTTCAGGCGCGTACCGGCGCTTCGTCCACCACGGTGAGCCGTGTGTCCAAGGCACTTAATGGCGAGTACGGCGGCTATCGCAAGATCCTCATCAAACTGGAGGATGGCGAGTAGGCCAGCGGCAACAAACGAATTGCGCAAAACCGCTCCTCCGGGAGCGGTTTTTATATGCCCGCAATCGGCTGGTGCGTTGGAGTCAGGTTGCTTTGCGCCAAAACATGGAGCTGAGGTAGCAATGTGTCTGCGTGGGCGGGTAGGATGGATGCAATGATTATTGCGAACAGTTTGAGCGGAGGACCATGCCTGTTCGAATCTATACCACCAATGCCGGCACGGATTTGAGCGATGCCGAGGCGGCGCTGCTGAGCGACCTTGTTGCCCGCCATGGACGTGCCGTTTTGCTGGCGCCTACGTTTGCCGAGCTCGATCTGTGCCGTCACGATGCCGCTGCGTCCGGCGCTTCCCTGGGTGTTGACTATAAGACCCCTTCGTCGTGGCTCCGTTCGTTGTGGGAGCTTTTGGGCGATGGCCGCGGCTTTGTGGACAACCTGCAGCGCCAGATGCTGTTTTCGGACATGGTAGCGCGTCTCGACGACGCCGACCTGCAGCCGCTTTCGCGCAGCCAGGGCACGGTGCGTATGCTCGCGCGTATGTCCCGCGATGTGCTGCCGGGTGTGGCGGGGACGACGGCCGAGCGATACCGTGGCAACAATTGCCAGCCTGAGCCAAAAAGCGATGCCGAGGCTCGTGTGTTCGAGCTTTTGCGCGCCTACGCGGGCGGTTTGGACCGTCGAGAAATGGTCGAGCCCTGCGAGGCAGCTGGCATTATGGCCGGCGCCCTGGCCGATAACCTGCCGGCGTGCACCCGCGCCGTATGCGTGCGCGGTATCACGTCGTTTACGCACGGCCTGCTCGAGCTGCTGTCTGCCGTGGCGAACAATGGGGGAGAGGTCGTCGTGCTGCTTGCCCGCGAGCAGGCGGCGATGCGCGAGGAGCTTGCTGCCGCCCTTGATGTCCGTGGCGTGCTGTTTGAGGTCGCGTCGCTGGGGGAGGACGCCGCTGCGCCCCAGACTGCCTCCAAGTCCGCCGCTCAGCCAACCTTTGTAGAGGTTGCCGGCCCTCACGCCCGCGCCCACGCCTATGTGAATGCAATCGATGAGCTGGTAAAAACGTGTGAGGACGCCGCGGTCGACGGCGGTGTCACGGCGTCCGCGGACCCCGTGCGCGTGCTCGTGGTGTCTGCCCGGGCTCCCCAGCTGTTCGGTGAACTCGCTGCCCGTTTGGCGGCGCGTCATATTGCGGCCGAGACAACCGAGTTCACGGCGTTTTCCCAATCCATCGCGGGCAGGCAGTTCTCGGCGCTCGCCAATCTGATTGAGCGCATGAAGGCCGCCGACGAGGGCACCGCCTCCAAGACCGAGTGGTGGCCCGCGCCGGAGCTTACCGACTGGATTTACAGTCCGCTTTCGGGTGCCGATGCTGCCAGCGCGCGCACCTTCGACAAGAACATGCGCCTGTCGCGCGGCAAGACCACCACGGCCGTCAAGAGCCTGCTGCAGAGCGTGCAGGGCCAGGTCAGGGGCACGCGCAAGGCTGCCAGTGATGATAACTGGTTTAAGAACGTGCCGTGCGTGGTCTCGGACGTGTTCCAAGCGCTGTGGCGCGGCAAACCCGTGACGGCGCTCAAGGCAATGCTCGCCGTCGTCGAGGCGTTGCCCGATCGCGCCCTTGGAGGCCTTGACGGTCAGGCTCGTCGCCAGGCGGAGACCGCCCTACTGCGACATGACATCGACATCCTTATGAACGACGCCCGCGCGCTCGACGTGTCGCAGGCGGCGACCGTGCCCGTGCTCGACGGCGTTCGCACCAAGGTGGACAAGCGCAGCACCGCATACGATTACGAGACCTACGAGGTCGACCGTGCGCCGCGCGCCCAGGTGCGCTTTGCGTCGCTTGCCGATGCGGCAGCCCTGCGCCCCGCCAGCTACGATGCCGTGCTGTTTGCCGACGTCGACCTGGACAGTTATCCGCTCTCACATGAGGAGGGCCCGCTGGCCACGCTGACGGCAGAGTTAGATCGCAGCGGCGTGACGCTTGAGCCTGCGGCCCTGCTGCGCGTGCGCTTTGGCCGCGCGATGCACGCGGCACGCGGTTCCGTTGTGCTCGCCCGCGTGACCCACGATCGCCAGGCGCGCGAGTGCTATCCGGCTGCCGTGTGGACCGAGTTGCGGGCACATGCCGAGGCCGCTGGCGCCGCCAAGGTTGCGTGCGTGGGCGAGGGCGGTATTGTCGCCGATTTTGATCCAGCGGCCGGCGAGGGCATCGAGTGTAGGCGAGTTGCGTGCGAGGCTCCGCAGCATTTGAGTGAGTCGGCTGTGCCGTACCTGGTCCTGCGTCGCCGCGATGGCAAGGGCGAGGACGCGCCGCTCGTGCCGCGTCTGACGTCCGCCTCGCAGATTGAGGCGTACTCGACGTGCCCGCTGTGCTGGTTCGTGTCGTATCGCGTGAAGCCCCAGTCCATCGATGCGGGCTTTGGCAACATGGAGAAGGGCAACTTTGTCCATGACGTGCTGGAGCACTTGCATGCGCGTCTTCCGCAGGAGGGCATGGAGCGCGTGACGCCCATGAACCTGCCGCGTGCGAAGGAGCTGCTGCACGAGGTCTTTGCCGAGACCCTGGCCGAGCACGCCGGCAAGCGCGGTACCGAGGGCCCGCTGGTGCCGCTCTCTCCAGTGGAGGAGCGCCAAGTGGCCGAGATTTTGCCGCAGCTGGAGGGTGTGCTTGCCTATGAAGCCGAGGCTCTGACTCCTTTTGCTCCGCGCTACCTGGAGTTTGCCTTTAACGACCTTAAAGTTGAGTATGCCGGTTGGCCGCTTGGCGGGCGCATCGACCGCGTGGATGTGGATGCCGAGAATCGCGCCGTGGTAATCGACTATAAGCATCGCACGGGCGTTGAGGAGTTTAAGCTCGCCGACCCTACGGTACGCGACGAGGAATCGGGCACGGCGCCCATCGACGATCCGCGCTGGTTGCCGCCACATACCCAAACGCTCATCTACGCCCAGGCCATGCGCCGGGCGCTGAATTTGGACACCCGCGCGGCGCTCTACTTTTCGACCAAGGGCGGCAAGCCAGCGTTGCGCGGTGCCGCGAGCGCCGAGCTGCTTGAGAAAGAGCGCGGCGACGGTCGCATCCCGGGCCTTAAGAAGGGCTTTCCCGGTGAGGGGGGCAGCATGGACTTCGACGCCCTGCTCGATCGCGTGGAGGCCGGCATCGCCGAGCGCCTGCGCGAGCTCGAGACAGGCAACGTTGCCGCCGTCGATCCGACGTCGGCTCAGGCCGTGCATGCGCGCTGCTCGTATAACCACGAAGGAACGTTTGTAAGGAGGGACGTGTAGACCATGGATCTTTCGACTTTGATGCCGCAACAGCTGCAGATCGTCAAAACGCTCGACCGTCCGCTGTTTGTCTCGGCGGGCGCCGGTTCGGGCAAGACCTTTACCCTCACGCGCCGCATCGTCTACGCGCTCTCGCCCGAATCCGGTCCGTTCGTTGAGCATCTGGACCAGGTGCTCGCCATTACCTTTACCAAAGATGCCGCGGCCGAGATCCGCGACCGTGTGCGCCGCGCGCTTATCGAAGAGGGTATGGACGAAGAGGCCCTGACCGTCGACGACGCTTGGATCTCGACCATTCACGGCATGTGCTCGCGTATCCTGCGCGCGCACGCGCTGGAGCTGGGCATCGATCCCGAATTCACGGTGCTCACCGATACCGACGAGCTTATGGATCAGGCTGTCGAGCATGTGTTGGGGCGCGCAACGGCGCCCGATGCCGCGCCCGAGCTCGCCGCTTCGCTTAAGGACCTCTACGCCTGGTATCCCATGGCGGGCGAGGGCGGCCCCTTTGGCGCCGGCACCACCATCAAGGGCCTGGTGCGCGACCTGCTGGAGCTATCGAGCCAGCTGCCGGGCGGCATGGACGATGTGTGCGTGGCGCGCGGTCAGGCTGACACCTCGGCGCTGGCCGACGCCTATCGCGCGGCGTTGGGTGCGAGCAAGGCCGCGACCGAGAAGGCACAAGTGGCACTCGACGCCATCGACGCGTTTGAGGCGAGTGGCAAAACCATGGAGGATGCGGCGCGACTCATGATGTCGTGCACCATGCCGCGTGCGAGCAAGGCATTCCCTAAGGAGCAGGTCGAGCTGCTCAAGGCCGAGGCCGCCGATGCGTTTATCAATATCGTGCTGGCCTGCGGTGGTCCCGCGCTCGATGCGCTGGTGGGGCTTGCCCGTGCTGTGGAGGCCGAGTATCGCGCGCTCAAGGCCGGCCAGTCCGCCCTCGATAATAACGACCTGCTGCGCATGGCGTACGAGGCGCTGCGCGACTACCCGGCTATTCGAGCTGCCTATGAGGGACGCTTTAAGATGGTCATGATCGACGAGTTCCAGGATACCGACCAGATGCAGGTCGATTTGATTCGCTATCTGACCGGCGCGGGGGAGCGTGCGCTGTGTACCGTGGGCGATGCGCAGCAGTCGATTTATCGTTTCCGCGGCGCCGAGGTCGAGGTCTTCCGCCGCCAGGAGCGCAAAGTGGGCTCCTCTGCTGCGCCCGAGACGGCTGTCGCATCCGATGTCCCTGCCGGCGAGCTCGTCAAGCTCGTGCGCAACTTCCGCAGCCACGACGAGGTGCTGCGTTACGTGGCACGCGTCTTCGACGGCGATGACGGCGGCCTGATGCAGGGCTTTTTGGATCTTGAGGCGAGCGACGGCCGCAAGGACACGCTGGTGGCAGACGCCTCGCGTCGCCAGGCCCTCTTTGTTGCCGGCGGCAGTACGCAGGAGCGCACACAGGCCAAGGCCCGTGCGATCGCCGAGCGCTTCCGCGCGCTTGTCGATGCCGGCCAGCCCCAGGGCGGCATGGTGCTGCTGCTGGGCCGCATGACCAACGCCGACGTCTATGCCCAGGCCTTCCGCGACCAGGGGCTCGACTGCGTGATCGCAGGCGGCTCGGTCTTTGCCCAAGCCGCCGAGGTGCAGACGGTGCGAGCCCTGGTGTGCGCGCTTGCCAATCCGGCCGATACGGCGCAGGGCCTTATGCCACTGCTCGCCTCGCCGATGTTTGCGCTCGGCGCCCAGGAGTTCCTGGCGCTGGCGACCAAGCTCGATAGCGAGACGGGGGAGACCTCGCGCCGGAATATCGACGCGGGCATCATGAGTGATTTCGACGTGCCGGGTTTGCAAGACTTGCCGCTCGTGACGCGCGCCCGCGAGGTGCTGCGGTATGCGCTTCGTCGCGTGGGCCGCGATTCGTTCGCCGCCATCGCGCGCGACGTGGTCAACGCCTCCGGCTGGTTTGTGCGTCTGGCACAGCGCGGCCCCGAGGGCAAGGCCATTGCCGCCAACGTACTCAAGGCGCTCGATGCCGTGGCCGAAGCGGAGTCCGAGTTCGGCAACTCGCCGCGTTCCATCGCGCTGGCCTTCGACCGCTTCTTGGCGGGCAAGGAGGCCCCGGGTGCCCTCAACGAGGAGGGTGACGGCGCGGTGCGCATCATGACCGTGCATGCGTCCAAGGGTCTGGAGTATCCGGTCGTAGCGGTTGCCGAGTGCTTTGGCGTACGCAAATCGTCCAGTGCGGCACAGATGGGCCGCGTCGACGGTAGGGCGCAAGTCGTGGCGCTGCCGGCTCGTTTTGATGGCGTTAAGCTTGCCGACGGGACCTTCGTGAAGGGCGATGACGTCAAAAAGCAGTTTGAACACGCGTTTAAGGGCAAGGGCACGTCGCTGTGGTTGCCGCCGGAGCTCATGGAGGACGTTTGCGCGACGGGCTCTCCCGCCGAGGCATTTGCCCGCCTGCGCAACGACGACCTGCAGCTTTCGCTCGAGGAGCGGGCTCGTCTGCTTTATGTCGCCATGACGCGAGCGCGCGAGCTGGTCATTCTGGCGATGGATGCCGGCATGAGCCGCGGCAAGGTGACGGCGCCGACCTTCGATGTCGAGACGGATCTGACCTACGACGTGCTGCGCCGCATCCTGCCGACCGACAGTCTGGACATGCCGCAGCTCGATAGCGACCGTTTGGTGTTCGACAACTCTAAGCCGGGCGACTACGAGCTCATCTCGCTGGCGGACTTTACGTTTGGCGAGCAGGCGTTTGAGGCCAACGCTTCGCTGGATGTCGAGGGCGGGCTTGTCCGTGGCGATGCGGAGCCGGAGGGTGCCGGTGCAGATGCCCGCGCTGCCGTTCCCGGTCCTGCCGACCCCGAGTCCGATGCGTTTGAGCTCGTGCATCCCCGGGCGGTGGGCGTGCGTATGGGCACCTGCCCGTATCCGGCGCGCGATTCGTACAGCTACTCGTCAATTGCCGCGGCGCTGCATGCCGAGTCCGAGGACCGTGCCGCCGAGGCACACGTGCCCATGGACGAGGCCGGCGATGATGCGGAGTCGGATGGCTCGGAGATGACGGATGCGGACGTGGCTGCTGTCGAGCCCGCCGGCAACCCCATGGCGCTGGGCTCGGCGTTCCATGCCGCCTGCCAGTGGCTGATCGAGATGGGTGCCGATGAGCTGCCCGCCGCGCGTGCCGATGCACTGGCGCGTCTGTGGCGCCTGACGCCGGAGCAGCGCGAGCGCTTCGACGTTGCCCTGGACCGCTGGCTCAAGTCGGCGGTCCGTGCCGAGCTGCTCGCCTGGCCCTGCGTTCGCGCCGAGGTGCCGTTCTTTTCGCTGGGCTGCGAGGACGAGGACATCGCTCGCTACGGTGCATATGCCGAGGGCGCCATCGACGCTTTGGCGACGAACCCGGCGGATTCGTCATGCGCGCTGGTCATCGACTACAAGACGGGCGGCACGCCGGACGAGACGCCGGAACAGCTGCAGGAGAAGCACGCCCTGCAGGCGCGCGTCTATGCTGATGTTCTGCACAAGGCGGGCTTTGAGGCCGTGACCGTCAAGTTCGTCCGCGTGGAGCAGGCGAATCCAGCCATCTTCGTCGAACCCGCCGAACCTCAAGTAGTCACCTACAACCTCTAGCCCTCAGATAACTTGCGGTGGAATACGGACTGTTTTGGCCAAAAAAGCCGCCAAACAGTCCGTATTTCACCGCAACGCATGGGAGAGCCTGGGGCGGTACAATGGCTCGAACGGTTCAAACGAATAAGGAGCCATCATGCAGTTCACCAAAACGCTTAAGGTGACGCCGGAGGAGCTTTTTGACGCTCTGGCGGGGTCCATCATGCAGGATATCGAGAACGCCACGGGCAAGCGTCCCAGCCACAACAAGCTCAACGGCTATAAGTACGAGAAGCGCGCCCAGTCCGCAAAAGGCAAGGCCAAGGGCACGGCGATCAAGGTTAAGATCAAGCACTTTGACTACCCGTGTCTCTATGAGGTCCGTTTTCAGTATGCGGCGGGCATCAATACCATGCGCTATGAGGCTGCACCTGCTGGCGATGGTGCCTGCGAGCTCACCTATACCGAGGATTTTCAGGGTGTGGGTGGTAACACGTCTGGTACGCGCGGCAAGCTCGGCCTCTTCTTCTATGAGCGCAAGCTCAAGAGCCACGCCAACCAGACGATTGATCAAATCGTCAAATACATCGAGGGTGAGCGCCGCGTAAAGGCTAATCCCGCCTTCGCCGATGATGCTGCCGAAAACGCTTCGGATGTATTCCATTGATACCCCTGTGCAAATGCTTTACCGCTCTTCACATCAACTGTGGACACTTCAGGCTTCGAGTCAGTAGCGAGCGGCCCGACAAAATTAGTTGACGGAAGTGCCAAGTGAATAAGAATGCCACTACGCAACTGCACATCTATTCCGCCTTTTTCGTTCTCGCGGGATTTGTTTTAAATCGGGGAGTGTTTTTACTTTTCCTTGCGGAGAAAGGAATGTCTGTCACGGAAATCGCGCTTTATCAAGCCCTGTTTAACATTGCAACGGTCGTCCTCGAGCTGCCAACAGGGCTGATAGGCGATTTCTTTGGAAAAAAGTTTTCGATTCAAGTGGGCGTGCTGCTGCTTTTCTTCCATACGGCTGGCATGCTGTTGCTCTCAGGCCCCTTTCTTGTCGTGCTTTCCCTTGTTGAGGCACTCGCCTACTCCCTTCAATCGGGGTCCGAACAAGCGCTTTTATATGAAATTGCCCGGAATGCCGGTCAAGGAGAGCGCTTCCTCACCATCAATGCTCGGCTGCTTGCCGCGCAATCAATCGCTACGGGAATGGCAATTGTGCTCGGATCTTTCATTGCCCAAGTATCTTGGAGCGCCCTCTACGTATGTGTCTCCGTTTTCTATCTCCTGCAGCTTTTCCTTCTGTATCCCATTGAGAGGACGGAAGCGACCCGTTCTGAAAGCTCTGAAAAGGGAAGGTTTGACGCAGCCAAGATGTTCAGACGCGAAACCTGGCGTGTTGGAGAATCTGCTTTTGCGGTATTGCTTCTTCTAATCGGCACAAGCATGCTCGATGGATTCTATGGGAGTTATTACAACTTGAATCAGTTGGTATTCGACGCATTTGATGCTCCCGTCTCCATAATAGGAATCTTTTTCGGTGCATCCTATGCAGTAAATGCGACGGCCTACATTGCAGCAGATTTCTTCTCATCGCGTTACGGGAAAAGAAATACCATGCTCGGCTCGATGCTAATCGAGGCCGGCCTTTTCATGATTCTTCCGTGGTTCGCTTCAAATCCGCTGTGTTTGTTTGGCCTTAGCATGGCGCTTTGTTTTCTCCCAGAAGTGGTGTACATCACTTCGGAAAATTTAATCCAAGATGCGATAGCGGACAATCTCCGCGCGACGATCTTTTCCGTCGCGTCTCTGGTAAGGGCTCTCTTTTCCTCAATGTTTTTCTCCATATTTGGACATGTGTTGGGGTTATATCCCATTCAGATAGCGCTCGGTATTATTGGTGCAATCGCGATAGCAATTACCGCCGTTGTTTCATTAAAAATGATAGGAATACAGGTCTCCAAGAATTGATATATCGATTGACGAGCTATCCGAAGCGTCGAGCCTTCTTGATGGGCATGACTATTCGTCACATATCATTCCGCGCATCGCCGGGGTTCCAGTAATACTCGATATATCTGGATGCACTCATTCCCCTTTTTGAAGGTCCCAAAAAGACTGCCCGTGTGGGTTTGGCTAGGTTTGGGTGCTGTCCGTGCCGTGGGGTAAAATCGTTCAGTCAGAACACGAACCCGCATCGGAGCTCATCACATGGCATTCGTCCATCTGCACAATCACACTGTTTTCTCCATGCTCGACGGCGCAACCCGTATCCAGGATATGGTCAATCGCGCTGTTGAGCTTGGCATGCCCGCCGTGGCCATTACCGACCACGGCTACATGTACGGCGTGCCCGACCTGGCGCTGGCCTGCGACGCCGTCAACCATAACACGCCCGAGTACAAAACGTGGAGTCACGATAAGGCCTTCTTGGAAAAGGATCGCCGCGACGAGCTGGTGGAGCCCGATCCCGAGGAAAACCCGCGCGAGCATGCCCAGTATGTGAAGGACATGGCCATGTGGGACGAGAAGGGCAACATCGACGAGCTCAAGCCGCCCCTGGTCATCAAACCCATCTTTGGCTGCGAGGTCTACTTTACGCCGGACGAGACCCTTGCCCGCGACCACAAGCCCGAGCTCTACCACATGATCCTTCTGGCAAAGGATCAGGAGGGCTACGTCAACCTGATGCAGACGGTTTCCGAGGCCGCCGTGCAGGGCTTTTACTACAAGCCGCGCGTGACGCTCGACAACCTGCGCCGCCATGCCAAGGGCATGATCTGCACGAGCGCCTGCATCGCCGGCATCATCCCCAAATACATCGACCGTGGTGACATGGAGGGCGCCATCAAATGGGCCGAGACCTTCCGTGACACCTTCGACTCCGGCGACTTCTACATTGAGATCCAGGAACACGGCATTACCACCGACAACGGCCTGACAGACGAGCAGATGGACCGCACACTCATCGATATCGCCAAGCAGGTGGGCGTCAAGGTCATCGCCACCAACGACTTCCACTACCTGCGCCGCGAGGACGCGCCCGTGCAGGACGTCATCATGTGCATTGGCATGAACGCCAAGGTCGACGACCCCAACCGCATGCGCATGACCGGCTCGGAGTTTTACATGAAGACCGAGGAGGAGATGCGGGCGATGTTCCCGTATTGCCCCGAGGCCTGCGACAACACGCTCGAGATCGCCGACAAGTGCTACGTCGAGCTCGACTGGGACTCCATCATCCTGCCGCGCTTCCCGTTGCTTGATCCCGGCGAGACGCACGAGAGCCAGTTCCGCCGCGAGTGCGAGAAGGGCCTGCGCCAACACTATGGTGACGACTGGGCCACGCGCGAGATCGGTGGCGTCAACATCAAAGAGCGCTTTGAGTACGAATACAAGGTCATCTGCGACAAGGGCTTTGCCGCCTACTTCTTGATCGTTGCCGAGTACGTGCAATGGGCCAAGGACAACGGCATCGGCGTCGGCCCCGGCCGTGGCTCGGCTGCCGGCGCTATCGTCGCCTACGCCATGAACATCACCGCGTTCGACCCGCTCGAGAACGGCCTGATGTTCGAGAGGTTCCTGTCCCCGCAACGTACCGAGATGCCCGATATCGATATGGACTTCGACGATGAGCGACGCCTCGAGGTCGTGGAGCACGTTCGTCAGCTCTACGGCCCCGAGAAGGTCACCCACGTCATCACCTACTCGACCATCAAGGCCAAGCAGGCCATCAACGACGCCGCGCGCGTCCTGGACTACCCGGTCTACATGGGCCAGCGCCTGTCCAAGATGGTCTCGAGCGACCCCAAGGTCAAGCTCAAGCAGGTGCTCGACAAACAACCCGGCAAAGAGGATCTGTTTAACCCCGATTTTGCCGAGGCCTATAAAAAGGACGACGACGCTCGCCGCATCATCGACACGGCGCTCTCGATCGAGGGCCTCACCCGTGGCGAGGGCGTGCACGCGTGCGCCGTTCTGATCTGCCGCGATCCCGTCAACGAGCACGTGCCCACCAAGCTCGACACCAAGGGCGGCGTCGAGATTACCCAGTACGAGGGCCATACCGTCGCCGACATGGGCCTGCTCAAGATGGACTTCTTGGGCCTGCGCACGCTGACGGTTATCTCCAAGGCCAAGGCAAACATCAAAAAGAACTTCGGCATCGACATCAAAGAGGAAGAGATTCCCTTTGACGATCCCGAGATCTTTAAGCTCATGGGCTCCGGCCACACCGCCGGCGTCTTCCAGGTCGAGTCCGCCGGCATGACGGCCACGATCAAGAACATGAAGCCCACCGAGTACAAACACGTCGTGGCATTGATCGCCCTGTACCGCCCGGGCCCGCTGGGCGCCGGCATGGTCTCGTCCTACATCAACCGTATGAACGGCAAGGAGCCGGCCGTCTCCTACGACGACCGTCTGGACGACATCCTGGGCGAAACCTACGGCACCATGGTCTACCAGGAGCAGGTTATGCTCATCTCCGTCGAGATGTGCGGCTTCTCCAAGGGCGAATCGGACTCGCGTATCCGTAAGCCCGTGGCTAAGAAAAAGATTAAGCTGCTCACGTCGACGGTGCTCCACTGGGAGGATGGCTCGGACGAGACCACCTACGACCACTGGATGAATGGCGCTATCAAGAACAACTACACGCGCGAGGTCGCCCAGAAGATTTGGGACGATGTCCTTGAGTTCGCGTCCTACGCCTTCAATAAGTCGCACTCCGCCGGCTACGCCATCCTGGTTATGCAGACGGCATGGCTCAAGGCGCACTATCCGCATGAGTACATGGCGGCCGTTCTGACGTCCTATACGGGTAAGACCGACAAGATCGTGCACTACGTCTCGGCGTGCCGTCACGACGGCATCCCCGTGCTGTCGCCAGATGTCAACGAGTCCGGTACCGAGTTCACGGCTACCAAGGAAGGCGTGCGCTTTGGTCTGGCCGGTATCCGCGGCGTGGGCACCGGCGTGGCACAGGCGATTATCGCCGAGCGCGAGGCGGGCGGTCCGTTTAAGACGCTGCACGACTTTGTCGAGCGCGTGGACTCGAGCCAGGCCAACCGTCGCGTGATCGAATCGCTGATCAAGGCAGGCGCCTTCGACTCCACGGGCTATCCGCGTCGCCAGATGATGCACTTTGTGGACAAGAACAACCCCGAGAACATCATCGATGCCGCGGTAAAGCGCCAGAAGGACCGCGCGAGCGGCCAAACGTCGTTCTTCGATATGTTTGGCGACGTTGAGGGCTCGGGCTTCGAGGTGAGCGTGCCCGATCCGGATGGCCAGGAATGGGACCGCCACCTTAAGTTGAGCCAGGAGAAGGAGGTTCTGGGCATCTATGTCTCGGACCACCCGCTGCGCCCGTTTGAGTATGCGCTAGCCAAGGCGCGCGACTTCTCGTTCTCGCAGATCGACACCGGATACGAGGTGCAAAACCCCACGGGTGGCACCATCAACCAGGAGATTCCCGAGGGCAAGGCGCTGTGGTGGGCCGGCATGGTCTCGAGCGTGTCCAAGCGCGTGACCAAAAACGGCGACCCCATGGGCATCGTGCAGCTCGAAGACATGGAAGGCGAGGCCACGGTCGTGGTGTTCCCCAAGACCTACAAGGAGGCCGAGGGGTATCTGTATGGCGAGGTCGATCCCGAGACCGGCGCGCAGCTGTCCGACGCGTTTGTGCGCATTAAGGGCAAGCTCGAGCGCTCGGACCGCGGCGACCAGATCATCGCGCAGGAGATTGTGCCGCTGGAGCTTAGCGAGGAGAAAAACAAGCCCAAGGTCTTTGAGGTCATGGTGCCCAACAGCCGATTTAGCCAGGGCAATATGGCGCGCCTGGCCACGGTGCTCACCACCAACCCGGGCGGCGACCGCGTGGAGATCTTTATTGAGCAAGTCGACGGGCGCGTGCTCCGTGCTGAGGTGCCGGCCAAGGTCAATGCACGCTCGATTCCGCTGCTAGCAGAGGCAAAGGCCATCGTCGGCAACCAAGGCCGCGTGACGGTTATCTAAGCTACCCCGGGTGAGATTGGAGGAAGTGATGGCGCAGGGGACGTTTGTGCAGGCGCTCCGGAAAGAGGCGGCGCTGAGTGGCACCTTTATGAAGGGGCGTTCGCTCATGCTCAACGGCGCCGTGCTGTCGATTGAGGACAGCGGCTCGCGCTTCTCCAAAAACGTGACGGTTGAGGGCTCGGTGCGTGGCTCGCGCGGCGACCTGTACAAGACGCACGTAGCGCTCGACATGGACGAGCACGAGGTGATCGACTACGACTGCGATTGCCCCGCTGCCTATCGCTACCCCGGCATGTGCAAGCACGCCATCGCCACAGCGCTGGCGTACCTGGACACCAGCGGCATTGAGCCTGTTGAGGGGCTGCGCACACCGGTTCGCACGTTTACGGTGCGGCCGAAACAGCCCGTGTGCACCGCGCCCAAAGCGCCGGCCGTCAACCCCAACTTTCCCTTTCCAGCGCCCGTCCCCACGAGCCCGAGCCTTATGGCGGCGCTCTCCGATCTTTCGGACGCGCGCATGGATGAGCTGGCGAGCATGCGCCGCAAGCTTGCCGGTGCCGTTGATCCCGACGCCCCCAAAGCGGCGTTGGAGCCCTCGTTGGTGCCGTACTACAATCCGCTGTTCGCCGACCGCTTTAGCTGGGCGCTCGAGTTCCGCATTCGCTGCGGTTCGGTGTCCTACGTGGTCAAGGATATCGACGGCATGGCCGATGCCTACGTGCGCGGCGGCACGTTCTCCTATGGCAAGAAACTCACGTTTGTCCATACGCCCGAAGCCTTCGAAGACGTGTCGACAAAGCTGCTCAACCTTGTCGTGACGACAGTTGCCTATCTCGATGACATCACAAGCTCGCGTTCGGCGTCGTACGACTTTGCCCGCAGCGGTTTTGTCGCCGAGCGTCAGTTGCCGCTGTCCGAGCATAGTATCGTATATGTGCTGGACCTGTTGCGCGGCCAGAGCATCTCTTTTGAGCCCGCCTGGTCGCGGGGGACGACGACGCATCGCACCTATGACGTGGCGGTTGAGATGCCTCCGGAAGGGGAGGACGATGCGCTGTCTAAGCGCCCACCGCTCCTTGCCGCCAAAATCGCGCCGGCGGCTGGTGGCAGCTACGATCTACGCCTGCCGGCCGATGCATACTGCTTTGCTTCGGGCGACGTTGCCTATCTGGTCGACACCCGCCGTGCGCGCCGCGCCGATGTGGCGTTTGCCCAGCATGCGGCGCCGTTTCTATCGCGCTTACTGCCCTGTCGCACGCCGGTCCACATCGCTGTCGACCAGGTGGGGGAGTTCTGTCGTATGGCGCTGCCCATTTTGCGCGACTACACCGACCTCACCGCGCCTGCCGCGCTCGATACCGTGGCACCTGAGCCGAGCTTTGCCATGGCAATCGGTGTCGACGACGGACTTGTGACCTGCAAAATTACGGTTACCTACGGCGATTGGTCGGCGGATCTCTTTAGCCTGGGCGCTCCGGGCAGTCTCTTCGAAGAGCAACGTCCCGGCGTGCCGCCCCGCGACGAGGTGGCGGAGTTTCGCGTTATGGACACGGCGGCCCTGTACTTCGATTTCTACGAGGGCGGTCTGGCGTTTGAGGAGCGCGATGACGAGAGTCTGTTCCGCTTGCTGACCGAGGGCCTGTCTGCCCTGTCCGAGCTGGGTGAGGTCATGCTCAGCGACCGCCTGCGCCAGATCTCGGTGCACCCTGCGCCCAAACTCTCGGTGCGCGCCACCGTCAAGAGCAACTTGCTCGACGTCGAGTTGGGTGCGAGTGGGCTTTCGGCTGCGGACCTTGCCGTCTATCTCGATTCGTACAAGCGTCATCAAACGTTTGCGCGCCTTACGTCCGGCGACATCATTCGCCTGGACGAGGGCGCCCGAGCCGCGTTTGGCCTCGCCGAGGACCTGGGCGTCGATGCCGTCGACCTGCTCGACGGCGTGTCGCTTCCCGCGTCGAGCACCCTTTTTGTCGATAGCATGCTTGCGCGCACGCCCGCGCTCGAGGCCGATCGCGACGCTGCGTTCCGCCGTACCGTCGAGCGCCTGGACACGCTCGGCAAGATGGACTTTACGGTGCCGGCATCGCTCAAGGCAACGATGCGCGGCTACCAGGTCGACGGCTACCAGTGGCTCGGCTCGCTCGAACACCTGGGCCTTGGCGGCATCTTGGCCGACGACATGGGCCTGGGCAAAACGCTCCAGATGATTGCGCATATTCTGGCGCGCGTGGAGGCGGGGGACACCAAGCCCACGCTCGTGGTATGCCCGGCCTCGCTCGTGTACAACTGGACTGCCGAGCTGGAGCGCTTTGCCCCGTCGCTCGATGTGTGCGCCATTGTGGGCGCCAAGGCGCAGCGTCGCGTGCAGATTGCCGGCGTGGCCGAGCATAACGTGGTCGTGACGTCGTATGACCTTATGCGGCGCGATATCGACGAGTACGTCGAGCAGGACTTTGCCCGTGTGGTGCTCGATGAGGCCCAGTACATTAAAAACCCGCTCACCCAGGTGGCGCGCGCCGCAAAGCGCCTGCCTGCCGGCGTGCGCTTTGCCCTGACGGGTACGCCCATCGAAAACCGCCTATCCGAGTTCTGGAGTATCTTCGACTTTTTAATGCCGGGCCTGCTCGGCACGCGCGAGTCGTTTGCCAAGCGCTTCGAAAGCCCGGTCGAGCATGCCGAGGGCGACAGTGCCGCTCGCCTGCAAGCGCTCGTGTCGCCGTTTGTGTTGCGCCGTGTCAAGGAAGACGTGGTGGCCGACCTGCCCGAGAAGATCGAGGATACGGTCATGGCACGGCTCGGCGGCGAGCAGCGCAAGCTCTACCTGGCCAACCAGGACCGTATCGCCCAACAGGTGCAGCACCGCGAGTCATCCGAGTTTAAGAAGGATAAGCTCAAGGTGCTCGCCGAGCTCACCAAGCTGCGCCAGATCTGCTGCGACCCGCGTCTACACTACGAGGATTACAAGGCGGGGAGCGCCAAGCTCGATACGTGCATGGAGCTCGTGCACGGCGCACTCGACGGCGGGCATCGCGTCCTGTTGTTCAGCCAGTTTACGGGTATGCTCGATATCATCGGTAAGCGCTTGGCCAAGGAGGACATCGCCTTCCTTAAGCTCACGGGCGCTTCGTCTAAGGAGAGCCGCGCCAAGATGGTCGCGCAGTTCCAAGCGGGCGAGGTGCCGGTCTTTTTGATCTCGCTCAAGGCGGGCGGCGTGGGCCTTAACCTGACGGCGGCCGACGTGGTCATTCACTACGACCCGTGGTGGAACGTGGCGGCGCAGGACCAGGCGACTGACCGCGCGCATCGTATTGGCCAGCAACATACCGTGACCGTGTACAAGCTCATTGCCAAGGACACGATCGAGGAACGCATTATGCAGATGCAGGAGTCCAAGCGCGACCTGGTCAACAGCGTGCTCGGCGGCGACGGCATCTCGTCGGCGCTGTTCACGCGCGAGGATGTTCTGGCGCTGCTCGGCGGCGACGGTCGCTAGCCGCGCGCGGGGTGGGACTGCTGGAGTGGGCAGGACGGTCGACGCATTTTGGCCCGACCGCTTGCCTGATCCGTTATGTGTTCATTTGCAATGCCGTGGATGGTTTGTCTGCCTTTGGGCATAAGAAGCATCGAGAACATCGGCACATAAGCAAAGGAGAACATCATGGCGAAATTCTTTAAGGACCCCGACGGTAAGCTCATCGCTGCCCTTGGCGACGACGTTGCGACCCCTGCCGGTTGCACGGAGCTGACCGCAAACACTGAGGACGCGGCGCACGAGAAGCACGTGCCTGTTGTCGAGACCGAGCGCGACGGTCACGTGATTCGCGCACGCGTTGGCTCGGTCGAGCACCCCAGCCTGCCCGAGCACTACATTGAATGGATCGCCCTTGAGGCCGAGGGCCGCTTAGAGGTCCATTACCTTGAGCCCGGCATGAAACCCGCGACGTTTTTCGCGGGCGGCTCCAAGACCGGTACCGTCTATGCCTACTGCAACCTGCACGGGCTGTGGTCCGCGACATTCTAGGAGCGCACCCCCGCTCGGGGTATCATAGCTAGCATATGCACATGCAAGCGCCGACTGCATTATGCGGCCGGCGCTTTTACTACGATTTCGACGGTTTACGACGGAAAGGGCTGGGCCATGAAGCTCGCGCTTGCACAGATCGATATGCGCCTGGGTGATATTGAGGGCATTTGCGGCCGCATCGAGGACCAGGCTCGTCTGGCCCACGAGCGCGGGGCGCGCGTGCTGTGCGTTCCGGCTCCGCTCTTTATGGGCGCCATGCCCGGGGGCCTGGTGGGCACTGCCGACTTTGAGCACGACATGCTTGCCGGCTTGACTGGTGTCGCCGAGCGTATCCAGGAGCTTGACATGATCTGCATCGTGCCCGCGGCGGTTTCGTTTGAGGGCCAGCCGCTGCTCGACTACATGATGCTCAAGGACGGTCATGTGGTGCCGGCGCGTTCGAGCATTGCCCTGCAGCGTGGCGAGAACAACGACACGCGTTGGGCGCCGCCGGTGTTCGACGTGGACGGCGTGCGCATCGCCGTGATTTTTGACTTGGACCGCGAACTCGAGATGTTGCCGACCGGTGTTGACCTCATTGCGTATTTCCAATTCAACGCGTTTAACATGACCGACCGCGAGACTGCTGCCATTGCCGCCGTTCGCAGCGGCGCCTACCGCAAGATCGCATCCAAGCGCAGCGTGTGGTTTGCCTGCATGGCGCCGGTCGGTGCCTATGACGAGTCGGTGTATACCGGCGGTTCGTTTGTGCTCGACGACTGCGGTCGCGTGGTGGCCCAAGCGCCGTGTTTTGAGGAGAGCCTACTGGTTCAGGAGATCCAGCGCGGTGTGATGCTCGATGCCCTGGAAGATCACGAACTGCCCGAGTTCCGTTCCGAGGAGTGGCTGTGGCAGGCGCTGGTGCTCGCCGTGCGCGACAACGCCCGAGCCCACGGTGCGTCGCGTGCTGTGGTGGCACTCGAGGGTGACTTGCCGTCGTCCCTGCTGACGGCGCTGGCCGTCGACGCTTTGGGCCCGCGTAATGTGATTGGCCTGGTGCTAGGGCGCAACCGTATCTTTACGCCGGCGCAGGAAGAGGCCGAGGCTGCCCGCTGTGCCGCCGTCCGCGCCATCGCCGAGCGCCTGCACATTCGCACCGTCGAGCGCGATGCACCGGATGCGCCGCGTGTGCTCGATCGCGACGTGTCGGCGGGCGATGCCGAGCGTCTGCGCTCGCGCACGCTAGGCCTCATGCTGGAGGACACGGCGCTCGAGCTGGGTGCGATGGCGCTGAGCCCGCTTTCCAAGACCGAGTACGCGTTGGCGGCACCGGCGCTTTGCGGTGGCTACCAGGGCGATTACGCGCCCTTTGGCGATGTGTACCTGTCGACGCTCGAGTTTGTGGCGCGCGTACGCAACCGTACGTCTGCTGTGGTACCGCAGGAGCTCGTGACGCTCAACGCGGTGGAAGATTGTATGGAGCGCGTGCTGGCGCAGGCGCTCTCGACGCTCGACGGTCCGCTCGACATGCTCGACCGCGCGGCACAGCTGCTCGGCGGGCTTGAGCCGGGTGAGGTCGATGGCGCGCTCGAGGCGCACGTGGACCGCAATCGATCTTTCGACGACATCCCGATGGCCGCTGGCAAGCCTGAGGCCTGCTCGCTGCTGCTGATGCTCGTTCGACAGGGTGAGGCTGCCCGCCGCATGTTGCCGACGGCGCCGATCGTCTCGTCCCGTTCGTTTGCCGAGCGCTCCTGGCCGTACATGCTCGCGTGGTCCGACCTGGGGCTTAACGGCAAGGAGCGCATGTCGGTCGATTCGCTGGCGCGCGCCGAGGTGCGCCGTTTTGCTGACAAGGATACGAGCGAGCGCATGCGAAACGAGATGATGGGCGTGCTGGGCGAGCTACTGGGTATTTCGCCCGAGCAGATGGAGGAGCTGCGCTCTGAGGACGGTCAGCGTCGTTTGCACGAGGGGATGAAAAAGTTCGAGGGCGAGGTTCAGGACGCCATCGATAAGATGATGGGCGGTCAGGGCGGCTCGCAAGGTAGTCCCCAGGGTGGCCCGATGCCGCATCCGCCGGTGGATCCGAGGCAGTTCCCCTTTTTCTCGCAGAACTAACTATGGGATAGGATTCGCTCCCAGCCCCGATACTTCATCTAAGCATCTCGGCCCCGTTGTGTTATTCTAGAACAGACGTTCGTGAATGATGCGCGGGGCCTTGTCTTGTCCTGTGCTTGTGGCGAGGGGAGGTTGGCTTGGTTATCTTGGGCATTGACCCCGGTTTGGCTCATACGGGTTGGGGGATTATCGAGGAGCGGCGTGGCGAGGTCCGCTGTCGTGCCTACGGTTGTATCGAGACCAGTGCCGGAAGTCCGCTCGCGGTGCGCCTGTCGCATATCGCCCATGACCTTAAGGATGTCGTCGAGCGTTATCGACCCGACACGGCTGCTGTCGAGAGTATCTACTTTGGCGCCAACGTTCGTTCGGCCATCCCCACGGCGCATGCCCGCGGTGCTGCGCTTGTGGCGCTTTCGGAGTGCGCGCTCGAGATTGGCGAGTACACGCCCATGCAGATCAAACAGGCTGTGGTGGGCACCGGCGCCGCGGACAAGCGGCAGGTCGCCTACATGGTACGCACGCTAACACAGCTCGACCACGACCCGCATCCCGACCATGCCGCCGATGCCCTGGCCTGCGCCATCTGCCACGTAAACCTCAGCCGCACCCGCGCCCTCACCGGTGGCGAGTTCTATCAACAGAGAGGAACCGGATACTGATGATTTCCCAGCTCCACGGAACGCTTGTCGAGTCCACGATGGGCTCTGCTGTCGTCGATGTGTCGGGCGTTGGCTTTGAGCTCGGTATCTCGGGCAGTACTGCGACCACGTTGCCGACGCCCGGCGGCGAGGTCCGCCTCTACACGCGTATGCAGGTGCGCGAGGACGCCATGACACTTTTCGGTTTTTCCTCTAAGGATGAGCGCACGATGTTCGATCGGCTCGTGTCTGTCTCGGGCGTTGGCCCGCGCTTGGCGCTCGCCGTGCTTTCCACCTATACCGTGGGGCAGCTGTATTCGCTGGTGATGGCCGAGGACGACAAAGGCATGGCCAAGGTACCCGGCGTGGGCAAAAAGACAGCTCAGCGCCTGATCCTGGAACTCAAGAGTACCTTTGCCAAGGACAAGGGCTTTGTGCCGGTCGACGTGATTCCCGGACAGGTTTCGATGCCGGTTCCCGCCGCCGCTCCTTCGGCGATTGATGACGCCCGTGCGGCACTCCTTTCCATGGGCTTTAGCCCGCAGGAGACCGATGTTGCCCTGAGCGGGTATGATGGGCAGAATATGCGTGTCGAGGATCTGCTCGGCGCGGCGCTTAAGCGACTCGGAATGGATGCGTGATGTGGGAAGCCGATGACTCTCAGGACCTGTGGGCGACGTCCGGCAACTCGCCGGCGGCATCCATGGCGCACGGCGAGCGCATGGTGGGCTCGGAGCTGACGGCCGAGGACCTCGATGTCGACCGCACTTTGCGCCCCCAGCGCCTGGACGATTACTGTGGCCAGGAGCACATCAAGCAGAGCCTGCGCGTGTTGATCGAAGCGGCGCAGAGCCGTGGCGAAACGCTCGACCACGTGATTTTCTCGGGTCCTCCGGGCCTGGGCAAGACCACGCTGGCCACCGTTATCGCCAACGAGCTGGGCGCTCAGATCAAGACCACGAGTGGCCCTGCCATCGCGCGCACGGGCGACCTGGCGGCCATCCTTACCAACCTGCAGCCGGGTGACGTGCTGTTTATCGACGAGATCCACCGTCTTAACCGTTCGGTCGAGGAAGTCCTGTATCCCGCGATGGAGGACTTTGCGCTCGATATCGTGATTGGCAAGGGTCCGGCGGCGCGCTCGATTCGCCTGGATATTCCCAAGTTTACGCTGGTAGCGGCAACGACCCGCTCAGGCATGTTGACCGGCCCGTTGCGCGACCGCTTTGGCATTTCATATCGCCTGGATTACTACACGGTCGAGGAGCTCGCGCAGATTGTGACGCGCTCGGCGACTATCCTGGGCGTGACGATCGACCATCCCAGTGCACTCGAGATCGGCTCGCGTTCGCGCGGCACGCCACGTCTTGCCAACCGCCTGCTCAAGCGCGTGCGCGATTACGCACAGGTGCGCGGCAACGGCCCCATCGAGCTCGATATCTGTCGCCAGGCGCTTGAGTTCTTCGAGATCGATGAGCTCGGTCTGGACTGGATGGATATTCGCATTTTGGAGACGCTCGCTAAGACGTTCTCCGGTCGTGCTGTGGGACTTACGACCCTTGCCAGCGCGGTGGGCGAGGACCCGGGCACGCTCGAGGATGTCTATGAGCCCTATCTGCTGCAGTGTGGCTTGATAATTCGCACGCCTCAGGGTCGTCAGGCAACGCTTCGCACCTTTGAGCACCTGGGGATTGAATCTACCGTTTAGGGCGCTTTGTTTTGGCTAGTCTGTAGGCTATCGCTGAGCATTGGATAAACATATCGCCATTCATCGGTTACGGGTGTTTTACTATTGCGCGCCCGTGCTATGCTGAATTGGTCTTTTTCTCATTCGGTAACGAAAGGACCGCCCATGCCTACTGACATCGAAATCGCACGTTCCGTCACGCCGCTGCCCATTACCGAGGTGGCTAAGAACGCCGGCGTCGACGTAAAGCACCTGATTCCGTACGGCTTCGACAAGGCTAAGGTTGACTATTCACTGCTCAACGAGCCGACCGATCACCAGGCCAAGCTCGTCCTCGTGACCGCTATCAACCCAACGCCTGCGGGCGAGGGCAAGACCACCACGACCATCGGTCTGGCCGATGGCCTGCGTCGTCGCGGCGTCAAGAGTGCCGTGGCCCTGCGCGAGCCTTCGCTCGGCCCCGTCTTTGGCGTTAAGGGCGGTGCTGCCGGCGGCGGCTGGGCTCAGGTCATCCCCATGGAGGATATCAACCTGCACTTTACCGGTGACTTCCACGCTATCGGTGCTGCCAACAACCTGCTGGCCGCCATGCTTGATAACCACATCCAGCAGGGCAATCAGCTCGGTATTGACGTTAAGCGCATCACTTGGAAGCGCGTCGTCGATATGAACGACCGTCAGCTGCGCCACGTCATCGACGGCATTGGCGGTAAGGCCCAGGGCGTGCCGCGCGAGGACGGCTTCGATATCACCGTCGCCTCCGAGGTCATGGCAATCCTGTGCCTGTCTACGAGCATCAACGACCTCAAGGAACGCTTGGGTGAGATTGTCGTCGGCTACAGCTTTGCCGGCGAGCCCGTCCGTGCCCGCGACCTTAAGGCCCAGGGTGCCATGGCCGCGTTGCTTAAGGACGCGCTCAAGCCCAACCTGGTGCAAACGCTCGAGGGCACGCCCGCATTTGTCCACGGCGGTCCCTTCGCCAACATTGCCCACGGCTGCAACTCTATCATGGCCACGCGTATGGCGATGCGCTTTGGCGATGTCGCTATTACCGAGGCCGGCTTCGGTGCCGATCTGGGTGCCGAGAAGTTCCTCGACATTAAGTGCCGCATGACGGGCGTTCGCCCCAGCGCCGTCGTGGTCGTCGCGACCGCTCGTGCGCTGAAGTACAACGGCGGCGTCGCCAAGGCCGACCTCAATGAGGAGAATCTCGAGGCACTCAAGGCTGGCATGCCCAACCTGCTGCGTCACGTCGACAACATCCAGAACGTCTATGGTCTGCCCTGCGTGGTCGCCATCAACCGCTTCCCGACGGACACCGAGGCCGAGCTTGCGCTCATCGAGTCCGAGTGCCAGAAGCTCGGCGTCAACGTTAAGCTTTCTGAGGTCTGGGCTAAGGGCGGCGAGGGCGCGCTCGAGCTGGCCGATGAGGTCATGCGTCTGATTGAGCAGCCGAGTGAGTTTAAGTTTGCCTATGAGGACGGCGCCGATGTGGCCGACGCTCTCGAGGCCATTGCCACCAAGGTCTACCGCGCCGACGGCGTTGACTTTACGCCGGCCGCCAAGCGCCAGCTCGCCGACCTGCGCGAGAACGGCTTTGGCAACCTGCCGGTGTGCGTGGCCAAGACGCAGTACAGCTTTAGCGACAACGCCAAGGCCCTGGGCGCTCCCGAGAACTTCCGCATCACCGTGCGTGAGCTCAAGGTTTCTGCCGGCGCCCACTTTGTGGTCGCGCTGACCGGCAGCGTTCTGACCATGCCGGGCCTGCCCAAGGTCCCCGCGGCCGAGAATATCGACGTCGACAACGACGGCAACATCACCGGCCTGTTCTAAGCCTGCTGTCCATAGCTGCTAGCCCGCCCCGTCGCGCCTACCAAGGCCCGGCGGGGCTTTTTGATCCCTTGGGGACGGAAGGATTACGGATCACCGCACAGGGCCAACCCCTAAGTGATCCATAATCCTTCCGTCCCCAAGGGATCATTAGACCAGGTCGCGTACTTTGTTGAGGACGTCTTGCAGGCGCTGCGCACGGTGGCCGAGCAATTTGATCAGGCAGTCTCCGGTGGCAAGACGCGTGATACCGCCTGCGATGTCATCTTTGCCAGGAGCGTCGCTTGCAGGGGCTGCGGCGCTGCCGCCGATCTCGCCCGTTTGGGATTGCAGGTAGTCGCGGATGGTGGCAAAGCGCGCGCCATCGATATCGAGGTTCACGAGCACCAGATTAGCCAGATGCGAGTAGGCGCCAAAAAAGCCAAGTCCCTCCATGTCGGTCGAGGTGGGCCGGTAGATGGTGTTGTCGATAAAGACCGGGGTGCCCGAGCAGGTCACACGTACATGGCTGCGATAATCGCGGTACGCAAAGCGTTCACCGCGCGCCACGCGCCCGCAACTAAGAATCTCCTCGTATACCACATGCGAACTATCGTCGGTGAGCTCGATGACCGTGTCGGTCGAAAACGACGATGCCGCAAAGGGAATCTGCGGCAGGGGCCGATAGTCCAGGTAGGCATGCGCGCCAACATGGATGCGAGTCGCGCGCTCGGCATGCTCGCCGTCTTCCATACGGTGAATCTTCTCGAAGGCTTGTGTGGTCACGGAAAGCGCGGCGCCCGGCTCAACGTCAACTGTAAGCTCCTGACGGTCGCCTGCCATAATGCCTGCCGACACGCTCATGACCATGAGTTGTTTTGGTGCCGCGAGCTTGCTGCGCCCGTCGTCTTGCCCCGCAAGGCGCCCGTAGCCAGGTAGATCGCGCTCGCACACATCAAACGTATGCATCACCTTAAAGGGCATCGATGCATACAGCTCGGGCACGGCTGTCACGCCATCGCGGGCGGTTGCCTTCAGGCGCAGCTCGGAGATGCGACCAAATCGATTTTCGCCATCGTTGCGGTGCTCGTCGTGCATTTAGGCCTCCTCGACAAGGTCCTCGAGCAGTACGTCGTGTTTGATCCACGAGATGACTTCGTCCACGCCTTCGCCCTTCATAATGTTCGTGAACAGGAAGGGGCGCGCGCCGCGCATACGGTGGGAGTCGCGGTCCATGACCTCGAGCGATGCGCCTACGTAGGGCGCCAGATCGATTTTATTGATGACCAAAAGGTCACTCTTCATAATGCCGGGGCCGCCTTTGCGAGGGATCTTATCGCCCTCTGCCACATCGATAACAAACACTGTGGCATCGGCGAGCTCGGGGGAGAACGTGGCGGAAAGGTTATCGCCGCCACTCTCCACAAAGACGATCTGGATATCGGGGTGGCTCTCAACAAGCCCCTCGACGGCCTCGAGGTTCATGCTTGCGTCCTCGCGAATGGCGGTGTGAGGGCAGCCGCCGGTCTCCACGCCTACGATACGGTCGGCGGGCAGCACCGAGTTCTTGGTCAAAAACTGTGCGTCCTCGTGTGTGTAGATGTCGTTGGTGACGACGCCGATCGAGTACTCGGCCGCCATCTTGCGCACGAGGGCCTCAATCAATGCGGTTTTGCCAGACCCTACGGGACCGGCGATTCCGATGCGAACATGCGACATGTTGTTTCCTTTCCGATGGCGGATTAACAGGTGGGGCCGCTTCCGACGGGGGGTGGCAGGGGCATTTCTAACTCATATAGAGCCGCGAGTAGAGCGTCTCGTGCTCGATGCAGCGCGTGTCAAAACCGGGGCACGAAAGCCCAAGCATAGTTGCTTCGCAGGTCAGGGCGGTATCGCAGGCCGTCTCCATGGCACTGAACGAGCCGGTGATGATCTGCTGTCCCGCAGTCTGCGATAGCGGCACCGTCTTGACACAGTTGACGACTATGGCAGAGACCTGGGAATAGAGATAGCGATGCATGAGGGGTGCGAGATCTATGTCGGCAAGGGCGGCAAGCACTCCATAGGCCACGTTGACGGCATGATCGCGCTGCGAGACCGCATAGCCCGAAAAGAACGCGGCGGCCTCGGGATCTAAAACCTCGAGTTCGCTGACTGTGCGGATAAACCGCGCCGCCAACTTATTCATGGCGGTGCGGGGCTCGGTGGGCGTTTTGAGCGCCTGCAGCTCGAGTTCAAGTGCGACCAGTGCATCCATATCCGCATGCCGAGCGGACTCGTAGCCAAGGCGCATACCCAACAGCTCGGTATAGGTGAGTGGGTATGCGATCTGGTCCGCAACATAGGCGGCAGCGCTGTCGGCATCACGAACGATGCCAAGCTGGATAAAGGTCTCGAGTCCAAAAGAATGGGAGTACGCACCAATGGGAAAGACCGAGTCGCAAATCTGCTGAAGGAGAAGTTCGGATGCGGGACTCACGATGCGGTACCTTTCTTTTGGACAATCTTAAAGTCGCTGGCAAGTTCGACGGTCGCCTGCACGGCGCGCGTCGAGAAACGCCGATCCGCGGGAAGCGGGCAGACTGTCTTGGTAACGCGTACGCCGGGAATGTCGGCAAGCATACGGTCGAGGACGGGCATGGCGGGAGCAAGTAGACGGACCGTGTGCTCGTCGCTGTCGCCGCGAAAGAGCGGCGCATGCATGTTGCCCACTTCCCAGCAGGCGTGGGCCAAGGCAAGGGGTTCCATCCGGTCGCATTCGATGAGCAGCGCTTCTGCACGCCGCGGTCGCGCGACGACCACGATGGGAACCTCGCCTACATCCTCGACGCATCCCAGCACGTCGCCGTCTGTAAGGGGCTGGTCGAGCGCTGCATCTCCCAAGCGAATGCCAACATCGCGTCCCGCCTCGCTTACTTTGCGGATTACGCGCCGGCGACATTCATCCCAGTCGAGCAGAACCTCGTCGGTTGTGAACGCCCCGCCCAGACGCCGGCGAAGCGCCAGCTCAAAGGAGGGGTCGTTGAGGTTGCCCTCGATATGTGTACAGAGCATGCGCCCCTCCTTGTGCTAATCGTGGGCCGCGTGGAGCCGGGGGCTGTGCCCGGGTTCACGCGGCGGCAAAGTGGCTATTAGAACAGGTTGTAGAGCTGCGTGAGCGGCAGCTTGGTCGCCGGCTCGCAGCTGGCGAGCTCGCCGTCGACGGTGACCTTGTAGGTCTCGGGGTCGACCTCGATCGTGGGCATGGCGCCGTTGAGCTTCATGTCGGCCTTGCCCACGGTGCGGCAGCCGTGTACGGGCGCGACGTGTTTCTTAAGGCCGAGCTTCTTGGGTACCTCCAGGTCCAGGGCGGCCTGGCTCATAAACGTCAGGCAGCTCGTTGCGCGGGCGAGACCGTCAGCCGCGAACATGTGGCGGTAGGTGACCGGCTCGGTGGTGGGGATGGAGGCGTTGGCGTCACCCATCTTGGAGGCGACGATCATGCCGCCCTTGATGATGGTATCCGGGCGCGAGCCAAAGAAGGCCGGGTTCCACAACACCAAGTCGGCAAACTTACCCACCTCGACTGAGCCTACGTAATCGGCCACGCCGTGAGTGAGCGCCGGGTTAATCGTGTACTTGGCAACGTAGCGGCGGGCGCGGAAGTTGTCGTTGTCGTGGCCCTCGTCCTCGGGAAGCGGTCCGCGCTGGGCACGCATCTTGGAAGCCGTCTGCCAGGTGCGGGTGATGACCTCGCCCACACGGCCCATGGCCTGGCTGTCGGAGCTCATCATGCTAAAGACGCCCATGTCCTGCAAAACATCCTCGGCCGCAATCGTCTCGGGGCGAATGCGGCTGTCGGCAAAGGCAACGTCCTCGGGGATGCGCTTGTCCAGATGGTGGCACACCATGAGCATGTCCATATGCTCGTCGAGCGTATTGTGGGTGAAGGGCATGGTGGGGTTGGTGGAGCTGGGCAGCACGTTGGGCTCGCTCGCGATGCGGATGATGTCGGGCGCGTGACCGCCACCGGCGCCCTCGGTGTGGTAGGTGTGAATGGCACGGCCGCCAATCGCGGCGATGGTGTCCTCGACGCAGCCGGCTTCGTTGAGTGTGTCGGTGTGAAGGGCAACCTGTACGTCGTAGCCATCGGCCACGTTGAGTGCATGGTTAATAGCCGCCGGGGTGGCGCCCCAGTCCTCGTGGACCTTCAGGCCGATGGCGCCGGCCTCGATCTGCTCGGCCAGCGGACGCTCGTCCGAGCAGTTGCCCTTGCCGGTGAAGCCCAGGTTCATGGGGTATTCCTCGGCAGCCTTGAGCATCATCGAGATGTTCCAGGGGCCAGGGGTGGAGGTGACGGCGTTGGTGCCGTCGGCCGGGCCCGTGCCGCCGCCGATCATGGTGGTCACGCCCGAATACAGGGCGCAGTCGATCTGCTGCGGGCAGATGAAGTGGATGTGCGTGTCCAGGCCGCCTGCGGTAAGGATGAGCCCCTCGCCGGCCAGGGCTTCGGTGCCCGCGCCAACGGTCATGCCCGGGGTTACTCCGTCCATGATGTCGGGGTTGCCGGCATGGCCGATGCCGACGATGTAGCCGCCCTTAATGCCGATGTCGGCCTTGTAGATACCCGTGTAGTCGAGCACAAGCGCGTTGGTGATTACCAAGTCCAGGTCGCCGTCGGCGCTGGTGGTGGTGACGGACTGGCCCATGCCGTCGCGCAGCGTCTTGCCGCCGCCAAACTTGGCCTCCTCGCCATAGGTGGTCAAGTCGCGTTCGACCTCGATGATCAGGTCGGTATCGGCCAGACGAACCTTGTCTCCGACAGTGGGTCCGTACATGGCGGCGTATTTATTGCGGTCGATAGAAAATGCCATGGCTAGCGTGCCTCCTCGATATCGTTATCCCAGCCCTCGGGGAATCCCGTCGCCGGACCCTCGCGATAGTCGAGAAAGCCGCGACGACGGGCCTTCTCCATGCTCGCTGCGAGGTTGCGGGGAACCGCCTCGCCGCGCGTGAGGTCGTTGAGGCCAAAGACGCGCTTGGCGCCTCCCAGCTCAACGAGGTTTACGAGCTTTTCCTCGCCCGGCTCAAAACGGACGGAATTGCCGCTGGGAATGTCGAGTCGATAGCCAAAGGCCTCGGCACGATCGAAAGACAGCGCGCGGTTAACCTCAAAGAAGTGAAAATGGCTACCGACCTGCACGGGGCGGTCGCCCTTGTTGGTGACCCGGATCTGTTTGGTGGCGCGTCCGGTGTTGAGCGTGATCGGCTCGTCGCCGCAGATGACTTCTCCAACTTTCATGCGTGATGCTCCTTGCTATTACTGGATGGGGTCGTGGACGGTGACGAGCTTGGTGCCGTCGGGGAAAGTCGCCTCGACTTGAACCTCGGCCACCATATCGGCCACGCCGTCCATGACGTCGTCGCGGGTGAGGATTTGCTTGCCCAGGCTCATGAGCTCGGCGACGTCGTGACCGTCGCGGGCGAGCTCCAAAAGCTCAGAGCTAATGAGCGCGACGGACTCGGGGTAGTTGAGCTTGAGTCCGCGCGCGCGACGCTCCTTGGCAAGATTGCCCGCCATGTGGAGCATCAGTTTCTCCTGGTCTTTTTCGTTGAGTCTCACGATGCGGTTCCTTTCTTATTTGGGTCTGGTGTGGCTGAGGTTACGAGGGACTTGACTGGGGTCGATGATTGGCTGCACTTACAACCACAGCAGCGCGCCCAAGTAGGCGTAGGTAAAGCTCGTCGCCAGCGCGCTCATGGCGATATAGACGACGCTCGTGGTGATGGCCATGGATGCGACGTTGGCCACGGTGCCGTGGATGTCTTTGGGAAGCCAGCTGGCGACCAGCTCGGCAATGGGTGCGCCCAGGATGCCGCCGAGCACGCCGGCGACAAGGGCAACCGGGATATTGGCGCCCAATGCGAGCACGCAGGCGGGGCCGGTGCTGACGACGGGAACGTAGGTGGCGCACCAGCCGCCGTCAGCGAATTTGCTCGCGTAGAGCAGCACGCCCACGGCCGCCGAGGTAAACTGCGACAGCACGATGGCGGGAAGCGCCGCCCCGGCTCCGTTGACATTGTGGCCGGGGCACAGGATAGTGCCCAGGATGAGGCCGGCGAAGATAAAGAGGCTTGCGACCTCGTTACCGTAGAACGGGGCCTCGGAGAACTCGGCCAGAACGCGACGGACAAACCACAGGGGTGTCGTGACGTCCTCGACGGGGCTGAGCGTGCCGCGGTTCTGGGGAATATCCTGCTTGGTGATCCAGGGGAGCTCACGCAGCACGATAAAGATGACAAAGCCCGTGAGTGCCATAGCGGTGACGTTGGAGACGACGCCGGGCAATCCGAGCGGCGTGCCAATGGTTGCCGTCAGCCAGGTTGCGGTGGGAGAGCACAGCAGCGCCGCCAGCACGCTCGAGGTGAGCAGTGCCGGTACGCTGGGGCCGTAGAGCAGCATCGTTGCGGGCGGGGCAGCGACGATGGGGATGAAGGTGGCGACACAGGTCACATCACCCGCGGCGCCGAAGCCGTCGATAAAACGGAAGACAAAGATGGTGAGAGCCAAGCTCAGCACCTGCGATGCGAGGACCCAGGGAAACATGCGGTGCTCGCCATAGCAGACGGTAAAGCCTTGGAAGCGGCTGTTTTTGTGCGCGAGCAGGTAGGCGGCCGCGCCGCCGATGATGGTGCCGGCGCCGGCAAAGACGCTCGCGTAGAACTGCGGTTCTGTGAAGTCCATCAAAAACCATACGAGCTGCCTGGGGAGTGAAGCGGTGATGCCGGTGATGACGTTTGTGTAGTCAAGCTGGGGGATGAGCGTCGACTCTTGTGCGACGAGGACGCTCAGTAGGGCGTAGAGGCCAAAGCCGATCGCCATGCTGATGACAAAGCCTACAGGGGAGCCGAATGTGGGCGAAGGGACGTTTTGCTTGGAGTCGGTATGGGGCATAGGTATTCCTCTCGTTTCTCTAGAGAGGAATGCTAGTAAGATGCCCGCCCCATAGGGGGCGTCATTGGAGCGGTTTAACCGCCTCATAACAAAGTGCCACGTTTCTTGAAATAAATTGATCCGCATGCGACGGAGGAAAACGGATCATTTTGTGGCTGTTGGGTCAAGGATGGGGTCGTTCGTCCAAAACTATGCCGGTTTACTACGATGAATCGGTACACCTCGACCATTTCTTGATTTTTCGATAATGACCGATTCGTTTACCTGCGGTTTTGTTTTCTTGTAAAGTAGCGTGCTCAGGTCCGGGCGATTTATCGTAGTAAACCGGCATAGTTTTGGACGTGGCGGCAATGTCGCGCAACAAGAATGGAGATTTCTCTCGTACGGTGGAGTTAGAAGAACTGCGCGGGCGGATTGCGGCTGCGACGAGAGACGGGAGATGCGCAGTATTGCGCTAAGTGCGGAGCTCAGATACCCGATGGCTCCATGTTTTGCACGAGCTGCAGCGCTCGCGTGGGCGGAGTTGAGGACCAGGCGGAGCCTGTGACGTTTCCGGTAGGGGATGCGCCGGCGACCGCTCCTGCGGGACAGCACGCTCCTCAGGGTACCTCGGCTCATATGGCGGCGCAGTCTCGTTATGAGGAACCTATGACCGGGCCTGCCGAGGCCTCTCAGCCGTTTGTTCCGCCGCCGCCCAAGAAACCCAAGCACAGGGGCCGCATCGTCGCTGCCGTTATCGGTGGTGTGGCCGTTGTCGCCATTGTGACGGCAACTGTTGTCGTGACGCGTATCGGCGCGTCGTCCGAGGTCACTTCGGGTGGCAAGGGCTATGTTGTCTGCGCATGCGAGACCAAGATTCTGCCCAAGAACAGCCAGGGTAAAAAGATTAAGAGCTTTACCGTCGAGCTGGCGCCCGCGAACGGCAAGGGCAAGAGCTATACCATCAAGGTCGATGGCGAGGATGGCTTTGCCATAGAGGACTTTGGCGAGCTGCCCGACCAGAAGTACCAGATGACCATCACCTCGGGCAAGGGCAAAAAGAAGAGCACGACCACCATGAAGGTCGACTACGCCAAGGAGGGCTCGGACGCCCCCAAGAACGTCGAGCTCACGCAGTCCAAGAAGGAGGCCAAAGCCTCTGCCAACTCTAAGGACTCGATAAACAAAGCCATCGCCTCGGTCGCCACGACGCTGGAACAGCTGAAGTCGAAGGACGCTGACGACGCGCAGGCGAGCTACGAGGCCGTTTCCGCCACGCAGGATGTCGACTTTACGGCTGCAGTTGGCGAAGGCCCGCTGAATCCGTCCCCCGATGACACGTGCCAGATCACGGCTACGTGGACCTATCCTCAGGTGAAGGGCCAGGGCGTGGGTGTCGCCAAGTTTAACAAGGATATGGTCCAGCTCGTTGCGGATACGTTCGATGCGAGCAAGCAGGCCTCGATGGATGACGAGGACAGCCACGTGACCATGATGTACACCGCCGAAATCGTCTCGATTGACGGCGATATCGCCTGCGTGCGAACCTACGCCGATAGCTATCAACCTCCGTATCGATCGGAGCGAGTGACAAGGTCGGCGTACTACAACCTCAAGACGGGTGAGCAGGTTTCGCTCGAGGACTCGCTTGTGCAGCATGGGCTCTCGTTTGACACCCTCAAGAGTGAGACCAAGCAGGCAATTAAGACGGCAAAGCCGAATATTGACTCTGTGTCCGAAGGCAACATCGACGATGACGATAACTACACCGGGGATCATTTCTACTACGATGGCAAGGGCTATATCGTTGTCCTCGATACTGGCGAGTTTGACTGCATGGCATGGGATACGCACGACTTGGTTGCGCACGCCTTCGACTCGAGCTATTCCTGCGGTCAGGATGTAACGCCCGAGCGGGCTAGGGCCACGTACGTGCCCAACGAGTAGAGTAAAGTCGCAAGAAGTGAATTACAAAGTCCCCGGTGGCGCAAGACGCAGCGACGCCGGGGACTTTATGATGCAGATTGGCTCCGAAACAAGCCGTCTGGGCCAGCCGCGCCACGAAAAGCGCCCATCTACTACGTTTGTCCAGGTTGTACCGGCCATGGGGCGTTTTTTAACAATGCGGCAAGACGTTTACCTGCGGTTTTGTTAACTCAAATTTGGCTATGGTTAGCACCCTTGGGTTAAACGTAGTAGACGGGCACATTTCGTGCCATACGACCCAAGCGGGGAGGTATTAGCCGCGCTGGAGGCCGAAGAGTTTGGCGTTGCGCTCGGCGACCATCATGTTGATGTCGGCGATTTCCATCTCGCCGTCAATGTAGGGCTGGTAGGTGCCGTATGGGTCGCCAGCCCCCAGGCTGCAACTGCCGCAGTTATCGCAGCTGCCGTTGCCGCAGCCGGCGAGTGCCAGTTTAATGATCTCCTCGCGCTCGGCACGCGTCGTGTCCTTGATGAGCTTACTTTTTGCCATGACGTTCCTCGATTCGCTTGTTGCCGCCTGTCGCGCATGTCTTGTAAATACCGACGGCCTTTGCCCATCATAGGCTTTTGCGCGGGTAGAATGCATGGATAACTTGAGGCGCACGCGCGACGGAAAGGAATCGTTGCATGGATCAGGACAAGACAACCGTGATGGGCGGCTACGGTTCCGCGCAGGCTGGCGATAGCGCCGATGCGACCCGCGTTGTTCCCAACCCCGGTTATACCGACCCCGCGGCGACGCAGCCTTCTGCCGAGCCCACCCGGGTTATGGGCTATGGCGACACGGCGCAGGATTCTTACGCTGCATCTTCGCAAGGCCCCTATGGCAACGCAGCTCCGGACCCGTTTGATTACGCGCCGCAGGATTCTTATGCCGCCTCGACGCCGAATCTCTATGATGACCTGTCGCAGAATCCCATCCCGCAGCCTCAGCAGACGACGTATATGCCTCGCACGGCGCAGCCTCGCTACGAGTCGCGCGAGCCGTATCGCGAGTATCCCAAGTCCATCCCTCAGTATGGCGAGGACGAGGAGAAGAAGCCTTCACGTTCGTCGAGCGTGATCAAAAAAATCCTGATCGTGCTGGCGATCTTCTTTGCCCTGTCGGTTGTGTTTGCCATCGTGTCGGGTATGCTCAACAAGCGAGGGAGCTCGACGGCCGATACCACTGCCGAGCAAACCGAGTCCGCCTCGTCTAGCACCGTCGATCTGAGCGATATCCCGGGGCAGTACTGGTCCAATGCCAAGAAGCTTCTCAAGTCGCGCGGCGCCGATCTTTCGAATGCCGTGGTCCTGACTGATGATGGCTCAACGCCCGTCGTCGATGCCAACTGGGTCGTTACTTCTGCCTACTATAACGACAACGGCAACCTCGAAATTCAACTCACGCACAAGAACAGCTCGGGCAACTCGTCCGGCGGCCAAAGCGGTCCCGACAGCTCGAGCTCCAACACGCTGGAGGACCTGAGCAACAAGGCGCAGGAGCTTGGGGATAAGGCCCAAGAGCTGGGTGACACGGCTCAGAATCTCGGCGATACCGCACAGAATCTGGGCGATATGGCAACGAACGCCTGGAACGCCCTACAAAACGGCATTTCGGGCGCGCAGGGAAACTAGCGGCCGAGCGGCTAGAGCCTTAGCAGTGCAAACAAAAACGGGACGCAGGATCGCGTGACCGGGCGCATAGGCGCGTTGGTCGGCGGTCCTACGTCCCGTTTTGCTGTCGGTTACAGCTGCTCGGCTGGACGGTCGGGCGAGCTAAAGCCCGAGTCAAACGTAACGACGCACGAGGCATCGGGCCTGCGCTCGTGCACGATGCGCGTGACGAGCTCCAGCAGCTCCTCGTCGGATATGTCAAAGCCGTCGGGACGCACCAGGTCAAATGACACAAAGCCGTCGTGCTCGTGCAGGTCGTGGATGGAGAGCGCGGGGTCGATCTGCATGACGCCGCGCTTGACCCAGCCGCGCAGGTCGTCGCCGGTGGTGGCGATGGGGTCGCAGTGCAGCGTGATGCCAATGCCCATCTGCCGTTTGATATCGTGCTCGATGGTGTCCAGGATCTCGTGGTGCTCAAACGCATCGCCCTCGCCGGGCATCTCCACGTGGGCGCTGGCAAACTGACGACCGGGGCCGTAGTCGTGCACCATCAGGTCGTGCGTGCCTAGGACCTGCGGATACGACATGATCTTGTCGCGGATTGCCTGGACGAGCTTGGGGTCGGGCGCTTGCCCCAGCAACGGGCTGATGGCGTCGCGCACTAGGCCCATGCCGCTGATGCAGATGAAGATGCCCACACCCAGGCCAGCCCAGCCATCGAGGTCAAAGCCGGTCGTCTGCGAAATAAGCGCCGCCACTAAGACCGAGCCCGAGGTGATGACGTCGTTTTTGGAGTCCTGCGCCGTGGCGATGAGCGTCTCGGAATCGATGCGGTTACCCAGTGCGCGGTTGAACGCGGCCATCCAGAATTTGACGAGCATGGACAGAACAAGGGCGGCCATGGAGAGCGCCGAATACACGGTGGGCGAGGGCTTGATGATTTTGGTGACAGACTCGAGGATCAGATTGATGCCGACGGCGCAAACCAGGACGGCGACGAACAGGCCGGCTAGGTACTCGTAGCGGCCGTGGCCATAGGGGTGGCCTTCGTCTGCCGGGCGGCTGGCAAGGCGGAACCCGAGCAGGCTTACGATGTTGCTCGAGGCATCGGAGAGGTTGTTGAAAGCGTCGGCGATGAGGGAGACGGAACCGGCGAGCAGGCCCGCGATGCCCTTGGCTAGGCACAGGGTGATGTTGAGGCCAATGCAGATGAGGCTTGCGGCAAAGCCCGCGTTGATGCGGCAAGAGGTATCGACCGGCTCGCTTTCGCTGCCGGGAACAAGCGTATGTACCAGCCGATTTACAAATAGCATGGTGTGTCTCCTCGCATTCTTATTAAGGGGATAGTGTAGCTCGCACAGACGCAACGCGCGCCGGTGCTCAGAAAATGCAGCAATGGTCTGTCCGCGCTAACGAGTGGGGCTTCTTGTCCGACCGGGTGCTCCATTTTGGGCCATATGGGTATGGGCATGTGCTTACCTGCCCGACATACTTAATGTCGACAGCCCCTGCGCAAAGGAGGACGTATCCATGGACGAGATGTTTGCCATTAAATGCCAAAACTGCGGCGGCCCTATGTACTCACACCAGGCTAAACGCAGCTTTGAGTGCGCCTATTGCGGCACGGTCGTTCCGTGGCAGGCCGATGCGGGGGAGCCCAAGAGCGCCCTGGGCATTCACCATACGCCGCTGACGGTTGTCGATGGGCTGCTTAAGCTCACCCATGTGTCGCAGCTCGAGCGCCCGGAGGACCCGGACTGGTATTTCTTCAATTCGCACTGGCGCAACCAGACGGTTCTGGAGCATCTGCTGTGGGAGGACCGCGGCACGGCGCAGGAGTTCCAAGAGGCTGCGCACGTGAGCATTCCGTGCCCCTTCTGTGGCGCGTCCTTTGAGGGGTCATCGACCCAGCGCGTGTTTGAGTGCCCGTCCTGCGGCAATAAGATCGGCGTTGCCGACCTCCTCAAGCCCGGTACCTTTAGCAAGCGCCTGACCATGGGCGTTGGTGCGGAGTATGTACCTGAGCAGGGTATTCCCTGCGAAATCTCGCCGCAACAGGCGCGTGCCAACGCGATGCAGCTGGTGCGCCAGTACCCCGACGCCTTTGCCGGGCACGACGTGGAAGACGCGATTCAAAATGACATGATGCTCTTCTACTTCCCCATGGCGCTGGCGGATCTGCGCATGATGGCGTCCCTCCCGGGCAAAGGGCTGAGCAAGGAGACCCTGGTGTACTACGAGGTGCTCGACTGGGCATATCCCAGGGCCAACTACCTGGATGTTCGCCTTATGGGCATTTTGGAGCCGTGGGACTTTGGCAAGGTGGGGCCGTTTGACCCGGCCATGCAGGAAGGTGACTTCCGCGTCGTTTCCGTCGACGCGTCCACCAAGGACCAGGTGGTTATTGATAAGCTGGCGCTCGACGTTGCCGGCAACGATGCCGAGGCGGTGCTGGGGCTCAATAAAAAGAGCATCCGCGCCTGGGCGCGCAAGGCCCGCAAGCATAAGGACTGCCTGGTGATGGTGCCGGTCTACTTTGTCGATCGTCCCGCGTCGGACAGCCGCGATGGCGAGCAGGTGCGCATTGCCGTGAACGGCCAGACGGGTCGTGCGGCCGCGGTGGTGTTTAGCGACAAACGCGAGACGCATGTGGTGGCACCGCTCAATCCCAACGTGATGCTGTCGAGCGAAAGCACCGTGCACGCCACGCCCATCGAGGTCAAATACGTTAAATCGCCCTTCCTATACCAGATCGTACGCCGTGGAGGCGGCGAGCAACCGCGCCAGGTGGCATCCGCCGTCGAGAGTTCCTACCGAGAGGAGAAGCCCAAACGCCGCGGTCTGCTGAGTGCGCTATTTGGGAAGTAGGGGAGTAGCGCCGGGGTGTCGGGCTGCATCACAAGGTCATTAGATGAATTTAAAAGTGCTGGGAATGTGCTAACATTGCCGATAGCCTTAATCTTGTAGAAGCGGAGGCCGGATTATGGGTTTTGCGGATCAGCAGCTTCAGATTCAGGTACCGTATTCTCCTGACGACACGTTTAATGCCTTGAAGGCAGCTATGGAAAAGCTACCTAAAGTAAAAGTTGATAGCGCATCGCCCACAACAAGAACAGTTGCAGCCGAGATTGGTATGAGCCTTTGGTCCTGGGGTGAAAATATCAGTATTTCGGTTGTTCCAGTTGAAGGCGGATCTGGCATTACTGTCAACTCGTCATCTAAGGTCAGGGCAAACGTATTAAACGGGGCAAAAATGCAAAGAATATTGCCGAGATAGTCGATGCCCTATCGAAGGAGCTCGAGCAGTATCCGCAGGTCTCACAGACTATTGAGACGCTGGTGGATAGTGGTGATGTAGCTGCAAGGCTCGAGAGGCTTGCCGCGCTGCGTGATAGTGGAGTACTTACCGAGGAAGAGTTTGCTGCAGAAAAGGCGAAAATCCTTTCGTAATTAGACACGATGGTTGGAATTGCATTCTGGTATTGAACTTGTTTATACCAGGCTGAAAACATCGTGTGGAATAAAAGTGCGCAGTAGCCTCGCCTTATACAGCAATAGGGACCTCTTTTGGGCGCCCTGCCTTTGGTGCGTCGGCGAGTCGTGCCTCGATGGAAGCTTTGGACACCATTCGCTTGGTGCCATCCTTCCATGAATCCAACAGTTTAGCATTTATAAGTTGCGATACTCTTGCCGAGCTAACGCCAAGCATGCGCGCGGCATCCGCTGCGGTGACGGCGGGGATATCGTTGAGTTCGCGACTGACGGCCACGGCGATAATCTTGCCACCGTATTGTGGCTCATGTCCGAAGTCTTGCGCGGGAAGTTCAATGCCACCCATAAGGTTATCGTCGACCATACATGCGAGATAATCAGCGGCGCTTTCGACAGCGTCGTTTAGGCTGGAGCCAAGCGTTCCTCCTCCGCCCAGCGAGCCGCATGGTACGGCATCGACAACGCCATCTGAATCAAAGAACTCGAATTCCCATACGTAAACCAGGTAAGACCTCCTCTAATGGCGAATAATACGAGGCGTGCTCCTAGAATATTCCGGTCGCATCGATGCAGCTGAGCATGCCTATCTTAAAGCCTCGCGCGGACTCGAATTTCAATGTCGCCTAGCGCCTTCGTGCAGGATTCCCGAAGTGACTAAAATGTGACCATAGAGGCAGTTTTAGCGAACCCCATGGGAGTGACACGCATGGACAACAACACCTTGCTGTTTCAGGACAAGGGTTCGGGTAGGTTTAAAGACGTCAAGATCTACCCTAATCGCATTGAGGTACTCAAGAAGGGCACTTTCGGCGGCAAGCACACCGAGATTGTCTACCTTAAGGACATCACGGGGGTCAGCAGAATCAAGGGCCGCGACGTTTTTCTGCGCAACAGGCTGTTGACTGCCTGTGTCTTTAGCCTGAGCAGCCGCTCCCAGGCCCAGGAATTTGTGAACGTGCTGAACATGGTGATGTAGCCTATGGCGGCGTTCGGGCCAAGGTAAAAATCGGGGGCACAGAACGGTGCCCTGCGCCCCTCGTCGAGTCGATGTGTCCAAAAGGGTCGGCTCGCCTATTCGCTATCGTCCCCAGCGTTTTCGCGGTCATTGGCAAGCATTGCCGCGCCAGTGACCGTTGTCGCCACGGCGGCAGCGGCGAGCCCGGCGGCGATGCCAGAGCCGTCGCCCGTGCCGGCGAGCTTCTCGCCCGAGTCCTTGCTCTTGTTGCCCTTGCCGTTCTTGTCGGCGCTGTCCGTGGCGGCATCGTTGCCGTTGCCGCCGCCGGTACCGTTGCCGGTGTCGCCCGCGTTGCCCGAAGTCGTCACAGTAAAGCTTGCGGCTCCGTCGGTGGCAAGCGTGTAGTTTTGCGCCGCGTCGCCCAACAGACCTTTCACACGCACCCAATACGTCCCCGCGGCAAATGCCTCACCCTCGGCCATTGCTGTGCCCGGAGCGCCGTTCGCGTCGTGCGCAAACTCGAGCTGGTCCGTGCAGGCATCGGTTTCGAGCTTGCCTTCGAGTGATGCCGCAATCTTGGCGCGCACATCCTCGCCGACCTTGAGGCCTTCGAGTCCTTCAAAATGGGGCGTCAGCGCGCGTGGATCGATATCGATGGGCACAAAGCCCTGCAGCCCCGTAACGGTCTCGTTGCCCAGGGCGTCGACATCCACGTATTCAATGGCAAACGCATGGCCCGAAGCTGTCGCGTTGAGCGCGTTGCTGCTGTCGGCAAGGCGGAAATGACCCTCGCCAACGGTCTTGCCATCCTGGAATGAGGCATCGCTCAGCGAGTCGCCGTACGTCATGCGCATGCGGGTCGGGAGATAGTACGGGAGATAGTACGAAGCCGTCTGCTTGTGCTCCGTATCGTAATTGCGCTGGTAGATGCTCCGGGCCAGCGCCGCATCAACAAAGTCGGATGCGATGATGCCAATGTGCTTGAGGTAATCTGACTTTGTATCCTCGATGCCGCTGGGATTGATGTACGGGCTCTTATACAGATGCTCGTTGACTACTCGTGCCGAGGTAAAAGGATTGCCTCCGTGCGACAAGCCCGTGCAGCTGGTGTAGTTGATAGACCAGCAACGCTCCAGGACTTTCTCCTTGGCCCCGTTATCGTCCTCGACATCTACCTCGTTGCGCGTGCGCCCGGTCGTTTCCTTCAGCGCATTATCGACCCAGCTGAGCTTGTCGGTTCCCGTGAGTTTGTACTTGTCCTGGGCGTATACCTTGGTGCAATAGGGCTCTTTGTCGCCTGTTTCCCCCGCGGCTTCAAAGCCCTGCGCGTCTTGGACGAGGCACATGGAACTGCTGTCGGTGTGCGCTGCGATTTTGTTATCCCATTCGGTGAGGTCGAGTCCCCACGTGTGGCCGCTTACGCTGTCGCCGTCGAGTCCAAATCGACGTAGCAGGACGATCTTTCCGCGCACCTCGCCCAGTGTGGGAACGCGGCTCGACGTATAGAACAGTTTGGGGTTGTCGTCCAAAACCTTGGCGAAAGCCGTCGTAACACTTTCGTCGGTAGCCTCGTCGTTGCCGCGCGATGCGAGCATGATAAGCGCTTCTCTCGGGTTTTCGCTCAAAAACGTTTTAAAGTACCCGATGACATCGGAGAGATGCAGATAGTACCCGTCTTTTTTGAATAGGTAGAAATCCCCGTGGCAGATACCGGGGTCGTTGCCCTTTCCGAGTCGGATATCAAAATAGCGGATTCCCTCGAGCAACTGCGTGGGAATGTAATCCTGCTGGCATTTTACTTGCGAGGATTGGGGCTCAGTGTCGTTGTCCACGCTGCAGGTGCCCGAATCGTGCGTACCCGGGATGCTCAGCTCGTCGAGGAACTTGTTGTCGTCGACGTATTTCATCCAACATGGCCCATCGACGTAGCTGCTGTACGTGATCCAGTCGAGGCTGCTAACCGTGGCATCGTTCTTTTTCATGTCGTAACCGATAAGTTCGAGCTCCCACGGAATGCTCTTACTCTTATGGCAGATCTTATTGTTGTCCCGGTCTTTGCCGTTCGATTCTATTGCCAGGTACTTAATGTCTTTTTTCTCGGTTTCTTTCTCGACCGTGCGGTCTCGGATGATATAGGTTCCGTTTGATTGACGCTCGAACGCAAAAGCGCGGCTGGGCTTGTTGTCATACTCGCCGCCCCATACGTGGATGACCTTTCCATCTTTGTCCGAGTCGTCGTCGACCGACCAAATGCTGTAGCCCGTCTTTTATGCTCTTCGAAATTGAGCAAGGTGCGGATAGCATACCAGTTTGTATCGTCATTCTTGGTCGTTACGTTCTCAAGGATGAGCTTGCTGGACGTGCCGTCGTTAAACAGGTGGCAGACGTTGCCGCGAACGTTGCCGTCTTGGTTGACGCTCGCGGTGCGAAAATAGCCCGCGGGGCGAAGGCGAATGACGAAATTGTCGAGGCTGACTGACGCTGTGGCAGCGTCTTCTGCAAATGCCGCGCGCACGGGAAGGCCCAATCCCGCGGTTTCGGGCAGGCTTACAAATGGCGACAATGCTGCGAGTCCTAGGCCCAACATGAATGCTCGACGGCTGACGGCGTGGTGTTCGGTCATAACTCCTCCGTTCGCAGGGTGCGGTTATGCACTCATTTTGTTCTCTATACTGCCCGGATGTCTAAACGTGTTGGCTTAATTGTCTGCGCGGCGCCATAAATCGGCGGGCGGACGCGTTGGGGCGCTTGTCTATTTGTGCTGCTACCGCGCTGGGGGTGGTTTTGCTGCCCGGCACCCTCGCGTTCGCCGGCTATCGGCATAAGAAAAGGAGGGTCGGTTTACCGGCCCTCCCTGGGTGCGAAGCACTGGGGTATCGTCGCTTGTTTGCACTGTGCCCGTGTTTCCCGTTGCGCTCGCCAGTCGTTTAGCGCTTAATCTCGATATCGTCGAGCTTGACGTCCATGGCTTTGGTCTTGGCTTCGGCGATTTCGTCGGCAAACTCCAGAGACTTCATCATGGTCTCGACGGCGTCCTTGTGCTCCTCGACATTGTCGATGCGCACGTACACGCCGCCACCGTCAACGTCGGTGAAGTACTCGGTCGTCACGCCGCCCGAGTGCGTAAAGTAGGCGCTGCGCCAGGTCTTGCCGTTGTGCTTAACGGGATCGCTCTCGGTCCATCCGGAGTTGGCCTTCCACTTTGCCTCGTAGTCGAACAGTTCATCGGCGTTCTTGTCAGGATCGAAGACGGGGATGAAGCGGTCACTGGCGTGCTCGCTCTCGGTGAACTTAAACTGGGCCCTGTCGGCGGTATCGCCTGCGACGTCCGTGATTTCGACGCCCTCGGGCACCTCGACTTTAAACCAAATGTAGTCAGTCCTCATATCCACGGCTGGCTTTTCTGCTCCGCTGCCACCGCCACTTCCGGTAGCGCCGCCGCTGCCACCGCAGCCCACCAGGGCAACTGCGGCAAAGAGGCTTATGCAGAGAGTGAGAATCGCAAAGGCCTTCTTTTTCATGGTCGTGTCCTCCTCGATCTGTAACCGCCCATGGATTACCTGCCTTTACTGTACGCGCGAGCGGCTCGCTCGGGTGGGCCATGTGTCCCATTCTGAGGGCTGGAATTGCGCCGACAAGTGGCAATATGTCCGGGCGCAAGAGAGGGGAGGGCCGATGCTGTCGGCCCGCCCCGGGGTTGGGCGCCCGCGCTTTTTATGGAGCGCGCACGGACGCGCGTGGGCACTTGCTACTTGATCTCGATACTCGAAATCTCGACGTCGCGGGCCTCGGTAACCGCTTCGTTCATGTCATCGGGGAACTCGATGGAGTTCAGAAGCGCCTCGGCTTCTTTCTTGTGCTGGTCGAAGTTCGGGATGAGGATGTAGATGCTTCCCGGCTCGACGTCGGTAAAGAGCATGGTTGAGGTGCCGCTGTTGTCCTTGTACGTTCCGGTGAGCCATGTCCTGCCGTTGTACTCGACGGACCCGCCATCCTCCCACTGGAACGTATCGCCTTTCTTTTCTGCCTGGTCGGCATGGGACTCCTCAGCCGTCATCGCCTTTTTCCAGACGGGGATGAAGCGGTCGGAGGAACCGTTCTCGTCTTCGGGGAAGGTGAGCTGGATTCTATCTGCGTTCTTGCCAGCGGAGTCGCTAACGCCGACGCCTCCGGGCATCTCGACCTTAAACCAGATAAAGTCGGTCTTTTCGGCGACGGGGGCCTTTTCCTTGCCCTCGCTCTTGGCGGCGCTGCTGCCCCCGCTCGACGCGCTCCCGCCGCAGCCGACAAGGGCAAACGCGGAAAAGAGGGCGATGCACAGGGAAAGGATCGATAGGGTCTTTTTCTTCATGGTGGCGTCCTCCTTGTCTGTTAGTGACATCATGGCGCCGCATGTTGTTGGGGCGTTGTTTCCGTTTGCGGCGGATGTCTTTGTGCGTGGGTTGTATGAGTACGTTAATGCCTCCTTTCGTGGTTTGTGGTCGTTGCGCAGCCGTGCCCCAACGGGCTCCTTATTTATAGATATGCCCCAGTTTGTGACGTCCGGAAGTCCCGAAAGGTGGGCCATGTGTCCCATGTTTGCGTTGGCATGGCCTATCGTGTGCCATAGAAATCCGCGATGGCCAGGTGCGCTGACACTCGAGTACTTATGGGCTAGACTTAGCACCATTACGTGATCGATGCGGTCGGCCGGCGTCGGCCGCCCGACCGATATATATGACTTGAAGGTGCGTGTGCGTATGAGCCAAGAGATGATGGATAAAACCTGTCGCGGTTTTGCCGAGGCGCTGGCCGCGCGCGAGCCGGTTCCCGGTGGTGGCAGCGCGAGCGCTTTTGTGGGCGCGCTGGGCGCCTCGCTGTGCGGAATGGTTGCCCGCTACGGTGCGACCAATCCCGCGCTTGCTGATCGTGCGGATGACCTGACGCGTGCGTTTGCCCAGGCTGATGAGCTGGCCCAGGAGCTTGTCGAGTTGGTTGCCGAGGACGTTCGTGCCTATGGGCAGGTGTCCGCGGCGTACGGTATTCCGCGTGACGATCCGGCTCGAGCGACCGCGATTCAGGATGCGCTGCATGTGGCCGCTATGCCGCCGTATCGCATTATGGATGCCTGCGGACGTGCACTGGCGCTGCTCGAGGACATGGCCGACAAGGGTTCGCGTCAGCTGCTGTCCGATGTGGCGTGCGGCGCCGTGTTCTGCCGTTCCGCTATGCAGGGCGCGAGCTTGACACTCTTTGCGAACACCACGTCTATGAAGGATCGCACTCGTGCTGAGGAGCTCGAGACGGCGTGTGATGAGTTGCTCGACACGTGGTTGCCGCGCGCCGATGCGCTGGCGCGCCGCGCCGCCGACGCTGCAAGGAAGAGAGGATAGCCATGGCTGAACTGCTGAAGGGTGCTCCCGTTGCTCGCGCTTTGACCGAGGAGCTCGTTGTTCGCTGCGTTGCTTTGCGCGAACGCGGCGTTCTGCCGACGCTGGCCATTGTTCGTGTGGGCGAGCGCGAGGACGACCTGTCCTACGAGCGCGGTGCTCTCAAGCGCTGCGAGAAGGTTGGCATTGAGGCTCGCCGCGTTTTGCTTCCTGCCGATGTTTCGCAGGATGAACTGCTGGCGGCTATTAAGGACATCAATGCCAACCCCGCTGTTCATGGCTGCCTAGTGTTTCGCCCGCTGCCCGCTGGACTTGACGAGGATGCGGTTGCCGCGGCGCTCGATCCCGCCAAGGATGTTGACTCCATGACGTCGGCCTCGCTGCTTACCACGCTTTCGGGTCGTGGCGAGGGCTTTGCTCCCTGCACGGCTGAGGCCGTGTTGGCGTTGCTGGACCATTACAGTGTTGAGCTGGATGGGGCCAAGGTTGCGGTCGTCGGTCGGTCTCTGGTGATTGGTCGTCCCGTTGCCGCCATGCTTACGGCTCGCAATGCCACGGTGACGACGTGCCATACGCATACACGCGATCTTGCTGCCGAGTGCCGTTCTGCCGATATCGTTGTTGCGGCCGTTGGACGCGCGCGTACGATTGGCGTGGATGCGGTTCGAGAGGGCCAGACGATCATTGATGTGGGCATTAACTGGGATGAGGACGCTGGCAAGCTGGTGGGTGACGTCGATTTTGTTGCCGCGGAGCCGGTTGTTGGTGCCATCACCCCCGTGCCGGGCGGCGTGGGCGCCGTGACAACGGCGATTCTCGCCAAACACGTGATTGAGGCGGCGGAGCGCGCATCGAAATAGGCTTTTGACCACAAGGGCTGCCGAGGCCGTGGTTTCGCCCTTTTTGTGCCGAAGCGATACACTGTTGCCGTTTGATTTCTTCGCTCAAGGAGGATGCGCATGCCGTGCACAACGATTTTGGTTGGTAAGAACGCGAGCTACGACGGGTCGACCCTGGTCGCGCGTAACGAGGACTCGTCCAACGGGGTATTTGAGCCCAAGCGTATGCGCGTTGTGCATCCCGACGAGCAGCCGCGCGTCTACACGAGCGTCCTGAGTCACCTGACCGTTGAACTGCCCGATAACCCCATGCGCTACACGAGCGTCCCCGATGTTGTCCCGGGCCACGGCATCTGGGCCGAGGCCGGCTTCAACGAGCTCAATGTTGGCATGTCCGCAACCGAGACGCTCACCACCAACGAGCGCGTCCGCGGCGCCGACCCGCTCGTCGACTACGTGCCCGCCAAGGGCAACGAAGGCGAGGACGGATACGTCCCGGCACGGCCCGGTGGCCTGGGCGAGGAGGACATGGTGACCCTGGTGCTGCCGTATGCCAAGTCCGCCCGCGACGGCGTGCGCATCCTGGGCGACCTGCTCGAGCGCTATGGCACTTACGAGAACAACGGCATCGCCTTTAGCGACGTGGACGAGATCTGGTGGCTCGAGACCATCGGCGGTCACCACTGGATCGCCAAGCGCGTGCCTGACGATGCCTATGTGACCATGCCCAACCAGCCGGGTATCGACAGCTTTGACCTGGATGACGCTGAGGGCGCCCAGGCCGACCACATGTGCTCCGCCGACCTGCGCGCCTGGATGGCCGAGTGGCATCTGGACCTGACGCTGGGCGTTGAGGGCGACGGTCCGGCGACGGTCTTTAACCCGCGCGAGGCCTTTGGCTCGCACAGCGACAGCGACCACGTCTACAACACGCCGCGCGCGTGGTACATGCAGCGCTGCCTCAACCCCAGCGACGTGTGGGATGGTCCCGAGGCCGACTACACGCCCGAGAGCGACGATATCCCCTGGAGCCGCGTGCCCGAGCGCAAGGTGACCATCGAGGACATTAAGTACGTACTCTCGAGTCACTACCAGGGCACGGAGTACGACTGCTACGGCAGCAAGGGCACGCCCGCCACGCGTGGCGCCTATCGCCCCATCGGCATCAACCGCAACAGCCAGCTCGCCGTGCTGCAGCTGCGCCCCTATGCGCAGCCGGCGTATCGCGCCGTGCAGTGGATGGCCTTTGGCTCCAACTCGTTTAACGCGCTGGTCCCGCTGTACGCAAACGTCGAGACCATGCCCGAGTACTATGCCGACACGCAGGCTCGCGTGACGTCCGAAAACTTCTACTGGGCCAACCGCCTGATCGGCGCCCTGGCTGACGTCCGTTTCCATGAGTGCGGCCGCGCGGTCGAGGATTATCAGGAGAAGGTAGGTGGCATGGGCCACAAGCAGATCCATGACGTTGACGCTGCCGTAGCCGCTCTGCCCGAGGCCGAGGTGCCTGCCGAGCTTGCACGCGCCAACGAGGCCTTTGCCGAGCGTGTTCGTGTGGAGACCGATGCTCTACTGGGCAAGGTGCTCTACACCACGAGCTGCGCCATGAAGAACTCTTTCGCGATGAACGACAACGTGAGGTAGGGATTTCCCGTCGATCGAATAGCGCTAAAACGCTTTGTCGCTTTCACTCAATCTTGGGTACAAGAACGCCAATGCAGTTGTTTGTGATTGGAGACAACCATGGTTATGAAATTCGATCAGCTTGTTAACGGCGCCATTAACGTGGGCTTTGGCGCTGCCGCCGTTGCTGTCGAAGGCGGCAAGAAGGTCCTCGACGACCTTAACACCAAAGGCGAGCAGGTGCGCAAGGACACCGCCACCCCCGATATCGCCCGTAGCGTGTCCGACATGTTCGAGCAGGCCGGCGGCACCATCTCCGACCTGACCGAGCGCTTGGGCATGCAGGGCGAGACCGCGGCCCAGCGCGTGCTTGACGAGCTCATCCTTGCCCGGGTCCGCGTCATGACCGCCCCAGAGCGCACGGCCTTCCTGGCCCATGTGCGCGACATCGTCGATTCGGTCGAGGACAATGTGACCTCGGTGCCCGTCGAGTCCGTTGAACCCGACGATGCGAAGGATACCGAAGAGGCCGAGTAGCAGCGCAGATGGCAGATTCCACCACCGATTACAATAATCTAGATCCCTTGGGTGACGAGGCGGCGGTTGTCGATGAGGTCGACGCCGCCGTCTCGGGCGCTCGCAAGAAGCCGCGCGCTGTCGATATGGTGCCCGAGGAGCCCGAAGCGATGGCGCCGGACGAGGAATACCAGCTCACGCCGGCGGGTCGTCGCGAACGCATTGGGCAGATTGTTCGCCTGGTCAAAAAGTACCGCGTGTGGGATAACCTCACGCCGGTTCGTTTGCGCCGCCTGCTCGAGGAACTCGGCCCCATGTTCGTCAAGATGGGGCAGATTTTGGCCAACCGGTCCGAGATTCTGCCGCAACGCTTTTGCGATGAGCTGCGCCGTCTGCGCTCCGACGTGGAGCCGGTGCCGTACGAGGTCGTACTCAGTTGTCTGGAAGAAGAATACGGCCTGCGCCTGGGGGAGATGTTCGATGCGATCGACCCCAACCCGCTCGGTAGCGCATCGCTCGCGCAGGTGCACCGCGCACGTCTGGTGACGGGCGAGGACGTGGCCGTCAAGGTGCAGCGCCCCGGTGCGCAGCAGGTTATGGCACAGGACATCGATATCATCCGCTCAGTGGTGCGCATCGTTTCCAAGTTCGTCAACACCGATCAATTCGTTGACCTGCACGGCGTAGTCGAGGAGTTGTGGACCTCGTTTCGCGAGGAGACCAACTTTTTGGCCGAGGCCAAAAACCTCAACGACTTCTACGAGTTCCATAAGAGCGTTCATGGCGTGACGTGCCCTAAATCCTATCTGGACCTGTGCACCGAGCACGTGGTGGTCATGGACTACGTCGACGGCATTTCGATCGCCGATCCTGAACGCTTGGTGGCCGAGGGCTATGACTTGGAAAAGATCGGTGCCGCGATTGTCGAGGACTACTCGACGCAGGTGCTCGACGACGGCTTTTTCCATGCCGACCCGCATGCGGGAAACATCATCCTCAAAGACGGCATCGTTTACTTTATCGACTTGGGCATGGTCGGACGCATGTCGAGCCACGATCGTGGCATCGTTAAGGACATGATTTTCGCCGTGGCCGAGGGTGACGTGCCCAAGCTCAAGGATTCGCTCATGCGCTTCGCCGTGACGCGTGGCGACTCGGCTGAGCTCGATCATTCGGCCTTTTTGTCCGATTTGGACTTTATCGTGGCTGACTTTGCGGGCCTTGACCTGAAGGATCTGGATATCGGCGAGTTTTTGACCTCGCTGTTAAACCTCGCGCGTAAGAATGATGTTGAGCTGCCGAGCGTGGTGACGATGTTCGCGCGCGGCATGGTGACGCTTGAGGGTTTGCTGACCGAGTACATGCCCAACGTCAACATGATCCAGATTATCCAGACGCACATCAAAAACGAGAAGAGCACCTATGCGCGCGTGCGTGATATGGGACGCGATCTGGCCGCGAGCAGCTATCGCGCGGCAAAAGGCTCGCTCGAGGCGGCCGAGTATCTGGGCTTGGCTTCGCGTATGCTCACGCGCGGCCAGCTTAAGGTAAACACGCAGATTATGAGCAGCGATAAGGCGCTGCGACAGCTGGGCGGAATTATCGACCGCATGTCGATGGCTATCGTTATCGCCGGCCTGTTTATCGGTTCGTCGGTGGTGTACTATGCGCGCATCGAGCCGGTTGTGTTTGGTATCCCAGTCATTGGCTTTATGGGCTACGTGAGCGCGCTGGTGCTGGCGCTTATGCTGGGCCGCAATATCTGGCTCAACAGCCACGGCGGCAAGCACTAGAGGCTGCGACCGTCACCGCATTTTCCTATCGCAAACAATAGCTTTTACCTTGGGCTTCGCCTGCGTGCGAGGCCCTTTTGCGTGATACCATATTGACGGTAATAATCGATGGCCTAGATGGTGGTGCGGAGACGCACGAATGCGCGGTTTTCCTGCGCGTTTGGGAGAATCGGGGTGCAAGTCCCCGGCTGTACCAGTAACCGTAATTCCTCTTGGCTCGGGATGTTCGCGTCGCAGATCGGACGGCGCGCCCGAGTCGTTAAGGTTAAGTCGGATCGCCTCCCATCTTGCATGCGGCTGCGGCGTATGCCGCCGGTGTGCATAGGGCTCTGGAGGGAAGGGGGACCCCGATGGGGGAACTCGAGCGCAACATGCGCGATGACGTGGGGCAGCCTCAAGGCAATGCTCCAAGTACAGACAATGGGGGACAAATGGATATGTTTGAGGACGAGCGCGAGCGCGCCTCGATGCATCGCCGTGGCGCGATTGCACGCGGTGTAGCCAAGCGCGGTCTGGTGGCATTCCTGGCCTTCGCGATGGCCTTTGGCATCACGCCGGCTCAGCTGTGGGCCGAGGGCGCCGAGGGCATTGCCGAAGCTGTGGCTCAGACTGCGACGCCGGGCGAGGACGCAGCGCTTGCGGGCGGTACCGCTGAGCAGAGCGGCGCCGAGGTTTCGGATTCCGAGGGCGCGCCTGCAGCTAGTGCAGCCATAACAGAGGCAGCAACTGGCGACGAAGGCTCGGCGACGGAGGAGAGCCCTGCCACGAGCGAGCAGTCTTCGACGGCATCCGCTGGCCAAGCGGGATCTGCCGCCGCGGCTGCCGTTCAGACAGAGAACCCGACAGAAACCGGCGATGTCGCCAAGAAGCAGGTCGAGGTCTCGTTCTCGATTATCGGCACCGATGCTGACGGCAAGGCTCAGACCTGGGTGGCACCTACGCAGCTCAAGCTCGACGAGGGCGCGACGGCTGCGGATGCCTTCATTAAGCTGCAGGAGAAGACGGGCTTCAAGGCGAAGTACGAACCGAACACGGCATACGGTTTCTACCTCGAAAGCATCACATCCCCGAGCGATGGTCGCACGCTTGCCTACGATCCGACGACTTATGCCTTCTGGCAGCTGTTCGTCGACGGCGTGTCTTCCTCGGTTGGCGCGAGCAGCGTTAAGCTCACCCAGGGGCAGAAGATTAAGTTTGCCTATACGGCTGGTAGCTCGTCCCCTGTCGTTAAGGACCAGGTTGCCGCAAATGTGACCGTCATTGGTCGCGATGCCCAGGGCAAGACTCAGACTTGGGTCGATAATGCGCAGTATGTGGTGACGTCCGGTTCGAGCGCGCTTGATCTTACGAAGGTCGCACTCGAGGCGAACGACATTGACGCCGTTGCTGCGGGCTCCTTCATTCTGAGTCTTAAGTACAACGGTGTTGAGCTGGGTACGCCCCAAGATTATTCGACCTATTGGCAGCTGTTCATCAACGGCAAGTCGAGTGACTATACGGCGGACAATGTCACCATCCATGCCGGCGATACCGTCACGTGGTTCTACGGTGGCTGGGGCGACCAGTTGCCGTCCGATTCTGTCCATGCTTCTGTTCAGGTTCTCGGTAAGGACAAGGACGGCAAGCAGCAGGTTTGGGCTTCGACGGGTCAGACGAGTCTCAAGGCAGGCTCCACTGCCAAGGATCTCCTTGAGCAGGTCGGCCTTACTCTCGATGCTGGCGAATCGTCTTGGGGCTGGTTCCTCAACGGCATTTATTCGCCCTTCGATGGTAAGTCCTATTGTGGCTATGATGCTGCGACCAATAGCTATTGGCGCTTCTATGTAAATGGCAAGTTCGCCGACGTTGGCGCCGGTGCCTACAAGCTCCAGGAGGGTGACGCCGTCACCTTTATGTATGGTGCTGACGCCGATGCCCTCCCCGGTCAGGTGCTTGGATCCGCCGATGTTATCGGTCCCGATGTCAACGGGAACAATACGCGTTGGGGCACGGCAAGCAATGTTTCTCTGCCCGAAGGCTCCACGGCCCAGAACCTTATTGAGGCAGTTCTGAAGGCCAAGGGCGTTGCGTACAACGGCTCCCAGAGTGATGGGTACTGGTTCCTGAATTCCATTACTTCGCCGTTCGATCACAAGCCGTATGGTTGGGATGCTGCGACCAATAAATACTGGCATCTGTATATCAACGGAGAGCCCTCCTTACTCTGCGCCAATCAGATTACGCTCAAGAGCGGCGATAAGGTCACGCTTGCCTATACCACCGATAATTCGCCCATGCCCGATCCCGACAAGATTGTCGTGGATCCGAGCGCGACGACTCCTGATTGGGATGCCGAGTGGGCCGGCTACGGCAACAGTGGCAACGGTTCGACCGTAACGGATGCCAAGACGCCTGCGCAGGCCGCCGGTCTTAAGTGGGCCTTCGATTGGAAGGCCGAGTCTGGTCAGCAGTATGCCAACTGCAGCGAGCCTGTCATTGCTAACGGCTTTGTGTACATCGCGACCGAGAACGAGCTCATTAAGATCGATTCGTCCACGGGCAAAAAGGTTGCCTCTGCGCCGCTTGCCTCCAAGGTGAGCTATACCTCTCGTCCGATCTATACCAATGGCCTTATCATCGTTCCGCTCAACGGCGGTGCGGTCCAGGCGATTACTGCAGACAAGCTGATCTGCAAGTGGCTGACGCCTGGTTTGACGGACTTGACGCAGAGCTCCTGCACCGTCGTTTCGGACGGCGAGTACGTCTATGTAGGCTCGGTCGATATTTCGTATGACGAGAATTACAACGCGACCTACGGCAACGGTTCCTTTGCGCGCATTAAGATTGCCACGGGCGAAGTTTCTTGGCAGAACATCGACCCTGCCGAGGGCTATTACTGGACTGGTGCGGCTTTGACGGATAAGTATGCCATCGTTCCTACGAGCGCGGGTACGCTTAAGTGCATTGATAAGACGACGGGCGATGTCGTTTCGACCATGAAGCTCGGCGCTGTCGCAAATGCCGATTGCATTGCCGATCCGTCCAATGGTTCGACCTTCTATCAGATGACGCACGACGGAAAGCTCCATGTGATTTCGCTTTCGGCGAAGGGCGTGCTGAGCGAGCAGAAGACGGTTGATCTGGGCCTTACGAATAATCTGAGCGCCCCTGCGGTGTCTGGTGACAATCTGATTGTCGGCGGACAGACGGCTACTGGCTCTGCTCTGGTTCTCTATAACCTGAAGACGGGTAAGACCACGATGGTCGCTGCTGCCGACGGCAAGGCGCTGCCGGCTGGCCTCAACGGTATTGCTGCTACTCCGCTGGTGAGTGTTCAGGGCGGCAAGACCTATGTGTACTTCACCGTTAACAGCGCGGATAGCAAGGATTACGTCAACTACTCTGCTGGTGGCGGCGTGTATCGCTATACGCTCGGCGATGCAGAGGCGACGCAGATTTATGATGCGGCTGGCCATTACCAGTACTGTGACTCTCCGGTCATTGCCGATGCATCTGGCAACCTGTACTATATCAACGACTCGGGCACGCTGTTCAAGCTGGGGGCCGTTGAGTCTTGGACGGTTGCCTTTAATTCCAATGGCGGGTCTGCTTGCGACACTAAGTTTGTTGCTACGGCCGATGGCAAGCTGGTCAAGCCGGCCGATCCGACGCGCGATGGCTACACTTTCGGCGGTTGGTATACCGATGAGGCTTGCACGCAGGCGTATGACTTCAGTACGCCGGTAACGGCCGATCTGACGCTGTATGCCAAGTGGACCAAGAATGCCGTTAACCCTGGCGGTAATGGCGGCGCTGGTTCGAATGGCGGCGGTTCTGGTACCGGTGCTGGTTCCGGCACTGGCGCTGGCGCGGGTTCTGGCTCCGGCTCGAAGGGCGGCGCTATTGCCCCGGGCCAGAAGCCGGTGACCAAGACGACGGTGTCGACCAAGACCGAGACCAAGGACAGCAAGTCCAACAAGAAGGACTCCGATAAGTCCGATAAGAAGGACGAGAAGAAGTCTGACAAGAAGGACAGCAAGTCCGACAAGAAGTCCGATTCCAAGTCCGATACGGGTGCTGCTTCCACGACCACTGCTAAGAAGTCTTCTAGTGCTTCCGAGCAGGAGACTGGCACCAACCCGCTCGCCGTTGTTGGCGTTGCCGCCGGCGTCATCGGTCTCGCCATCGTCGGCGTGTTCGTGTTCACCAAACGTCGGTAGGTGATGGCTGTGTCCAATACATCCAAGGACGCTGACCCCCAGCAACCAGATTCCTCGTTCATTCAGTTCGACGATGCAAAGCAACAGGGCGCCGCTTCGGCGGCGTCCGCCCCTCGACGGAAGGCGCTTGCTGGCGTCCTGACCGCCGCGTGCGTTGCGCTGATTGTCATATCGCTGGGCTTCGTCCATCCTTCCGAGAGCGGCGCCTGGTCCATTGACTGGATCGTTCAGACCGTGACGGGAGAGAGCGTCGTCACCAAGGACGCAAAGGCGTCTGACTCGACTACGACTTCGGGCGAGGCCAGTTCCGAGGACTCCAAGTCATCGAATGATGCAAAAGACGAGCCCAAGGGTTCGAACGACGCCAAGGACGATTCCGAGTCTTCAAACAAGGAATCGAACAAAAACTCGGATAGCAAGAAGTCCGAGGACCGGGGCGGCAAGAAGTCTGGCGATAAATCCGCTGCCAAAAATACGGGAGCCGGTGATACTTCCAATGCGTCTGGCGGTGCTTCTTCGGGCGGTGGCCAGTCGTCTGATGGAGCCTCATCCTCTAATGGTGGAAACGCCTCCTCGGGCAGCCAAAGCGGCTCACAGGAGTCCAACTACGTTACGGTGACGGTTTCGGTCACATCGAGCGCTGTGGGCAATCCCGTGTCCTCTGGCGGCACCTTTACCTTTAACGAAGGCACTACCGTTTACGATGCCCTGTGTGCGCTGGGCCTTTCCGTCAACGCGCATGGCTCGTCGTACGGCACGTACGTTTCCGCGATTGGCGGTTTGGCCGAGAAGGAGCACGGCGGCACGAGCGGCTGGATGTACTCCGTCAACGGCACATCGCCCATGACGGCGTGCAGCAACTACGTTCTCTCCAATGGCGACAACGTGGTCTGGTATTACGTAACAGGCTAGAGGCCTCGACATAGCGCGCCAGACGGGCGGTTCGGACAAACATCCGGGCCGCCCGTTTTTCATGCGAAGGGGACTGGGCCGCCGGGTCTCTCGGCAAACAAAAAACCGGTTGGAATGGGAATTCCAACCGGTTATACATTCAGGCAAATAGTGAATCGACTACGACCGTGCGCCCTCTAGGAAGAAGCGACGGCTAAAGTAGTTGTACCAGGTGACGAGGAACGTTGCGATGGCCTTCATGGCCTGGTAGCCGATGCTCAAAAACGTGACGCCCACAAACATGTACAGGTCGTTGAGGCCCAAACCAATCACCGACAGGATGGTGAAGATCGTGAACTCGCGCTTGCGGCTCATGCCCTCGCGATGGTCGAACACGTACTTCATGCTGAGCCAGTAGTTGACCACGACGGACGTGGTAAACGAGACCGTGGTGCTCATCAAAAAGTCGAGATGGAACAGCTCGACGAGCGCAATGAGCATGCCCCAGTCGATGCCAAAGGAGATAAGACCCACGACAGCGAACTTGAGGAACTGCTTGGTATGAGGTTGTGCCAGTGCCTTGCGCACGTAATCACATCCAATGCGTTGATGAATCGAGCAGAAGATACTTTAGAGCTTTTGCAAGGGAAACGTAAGGTCTTTGCCAAGAACTATACGAACTCGCCAAATTTTCAAGAGCTAATCCGCAAACGTTGAAAATTTGCCCGTAAACGAGCAAAGTCCACGAACAGCACAGCGCTCGACGCGCGTCATCCGTGGGCATCGTAAGTCTGTAAGGTTGCGAGTTACTTGGTCTCGTCGCCTTCCAGGAAAATCTTACGCGTCACAAAGTTGTAGACCATGACAAGCGCGGTGGCGCAGATCTTGGCGATATTGGCCTCGAGTCCCAGGCCGGCGTTGAGTGCCAACACGATACCGTCGTTGAGTGCCAGGCCGATCACGGACAGCACGACAAAGATAATGAACTCGCGGCGGCGGCTCATGCCCTCCTTGTGCGCAAACACGTACTTCATGCTGGCGAGGTAGTTAAAGATGAGTGAGATGATAAAGCCGCTGGTGTTGGCGATTAGGATGTTGAGGCCCAGACCGTAGTGGAGCAGATTCATAATGCCAAAGTCGATGACCGTGGCGACGATGCCGACGACGCCAAACTTCATGATCTGCGCAAGGAGCTTTTGCATGGTACCTGCCTTATGGTGGCGCCGGGGCGCCGTGGGGATGACAAACTCAGCAAGTTTAGCCAATCTCCACGGGTGGTGCTAGGCGCGCTCCTCGATAGCACCGTTTCTATATGCATCGAGCAGCTGGCGCAGGTCTTGGATCTGGCCGCGGATCTTGGTGCCGGTATCGGTGTCGCTCACCATGCGGCGACGGTCGGCCTCGTCAAAGCGGTTGGTCTCGCTTTCGATATCGACGTTGCGGGTGAGCGCCTCGGCAACGGTGGTAAAGGCCTGATGTGACTTGAGGCGGCAGCCGCGCGAGCTCGAGATGAGCGTATAGCCGGCGATACCCGTCTTGGGATGGTAAGCGCGGCAGAAGCCGCCATCGATGACCAGCAGCTTGCCCTCGGCGCGGATGGGCTGCTCGCCCTTGGTGGTTTTAACGGGCGTGTGGCCGTTGATGATGTGGCCGGTCGGCGAGCATGCCATGGGCGCGACGCCAAACTCGCGCATGATGTCATCACAGACCGAGGGCGACTTGGTAAGCGTAAAGTACGGATCCATTGGCTCGACCCAGGTGCTCTTATCGGCGATATAGGCGCGCTCAAAGGTACGCACCAGGCGTCCGCTGGCGGGTGAGTTAAAGCCAATCCACAGGTACCACATCCAGTCGAGGGCATCACGGTCGCCCACGCGCCAGGCGCGGCGGGCGATGTGGTCGCAAAAATCGAGATAATCGCGGCCGGCGTGCCAGGTGCCCAGGCAGTTCATGCTGCTAAAGGTGCCGTCTTCGTTGAGCGGAACGCAGCCGTGGAAGAGCAGGTTGCCGTTGGCGACCTTGTACATCGAGCCGTGGGAATAGAGGAAATCGATATGGCGATGCAGGTGATCGGCGGTGACAAACTCGGACACGAGCTTGTCGATGATGTGCTGCTCCTGGGGCGTGAGCGTATAGGGGTCCGCCGGGTCGACGGTGGGGAAGTCGTTGGTCGTGAGCGGCCATACGCTGCCGTCGGCAAGCGTGACTGTGCCGTTGTCGTGTTCGATCTTGTCGAGTAACAGGCGGTCGGTCATATCGAACTCGGGGTGGCGCTGGATAATCTGGCCCTCGAGCTTAAAGAGCAGGACGTTAATGGCTTTGATCAGCGGGCTGATCGGCTCGCCGGCGGTATAGGTAGCGTCGGCAAAGGCGACAAGCTCACGCAGCGAGATGCCGTAGTCGTTCTCGAGAATCTCATAGTTGTCGTAGCGCAGGTTGTTGCGCAGTACCGTGGCGATGCAGGCGGGCTCGCCGGCAGCGGCACCCATCCACAGCAGATCGTGGTTGCCCCACTGAATATCGAGCGAATGATAGGTGAGCAGGCGGTCCATAATCTTGGCCGCGCCGCCACCGCGGTCGAAGATGTCGCCCACCAAGTGCAGGTGGTCGACGGCGAGGCGCTTGATGAGCGAGGCGAGCGACTCGATAAAGTCGTCGGCGCTGGCGGTCTCTAAGATGGATTCGATAATGCGCTCGTGATAACGCACACGGTAGTTGTTTTCATCCGGATGCGTGTGCAGCAACTCGTCGATGATGTAGGCGTAATCGCGCGGGATGGCCTTACGCACCTTGGAGCGGGTATAGCGGCTCGAAAGCGAGCGGGCAACCACAATGAGTTGGTCGAGCATGGTCTTGTACCAGGTGGGCGAGTCCTCGCGCCGGCTGCGGACAAGATCGATCTTCTCGCGCGGATAGTAGATGAGCGTGCATAGCTCGCCCTTTTCGTCAAAGGAGAGCGTGTCGCCAAAGATCTCGTCGACATGCTCGCGCACGACGCCCGAGCAGTTGTTGAGGATGTGCATAAAGGCTTCGTACTCGCCATGCACATCGCTCATAAAATGCTCGGTGCCCTTGGGCAGGTTGAGGATGGCCGAGAGGTTGATGATCTCGGTGAATGCGGATTGCTCGGTGGGGAACTGTCTCGACAGCAGGCGCAGATACTTGAAGTCTTGCGGATTGCGATCGAATGCGACCATGAGGCACCTTCCGATGTGGTTGGTAAAACTGATAAAACAGCGTCAAACGTTTATCAGTATGCGCCGCTTTTGTTTCGATTGGAGATGGGAGGTCAAGTTGTTGGCCGAACGGTTTGGTAAATCGATTTAGTCGAGGTAGATATGGCGGTTGAATGGAGACGCAGAGTCGTTTTTGCAGGTGCATACCTCCGGGGTCGATAGAGATGATAACGGTAAAGATGCTCACTACCTTTGGTTCAATTTGGTAAATAGTGGACATTTGTACCGTATTCACGCTTACTGTGCGATAATTTGCGCAACAATGAGTAAGGAGCCTCATATGAGTGATTTTGTCCTGACCTGTGAATCCGCCGCCGATCGAACCCGTGAGTTCTTTGAATCGCGCAATATCCCTGTCGTGTGTTTTCATTACGAGATCGACGATGTTGTCTATACGGACGATCTATATCAGTCGATTACGCCGGACGAGTTTTTTGCCAAGATCGCCGCGGGTGTCATGCCAAAAACGTCGCAGCTGAGCGCGGGTGAGTACGAGGAGTTTTGGGAGCCGTTTGTTGCCGAGGGTAAAGACGTGCTGCACCTGACGTTGTCGTCGGGTATTTCGGGCACGTATGGATCGGCCTGCGTTGCGGCGCAGATGCTCGCGGATCGCTATCCCCAGGGCGGCAAGGTGCGCGTCATCGATTCGCTGGGGGCGTCTTCGGGCTTTGGTCTGTTGCTGGAATATGCCGCCGACGTGCGCGATGGTGGGGCTTCACTCGACGAGACGGCCGCTTGGATTGAGGAGCATAAACTCAACCTGCACCACTGGTTCTTCTCGACCGATCTGTCGAGCTACCTGCGCGGCGGTCGCATTTCGGCCGCGAGCGCGATCATCGGCACGGCGCTCAAGATTTGCCCGCTTATGACGGTCGATTGCGAAGGTAAGCTGTCGCCACGTGAGAAAATTCGCACTAAGAAGCGAGCGATTCCCGAGATGGCTAAGACTATGATGGCACACGTGCAGGACGGTGCGGATTATTCGGGTAAGTGCATCATGTCGCACTCGGCGTGCCGCGAGGATGCCGAGGCAGTTGCGGCGCTGATTGAGGAACAGGTTCCGCAGCTTAAAGGCAAGATTGAGATCAATAACATCGGTACCTTGATTGGCTCGCATACCGGACCTGGTACGGTGGCGCTCTTCTTTATGGGCGACAAGCGCGTGGATTAATTTGCCCCATCACATCGCTGCATGATTGCTCAAACGAAAACGGCCCGCCTCACGTTTGTGGGGCGGGCCAAGATGTTTTGCTAGCGTTTCTTTCCGCGGAAGAAGAAGCCGTGCAGTGACGGCTTGAGGCCGCGATTGGCGCGACGCTCCTCGAAGCGCTCGTGGATCGAGGCGACGCGCTCGATAACCTCGTCGGGAATCGGCACGTCGGGATTCATGTTCTCGACCTGGCTGACCTCGGCGGCGGCGACCTGGTCGATAATGGGTACATCGTCGCGCGAGATAACGGGCGTGGCGTCTTCCTTCATCTTGCGATAACGCTGCATCATGTCGGTCTGTAGCTGCTGTGCCGAAGGCGGCGTCCAGATGATGGCGTTGGCGCCGGCGGCGATGGTCTCGCGGATGCTCTCGGGCGTCTTGCCGCCCGGCGCGATGAGCGGCAGGTTGGGATAGTGCTCGCGCAGTTCACGCAGGACCTGCGGCGTGTTTTTGCCAGCGGCGATGTTGAGGATCTTGGCTCCGGCGCGCACTTTGGCATGCGCATCATCGTCGCAACGTACGACCGTGGCGATGACGGGGATGTCGGCGATGTTAGTGATGTGCTCGACCATCTCGGCGGTGGCGGGGGAGTTGACCATACAGCCCGCCGCGCCCTGCATCTCGGAGACGGCTGCCATCTGAACGGAGCGCTTGCCGGTGGTGGTGCCACCGCCCACGCCTACGAAGACCGGGCACTCGGCAACGGTCAGCAGCGCCTGCGTAATGGCCGGCTGCGGCGTGAAGGGGTAAACGGCAAAGACGGCATCGGCGTTGGAGTTGCGGATGACCGCGACGTCGGTGGTGTAGATGAGCGATTTGATACGACGGCCGAAGAGCGTGAAGCCGCTGGCCTCCTCAATCTCGTCAGGCATGCGGAGGGCCGCCTTGCGCAGGCGCCCGTCGATGGGCAGCGGCTCCATGGGAAGCAGTCCGTTGGGGGTCACGGCTACCTGGGGTTCGGTGAACTCGTCTGCGAGCTCGACCTCGGAGAAATCGACCGAGGCGACAATGTCCCCGTGAACCTCGGCGGGCACATCGATGGGGGCTTGGTCGTTTGCCGCGGCAGGCGTGTCGAAAGAGCTGGTGCCGACGAAGGCGTCGACGCGCTCATTTAGATCGTTGAGGGTATTCATGGAAGCTCGATTCTATGTGATGACGGCCGGCGCGATGCAGCCGGAATTGCGAATGCTAAATCGTTTGACGAGTTGATTTTTCCCCGCCGCGCCATCCGTTAGACCGAAGGGCAGGTGAACGTGAAGGAGCTGTGGTGGCGGGGATCGAGGTGCTATCTTGAAAGTCCCGTTTACAAGAGAGGTGACGCGGTATGGAATTTTCGGCAATGTTGGGCTCGATTGGCCTGTGTGTGGGCGCAATCGTTGCCGCCGCGGTCATCTACTTTGTGGTCACGGCCATTAAGGGCAAAAGGGCCGAACGCAAGGAGCGCGCGATGCTTAAACAGCATCGCGACCAGCAGGGCAAACGCGCACAGAGATAGCTTGTTGAGTTTTGGATCCGTGCGCTAGCTGCGTTTTCGGATCAGGGCAATGTAGAAGCCCTCAAAATCGCGGCTAGGCGGAATGGTCAGCGTGCCGGGCATACCGTTGGCGACGGCCGAGACACGGCCGGCGGCGATGGCCTCGGTGAGGGCGTTGCACTCGATATGCGGCTCCTCGCCGGCATCCTGGGCGCGACGCGCTTCACTTTCGCTCGGTGTGCCGTCGAGGGGGATAAGCTCGCAATCCATGTGCTTGTCGAGGGCCTCTTGCAGGGCGTCCTCGTTTTCCTGCGGCATGATCGAACAGGTGGAATAGACGAGCGTGCCGCCCGGTTTGAGTGCTCCCATGGCGCGGTCCAGAAGCGCGCGCTGCGAGCGGGCGCACTTGACGAGCAGCTGCTCGGTCAGGCCGCGCAGGCTTTTCTCGTTGCCGCTGATGACGGTGCCCGTGCCGGTGCAGGGGGCGTCGAGCAGGATGCGGTCAAAGCGGAAGAACTCGTCGAGCTCGCGTGCGTCGATGCGCATGACGGGCACGTTTTTGGCACCCTGGCGATGGAGGTTCGACTCGAGCTTTTCGGCGCGGGGAATGCTCATCTCACAGGCGGTGAGGTGCGCCTGTCCCTGCGTGAGGGCGGCGATCTGCGTCGTCTTGCCGCCGGGGGCTGCGCACATGTCCAGGATGTCCTCGCCTGCCTGGGCGCCCAGGACCAACGGCGGCATCATGGATGACAGGCTCTGCAGGTAGATCTTGCCGTCGCGGTAGATGTCGAGATCCCACAGATCGGAAACCTGGGCCTCGGGCAGGATAAAGGCGTCTGGGTACCAGGCGACGGGGTTGTGGGCGATGCCGGCGGCACCGAGCGCCGCAGCGATGTCCTCGGCGGTCGCCTTGAGCGTGTTGGCGCGCAGCGTGACCGGGCGTGTGGCCGCGGCGCCGAAGCCCTCGATCATGAGCTTGGCATCGGCGGGCGCATAGGCGCCGGCGACCGTGTCGACCATAAAGCGCGGCAGGTCGGCGGCGCAGGGAAGGGCGGCAAGCTGGTCGGAAAGCTCGGTAGCAGCAAACTGCCTGAGCTTGAGCTCGGGCTTAACCTGCTTTTTCTGCTTACGACGACGCGGCTTGGACATCCGTTTTTCCTTCCCGTCCCAAATTGACTACTTTCCGGGTACGCCGCTGCTGGCGTGCTTTAGTACTGGCTCTCGTGCTTGCTAAAGAAGTCGAAGCGAGGGGGCAGCGGCTTCACTCGGTGCTCGCCGGGCTTCTCGCCCAAGCTCTCCACAAACTCATCCGTGGAGGCGAAGATGTTATCCCAGCTAAAGAAGGCGACCGGGTCAACGTCGAAGTACTCGCAGATGAGCTCGCAGCCGGCAGGGACGATGCCGTGCATGAGCACGGTCGCCACGCGCAGCTCGGTAAAGGCGTCGACGAGGGCCTGCGTCATTGTGGCGTTTGCCTCGTTACCCTCGAGCTTGTTGGCGGCCTTGGAAGCGTCGCTCCAACGCTTGTTGGCGGCACGCAGGTAGTCGTCGCACACGGCAAGCGCGCGGTGCGTCTCGAACTTGTACATGGCCTGCTCAAAGGCGAGAGCTGCCTGCTCGGCGGCCTCCACCACGGTGGCCGAGGCGGCGCCGGCGGGGATGCAACCGTTGCGATAGGGGCTCTCGTCGCCCTCCTTGACGGCGACGCCGTAGAAGCAGCTGCGGGCCAGGCGGTTGAAGACGCCGGTCAAAAGGGCGCTTTCCTTAAGGGCCGGATCGATGACGCGCTTGTCGTCGCAGGCGTGCACCTCGTTGCCGTCCTTGTCCTTGCCGGTCACGCGGGTGTCGTATGCCTTGGGGCTAAAGCTCACCGGCTTCTCGGACAGGCCGAGCGACAGCCAGTGCGCGCGCATCTGCTCGCAGGTGTAGTGGTTGAGCAGGTCGTCTGCCGGCGGGGGAGGTGTCTGCGAGGACGAGCTTGCCTTTTTGCCCATGTAGAGCAGGTGGTAGCAGGCGCTGACGGTGCTCTGCGTGAGGTTCCAACCCAGGGCCTCCCACATGGCGGTCTGCGCGATGCAGTAGAAGTAGATGTTGTCCTGGCCAATGAACTGGTAGATCTGTGCGTCATCGGAGCACCACCAGTCGCGCCAGTCGAGCGAGCTGTGCTGGTAGGTGGGCGCGGGGACCTGCGTGGAATCGGCGGCGGGCTCGCCCATGAGGGCGGCATCCTGGGCGGCGACGCCCTCGGTCACGCCGGCGGCCTTGGCATCGCGTGCGAGCACGGTGCGCGTATAGCTGATGGGAGCCCACAGGCTCTCGGGCCAGCACCAGCAGGTGACGTCGGAGACGCCATCGACCTCGGGCACCGGAACGCCCCAGTCGATGTTGCCGGTGATGCGGAAGGGTACGAGCGCCTTGCCGCTGCGGAAGCGCACGCCGCCGTTGGCGAGCACCGCGTGGGCATCGTCGCGCTCCTTCCAGCTGGGGAAGGTGACGGTAAAGCTGCTCTTGTTGCCCTCGGGCTCCAGCACGGTGTGCTCGGGAAGCTGATCCTCGACGGCATCGAAGGCCTCGCGGAACTTGTTCTGGATGTAGAGCTGAGCCGGCAGCAGCCACTCCTCCATGGTCTTGGAGACCACGGAGCGAACCTGCGGGTTCTGGGCGAGCTTGGCGGTATAGGTCTTCATAAAGTCGAGGTAGGCCGGCAGGTCGAAGTAGAGGTTGTCTACCGGGCGCAGCTCGGGCACCTCGCCGGTGAGCTGGCTCTTAGGCGCGATGAGCTCCTCGGGCTCAAACTGGTGGCCCAGGTCGCACTCGTCGGCATAGGCCTTCTCGGACTTGCAGCCCTGGATGGGGCAGCGGCCGATCACCTGACGGCCGTTGAGGAACGTGCCGGCCTTGGCATCGTAGAACTGCAGCGTGGAGCGCTTGGAGATGGTGCCCTGCTCGTGCAGGCGCTCGATAATCTCAGCGGTCACCTCGTTGTGGATCTGGGCCGCCGGCTCAAGGCCCGAGCCGCCGTAGATGTCACAGCTGATGTTGTAGTTGTTGAGGGTCGCGGCCTGGCGGGAGTGATTGGACTCGACATACTCGCTAATGGACTTGTCGTAGCCCTCGTTCTCCTTGAGCTTGCGGTAGCTCTCCATGATGGGCGAGCCATAGCAGTCGGTGCCCGAGGTGAAGATGACGTTCTCACGGCCCAGGCGGTCGCGCAGGAAGCGGGCGAAGAAGTCGGCAGGGACAAAGACGCCGCCAACGTGGCCAAAGTGAAGGCCCTTGTTGCCGTAGGGCTCGCCGGCGGTAACGATGGCGCGGCGAGGCCAGCTGGGACGGTCGTTCATGGAGTATTTGGATGCCATGGGACTCCTTCGCATATGGTGAGGGCGCGGCCGGGCGCGGGGCTCGGCGGCGCGGTGGTCAATTCGTGCATATCGTTCGACATTATCGCACATGCGGACGGGTGCGTGGCAGGGGCGCTATCCTAAGATGCTATGAATGAGATTTCCAACATACATGCGTTTGAGGACGAGGATTTTCTGCACGCTTGCTTCGTGTGGGGGATATTCGTAGTCGGCGTGTTTGCCGTGTGCCTGGTGCCGGTGTTTATGCTGCTGGGCGGGCCTGCAGACTTGGATGCGGCTGACGCGGGCGGCTGGATGGCCGTCTTGGGCTGGATAGTCGGTTTGGCTGCGATCTCAATGGTGTCGTTCGCCGTGCACGAGCTGGTGCACGGTGTGTTTTTTAAGCTGCTGGCGCCTGCGGGCGCTCAGGTGACATTTGGGGCGAATCGCGAGACGGCGATGATCTATGCCTGCGCCGAGGGCGTGGTGTATTCGCGCCGGCGGTACGTGGCAGTTTGCCTGGCGCCGACGGTTGTTGTGACGACAGCGTTTGCCCTGGGGTTTGCGTTCTCGGGCTATCCGCTGCTGTGCTACCTGGCGGCCGGCTTGCATTTGTCGGGCTGTGTGGGCGACTGGTACTACGTGCGAACCATTCTGCGCGATCGCCGCATTGTCGCCTGCGAGGATACGTCCTTTGGCGTCCGCTTTTTCGCAAAGTAGTCTTTTTGGAATGATTTTTCTGGGACGGGGATTAAAAAATCATTGCGGGTGAGGAGATGTCGATGAAGTCGTTGTTGCTGCATGCGTGCTGTGCACCATGCTCGCTTGAGCCGGTTCGCCTGCTGCGCGAGGAGGGGTTTGAGCCCACGATCTGCTGGACCAACCCCAATATTCAACCGCGCGATGAATGGCAGCGCCGCTTGGACGAGCTGCGCCGGTGGTGTGCCGATGGCGACATCGAGCTCATCGAGGCAGGGGAGGACCGCGATCGCTGGGAGACCGGCGTGGCACCGCTGGGCGGCGACCGAGCTCGTCGCTGTCGCGCGTGCTATGCCCTGCGTCTGGCCGAGGCGTGCCGTGTGGCCCAGGAGCGCGGGTTTGAGTTTGTGGGCACGACGCTCGCCGTCTCGCCGTATCAGTTGTTCGAAACCTGCAATGATGTGTTGGAGCGCTTGGCGGCGGCACATGGGCTCACCCCGGTGATTCGCGATTTTCGCCCGTATTACCCCGAGGCTACGCGCCGTTCGCGCGAACTGGGTATGTATCGACAGAACTACTGCGGCTGCCGCTTTTCTGCCGTCGAGGCGGCCATGGACCGCGCTCGCATTCGCGACGAGCGCAAGGCTGCCAAAAAGTAGTTCATTTGGGACGTCAGCCTGCTAGGATGTAGGGCGGACTTTAGCTATATAAGGAGAATCCGACGTGTCTATGCGTACCGATGATTTTGACTACAACCTTCCCGAGGAACTGATCGCCCAGGCTCCCGCCGAGCCGCGCGACTCCTGCCGCCTGCTGGTGGTGGATCGCAAGGGCTCCCAGGCGGGAACGCCGCTGGAGCATGGCGGCACCGTTGAGCACCGCATCTTCCGCGACATCATCGACTATATCGAGCCGGGCGACGTGCTCGTCATCAACAAGACGCGCGTGATGCCGGCCCGCCTGATCGGTCGCAAATCGGGCTCGGGTGGCGTGGTCGAGACGCTGCTGCTCAAGCGCCGCGAGGATGTTGACCCGCTGGGCCATGTTTGGGAGTGCCTGGTCAAGCCGGGCAAGCGCCTGAAGCCCGGTGCCCAGATTGAGTATCGCGCCGGCGGCGCCCATGCGCCCGAGGGGGCTCCCGTGGTGCTGACGGCCGAGGTCATCGACTTTGTCACCGATAGCCGTGGTGGCCGTCTGGTGCGCTTTGAGCCGGCCGGTTGCAATGCCGCCGGCGACCCGCGCACGCTCGACGAGGCCATCCATGCGGCCGGTCACGTGCCGCTGCCGCCCTACATTACCGATTACGAGGGCGACCCCGAGAAGTACCAGACCGTCTACGCCATGAAGGAAGAGCACTCGGCTGCCGCTCCCACGGCGGGTCTGCACTTTACGCCCGAGCTTATGGCTGCCATCGAGGCCAAGGGTGCCAAGTTTGCCGCCGTCGAACTCGAGGTGGGCATCGATACCTTCCGTCTGGTGGAGGAGGACGATCCCACGCAGCATGTGATGCACACCGAGCGCTACCACGTGTCGCAGGAGGTTGTCGACGCCGTGCATAAGGCGAAGGCCGAGGGCCATCGTGTGATTGCTGTCGGTACCACGGCGGTGCGCTCGCTCGAAAGCGCGTTTGACGTCGAGGCGCCGGTGTCCGATCCGGCCGTGACGGCGCGCTATTTTGAGGGCCGCGAGGATGGGGCCGATACGCTCGGCCGCGGCGACATCGTGGTGCGCGAGAACGCGACGACGCAGCTCTACCTTATGCCCGGCTTGACCTATCACGTGGTCGACGCGCTGATCACGAACTTCCACGTGCCGCGCTCCACGCTCATGATGCTCGTGAGCGCACTTGCCACCCGCGACCAGATCATGGATGCCTATGCCGCCGCCATCGAGGAGCGCTACCGCTTCTTCAGCTTTGGCGACGCAATGCTCATTCGTTAGTTACGCGGTTCTACGAACCGCGTAACGGCTCGACGCTGCAAACGCCCCTAAGCGGCAATCTGACGTTCAATCGTCGGGCATGACCAGAAGGTCAATGCCCTCCTCTTTCACGTCACCTTGCTCGCTTAGGGGCGTTTTCGCTGTCCGCGCCAAAACATTGGCGTTGCCGTTGTTGGCACTTGGGGACGTTCCTTTTGTGCCGACACCTGGGGACAGTCCTTGCGCCAAACTCTTGACTAGTCATTGGGGACGTTCTTGTTCGACTAGTCGTTTAAGAACGTCCCCAATGACTACTTGCCTGGCGGCTGGTTTACTTGCTTGCGAACAGCCAGACTAGGATGATCACCAGGATTGCGGCGACGATGCAGACGATGGCGCCGGTGAATTTGATGCGTGAGTCGCGGGTGCGCTCTCGTACGTCGTCTTCGGTGGCCTCCAGCTGGGCGACTTCTCGCTCGGTCTCGGTGTGTTCGGCTTTGTCTCGGGCCAAGGACCCTGCAAGCGACTCGGTGATCTCTGGGTGGTCGTGCACCTCGGTCGCCTGTTCGATGATCGACTGCGCATGTGCGGCATCTGCTTGGGCGTTGGCGATGGTCTGCTCCTGGTCGCGGCGTGCCTTGTCCTCGGCAGTGATCTTCTCGCGCAGTTCGCGCTGACGAGTCGTGGCGGCAGTCTTCGCCGTCTGCAACTCGTCGCGCGCGGCATCGGCTTCGGTCGTCACGGCTTGGTGCGCGCGTTTTGCGTCGGCGATAGGGGCTTGAGCCTGCTCGACGGCCTGCTCGGCTGCGGCAAGTGAATGTTCAAGGTCGGCGGTGATGTGCGGGACATCTTCTTCGGCTTTACGCAGGGCATCTGCCGTGTCGGAAATCTGCATCGAGAGCTCGCTGGTGCGCACCGTATAGTTGGCGGGATTTGCCGAGGGATTGCGTTGCAGCTCGGCATACTCATGACGCAGCGTCTCGAGTTGGGCGCGCGTGGCGTCGACGGTTTGTTGTGCGGCGGCAATGCCGGCGTCTCGCTCTGCCTTCACCTTGTCGCGGATGCGCTTGGAATCCTCAAGACGTCGAACGAGGCGGTTGCCAGTCTCGCGTGAGCTCGCCTCGCGGGCCTCCACGGCGTCGAGCGCGGCCTTCAGACGGAGCTCAGTCGCGTCATCCTCTGTCTTCATTTGTTCGAACTGACCCTTGAGCTCTGTCACTTTGGCGGCGTGGGCATCACGGTCAATCTCGGCTGCCGCAGCGGTCTTTTGCGCTGTGGCGATCGCCTGACGCTGGTCGGCGACGATCTGGTCGTAGCGGCCTGCGATATCCTGGCGCGTCTCGAGTTCCTCGGCCTGATCGGCAATGCGCTGCTCAAGTTCGGCCAGGTGGGCGCGGGCATCGGCAAGTGCCTTTTTCGCGGCGTTCATCTCGCGCATGGCCGAGGCACCCTGGGCGATAAAGGTGCCCACGGCGTTCGCAGTGTTCGAGACGGCGGTCCCCAGATCTCGGCTCGCGGCGGGGGAGTGCGGGGTGGTCGGGCGAGCGGTGTCGGCAGCGTCCGCATCGGTAGCCTGCGGCGCGGCGATATTGCCGGTGCCGCCCTCGACCACAGAAAAGCCTGCTGCGTGCGGGTCGACCGCATCGGCGCCAATCGTGGGGTGCTCGAGCTGCAGAAACGAGGGTATGGTGCTGCCCTGGTCGGCAACCGGAGTTTCGCCGGGTACGAAGGTCGAGGCTGCCTCGGCGGCCTCCTCTTCCTCGGCATCAACGTCAGCGTCGGCCACGGCGTCTTTCATCGCTTTGACGGCATCCATCATGGAGTCCATGACGGCGTCGAGCTCTTCTTCCGAAGACACCTCGATGGGGCCCGCAGCTTGCGGGGCGGCGTCCTGTACAGGGGCGTCGTCCTGAGCGGGCACATCGTCATTTTCCTCGTCGGCGTTTTCTGTTTCAGGGGTTTCCGCCGTAGCGCTTTCGTCCAAGATGGGGTCGTCGATGTCGATATCATCGCAGGTCACAGCGTCAGTATCTGCGGCGACGTTTACGGAATCATCAATATGCTGTTGAGTCTGGGGGTCCAGCTCGTCTGTCATAGGTATGTGCTCCTCATCGTTGTTTGTCACCCTATGATAAAGTCTCGCGCCGACTTCCCGCGCGCCGCAGCAAAGTTTCAAAACGTGTTCGATGGCTCGATCTGATAACAATAACTCGGCCGCTTTATCCAGTTTGTACTTGACAATCCCTTCGCCGAACGACGTGGTGCCGTTCGCCTACCGTGGTCTTTTATTTTCGCTTGAACACGCTAAAGTTGCGTCTCAGCTTTTGGCGCGTTTATTTGGATGCGCGCAGTCGGCGGGTTCGCCCGTCGCGATTTGAAAGGACTTTGTATGGGACTTTTCACTGGTAAGACCGTGATCGTCACCGGCGGCGGCAAGGCCACGCTTAAGGACGGTTCTGCTGGCTCCATCGGCTACGGCATCGATATCGCATTTGCCAAGGAGGGCGCGAACCTCGTCATCACCGGCCGCAACGTCGCCAAGCTCGAGGCCGCCAAGGAGTCTCTCGAGGCCGAGTACGGTGTCAAGGTTCTGCCTGTTCAGGCCGATGTCTCGGCTGGCCAGGATAACGAGGCCGTCGTCCAGAACGTCATCGACAAGGCCATTGAGGAGTTCGGCCGCATCGACGCCGTCGTCAACAATGCTCAGGCCAGCGCCTCGGGCGTGACCATCGCCGATCACACCATGGACCAGTTTAACCTGGCCATTTACTCCGGTCTGTATGCTACCTATCTGTATATGCAGAAGGCCTATCCGCACCTGAAGGAGACCAAGGGCTCCGTGGTCAACTTTGCCTCGGGCGCCGGCCTGTTTGGCAACTACGGCCAGTGCAGCTATGCCGCTGCCAAGGAGGGCATCCGCGGTCTGACTCGCGTTGCCGCCAACGAGTGGGGCAAGGACGGCATCAACGTCAATATCGTGTGCCCGCTTGCTTGGACCGCTGCGCTCGAGAACTTCCAGGATGCTTATCCCGAGGCGTTCAAGGCCAACGTTCACATGCCGCCGGCGGGCCATTACGGCGATGTCGAGAAGGAAATCGGCCGCGTGGTCGTTCAGCTTTGCGGTCCCGACTTTAAGTACATGAACGGCGAGACCGTCACCCTCGAGGGTGGTATGGGCCAGCGGCCTTAGGGGTTACGCGGTTTTACCAAACCGCGTAACCAGTTGACGCTGCAAACCCGCCAGAGC
>OLQP01000007.1_pt1 | contig 213323 bp, 210 predicted proteins | sample 1643181 | NCBI WGS metagenome assembly OLQP01 (sample SAMEA3136710, study PRJEB25190) | human gut metagenome | biome: human gut; feature: human-associated habitat; material: faeces | place: Austria | collected 2013 | reverse complement strand
TCGGCAAAATCGACTGACCTTTCTTTTTTACCCAACAATATCTTTAATTAAGGGAGACGGGGATATGTTTGCCGGATGTATCTGTTTATATTACGTTATGCGATATGTTGGGAATCAGCATAAATGAGTTTTTTGCAGGAGAAGATATTAGGGAAGAAAATTATATACAAAAATCAGAAGACAATTTAATTCGAATTGCCAAGGATAGTAAATATAAGATAAAAAATCTAAAACGATCAATAATAGGACTAGCACTCATTGTATTGATTACATCATTTTCACTTGGGATGATTCTTGTTCAAAAATGTAGTTACCCAAAGAATTATATTACAGCGGTAGACAAAGAAGGGACAGAGATGAAAACCGCAGAGTTATTATCTGGAGTGGATGGTGCCTTTTTATTCGATTATCACACAAATGAGAAGTTTCAGTCATTGACCATATTTATATCAGAGTATCATTTTGGAAAATTGGCAGCAAAAAATAAAATTGCAGAGTTATCTTACGAAGAGGTTGAATCTCCGACGGAAGGTAAGATAGTACTTGTACCGGATTTTGAGGAATTTGAGGTGAAGCTTATAGTTGCAGACACGTCGACCAAATATTCTACGACGATTCCTATTCTGGAAAAAGTAGAAGGAAGAGAATATTACGGAAGATCCGCAACACAAATTGAAGGAAAAGTTTCGATTCAAAAAAATTCAGAGCAAGGGTTGGCAGCATTTATTTATGGAAAAGATGGTCTGAGCACAACGCCTATTCAAAATATTGAACAAGGAGAAATTGACCAACAAAATGATTACATATACTTTATATCGTTTCAATTCTCAGAATAGTATTGTATTAGTTTAGTCAATAAAACATAAATTGGTAATTTGAGCCGCCAAAGTACAGGCGGCTCTATTTTTGACTAAAAGGAAGAGTAAAACGATAGACGCAAAATGTTTGTGCTTCCCAATAGATGAGAGTATAATGGAATTATAAAGGGAACTGATAGACAGATTTGAATTTGGAGGGATAATGAATTGTCAATAGAATATAAGAGATTGACTGAAAATGAACTGGATATTTTTATTGAAATGAGAATAAATCAATTAAGAGAAGAAGGCGCAAAAGAAGATATTGATTTAAAACCTGCCTTAAAAGATTATTATAGTCGTCATATGACAGAAGGTACATTCGTATCTTGGATATGTTCCTCAATATCAACCAGCGCAAGAGATTCAATTCTGGGGAACTGTAGCAGCTGTTCTTATCGTTGGAGGAACAATTGCAGAAGATGTGATTACAGGTGGTGGCGGAATTGCAGATGATGCCGCATCATTCTATCTTGCATACAGGTTGATGTTTGGACTATAACAAAGGAGATTTTTTATGTCGTTTAATTCACAGTTTAAACTTATTTTTGGTGAAACATTTCAAACAGAGGGTTTTCGATATTGCTCAAAATTGAATGTTTTTGTTAAAATGCTCAACGAAGATTTGATGGCTTTTTTTGGAGTAAAAACAGCTCCGGCATGGAATAAAGGGGCAAAAGGATTTTTCCTTACTGCAGGAATTATTTCTACCTATCATTCTTCTATCGATAAAAAATCAATATTGTATGCTGGACAGGATTTAAATTCATTCCTTCCACGAAATGAAGCAAGAGTAAGTTTTGAATATACCGAAGATACAATGGAAGAGATTATTTCAGCGACGGCTTTATATGTGAAGGAACGTTTGATGCCTATATTCAATCGAGTTTATGATTTAGATTCTTTTATTGATTTTTTAAAGGAATATTCGATTAATAAATTGCGCGCATGTGATACTTTTGAAGGGGAATCTCTTGTCTTGATTAAAACAGATAACCATGATGATTTTCAAACGTATTTCCAGCAGCATCTGGATGAATTATACGCACAAATTGATGCAGGAAATGTTGGTGATGGCTATACGAAAGAAATGGCTTATGATGATTTGTTTCATGGTATTATCGAAAGTATTGTATATCCTCGGGATAAAGTATATTCTGACAAGAGTTTATATAATGAGGCGCTGGAAGAGGCTGAGAGAAGAAAAAGTGAAAATATGAAAAAATTATATAGCTATCAAATATTGAAGAGCTGATTACTATAGCAATTAATCAAATTGATTTCAATAATGGAAGTTTAGTGTGATTTCTTGATGATGAGTGTTCTGAACTTCATTTTTGAAAAAATTAAGCAATGAAATTGAGGGGCGATTATCTCGCCCCTTTATCTTTGCTTTGATAAGGTCGATTGGCGTTCTGGTTGTCAGACTTTTCCTGATACCTTTTTATTTTGTCGTGTATGGTTTCGAACTTTGGAGTAACTTTCTCTCCGTATGCTTCTTCCCACTTAGAACGTTCTTTCTGATATGCGTCAAAGGCACGCTGTGCGGTATAGAATGCTGTGTAGAAGTCTTGTACTGTTGCAAATTCATGCTGTCTGACGATATTGGATAATCTGGCTTTGAGAGTTCGGATCTCTTCCTCTTTGGTGGCAATCTTGCTTTCTAAGGCATACCTACACGACAAACCTCTTATCCAACGGGGCTCAGCCTAAGGATGTGCAGGAACTGTTAGGACACTCAGACGTGAGTACCACCATGAATGTCTATGCCCATGCTACAAGGGAAGCAAAGCGGACTTCCGCAAGACTTTTTGATAAAGTGGCAGGCAACGATTAAACAACTGAATAATGAATTTTCCCTTGTAATTATCCCATAAGGGCAAAAACAAGGGAAAAGGATACATATATAGAATTTTCAATAGCAGAAAGCCTTGAAAATAAGGGAAAGTTAAGAAAGTTAATAGATAACTCCCAGTTTGTCGTAAACATTTACATACTATTGTTTAGAAAAAAACAGTTCCGTTTATCCCCTCGAATTTCTCCTATAAGTGAAGGAACAATTTCTGACTTTATGACAGGGTTACATTCCCTGTCATTTTTATGGTCATTTATAGAAAAGAACAGGGGTTTACGAACCTTGCACACTATACCGATGATGGGGATAGCGGCACACTTTTTTGGATGAAATATCTGCAGATATTATGTATATATTTGACATATGCCAATGCAATCATATATAATTGTTTGTATTTGGGATAATAATCAGTAATCAAGGGGTATAAAAGATACATGAAAACAATAGAATTTGATACAAATTTTTACAAAAAGCTGTGGACACTCATGGTTCCGATAATGGTGCAGAATCTGATGCTGGCGCTGGTGGCTGTGGCGGATGCTTTCATGCTTGGAGGACTGGACCAGAACTATATGTCGGCAGTCTCGCTTGCCACACAGATACAGTTCATCCAGAACATGTTTCTATCAGCGGCGACAGCGGGCCTTGCAATACTCGGAGCGCAGTATTGGGGCAAGCAGGATATAAAGGCGCTCGATGACATATTCGCTCTTGCAATCAGAATATGTGGCATAGTATCGGTGCTGTTTTTCGTGGCATGTGCATTTTTTCCACGATATCTGATGCTTATTTTCACAAACGAGCCGGTGCTTATAGATTATGGTGTAAGCTATCTGAAAATAGCTTCTTTTTCATATTTATTGACTGGTTTTTCGCAGTGTTATATAGTCATGATGAAGATATCAGAGCACGCGGGTACTGCGGCGGCAGTCAGCTCAATTACAGTGCTTATAAACATAATGCTCAATGCCATATTTATCTATGGTGCATTTGGCATCGAGAGCATGAATGTGAGGGGAGCGGCACTTGCCACACTCATATCAAGAGTGCTGGAGCTTATGCTTTCAATCACATTTTCTTACAGACCGGGATATATCAGGCTTAAAATTAGAGAGCTTTTGGTGAGAAACAAGGAGCTGTCAGCAGATTTTATGAAGTGCTCCGGACCGATTCTCGGAGCAAGCCTTGTATGGGGAATAGGCTTTACATCGTACTCTACATTTATGGGACACATGGGAACAGACGCAGCAGCGGCCAACTCCGTCGCAGCGGTTGTGCGTGATATCATTTGCTGTCTCAGTGCAGGTATATCAAGTGCAGCAGGCATTATGATAGGAAATGAGCTTGGTGCAGGGAATTTAAAGCGTGGAAAAGCATATGGCATCAGAATGGCAAAGCTGTCATTTTTGTGTGGAGCTGTTATGACAGTGCTTATGGCGGTTTCAGCACCGGTGATTTTACATTTTGTAAAGCTCACACCGCAGGCTGCAGAGTATCTGAAGCAGTTATTCGGTGTACTTGCCTTCTACATGATTGGACGATCGGTAAATGAAATCATCATAAACGGTGTCTTTGGTTCGGGAGGAGATACGATGTTTGATATGTACTCTCTTGCTGTGACGATGTGGGGCATAGCAATACCGCTTGCAGTTGCAGGCACATATTTTTTGAACTGGCCGGTGGTTGTGGTATATGCGTGCACCTGCGTGGATGAGGTTGGAAAGATACCGTGGACACTCATACATTTTAAAAAATACAAGTGGGTAAAGGATTTGACAAGATAATGGAAAATGTATGAAAACAAGCGTGTGCGCAGGGAGTAGATCGGATTTAGCGCTAAACTGATTTGAACAAAAAGAGGATATTGAATTGCGGCATCAGCTGTCAAGGGATAACGTAATTTATATGGGAGGGAGCATTTCATGCAGGAGATATACAGAGTAAAGACAAGTCCGGTGGCATTATCGGACAATATGATAATAGGTGAAAAATACAGGATTACAGTTCTGACAGAAGCCCTTGTCCGTCTGGAATACAGTGAAGATGGCGTATTCGAGGATAGGGCAACACAGACAGTATTGTTCAGGGATTTTCCAAAGACCGGCTATCATGTGGTGCGTAACGCTGATGGAATTGAGGTTCATACATCAATGCTGCACCTGATATATAATGAGAAGGAGTTCTCATCACACGGACTGAGTATACAGATTAAGGGAAACCTGAGCGCATATCACAGCATCTGGCATTATGGCGAGAAGGTGCATGATTTGCAGGGTACAGCGCGTACACTTGATGACGTAAACGGAGAGGTTGAGCTTGGACACGGTGTTGTTTCACGCTTTGGATATTCAATTCTTGATGACAGTAAATCACAGATTTTACTTGACGATGGATGGATTGAGCCAAGAAAAAAAGGTGTGTCTGATTTGTATTTCTTTGGATATGGACATGATTATAAACAGGCGCTCAATGATTTTTACAGGCTTTGCGGCAAGACTCCGATGCTTCCGCGATATGCACTGGGAAACTGGTGGAGCAGATATTATAAATACTCAGAAGAAAGCTATATGGAGCTGATGGACAAATTCGATGAAAAGAATATCCCATTCACGGTAGCTGTAATAGATATGGACTGGCATCAGGTTGATGTGGACCCTAAATACGGAAGCGGATGGACAGGATATACTTGGAACAAAAAGCTTTTCCCGGATCCGAAGCGCTTTCTTGGAAAGCTCCATGACAGAGGAATGCATACTACCCTGAACGTACACCCTGCGGATGGTGTGCAGGGCTGTGAAGAAATGTATGTTGATATGGCAAAGGAAATGGGCGTGGACTATGAAAATGAGGACCCGGTTGTATGTGATCCGGCAAGCCCAAAGTTTATGGATGCATATTTTAAGTATCTTCACCATCCGAGAGAGGCTGAAGGTGTGGATTTCTGGTGGATTGACTGGCAGCAGGGCAGTAACTGCAAGGTTGAAGGATTGGATCCGCTATGGATTTTTAATCATTTTCATTATCTCGATAATAAAAGAGACGGCAGGCGTCCAATGACATTTTCGCGCTATGCAGGTCCGGGAAGCCATAGATATCCGATTGGATTTTCGGGAGATACACATATTACATGGGAGTCGCTTGATTTTCAACCGTATTTTACAACGACAGCGACAAACATCGGATATGGATGGTGGAGCCATGATATTGGCGGACATATGCTTGGCTACAAGGATGATGAGCTGACAGCCAGATGGACACAATATGGTATATTCTCTCCGATAATGCGTCTGCACAGCTCATGCAGCGAATTTAACGGCAAGGAGCCGTGGCGATTTAAAAAAGAGACTGAGGAAGCGATGGAGGCAGCGCTCAGACAGAGGCATTGTATGATTCCGTATCTGTATACTATGAACTATCGCAGCTATGCCGAGAATATGCCGCTGATTGAGCCTATGTATTATGAGTATCCTGAAAATGCAGAGGCTTATGAGGTAAAGAATCAGTATTTCTTTGGCAGCCAGCTTATGGTAGCACCTGTTACAACTCCACGTATTAAGGGACTTAATGTGGCAAGAACCAAAGTATGGTTCCCGGAGGGCATCTGGTATGATATCTATACAGGCATGCGCTATGATGGTGGAAGAATGCTGGAGGTTTACAGGGATTTGAGCAGCATACCGGTGTTTGCGAAGGCGGGAGGCATACTTGTGTGTGCAGATGCTGATGAGCTTGATGCAAGATCTGTTATCAAAAATCCTGATGTATTATGTGTCAGGGTATTCCCGGAGGCTGATGGTGAGTTTGAGCTATACGAGGATGACAATGAATCCTGCGGATATGTGGATGGCAGATGTGTGACCACAGCTATGAAATATTCTGCGGATAAAGATATGTTTGTCATTTCTCCGGCAGATGGAGATACATCATTAATACCTGACAACAGAACCTATAAGCTTGTCTTTGAAAGAAGAACCGAAGCAGCAGCCGATAAGGTAAAGGTATCCGTGGATGGTAAAGAGGTATTGGCAAAGAATAAATATGATAAAGAAAACAGAAAGCTCATCGTTACTGTAAATGCATCGTCAGCGAGCAAAATAAGCGTTACAATATCGAAAGACACAGTAGCGCTTGATAATCAAATCGAAAAAAGATGCTTTGATTTCCTGAATCAGGCAGAGATAGGCTTTGTGCTAAAGGATGAAATCTACGGTCTTATTACATCGGGAAAGAAAACAACAGTGATTTTATCAGAGCTCAAGGCAAAGGAGCTTGATACAGAGCTGTATGGTGTATTGACAGAGATACTTACAGCCTGAGGCAGTCACCGGTCATACTAGGTGTGACCGGTGACTTTCTTTGTTGTAAAAATAAAAAATGGATGATACTATTATAGTAAACAGAAGTATTTTTATAAGAAACATCAGGAGAAACTATATAATTCAAGGGAGGATTATGCAATGGGAAATTCATATAAGAACTGTAAAATACAGGACAACACAGCAGAGCTGATCTACGAGAACGGCAGTCTGTTTGTTACCATATTTGAAAATAACATAGTGCATGTTGCACAAAAACCCGGCATCGAAAGTGTTGCAATAGAAGAGGACTTTATTCCGAAGACCGCCACACCGGACATAACCTGCAAGGATACGTCTGATGTCAAGGGGACCGCAGCAGAAGCCGGTGTAAGCGATGCAGCAGTTAAAGCAGTCATAAGTGCAAGGGATATTACTGTATATGTGAAGGATAACGAGAAGCTTGATATTTATTACAAAGGGAAGCTTGTGCTTTCAGATTATGAAAAAGCACGCAAAAAGAGTGAGAAGAATCCGTACGAGGATCTTGCCATCGCAGAGCTTGAGGGACATACTGTCGGAAAAGATGAAGAAAAAACTGACGCTGTTACCATCATCAAAAAGCTTGGAAAGGATGATGCTATTTACGGTCTGGGAGATAAGCCGGGATGCCTCAACAAGCGTGGATATTCATATGTAAACTGGAACACGGATGATCCTGCGCCACATGTGGACAGCTTCAAATCGCTGTACAAATCCATACCGTTTTTTATCGTGTTGGGCGATGAATATTGCTATGGAATTTTTGCGGATAATACCTACAAGACAACCTTTGATTTCGGTTATGAAAACACAGATTACTATTTTGTCGAGCATGAGAAGGGCGAGCTGGACTACTATTTTATGCCGGGAAATGATATGGCAGAGGTGGTAGGACTTTATACATCAATGACAGGCACCACACCGCTTTATCAGAGATGGATATACGGCAGCCATCAGAGCCGCTGGGGCTATTACACACAGGATGAGGTGCTTGATATAGCTGACAAATTCCGCGAGCTTGATATCCCATGCGATGTGATACATATGGATATCGATTACATGAACGGCTACAGGGTATTCACCTTTGATGACAAGAAATTCCCGGATGTAAAGGGCCTTTCAGAGAAGCTTGCTGACAGGGGTGTAAAGCTCATATCCATCATTGACCCGGGTGTGAAGAAGGATGAGGACTACTTCATGTACAAAGAGGGTATGGAGATGGATGCATTTGCACATGATACAGATGGCAGTGTATATGAAAATGCTGTCTGGCCGGGAACATCGGTATTTCCGGACTTCACAAAGCAAAGCGTCAGAAGCTGGTGGGGAGACAAGACAAAGATACTTCTCGAGCACGGTATCAGTGGCATATGGAATGATATGAATGAGCCTGCAAGCTTCAACGGACCACTGCCGGATGATGTGCAGTTTGAGTATGGAGCACATGAAAAGGTTCACAATATTTACGGACATTTTATGGCAAAAGCTACATATGAGGGACTTGCGAAAAATGATGGTGGAAAACGTCCGTTTGTACTTACCAGGGCTGCATATGCCGGAAGCCAGAAGTACTGCGGTGGCTGGACCGGAGACAATCACAGCATCTGGGCGCATATAGCACTTTCGCTCGAGCAGGTGTGCAATCTGTCAGTCAGCGGACTTGCCATGTGCGGCAGCGATATAGGCGGTTTCGGAAGTGATACTACACCGGAGCTTCTTGTCAGATTTTATGAGGCAGCAGTATTTGTGCCGTTTTTCAGAAATCATTCAGCGATGGGAACACGCAGACAGGAGCCTTGGCAGTTTGACGAGACTACGATAGATGCAGTCAGAAAGACAGTAAAGCTCAGATACAGATTTATCCCATATATCTATGATCTGGCACATGAGTGTGAAAAGACAGGAGCACCTATCGTGCGCCCGCTCGTATACGAGTATCCTGCAGATAAGCATGTGAGAAATATTTCCGATGAATATATGCTCGGAAGCTTTGTACTGGTTGCACCTGTGATCGCACCGGGCAAGGAGGCAAGAGAGGTTTATCTGCCTGACGGCGACTGGTATGATTACTACACAGGCGAAAAATACAGTGGCGGCAGATATATTTTAGCAGATGCACCACTTGATAAAGTACCTGTCTTCATAAAAGCAGGGGCCATTATTCCTGTTGCAGACGGAGAAATCCGCTCTACAGAGGACATTACAGAGGATAAGATCAGCATACTGACATATCCTGGCAAGGGCAGCTTCGTGCATTATCAGGATGACAATGAGACGTTCGCATACAGAGACGGTACGTATAATGCCGTTGAGTATACCCTGGATGGGGATAAGCTTGAGAAGAAGGTGTTGCATAAGGGATTGTAAAAATACATAACCTTAAATTTAAAATTCAATATCAACCTCTACAGGGCAGTGGTCTGAACCGAGCACATCGGTATGGATCGCTGCCTTTTTAAGCTTGTCATTGATGCGCTTTGATGTGATAAAGTAGTCTATACGCCAGCCTGCGTTCTTCTCGCGAGCCTTAAAACGGTATGACCACCAGGAATATATACCCTCGCCATCCGGATAAAAATATCTGAAGGTATCGGTAAAGCCGGAACATAAAAGTTCCGTCATTTTAGCACGTTCCTCATCTGAAAAACCTGCATTCTTGCGGTTTGTTTTTGGATTTTTCAGGTCGATTTCATTGTGTGCGACATTCAGATCACCGCACAGTACGACAGGCTTTTTGGTATCAAGAGCTTTAAGGTATTCACGGAAATCATCCTCCCACTGCATACGGTACGGCAGCCTTTTCAGCTCATTCTGTGAGTTTGGTGTATAGCAGGTTACGAGATAGAAATTGTCATATTCGAGTGTGATGACACGTCCTTCCTTATCATGCTCCTCAATGTCTATGCCGTAAGACACTGATAATGGCTCATTTTTGGCAAAAATGGCTGTGCCGGAATAGCCTTTTTTCTCGGCATAATTCCAGTACTGGTGATAGCCCGGCAGGTCAAGGTCAATCTGTCCCGCCTGTAGCTTGGACTCCTGAATACAAAAGAAATCCGCATCTATACTGTTAAAAAAATCAAGGAAACCTTTCTGGACGCATGCGCGCAGTCCATTTACATTCCACGATATAAATTTCATGTCTTAATCCTCCATAAAAGTGTGTGTATTAAAATCATATTTAAAAAGTATTCTTTTTACAAAAATGAAATCATATAAGCAGGCAGACAGAGTATGTCTTTGTCTTTTGAGAAATCCTTTGTATATACGAGATATTTTTGAAGAATACGGTTTGAAAATTTTATTGAAAATTCATCCAGGGACTTATGGGTTTTATAGCCACTGGATTTTACTTCAATAGGGCAAACCTTATTTTTTTTGGCAATAAGAAAATCTATTTCGTAATTATGGCGCGAACTTTCATTAAAAAAAGTATAGTAAAATAATTCGTTGCCATTACACGTTAAAAGCTGTGCAACTACATTTTCGTAAAGATAGCCTAGATTAGTTCCTAGCTTGTCATTTAACAATTTTTCATAAATTATGTTTTCTGTGAAATCTTTGTCTTTAAACATCAATGTAGTAAACAGCCCGGTATCGCATAAAAATAGTTTAAACCGGGTTAAGTCTTTGTTGGTTGACATACCGGCACTTGGGTCATTTGCATGGTATGATACCAAAACAGTTTTTGAGTCTTTTAACTCTGCAATCAGTTCCAGTGTATTATCGGCGCGATTGTTTGTCAGTACGCTTGATACCTGATATCGCGAAGCATTTTTGTTTAGCTGCGCAGGAATTGCATCAAAAAGCATAGATATTTTTCCGGTGGCATCTATTTTTTTGAAATCATCTTCATAAAGATTCAGAATATCACGCTTTACGTCATCAACCTTACGGAAGTTATTGGTTTTGATATATTCATCAACTGCCTGCGGCATTCCCCCGACAAGCATATAAAGACGGAAATCACGCATCAATTTACGATTAATCTCTTCTCCGAAGGGTTTTTGAGAATCGAATAGCTTATGGATTAGGGGGATAGTTGTTTCATCATTCAAAGCCCATAAAAATTCTTCATAATCCATAGGATACATGTTTAGCTTTCTCTCTTCGCTTGGAATAAGTATATCCTGTACGTTTTTTTTGATAGAAATCAGAGAACCGGTTTCTATATAATCATATCGGTGATCTTTTACAAGTGATTTGATAGCCTGTCTTGCGCGGGGGCATAATTGTACTTCGTCAAAAATAATCAAAGACTCTCTCTCATAGAGATCGACTTTGTATTGGAGCTGCAACTGCAAAAACAGATAATTCAGATCTGAAATATCCTCAAACAGTTCACGTATATTTTTTGAGACGATTGAGAAATCAATGATTATATAACTTTTGTATTCATTTCGTCCAAATGACTCTACGATGGTTGACTTGCCTATACGACGGGCTCCTTCGATTAAGAGTGCTGTTTTACCATCGGAATCCTTTTTCCATTGCAATAATTTATCATATATTTTTCGCTTAAACATGACATTCTCCTAATAAAATTACAAAATCGCATTTTTTATTTTGATGTTTTACTACAAAATCGCATTTTTTATTTCAACGATTTACCACAAAATCGCATTTTCTTTTTTGCTATTTTACCACAAAATCGCATTTTTTAAAAGAGGTTTGAATCTGCAGATTACACTTTTTATATAAAATAGTTACTGTTCACACCGAACAGTGTGACCAGCAACATAAAATACGTATAATAGAGGAAGAAAATACGTAAGATAATACGCAAGATAAAGTCGGTTCATAAGCTGCACCAAGCTGGTGCAGAAATCAGAAATATGTGAAAATATGACATAAATATAATAAATCCGCTACACTATATCATATGATTACGCACATGATATAATGTAGCGGATTTTATTGTTGATTATTTTAAAGCTCAAGTAAAATTTCTTATAGCACATCGCTTCCATCAGGAATCTTTGAGATAATAGTTCTGTTGATCCTGATTAAGAATAATGTCGAAACAGTAAAGGATATCACCTCTGCTATCGGGAAAGCCCACCATACTGCGTGAAGTCCACCGAGCTTTGAAAGGATGTATGCTGCCGGAATTAAAACCACAAGCTGACGCATGATTGATACGATCATGGAAAAGACTGCTTTTCCCAAAGCCTGGAATACTGTGCCGACGATAATACAAAACCATGCGATGAGGAAATGCACTCCGATTATTCTGAGCGCCGGAACACCGATTTTGAGCATATCGTCAGAGGCGCTGAACATTCCAAGAAGCACCTGTGGTATGAACTCAAAGCAGGCAAAGCCAACAAAGAGCAGGCAGAATGCTGTTATCAGACTGACCTTTATTGTCTTAACCATACGCTTCCTGTTCTGTGCACCGTAGTTGAAGGCGATGATAGGTGTGATTCCGTTGTTCAGTCCGAATACAGGCATAAAGAAGAAGCTCTGCAGCTTGAAATAAACACCGAAAACAGCAGCGGCAGTCGATGAAAAGCCGATAAGTATTCTGTTCATGGCATATGTCATTACTGAGCCTATAGACTGCATGATGATTGACGGAATACCAATAGCATAAATGGTTCCCATGATTTTGAAATCCGGGCTGTAGCCCTTGAAGCTCAGCTTGATATCATGATTGAATTTGTGGTTGCAGGCAAAGGCAACAACGGCGGCTACGCACTGTCCCACAACGGTTGCCACGGCTGCACCGGTAGCACCGAGCTTAGGGAAGCCAAGCAGTCCAAAGATCATGATAGGATCCAGAATGATATTTGTGATGGCACCGCAAAGCTGTGAGGTCATGCTGAAAATAGTTCTTCCTGTCGATGTAAGCACCCTCTCAAAAAAGATTTCCGCAAAAATACCAAATGAAAAAATCATAACAGTACTCAGGTAGCTCACACCCATATCCATGATTTCGACATCAGCATTTCCAATCTGACTCATGTAAAAAGGCTTTACGATTGTAAGTCCGAGAATCAGAAATATTACGTAGCTGAATGCATATAGTACGGCACCGTTGATGCCAATTTTGTTGGCCTCGTCGTATTTATGGGCACCGAGTGACTTTGACAGCAGCGCGTTTACACCTACACCTGTACCGGTTGCGACAGCGATGATGAGTGTCTGCAAAGGGAAGGCAAGTGAAACTGCTGTGAGTGCGTTTTCGGACAGCTTTGCAACGAAAATACTGTCCACGATGTTGTATAGAGCCTGTACGAGCATGGAAATCATCATAGGCAAAGACATGTTAAATACAAGTCTGCCGATAGGCATGGTTCCCATCTTGTTCTCTGTTACAGGGGCTGAATTTGTTTCCTGACTCATAATTCCTCCTATTGTAAATGATTGTTAATTTAAAACTCCTACATTATATATGTACGAAGCTTTAGTTATTAAAATTAAAATCACCGGTAGATTAGCCGGTGTTTAAAATGTGCAACAAAGCGCCAATTACATATAATACCATGACTGCAGGATACTTTCAAGGTATTATATAACTGTTAAATCATATCATAATAGTTAATGAAAAAATGCCTCAAAAAGTATAGCATTGCAGGGTATAAATTACGATAAACGCTTGACAAAATGACAGAGAGATATATAATTAGTTCAAAAATGAATAATTCAAAAATGTATAACGAAGCAGCAAAATAGGAAAAGAAAAGAAGGAATATCACATATGAAATTTAACTTTGAGTTTGCAGAGAAGATTTCGCGAACCTACAGCGATGAGTGCAGACCACTGTGCCATGAGCTGAAGCTTCCGCAGACAGCCTTTGATATACTCATGTTTCTGGCGAACAATCCAGAATATAAGACGGCAAGGGATATAGTTGAAATAAGAAAAATCAAGGCAAATCTTGTGTCTGTAAATGTTGATAAGCTTGTGAATGAAGGCTATCTGGAGAGAAAACCTGTGGAAAATGATAGGAGGAAGACGGAGCTTGTCTGTACAAAAAAGGCCGGGACTGTCATTGAAAGAGGAAGGCGTATACAGCAGCAGTTTACAGCAAATCTGTTTGCAGGGATAGATGAGGAGCAGAAAAAGCAGCTGACGATTGTTATGGAACAGCTTGAGAATAATATGGATGAAATAATCAGGAGGAAATCACACAAATGAGCACATTAATAACTATAATAGTAACATTTTTTGCCGGTATGGGCGCAGGCCTTGGAACCGGCTTTGCGGGACTAAGCGCAGCAGCAGTAATAAGCCCTATGCTCATTACATTTTTGGGAATGGACCCTTATATGGCAGTGGGAATAGCCCTGTCGTCTGATGTACTTGCCAGCGCAGTGTCAGCCTATACATATGGAAAGAACAAGAACCTTGATGTAAAAAACGGGCTCATAATGATGGTCACGGTTTTATGCTTCACGGTTGTTGGAAGCTATGTATCAAGCCTTGTGCCGTCAGCAACAATGGGCAACTTTTCGGTATTTATGACATTTTTACTCGGAATCAAGTTTATAGTCCGTCCTGTCATGACAACAAAGGAGGCCATGCAGGGAGTTTCTGCTAAAAAGAGAGCTGTCCAGTCAATCATCTGCGGTGTGCTTATCGGATTTATCTGTGGCTTCATAGGTGCGGGAGGCGGTATGATGATGCTCCTCATCCTCACATCAGTGCTTGGCTATGAGCTTAAGACTGCAGTCGGAACGAGCGTATTTATCATGGCATTTACAGCCTTTACAGGAGCTGCCTCGCACTTTGCCATCGGTGGAAAACCGGACTGGTTTGTGCTGCTTTTATGTATTGCATTTACACTCCTTTGGGCGAGAATTGCAGCGGTCTTTGCAAACAAGGCATCCGCAAAAACCTTAAACCGTGCTACAGGTATTGTGCTTGTAATACTTGGCATCGTGGTATTTGCATTTTCACTTCTGAGCTGATTTTTCTTGAATATATAACTGCAAGCCCCGGCTGCCCGACCGGCACACACAGCTTCCCCGCGTGCGAATAGCGAAGCTGCTTAGATACTGTAGAAATTATGCCATGAAACACAGAAACGCTCCTGCATGGACGCAGGGGCGAGGAGAACCGCGCCACGGACGGCGCGTTTCGACGGTTTCGTCAAGCATAGAAACCTATCAAGCATAATTTCGTACAGTATCTTAGCCACGCAGCGTAGCGACGGCAGGAGTACGTGTGCGCCCGTGGTACCCGGGGCTTGCGTTCCGTACTATTATATAAACGTCCTAAATAAGGTTTTTAATGCCTTCTGTTAAACGCTTTGCAACTCTCACATTGTTCATAGTATAAAGGTGAATTCCCTCCACATCATTAGCTAAAAGCTCAATTATCTGACTCTCGCAGTAAGACATTCCGGCATCAAAAAGTGCCGCCTTGTTGTCTCCGTATCTGTGCACAATCTTCTGGAACTTCTCCGGGAACTTTGCTCCGCACATTGTGACCATTCTCTGAATCTGAGCCGCATTTATACAAGGCATGATGCCCGGGATAACAGGCACATTGATACCTGCAAGCCTGCAGTCCTCCGCAAAATTGAAGAAGGTATTATTGTCAAAGAAGAGCTGCGATAAAAGAAGCTCTGCACCGGCATCAACCTTTTTCTTAAGATTCTTAATATCATCTACCTTATCAGCTGCCTCCGGATGGATGTCCGGATAGCACGCACCTGCGATACAGAACTGATCACCTGTGGTGTCCTTTATATACTTAATAAGGTCGCTTGCATGGAGAAAATCCTCCTTTGCAGGCACGTTCGGATTTCTATCTCCTCTTAAAGCGAGGATATTCTCAATGCCCTCATATGAAAGCTGTCTCGTGAACTCATCTATCTCAGCCTTGTTATAGCACAGACATGTAAGGTGTACGACCGGCTCCACATTGTACTGGTTCTTGATTTTCTTCGCAATCTCGATAGTCTTGTTATTGTTTGAGCTGCCGCCTGCGCCAAATGTCACGCTGATGTACTCAGGATGACAATCACAGAGTATCTCAAGCATCTCGTCTATATTTTTGAAGTCCTCCTCTTTCTTTGGTGGAAATATCTCAAAGGAGAGCGACTGTGGTTTGTTTGTATGTATCTGTGTAATCTTCATGTTATCCTCCGGTATATATGGTTATTCAATAATTTGTAATTTTTATATTCCATATATTACTGTAGTTTTTTGTCATTGTAAAATATATTTTTCTTTTAGTTTGTCATAAATAAAATCTATATCAAAACTTGCTGAGCATTTGATTTTTTTATATGAGGTGATATAATGGGCGAAGCAAATCAAAAAGAGGTTTCACAATGAAAAAAATAGATTTTGATAACGATTCGATAAAGAAAAATATATTGCAGGCTGCTCTGCCCATGCTGGCAGCCCAGATTCTAAGCCTGTTGTACAATATAGTAGACCGCATATACATTGCACGCATACCGGATATGGGAACCACTGCACTCGGTGCTGTGGGGCTTTGCTTTCCTATTATAATGCTGACAATCGCTTTCTCCAATCTCTTTGGAAGCGGTGGTGCTCCGCTTTTTTCAATAAAAAGAGGCATGAGTGATGACAGAGCCGCCAATACTATAATGAATACGAGCTTTACAATGGTCTGCACATTCGCAGTCGCTTTTACAGCTTTGTGCATGATTTTTGCAAAGCCTCTTTTAATCGTGTTTGGCGCATCTGAAAATGCTCTCAAATACGCTCTGCCATACCTGCTCATTTATTTGATAGGAACACTCCCATCCATGATTTCAACCGGCATGAATCCCTTTATCAACGCTCAGGGCTACTCCACTACCGGCATGCTGTCTGTGGCAATCGGAGCCGTTGCCAATCTGGTTTTAGACCCGCTTTTTATATTTGGATTTAATTTTGGCATCAAAGGAGCAGCTATTGCTACGGTCATCTCACAAATACTGTCTGCTCTCTATGTGCTTCACTTTCTTAGGAAAAAGGCTGAGCTTAAGGTGCGCCTTATGACGCTCTCTGAATTTGGTGAAAATACGCGCTATGCAAAGGACATCATAAGCCTTGGAACCTCAGGCTGTGTCATGCAGCTCACAAACAGCCTGGTATCTATATGCTGCAACAATGTGCTTTCAGTGACCGGTGGCGATTTGTACATATCGGTAATGACCATCGTATCAAGCATCAGGCAGATGGTCGAGACTCCAATTTATGCAATTGTGGAGGGTTCATCTCCTGTTTTAAGCTACAACTATGGCGCCAAAAGGCCGGCCCGGGTGAGAAAATCTATTTTCACTATGGGACTGCTCGTGCTTCTATATACAGCTGTCATGTGGAGTGTGATTATACTTGCCCCTCATGCCCTGATTGCAATTTTCAGTTCCGATTCCACCCTTATGGATGATGCGGTGAAGGCTTTGAATATCTACTTTGCGGCATTCATATTTATGGATCTGCAGTACATCGGACAGACCACCTTTAAATCACTGAACAAAAAGAAGCGGGCTATATTTTTCTCCCTGCTTCGCAAGGTGTTCATCGTTGTACCGCTGACATATATTCTGCCTTACTCCTTTGGTATGGGAACCGACGGTGTGTTTATGGCAGAGCCTGTATCAAACGTGATTGGCGGAAGCATCTGCTTTGTAACCATGCTTAGCACTGTGCTGCCGGAGCTTCGCAGGATGGAGCAGTAATTACAGCATCTCATCAATGCAGATGCCGTAGCCTCCGGTCGGATCATCGACAAACACATGGGTGACTGCTCCTATTATTTTACCATCCTGTATGATAGGGCTTCCGGATGTGCCCTGCACTATGCCACCGGAGAGCTCTATCAGCCTGTCGTCTGTCACCTTAAGCTCCATTCCCTTGTTTGTATCTGTCGCTTTTTTATCTATATTTGTTATTTCAAGATTATATTTTTCAAGTTTTCCTGATATTTCAGATATCATCTGTGCACTGCCTGTGTGTATCTCATCCTTGCCGGCAACCGGATAATACGTATCCTCTGCGGCATATTCCGACAATTCATCGCTGTCAAGCTGTCCGTAAATTCCCAGATTACTATTGCAGTCAAGTGTGCCTATATGGCTTTTTTTGCCAAAATATACCACTCCGCCTATCTCGCCCGGCGCGCCGGCTTTTCCCTTTTTGATTTTGGTAAGCTTCATGCTGTACAAATCACCACTGTTTGCATACAAGAGATTGCCGCTTTGCGTTCCGTCTCCTATTCCATGCCCCAGCGCTCCAAAACGGCCGTCCTTTGTATAATAAGTGATAGTACCGATTCCTGCCAGATCATCCTTCACCCATATTCCCATATAGTATTTGCCATCATCCATCCTCACAGGCGTGATATCCGCTGACATTTTCTCACCGCCTCGAAGAAATTTAATGTTTACGGTACTTTTATCTTCATGACTTTCATCATGCTGCTTCATAATATCATTCACAGCTTCAGAAAGTTCCTCCTTGTCTGCAACAGTGCGTCCATTGACAGATAGGATATAATCACCGCACTGCACCTTTTTATCTGCCGGATTGACTTTTTTTCCATCCTCGTCTGTCACCTCCGTCGTATTCACTACAAGCACTCCCTCTGTCTGCTCATATATACCGGTCAGCCTGCCACAGGCATATACGCCCTCAACACTTATTCCAGCACTTATTTTATCTGTCTCTTCATAATCTCTGTGAGTTGATGCTGTATCTGCTGTCTGTCCTATGCCTTGTTCGGTTCCACCGTTTCCACTGTTTTCACCGGTTCCGCCGTTTTCACCATTTTCACCATTCTCGCCCGAATCAGCCAATACACTGGCCGCCTGTCCCGGAAGCCCTGTCGCATATCTTCCATATCCGGCCTTTGATTCATTTAAAAAACTTCCTAATGCACTTTCATCAAATGCCTTATCTACCCTGCTGCACCACTTATCATCACTGCTTAGTGCAAACATAGCTATCACTGCTGCAGCCAGCGTGACACTCACAAATTTTCCAAAAAACTTCCGCATACTATTACCTCCATTTGGATTAGTATGCTCCTGTAATTTTTCTTTTATTCTTTTAATATCTTATTATCTCATTCTAACTATTCCAAATTATTTTGAGCAAAAACCAGTATAGTTTGACAGTTTAGGTGTTTTCCTATATAATTTCGATATATTTATATGTTTATTATAAATTTCACATATTATTCCCACGTTGTTAGTTACAAATAAATACTGTAATAGCTTTATAATTCTTAAATCACCATTTAATAAAGGAGGGATTCCATGAATACATACCTGCTCATCACATCCATAGTAATCTTCTTATGTATCCTGCTAAATCGTGTCTCCAATCGCATAGGCATTCCGGCACTTTTAGCCTTTATCGTGCTCGGCATGCTTTTTGGCTCTGACGGAATAATGAAGATAGATTTCGACAATTACGCGTTCGCTGAACAGATATGCTCTACCGCGCTGATATTTATCATGTTCTATGGCGGCTTTGGCACCAACTGGCAGCGTGCAAAGGCTGTTGCCGTTAAGTCTGTGCTTTTGTCCACCATCGGTGTTATTATCACATGCTTTCTCACAGGGCTGTTCTGTCACTTTGCCCTTAATATGAGCTGGGAAATAAGCTTTCTCCTCGGTGCGCTGATTTCATCAACAGATGCAGCGAGCGTTTTCTCCATACTGCGTTCGAAAAAGCTGAATCTGAAATACAATACCGCCTCTCTTCTTGAAGTGGAAAGCGGTAGTAATGACCCATGTGCCTATATGCTCACAGTTGCTTTTATATCCATATCTCAGGGCAGCGCAAGCCCGGGAAATATTGCCATACTCATAGTAAAGCAGCTTGCCTTTGGCATAATCTTCGGCGTCCTGATTGCAAAGCTTTCCATCATGCTCCTTCGATATATACGCTTCAAAAGCGCGGGGTTTGATGCGATTTTCATGGTGGGAATTGCTCTGATATCGTATGCCCTGCCTGCTTACTTTGACGGAAACGGCTTCTTAAGTGCCTATATAGTCGGCATTATACTCGGTAACACAGAAATAGAAAATAAAAAGAATCTGGTAAATTTCTTTGATGGCATAACAGGACTCATGCAGATGCTTATTTTCTTTCTGCTTGGTCTGCTTTCTTTCCCATCAAAGCTGCCACACGTCATAGTACCGGCACTTTTAATATTTATGTGGCTGACCTTTGTGGCAAGACCTCTTTCTGTCGCACTTGTGCTCACACCATTTCGCAGCAAAATAAAACAGCTGCTGCTTGTCTCATGGTCCGGCTTAAGAGGAGCTGCATCCATAGTGTTTTCCATCATGGCATATACCGCCACCAATGATGACCTCGACACCTTCCACATAATATTTATGATAGTACTTTTTTCAATACTGCTTCAAGGCTCAATGCTTCCATGGATATCACGAAAGCTTGACATGCTTGATAAAACAGCCGATGTAATGAAGACCTTCAATGATTACTCCGAGGAAGCAGATATCCAGTTCATACAGCTTACCATACCGGAAAATCATCTGTGGTGCGGCCACAAGCTAAAGGATCTGACGCTGCCTCCTGAGACACTGATTGTGCTTATACGAAGAGGTGAGCAGAATATAATACCGGACGGTGAAACAATAATTCTGCAAAATGATGTGCTCGTGCTTAGTGCCATCACACCTGATGAGGTGCATGGTATAAGGCTGGTGGAAAAAATAATAGAAAAAGACAGCAGATATAACAATAAACTGCTGTCTGAAATATCAAAAAAACACAATGAGATTATCATAATGATCCAAAGAAACGGGCAGGTAATCATCCCAAACGGAAACGTACGGCTGACCACCGGTGATATACTGGTAATCAACCGCGCCGTAAACTGATAATGTCAGATTTTTTTCTCCATGGCAAGTGCTTTCATCTCGCGTGCGCTCTCCATCACGGTATCTGTGATTTTTGCACCGCCGAGCATTCTGGCAAGCTCAGCCACACTGTCATTGTCAGTTAGCCTTCGAATCCTTGAAACCGTGGATTTGTTCTCGACTGCTTTTTCTATAAGGAAATGCGCATCTGCCATAGCTGCTATCTGCGGCAGATGTGTGATACATATAATCTGATGGTTGCGGCCAAGCTCATTCATCTTCTCAGAGACCATCTGAGCTGTACGTCCACTGATTCCAGAATCAATCTCATCGAAAATAAGCGACTCAATGTGGTCATTTTCTGCCATGATTGTCTTGATTCCAAGCATGATACGCGACAGCTCTCCTCCCGATGCTACCTTGCCGAGCGGCTTAAGCGGCTCTCCGGGGTTAGTTGATATGAGAAACTCCGGCGCATCGATGCCGTTTGCCGTATAGTCCGGCAATCTGTCAAACTGCATATCAAACTGTACATCAAGGAAATTCAAATCATTAAGTGCTGATTTAATTTCTGACACAAGCTTTACAGCACTCCTTTGTCTGATTTCTGATACCTCATCCGATATCTGTGCCAGCTCCTTTTCCTTTTTCGCAAGCTGCTGCTCTAATTTCTGTAAATAAGAATCATAATCATTCAGGACACTGATACGCTCCCTCTTTTCATTGAGTGCTATCAGTATATCATCAATTGAGTTGCCGTATTTGCTCTTTAGATGATTTATCTCATCCAGACGCTTTTGTGTCTCATAGAAGGTCTCCTCGTCAAACTCAGCCTGTGATATATATCCTGATATCTCGTGATTAAAATCAGAAAGCAGACTGTCTATCTCTGACAGCTGACTCTCCAGAGCTTCCACATCCTCATCATAACCTGATACCTGCGACAGCTCTCTTACCGCCCTGCCAATAAGCTCTGAGGCACTCTCCATCTCGCCTCCTGTGGCAGAATATGCAGCATTTACACCCTCCATGATTTTCTTTCCGTTTGAAAACTTCCTAAACTGCGCCTCAAGCTCCTCATCCTCACCAGACACCAGGGAAGCTTCTTCTATCTCCTTCACCTCGTACTCAAGGAATGACAGCTCACGGCTTCTTTCTTCATTGTCGATATTTGACTTTTCATACTCATCCTTAAGCGCCCTATATGCTTTGTATGTGACTGAAAGCTGCTGCTTTTTATCTCCAAGCGGCTGCTTTGCGTACTCATCAAGTATATCAAGGTGTTTTTTCTTTGATAAAAGTGACTGGTGCTCATGCTGACCGTGGATATCTATGAGATATGCGGCTATTTCCTTCATTCGCGAAACAGACACGGCTTCACCGTTTACCCTGCCGACTGCGCGCGACTGTGTGATTTTACGGCTTAAAATCACGCATCCGTCCTCGACCTCCACATCAAGCTCCCTTAAAGCCTCTATAATCTTTGGGTCCTCAACTGAAAAAATAAGCTCCACAAAAGCAGGCTTTTCATTGTCTCTTAGCATCTCCTTTTGCACTTTTTCACCAAGCGCCAGATTGATAGAGCCTATGATGATTGATTTTCCGGCTCCGGTCTCTCCCGACAGTATATTTAGTCCGTCGGAAAACTCAACCTCACACTCATCTATGAGTGCCAGATTCTTTACATGTAGATTTTGTAACATATTTTCTCCTTCCTCTCCCAGGCATGACGATATATGTTATTTTCTGTTACAGTTCAGCTATAATCTGATATTCATGTAACATTATTCCACAATTCTGCGGATTTTTTTCATCACCGCATATGTATCATCAACAGTCCGGATTGCACACATGATTGTGTCATCTCCTGCAATCGAACCGACGATTTCTCTCATCTTCATGGCATCTATTGCAGCACAGACAGCGCTTGCCATTCCCGATACAGTCTTTATAACGAGGATATTCTGTGCCATATCCATTGACAAAAAGCCCTCTCTGAGTACTCTTTCGTATTTCTTTGAGAGATTCTCAGGTGCATCCGTTATCACGGCGTACTTCTGTCTGCCGCCTGCGGTAGGAATCTTTGTGAGCTTAAGCTCCCTGATATCCCTGGATACTGTGGCCTGAGTCACGCGAAAACCATCTTTTTCAAGAAGCGCAGACAGCTCATCCTGCGTCTCTACCTCATTCTTTTGGATTATCTCAATTATCTTGGATTGTCTGTTTGTTTTCATGTCCTGCCACCTCATAAATATTATTTGTAACTATTCATTATAACAATCCTTATCTGTGTTATGAATAATTTCCCATCTTTTTGCGGAGTATCTCCAAAAAGCTTCTCTGGTGAAGCTTGCAAATCTTTGTATGATTGGCTGCCTTTGAAATAACAAAACGGTCTCCCACAGCCAGCTCTGCCGTAGTGTCGCCATCATAGCTGACACACGCCATCTCATCGTTTTGCTCCCTGCGGCTTAGAATCTCTATCTCTATCTCATCATCGCCTGAAAGCACAATGCTCTTTGACGTAAGATTGTGAGCATTGTTCGGTGTGAGCAGTATCATATCGCCCTTCGGATCCACAATCGGACCTCCCGCCGACATACTGTAGCCTGTAGAGCCTGTCGGAGTCGCAACAATGATGCCGTCAGCGTGGTAATTGTTTAAAAACTCACCGTTTACATACACATTGAGGCTTAAAATCTGCAAATTGCCCTTTCTATGGATGACTATATCATTTAATGCAACTCTCGAGATTTCACTGCCTCTTTTATGCCCTGTGAGCATAATACGATCCTCTGTCATGTATTTATCAGCCATGAGCGAATCAATAGCGTCAAATACCGTAGCTTCCTCCACCTCACACAGATAGCCGAGTGTGCCGAGATTCACTCCCATAAGCGGAATCTCAAGTGTCTCCACCCTTGTGGCTGCACGAATCAGTGTACCATCTCCGCCGAGTACAAGAATACACTGCGTATCCTGTGGTATATCCTCAAGCTCAAACTCGTTATCGGATATAGCCTCGACATTGCTCATAAGCCCCTTTGCCGTGCCGCCCTTTTGTTCTATGTATGCCACTATTTTATTTGTAAGTGCAAAATTCCTGTCCTTATAGGCATTTGCTATCACAACAAAATGTTTCATAGTCTATTTCCTGTCCAGCTCTCCATGCGCGGCCTCGACCACACTATGAATATCCACTGATTCCTCCTTTATAGGATCATCTGTCTTTTTGATATGTACAAGGTACTCTATATTGCCCTCCGGCCCCTTGATTGGCGAATACTCAAGGTCTAACACGCTAAATCCATTTGAAAGTGCAAAGGATATGATATTGTTCACTACCTCCTCATGCACGCTCTTGTCACGGACCACGCCCTTTTTACCTACCTTTTCCCTGCCTGCCTCAAACTGTGGCTTGATAAGACAAACCATCTCGCCACCGTCCTTTAACAGTGCTCTTGCAGGACCTAACACCTTGGTAAGTGATATGAATGACACATCAACCGATGCAAAATCCAGCTCATCATCTATGTCATTGGGCGTCACATACCTGATATTGGTCTTTTCCATGCACACCACGCGCTCGTCCTGACGCAGCTTCCATGCAAACTGGCCATATCCGACATCCACGGCATACACCTTTTTAGCACCATTTTGAAGCATACAGTCTGTAAAACCGCCTGTTGAAGCACCTATATCCATGCACACCTTGCCATCCATCGTGATATCAAAGTGCTTCATAGCCTTTTCAAGCTTTAGCCCTCCACGGCTCACATACTGCAGTGTCTTTCCATGAATCTCAATATTGCAGTCATCAGGAAATGTGCTTCCCGCCTTATCCTCACGGTTGTTATTTACAAAAACATTGCCCTCCATAATCATGGTCTTTGCTTTTTCCCGTGATGGTGCAAGGCCTCTGTTTACAAGTAATACGTCTAATCTTTCTTTCATACTGTATGTTACCTCTATCTATAATGCTGCTATTATACGCTTAGCCACCGATTCGGCATCCACATGCAGCTCCTTTTTGAGCACCTCGACATTGCCATGCTCCACATAGCAGTCAGGAAGTGCAACTGTCAACACCTCAAGAGCTATGCCGTTAGTCTTGACATACTCCGTCACATGCTCACCAAAACCGCCGCTTTGCACGTTTTCCTCCATAGTCACAAGCAGGCTGTGTTCAGACGGCAGTTCCTTAATTGCTTTCTTATCAAAAGGCATTGCAAAACGCGCATTGATAAGTGTAGCAGAGATTCCCTCTGCCTCAAGCAGCTTTACTACATCAACGGCAGTCTTTACCATACTGCCGAGTGCCATGATAGCCACCGTGCTTCCTTTTCTGATTAGCTCACTCTTTGCAAGCTCTATCGGCTGTCTGATTTCCTTAAGGCCGTCATAGGCTGCCCCTCTTGGATATCTGAGTGCAATCGGACCGTCATATGCCACTGCAAACTTCATCATATCAGACAGCTCCCACTTATTCTTCGGAGCCATGATTGTCATATTCGGGATGACCGACAGATATGATATGTCAAATATTCCCTGATGTGTCTCTCCGTCACTGCCTACAAGCCCTGCCCTGTCGATTGCAAAGATGACATGCAGATTCTGTATGCACACATCGTGAAGTATCTGGTCAAACGCCCTTTGTAAAAATGACGAGTACACCGCAAATACCGGGATAAGTCCTGCCTTTGCAAGCCCTGCCGCAAAGGTCGTGGCATGTGCCTCGGCTATTCCCACATCAAAAAATCTATCCGGGAAATTGCGGTGGAATCTGCGAAGCCCTGTTCCATCTGCCATGGCAGCCGTTATCGCAACTACCTTTGGATTTCTCTCGCCCAGCTTCTTCATGACTGTTGAGAAGACATCTGTGTAATTGGCCTTCGTGCGCTTATTCTTTGGAAGCCCTGTCTCTATGACAAATGGCTCTGCACCGTGAAATCTGGAAGGATAACGCTCAGCCGGGCCATAGCCTGATCCCTTTTTCGTAAGCACATGCACAAGCACCGGACCATCCACACGCTTTGCCTCATCAAACACACGGCACATTTCCTTTATATCACTGCCATCCACAGGTCCCAAATAGATAATGCCCATCTCCTCAAAGAACATACCCGGAATAAAAAGCTGCTTTATGCTGCTCTTTGTATTCCTGATATGCTTTACCATACGCTCTCCGTAGATCGGTATATGGTTTAGGGAATTCATGACATTATTCTTAAAATCCCTGTATGCATCCGCTGTGCGAAAGCCTGAAAGATACTGGCTGATGCCCCCGACGTTCTCTGAAATCGACATATTGTTGTCGTTTAGCACTATAATAAAATTGCCTTTAACGCTTGAAGCGTTGTTGAGCGCCTCATATGCCATGCCTCCGGTCAGCGCGCCGTCTCCGATGACTGAAACCACATGGTAGTCATCTCCGGTCACCTGTCTGGCTGTCGCAAGCCCAAGCCCTGCTGATATGGATGTGGAGCTATGTCCTGTATTAAAGCAGTCACAGTCGCTCTCATCCGCCTTTGGGAAACCGCTCATGCCTCCATACTGTCTGAGCGATGAAAATCCATCCTTTCTGCCGGTGAGTATCTTGTGTGTGTACGACTGATGCCCTACATCCCACACTATCTTATCCTTCGGTAGATTAAAGCACAGATGCAGCGCCATGGTAAGCTCCACGACTCCGAGGTTTGATGCCAGATGACCTCCTGTCACCGATATGCTCTCTATAAGAAACTGCCTGATTTCATCCTTTAACAGCTCAAGCTCCTCAGGTGTCAGTTTTTTTATATCATTTTCCTTTTGTATCTTTTCTAAAACCATCCTATTTCTCCCGATGGATCAAATATTCAAATAGCTCCTTAAGAAATGCATCGTCGTATCCCAAATCATCAAGCTGCTCCTCTGCCTCCTTGGAGATGCGCTCCACATCAGAAACCGCTTTATCCAATCCCTCAAATGTGACATATGTCGCTTTATTATTTTTCTCGTCACTGCCTACCGGCTTTCCAAGCACCTCAAGTGTACTTGTGACATCAAGCACATCATCCTGTATCTGAAACGCAAGCCCCAGCTTTGCCGCTATCTGCTCAACGCGTGATACCTCATCAGACGACGCCCCTGCAAGGATTGCTCCTATCATCATCGAGCTCTCTATAAGTGCGCCTGTCTTAAGCCTGTAGATAAAGTCAAGCTTTTCCCTTGTGATAGAACAGTCATCGGATTTCTCGCTTTCCACATCAACCACCTGTCCTCCGACCATGCCATACACGCCTGCTTTTTTTGCAAGCACCGCAAATGCCCTTGCCACACGCGTATCAGCCACTTCCATGTCAAAAGCCTTTGCTGCGGTCTCATATGCCAGGTTTAAAAGTGCATCACCTGCAAGAATGCCCATAGCCTCACCGTACACAGCATGTGTGGTCTTCTTTCCACGCCTGTACTCATCATTGTCCATGGCAGGCAGGTCATCATGCACCAGCGAGTAGGTGTGTATCATCTCGATTGCCGCCATAAATGGCTCAATCACTGCACTGCTTCCGCCAAACATATGGTAAGTCTCTTCCATGAGGATAGGGCGAAGCCTCTTTCCACCGGCTCTCACACTATAGTTCATGGCCTCAAAAATAATCCTCTGCTGTCCCTCCTCAGCGGGAAGAAACTTCTCAAGCACATCGTTTATATGCTCTACCTTTTGCTGCAGCTCTTCCATGAATTGTGACTTATTTAAATTCCCATTTAAGCTCATCAGAATTCCTCCAGTTGTCCGTCGCTGTTTAGCACAAGCATGGCCTTTTCCATGCCCTGTACCATATCATTGGCACTCTTTACCTCATCAAGCCCCTTCTTGTAGAGCTCAAAGGCCTCATCCAGGGATACATCCGCATCCTCCATCCTCGCCACTATCTGCTCTAAGTGTGCAAAGCGCTCCTCGAGTGTCAGTGTTTTTTCATTTTCTTTGCTCATCGTTAATAACCTCCGAAACTACGGCCCTTGCATGACCGTCTATCAGATATATATTTATGTCATCGCCTGCATTGATATCGGATACACTGTGCAGTGCCCCCTTCTTTTCCACCTCGACATACGCATAGCCCTGTGCCAGCTTTTTGGCCGGTGAATATGCGTCCAGTGTACCTGAAAGCAGTGCCAGACGCTGTCTGCAATCCGAAAGCCTCTGCTTCATAATCCTTTCAAGTGCATCCTCGATATCTGCCAGACGCCTTTTATTCTCATTTAGTTTATTCTGTGGACTAAGGAAATTAAGTCTTGTTTTAATATGTGACAGCTTTTCCCTGAAAAAATCAATCCGGCCTGTCAGATTTCTGTCCATCCTGCGGCGCAGATTGTCAAGGCGCTCTAACGTCTGTCTGTAGTCACTGACTGCAAGCTCTGCAGCCGCTGAAGGTGTGGGCGCTCTCCTGTCTGACACAAAATCTGCTATCGTCCAGTCTGTCTCATGGCCTACTGCCGAGATGATTGGTGTGCGGCAGTCAAATATGGCTCTCGCCACAATCTCCTCATTAAAGGCCCATAAATCCTCTATGGAGCCTCCGCCTCTGCCGACTATTATCACATCAAGATTCATCGCATCCAATGTCTGTATGCCCTTCACTATGCTATCAGCCGCACCCTCTCCCTGCACAAGTGCCGGATAAAGTATGACCTGTACATATGGATTCCTGCGCGATGATACATTCCTTATATCCTGCACGGCCGCGCCTGTCGGTGCTGTAACCACACCAATACGGCCGGCATACTGCGGAATGGGCTGCTTGTACTCTGCCGCAAACATGCCCATCTCCTCAAGCTCACGCTTTAGCTGCTCGAATTTGAGATACAGATTGCCCTCTCCGTCAAGCTCTATCTTTTTGGCATAAAGCTGATATGCGCCGGTCTTCTCATACACCTCAACGGAACCTGTCACAATAACCTGGTCCCCCTCCTTCATGTGGAAGGAAAGTCCTGCCGCCCTGCTGCCCGCAAACATGATAGCGTTCATGGCTGCTCCCGCGTCCTTTATTGTGAAATAAATATGACCGCTCGTGTGATACTTGCAGTTGCTCACCTCTCCCTTTATGCTCACCTGTCTGAGCATAAAATCCTGAGCGAACATATTTTTAATATAGCTATTTACTTGCGCTACCGAATATATATTTCTATTTGCCATGTTCAATGCTCTATATCGCTGTTCCTCTTAAGCTATGCAAACTTTGCAAGCACTCCGTTTACAAATGCACCTGACTCATCTGCACCATACTTCTTTGCAAGCTCAACAGCCTCATTTATTGAAACCTTTGTAGGAATATCGTCCTCAAACTTTATCTCATAAACTGCCAATCTGATAATTGCCAGATCAACCTTTGCCATACGATTGGTCTTCCAGCCTGTAGACTTCTCATCGATGAGTGCATCAAGCTCTGCCATATGCTCAATAATCGCACTGCATTTTTCATCAATATACTGTTTTTCCTCGTCTGTAGGATTTGTAAGCTCATCATTTAAAAGCTCCATCTGCTCTGCAAGCTCAGACTTGTCATGAAACTCAACCCTGAAAAGCATCTTAAAAACGTTTTCTCTTATCTTGCTTCTTGTCATTTAAATTCCTCTCGTGAATAGTATTTTATATAAATTAAGGATGTCTGTACGACATCCTTAATTATACTACATTTGTGATCATTTAAAAAGAACTATTTAATTCTCTCCCATATCAACACTTGCTATACGAACATTGATAGTAGCCACAGAAAGCCCTGTCATTGTCTCAATTGCAGACTTAACCTTCTCCTGTACCTTTGTAGAAACCTCAGGGATGCTGTATCCATAAGCAATATTGAGTGCTACATCAACCACTACCTCATTGTCTGCTATCTCAATCTGAATTCCCTTTGAGAGATTCTTCATACCGAGCCTGCTGACAATCTCGTTTGTGATATTGCCTGCCATGGAGCTTACTCCCTCAACCTCAGTAGCAGCAAGACCTGCTATGATAGCTACAACCTCATCTGCTACCTTGATCTCGCCAGACTCATCTGATTTGATATTTATTGTGTTTCTATTCTCTGCCATGTCCATGTTCCTCCTTAACCGGCTATACGGTCTGTCCCTTTGCCACGTAAACCTGGAATGAGTCATTTCCCGTAAGTGATCTATTTCTTGATACGCGAACATTCTTGTCTGTGATCACGTACTCCAGATTGGCGCCATCCTCAATTACCGTATCCTGTAGCAGGATGCAGTTCTTGACCTTTGCATTCTTTCCTATCTTGACGCCTCTTGATAGGATGCTGTTTTCCACGGTACCCTCGATGACACAGCCATCAGCAACCATGACATTCTTGGCTTTTGAGCCATTTATGTATCTTGTAGGGTTATCATCCCTGATCTTTGTATAGATAGAATTGCCACTCTTAAACAATGCTGCCCTGTTATCCTCATCAAGGAGCTTCATATTCTCCTCGAAATAGCTCTTCATATCTGTAATCTGTGAAGCATAGCCTGTGTACTCATATGCCTGGATATTGAGTGAATCAGTGTTTGTAGCCATCAGATCCCTTGTAAAATAAGAATAACCATGTACAAAAGCGTCATCCACTATTCTAATGAGCTTCTCCTTCTCCATGATATAGATATTCATGCCAAAGTTTACCTTGCCCATATCCCTGTCATTGATATATATCTTTTTGATACGTCCATCATCTATATCAAATGTATAGTACATCTCATCATTGTTGCCGTTTGGTCTTAAGAATACCTTCGGTACCTCCTGCTTGCGGTACATTGCAGTGATATCAGCCCCTGTGTTCTTATGTGCCTCAATCAGCTCCCTGAAATCAAAATTGAATACATAGTTGGCATCAGCCATGATAACATACTTCTGAGTGCACTTTCTCAGATAGCCCTTAAGGCTTTCGATTGCCTCAACACGGCCCTCATACACCTTAATCTGCTTCTGTGCATAAGGCGGAACTATATTGATACCACCATTTTTTCTTGCAAGATCAAACTCCTGACCTGAGCCCAGGTGATCCATCAGAGAGTGATAGTTCTTCTTAACTATGAGAGATATATTGTCGATTCCGCTATGTACCATGCTTGAAATCAGGAAATCGCAGAGTCTGTAACGACCTGCAAACGGAATGGAAGCCATAAGTCTCTCGGATACCATCTCAGGAATGAGGGCATCGTAGCTGTTTGCAAAAATAACGGCCAAAGCCTCTTCGTTGTTCATGTTTAGCATTGTTCCTGGCCCTCCTCAACATCATTATATACCATTGCCTTTGGTCCTATAACCGCTCTGTCGCCAATTGTAACTCCCGGTGCAATTGTAGCAACATCACCTGTCACGTCCTCCGCCGGCTTTTCTCCAATAACTGCATCACAGCCTACTGTAACCCCCTCTGCAACTATACAGTGTGTGACCTTAGCGCCTCTTTTTATCACAGTATCACCCATGACAACTGCATCCTCTACCACAGCGCCCTCTTCTACGATGACACCGCCAAAAAGAATTGAATGCTTTACTGTGCCCTTCACTACACAGCCATCGGTAATCATAGAGTCTGTAACCTCTGCGTTGTTGCCAATGAAATGTCCTGTATGGCCACTGTTACGGCTGTATATCTTCCAGTTCTCATCAAACAGGTTGATACCGCTGTGCTCAGGATCAAGCACCTCCATGTTTGCCTCCCAGAGTGCAGGTATTGTTCCTACATCCTTCCAGTAGCCGTTAAAGTGATAAGCATACATCCTACGGTCATCCCTCAAAAGGTTTGGAATGATATTGTTACCGAAATCATTCTCTGAATCCGGATCATTTTCATCCTCGATAAGATACTTCTTAAGTATATCCCAATTGAAGATATAAATACCCATGGATGCAAGATTAGACTTAGGATTCTTTGGTTTCTCCTGAAACTCTGTGATCTTGTCGTCATCATCTGCTACCATGAGACCGAAACGTGATGCATCCTCCCATGGAACCTCCATAACCGCTACAGAAAACTCAGCATTTTTCTCCTTATGGAACTTAAGGAAATCACTGTAATCCTGCTTACAAATCTGATCTCCTGAAAGTATGATAACATACTCAGGATCATATCTCTCGATAAATGCAATATTCTGATAAATCGCATTGGCTGTTCCCTTGTACCAGTCTGAGCCTGAAGCCTTCTGATACGGTGGCAGCACATGCACTCCTCCATATAATCTATCAAGATCCCATGGCTGTCCATTTCCTATGTACTCATTCAGCACAAACGGCTGGTACTGTGTCAATATACCAACTGTATCTATACCTGAATTAACACAATTAGAAAGCGGAAAATCAATAATTCTGTATTTGCCTCCAAACGGAACTGCCGGCTTTGCAAGTTTCTGTGTCAGTGCATAAAGTCTGGAGCCCTGACCACCGGCAAGAAGCATCGCAACTAGCTCTTTTGCCATATTAAAATCCCCCTTGTTTAATTTTATTAAATTTTTGTTAGCTTTTGCAATTATTTTGGTTTTTTATAATGGTTTATAGTTATATTTTACCACACTTTGGCATTTATGCAATTCAAAATTAACTAAAAAATACTATAATTTTTGTCATTATTTTCCAATTATCTCGCGGTTGTTTATGAACTCGTACGGCACCTCCTGGTACACATAATAATTAAGCCAGTTGGAATAAAGTATATTACCGTGCGACCGCCACTGTAAAAGCGGCTTTTGTGTGTCATCATTATCCGGATAGTAGTTCACCGGCATATCTATATCAAGCCCCTTTTTCTTATCCCTCTCGTACTCATTATGAAGAGTATATCTGTCATACTCAGGATGTCCCATCACAAAAATCTTTTTACCGTCCTGATCCATCAGAAGGAATACTCCGGCATCATCCGACTCCGCAAGTATGGTAAGCTCAGGATGCTTTAATATATCCTCCTTTAAGACCTCGGTATGTCTTGAGTGCGGTGCGTAAAACACGTCATCGAAGCCTCTGACAAGTGGGATTTTTCTGTTCTTTACACGGTGCGCATACACACCAAATTTCTTCTTTGGAAGCACACGCTTTGGTATGCCGTAGTGATAATATAATCCTGCCTGTGCACCCCAGCACAGATGAAGTGTGGAGAAAGCATGTGTCTTGCTCCACTCCATTATACTGCATATCTCATCCCAGTAGTCTACCTCCTCGTATTCCATAAGTTCAACCGGTGCCCCTGTGATTATCATGCCGTCAAAGTATCTGTCCTTTATATCATCAAAGGTCTCGTAAAATTTGTTCAGATGACTGAGTGATGTGTGAGTGGCCTCGTGAGTAGATGTGGTCACAAACGTTACATTGACCTGTATAGGGGTATTTGACAGTGAGCGCAGTATCTGAAGCTCTGTGTCCTCCTTTAATGGCATGAGATTTACAATCGCAATCTCCAGCTGTCTGATGTTCTGATGTGATGCCCTGTTTTCGTCCATCACAAATATATTTTCTCTCTCAAGTATTTCCTTTACAGGTAAATCATTTTGTGTCTTTATAGGCATTTTATAACCTCTTTTCTAACGCCCAAACATCTCTATAAATGTATCCTCCGAGATGATAGGTATTCCTAATTCTTTTGCTTTTTTATTTTTTGATGAAGTAGATTCAGTGTCGTTGTTTACCAGATAGTCTGTCTTTTTTGACACGCTTCCTGTCACCTTGCCGCCCTGTGACTCCACATATGCCTTAAACTCGCTTCTGTTGGCAAAATCATGCACATCGCCTGTGATAACAAAGGTCTTGCCGTTTAAGCTTCCCTCCGACATATCCTTTATATCGACCTTTTCTATGTCAAGCTCCTTAATCAGTGCTTCAAACATCGCGCTGTTTTTTGGATTTGCATACCATTCAAGTATGGAGCCTGACTTTTCCTGGCCTATACCGTCTATATCCACAAAATCTGTGGCATTTCTCATTCTGTCCGCGAAGCCATCAAAGCCTATTGCGTTGACAATCTTCTTGCCTGCATCGGTACCTATAAGAGGTATACAGAGTGCAAATATCAGATTGACCGGATGGACATGTCTGCTTTTTTCGATGGCAGCCTGCATATTCGTGCACGACTTCTCGCCAAAGCCCTCCATGCTGCTTATCTCATCAAAGTGCTCGGGCAGATGGTATATGTCAGGGAACTGTTTTATGAATCCCTCATTTATAAATTTTAGCATTGTCTGTACCGAAAGTCCATCTATATCCATTCCGCTTTTGCTGACAAATCTTGAAAACTTTTTGACATTCTTGGCTGTACAGTCAGGGTTTGTGCAATGCAGCGTCTTCACACCGCTGTTTTTACTTACAAATATGCGTGTCGGATGATGGCACACCGGACATTCCTTCGGTATCTCAACTTCTCCCACCGCATCCTTTACAGCTATGCATTTCGGAATAATCTTGTTGGCTTTTATCACGGAAAGTGTACACTCTTTTCCCACTCCAAGCCTTTCTATTTCAGTCAGATTACAAAGTGAAGCTCTCGAAACCGTCGTACCCTCTATCTGCACCGGCTCAAAAACAGCCACCGGCGATATTGTCGAAACCGCACACGACCATTCGATATAACGAAGTCTCGTATCTACAGCCTCATCCTGCCACTTGAAAGCAAAGCCGGCTCTCGTAGCATGATGCCCTGTGACGCTTCCGCCTGCAGCGTAGGCAGTATCATCATAGCATATGACAAGTCCGTCCACAGGCACATCCATCCTGCCACTCTCGACATCCCTTGTCCAGCGTTTTACAGCCTCATCAAGGCCTGCCGCATCTGTTGCCTCCCTTTTGACAACATTGAATTTCATATCACTAAGATAGCTCATTCTATCCCCCCATGATATGATATCATCATCTATATGCACGAGTGTAAACGCATAAAACACTACATGTCTGCGCTTCACTTCTTCCACATCATCGAGATTTAATGTACCGGATGCAAGGTTCCTTGGATTGGCATATTTCTCATCATCGTCCTCGATTGTATCATTTAACAGCTTAAAATCCGTGTAGGAAATTGTCGCTTCCCCTCTTACAACCATATGTCCCTTGTATGGTATCTCCTTTGGGAAGCCGCTTATGGCATCCTGCAAAAAGGTGATGTTACTTCCTACAGTTCCATTTCCTCTCGTCAGTATTTTCACAAGCCTGCCACCGTCATATGTGAGCACGAGTGTCAGTCCGTCAAGCTTCCATGAAAGCCAGATTGGCATATCACCTGCCCATTTCTTAAGCTCCTCAATACTCTTTGTCTTTGCAAGTGAAAGTGCCGGATACTCATGTGGCTCACGATTTCCTGCCTCTGCCTCATAGCCTGCATTATGTGTCGGACTGTCCGGACGGATATATCCTGTTTTTTCCTCAAGCTGTGTAAGTTCATCAAACAGTGCATCCCACTCGTAGTTTGGCATTATTTCATCTGCACCGTTGTAGTAGGCTTTTGACGCGCGGTTAAGACTTTCAACAAGCTCATCTATCTTATCTTTTATTTTGTTATTCTCCATGCTGTAATAATCCCCTGTCTGCTTTACTTCGCTCTTCTATCCGGATATTTCTTATCCGTATGTTTCTTATCCGTATATTTCTTATCAGAATGATTCTTATTCGTATCAGGCATAACCGGCTGATTCGAGGAATCCGCAATCAGTCTTTTGAGTCCCTTGTATTCAAGTGGTGTCACTGCCCTGTACTTTCCTCTTGGCAGGTCACCAAGCTCAATATTCATGATTCTCACTCTCTCAAGCTTAACCACACGGTAGCCAAAGTATTCACACATCCGTCTTATCTGTCTGTTGTAGCCCTGTGTCAGAATAATCTTAAACTGCTTTGAGGACAGCTTTTTCACATGGCACTTTCTGGTTGTCACACCAAGCTCTACAAGCGGTACGCCTCCTGCGAGCCCTCTGATGAAGCTGTCAGATATTGTTTTGTTTACTGTGACAATATACTCTTTTTCGTGTCTGTTGCCGGAGCGCATCATCTTATTTACTATCTCGCCATTGTTGGTCAGAAGTAAAAGTCCTTCTGAATCCTTATCCAGCCTGCCAATGGGATAAATGCGCTTTGGGTAATTAAGATAATCTATCACGTTGTTTTTTTCCCTTTTTTCTGCTGTGCAGACTATGCCGGCCGGCTTATTGAGGGCAATCAGTATCATCTCTTCTTCCTTTGATACTACCTGTCCATTATATGTGACAGTCTGTCCCTTTAGAACTCTGTCACCTGTCTTTGCTGTCACACCGTCTATTCCTACTTTGCCGGCTTCTATCTGCCTGTCTGCCTCACGCCTTGAGCACACGCCCGCTTCACTGAGGAATTTATTTATTCTTACACCATTTTCTTCCATACCATATCCTCTTTTTAGATTGCTTTATCCGATATACATAAACCAAACAGCAGCCTTTTCTACTCTTTACAGCAGCCATTTGCTATGTAGATTAAAACACGGAGACCTTTAAGCCTCCGTGTTGCTTCTTATGATTGTATGCACATCTGTTACTTTATATTGCTTTTACTGTCCTACTGTCTGGAGATTCTCTGTCTTGATATAAGCTCTGCCATTTGTTCCGGCGCTGTAGGATACTATAGTCCAGTCTCCCTCTGTGCCATATGCTGTAAGTGTTACCTGTTCCTTTAAGAGACCAAGCTCCTTTGCATCTGTGCTTGCACCGTCACGTACCTTTACAACATCCTTTGTCACTACCTGATACTCAGCCGGTGCCTGTGGCTGCTCGGCTGTCTGCTGATTGGCTGCATTTGTATCTGTGGTCTGTCCTGCGTTAGCATCCGTGGTCTGCTGATCTGTGGTCTGTCCTGCATTTGCATCTGTAGTCTGCTGGTCTGCAGTCTGTCCTGCATTTGCATCCGTGGTCTGCTGGTCTGCAGTCTGTGATGCATCATCGGCCTGCTGTGTATCTGCCTCTGTAGTCTGTGTGTCTGCATCAGACTTCTTTAAATTGGCAATGCCTGACGATGTGTACCACTGCTTTATAGCACCTGTGAGTGTTGTCTCAAGCATAGTCTTTAAATTGGCATCAGAACCGACCGCCTGCTCATATGCCTTTTGTACCTCCTCATGCAGGTCTGCAAACTCAGATGAAGCAGTATACTTAGAAATAAGCTCCATAATATCGTCATCGAGTTCATTCTCGCAGTATGTTCTGTTGAAATTACTGTATACATTGTTTATAAAGAGCTTTCCGTCCTTACCTGTCTCTATATAAAAGAAGTCAAGTGTAGGTGCCTGTGTATCAACTCCCGTAAACTTTATGCTGTTTTTAACAGACACAAAGTATGTTCCCTTTTTCAAGCCATTCTTGGTGTAAGGTGTGATGTCATTGACTGACTCATAGTACTGGCTGACAACACCAATATAGCTCTTCTCGTTGTCGCTCATAGGTGTCGCAAGCTTGCCAAGGGTATCAAGGTCATCACCCACGTATGCCTTGTAATAATCAGCAAGTAATGTGCTGATATCGTCCTTGGCGTCATTTGTGTAATCCTTTTCAAACTCAAAATCCTTCACCGAAATCTCTGTCTGTGATCCGGCTTCAGTATTGGATTGTCTGTCATTATTGCCTCCTGCGACAACTACTATAAGTATAAGTATGAGTCCTACAAGTACACCTGCCACTCCAACGTATTTTTTATTTTCTGCACAAAATTGCTTTATATTATCCAATGTTTCCTTGTTAAAAAAGTCCTTCATATGGTTCCTCCATTAACCCAACATATCAAAATCAAAGTATGTGACCGACGCGAATCGAACGCGCACTCGCCGGAGTCGGAGTCCGGAATTTTATCCATTAAACTACGGTCACAAAAAAAGTTACCAACTATTTATATCACATCTTTTACTTTTTTTCAATGTTACTTTTTTCTTATTATATTCTTTTAGTGTTTTATTATAACTTTTTATGCATACTATTATAATTGATAAAAATTTGACAATATATTTCATTTATCTTATTATTTAACTGTTTGGGCATTATATATTGGAAATTTTTTCCGATATGCCATAAAAATATACCATTTTAATTAATACAATTACTATTTATATAAGGAGCAGTATTATGAGTTTCACATTTTTAAACCAGCTTCCAACTCCTGCACAGATTAAGGAGGAATATCCTCTGTCAAAGGAGCTTACCGAGCTTAAAGCGAAGCGCGATGCAATGATTTCAGATGTTATCTGCGGAAAAGATGATAGATTTCTCGTCATTATCGGACCTTGTTCAGCCGACAACGAGGATTCAGTCTGCGACTATGTCAGCCGTCTGACAAAGATTCAGGAGGATGTAAAGGACCGCGTAATCATCATCCCTCGTGTATATACAAACAAACCAAGAACAACCGGCGAGGGCTACAAGGGAATTGCCTCACAGCCTGACCCTGAGAAGGCTCCTGACATGGTTGAGGGTCTTATCGCCATGAGAAAAATGCACATCCGTGCCATCGCAGAGAGTGGACTCACCTGTGCAGATGAGATGCTTTACCCTGAGAACTGGGGCTATGTTGAGGATCTTCTCTCATATGTGGCAATCGGCGCTCGTTCTGTTGAGGATCAACAGCATCGTCTCACCGTCAGCGGCTTCGATGTGGCCAGCGGCATGAAAAACCCTACAAGCGGTGATTTTTCCGTCATGCTCAATTCTGTTTACGCAGCACAGCACCCACATCATTTTGTTTACAGAGGCTATGAGGTTGAGACATCAGGAAATCCTCTGACTCACGTTGTTTTAAGAGGTGCTGTCAGCAAGCATGGCAACACTACAACAAACTACCATTACGAGGACTTAATCCGTCTGCACGAAATGTACGACAAGATGGACGTTGTCAACCAGGCGGCTATCATCGATACCAACCATTCCAACTCCGGAAAGAAGTTCAAGGAGCAGATTCGTATCGCCAAGGAAGTTATGCACAACAGACAGCTTTCCTCTGATATCAAATCACTTGTCAAGGGTCTTATGATTGAGAGCTATATTGAGGAGGGCAGCCAGAAGATTGGTGAGCATGTCTACGGAAAATCCATCACCGATCCATGTCTAGGATGGGAGGATTCAAAGAAGCTCATCTATGACATTGCAGAAATGAATTCTTAAACCACAAATTATACACACATTTTTTTACAAAACACAAGCCACAGGAGTATATATCCTGTGGCTTACATTATTTTGTCGGTTTATTATTTAATCATATTACTATATGCAAGAACTGCACTGACTGTTTTGGAATCCTGGATTTTCCCGGCATAAATCATGTCGCACAGCTCCTTTAGGGTGTATATTTCTACATCGATTGACTCGGCATCATCCAGATGCTGCTTGCCCTTTTTCAGGTTTTTGGCAAGATAGACATCTACTTCTTCGTCGCAAAAGGCTACTGTTGTGCGAAGTGAAAGTAAAAACGAGATATCCTCAGAGCTGTAGCCCGTCTCCTCCTTAAGCTCCCTTTCTGCACACAGTCTTGTATCTTCTCCCACAAAGTCTCTGCAGCCGGCCGGAATCTCTATTGTCTCCCTCTCGAGAGCATTTCTATACTGACGCACCATGATTATCCTGCCGTCATCAAGCACCGGAAGCACTGCCGCAGCACCCTTTCTGTGTGAAACAAAATCCCATTCCTCAGTCTTACCGTTTGCAAACTGCATTGTATCCTTGTATATATCGAGTATTGAGCCCTTATATACAAGCTCTCTTTTTTGCCGTTTCATTTCATCAATCATTTTTCCTGTTTACCTTCTAAATAATTTAAATTCAGAGTTACCGTTTTGATTAGAAATCCACCTCTGTGTCATAATAGCAGCATTTGAGAAGCTTCTCCATCTCCTCCTGGCTTGGCTGGCGAGGATTTGAGCCTGTACAAGCATCAAGGATAGCATTTGCAGCAATCTCAGGAAGCCTCTCAAGGAATACCTCCTCCGGTACAAAGCCCTGCTCTGTTGGATAGCTGTCTGCTCCGTAATTCTTGATGCAGTGTGGGATATTCAGATCATCATTCATGCCACGTAAGTATTTGATAAGAAGCTCAACCTTCTCATCAAGTGTCTCTCCACCCAGTTTCATGAAATCTGCTATTACGCCATAGCGTTCCTTCGCTGTCTCATCCTTTGCATTAAAAGCAATAACCTTTGGCAGATACATGGCATTGGCTGCTCCGTGGATGATATGTGCACCATAATCAGCAAAAGCTGCGCCTGTCTTATGTGCCATGGAATGAACTATTCCAAGTAGTGCGTTGGAGAATGCCATTCCTGCCAGACACTGTGCATTGTGCATCGCATCTCTCTTTGCCATATCACCATTGTATGAATCAATCAGGTCATGCTGTATCATCTCTATTGCATGGAGTGCAAGTGGATCTGTAAAGTCACTGTTGGCTGTGGATACATATGCCTCGATGGCATGTGTCATGGCATCCATTCCGGTGTGTGCAACAAGCTTCTGTGGCATCGTCTCTGCAAGCTCAGGGTCTACGATTGCAACATCGGGTGTAATCTCAAAGTCTGCGATTGGATACTTGATACCCTTCTCATAATCTGTGATGATTGAGAACGCAGTAACCTCAGTTGCTGTACCTGATGTAGATGAAATAGCACAGAAATGTGCCTTCTTTCTAAGCTTTGGAATACCAAATACCTTGCACATATCCTCAAATGTGATATCCGGATACTCATACTTAATCCACATAGCCTTAGCTGCATCTATAGGTGATCCACCACCAATTGCTACAATCCAGTCCGGTTCAAACTCAGCCATGGCAGCCGCACCTTTCATGACTGTCTCAACTGACGGATCCGGCTCAATTCCCTCAAAAAGCTTTACCTCCATACCTGCTTCCTTCAAATAAGCCTCGGCTTTGTCTAAAAAGCCAAATCTCTTCATTGAGCCTCCGCCCACACAGATAATAGCCTTCTTTCCCTCAAAGCTCTTTAATGCCTCAAGCGCACCCTTTCCGTGATATAAATCTCTTGGTAATGTAAATCTCTGCATTGTAAAACCCTCCATATGATATTTTATTATATAGTTTCTCCCTTGTAATATTTATAAATATTGCAGCCATCAAATACTTAATAGTTGCTAAATATTACACTTACCATTTTATAACATTTTACTAATTTTGTCACGTACCATTATCTATTTTTGTGAATACAAGATATCTTATACATATATTTTTATGCAATATGTATAATTTTCTTCAATAGTAATGAACAGTTACCGATAATTTATTTCATACCATAAGCACTACATTATAAAAATCGGCTGCATTTGTGTTTTTCATATGTTTTCATACATTTTAGCAAAAAGAAAAGGCTTCATACGAAGCCTTTTCAAATGTACATGTTATTATGTCAAACCGACAATACGCTAATGCTCTACTTTGCGTAATCCACTATACGTGACTCACGTATTACATTAACCTTTATCTGACCCGGATACTCTAACTCAGACTCAATCTGCTTAGATATGTCTCTGGCCATGATAACCATGTCGGCATCGCTGACCTGCTCAGGAACTACCATAATACGAATCTCTCTACCTGCCTGAATAGCAAAAGATTTCTCTACCCCTTTATAACCATTTGTAATGTCCTCTAACTGCTGAAGACGATTTGAATATGTCTCCAAAGTCTCTCTTCTTGCACCCGGACGTGCCGCACTGATTGTATCAGCTGCCTGCACGAGACATGCAATAAGTGACTCCGGTTCAACATCACCGTGATGTGATTCTACTGCATTAATCACAAGTGGTGACTCTTTGTATTTCTTACATAATTCGGCACCGAGCTGGATATGTGAACCCTCCATCTCGTGATCTACTGCCTTACCTATATCATGTAATAAGCCTGCACGCTTTGCCATTCTGACATCCTCACCAATTTCAGCAGCCAGTAAGCCAGTCAGCTGTGCAACCTCGATAGAATGCTTTAACGCATTCTGACCGTAGCTTGTTCTAAACTTCATCTTTCCAAGAAGACGCACAAGCTCCGGGTGAATACCATGTATGCCCACCTCAAGTGTGGCAGCCTCACCCTCTTCACGAATCATATTATCGACTTCTTTTTGAGCCTTCTCAACCATCTCCTCTATACGGGCCGGATGGATTCTTCCGTCAACAATAAGCTTCTCAAGAGCTATTCTTGCAACCTCTCTTCTAATTGGATCAAAGCTTGACAAGATAACTGCCTCAGGTGTGTCATCTATAATCAGATCTACACCTGTCATAGTCTCGAGAGTACGGATATTACGTCCCTCTCTTCCTATGATACGTCCCTTCATCTCATCATTCGGAAGCGATACTACTGAAATAGTAGTCTCAGACACATGGTCTGCCGCACATTTCTGAATAGCTGTAACCACGTAATCCTTAGCCTTACGGTTTGCCTCTTCCTTTGCTTTGTTTTCCATTTCCTTAATCATTTTTGCAGTATCAAGTTTTACATCTTCTTCAATGGTCTTTAAGAGATATTCTTTAGCTTGCTCGGAGGTTAATCCAGAGATTCTTTCAAGTTCCTGTAAACGCTGCTCGTTAAGCTTTGATATTTCAATCTTCTGCTTCTTGAGTTCCTCTTCCTTAACTGCAAATCCGGCTTCACGCTTCTCGATAGCTTCGAGCTTCTTGTCGACATTTTCTTCCTTCTGAACGATACGACGCTCATTACGGGAAATCTCGTTTCTACGCTCTTTGATTTCCTTATCCAGATCATTCTTAGCCTTAATAGACTCTTCCTTGATCTCAAGCATAGACTCGCGCTTCTTTTCCTCCGCAGTCTTTACAGCCTCATCAATGATTCCTCTTGCCTTCTCCTCAGCATTTCCTATCTTGGAGTTAGCAGATTTCTTCTCGTATGAAGCGGCTGCAAACCATACAATCAATGCAGTAATAATAATAGAAACTACAGCAGTAATGATATACGGTAGCATTACAGGAGCACCTCCTTTATTAAATTTTCATTGTATTTCACAAATTACAACAATTAAATTCTATACTTTTTGGTGCAAATTGTCAAGGTAATTGTGACCTCATTGCAGAAAGAATCTGGCTGCTCTTAAAGCCCCTGCGCATAAGAAACTGGTATATCCTGCGAAACTCCTTTTCATCACAGTTATCAGGATCATAGTGTTTCTTTTCAAGCAGCTTTGCTATATGTTTCTCTTCATCAGCAGTGTATTCGCTGTCTATGGCACAATTTATATCATCTCTGCCTATGCCCTTTGCCATAAGCTTCTGCTCAAGCTGCCTGCGGCTTAAGCTGTCCTGATGATACCTGACATATGTGGAAGCAAATCTGTAATCATCAAGATAATGAAAGCTCTTGACATAATCTATTGCTGCATCCACACAGCAATCCGGATATCCGCCCTGTGTGAGCTTTTCCCTAAGCTTTCTTTCACTCCTGTCCATCTGTTCAAGCAGATGCAGTGCTCTCTTTTTGGCTCTCTTTCCTACCACCTCAGTTATCAGCTTTTCGTAATCCGCTTCACTGATAAAGGCTCCCTCCATAATAGAGTACCGCACGGCCTCTGTACGGTACAGCACACATGTCGTGCCATTATCAAAGGTCGTGCGGTATTTGCCTTTACCAATATTCTCATATCCGGTAATCTCTATCATATATAACCCTGCTCACTTATTGCTCATCTGCCTCTGACTTTTCAGAGTCTTCCTGTACTGCAGCATCTTCATCCTCAGGCTGTGTAAAGTAAAAATCCCTTACCTTTGCCTCAAGCATATCGAAAAATGCCGGATTCTCATGGATATAAGTCTTTGCATTCTCACGACCCTGTCCTATCTTGTCTCCCTCGTATGCGTACCATGCACCGGATTTGTTGACAATGCCTGCATTTACTGCAAGATCAAGCACATCTCCTTCTCTTGAGATACCCTGTCCAAACATGATATCAAACTCTGCCTCCCTGAAAGGAGGAGCTATTTTATTCTTAACAACCTTTACGCGGACATGGTTGCCGACTATCTCACCGCCCTGCTTGAGTGACTCAGTTCTTCTGACATCAAGACGCACTGATGAATAGAACTTTAATGCCCTTCCACCTGTGGTAGTCTCAGGATTTCCAAACATCACACCTACCTTCTCACGAAGCTGATTGATGAATATAACGATACAATTTGACTTGCTGATAACTGCCGTGAGCTTACGGAGCGCCTGGCTCATAAGTCTCGCCTGAAGACCCACATGGGAATCACCCATATCTCCGTCAATCTCGGCCTTTGGTACGAGTGCCGCAACAGAATCGACAACCACGATATCCACAGCGCCGGAACGTACCATTGTCTCTGTTATCTCAAGTGCCTGCTCACCGCAGTCCGGCTGTGAAATATAGAGATTGTCAATATCAACACCTATATTTCTGGCATATACAGGATCAAGCGCATGCTCTGCATCTATAAAGCCTGCGATGCCGCCTCGCTTCTGTACCTCTGCAACACAGTGGAGTGCAACCGTTGTCTTACCTGATGACTCCGGTCCGTACACCTCAATAATCCTGCCCTTCGGAAGGCCTCCGAGTCCTAATGCAATATCAAGGCTTAATGAGCCTGTAGGTACTGTCTCTACATTCATATTGGCTGAATTGTCACCAAGCTTCATGACAGAGCCCTTTCCGTATTGTTTCTCAATCTGCGCGATGGCAGCGTCTAATGCTTTTAATTTATCTTCCTTTGCCATAATAATCTCCTATCCTCTCGCGAACAAACGTTCGTTCTGTTATTATAATAATACACTTCTATTCAATTGTCAACAAATAAATTGGAAGAATTACAGAATCATATAGCTGCCCGTGCTGCTGTTTGTGCCTCACGCTATACTCTAAAACAGCTATAGCTAAAATACTCAAAATTATACAAATAAAACATAATTAAAAAGACAGTTGCTTTCACAACTGTCTTCATTATACACATAATCACTTACTAACGTCAAGTCCAAATTCAACCTTGAAATCCCTACCTAGTTTCTTCCAAACTCAGTAAGCACAAGTCCGTCATTTCTATCGAGTGTCATGCCGATGCTCCACTCATTGATGAACAGAAGAAGAGGATTTCCCTTCATGTCGACAACCTTCTTCATATCGCTTGTTCCGTTAATTGTATCTACATTGACCTCATCCTTGTTCTCAATCCATCTGATATGCTCATATGGCAGATTCTCTAGTCTGATCTGCACATTGTACTCATTTTCAAGTCTGAATTTAAGCACGTCAAACTGAAGCACACCGACCACGCCGACTATGATTTCTTCCATGCCGCCCTTGTACTCCTGGAACATCTGGATAGCACCCTCCTGCGCTATCTGTGTGACACCCTTCACAAACTGCTTTCTCTTCATGGAATCAACAAGTGATACCCTCGCAAAATGCTCAGGTGCAAATGTCGGGATACCCTCAAACTCAAATTTATCCTTTGCTGTCGTGAGTGTATCTCCTATAGAGTATACGCCCGGGTCAAACACACCTATGATGTCGCCCGCATATGCCTTGTCCACTATTTTTCTCTCATCTGCCATCATCTGCTGCGGCTGTGAAAGCTTTAGGCTCTTGCCTCCCTGCACATGGTATACCTCCATGCCGGCTGTAAACTGTCCGGAGCAGATTCGCATAAATGCTATTCTGTCCCTGTGATTTTTATTCATGTTGGCCTGAATCTTGAATACAAATGCAGAAAAATCCTCTGAAAAAGGATCAATCATTCCGATGTCAGATTGTCTTGCTGTCGGTGCATATGTCATCTTAAGGAAATGCTGTAAAAATGTCTCAACACCAAAGTTTGTAAGAGCAGAGCCGAAAAATACAGGTGAAAGCTCTCCCTTTGTGACAAGCTCCATATCAAAATCGGCACTGGCGCCATCCAGCAGCTCAATCTCATCCATGAGCTGACTTTTAAATTTCTCTCCGATCTCATCTGAAAGAGCCGGATCATCTATATGAATGATCTTCTCCGAGCCCTCTTTTGTACCCTTTAAGGTATCTGCAAAGGTCATGACCTCCTTGCTGTTTCTGTCATACACGCCCTTAAACTGCTTTCCTGAGCCTATCGGCCAGTTGATAGGACATGTCGCGATGCCCAGCTCTTTTTCGATGTCATCGAGAAGCTCAAACGTATCGTTGGCATCACGGTCCATCTTGTTTATGAATGTAAAAATCGGGATATGTCTCATGACACAGACCTTAAAGAGCTTTCTGGTCTGTGCCTCAACACCCTTGCTCGCATCAATTACCATGACTGCCGAATCGGCTGCCATGAGTGTACGGTATGTGTCCTCTGAGAAATCCTGGTGTCCCGGTGTATCAAGGATATTGATGCAATATCCGTCATAATTAAACTGTAATACAGATGAAGTAACCGAAATACCTCTCTGCTTTTCTATTTCCATCCAGTCTGAAACAGCATGCTTTGCCGTAGCCTTTCCCTTTACCGAACCGGCCTGGTTTATTGCCCCTCCGTACAAAAGAAACTTCTCTGTCAGAGTAGTCTTTCCTGCATCCGGATGGGAAATTATTGCAAATGTTCTTCTTTTTTCTATTTCCTGTCTTAAGTTATCCACTGATATTTCCTCCAAACAAAATCAGAGTATAGTATAGCTTAAAACGGTTTCCATTTCAAGACACTAAAAATTTATGTATCAGTCCATCGTCGATATGACAATATTTGATGCCCCGATATTTGTCTTGCGCTTGATAATGTCCTCTATCTGAGCTCTCTTCTCATCAGTCACATCGTCCTTTCCCACAATCACATCACAGCATTCATCGCTGAGACTTACCACAGCATTCTTAAAGCCCTTTGCCTCCAGCATCATCTGGGCATCCTCCTCCATCTGTGCATTTTCTGTCAGCTTCACCATGGCATCGACCGCGCTCTTCTTCTCGGCCTCTGACACCCCTGCATCATCAATAATCTTCTGCAGAGCCTCCTTGTTCTTTGAGCGCACCTGCTCGCGTCCCAGCTTCACCTGTGCCACACACTCCTCGCTCTCTGTGGATGCACTTGTCAGTACCGTTTCGCCGGCATTTAATATTTCCTCTGTCGAGTCTGTCTCAAGCGCAACCTCATCTGATGCCTGTGTATCCTCACATTCCTTAGACTCCTTTGTATCTGCCTTTCCATTTACAGCTTCGATTTCAGTGGAAAGCACATCCTTTGCATTCATAAAGGTATCCCTGTTATCGTAGCTTATGTAACCGACCACTGCCAAAAGAAGTGCAAGTGTCGTAATAATTATCTGATTTTTATGGCTGCCTTTCTTCAATTTTATTCCTCCCTGGATATCATTTTTGCTATTTTTATTTTATGCATGGGCACATCAAATAATGCAGAAACCGCATTAGAAATATCGTTGTTTACCTGTGGGCTTCCTCCGCCCTGCGCTACCACAAGCACTCCTGAAACAGTCGGTTTGTCCGTGCTTGTGACATAAGGTACGCTTGCATCCTCGTCATCGTATATGACCGTAGTCTTTTCAATGCTCTCCGAGGTCTCCTTAATATCCTTATCCACTATCCTTGTGCCATCGTCTGACAGCGTAATCATCACAGATACCTCACCCACACCGTCCATCCTTTCAAGAATACCCTCAAGCTTTTTTTCAAGCAGCTTCTCATATTCTTCATCATCGCAGGTGCTTTCACTTACTGACTTAGCTTTCTTTTGTGAATTACTACAGGTCTTTTTATCCTCTTTTACCGGAAGCACCACAATAAGAAGCAGTACTCCAACAAGTAAAATCACTATGTAGTCAGTTTTCTTCAGCTTCGAAAGCCGTAAACAAATCTGTCGTATCCGCGTCATATTCATACGAAATCCCCTCTATTTTCTTTGTAAGCTCAGCAAATCTCATGTCATATTCATACCCTGCCGCAAGAGGCTTTAGAATAATGACCGCCAAAAACACCCCAAGCATAAACCTAAAGTACCTCCTGTACTGCTCCTTTGGCGTTAAATATGTCATTACCATGAAAAAAAACGCCAGATACAAATAACTCTTCATGCCCTATCAACCTCCCATAAAGCTTGTAGATGCACATACTATCGCAATCACTATAAAAAACAATATAGATGCATCTCTTATCACGATATAATACAGATTTCCTGCCCTGGCAACGGCTTCTATGCCCTCCACAATCCTGTTGTCTGAAACCGGCTGCAACACAGCGGAAAGCAATCTGTACATCAGCGAAAAGATTAGTGTTTTTACAAGCGGGGTCAGCACAATGAAAAAAAGCACGATAATCGCCGCCATACCAACACTGTTTTTTATGAGCATCGCACAGCCAAGCATAATTTCACCTGCACCCTGTCCAAGCCTCCCCACACCCGGTATCGCCTGAAAACTTTTTAAGATAAGGCTTTCCGATATTTTGTCCTTTGCGGGAGCAATCATGGCCTGAACTATGCCTATGCCTGCCACTATCTTTATGGATGCCTTCATTATTTTTGTAACTGCTGATTCAATAAACTCTGCAAGCTTTTCAAGCTTCTTTTCACTAGATACGTGATTGAGCACCTCAAGCACCAGAAACAGATGAATTCCCGGTATGAGCACCAGCTTTATAAGCCATTCCACTACATAAATGAGCACAAATGCCAGCATGTAAAAACCTGATGCCGAAAATCCTTTTCCGGACGCAAGAAGTACTGTCGCATATGCCGGCACAAGCGCTGTAAGATAAGTCAAAAGCACATCAATACAGCCCTTTGCCACATCAGACAGCACAAAAAAAGATGCCATAAGCATTGATATAACCGATGCATACATAAACAGAAAGCTTACATTGTATACATAATCCTGCCGCCAGAAAATAAGCCTTGAAAACACCATAAAAAGTATCGTATAGCACAGCACATTTATAATAACAGGCTTCACCGCCGCTATCTCATAAAAAAACAGCTCATAAATATACTCACAGATTTTTTCACCTGCCTTTTGATCTCCTGCCAGAATGGCATCCACTATATCCGAAAACGATAGTCTGTCCGGCAGATAATCCTTTGAATATTTTTCAATCTCTGACATATCTATTTTTTCAAGCATCTGCTGCTCAATTTTATCTGTAATTTCGGTGTCCGACGCATACACAAAATACTGTGGCAAAAACACTACAGCCAATATGATTATTATCAAAATATATTTTTTACAAATCAAAACAGCTCTCCAATCAGCTCTATCAGACAAGACATCACCGGAATTGACATCACAACAATTGCTCCCTTCGCAAAAAGCTCTATCTGCGATGCAATTGCGCTATGACCACAGTCCTTACAGATTGAGGATGAAAACTCCGCAATATATGCAATCCCAAGCATCTTTACCATAGTGACAAAAAATGCCGGTTCCACAGGAAGCTTTGAAAGAAGTCCTTTAAAAAACTCAATTGTCGTGCCGAGCCGCTCCAATGCAAAAGCAAAAATTATAGTGCCGCAGGCCACTGAAAGAAGCATTGAAAGCTCAGGCCTGTCACGCTTTAAAAGCACTGCAAAAAATACTGCCGCAATTCCTATTATCCCAATCTTCAACATATTACAAAGAAAACATATCCTGCATTGCCTTAAACAGCTCACTTATATATGGCACAATCCAGAACAATACAATAACAAGCCCGGCCAGACTAAGCAGGAAAGTCATTTCCTCCCTTCCACTGTGTTTTAAGACCTGTCCGAGCACCGTAATCACTATTCCAAGTGCTGCTATCTTAAAAATAATCGAAATCTCCATCATCAAGTCCTTTCATCGCATACAACAATATGTTTAATCGGATTACCACATTTTTATACAAACATTTTTATATAAGCATTATTGATATCATAATCCCTCCCAAAATCCCCACCGGACAGATCACCTTCATTTTTTCAACATAATCTTTCCTGTAAAAATCTATCTGTTTATGTATGTCCAAAGCACATTCCTTAAGCCGCTGCTCCATCGCAGCTGCATTTTTTTCAAAGAATGCACCGCCCATTTCAACTATAATTTTCTTTATTTTTTCATCAGATACCCTGCCCCAAAGCACCTTCTCCCACACAGCCTTCCAGCCCTCCTCTCCGCTTTTACAGCTCCTGTTTGAAAGCACTTCTCCCATTCTCCTGCATCCCTCATTAAACACCTCGCTCTTTCCTCTTATGCTGTTAAAAAACTGTGGTGCCTTCATTCTTTCTCCTGCCAGATAAAATGCCCCCTTTTCAAGCAAAAGCATAAAATCATACAGCATCGCTATATCTGCCTTTTTTCTTTTGCTGTAATCGTTTATCAGCCCCGATACCGCAAACAGTACTATACAAAAGCCTGTAAGCTTCATCATAAATGCTATAGCGCCTCACCCCTTTTTCATCATGGTCTATAAACACAAACCGTTCTATGGCATGTGGCAGAATTTTCCTTCGCAGATCATCTGCATTGGTGCCATGTACACTGCCAAGTATCCTTATTCCGCAACTCACAAGCTGATTTAGTGCCTCGATATCGCTTTCTCCTCCCAGCTCATCCACTGCAATCACATCCGGTGACATAGAGCGCAAAAGCATCCTCATGCCAAGTGACTTCGGACAGTTATCCAGCACATCACTGGAATTGCCTATATCGTTTTGAGCCACTCCCAAGTAGCACGCTGCTATCTCCGAGCGCTCATCAACCACCGACACCTTAAGAGCTTTTTTTCCGTCACAGCCATCTGAAAGTATCCTTATGCAGTCTCTTAAAAATGTTGTTTTTCCTTCTCCCGGCCGTGATATAACCAATGTATTGTAAATGCTGTTTTCATCCCGGATATAAGGCATCAGTGGCATTGCAACGTCCCTTATCTGATGGGCAATTCTGATATTTAAGGACGCTATCTCACTGACTGCTGTAACCTTTCCTCCATCGCAGCCCATCTGCCCTGCAATTCCCACACGATGACCTCCCTCCACTGTAAAATAGCCTGCTGCAAGCTGCGGTGCTATCGCGTGGAATGAATATCCGCTCAGATAATTTATCATCTCCTCAATATCGCTATGTGAGATATACACTCCGGCTCTACATCCTCCCGCAAACATATACTGCACCTGCTTTCCGGCGCGCACCCTGATTTCCTCCAGACCACACGGCATGTACGCTTCTGCCTCAGCCTTCATCTTTTGTGGCAGATAATCAATTATATCCATATTTTTCACTCCTTATCGCCACTTCGGTGGCAGGTCGGGATAGGGCTCACGCGTGTGGCTGCAGTGTCGCAGAAGCGTATAGCGGAGCTATTTAGAGTCTGTTAAATTATGCTTTGAAGCACAGAAATGCCGAGGCATGGACGCCGAGGCAAGGAGATATCGAGCCCGGACGGCGAGTATCGACGGTTTCGTCAGGCATAGAAGTACTTACTGCATAATTTATACAGAGTCTTAATAGCACAGCGTAGCTTCTGCGACACTGCAGCCACACGCGTGAGCCCTATCCCGACCTGCCACCGACAGTTATTCAAATTAAAAAAAGGACACAGACGATTCTGATAAATCATCTATGTCCTATTTATATTACATGTCCAATTGTTTTAGAACGTGAAAATTATTATTTTTTACATCCTGTCAGGAGCTGAGAATCCAAGCATATCGATACAAGCCTCAAGTATCTCCTTTGTGAGCACAAGCAGTGAAATATATGACTTCTTAAGCTCTTCATTCTCCTCAGAAAGAATCTTTGTGTCATGGTAGAAGCCGTTGAATGCGTTGGCAAGCTCGTAGATGTATGCACATATCTTGTGTGGTGCAGACTCCTCGTATGCACTCTCAATTGTAGCATTGAACTTTGCCAGAGAGAGCATGAGATTCTTCTGTCCTGCATTGACTGCCGGCATGATTGCATCCTTCAGTGCGCTGATGTCGCCACCTTTTGCCTCATACTTTGAGAGGATTGACTTGATACGCACGATTGTATAAAGGATATATGGACCTGTGTTACCCTCAAAGGATGTGAATCTGTCGATATCAAAGATGTAATCCTTGCTCGCCTGATTAGACAAATCACCATACTTGACTGCTGCAAGCGCAACAGTTTTGGCTGTCTGCTCAGCCTCCGCCTCGTCTATATTCAGATTCTCTTTTTCCTTCTGGTTTTCCTTAATCTTATTGAGCATCTCATCGTCAATTTCCTTGAGGAGGTACTCAAGACGCATTACTCCACCGTCTCTTGTCTTGAAAGGCTTGCCGTCCTTACCGTTCATGGTTCCAAAGCCGATATGTACAAGCTCTGTAGTATCAGGTACTATGCCTGTCTTTCTTGCGCAGCGGAACACCTGGATAAAGTGCATTGACTGACGTGCGTCTGCCAGATAAATCACACGGTCAGGGTTGTTCTCCTTCATACGCATAACAAGTGTTGCAAGGTCTGTAGTGCTGTAAAGTGAAGCTCCGTCAGACTTTAGGATGATACATGGCGGAATCTCCTTTGTATCTGTATCCTCCTTCACATCCACGACCAAAGCGCCCTCACTCATATGTGCAAAGCCCTTTTCCTTCATCATTTCAACCATCCCAGGTACATATGGCTGTGCATCCGACTCGCCCTTCCACAGCTCAAAATGAACATTCAGATTCTCATAATTTCTCTTAAGATCTGTTACAGAGACATTCATGATATGTGAAAGCAGTGCCTGATAGCCTCTCCTGCCTCCCTGAAGCTCTTTTGTGGCAAGAAGTGCTGCTTCCTTGAAGCTCTCATCTGATTTTGACTTACCGCTGGCTGTCGGATAGATGTCCTCAAGCTCTGATATGGTAAACGGTGCCTCCTTCGGGTACTCTCCTGTATAGCTCTCATCAAAATAAACGAGGTCAGGCTTTCTCTCGCGAAGCTCTGTGATGATAAGCCCCATCTGAAGTCCCCAGTCACCGAGATGCACATCACCGATCACATTGTGTCCCATGAACTTTGCGATACGCTTAACGCTCTCTCCGATTACTGCTGAACGAAGGTGTCCTACATGAAGAGGCTTTGCGACGTTTGGTCCGCCGTAATCCACTACTATGGTGAGTGGCTTTTTAGCCTTCTCCAAGCCGTATCTGCCCTCGTCATCCTTCATATCGTTCATATATTTTGCCAGAAAAGCGGTATCCATTTTGATATTAAGAAATCCCGGCTTTACTGATTCTACTGACTCAAACATCTCATCTGACTCAAGGAGCGCCGCTACCTTGTCTGAGATCATAAATGGTGCACACTTATACTCTTTTGCCGCTGCCATTGCTCCGTTACACTGGAACTCACAAAGGTCCGGTCTGTTTGAAAGTGTAACCTTTCCGTACTTCTCATCATATCCTGCACTGACGAATGCCTTTGTCACTTCCTCTGATATCAAATTAATCAGTTTTTTCATTGTATTCCTCCTGATATATAGCTGTTTTGCGTCAAACAGCGAATATACTTATATTAGCACACAAATGAATTGCTTTCAATATCAACCGTCATTTTTGCCTTCTGAGTAAATATTAACCGGCAACGTAACCTTGCATTTGCACCCCCAAAGGAGTATGATTTCATATGAAAATTTAAAGGAGGTCTTATCAATGAAGATAAAAACTAAACAAATAACCGTTACTGCAATTATGCTGGCAATCTGCCTTGTCAGCCAGTTTTTTAAGAACTTAAGCGTATACATCACAGGTCCAATCATTAATGCTGCTTTAATACTTACCGTACTCTATGCCGGAATGGCATGTGGCATTATCCTAAGCATTATCACACCTGTCACATCATTTTTCATCACAGGAAGTCCTGTTATGGCGGCTATCCCTGCGATGTTTCCATGTATCATGATAGGAAATATCATTCTTGTGGTATGTGTGGGACTGCTTCGCAAAAAATGCGGTAAAGCTGCCGGTTTTCCCGTATCAATTGCAATAGGTGCCATACTAAAGGCTCTTTTCATGGGAATAGCCATTGCACTTATCATTCTACCTGCATTTCTGCCTGCTCCAATGCACAAGATGCTGCCGGTATTACAGCTTCAGTTTTCAGTGACACAGCTTATCACCGCTGTTATCGGAGGTGTATATGCAGTCATAATTGCGGCTGTGCTTAAAAAAACTTCTTTAGCACAGGCAGACTAAATATTCAATTATCTGCTTATGCTTCCAGATATCCGTGCATATTTTTAAGCGCATTTTTCTCAAGCCTTGATACCTGTGCCTGAGAGATATTTATCTCCTCCGCCACCTCTATCTGTGTCTTGCCCTCGAAAAAACGCAGCTTAATAATCTGTCTCGCTCTGTCATCAAGCAGCTTTAAGGCATCGTCGAGAACCAGATTTTTTACCCATGCTTCCTCTTTGTTTTTCTTGTCCGAGATCTGATCCATCACATAAAGTGTATCACCACCGTCAGTATATACAGGATCAAAGAGGGAAAGCGGTGTCTGGATTGCATCAAGTGCGTATAGTATATCGTTTTCAGGGATACCGCAATCCTTTGATATTTCCGCTAAGGACGGATCATGCACCAGCTTTCTCGATAGCTTTTCCTTTGATTTAATAGCCTGATAAGCTGTATCCCTGAGGGAGCGCGGAATGCGGTACGCACTGTTGTCACGCAGATACCGTCTCACCTCACCGATAATCATCGGAACAGCATAAGTGGAAAACTTAACACCTATAGTCGGATCAAAATTATCAATTGATTTCATAAGTCCGATGCATCCTATCTGAAATAAATCATCCATATTTTCATTATGGTTCGAAAACCTTCTGATTACCGAAAGCACCAGCCTTAAATTTCCACGAATATACTTCTCTCTTGCAGCCTTATCTCCCTTTTTTATTTTCTCAAACAGTTCTTCTTTTTCATCATCCTTAAGTACCGGCAGTTTTGATGTGGTCACTCCACATATATCAACCTTATATACAGACATGGGAATCCTCCGGATAAATTTCTTTATCTAAAGCATTCCCATTTACAGTAATTTTATTCAATTAATCCGCGTATATAATTCTACAGCACTGCCGCTATTTTTATATCCTTTTCATCCTTAAGTACCAGCACACTGTTGTCTTCAAGCAATGTAACTGTAGGCCTTGAATACTTCTCCGTCACAAAAATTATTTTGGCCTTTTTGCCGTTTGTCAAAAGCACAGTGCTTCCGATATATGAGCTTGCAATCTTCTTCAAAAACATCCCTATATACTTCGGATGATACTTTGATATGCCATCATACTCAAAATCTTCTATCACATCAAACGGACACATCCCATCACGGTAACAGCGCTTTGATGTCATTGCATCGTAGACATCGGCTATCGTAATAATAGCTGATATATCATCGATTTTATCTGCTGTATATCCAAACGGATATCCTGAGCCGTCAAACTTCTCATGATGTAAAAGTGCCGCACGCTTCGTGCTTTCCAGAATCTTGAAATTATTAAGTATCTCATAGCCATATACCGTGTGCTTCTTTATCACCTCAAACTCTTCCTTTGTGAGCTTTCCCGGCTTCAATAATATCTCATCCGGTATCTTAAACTTGCCTATGTCGTGCAACAGACCTGCCATTGAAATCTCATCCAGCTTTTCTGTATCAAGCCCTGCCCACACACCAATGAGACGTGCAATAATTGATACATTCATGGAATGCGCCATAGTAGATACATCTGTCTGCTTTAATACCTGAAGTGCATCAAAGAGCTCATATGAAGTCTCAAACCTGTCAAAAATCTCTACCGAGTCCCTGATGAGCGTATTCTTATCCGGGATGATATTCCTGTATAGTATGTCATTCATATATTCATGCAGGTTATCGATGGAATCACGGTATTTTTCCTTAATGATGGCATATTTTTTATTCCATTCTTCTTTTTCCTGTGCTGAGCTTCCCTCAACATAAACCGAAGCTATATTGTAGAATCCAAACTTTGCTATATCAAATGCCGATACAGCCTGATGTCTTTTAAGGATAAGCTGTCCCTTTGGCGAAAACACATCTACTGCCGTAGTCATTCCCTCTTTTAGTTCATTAACCTTTATTTCTCTCATAATACTGTTTCCCTCTTGTCATTTATCTTCTCACTTGCACTCATTATACCACAATCTCTCTAAATGGGCACTGATTTTATGTACTTCTTGACATTCAAAGCATTTTTTGTTAACATAGCAAGGCAAAAATAAATGCGTCAGTTCGAAACCTTCCTGACGTAAAACAAAACTAAAGGAGAACTAAATATGAGAAACAAAAAAGTATTATTTGCAGTACAGGCAGCTATGATTGCAGCACTCTATGTTGTGCTCACGTATATCACCAATCTGCTTGGTCTCGCATCAGGCACCATTCAGGTACGCTTTTCTGAAGCGCTTTGCATCCTTCCGGTTTTCACACCGGCAGCCATTCCGGGTCTTTTCATCGGATGTCTGATTTCCAATCTTATCACAGGCGGCATCATCTGGGATATCATCTTCGGAAGTATCGCTACACTGCTCGGTGCACTTGGCACTTACTTCCTCAGAAAAAAGAAGTTTGTATACACGCTTCCACCTGTCATCGCCAACATTATTATCGTGCCACTCGTGCTCAGATACGGATATGGTTTTACAACTATATACAAGGGTGTTGATATCTCTCTTCTTTTCAATGCAGTTACTGTCGGAATCGGTGAGATTATCTCAATCTGTGTACTTGGAAGCCTGTTAAAAGGAATACTTTCGAAATACAGAAATGTCATTTTCAAGCAGGACGAGGCGTAGTTACATACATAGCACTTTTAATAAGCTGCGCGTCACAAAATAAAAAAGGGGCTGTAAAATAAGTCCCTAATATAAGAAACGCCAATTCCGGCAAATGTCGGTTTTGGCGTTTCTTTGTATTAACTTTTCTATTTCTAAGCAAGTCTGCATCTTTTGGTATAAAAAATGGTGCATTTAATAAAGCTCGGCTAATCACGCCCGTTTAAGTTTTATGCAACTTTCGTCTGTCGTTGCTTTTTGTTGTGATATTTATAAAGATTGAATCCACATGAAATCAGTGTAAGCTCGAGAATTACATTTTTCTCGCCTCTTCGCAATAATCTTTTATACGCTTTATCCCACTTTAATACACCAAAAGTTCCCTCCGATTGAATACTTCGGTTCATTCTCAAGAGAGCACCATGTATGGATTCAAGATTTTGCAGCACTTCCTGATGGATAGCAGTTAATTCCTGATTCATTCGGATCGTTCGGTTTTTGTGTGCTCTCGGACAACATTCTTGTTTATGCTGACACCCTTCACAAGATTCACATTCGTATAATTCTTCCGTTCTTCCATATTTATTATATTTCACATGCTGTGTTCTCTTGAAGAGGAATTTTCGAGAGTTTGGGCATAAGAGATTTCCATCTGCATCTTTTGCAAAGTTTACAACACGATACGGATTCTCATGATACTTTTTGTCCGTCGTTTCTTTTTTGTACATGGTAAATTTCATGTATTTTTCCATGCCGTGTTCTTCACAATAAAGATAATTATTGTAAGAACCGTATCCGGCATCAGCAACCGGATATTTCGGATAGTGACCATATGTGCGATTGAATTTTTCCATCAAAGGCACAAAGCATTCCATATCGGATGCATATGGTTTTACGTCGATTACAGCTATGTATTCATCACAGATGGCTGCCTGTAGGTTGTATGCCGGAAGTAGCTGATCGTTTCCCATGTAATCACGCTTTAAACGCATGAAAGTTGCATCATGATCTGTTTTGGAATAACTGTTTCTTTCTTCTCCACAGGTCTCGATGTGATATGCATAGGATTTCAAACGTTCCAGATATTCATGCAATTCTTCGTATTGTTTTTATCGAATGCTTTTTCTACGACCACGTCCGGAAACGAAAGAAGTTTCATCCAGTCCGGCTGTTTCTTTGTACATCGTAAGTAATTCAGAGACATAATCAACCGCATACGCTTCACGCTTTTCAAATTTTATTCCGAGATATCCAAGTACTTCCTGATTCATAGCATCAATCAAGAGAGAAATCTTGTCAAAGACTTTCTGCCGGTTTTTCACACACGATTTTTTTCATACCCAGGTATATCGATTGGCATTTGCCTCAATTTTTGTCCCGTCAATGTATGTATGCTGCAGATCCACGTGATCTTTGGCAAAAATATATGAATTAATGTCTTCAAATATCTGCTCGATAGAATCGGTTAGTTCGTTTCGGATTAAGTTTCCAAATGTAGCAAAAGAAGGAGTTTTCATGCCATCAAGAAGATACATGTAACGAATGTCATTACGGCAGAGCTTTTCAATCTCTCGTAAAGAACAGATGCCGTTTTCCATAAATGCAAAAAGTATAACTTTAAGAAGTTTTTGAACATCACATCTTGGACGACCTGTTTTGTAGCCTTTCTCTACAAAATATCTTGATAAGTCAATGTGATCCATAACCTCACAAAAAGTGTATACCGGATCGGAAATATCGATCAATTTTTCGATTTCTAATGGTAATTTCAGCTGACGCATAGTATAATTACCATTGGTATTATTATTTAGTAGCATAATTAATTATACCAAAAAATCGCTCAGACCTCACGGTCTGGGCGATTTTCTGTCAGGGGAGTTTTTTTACAGCCCCTTTTGTTTTTTACCAGACCTAATGCAGCTGTCAGTTAATTTTTGTAAGTTATTCCTCCCTAAATTTCCATAGCATCTACCATTATACTTATTTCTCTCTTGCCTGTATCCTGATTTGCATTTGCCACAAACTCATAAACCGGACGATAATATCCCTTCGAATCCGGTGTGTAACTTATCTTCACTGATTTTACAACTAAATCAGATAATTGTTCATCTTTATCATAATCCGGGAAATAAAATTTTCCTGCACATAGCCTGTCATAAGCCTCTTTTTCTGAAATAACATCTACCTTTTTATAAGGCGTATATTTTATCATGGAGTCTCTGAAATTTGCAATTTTACCTGACGAATTAATACAACATTCTATCGTTCCCTTATAATACAAGCCATCGTCAAGAATTTCTCCATCGTTTGTAAACCTATAGTTTCCTGCATCATATTCCTCGATTGGTGCAAAAACTGCGTTTTCGGGAATAACCACTCCTAGATTTTCCAGCTTTTCTCTGACAAATTCCTCTGAAAGTCCAGCGTCAGCATACGAATTTTCATCATCTATATTTGAAAAATCCGTGAAACTTACTGTTGGTCCTTCGTAATCGCACCAGATACTCAGGTTACTGCCCTCATCATCAAGGCTGGTACTGTAAAAAATAATAGTATCATCATATATGTCTGTTTTTGAGTCATCTATTAAAACACCATACTTTGAAAAGTACCCGTAGGCAAGCTCCCTCGCCTCATCTTCTGTAGCCCTGTGAATTGTGTATACATCAAGCGGATCTGCCTCATCTGCCAGACTCACACCATCTGCCATCGAGACATCCACATTTTGATTTGAAATATTATCGATTGAAAGATTACCATATTCCATACTATTGTATACAATAAAAACAGCTGCAAAAGCTATAATTGTAAACGCAAGCGGAAGCTGTGCCACCAGACATTTTCTTATGGAAATGTTCTGTCTTTCACAAACATTTTCATCATGTGCCACTCCACTGACTTCATTTGTATTATCTTGGACTTTCTTCCTTGAACAGACTGCCACAAATATCAGTCTTGCAACCGAAAATAATCCATATCCGATCATTGCACCTATCGTATTATTTATGATATCGTCAGTTTCAAATACACCTCGTCCCGTGATAAGCTGCACAACCTCTATAAACAGTGCAAACCCAAACCCGCACAAATATATTTTCCACGCTCTTTTAATCTTTCCAAAACAAATTGGTAGTAAAAATCCAAACGGCACGAACATACATATATTAAGTATCAGATTTCTCCATTCCTGTGCACTAAAATTGTACCAGGCCTCTTTGTACGAAGAAAATGGTTTAAAGTTAGCCCGGTACTCAAATCCCCCAAAACCAATACCTCCTCTTAGCAATGTCACATAAAGGACAACAACAATGTATACTGCAAGTACACACACCAGTCCTATTCTGCCAATTGAAATCTGTTTTTTACCATGCAATATTTTTTTATAAATCATTTTGTAGCCTAAAAGCCAGATTATTGCCAAAAAAGCCACTACAATAGTGGCAAAAATAATGGCAGACTTTCCTAATCTCATAATATCTGATATTCTCATTACATTCTCCTCATACACTGCATTTTATTCATCTATATACAAATTTTAAAGCTGCGTGTCTCCGTTAAAAGTTTATTATTCTACGTCTTTAACCACTTGCTGCCTGATGAATATATACGTTTCTAAAAAATCTTTATAAAAATGGTACCATATACATTGGAATATAATAAATTCCGTTTTCCCATTTGTAATCTTTTGTATGAACAACATATTTGCCACCTATACGATTACTAAACTTGTTGCAAAATGCATCAAGTGATTTATGCGTTCTATAATTACCGGATTTCACCTCTAATGGACATATCTTATCTTTAACAGAAGTTAAAAAATCAATCTCATACAAATGATTTGAAGTTTCACTTTTCATCGTGTAATAAAACAAATTATTACCTTTTGCTATTAGCATCTGTGCCACAACATTTTCATAGACATATCCTAAATTTACATCTAGTTTGTCCGAAAGTAACTTATTATAAATAATATTCTCCGTATATTTTTTATCCTTAAATGCCAAAGTTATAAATAAACCAACATCCGAATTAAACAATTTATATCGTCCTGCATCCTTTTCCAACGACATTCCTACATCAGGATTATTAGCGTGATATGCAATATTTACAGTGTACGAACTGAGCATATCAGGAATCAGTTTTCTTACTTTCTCAGAGCGAATCCCCTCTCTTGCACTTGACAGAATATATCTTGATGCATTACCACTTAGGAAACATAGATATTTTATGTTCTTCGCTTGGAATCAAAATATCCTTTGTATTCTTTTTTATTGATAATAAAGAGCCTGTTTCAATATACTTATATCTTCCATCCGAAACGAGATATTTAATTGCCTGCCTAGCCTTTGGAAATAACTGAACCTCATCAAAAATAATTACTGACTCTTTCTCCTATAACCTGGTTCCCATTAACTGCTGCAATTGCAAAAAGAAAAAATCCAGATCATACATATCATCAAATAGATCAATAATTGCCTTACTTGTATGAGCAAAGTCAATGAGAATATACGATTTAAACTCTTTTTTGCAAATTCCTCTGCAATAGTTGATTTACCAACTCGTCTTGCTCCCTTTATCAAGAGTGCATATTTATCGCTTCTGTTCTCTTTCCACTCATATATTTCATCGTATATTTTTCTTTTAAAAACTGGTTTATCCATGCATAAACCCACCTTTCCGCCACAATTATAACACAAATCCCCTTTCATGTAAATCTGAATTATAGTCAAATCCCTATTAGTTTTCTCGCGTTTTTAACGCATATCCCCCTTTGATTTTCCTGGCTATTAAATTTACATCTATTTCTTCATCTTCTCATTATGTACATATATCACAGTTCTTACACAAAAATAGTATCACATATTTTTATTAAAGTATCCTGTCTCTTCCCACACCTTCTTATCTGGACAATAATAACTATATTCTCTTGAATTTCCAACTTTCATTGCTGTTCCAAATTTTAATATTCCTTGTTGTATGCCAATTCTTATATATTATGCATCCTTTCCAATTGCTTTAGCAATCTCTGCGATAGGCACATTTCTATGTGTTACCTGTTAGTTACCGGAACATTTTCGTGTGTTTTGAAGGTGTCTGATAGATTTTCAGAATATAAAGAAAACCCCGAAAATACAGGATTTTCGGGGTCTGTTGCTCTTTTTCGATATTCGGTTGAATTATCTCTTTGTTAACGTTTTGATATCCTAAAAAGCCCATAAATAGGGGATTTGTGTGTCCCAGTGTTGCATATATGTTGTATGCGATTGACTGCCCACACATTCCCTTTTTGCTTTATTACTTTGATATGCTGTGATTACATTCTATCTATCCCACTTATCACACAGCGCATTTATCTGGTCTGCAAACTTGCTCAAGTCCTTATTAGCCATACCCTGGCACTTCTGGATAACAGATACAAGCCTCTGGCCTGCTGCCACCAGACGGTCAAATATAGTCTTCTCTCTGCTTGCCATGCCATATGCAGCCTTTTTCTCCACAAGCTTGCGGGAGCCATCTGCCACCTTCTGATTCGTGATAAGGTCATAGGCATCACCACTGTACGGTGCCACTGCATCATAGCCGAAGGTCTCATGCACGTGGTTTGCAAAGGACTCTGCTGTGGACTCTTCTCCATGGACTATAAATACATGCTCCGGCTTGTTTTTTATTGCGCCAAGCCACTCTGTAAGCTGATTTTTGTCTGCATGTCCACTGATACCCGGCAGATTTACTATGCTTGCCCTTACTTCTATTTCCTCACCAAAAAGTTTCACCTTTTTAGCACCGTTTAAAAGTGCATAGCCAAGCGTTCCCGGAACCTGATATCCTACAAACAAAACTGTTGAATCACTTCTCCAAAGATTATGCTTTAAGTGGTGTCTGATACGTCCGGCCTCACACATACCTGATGCTGAGATGATAACCTTTGGCTTCTTATCGAAATTAATCATCTTTGACTCATCCGATGATACTGCCACACGAAGTCCGGGGAACTTGATTGGATTGATTCCTGCCGAAATAAGCTCCATAGCCTCCTCATCAAAGCAGTCCGATATATTCTCATGAAATACATTTGTTGCCTCAACAGCAAGGGGGCTATCGATGTAAACTTCAAAATTCGGATGTTCCGGCAGCAGATTCTCAGTCTTTATACGCCTGATAAAGTAGAGCATCTCCTGTGTCCTGCCCACTGAAAATGCCGGGATTACCAGATTTCCGCCTCTTGTAAATGTCGCATTGATGACCTTTGAAAGCTCCACCGCGTAGTCAGGCGGCGTATCGTGCAGACGATTGCCATATGTAGATTCCATAACCACATAATCAGCACTGTCCACATACTGCGGATCCTTGATGAGTGGCCTGTTGTGATTTCCAATATCACCTGAAAAGACAATCTTTTTGGTCACATTCTCCTCAGTCACCCACATCTCAATAGATGATGAACCAAGTAGATGACCTGCATCCACAAATCTCACCTTAAGCCCCAGGCATATCTCATACACACTGTTGTAATCACACGGTGTAAAGTGCTGCATGACATTCTGTGCATCCTCCACATTGTACATAGGAGTCACTTCCGGTCTTCCGGCTCGTCTTGCCTTTCTGTTCTTCCACTCCGCCTCAAATTCCTGAATATGTGCAGAATCCTTTAGCATGATGTTACATAAATCTGTTGTCGCCTTTGTCGCAAAAATGGTGCCCCTGAAACCATGATTGTATATGAGCGGCAAAAGACCTGAGTGGTCAATGTGTGCGTGTGTGACAAACACATAGTCTATGAGTGAAGGATTGACCGGTATCTCCTGATTCACGTACAAATCAGCTCCCTGCTCCATTCCACAGTCAATAAGTATATGTGTGTCCCCAAATGTCAGATAGTGACAGCTTCCAGTAACCTCTCTGTCAGCACCGATAAATTCCAATACCATACTACCATCTCCTATTCTGTTTTATAATAGAAACTTCTCAGTGATTCTGAATAGTTTCTTATGATAAAAATATTATACCACACTTATGCCATTTTCTGTATTTCTTTCTTCAATCTTGCCATTATTTTTTTTTCGAGCCTTGATATGTATGACTGTGAAATTCCCAGAATATCTGCCACCTCCTTCTGCGTCAGCTCCTTATTCTCCACACGGTTTACTCCAAATCGAAGCTCTATTATCTGTCTTTCACGCTCGTTTAATGACAGCATGGCTTTTTTTAGCAGTGAAATCTCAACCTCAGTCTCGAGATCCTTATATATGACATCCTCATCCGTCCCCAGTATATCTGATAAAAGCAGCTCATTTCCGTCCCAATCCGTGTTTAGTGGCTCATCAAAGGATACCTCAAGCTTCACTCTGTTGTTGCGGCGCAGATACATAAGAATCTCATTTTCTATGCATCTGGATGCGTATGTGGCAAGCTTTATTTTCTTCTCAGGATTGAATGTGTTTATCCCCTTTATGAGACCGATTGTGCCAATTGATATAAGGTCCTCCACGCATACTCCCGTGTTTTCAAATTTTTTAGCCAGATACACCACAAGCCTTAGATTGTGCTCTATAAGCTGCTTTTTTGCCTGTTCCTTTGACATTGCCACATTTTTATCCACCAGTGCAATCAGACAGCACTTCTCCTCGTCTGTCTCAAGCGGAGGCGGCAGCACCTCCGTCCCTCCTATGTAAAACACCTCATTTGTGTGCGGCTTATTTCCCCAGAGTATTTTCCATACCCGTTTTATTACTAAAAACAGCTTCATTCAAAATCATATCATATGCATTGTCCTCAAATAAACTATCCGATGCTCTTCCCACCAGCACATTATGTAAAATCAGCTTACCATTTCCCTTCATGACTGTCATCTCATCAAATTCACACACTTTAATGCTTCCACCATCATTTCCCAGGCTCTTGTACGGCACATCAAAAAAGCTGACATCTTCTCCTACAATATCAAACAATGCACTCCCGCCTATGTGCACCGGAATCTGCTGTGGCTGTTTTTTTAGCAGATTTCCCGTATCATACAAGGCTGTGGCACAAGCTCTTTTACCATCCTTTAAAAGTGTGACCCTATATAGTCTTCTGCTCTCATTACTTCGCTCGCAGAAGCACTTTAACACTATGTATGATATGACAAAACCAAAGCATATCATAACTGTCGCATCAGAGCTGAAAAAGCTGTCCAGAGCTGTTACTATGCCTCCGGTCAGCACTGTTACAAACATACATAGTGCAAAAAGTCTTAGAAACGGGATTTTTCTGCCAGCCTGTCTGCCTATTGCAAGCCTTGCCGCAAGCGGTACGACCACCAGAACAGAGGTCCATTTATAAAACGCATAGCTGCCTGCCAGAAGAAGCAGTACACATTCACATACCGATGCACCCACCGCAGAAGCAATCAGACGTACCACCTTCCCGGTCAACGGGATTTTTAGCATATATATGACAAATATAAGTATGAGACAGTTGGTGATAAATGTACGAAGAAGAAAAATATCGAGATAAAATGCATAGATAATTTTTCACCTCACTTTCACAGACAAGAATAGCGTAAAAGCAGGTTTTTAAGTGCCGTAATATGTCGACAATAAGCAAAAAAGACATGCAGCCCAAAAGCTGCATGTCCTATAAACTATCGTCTTGAATTCTTAAGGAAATCCGGAATATTAATCTCTACAGGCTTAACCGTGCTCTCAGGCTGGCGTGGCTTCTGGATACCTGTATATGCATGTGCAGGTGCTGTCTGCTGTGGCTGGGCAGCTGTATGAAGTCCGCTTGTTGCTGTTGTGTGAAGTCCTGCTGTTGCTGTGGATTGTGTTCCCATGCCTGAAACAGGTCTTGCAGCTGTCTGATTCGGATATACCATACGGTTTTGCATACCGCCTGCCATTCCTGCACCATGCGCTGCCTGCTTGCCCGGCATATCTATCTTCTCTGAAACATCCTCCAGTCCTGTAGCAATAACAGTGATAGAAGCCTGATCAGTCATGCTCTCATCAAACTTGGCACCAAAGATAATATTGGCATTCTCTCCTGCCAGATCCTGTACGTAGCTTGCTGCATCGTTTGCATCCATAAGGGAGATATCTCCTGAGATATTGATAATGACATGTGTTGCACCATTTATCTTTGTCTCAAGAAGAGGTGAAGCAACCGCAAGCTTAACAGCTTCGATAGCCTTATCATCCCCCTGTGCACTACCGATACCGATATGTGCCATACCCTTGTCCTTCATGACAGTCTGTACATCTGCGAAGTCAAGGTTGATAAGTGCAGGAAGATTAATAAGATCAGTGATTCCCTGAACTGCCTGCTGCAATACCTCATCTGCCTTCTTGAGTGCATCCGGCATTGTTGTGCGACGGTCTACTATCTCAAGAAGCTTATCATTTGGAATGACAATAAGTGTATCAACGCTCTCCTTAAGTCTCTCTATTCCTGAAACAGCATTAATCATTCGCTGCTTTGCCTCAAATTTGAATGGCTTTGTAACAACACCAACTGTAAGTATACCCTGATCCTTTGCTATCTTTGCAACAACAGGAGCTGCACCTGTACCGGTTCCGCCTCCCATACCGCATGTGACGAATACCATATCAGCGCCCTTTACTGCTGCCTGAAGCTCCTCTGCGCTCTCCTCAGCGGCCTTCTGACCGATCTCAGGCTGCGCACCTGCGCCGAGTCCCTTTGTAAGCTTCTCTCCAATCTGTATAAGTGTAGGAGCCTTACAAAGCTGTAAAGCCTGCTTATCTGTATTGATACCGATAAACTCTACTCCACCAATATTCTCATCAATCATTCTGTTAACTGCATTGTTACCGGCTCCTCCGACTCCAATGACAATAATCTTTGCGCTGTTATCAGCCTCGTTAGTTCTTATCTCAAGCAAGGTGATTCCTCCTCTTTCTTTCCCAAAATTTAATTTTCTATATAAAAATATCGAATATTCTTAAACTCATTTATTCTATAATATAATTTTTCTCCAAAATAATCAACTATAAAATATGATTTTTTTTATTTAGTTTTACATTATTCTGACTTGTCAAACACAATATTTGTTGTTTCTTCCGTCCAGCTCTCTAAATGTAGTGTACCGGACTGTCCCTCAAGCGATGGCATGATAGCCTTAAGCCTCTCTATTTTACGTGTAAGCTTTGTCGTGTCACCAATTATCACACTCACATTACCATACTTGGCTACCGGTGCATTTTGCGCACCATAATCCACAGAATCCGGCACAAGGTCCTGCCTTTTTAATCCCTGGGTAAGCTCAAGGATATCTTTTAGCATAGTCTGCTTTATAGGCAGCTTCTCATAAAGCACTACCTTGTCACAGCTTATGCCGTCTATACATGGCACACCCGGCACCGTGTCTGAGGATGTCTCCACCACAAAGCCATCCTTATCAAAATATGCATTCTCATTAATTCCCGGAATATATATGTATCCAAGCATTCCTTTTTCATAAACTGATATATGAAGAGTATGCGGACTATCCAGGCTTATGCTCATTGTATCAATAAACGGTATTTTTTTAGTATCCTTTATCTTATATTTCAGATAGACATACAGTGAGTTCCATGAGTACTTATCATTAAGCACCGCATCCTCTATAGTCTTTTGGTCGTAAAGCTCATTGCCCTCGACAACTACCTTTTTTACCGTAAACAGCTTAAGTGCAATGAGAAACAGTATCGCGAGCACTGCTATCGTAATTAGCAGTCCCATAAAAAAATGCTTTAATCTCTTTTTATGTTTTCTTTTTTTCTTAATCATTATATTACACGCCTTAATCTACACATTTTCAAGCCTAATGCCTCTTGACACAGACAAAACAAGCCCTATTTCCGCCATCAGGAATATGATTGACGTACCTCCATAGCTGATAAACGGCAGAATAACACCGGTATTTGGAAGTGAATTGGTAACTACCGCAATATTCAGTATCACCTGGATTGCAATATGACTCATCACACCAATCACTAAAAGCGAGCCATACAAATCCCTTGCATTGTTTGCAATGACCATCATACGCCATATAAGCAGTATAAAAAGTAAAATAAGGCAGATAGCGCCAAACAGTCCAAGCTCTTCACAAATAATTGTAAATATCATATCATTTTGTGACTCCGGCACATTGCCAAGCTTCTGTAAGCTCTCTCCAAGTCCTTTTCCAAACAATCCGCCCGAGCCTATCGCATAAAGTCCCATCATAGTCTGAAATACTGCGTCTGTTCCCGCAGTCTCCGGATGCAGCCATGCCTCAATACGTGTACTTCTATAGCCTGCCAGCATGACAAACGCCACTGCAAACACAACTACCGCCACTGCTACAATAATAAACTGCAGATACTTTGGGCTTGCGACAAACAGCATACAGACCGAAATGCCTATGATGATAACTGCCGTACTCAGATTGCTGATTGCAACAACTATTATGAGCGGAATAAGCATAGCAAGCACCTTTACCAGACTTAAAAATTTATCAAACTGCTTGGGGATCTTGTCTATAATCATAGCCATAAACAGTATGACCGCAATTTTAGCCACTTCTGAAGGCTGGAACTGTATTGGTCCTATGCCAATCCATCTCGATGAACCATGTGAGCTTGAGCCTATTTTTGGCACAAACACAAGCACACACAGTATAAGCGATGCTATATACGCAAAAAAGCCAAGCTTTTTCCAATATCTGTAGTCGACCTTTGCCAGAAATACCATAGGTATAAGTCCCAGTACAATATTTCGTATCTGAAGCTTAAGATAGTGCATGCTGTCATGATTTTTGATGGCCGATGTGTATGCACTCGAGCTATATAGCATAACAAGACCAAAGCAGAGCAGAAATATAACTATAAACAACAGGTTGTAGTCGAAATAAGGTATTCCTTTTTCTTTTTTTTCTTTATTCTTGCTACTTCTTCTACGCTTTCCTGCCAAAATATTTACTCCTTAAATCCTTTTACTATTTCCTTAAAGATACGTCCGCGTTCCTCATAGTTAGGAAACATGCCCCAGCTTGCACATGCAGGTGATAAGAGCACTGCATCACCTGAAACAGCATGCTCATAGCAATAATTTACTGCATCCTCAAACGTATCCTTCTTTACAGTATTCATGAATCCGTGTCTGTGTGCACACTCTTCGATTTTATCTGCAGTCTGACCGATAAGCACAAGCTCCTTTACTTTGCCGTCAAGGGCCTCTATCCACTCATCATACTCAGACTGCTTATCATATCCACCGCCAATGAGAAGTGTCGGTCTGTTCATGGCACGTATACCCTGAATGGCTGCATCAGGATTGGTGCCCTTTGAATCGTTGTAGAATCTGACTCCACGCTTTTCGGTCACGTACTCTATTCTGTGCTCAACTGCCTTAAATACCTTAAGCACCTCGACAATCTTATCCATCGGTACCCCAAAGCTTATAGACATGGCACACGCTGCCATTACATTCTCAAAATTATGCTTTCCAAGGAGATTAAGCTCGTTTACATCAATTACCTCATCGCGTACACCGTCGTGTGCGTATATGATGATGTCTCCGTCCAGATAAAAGCCCTCTGAAAGCTCAGACCTACTGCTGAAAAATATAACCTTAGCAGGGCACTCTGCTGCAAAATCTCTAAGCACCTCGTCCTCGTAATTTAACACGCAGTAATCATCTGCTGTCTGATTTTTTGTGATATCCTCCTTTGCCCTGATGTAATTTTCCATAGTATGGTGTCGATTCAGGTGATCGGGTGTGATATTTAAAATTGCGCTTACATGTGGCTTAAAGGTATCTATTGTCTCGAGCTGGAAGCTTGAAATCTCTGCAACCGTTACTGTCTCACCGGTGCTTCCTGTGACCATTGATGTATAAGGGATTCCGATATTTCCTACCACTCTCACATCCTTAAAGTAATTCTTCATTATCTCACCTGTCAGAGCTGTAGTGGTCGTCTTTCCGTTGGTTCCTGTGATAGCGATGATCTCACCTGCCCCAAATGTGTATGCAAGCTCTATCTCACCCCATATTTTAACGCCCCTGTCACGTAAGGAATTGACCATAGGAATGTCTGTTGGTACTCCCGGACTTAGCACAGCCACATCAAACTCATCAATCTGTTCATCTGTCAGGTCGCCTAAAATAAGCGGCACCTCCTTAAGCTTTGGTGCTTTCTCATAAAGTGTTTTTGAATCCAGTTCTTTATTTCCATCAAACAATACTGTATCGATGCCATTTGCGCACAAAAGTTCAGTCGCTGCAATGCCACTCTTTCCTGTTCCGACAACAAGTACCTTTTTTCCTTGTAAGCTCATTTTTATTCCTCCATCTTTTATTGCAGCCATCCGTATGGATATGTTTAACAAATCAAATTCTCCAAACGACTGCCTTAATCATTAAATTATAGTATACGTTATTTAGTTCTATTTCGCAAGAGCCCGTAAATCAGTTACACACTCCTATCTCCTGTGCATACGGTATGATTTCCCTAAATATTTCAGCTGCAACCGGTGCAGCGATTGTTCCGCCATAGTACGCACCGCCCTTTGGATTATTTATTTTCACAAGCACCATAAGTGCCGGATCATCCACCGGATAAAACCCAAGGAACGAGGCTATATATACATTGTCACTTCTCGGAAGTGTCTGCGATGTAGCAGTCTTTCCTCCTATCGCATAACCTTCAACCTTTGCATTTTTTCCTGAGCCCTCTGCTACCACGCCCTCCAAAAGCTTTCGCAGTGTATCAGAGGTCTCTTCACTGCATATACCTGACGTCTGTTCAAAGGACAGCACCTCTTTTACCGTGCCTTCGGTGCCATGAATCTCCTTACCTATATGAGGAGTAATTCTGTTACCACCATTTATAAGAGATGATACTGTTGTCATAAGCTCGATGGGTGTGAGCTGGAATGACTGTCCAAATGAGATTGTTGCAAGCTCCACCTGGCCTATCTTATCCGGCTGATGCATTATGGTGGCGGCCTCTCCCGGCAAATCAATACCTGTCTTATCAAGCAGACCAAACCTCATGAAATCAGCATAATACCTCTCACTGCCTATTCTAAGACCTAAATCAATAAAGACCGGATTGCATGAATTCTGTATTCCCTGCACAAAGGTCTCACTTCCATGTCCTGTTCTCTTATGGCAGTGTATGCGTCTGTCCTCCACAGTAATATATCCCGGGCAGTAAAAGCGGTCATCAAGGCTCACCACATCCTCCTCCAGTGCGATTCCTGCCGTAATTATCTTGAATACGGAACCGGGCTCATATGTATCACTTACACATCCGTTTCTCCAGGCTTCATCATGGTTTTCACATGAAAAAGGATCATTCAAATTATATTCCGGGTAGTCGGTCATGGCATATATTTCTCCATTTTTAGGGTTTAAGGCAATTATACTCACACTGTCTGCCAGGTTTTGTGCATATGCCATCATTGCGTTTTTCTCACATACTCTTTGTATATTTATGTCGAGTGTAGTGACAAGTGTGTCTCCTTTTTGGGGAGCTTCTCTTCTCTCCTTATAGCCCTTCACCTCCACACCTCTGCCATCACATACAGTGTATATCCGCCCGGGTGTGCCACGCAGAATTTCATCATATGTGGTCTCAAGCCCAACAACACCCTGACCATCTGCTCCTGCAAAGCCTATAACCTTTGAAAACAACTCATTAAGCGGATAGTACCTGACACTTGACTCGTCAACCTTTACCCCTGCCAAGCCATATGATAGTATTTTATCGCCTGTTTTTTTAGAAACATTGTTCTTTATTTTTTCAATGGATGTAACCTTATCCACCTTACTGCGGATAGTCTTTTCGTCAATCGAAAGCTCACTGCTTAAAACAGAGATGACTGCTTCCTTGTCTGTTATCTGATTGTGTATAACGCTTATGTTATATGCAGTTTCATTTGTCGCTATTATCCTTTCATTTCTATCCACTATATCTCCGCGTATTCCTGCAATATCACGCTCTCTTTCCTGAAGCGCACTTGCCTTTTTACTGTAATAATCGCCTTTTACTATCATGAGATAAAACAGTCTGAAACACAAGGCGATAAGAACAGCTGTCAGTATACTGCAAAATACGCATATTTTTCTTCTGTAGCGCGTATTGTTAAGTATCATAAACAAAAATGCCTCAATATTTTTACACTAATATATGCAAAAAATATTGAGGCTATTCTCTATTCGCCCTGCTCACCCTCCTGTGTGACCTTTTCTCCTGTCGGAGGATTTGTGCCTGTTATCGTAAGGTCAGCATTTACACCGGTCTGTTCCTCATCAGGGTATATATTCATATACGGAAGTACTTCCTTTAATATCTCTCTGGTCAGGTTCTGTGCATAGTTACTGTGAGGCTGATCCTGTACATTCGGCTGGTCGATTACAGTGTAAATAACAAGCTGCGGATCCTGCGCAGGCACACAGCCTATAAATGATACAAGATAGCTGCCCCTCTTTCTAAGGTGCGTTGTCTCATCATACATCTGCGCTGTTCCTGTCTTGCCTCCCATTGAGTATCCGTCAACCTTTGCCACCTTACCGGTTCCGTTTGCAACTACGTTCTGCAGGTAATTTTTAAGTGTCGCACTTGTATTCTCTGACACTGTCTTTTTTAGCAGTGTAGGCTCAATTGTCTTTACTGTATTGCCGTTGTCATCTGCGATTTTCTTTACTACGTGCGGCTGATAATAATTGCCGCCATTCACCAGTGAAGAAAATGCACTGACCATCTCTATCATGGTACAGTTATAGTTCTGTCCGAATACGTTTGTCGCTAAATCGACAGGCTTTATATTGTCGAGTTTATACATGAGCGTTGATGTATTTGCCTCACCTGGCAGATCAACACCTGTCTTTTGACCAAAGCCAAATACACTCTGATAATACAGAAAATTTTCTGCACCAATCTTATATGACATCTGCATGAGTGCATCATTACATGAATCCATGAGTGCCTTTTCAAGTGTCTCTATGCCATGTCCGCTACGGTTGACGCATGATACCTTTTCACCGCCAAACATCTCGTATCCATCACATAAAAATGTCATATCAGTAGTGAGCGTGCCTGTATCCAGTCCACATGCCACGGTAAAAGGCTTCTGTACAGACCCCGGCTCATATGTATGTGTAACACAGAAGTTCTGCCACAGCTTATTTAGTGCATCCATCTCCTGAGTACTGTCCTTTTTAAATGCCGCAAGCTGTTCCTCGCTGTAATATGCACTCATATCCCTTGGATTGTTCAAATCAAAATTCGGATAATTCGCCATGGCCAGTATCTCACCATTTTTAGGATTTTCTATAACGACTGCAATATTTTCTGCGCCAAGTCCTTCTCTTGCATTATTTGCATAAGTATCTGAGAACAGTTTTATCTTATCCTCAACAATCGACTGGATATTTGCGTCTATAGTTGTGTACAGGGTATTTCCGTTTTGTGCAGCAATTACTGTCTTCTGGAAATCATTGTCTGCATTCAGATAGCCATACTCCCTGCCATTTACACCATTTAAGGTGTCATTGTAATAGTTTTCGAGTCCGGTTGTACCTACATTTCCGGCGGAGGTAAAGCCGATAACTGAGCTTGCCAGTGTTTTAAACGGATAATTTCTCTGATACTCTGTCTCAAACCACACACCCTTGATGTTTGGATTCTTCAGATTGCCCTTTTCGTCTGTTGCATCCTGCAGCTGTACAAATGGCTGAATTGCATCATATGACAGCTTTTTTAACAGTACAATATATTTGTTATCCTTGCTGTTATTTGCATAATCCTCAAGTGTTGCCCTGTCTAAATCCGGAAAGCACTGTGTCAGTGCATCTATTGTCGGAGTTATATACTCTTTCTTACTGGTCATAACCGAGCAATCAAGTACAACATTATAAACAGCCACACTCGTAGCAAGCACTGTGCCGTTTGAATCTACAATATTTCCTCTCTGAAACGGTATTGTTTTGCTGTCATATGACTGTAATGATAGTACCTTTTTAGTATATGCGTCTCCGCTTGTATATTCAATAAACATCAGCCTGCCAATGAGTCCAAGCATGGCTACAACTATTAACATAAACAACGCAAACAGCTTTGTTTTCATTTTGCGTCCGATTTTTCTTACCGGTCTTTTTCTTGTCCTGGCTGCCAATATGATTCCTCCAATTTATTCAGGGATATCACTGTACTGATCCATATAGTTGTTCTTATCAACTGAGTAATAAACTATCTGATCCTGTGAAGCATATTTCATACCAAGTCTGTTGATAGCTGCATCCTTGATTGCATTTAAATCGACAGATGTAGTAATCTGCTTGTATCTGGCATCATTGTCAGCCTTCATATCATTTATCTGGCTCTCAAGTGCTGCAACCTCCTTCATCTGCTGTGTCACATTTGACCTTATCTGAATAAGTGAAACAGATACAAAGGCTGAAGCTGCCACACACGCTGTAAGAAAGGCTACAAATGCCCTGTTCATTGAGAGTGCTCTCTCCTGATTTCTTCTTGCAGATGTTCTTCTGTTTTTCTTTCTTCTTATTTCCTCAAGCTCTCTTGTCGATTTCTGTGGTCTTCTGACCGGTGCTGCCTCGTCAAGCTCTCTTACGGCATTCCCATTTATATAATAAGTAGTTTTATTCATTTAGCTGCTCCTTTTGCTGTCATTCTACAAATCATTCTTTTCAAACACACGAAGCTTTGCACTCTTCGAGCGTGAATTCTCTTCAAGTTCCTTTTCTGACGGAAGGATAGGTTTTCTTGTGATAACCGTTCCCTTCGATTTATTACCGCATACACATACCGGAAAACTCGGTGGACATGTACATGGATTTTCGTTTTTTTTGAAATTGGATTTTACTATTCTGTCCTCAAGCGAGTGGAATGTGATTGTACATATCCTGCCGCCCGGATTAAGTAAATCTATCATGTCATCCAGGTTGTCCCTTAGCACATCAAGCTCATGATTCAGTTCAATTCTTATAGCCTGATATGTTCTCTTTGACGGGTGACCTCCGGTAGCTCTGACCTTTTTGGGTATCGCTGCCTTTATTATCTCGTTGAGCTCTCCTGTTGTCGTTATCTCTTGCTTTTGTCTTGCTGCTACAATGTGCTTTGCAATATTCTTTGCAAACTTGTCCTCACCGTAATCCCTGATGATGCGGTACAGATCATTTTCGCTGTAGGTATTTACTATATCCCTTGCAGTAAGGGCATTTCTGTCATCCATACGCATATCAAGCGGTGCATCCTCACTCCTGTAGGTAAAGCCCCTCTTTGGTGTATCAAGCTGGAAGGATGACACTCCAAGATCCAGCATAATACCATCCACCTTTTCAATTCCGAGTGAATGAAGCACATTCTTCATATCAGAATAATTGCTTCTGACTATCGTTACCCTGTCTCCAAACTCCGCAAGTCTCTCTCCTGCCGCCTTTATGGCATCTGCATCCTGATCTATGCCTATCAGCCTGCCCTTGTCCGAAAGTCTCTTGGCTATCTCATATGAGTGCCCGGCTCCTCCAAGAGTACCATCCACATATATCCCGTCAGGACGGATGTTTAAATTTTCAATTGTCTCGTCCCTTAAGACTGAATAATGCTTAAATTCCATGTGGTCTCTCCATTTAAAATCAAATTCCTATGCCAAGCTCTGCCATATGATCTGCTATCTCATCCATATCGTCAAAATCAGAGTTTTCAAGGTATCTGTCTTTGCTCCAGATTTCTACTCTGCTGTATACTCCGACAGATACAACTTCCTTATCTATACCTGCGTATTCTCTTAAGTTCGCCGGTAAGAGGATTCTGCCCTGCTTGTCCACCTCACAGGTGGCTGCTCCTGCAAAAAAGAATCTCATAAATTTTCTTGCTTCTCTTGATGTGAGTGGTTTGTCGCGAAGATTTTCCTCAATGCGATGCCATTCTTCGTTGGAATAGACGAACAGACAGCCATCTAAGCCCTTGGTAACTACAAACTCATTACCAAGCTGTTCACGGAACTTCGCCGGGACAATCATACGGCCCTTGGCGTCTATTGAATGATTATATTCGCCCATGAACATGGCATCCATCCTCCTTTTCCTCATTTTGAAGCTTTCCACCACTTCACTCCACTTATATGGTATTTTGCTCCACTTTCCACCACTTGTTTACAATATTACACCTAACAGCCCACAAAATCAAGGCTTTAAGCTAAATTCCCATAAAAAAGCAACAAAAAAGACGCTCAGTCTTTTCGTGGACTTTGCGTCTTTTTTATAAAATACATATGAAATTTACTCTTTAGTGGTGGATTGTGGTGGAGTGTCCACCATTTTGCCCATTTTCATCTGCTTATATCTGACAATACCTATCCATATGGCTGATACTGCCACCAAAGTGGCAGCAAGTGCCATAGACACCGGATAATTGATATGCGGGATGAGAAGCTGGTCTGTACGCAGGCTTTCTATCCAGAATCTTCCTATACCATAGCCTAATAAATATAGAAGAAACACCTCTCCGTCAAACTTTCTGTGCTTAAAATAAAGCATCAACAAAATAAATAAGCACAGGTTCCAAAAGGATTCATACAAAAATGTAGGATGCACCGAGATATACTCCACTCCGTCTATCACAGTTGTATGTGACATAAGCTTTTCAGTCAAATCCGATGTCCTGACAGCTGATACCGGAAGCTGCATGGCAAAAAGTCCGTCATAATAATCGCCAAATGCCTCCCTGTTGCAAAAGTTTCCCCATCTGCCAATCGCCTGTCCCAGTATCAGTCCAAGCCCCGCCGTATCACACAACAGTGGAAACGACAGCTTTCTGACCTTTGCAAAAACGAATGTGGTGATAATTGCTGCTATCACTCCTCCGTAAATTGCCAGTCCTCCCTGCCTGATATTGAATATGCTAAGCAGGTCATCCTTGTACAAATCCCACCTGAATACCACATAGTATATTCTTGCGCCTATCACCGAGCATATGATTGCCACAAGTGCCAGATCAAAGTATGTATCAGGATTTTGTCCTGATTTTTTAGCCACATAGCAGGCCACGCCCAGCCCCGCAAGCATACCACATGCTATTATTATGCCATACATCGCAATACCAAAGCTTCCTATTGATATGCTCTTTATCACATGCTGCAGATATATATGAAGATGTGGGAAATTTATATTATAATCCATATTTTTCCTTTCCTGACTGTAATTGCTGTCTGTCACACCATAATATATACAGCAGCAATCACAAATTACGAAAATATATGTACCCGGAGCACCATAAACCTGATACTCCGGGCAACTGTCATTATGCGTCTCTTAGTCTACGCCTGACACTCAAAGCTTGCACACTCTGTACTGCACTTGTTTGGTGTACAGTTTTTCTTGATGCCAATCTGATTGGCCATGCAGCTATTGTGATCATTGTACTTACACTTTGCCGCATCACAGTGCACATCTGTCTCCTTGTGAATAGCTAACTCTGCAGATACCTCACAGTCACAGGCCTTGTTTGAAAAGCTGCCACACTGTGTATCGCAGGCTTTCTTTGCCTTAGTTCCTTTCACATCGATTTCTCTGAGCTTACAGCAGTTATCTGCATTATACGCACATTTTTCAACATTACAATCAAGTCTTGTCATACTTTTGCCTCCTTTGCTTATGCATAGGCTAGTATGTCCTGATTGATTTTTTTTATGCTTTTTAATTAATTATCTGTGTTTTTCCTCTTCCGGAAGCTCCACTCTGATTTCCTTTGTACGGATTTCCTTGCAAATCTGGTCGATGAAATCTGAAAGTGGCTTAACACCCTCATTTCCTTCAAAACGGCTTCTTACCGATACTGTGCCGTCTGCCTCCTCGTCAGCTCCGACAACAAGCATATATGGAAGCTTATCCATACGAGCCTCTCTGATCTTGTATCCGATCTTCTCAGCTCTGTTGTCAACTGTCACATCGACATCATTGCGCTTAAGCTCATCTGCTACCTTTTTAGCATAATCAGCATACTTCTCTGAGATAGGAAGTACTCTTACCTGCTCAGGGCAGAGCCATGTAGGGAACTTGCCTGCGTAGTGCTCGATAAGCCATGCAAGTGTACGCTCATAGCAGCCGAGTGATGTACGGTGGATGATGTATGGACGGATTTTATCGCCGTTTTGATCAATATAGTACAGATCAAAATTCTCAGCAATAGCACAGTCGAGCTGTATTGTTACCATGGTATCCTCTTTACCGTATACGTTCTTGGCCTGGATATCAATCTTTGGTCCGTAGAATGCAGCCTCGCCATCGGCCTCAACAAAAGGAACATTTTCCTCAATAAGGATGTTACGAAGAACCTCCTGTGTTGAGTTCCAGTACTCATCATCTCCTAAATACTTTTCTGTGTTCTTTGGATCCCATTTTGAAAGACGGTATGTCACATCATTCTCGAGTCCCAGCACCTTAAGGACATATCTGTTAAGATTGAAGCATGCCTTGAGCTCCTCCTCACACTGGTCAGGACGGATAACATTGTGACCCTCTGAGATAGTAAACTGTCTGACACGTGTCAGTCCGTGCATCTCTCCCGAATCCTCGTTTCTAAACAGTGTGGATGTCTCACCCATTCTGTAAGGCAGATCTCTGTATGAGTGCTGCTTTGCCTTGTATACATAATACTGGAACGGACATGTCATCGGGCGAAGTGCCATAACCTCTTCCTCGCCGTCCTTCTCAGGATCTCCGAGAACAAACATGCCGTCAAGATAATGATCCCAGTGTCCTGAAATCTTGTACAGGTCTGATTTTGCCATGAGTGGTGTCTTTGTACGCACATAGCCCCACTCCTTATCCTCGAGGTCCTCAATCCATCTCTGCAACTTCATAATCATCTTTGTGCCCTTTGGCATCATAAGCGGGAGTCCCTGTCCGATTACATCTACTGTTGTGAAAAGCTCCATCTCACGGCCAAGCTTATTGTGATCACGCTTCTTAGCCTCCTCCATTCTCTCAAGATGTGCCTTTAAATCCTCTTTCTTATTGTAGGCTGTTCCGTAGATACGATGGAGTCTTGCCTTGTTTGAATCACCTCTCCAGTATGCCATTGATGATGCTGTGAGCTTGAAAGCCTTTACTCCCTTTGTGCTCATAAGATGTGGTCCTGCACATAAATCTACAAATCCACCCTGGTCATAGAATGAAATCTCCTCACCCTCAGGAAGCTCCTCGATAAGCTCTACCTTGTATGGCTCATCCTTTTCCTTCATGAATTTGATTGCTTCCTCTCTAGGGAGTGTAAATCTTGTTATCTCATGACCCTGTTTGATGATTTTCTTCATCTCTGCCTCAAGTGCATCGAGATCCTCTCTTGAGAATGGCTGTGAATCGAAATCATAGTAGAAACCATCGTCAATTGCCGGTCCGATTGTGATTTTTGCATCCGGGAACAGATTCTTAACTGCCTGCGCCAGCACGTGTGATGCTGTATGTCTGATAACACGAAGTCCTTCCTCATCACTTGCTGTGATTATATTGAGTGTGCAGTCCTTGTCAAGAACTGTTCTTAAGTCAACAATTTCTCCGTCAACCTCTCCTGCGCAGGCTGCTCTTGCAAGTCCCTCGCTTATATCTTTTGCGATTTCATATACGCTTTTTGCTTCGCTGTACTCTTTTGATGAGCCATCCTTCAATGTTATCTTCATGGTTATCTCTCCTTTATTTTTAATATAAAAATCCCCGACACCGCATTGCTGCGACATCGGGGACGATAAGCTTTGTTACCGTGGTTCCACCCACATTCTTTCCGCCTGAAAACATACTGCTTGTCTGTATCCGACAGAAACTCATTTGACTATAACGGTGTCACCGGGCTTTATTGGAGCCACTCCAAGCTGGTGTTCGGTATATCATCCACCGGGGAGCTTTCACCACTCTTTGGACTTTGATTCTCGTCTTTCAAGGCTTCCCTCTCTGCTGCTTTTAATATACTTACTGTGCTCTTCAACGTATTGTTATTATGCTAATGTTCCTTTCAAAAAATGATAATATACTTATTTTTCTAATCTGTAAAGTACTTTATGCATTTTTTCCGCAACATTTTTTATATTTCTTGCCCGAACCGCATGGACATGGGTCATTTCGGCCGATTTTCTTGCCTACTACCACTGTTCCTGACTTCTTCTGCTCGAGGTAAAGCGCATGCTTTGTCTCTGCGTCAAAGATTTCATCCCATGCCGGGAGATTGTAAAGCCAGTCTGCCTTTGCATCTACCATGTTCTTATAAAGCTTTTCTTTATCGAATGCAAGGCTTACCTTTGTGTCCTCATCCATCTCCTCGATTGGGTTTGGTGTGACAAGGCTGTCATTGATTCCGTCTAAGAAGCCTGTCATCTCCATGATTGATAACTCATATTTCTCAGCAAGCTCTTTGACTGTTCCCTCTACTGCCTCATCCGGATTTGCAAGGAGCTTCTCATATACACCCTTCTCCAAGAGGAAATAATGCTGCCAAAAACGCTGTAACTCTCCCTGATCTGCTTTGTCATTGTAGGCAATCTTGTGCCACTCTTCTAATAAAGCCATTTTTACTACCACCTTTATCTTTTATAAACTGATATGAGGCCAAACAGCCTCAACTTCACATATGGATGTATTATACCAAAATAACAGCTTGACGTCAATTTTGTTTTTTTATATTATAATTATTAAATAACTATTCAAAAACCACGGAGAACAATTCATGAAAAAGACAAAACGTATTCTGGCACTGATTGGCGCCATCCTTTTATTACTTTTATATGTTGTGGCATTTGTTGCCACTGTGCTCGATCACACAAGTGACATGCGCTACTGGAAGGCTGCCGTTGCCGCAACTATCATTATCCCGGTGCTTATCTGGGCATATTCATTTGTATACAGACTTTTAAAGGGTTCTGATGATAAAGAATCCGATGATGTAACCAAAAAACCATGAAACGCAAAATCACACCTGAATTATCATCTAAAGACTGGAAAGAATTCTGCAGCCGGTTTCATTTTGATAACGATAAGCTACCGCTTATCCGGGCAATATACACCGCAATGCTTCCATTGGTGGATGCCTTCGCATACTATTCCATAAAACAGGATTTGCCCGGGGTATCACTGGCACACTATGCCTACGGTCTCGTGACACTCGGAAACGGTGCAGACGAGCTTTCAGAGCTGTATTTAAACCATGAGCAGCTTGAGGAAGCATACATAGCAGACTGTTTAAGCCTCATGCTTTTGTCAAACGCATATGAGCAGTTTGCAAAGGCTGTCGAAGAAGAAAGCTCTCTTTATGCCATTGAGCTGTCATTTTTAGGCGATGAATATCCGCTTGAGCTGCTGCCTGAGATTTTTGAGCACGTAAGCCCTGATGGCATACATCTCACCGGTTCAAATATGCTCAAGCCACTTAAGACAGCCGCCCTCATAATAAAGCTTGACTCACAAAAGCAGAAAAATATCAAAGAGCTCTGTAATACCTGCGCGAACTGTAAAAATCTGTCGTGCCCATCAAGAAAGGCACCTGGTCCTAAGCTGCCACACACCTATGGTGCCATGCAGATTTTTAATATCAGACATTGAAGCCCTTCTTTTTCTCGTATGAGCCTCTCAGTTTCTCAACCAGAAGTGTCAGATTCCTAAACAGTGACTCAGCCGCAAAGCCAAACACTATCATGAGAAGAATACATATATTTGACAAATCTGTCAGTGCAAACAGTTTCTTTAAGAAGAAACCCGAAAATACCAGACCTGCTATATTTCCGATAATAACAGCATATTTCATTCCATTGAGTGGCTCACTGATTTTAAAGAGAATCATGAAGCCCACTACCGAAAGTACAAGCGTCGCTATCGTTCCTATGCTTGCATCTGATATACAAAATACTTCTCCGCATACGACAAGCGCTCCGACAGCTATTACATCCGTAAGTCCACCCGGCAGTGCCTTTAGCATGACATTGGTGATAAAGTGCCCCTTTATCCTGTCCTTATTCTGCTCCAGTGCCAATAAGAATCCCGGTACTCCTATGGTAAACATACTGATGAGCGATACCTGTGCCGGCTCAAGTGGATACGTAACCATAAGAATAACTGAAAACATTGAAAGTAACAGTGAGAATATATTTTTCACAAGAAACAGGCTGGCTGAGCGCTGGATATTGTTTACCACCCTGCGTCCCTCATATACCACATCCGGCATATGTGCAAAGTCAGAGTCCAAAAGGACAACCTGGGCTGCCTGGGCTGCCGCCTCACTTCCCGATGCCATAGCCACACTGCAGTCTGCATCCTTCATGGCAAGTATATCGTTGACTCCGTCTCCGGTCATCGCAACTGTATGTCCTTTAGCCTGCAAAGCCCTTACAAGCTGTTTCTTCTGCTTTGGTGTCACTCGTCCGAATACAGTATATTTATTCACAGCATCAGCTATTTTATCCTCAGTATCAAGTGTTGCCGCATCGACAAAGCTTTCTGCATTTTCTATCCCTGCCTGTATGGCAATCCTTGAAACAGTACGCGGATTATCACCTGAAATAACCTTTATAGCAACACCCTGACTCTTGAAATACTCAAAGGTCTTTACTGCATTCTCCCTGATAGGATTGGCAAGTGCCACAAATCCAAGCGGAGTAACCTTGCCGTTTATGCCATTCTCCACGTTTTCTCCATCATACCTTGCAAACAAAAGTACTCTGTCTCCTTTGTCAGCGTATGGTATGATTTCTTCCTCAATGCGCGCAAAGTCATCGTGCATGATAAACTCCGGTGCTCCGAGCAGATATGTTCCGTCAGAAAAGGTAACGCTGCCATACTTGAGGCTCGACGAGAAGGCCAGCTGTGAAACCGCTGTACGATGCAGTGCAGATGTATTATTTGTCAAAGCATCCGCTGCATATGCTTTTAGTGCGAGCATAGTCGCATTGTTGTCAACCGAGGTATTTGCATAATCTAAAATAAGACTCTTAAGCTCATCTAATGTCAAAGCTGTCTGTGTGCCATCTGCTCCACTGTTTTTACAGAGAAAAATTTCCTTAAGCTTCATATCAGGCTCAGTAATTGTGCCCGTTTTATCCACACAAAGCACATCCACACGCGCAAGCGTCTCAATACTTTTCATATCATGAAGCAAAACCTTTTTCCTTGCAAGCTTCATAGTGCTTAAGGCAAGCGCCACTGTTGTCAGCAGATATAAGCCCTCCGGTATCATTCCTATAATTGCTGCAACTGTCGATGTAACGCTCTTTGTGATAGACTCGCCATTCACAAAATGGCTCTGCCAGAACAATATAAGCCCAATCGGAATAATAACTATGCCAACCCATTTGACAATCAAATTGATGGAGCGTATCATCTCTGACTGCTCCTTGCCGCCCATTGATTTTGCCTCAAGGCTCAGCTTTGAGATATATGATTCATTACCGACCTTTTCAAGCCGTGCATAGCACTCTCCCGATACAACAAAGCTTCCCGACATGAGAGTGCTGCCCTCTGTCTTTTCTACCTCATCAGCTTCACCTGTGAGCAGTGATTCATTTACCTGTATATTTCCGGATATCACAACCGCATCCGCACAAATCTGCTTTCCTGCGGTAAGTAAAATCACATCGTCCTTTACAAGTTCATCCGTACTAATCTGCTTTACGCTGCCGTTTCTGATAACATCCGCATGCGGAGCATTCAGTAAACTCATTTTCTCAAGAGTCTTTTTTGCGCGGATTTCCTGAACGATTCCGATTACCGTATTTCCAATAATTATAGGCAGAAATGTCAGATTTCTGAAAGAACCTACCATTATGAGAAGTATCGTTATGACAAGAAATATAAGGTTAAAATATGTGAAAACGTTTGAAACCACAATTTCCTTTGTTGTCTTGTCTGTAGATATATCAGCTCTGTTGGTAAGTCCTTCCTCCACTCTCTGCCTTACCTCTTCATCGGTAAGGCCCATGATATTTATGCTGTTGCTGTCTTTGTTCATCTGATTCATGCTATTCACCGTTTTCCCTCATCATTCTACATCATAATAATGATACATTTTGACCCTTTAATCATTATAATGGTACAACATCAGCACGATTTCAATACCTATTTCATAAAAAAAAGATGAACTATTTCTTAAAGTTATCATTTTTAAATTATTAATCCATTGCTACTCACTTTCAGTCTCAGTACTCTCACTGTCTTTAGTTGCAATCATATCATCTATAGAATCCGGAATTGTTCCAGGGATTGTGGTACCTGAAAGATATACATCATCATTTACCTTGATATAGTACTCACCAAGCATAGCGTTTTTCTCCTATTTCTTATACGCTTTTACCTGTAATCTACTTCTTTCTCCTCATTGCCCATACAACGATTCCTATGATAATAAGCAGTATTGGTACAGCTACCATTATGATAAGTCCCGTAATAACCGCCTGCAGCGTATTTATAGTGATATTGCTTAAGGTGTAATCCTTCACCGGTATCACACTTGATGCAAGCTCAACATTTCCGGTCATTGATGTGATAACATCCTTGAACATGTCTGCATTGTTGCCGGAAACGGCATTGTCATATGAATCATCAACCACATAAGGCGTACCAAACACAACAATCGATGCGCCGGTGCTTGAATCATTTACAGCAAGACCTGTAGTAAACGGTCCGTTCTCATCTGCGTCCTCTGCCTTCGATGTGGTGATATTCTTCCAGTCCTTCTTTAAAACTGCGCTGTCTGATGTAGAAAGCAGCTTTGTATATGTCACATCATCTGTATCCTCAGGATAACTGATTGCACAGCTTCCTGCCAGGAATACATATCCGTCTGTTGCATCTGAGGTGTAATCTGTCGTCTCAACCGTTGGAAGCAGGTAGAGAGGATTCTGATAATATTTTGAGCTGTCATTTTCAGCTATCACACCGGTCTTGAAGCTGACATTGTAAGCCGAAAGTATCTTGTTAAAGTTTGCAAGCTCGTCATTATATGCGTAGCAGCCGACAATCAGTGCCTTTCCACCGTCATTTAAATAATCAATCACCTTCTGAGCGTCTTCCTCGTTGAAATCAACAGTCGGGGAATTAATGATAATGGCTGTTGCATCTTCCGGCACCTTTTCCTCGTTAAAGAGCTCTAAACTCTTAAGATTTGCATTTGCCTTGCTTACAACACTCTGGAAATTGCTTCCTATTTCCGTTTCATTGTGTCCTGTTATCTGATAAATTACCGGGAGCTCATCTGCATCCATTGTGACATACTCTATAGCACTTGTAATCTGTCCCTCGGCATCATAGCCTGTGATGCTAGACTGCGACTGGTATCCGTAATAATATGAAGAGCTGTCATATTCATATATATCATTGTAATCAATCACCTTTGAACGGGTTTTGCTCTCGATGATAAGGCTGTTTGTGGTAGGTGTCGTGTCTGTGTAATCCTGATAAAACTTCGGGCTTGTCGCCGGGTCTACATATTTTACCTTTATATGACTCGAAAGATCCTTGTATCTGTTGATTGTCTCATCTATCTTTGCATCCTTTGATTTCTTGGAATTTAAAACATAGATTGTGATATCCTCATCGAGCTTACTTACCCTGTCCTTTGTATCGCCTGTGAGCGAGTACAGCTTTGTAGCCGAACAGTCAATTGATGTGTACTTGGCAGGAAGCGCTGTCAGTACAAGATTTACAACCACGCAGATTGCACACATTACGACAATCATTCCTGCTGAAAACGCCCCTGTGCCTATCATCTTCTTTGAAAATGCCCATCTTCTCTTCTGGATAGACTGCGTCGTAAGGAAGCATAAAAGCAGAATAACCGTCACATAATAAGCTGCCGAGGTGACACTAAAGCAGCCACTCACAAAATTCTCAAATGGTGTGTACAAATCAAAGCAATTAAGCACCTTTGTGAGCAGATTCCCACTTGACGAGATGAGTCCTGTGATGGACTGCATCATGTATGAGAGGAATAATGCCGCAAATGTAAGTATTGCAGATATTATCACACTCTCAGATATGGACGATATAAAAAGTCCCACGGCGATGCATGATAAACCGTAAAGCCAGTAGCCAAACAAAGCAACATAGGCTTCACTTAATGCCACCTTGCCGTAAATTGACAACACGAGCGGTGAAAGTGCAAAAAGCGCTATGACTATGGTGTATACTGCTGCCATCGCAAAATATTTTCCTGCGACAATCCTTCCGACAGATACAGGCGATGTCAGCATTAGCTGATCTGTCTTTGTCTTTTTCTCATCAGAAAGCGATCTCATCGTGAGAATTGGCACTGCAATCATCATAATAAAACCTATTCCATTTAAATCATATGAGATATACGGATAACCGTTTTTCAGATTGTATACATAAAAATATAGGCCATAAACTGCAAGAAGTGCTGCAACAAACAGCCATCCTATAACGTTTTGGAAATATGATTTGAATTCTCTTTTAAATATTGCAAGCATTATTTCTCATCTCCTTCCCCTGTAAGCTCAAGGAATACGTCCTCGAGTGACTTCACAACAGTATGCATCTCAAGGATTGGCATATGCATTGCACTTGCAAGCTCAAATATTTCCTCACGTATATCGCAGTTTGCTTTTGCTATAACCTTAGCCTTCACTGTTTTCTCTTCCTCAGACTTTTCAAATGTGACCTTATCAACATTTACTATCTTCTCAAGCAGTCCTCTTGCACCAATCTCGTCTGATTTGAGGACAAGGTTAATTTCCTGGTTCTTTGACATGAGATTAATCAGGTTTTCTGTGGCATCACTTGCTACAAGCTTACCTTTTGATATGATAAACACATGATCACACACCGCACTTATCTCACTTAAAATATGCGAGCTAAGTATCATCGTATGATTTTCTCCAAGCTTTTTAATAAGCTCACGAATCTCTATTATCTGCTTTGGATCAAGTCCAACTGTAGGCTCATCCAGTATGATGATTTCCGGGTAGCCAAGCAGTGCCTGGGCGAAGCCCACTCTTTGTCTGTAGCCCTTGGAAAGGTTCTTTATGAGACGGTTTTTCACCTCCGTGATGCCGGTCATGTCCATTGCATCTGCTATCATTTCTTTTCTCTTTTTCCTGTCGAGCTTTTTGAGCTCTGCCACAAATTTGAGATACTCATATACCGTCATATCCACATAAAGCGGTGGTATCTCCGGCAGGTATCCGATACATTTTTTTGCCTCCTCAGGCTGTGCAAATATATCATAGCCGTTTATCTTTACTGTTCCACCATCAGCACCAATATACCCGGTAACAATATTCATGGTGGTTGACTTTCCGGCGCCGTTTGGTCCCAAAAGTCCGTATATCTTTCCCGGCTCAACAGTCAGCGAAAGATGATCTACGGCCATATGGTCGCCATATTTCTTTACGAGATTACTAATTTCTATCACAGTAATGCTCCTTCCTAAATTATTATGACATCAGAGTATAAAAAAAGAGTGTTCAATTTGTGAATTCTGAACACTCTTTTGTACATTATTTATAATTTTAATACTATGATATTTTAGCTGTACTAATTGTCTGCGCGCACAATCATAGCTTCTCTGTCAGCACCTGTTCCGATGAACTTAACAGGTACTCCGATGTATTTCTCTATGAAGCTGATGTATTTCTGTGCATTCTCAGGAAGCTCCTCGAAAGTCTTACAGCTTGCGATTTCATCGCCCCAGCCTCCTTCAAGCTCCTCATATACAGGCTTTGCGTTGTTTAAAACCTTGAGATTTGTGGTAAAGTCCTCTGTTACCTCACCGTTTACATCGTAGCCGGTGCAGACTTTTATTGTATCAAACTTGCCGATTGTGTCGAGATGGTTTACAGAAAGTGCTGTAAGTCCGTTAAGACGCTTAGCATATTTTAAGGTGACAAGGTCTAACCATCCGCATCTTCTCGGGCGGCCTGTTGTGGTGCCGTACTCATGTCCGAGCTCACGGATTTTATCTCCGGTTGCGTCAAGAAGCTCTGTTACATATGGTCCCTCACCTACACGGCTTGAGTATGCCTTGATGACACCGTATACATTTCCGATATCTGAAGCAGAAAGACCTGTTCCTGTAAGAATACCACCGATTGTAGGATTTGATGATGTAACATATGGATATGAACCAAAGTCGATGTCAAGGAGTGTAGCCTGTGCTCCCTCAACAACCACCTTTTTGTCATCCTCAAGTGCCTTGTGTAAGAGGGTGATTGTATCACATACATATGGCTCAAGCTGTGCTGCATAGTCACTGTACTCTGCAAACATCTTGTCGAAATCAAGCTCCTTTGTATAATCAGTCTCAGGATCATATACCTTAAGAAGTGCAAGCTTAAGCTCTGTCTGCTCCTTAAGGCGCTCCTTGAAATCAGGTGCGTATAAATCCTCCATTCTGATTCCGCTTCTCTCATACTTATCGCAGTATGAAGGTCCGATACCCTTTCCTGTAGTACCGATTTTCTTTGCCTGTCTCACCTTCTCAAGCGCCACATCAAGCTTGCTGTGATATGGGAAAATGACATGCGTTTTTTCACTGATTTTTAAGTATTTATCTACATCATATCCGTGCTCCTTCAGGTTGTTGATTTCCTCTAAAAGAACCTGCGGATTTAAAACTACTCCGTTTCCGATCACTCCGATTGTATGTCCTGATAAGAGACCTGACGGAATAAGGTGCATTGCATATTTAACACCGTTTGCTTTGATTGTGTGACCGGCGTTGTCTCCGCCTGTGCATCTTACTGCTACATCAGCGTCTGCTGCAAGGTAATCAATTACCTTACCTTTTCCTTCATCACCATAGAAACATCCTATTACTACATCTACCTTTGACATTTTACATGCCTCCCTTGTATTTTCTGACACGACACATTGTGCCATGTTACTGCTTGATTTTAGTGGTATATTTATTATGCTTTGTAACTATTAATAATTATTTATTACAATACTCTATCTTCTTAGAGCAGGCTATTGCAAGCGCTCCGGGCCCTATATGGCATGAGACCGAAAGTGAAAGCGGATTCATGACTATCTCGTTATTTGGAAATGCTGCCTGAACCTCTTCCTTAAATGCCTCCGCTGCTGCAATATCATGCGTGTATGCCATTTCAAGATTTATCTGGCTGCCATCCGGATTATTGAAGCGCTTCTCAAAATCCGACTTCATGGCATCTATCATGATGCTCTTTGCCTGCTTTACGGTACGTGCCTTTGCAAATGCATCAAGCTTCTCACCCTGAATCTGAAGCACCGGTTTAAGCTTTAAAAGTGTGCCAAGAGCTGCCGCTGCAGGCGTGATTCTACCACCCTTTTTGAGGTAGTTAAGAGTATCTACCATGATATATATGGAAGACTCAAACTTTGCATCCTCTAATATCTGCTTTATCTCAGCTGCATTTTTTCCTGCTTCTGCCAGGTTCTTCGCATCTATAACCGACTGGCGCATTGTAACTGATATTCTCTGATTATTGACTACCTGCACTTTGCCGTCATAATCCTGCGAGAGCATATATGCTGTCTCACATGAGCTTGAAAGACCTGATGACATTGGAATGTATACAATCTCATCATTTTCCTTTAAGAACTCATCCCATTTATCTGTTACATCACCAACCAAAGGCATAGATGTCTTGATATCGCCGCCTGCCGTAAGCTTCTCATAGAACTGCTCCTGCGTCAGATCGATATTCTCATAATACATCTGCTCATCGATGTAAAAAGGCATTGGAATCACTTCAACTCCAAGCTTCTTTGCCTCGTCAGGTGTGATACCGCTGTTTGAATCGGTAACTACTATAACCTTACTCATTAATTCTCACTCCGATATAAATTTTCATTGTCGTATTTTTTCCAACACCGCTCATTATACCATAGGTGTAATTGTTTGAAAAGAAGTTTTTGATGGACAGTGGCGTTATTTTACTTACATCGTAGACACGGCTGGCTTCCACCAGCCTCCGTATATTCGTGGTCCGCACAGTAGGTGCTACTTGCTCATATCCGGACATTCGTCAAATAAAAAATCAGAGGCAAGCGAGCTTATGGCGTTTTTTACCTACATCGTAGACACGGCTGGCTTACACCAGCCTCCGTATATTCGCAATCCGCACTTAGGTGCTTCTTGCTCATATCCGGACATTCGTCAAATAAAAAATCAGAGGCAAGCGAGCTTGCCTCTGATTTTTTATTTTCCTCATTGTCTACGATTACATCATGCCCATTCCGGCGCCGGCTCCGGCTGGCATTGCTGGAGTGTCCTCTTTAATTGTAGCTACTGCTGACTCTGTTGTGAGGAGTGTTGAAGCTACTGATGTTGCATTCTGTAATGCACTTCTTGTAACCTTTACAGGATCAAGTATTCCGCTCTCAACCATGTCTACATACTCTTCTGTAGCTGCGTTGAAGCCTGTTCCAGGAGCTGACTCCTTTACCTTGTTGATGATTACTGCACCTTCAAGTCCTGCATTTGCAGCGATATAGTAAAGTGGAGCCTCGAGTGCTTTAAGGATAACCTTTGCACCTGTCTTCTCATCGCCCTCAAGTGTATCAACAAGCTCTGCAACCTTCTTTGATGCATGGATATATGCTGATCCACCACCTGCGATGATTCCCTCTTCAACTGCTGCTCTTGTAGCGTTAAGGGCATCCTCCATACGAAGCTTAGCCTCTTTCATCTCTGTCTCTGTTGCAGCACCTACACGGATAACTGCTACACCGCCTGCCATCTTGGCAAGACGCTCCTGTAATTTTTCTTTATCAAACTCAGATGTTGTCTCATCAATCTGACCACGGATCTGGCTTACTCTGCCTGCGATAGCATCCTTGTCTCCGGCACCGTCAACGATGACTGTGTTCTCCTTCTGAACCTTAACTGACTTAGCACGGCCAAGCATATCGATTGTTGTATCCTTGAGCTCAAGTCCAAGATCTGAGCTGATTACCTGACCACCTGTAAGGATTGCGATATCCTCAAGCATTGCTTTTCTTCTGTCACCATATCCAGGAGCCTTTACAGCTACTACATTGAATGTACCACGAAGCTTATTAACGATAAGTGTTGTAAGAGCCTCGCCCTCAACATCCTCAGCGATGATAAGAAGTCTTGCACCGGCCTGAACAATCTTCTCAAGTAATGGAAGAATATCCTGGATGTTTGAAATCTTCTTGTCAGTAATAAGAATATACGGATCATCAAGTACTGCTTCCATCTTATCCATATCTGTGCACATATATGCTGAGAGATATCCTCTGTCGAACTGCATACCTTCTACAAGGTCAAGCTCTGTCTGCATTGTCTTTGACTCTTCAATTGTGATAACACCATCGTTTGTAACCTTTTCCATAGCGTCTGCTACGAGATTACCAACTTCCTCATCTCCTGCTGAGATAGCTGCAACCTTAGCGATCTGCTCTTTGCCTTTTACTTTCTGGCTCATATCCTTAAGTGCCTCAACAGCTTTGTCTGTAGCCTTCTTCATACCACGACGAAGCACGATTGGGTTTGCTCCTGCCTCAAGGTTCTTCATTCCTTCCTGAACCATTGCCTGTGTGAGAACTGTAGCTGTTGTTGTTCCGTCTCCTGCTACATCATTTGTCTTTGTGGCAACTTCCTTGACTAGCTGTGCTCCCATGTTCTCGAAAGCATCCTCAAGCTCAATCTCTTTTGCGATTGTAACACCATCGTTTGTGATGAGTGGTGCACCGTATGATTTGTCAAGTACTACGTTTCTTCCTTTTGGTCCAAGTGTTACTCTGACTGTATTTGCTAATTTATCTACTCCAGCTCCAAGTGCTGCTCTGGCTTCTGAGCCATATTTAATTTCCTTTGCCATGATTTATACGACCTTTCTATTTATATATTTGATATTTAATTCCAAAATGTAAGCAGCTATGACCGGATATGTAAAACGTACCGGATCTTTAGCTTCTATCCGTAAATTAATCTTACTCTACTACTGCAAGAATATCATTCTGTCTAACGATGATGTACTCTTCTCCGTCAAGCTTAACCTCTGTGCCTGCGTATTTAGAATAAATAACCTTCTGTCCGACTGTTACCTGCATCTTAACTTCCTTGCCGTCAACCATTCCGCCAGGTCCTACTGCGATAACCTCAGCCTCCTGTGGCTTCTCCTGTGCTGAACTTGTAAGGATGATTCCCGATTTTGTTGTTTCCTCTGCCTCTAACTGCTTTAATACTACTCTGTCTGATAATGGAACTAATTTCATTGTATTGCCTCCTTTTATCTCTGTTAGCACTCATTTCTTTCGAGTGCTAATTTCTTTCTGTAAATAAAATATCACTATTGCATTTCAATGTCAACAGTGATATTTCATTTTAATATTTATTTTACATTTTCTATATCAATCCGTAATGCTTTAACGCATTTTTCACTCCATCATCTGAAATATCCGATGTGACATATTCCGCAATTTCTTTAACCGGTGGCATTGAGTTGCCCATTGCGATTCCATGTCCTACACTCTCAAGCATTTCAAGGTCATTTACACTGTCGCCTATCGCATAGGTTTCATCAAGCGGGATATCCAGATGATTGCACAGCCATTTGATGCCGGTTGCCTTTGAGGTTCCCTTCGGCACGAACTCCACTACATTTTCCACATGCTCAAGTATTAGAAAATCATCGGCAAACTCTGCCTTCACACGTTCATAATCAGTACCGTCTATCACGTCAGCGGAGAATTTATTAATTCTTATCTCGCCGTCATATCCTCTTATTATATGTGCATGCTCACCAAGTGACTCAAAAAGGTAATCCACATACGGATCATTCTCAAAGCCCTCGTCATCTATCCAGTAGTCTGTGGAGCCCTCAAGCACTACAGGCATTTTACACTCAGAAAGCACCCTTATGACCTTTTGTACCATATCTGCGCTCAGGTCATTTTCGTATATTACTTTGCCATCCATTTCAATATAGTTGCCACATGCCGCAATTATTCCATCAAAACCCATATTTAATAGCTTCTCTGACCTCACACTGGCTCTGGCACGTCCTGTACATATAAATGCCAGATGACCGTTTGCCTTGAGGGCTGCCACAGCCTCTAGGGTGCTTTCAGGAATTACCATGTCATCGTCCCATATTGTTCCGTCTATGTCAAAAAATACTGTTTTACTCATTTGCTGCTCCTAATATTATTATTATCATGTCAAACACTGCTATCTTAACATCTTATAAATCAAATTTCAATCAGTTTATCCACAGTACCAGCACCTTTAGAAAGCAGTAATTTTGTATGTCAAAAATCCCAGTGCAATGCACCGGGATTTTGATATAAAATGTATGAAATAAAATTTATTAAGAAGAATTGCTATAATAATTTGTTACTGTACTGAGAGATATGAATATCCCATGAGACTCTCATCAACCTCTCTGGCAGCCTCACGTCCCTCTCTGATAGCCCATACTACAAGGGACTGTCCACGGTGGTTATCACCTGCCACGTATACGTTTTTTACGTTTGTAGCGTAATGTCCCTCCTGTGTACTTACGTTTGTTCTGGCATTGAGTTCTACACCAAATGCCTTTGCCACATAGCTTTCTGTTCCAAGGAAGCCTGCTGCTATAAGCACAAGCTCTGCCGGAAGCTTTTTCTCTGATCCCTCTACCGGAACCATCATGAATCTGCCTGTCTTCTCGTCCTTTTTACTCTCAAGACTTACAATTGTAAGCTCCTTTAGATTGCCGTTTTTGTCCTTGTGGAACTCTTTTACGGTTGTCTTGTAGATACGTGGGTCATGTCCGAATACCGCAATAGCTTCCTCCTGGCCGTAGTCTGTCTTTAAGACCTTTGGCCACTGTGGCCACGGATTGTTTGCGGCACGCTCTGTAGGCGGACAAGGCATCATCTCAAGCTGTGTAACTGATTTGGCGCCCTGACGGATTGCAGTTCCGACACAGTCGTTTCCTGTGTCACCACCACCGATAATGACCACATTTTTGCCCTTTGCAGATACAAAATTGCCATCTGTCAGGTTAGAGTTCAAAAGACTCTTTGTATTCTGGGTAAGGTAATCAACAGCAAAGTAAATACCCTTTGCATCTCTTCCGTCTGCCTTTATGTCTCTTGGATTTTTGGCACCACAGCAAAGGATTACCCTGTCATACTTCTTGTAAAGCTCTGCCGGCTTTATATCCTTTCCGACATCACAGCCTGTGACAAAATGAATGCCCTCTTCCTTCATTATATTAACTTTTCTGTCAATAATGCTCTTATCAAGCTTCATATTTGGAATACCATACATGAGCAGGCCACCGACGCGGTCCTCTCTCTCATATACTGTAACCTCATGGCCTCTCTGGTTAAGCTGGTCTGCTGCCGCAAGTCCTGAAGGGCCCGAACCAATGATTGCCACCTTCTTGCCGGTTCTGACCTTTGGTGGCTTTGGAGCTGCATATCCGTTTGCATATGCAGTCTCTATTACACCATGCTCATTGTCCCTGACTGACACCGGACTACCCCAGTGTCCACATGTACATGCCTTCTCGCACAATGCCGGGCAGACTCTTGATGTAAACTCAGGGAAATTATTGGTCTTGTGCAGACGATTATATGCCTGCTCCCAGTTGCCGGTGTATACAAGGTCATTCCACTCCGGAACCAGGTTGTGCAGAGGACAGCCTGATGTCATGCCTGCTATTGTCATTCCCGACTGGCAGAAAGGAACTCCGCAATCCATACAACGGGCAGCCTGTTTCTGCTGATTTTCTTTTGAAAGGAACACATGGAACTCGTTAAAGTTCTTAATACGCTCCTTTGGCTCTACAGACGCCGCTTCGCATCTGTCATATTCCATAAATCCTGTTGGTTTTCCCATTATCTGCGTCCTCCTTAGCCTCTTGTGCTGGCATAAAATGCCTCAATCTGTGCCTGCTCTGCGTTAAGACCCTTTTCTTCCATCTGTACAATAGCCATCTGCATACGGTTGTAATCGTAAGGAATAACCTTCTTGAACTTAGGAAGATACTCACTGAAATGATCAAGGATTTCCTTACCTTTTTCTGAATTTGTAAGTGTTACATGCTCTTTTATCATTTCCTTAAGCTCTAATACATCGTACTTGTTTGAGACCTCCTCAGTAAATACCATCTGCTTGTTGGTTCTCATGTAAAGGTCATTGTCCTCATCAAGCACATATGCTATTCCACCGCTCATACCTGCCGCAAAGTTTTTTCCGGTCTTTCCAAGGATAACTACGCGGCCACCTGTCATGTACTCACAGCCATGATCGCCGACACCCTCAACTACTGCTGTTGCACCGGAATTTCTTACGCAGAAACGCTCACCGGCAACACCGTTTATGAAGGCCTTACCGCTTGTAGCTCCGTAAAGTGCCACGTTTCCGATGATGATATTATCATCCTTCTCAAACTTGACTCCTGCAGGTGGATATACGATGAGCTTTCCACCTGAAAGACCCTTTCCGAAGTAATCATTTGAATCTCCGACAAGCTCAAGTGTAAGTCCCTTAGGGATAAATGCTCCAAAGCTCTGTCCGCCTGCACCGTTACACTTGATAACAAATGTGTCTTCATCCAGCGTATCGTCATATTTCTTTGTAATCTCAGAACCAAATATTGTTCCGAGAGATCTGTTTGTATTTGTTACCTCAATCTCAATCGCGCGCTTTTGTCCGCTCTCAAGTGCGCTCTTAAGCTGTGTCATGATCTCAGTCATATCCTTTGTCTTTGAAAGCTCAAAGTCATATACCTGCTTAGGATCGAAGATAACACTCTGCTTTTTGCCGTCAAACGGATTATTAAGTATACAGTCAAGGTCAATCTTTGACTGTCTCTCGCTTAGATTATCACGCTTCTTTAAGAGATCTCCACGTCCAACGAGCTCATCCACTGTCTTTACGCCAAGCTTTGCCATATACTCACGAAGCTCTTCAGCGATGAAACGCATGAAGTTCTCAACGTACTCCGGCTTTCCTGCAAAGCGCTTACGAAGCTCAGGGTTTTGTGTAGCAATTCCTGCCGGACATGTATCCAAGTTACATACTCTCATCATTACGCAGCCCATTGTTACAAGCGGAGCTGTCGCAAAACCGAATTCCTCGGCTCCAAGACACGCTGCTATTGCCACATCACGGCCACTCATCAGCTTACCGTCTGTCTCAATTCTTACTTTATTTCTAAGACCATTCATAAGAAGAGTCTGGTGTGTCTCTGCAAGTCCAAGCTCCCATGGAAGTCCCGCATTATGGATTGAGCTGCTAGGTGCGGCTCCTGTTCCTCCGTCGTAGCCTGAGATAAGCACTACCTGTGCTCCAGCCTTTGCAACGCCTGCCGCAACAGTTCCTACACCGGCCTCAGAAACGAGCTTGACTGAGATTCTTGCATCTCTGTTTGCATTCTTTAAGTCGAATATAAGCTGCTCCAAATCCTCGATAGAATAAATATCGTGGTGTGGTGGTGGAGAGATGAGTGCAACACCCGGTGTTGAAAGTCTTGTCTTTGCAATCCAAGGATAAACCTTCTTTCCTGGTAAGTGTCCGCCCTCACCCGGCTTAGCACCCTGTGCCATCTTAATCTGAATCTCCTGTGCGCTTGTTAAGTATCTGCTTGTGACACCAAAACGTCCTGAAGCAACCTGCTTGATTGCTGAACAGCGGTTCTTTCCGTCTTTTCCGATTGTGAGACGATCCTTGTCCTCTCCACCCTCACCGGTATTTGATTTTCCGTGCAGATGGTTCATGGCAATTGCAAGTGTCTCATGTGCTTCCTTGGAAATAGATCCGTATGACATAGCACCTGTCTTGAAACGTGTCACAATTGAGTCAACGCTCTCAACCTCCTCGAGCTTGACACCCTTCTTAGGATAGTTGAAATCCATGAGTCCACGGATGTTTGTATTTTTCTCTTCCTCGTCCACAAGTGCTGTGTACTGCTTGAACAGATTGTAGTCACCGCGCTGTGTCGACTGCTGGAGAAGATGGATTGTAGCCGGATTGTACAAATGGTCATCGGCTCCGCTTCTCATCTTGTGTCTGCCCTTGCTGTCAAGTGTAACATCTGTCTCAAGTCCGAGCGGATCGTAGGCTGCAGAGTGAAGCTCATCCACATCGTTCTCGATATCCTGTAATGTAATTCCACCGATACGGCTTACTGTATTTGTGAAATACTTATCAATAACACTCTTGTCAATACCGATTGCCTCAAAAATCTTTGAGCCCTGATATGACTGAATGGTTGAAATACCCATCTTTGCTGCAATTTTTACGATACCTGTGATGATTGCATGGTTGTAATCATCGATTGCTGCATAATAATCCTTGTCAAGCATATGCTCGTCAACAAGCTGCTTAACTGTATCCTGTGCCAGATAAGGGTTGATTGCACTTGCACCAAAGCCAAGCAGTGTAGCAAAATGATGAACCTCTCTCGGCTCTCCTGACTCAAGAATGAGCGAAAGCGATGTTCTCTTTTTTGTCTTTACAAGATACTGCTGCAATGCAGCAACTGCAAGCAGTGAAGGAATTGCAACGTGGTTCTCATCAACACCCCTGTCTGAGAGGATAATAATGTTGGCTCCGTCCCTGTATGCACGGTCAGCCTCTATATAAAGTCTGTCTACTGCTTTCTCAAGACTTGTGTTCTTGTAATATATAATAGGTAAAACCTCTACCTTAAAGCCATCGGCCTTTAAATTCTTAATCTTCATAAGGTCAGTGTTTGTAAGGATTGGATTGTTAATCTTAAGTACACGGCAATTTTCCGGCTTCTCCTCAAGCACGTTTCCGGCCTCACCGATATAGAGTGTGGTTGATGTGACAACCTCCTCACGGATTGAATCGATAGGCGGGTTTGTTACCTGTGCGAAGCGCTGCTTAAAGTAGTTGAATAACGGCTCCCTGTTACCTGATAAAGCTGCAAGCGGTGTATCAGTACCCATTGCTGCTGTGCCCTCAACACCATTTTTAGCCATCGGAAGGATTGAATCCTTGAGTGACTCATATGTGTAACCGAAGGCTCTCTGCATTCTCTGGCGCTCTTCCTTTGTATACTCAGGTACTCTCTGGTTAGGAATCTTTAAATCCTTAAGATTTACCATGTATCTGTCAATCCACTCACCATAAGGCTGCTTGTCTGCATATCTCTCCTTGAGCTCATCATCATCTATGATTTTTCCTGCGACAGTATCCACAAGGAGCATCTTTCCCGGACGGAGACGATCCTTTTTCACTATCTTTGTAGGATCAATCTCAAGCACTCCGACCTCAGATGAAAGGATAAGGTAATCATCATCTGTCACATAGTAACGTGATGGACGAAGTCCGTTTCTGTCAAGCACTGCTCCGACTAAATCACCATCTGAGAATACGATTGAAGCCGGACCATCCCATGGCTCCATCATTGTAGCGTAATACTGGTAGAAATCCTTCTTCTTCTGAGTCATGATTGAATTGTTTGCCCATGGCTCAGGAATCATTATCATAACGGCAAGTGGAAGCTCCATACCACTCATTACCAGGAATTCAAGCGCATTATCAAGCATTGCTGAGTCAGATCCTGCCGCATTGATAACCGGCAAAACCTTCTGGAACTCTTTTTTAAGCTTTGGAGACTCCATGTTCTCCTCACGTGCTGACATCTTGTCAGAGTTTCCAAGAATAGTGTTAATCTCACCATTGTGTACGATAAATCTGTTTGGATGAGATCTCTCCCAGCTTGGATTTGTATTTGTAGAGAATCTTGAATGTACTGTGGCGATTGCTGACTCATAATCAGGATCCTGTAAATCCATGAAGAACTGTCTGAGCTGCTCTACAAGGAACATTCCCTTATATACTATTGTTCTGCTTGAGAAGGAAACCACATATGTATTGTCGTTTGATTGCTCGAAAACACGTCTTGCAACATACAGCTTTCTGTCAAACTCAAGTCCTCTCTCAACATCCTCAGGTCTTTTTACAAAGCACTGCATGATGCATGGCATACAGTCTCTGGCTTTTTGGGAAAGCTTATCAGGCTCTGTAGGCACTTCTCTCCATCCGAGGAACTCAAGCCCCTCCTTCTCCACGATAACCTCAAGCATCTTTTTTGCCTGAATAGTCTTGAACTCATCATTAGGGAAGAAAAACATTCCCACACCGTAATCTCTTTCGTCTCCAAGATCTATTCCAAGTGGCTTTGTAACCTTCTTAAAAAACTTATGAGAAATCTGAAGCAGGATGCCGACACCGTCTCCGGTCTTACCGTCAGCGTCTTTTCCGGCTCTGTGCTTTAAGTTCTCAACAATCTTTAAAGCATTCTCGACTGTCTCATGTGTTTTGATACCTTTGATATTTACTACTGCACCAATTCCACAGTTATCATGCTCGTAGCGAGGATCATATAATCCCTTAGCTGTGGCTGTGCTTTCATTCCATTGTTTACTCATAGGTTCTTCCTTTCCTAGTGTAAATTTGTTAACGGATAACTTATTAAGAAGTGAATCATTTCCTGTTTATGATTTTACAACTATAAAAGCTCAATGTAAATAGTTTTTTTCTCGCTATTGTCTGATTATTTGATAACTTAATATTGTAAAGTTATTTTTCTGACTATAATCGTATTTTTATCTTTTTTATAAGGTTATACGTACAATTTGCTTTATATAATTCCAAAACTTTTTTCAATAAAGTAAGGCATAAAACACTGTTTCAGCAAATTGTGTCTGAATTGTGTATGCGTTACAGTAGCTTTTCATGTCTTATATTATAAAAAAATCAGCTATACTTTTATTGTATAGCTGATTTTTATAATCATCCGGTAACTATCCTAAATCGCATTGCTCATATTCGTAAAACTGCACGATACTTGTACTTTGTGTGCACTCCGTTTTGGTCCATGCTAAACAGTTCCTTCTGTGTGCTTCGCATAATAATAAAATATCACAGCACCAACACCAAGGCACATGACAGATACCACCCATGCCATTACACTGCCATCAACAGTCCACTTCAAAATACCGGTCTCTGTCCTTATAACAGCAAACGCATTTGCGGTGATATGCCCAATCATGGCCGCATACACATGCCCTGACTTATACATAAAAGCTGCAAGCACAAGGCCAAGTAAAAACGCATAAACAAACTGCACTATATTAAAATGAATGAGCCCAAACAAAAGCGCCGACAAAAATACAGCCTGTGGCACATTCATTATTTTGCGCATATTTCCAAATACGATGCCTCTGAAAACGAGCTCCTCCATAATCGGAGAAAGAATTGCCGAGCCAATCATCTCAATTACAAGAGTGCTTGCATAGAAGCTCTCATTCGCCCTGGCATATCCTTCTGAGAGCTCGATAAGCGGTGACATTGTGATGATATTATTGAGCGCAAATGAAATGAAAAGTGTAATCACAATCACCCAGAGCACATTTATAAAAAGTGCCCTGTCTATCTTTGGTTTTTTAACAAACATCTGCTGTGTCGGCTTATAGCTTGCAAAATACATAAATGGTATTGTAATTGCAGCAGATATTATCTGCGCTATCATGTATTTCGAAGTTGTATGCCCAATAAACGCAAAAATAAAGTACATTGCGCTCAGAAAAACAATGTAGTAAAGCACAATCGGGACAATTATCTCCCACACTATCGCTCTTAATTTTAAATTCTTATTCATGAAATCCCATTCCTATCTACTGTTTATAACCTCAGGTCTCAATGCATTGCATTTTCATAAAAGCTAATCGAAAAGCTTGGAAAGTACATCCGGAAGCTGCCTTATATCATCTATCACAGCTTTTGCACCGGCACTCACCATCTCGTTAACATCTCCAAAGCCAAAGCTTACAGCTATGCTTGGCACATTAACACGATTTGCTCCCTCGATATCAAACATAGTATCTCCGATTAAACACATCTCATCCCTTGGAATGTCTGACCACCGGCGCATCACCTCGTTAAGTACTTCTTCCTTTGTATCTATCCTGCCGTCAAATGTAGCTCCGACCACCTCATCAAACATATCAAGTATTCCAAAATGCTCCAAAATACGCTCACACGATTTTTCCGGTTTCGATGATGCAAGTCCTATCCTATAGCCGGCTGCTTTAAGCGCCTCTATGCATTCCTTTACTCCCGGAAAAAGCGAACATTCAAATATACCTATTTTGTTATAGCGCTCTCTGTACTTTCCGACCGCTTCAAGTGCTCTCTCCTTAGTAAATCCGTAATGCTCCATAAATGTGTTTATGAGTGGCGGTCCTATAAAGAAAAACAGACTGTTTCTGTCAGGCTCAGATATGCCAAAGTGTGAAAGTGCATATTGTGCCGACTTTGTGATGCCCTCTGATGAGTCAATCAGCGTTCCGTCCAAATCAAATAATATTGCTTTCATTTGTTATCTCCATTGCTTTAAATTTATTGTACTTTTAATTAAAATGCTAGTTCAGTATCTCATTTAACACTCGTCCGACAGCATCGGCAAACTCGTTGATACTCTTTATCTTCACGAGACTTCTGCCGAATATCTTTGTTGCAAGCTCACTGTCATGCGCACTTCCCATGAAGATGCCAATTACGTCTATTCCATGGTTTTTAAGCCTCTGCACCTCATTTACGGTGTCCTTAACAGCAAGAGCATCAGTGTACTCCCTGTCCTTATAAAAGGCTCCCTCCCCTGCTATCTGATCATCCTGTGGACTTGCATCCGAAAACATGAAAAGTAACTTCTTTGGCTTTGGACTTAGCTCCATCAGATGTGATGCCGCGCGCAGAGCAAGGCCATCCCTGTTATTTCCTGCCGCAACAAAATGAAATAATTCATCCTCCACACCATAATCATCATATTCCTTAAAAATATGCATCACCGTGTAGCCTCTTATGCTGCAATATGAGTAAATCTGCACCGGTATGCCACAATTAGTCAGACTCTTTGACAGTACATATGCCTGTGCTGCTATCTTCTGCTGCATCTGTTTTCTGGAAGAAGACGCATCCATCAGTATGTCGACAGAAAAGCCCGGCGTCTCCACCTCATCTTTTCGCTCAAAAACACGCGGATTGTCCAGATACAGGGCCTTCCATACTCTCGAAGGCTTTATACGGCCGTGTGTTGAAGCATCCATAAATGTCTCATCTGCTGTCTCCAGGTGCATTCTAAGGCTTTCTGTAAGTCTCCTTATACTGTTTTGATACACTGCCATGTTTTTTTCAAAATGCTCTTTATTCTTGTCATATTGCATGGCTGTCTCTTTTTTAAATGCAAGAATTTCCCTGCGCTCTCTTTTGTTGTCAATCTCATCAGGTACAGTCTGCTTTTTCTCCGATGAAATACCTCTGGTAAAAAGCAAGTGACAGTTTTTGTGATTTCCTACACAGAGCTTTTTCTCCATCTCGGCCTGCTGCCTGTCAGAATACATGCTTTTTCCAAAGCAGGCTGTCACATACCGCTTCGCTTCTATTGGATCTTTCTGCAGTGCAAACTGCAGCAGATATCTCTTTGAATGCTCCATAGACAAAGCTGCTGTGTCCGAGGCCATATTTTTATCATAAAAGCTATTCGCTCTGACATACTGTGTGCTGACTTTTCCTATTGAATGAAATGCTCCTGCTACCTTCTGCAAGAAATATATGCCCTGTGGCTTTGCCACCTTTATCGGCTTATACGAGAAATACTTCCACAGATTTTCTCGCGTTTTTTCTATAATCTCATCCGTTGTCATATCAGGTGTAAAACAAAAAGCATGCAGTATCTCTTCATCCTCTTTGCAAAGACCTGATGGTTTTCCAAGTATCCTTCTGCAATGTGCATTTCTGATTATATCAATCCTTGAATACTCCCTGTTTTTATTGACTCCTGCAAGGCTCTTTTTCGCGTACTCAAGCCTTAAATCATATAAGGCAGGCCTCGTTTGTCTCTCCTTTTCATACAGGGCATTTTCCAAACCTATCCATAAAAGACCCTCATAAAGCATGGCGTTTTTTCCTGTCAGCTGATTGAATAAGGCATCTATCTTATCATGCTCATACCACTTGTATTCAAGCCCAATAATCAGATTAAGGTAAATATCCGCAGTGCCATCCGGTGCAAATGCCAGAAAAAGCGGCTCTATGTCATAATCACAGGCCGCCATCCATATGAAGTTTCTTGCTCTTTTTGCTTCCTTTATATCCTGTTCTTCCATATGTTCCATTCCTTCATATGTCACAAGCTCATATCAACAAAACAGCTGCTCTCCGCTCATCTTCTTTGAGATTCTTGCACGGATTGTATCACGGATAAGCGTCTGCTCATATTCATCAAAGCTCTTGTTTGTTATACCCATATCCAGAGCTGTATATATATTTAAGCCCTTTTCCATCATACCAATTGAACCGATGAGACCACGCAGATCAAGTGCCTTTGATGATATTTCGCCATTTTTGCACTTGGTATGCAGTTCAAGAAATACCTCCGCAAGCTCATTTGCTCCCGCTTCACGTATTGCAGGATAATGCTCCTTTATGAGCTTCACAAGGCTCTCTTTTGAAATCATAGGCATCCGGATTACCGCAAAACGTGATACAAGAGCCTCATTTAGCTCCTTTGTACCTGCATAGCCGTAATTCATCGTGGCAATAAATCTTGTTGCCGGATGAAGCGACAGTCTGTCATAGCCCGGCACATCTATTGTACGTCTGAAATCAAGTGTGGCATGAAGCACTGCCATAGCCTCGCTCTTTGCCATATTTATCTCATCAAGCACCGCAAAGCCACCTGTTTTTGCGGCTGTATACACAGGTCCCGGCCTGAAGGTTACTTCTCCGGCGCTAAACGTATCGGTTCCGATAAGTGATGCTGCATCCATATTTACGTGAAATGACACATCCCAGCGTGGTCTGTTAAATACACCTGCCAGATTCTCTGCGAAAAGATTCTTTCCTGTGGCCTTTTCTCCTACTAAAAGCAGATTTTCTCCACACAAAACAGCTGTTATAGCCTGTTCCCACACATCGCTTCCGTAATAAAACTGTGTAGGCACGGGGATTCTTGACTCATACTCCTTGTCCACCGGATACTGCGAGCGAAACTTTTCAATTTCCTTAATCAGATTTTCTGAAATGCCAAGCTCTCTTAATTTGTCCAACAAGCTCATCGCTTCCTTTCATGTCAGATATTTTAACTGTTCTAAGGCCATACATACTCAAAACCGTACACAGTTTATGCTTTACGTTATATTGTCATACGATATATTATTTCTTCACGCCCTTGGTGTCACGGTTTGCAATGTGCAGCCTGTGAAGCGCCACCTGCTTACCCTTTACCTCGACCTCTTTTTCCCCCTGGTCATTAAGCAGATAAATGTCAGTAAGCTCATCCTCTCTGTCAAGCCTCATTCCCCTGACACCTACTGCTGCCTTTTTCTTTTCAGGAATAGTGCCACAGTCGATTCGAAGGAACATCTCCTTCTTTGAACGCATTACCATTGTAGCATTCTCTGAAAGCATGTCAACAAATAACAGCTCATCATCATCCATGAGCTTTGTAGCCTGCGAGGTCTTTCGTGTCACCACAAACTCAGCACCATCCACGAGCTTTATCATGGCTGACTTCGTTCCAAATATAAGCTTGTGCTTTTCAACATCCATAAGAGGTGCTATAAATACTATATCCTCCTTACTGCTGTCATAGTTGCTTACATTGTCAATAGGTGTGCCCTTGTCACGGAATTTGCCGTAAGGCAGGTCTAATACCTTGACAAGATGCATGTTTCCGTTGTTTGTGAAAATGCACAGCTTATCTATATTTTTGACCTTTAATATCAGCTTGTTCTCTGCGTCAGCTGTATCTTTGTTTCTATCATAGGTTGAAGTATCTACTGTCTTCACATAGCCGAAGCGGTCCATAAGCAGCACTACATCCGATACCTCAAGCTCTTTTTTGACCACAACAGCTTCCTCGAGATTGTCAAGCTCCGTGCGTCTGTCCCTTGCATACTCCTTGCGGAACGCTTTAAGCTCCTTCATAATGACCTTTGCCATGGACGAGCGATGCTCTAAAATATCGCTGTACTCTGCAATCTTTGCCCTGGTCTCCTCGTGTTCCTTAATCAGAGCCTCAATTTCGAGTCCAATCAGCTTGTACAGACGCATTTCAAGGATAGCAGCTGCCTGACGCTCAGTAAAGCAAAGCTGGGCTGCCATGGCCTCTGAAGCCTTTGACTTGAATTTAATTCCCTCTGTCTCTCCGTTTATGAGACATGCCTTTGCCATTTTCTGGTCACGGCTTCCTCTTAATATTTCAATAATCAGATCTATCACGTTGCAGGCCTTTATGAGTCCCTGCTGTATTTCTTCTTTCTCCTGCTCCTTTGCAAGAAGTGTCTCATACTTTCTTTTTGCAATCTCATACTGGAAATTGACATGGTGCCTTATTATTGGTACAAGACCAAGCGTCTCAGGTCTTCCATTTGCGACGGCCAGCATATTTACACCGAAAGTGTCCTCCAGCTTTGTCTTTTTATACAAAAGGTTCTTAAGTGCCTCAACATCAGCACCTTTTTTAAGCTCTAAGACAATTCTTATTCCCTCTTTCGATGATTGGTTGGTTATGTCCACAATATCCGTTGTCGCTTTTGACTCGACAAGTGAATAGACATCATTTAAGAATTTTCCTATATTGGCACCAATCATTGTGTATGGGATTTCCGTAATGACAAGCTTGTCCTTTCCTGCCTTCCCCTTCTCTATTTCGATTCTTCCACGGATTTTTATCTTTCCCTGTCCGGTCTCATATATTGCTGCAAGATCATCCTGATTTGCAACAATGCCTCCTGTCGGAAAATCAGGCCCCTTTATATACTGCATCATCTCGGCTGTGGTGATATCAGGATTTTTCATATAAGCAATCACACCGTCCACCACCTCGCCAAAATTGTGTGGCGGAATGCTTGTCGCCATGCCGACTGCTATACCCTCAGCTCCATTTATCAAAAGGTTCGGCACCTTGACCGGAAGCACCTCTGGCTCTTTTTCTGTCTCGTCGTAGTTTGGAATGAAATCAACCACATTTTTGTCAAGATCAGCAAGATATGCTTCCTGTGTGATTTTTTGAAGTCTTGCCTCAGTATAACGCATGGCAGCGGCTCCGTCTCCCTCGATTGAGCCAAAATTACCGTGTCCATCGATAAGCGGCATGCCCTTTTTGAAATCCTGTGCCAAAACAACCATCGCATCATAGATTGATGAATCGCCGTGCGGATGATATTTACCCATTGTATCACCGACTATACGCGCACTCTTTCGGTATGGCTTGTCGTACCTGATGCCCAGCTCATGCATATCATAAAGTGTACGCCTTTGTACAGGCTTAAGCCCATCGCGCACATCCGGCAGGGCTCTTGCTATAATGACACTCATCGCATAGTCAATATATGATTTCTGCATCAGCTCCGAATATTCGGTCTGAATTATATTGTTGTCTACATTGTTATCTATATTTCTATCCATGTCTTTCTCCGATTATAAATACTGCTTAACTATTCAGAACCACTGAGAACCAAAAGCTGCTGCGTCATGCTTATACATCAAGCTCCGCGTCATGCGCATGCTCGTATATGAACTCTTTTCTCGGTGGCACATCACTACCCATAAGCAGTGATGTCACATCATTTGCCAGGCGTCCATCCTCTATTTCAATACGCTTTAGCATCCTAGTTGCGGGATTTAGTGTGGTATCCCAGAGCTGATCCGCATCCATCTCTCCAAGACCCTTATATCTTTGCAACGTAAACTTGCCTGTATGTGTCTTTCTGTACTTGTCAAGCTCCGCATCGTCATACAAATATTTTTCCTCGCCCTTTGACGGAATAGCCTTGTAAAGCGGAGGCATGGCAACATATACATGTCCCTCTAAAATAAGCTCAGGCATAAACCTGAAGAACAGAGTCAAAAGCAGTGTGGAGATATGAGCTCCGTCCACATCAGCATCGGCCATAATGATGATTTTGTCATAGCGAAGCTTTGTTATATCAAAATCATTTCCATACCCTTCCGAAAATCCGCAGCCAAACGCATTTATCATTGTCTTTATTTCAGCGTTTGCCAGTACCTTATCAATACTTGCCTTTTCAACATTCAAAATCTTGCCTCGAATCGGCATGATTGCCTGAAACATACGGTTTCTTGCCATCTTTGCCGAGCCTCCGGCCGAATCTCCCTCGACTATGAAAATCTCGCACTTAGAAGCATCCCTGCTCTCACAGTTTGCAAGCTTTCCGTTTGAATCAAAGGAAAACTTCTGCTTTGTGAGCAGATTGGTCTTTGCCTTCTCCTCAGCTTTTCTAATCTTTGCGGCCTTCTCAGCACATGATATTACCGTCTTTAAAACCTCAAGATTCTTGTCAAAATAAAGCGGTACCTCATCATTTGTCACCTTGGCAGTTGCACGGTTTGCATCCTGATTGTCAAGCTTTGTCTTTGTCTGACCCTCAAATCTAGGGTCAGGATGCTTTACTGACACTACAGCAGTCATGCCGTTTCTGACATCTGCTCCGTTGAAATTCGCATCCTTGTCCTTTAATATACCAAGCTCTCTGGCATATGAATTGATAATACCTGTAAACGCAGTCTTAAAGCCTGTGATATGCGCTCCACCCTCAGAATTGTATATATTGTTGCAAAAACCTAGAATATTCTCATGGAACTCGCTTGTATACTGAAAAGCCACCTCAACCTTTATATTCTCACTCTCTCCTGTAAAGTAAATGACATCATGCAGCTTTTCAATATTTTTATCCAAATCCTTTACAAAACCAACAATACCCTCAGGCTCATGATACTCAATATGCTCTGTCGCATCACCTCGTTTGTCCTCGTATATGATTGTAAGCTTCGGATTGAGATATGCAGTCTCCTTCAGTCTGTTCTTTACATCCTCTTCCCTGAATCTTGTCTTCTCAAAAATCTCAGGGTCCGGCAGGAAATTAATCCTTGTTCCTGTCTTTTTGGTTTTGCCTAAAGTAGGAAGCAGGCCATTTTCAAGCTCCACGACAGGAACACCCTTTTCATATCTGTCATGGTGAATAAAGCCATCTCTGCTTATCTCCACATCCATATATGTGGATAATGCATTTACAACCGACGAACCAACTCCGTGCAGACCTCCACTGGTCTTATATACAGAATTGTCGAATTTACCTCCTGCGTGCAGTGTCGAGAATACAACACGCGCCGCAGATACACCCTTAGCATGCATACCTACAGGTATTCCACGTCCGTTATCCTCCACCGTACACGAACCGTTTTTCTCAAGAGTTACCCTTATGGTATCACAGGCACCTGCCAGATGCTCATCTACGGAGTTGTCCACAATCTCATATATCAGATGGTTTAGTCCCTTGGTTGTGACACTTCCTATATACATACCCGGTCTTTTTCTGACTGCCTCAAGTCCTTCTAAAATTGCTATGCTTTTCTCATCGTATGTTTGCTTCTTGGCCATACTTGTCTCCTACTTCTTTAAATTGCGTAATAATTATATTATCTGCCCTGCCTGCTATCCTTGATATGCGCTAACACCATCGTAGCTATTTTAAATATCATAGCATCATCGAAGGTTCTGATATCAAGACCTATCGACTTCTCAATACGCTCTAGCCTGTACACAAGCGTATTTCTATGCACATAAAGCTGTCTTGCAGTCTCTGAAATGTTCAGATTGTTCTCGAAGAACTTGGAGATTGTAGACATTGCCTCCTCGTCATCAAGTATCTGTGGCACCTCATCACCAAAAACCTCACGGATAAACATCTCACACAGACTCATTGGAAGCTGATAAATAAGTCTTCCTATGCCCAGCCTGTCATATGCCATAATTTCCTTTTCCACGTAAAACAGCCTGCCAACCTCAAGCGCCATTTTTGCCTCCTGATAAGACTCTGCAATCTTTGGAAGAACATCCGTCGGATTGCCATAGCCCACCCGTACCTTAATCATAGCCTCTGCAAGCAGATTGTCAACCAGACTTCCTGCAATAGATGAAAGCTTTTCCTGAAGCTTTGGTGAATCTATGTCCTCAACATCCTTTACCAGCACTACATTATGCTCATCCATCGCCACCACAAAATCACCGCTTCTGATATCTGCCAGATTCTTTACAAGCTCAACTGCTATCTCATTGCTGTTCTTTCCGGTATCTATAACATATACTACTCGTTTTCTGTTTTCTATATGTAATTTCTTGGCACGGTTTATTATATCAGAACCAAGCATATTGCCAAGAAGAATATTCTGAATAAAATTATTTCTGTCATATCGCTCTGACTCACCGAGCACAAGTGTACGAAGCTGACAAACTGCCATCCTGCCTATTACAAGATTCTCACTCGTATACGGGCAGAACATTACGAGCACATACTCAAGCTCTGAATCAATTTCAACCGCAAATGCGATTGCATCGTTTTTTTCCCTAACATCCTCTTCGGATACTATAAACTCCTTCACAAAAATGTCGCTATGTTCCGGCTCTTCCACCGTACCTGTCAGATGCTTTCCCTTGGCTGAGTATAAAATCGCATCAAACGAAGTAATATTTTTTATTTCCTCAAGTGATTTTTTCAGTTTCTGATTCGTAATCATATTCTTATCCTCTCATTACTGTTCTGACGCAGGCAAGTAAAAAGCTTCCACAAGTCATAAGCTGTAACCCTGCTATAATTTAACACCGTAACTTAACTTTTCAGAACCTCACACACATTCGCAAAAGAAAACCGGGTGTAAATTATACACCCGGTCTGTCAATTTACAACTATTTAATTTTAACGAACTAGTTGGTAATTGTCAATTCAGTTTCTTTATCAAATACATGAATCTTGTGTGGATCAAATGCAAGCTCAATGTGATCACCGTAACGAGCCGGTGTATCTGAATCAACTCTTGCTGACATATTTGCGCCTGCAACTGTGAAGTATAATAATACCTCTGCACCAAGTAACTCATATCCTGTAACATCTGAATCAATCTTGCATGTAGCAAATTTATCAAGATGCTCTGCTGAATCGTAGATATCCTCAGGTCTGATACCGAATACTACGTTCTTTCCAGCATAACCGCCATCGATAAGCTTCTTAGCCTTTGCCTCTGGAAGTTCAACCTGGTATTTATCGAATTTAAGGAATGCCTTTGCTCCCTCAACAACACACTGAGCATCTATAAAGTTCATCTGTGGTGATCCGATGAATCCTGCAACGAACAGGTTGTTTGGCTGATTGTAAAGCTTCTGTGGGCTGTCTACCTGCATGATAACACCATCTTTAAGAACAACGATTCTTGTTCCAAGTGTCATAGCCTCTGTCTGATCATGTGTAACGTAGATGATTGTTGCACCTAATCTGTTATGTAATGAAGAAATCTCAGATCTCATCTGTACACGAAGCTTTGCATCAAGGTTTGATAAAGGCTCATCCATAAGGAATACCTTAGGATTACGAACGATTGCACGACCCATGGCAACTCGCTGTCTCTGTCCACCTGAAAGAGCCTTTGGCTTACGATCTAATAATTTCTCAAGGTCAAGGATTCTTGCTGCCTCCTCAACTTTTGCCTTAATCTCATCCTTTGGAACTTTTCTAAGCTTAAGTCCAAATGCCATGTTGTCAAATACTGTCATATGTGGGTAAAGAGCATAGTTCTGGAATACCATTGCGATATCACGATCCTTTGGCTCTACGTCATTCATAACCTTTCCGTCGATGATAAGCTCTCCTGAAGAAATCTCCTCAAGACCTGCGATCATACGAAGTGTTGTTGATTTTCCACATCCTGAAGGTCCTACGAAGATGATGAACTCTTTATCTTCTACTTCAAGGTTGAAATCCTTAACTGCCTCAAATCCGTTTGGATAAACTTTGCAAACGTTCTTTAATGATAAACTTGCCATTTTAAAAATACCTCCTAAGTATTATGTACATATATGTAACTGTTCAGTGCCTTGACTGTCTGTTACCTTGTTTCTTTGTATCTTTATAATACAAAACATATCGTCAATTGGCTATAGTCAATCCGCCAAATAATTTAACGTGTTGTTGTCATTATGACGAAACACAGTCTGATATCGAAACAATTACAAGGTAATTACTGCAATAAACGTACTAATTACAGCTTAGAATATCCAAAGCCATTGACCATAGCCTCAATCGGCAGCCCCTTCTTGCAGAATGGACACTCTGTAACAGGATATGTCTGGTAGTTTACCACATCATCGTCATCGAACAGCTTATCAATCTTTACTCCATTGACCTCATCGATGGTTGAGAATATGGACGCAATACATGTGACCATACCGCCATAATAGTTGATACACTCCATAGCTCTTCTGATTGTCTCACCTGTTGTGGTAGTTGCCAGAAGAAGTACAACGTGCTTGCCATCTATAGCGCCCTTATTGTTATCCCTGAAAAGCATCTGTCCGTTGTTAATCTCAGGCGATACAACGTAAATTGTCTCGTGCTTATTCACAGACATAAGTCCGTTTCTCTCAATCTCCTGGCTTAAGAATGCACCAATCATTTCTGTTCCATCCATACATACGATTGTATCTATATATGAATGATGCGGTACCTTGGTGTAAAGAGCCTTTGCAGCTTCCTTTGCCTCGGACACACGGGTCTTGATGCTTGTCACATCTACATAATAATTAATATGCGAATGACTTGTAGCGAAATGTCCCGGTATAGCATGTAAGTTTAAGCCTGCACTCTCCTTTGATTTAAATTTTACAATACGATTTTCCATGATAAGTCCCCCTTTTTAAGTAAAGATTAGTTTTAATTGTAACTCATTTGTGATTAATTAGCTCCTGTAGAACCGAATCCACCTGCACCACGCTTCGTATCAGAAAGCTCTGACACCTCATTAAACTCAACAGCCAGATATGGCATGACCACAAGCTGCGCTATACGATCTCCGGGGTTAATAGTGCGTGCCTGCGTTCCATCATTGTGAAGAGCCACAATATACTCTCCCCTGTAATCACTGTCACACACACCCACGCAGTTTGCCGGGCGAAGTGCCTGCTTTGCAGCTAAACCACTTCTGGCAAAAACTGCCCCAAAATATCCGTCGGGAATCTCTATCGAAAGCCCCGTGCCTATCTTTGCTGTCTCGTGTGGCTCAATGACAAGCTCCTTAGTAATGTCGGCATATAAATCATAGCCTGCTGCATATTCACTTCCCCTTGTAGGGATTTTGGCTGTGGTTGTCAATTTTTTTATATTTATTTTCATTTTATAATTTCCCCTGATGTAATTTTATATATGACTGTCTATAGCCATTTATTACCCAACCTGTTAACTAATTATTTCCACTCCAGACTTGAGTGCTCAATCTTCCTGTCACGAAGCATAAGCTCTGAGACAGCCTCCTTTGCCGGCTTATCCTCAAAAAGCACTCTGTTTACTTCCTCGATAATCGGCATCCTTACATCATATTTTTCTGCAAGGGCAAGTGCAGCCTTTGCTGAATAGATGCCCTCTACAACCATCTTGACTTCTTTTGTTGCTTCATCCATTGTGTAGCCCTGACCTATGAGCATTCCGGCCTTTCTATTACGACTGTGACGACTCTCACATGTAACAATAAGGTCTCCGATACCTGTCAGTCCAAAAAGTGTCTCCGCCTTTGCTCCCATCTCAATCGCAAGCACAGATATTTCTGCAATTCCTCTGGTAATAAGCGCTGCCTTTGTATTATCTCCATAGCCAAGTCCGTCTGCCATGCCTGCTGCAAGTGCTATGACATTCTTGAGGGAGCCTCCAAGCTCCATTCCAAGCACATCAGGACTGGTATACACACGAAATACCTCATTCATAAAAAGATCCTGTACTATCTCAGCGGTCTTCTGTGTCCTTGCTCCTGCAACAACAGTCGTAGGAAGCAGCCGTCCGACCTCCTCTGCATGTGAAGGTCCACACATTACAGCCACATCAGCGCAAGGTATCTCACTCTCTACCACATCAGATATGGTCATAAGAGTGTTTTCTTCAATTCCCTTTGCCACACAGACAATTATCTGTCCTTCCTTCACAAACGGAGCCATTTTTACTGCTGTGCTTCTGGTGAATACAGAAGGTACCGCAAGTACAAGTATATCGTTATTTTTGATTGTTTCCTCTATATCTGTTGTAAAGGTAATGCTATCCGGAAGCTTTACTCCAGGAAGCTTATCAATATGCTCATGCTTTTCTTTAAGCATCTCAATCTCGCTCTCCACGATTGACCATATTTCAACAGAATGTCCGTTATTTGCAAGCACCAGGGATAATGCTGTACCCCAGCTTCCTGCACCTATAATACCTACTCTACTCATTTTCTATGCCTCGTATTTTATATAATTATTATAATCAAAAACCATTATTTACTTTGCCTTCTGACCAAATTTATTTTCAGTTCCGCTTAAAAGTCTCTTGATATTGGCTCTGTGTCTCCAGATAGCCATCGCCGTAAAACAAGCAGCAAGTATATCAAACTCGACCGCATAATTGCCACTTACTCCAAGCAGCCCCATATGGTTAAACACAATTGCCTGAATCAGAAACGATATAACAACCAGTATAGAACCAAGCGAGACATATCTTGTTATGGCTACAGCAAGAATAAACAATACCAGACATATCGGAGCCGCAATCGGACATACAGCAAGTATCACACCTGATGTACATGCTATTCCCTTTCCTCCCTTGAAATTGAGAAAGAATGGAAAATTGTGTCCAAGCACCGCTCCAAAGCCTGCATACAGCTCTATGCATTTAACAGCCTGTGGATATGTATTTCTATATATGAAATAAAATATCAAAACCGCTATGATTGCCTTGAACAAATCACCAAAGAAGGTAACTGCACCGGCCTTCCATCCAAGTGTCCGAAGCGTATTGGTGGTGCCTGAATTACCGCTTCCATGCTCTCTTACATCTATTCCATGCGCCTTACCATAAAAATATCCGGTCTGAAAGGTTCCAAAGAAATACCCTACGACCAATGCTAAAATCCTAGCCAGTATCATTTTACTCATTTTCCTTTCGTTCTCTTGTAATAAACTTAAGTGCAGTTCCTCTGAAACCAAATGTATCCCTGATTCTGTTCTCGAGATATCTGGTATATGAGAAATGCATAAGATTCTTGTCGTTTACAAAGATTACAAAGGTAGGCGGCTTAACCGAAACCTGAGTCACATAGTATATCTTAAGTCTCTTTCCCTTGTCTGTAGGCGGCTGCTGCATGGCAACTGCCTCCGTAACGATCTCATTTAGCACTCCTGTTGCAACACGCATTGAGTTATTTTCTATAACAACATCAATGAGCTCAAATATCTTGTTGAGTCTCTGACCTGATTTTGCCGAAATAAACAGTATCTCTGCATATGGTATAAAGCTTAATATCTGTCTGATTTTCTCTGTGTGCTGCTTTACGGTATTATTATCCTTTTCAATGGCATCCCATTTATTGACAGCAATGATAATTCCCTTGCCTCTTTCGTGTGCAATACCCGCAATTTTAGCATCCTGCTCAGTAACTCCCTCTGTAGCATCTATCACTACAATGACAACATCAGCTCTCTCAACTGCGGAAACTGCACGTATAATACTGTATCGCTCTATATCCTCTTTTATCTTATTCTTGCGCCTGAGACCAGCTGTATCGATAAATATATACTCCTTACCATCATATTTTATGGCTGTATCGATAGCATCTCTTGTGGTGCCTGCTATATCTGACACTATTACTCTGTCCTCACGGGCAAGCTTGTTGATAAGCGATGACTTACCTACATTAGGCTTACCTACTATAGCAACTCTCGGTCTGTCATCCTCATCGTCCTGCTTAGATGAATCCGGAAAATGCTTTACAACCTCATCAAGCATATCTCCGAGTCCGAGCATCGAAGCTGCAGATATAGGATGTGGATCACCGATTCCTAAGTTATAAAACTCATACACATCAGTCATATACTTTTCAAAGCTATCCACCTTATTGACAACCAATACAACCGGCTTGTGTGAACGGCGAAGCATATCTGCCACCTTTGAATCGGAATCAACAAGTCCCTGCTTCACATCTGTAATAAAAATAATAACATCTGCGGTGTCTATAGCAATCTGTGCCTGCTCTCTCATCTGTGACAGTATCACGTCTCCGGATTCCGGCTCAATACCACCTGTATCAATCATGGTAAAATTATAATCAAGCCATGATACATCTGCATAGATTCTGTCTCTTGTGACACCCGGAGTGTCCTTTACTATAGATATCCTCTCTCCTGCAAGCGCATTGAAGAGAGTAGATTTTCCAACATTTGGACGGCCAACGATGGCCACTACTGGTCTGCTCATATACTCTCCTGTTCTAAATTCATATTAGATTATAGACTAATTGTAACTATTCAGAATAATGATAAAATAATAAACAAAACATCTATAACAGAGTAATTATATCACAATACCATTTACAGAGACAACTATTCATATGTCAAAAGTGGTTCTTTTGATGAAATTAATCCATTTTCTTTAAGAACAGCTATCAGATTAGTACAGTTTTCGCCAAAACTAATGTTGACCGAATACGTTTCAATACCATCGGAACGGGCATCCCCAAAATCAGAATACTCCTTTGTTACCCCCAGTATATCCAACAGCTCCTCATACCATGTGAAGCCATCGACATTCCAGCTTTTTCCAATCCTGTTGCCCTTTGGCACTGTAAAATTCAGCATAAGATTGTACATATAGCTGGTATCCTTATCCACTCCGTCAAGCATTCTCTGCAAATTATATTCCTGCATCACACCGGCCTCAACATCCTTCTTTACAGCATCAAAAATATCCGCAGCAACTTTTCCGTTAAAGCGCTCATTCAGCACATCTACATATTTATCATTATACTGCTCTGCCGAGCCATTGATAAAGGTAATATCTGTCGTATCACACTGCATTATGGCATTAATAATATTCTGTGGTTTATTTTCCTCCGCCATAATCGCCTTACACTGCTTATGTGGATTAAAATCATCCGTTGTATGATATACACGGTTGACCTTTTCTCCATTTTTTAATGTATATGAGATTGTAATATACCCGGAATCATCATATCTCTTTTTAAAATAATCCTTTTTCTGCGCCATAAGTATCTTTTGAGTCTCTAAAATCTTTTCAACGTCCTTTCCCTCCAGATTGATATCAAAATCTATGGCTATACGGGCAGAATCAATATCCGCAAGCTTCGGTATATAATTTTCCTGCACATTTCCGTAAACTGTTATACCTCCAAATACAACTACAACAAAAGCACCAAAAGCAATGATTTCCTTAAATAGTGCTTTAGAAAAAATTTTAAAATTCTTCCTTATAATCATCTCTAAAAGTAAGAAGGCTATGATTCCAAACACCACTGCCAGCATCATAATTGCAGGAACACCAATGCTGATTCTAAGTCCAAGCAAAAGCGACGCTGCAACAATAGATAAAATCAATCCTCCCAAACTGCCAAGCCCCCATCTGAAAACCGGCTTAAGCTTTGGAATAGCTATAAAACTTCCTGCATTTTCCAAATCTCTATGCTTATAAATCTTATAAGAAATAAAGTATATAACTGCAGCCGCGATGACATAGACTACGATAGTATTTGTGCCTCTGAAAGTATATTTAATGCAGTAATAATCATCCCCTGCATTCTTCATGGTCGGATGAAAGCCTACCCGATTGAGAAGCTGTAGCATGGGTGCAAACCACGTAGCACTTATTTTCCTTACAAATTCCATATATGAAAGCCCGTATGATACATATGTGAGCACATTGGCAATAGCAATAACCGCTCCACCATACAGCAGATTGACAACCGCATACATCACTGCTACAGAAACCAGCTGTCCTGTAATCATTGCGCACAGACACACCAGGCTGTACATAAAAAAAGATATTCCCATTGTAGCAAGCAGATTGATTCCAATATGTACCACCTTAGTATTTCCATATGATATACATATAACAAACGACATAATGTACTTAACTATCTGCGGAATCCACATAAACAGCAGACCTGTCAACACATTAGTCGAAAAAAGCTGACGTCTTGTCACAGGCATAGCGTGAATCATATTACATGCTCTCGAATTATACAGGTAACTGAACATTGCCATGCCTGTAACCAATGCCATAACAAAAATAAATATCATATCTGCCTCCATGCTGATAGCCGGGGACATTATATCAAGCATATACTTATGCCAATTTGTGCCATAAATAAATTCTGCACTCTTAAATCTGCTCCACATGGAAAACGGGCCGTTAAGTAATAGCACTATTGTATACAGTGTCCAGATTGGCCAGTAAAGCTTTACATTCTTTTGCAGCATTGTTTTATTAATAAATGATGTCTTTGACTTCATAGTCCTCTCCTCCCATCTCATAGATAAATATTTCCTCCAGAGTAAGAGGCAGTACATCCACTACCTGCGGACTGTCCTTGCCATCTGTAATAGCCTTTACAACAGCCTCAGGCTCTCCACGCACAATAACTGTGTATACTCTTCCTATATTTGACATATGAAGTACTTTAAAATCCTGCGGTATCTTAGGCATGCCATATGGACATGCAATCTGAATCTTTGAAATATTACCCTGCAGCTCTGTAAGAGAGCGCTCTATCATAATCTTTCCCTTATTGAGAATACCTACATGATCACACACATCCTCCAGCTCGCGCAGGTTATGAGACGATACAACCACTGTAGTATTATTTGCAGCCACATCATCAAGCATGATAGACCATATCTGTCTTCTCATGACAGGATCAAGCCCATCAACAGGCTCATCGAGTACAATAAGCTTTGGTTTACAGCACAGCGCAAGCCAGAAGGCAACCTGCTTCTGCATCCCCTTTGAAAGCTTTCTGATATTTCTTTTAACATCTATAGATGGGAAAAACTCCTGCATCCTGTAAAACTGCTTCTCATCAAAATTTGGATACATTCCCTTATAATAATGCATCATATTAATTGTATCAGATTGCAAAAAATAAAACATATCATCCGGAATGTAAGCCATATGTCCTTTAATCCTTGCATTTTCATATACAGGCTCACCATCAATAAACACTTCCCCTGCATCCTGTCTCATTACGCCTGTAATATGTCTGATAAGTGTAGATTTGCCGGCTCCGTTTGGGCCTACAAGCCCATAGACAGCTCCTTTTTCCACGTTCATATTCACACCATCAAGTGCCGTAAAATCGTCAAATTTTTTCACTAAATTATTTATCTGTATCATCATTACCCTCTGTCACAACATCTTCTGTCTGCATATCTTGTGTTACAAATCTGACTAAGTCATCTTCCATGCTCAGCTGTTCTTTCGCATCATCCATTCTTGTTCTCAATTCCTCAACAGGTGTTTCAAGCACAAATAACTCTGTCACCACCTGGTCAAATAGTATTTTCAAATTCCTTGTCATACTCTGCCTGGCTGTCTTAGCATCAGCAACAAAGGTTCCTTTACCACTTTTAGTATAAAGATAGCCTTCCTCCTCAAGTTCCCTGTATGCTTTTGCGATAGTGTTAGGATTGATTGCATACTTGCAGGCAAGCACACGTACAGACGGTAGCTTTTCGTCCTGCTTAATAACATTCATAACAATCATTCGTCTGATGCCTTCCTTAATTTGTTCATAAATAGGCTTTGAATCTCGATAATTTAACTGCATATCGTTCTCCCCTGTTCATATACGCCAGTACCGCTGTGACTTTTATATTAACTCAAAGAACCAAAAACTGTCTGGCAGCATCAGTTCCCGCACAGTGTACTATCCAACGTGATACACCTATTTTAACACATATAGCTTTAGGCATTTCTTATTATTTCCTTAATAGATTGTGCGAAAATTACTTAAGAAACATAAAAGCTCCAAGATTTCCACGCTTTCCATGACTTGCTCTATGCGAAAATAAAAGAGAGGGATTACAACAAGTGCATATATTGCTTATGGCAATATTGTCTTCCTGTACTCCTGCCTCCACAAGCACTCTCCTGTTACATTCCCAAAGATTAAGCTGATATTTGCCGTCTCCCTTATAGAGCAGAATATCACTCGCATGAGGATCGTCTGTTGTCGCAAACTCATCCACAAAATGCTCTGCAACATCCTGACTTATCTCATAGCAGTCCTGACATATTGAAGGTCCTATCGCAGCTATAACATCATGTGCCTCGGTACCAAACTCCCTGTTCATAGCAATAAGTGTCTGTTTTCCCATGCGATTTACAGTACCTCTCCAGCCCGAATGGCTAAGCCCTATTGCCCTATGTACCGGATCAACAAAATAAAGCGGTACACAATCAGCATAAAATGTGGCAAGCACAACATTTGGCTCATTCGTGATAAGTCCGTCCACATCTGTATATGGTCTCTTTCTTGTCACCCCGATGCCACACTGCTTTTTTCCAACTCTCAAAACATTGGTAGTATGTGTCTGGTCTGTCGTAACAATCTGCCCTGCCTCTGCTCCGATTGCCTCCGCCACTCTTTTATAGTTTTCTAAGACCTTTTCCTCGTCATCTCCACGTGTAAAGCTTAAATTTAAGCTATCAAACATACCTGTACTGATGCCACCAAGACGTGTTGTAAAGCAATGCTCTATCATAGAAAGCTCATTTAGCTTCCTAAAATGTAACAAAGGAACAACACTTCCGCTTGAAAGGACGTGCTTTTTTAATTCCAGAACATCTTTATTATTCTTTGTAGCAAAATCATTTATAGTAATTTCATCAACATTTTTGTGTATGTTTTCAGCCTGCATATTCTTATCCATCTTTATATTCTTTTCCTTCTTTATATTCTTATCAATCTTTATATTCTTATCAAAGTCTGTCTTCATATTTATATCTATGCAACTATATTTTACCGATAACTATTGCTGTTTATAATTGATATTTATAGTTACTTCGTAACTATTAAGTACAGAAATATGCGGTTGTGTAATACCTGTCCGTAACTTCCAAGCCAATAGTTATTAACTGCCCTCAAATGCATTCTTCAACACAGTAACCTCGTCATCATCCACTGCTATCACATCAAATCTGCATGGTGTCCACTCATCCAAACCATGTTTCATAAGATAATGCCTTGCAACTGATATAATTTTTTTCTGCTTGCTATAACCAACTGCTTCAAGAGCCCTGCCACAGCCGTTATCTCTACGATATTTCACCTCACAAAAACATATTGTATCTCCATCCTTTGCTATTATATCTATCTCTCCAAAGCGGTTTCTGTAATTGCAGGCAAGTACACTATATCCCATATTTATTAACTGCTCAGCTGCAAGCTGCTCATATATACTTCCAACACTTCTTTTATTCATAACTGCCTCACATGTCATATAACCTACACACTATCTTTGGTCAATTTTTGCCTTAAGCTTATCCAGATCATTAACAAAAACAAGTATCTCTGCAACAACCTCATACAACTCCGTTGGTATCATATCACCTATTTTAAGCCTAGACAGTGTATCAGCAAGCTTATCGTCCTTATATGTAGGCACATTGCTTTCCTTTGCCCTCTCAATAATTTTGTCAGCAATAACTCCCTTGCCTGTAGCTAGTATTTTAGGTGCTGCTTCTCCCGGCACATACTCTATAGCTACGGCTGTTTTGCCTATGTCTATTCCATTATTGTTGCGATTATCATTTTCGCCATGCATACAACTCACCTGTCCTTCTGAAGTAAGTTTTAATCATCTGTGACTATTCGTAAATTATCTTATACACTGCTACGCCCTAATGTCAAAGGAATATCTATGCACCTGACCTGTAGGTGGCAAATCCTTTTTCAGAAATCCAGCGACAAAATTCATCTGTTTCAAACCACTATTTACATTCAATTCACAATTATAGCCCTTATCCTGTAATCTCTTTTCCAACACCGGCAGAAATTGCTTTACCAGTGCATATGACTCATCACTATCCAAATAGAAATTAGTTGTAACCTTCCTATGAAGCATTTTAATTGACACATCTGTCCCACCGAGATGTTCTAAATCCAAATGTAAAAATGCTGATAATTCTTTGTCCGGATTGGACATACTTTTCTTATTTGTATACACATACAACTGTCCGCTGGCGTTTTTTTCATTCATCTTCAATGGAACCTGCACATATGTATATGCCTCGTTTATCTGATTCATAAATTCAATATTTCCACGGATATTATCTGCCAGTGCCTCTGCTTTAGGATTCACCACTCCTGATGTTTTCAAAATAATTTCCATATTTGTTATCTGTTTTTCAATTTTGTCGTACAAGCCATCAAGCTTCTTAGGATTCTTCTCTAAATCTCCCGGTTTAATCATCCATTGCTGTTCTAAAGCCTCCTTCAACATAAGCTTAAAGGCTTCTCCTGAAAACAAATGTCTCAGTGTATCGGCATTTGCCGGTGTATTTTCCAACATACTTTTTATATCGTTAAGTATTCCTACGACACTGCTATCCTCTGAATACAAAGAAATATTGTTTTCCTGTAAATCCGGAAGCAGCATCCTGACCTGTTCATTAAGCTCTTCTATCTGCTTATCCGATAAAAGAAATCCAATAGTATTTGATTTTGTTTCATTCTCCTGTAAAAGGATGGTATCTGTTGCCGGAGCATTGTTTATTTTCTGCGTTGTGTGAATGTCCTGTGATTCACCGGAAACACTGTTTAATGATTCAAATAATTCAGCAATATTAAAGTGTTTTTTTACTACAGGTGCCGATTGATTATCACGAATTATTGCCTCATACTGTGACATATCAGAAGCTTCACTTGATATAAATGCCTCTTCAGTCAGCCCTTCTGTAACAATATTTAAAATATCCCTCGCCTGGGTTACAAGCTTATACATTGATAAATCTTCGGCTGAAAGAGCATTCGGCAGTTCATCTATCAAACTATCCATAGCAATTGTAATAGCCTGTTTGTCATTAGCATAATTTTCAAACTGAGCTGCATTTACCTGATTAATTTCAATTCCAAGCCTCTTTAACTCAACAAGTGTAGTCACATTAATATCCTTATTATCCTGCACAAGCTGATACATCTGATTAAGGCTTGTCTTATCAATTGGCATCTGCTCTTCCATCATCTTGTTCACCATCGACAAATTTATGCCATCTACCGGCAGTCCTGCAGCCTTTAGCGCATCCATAAGTGTGAGGTTGGCTCCCTCGCCATCAACTGTATATGGTTTTATTTCTATAGTGCCTCCATCATTATTTTTCACCTGAAAAAACACAGACTGTCCCTGTTCAAATGAAAACTTTCCTGCCAGCCTTGCCAAAATCTGCTGACCATTTGACAAGGCAAGCTTAACCTGATTGCCACGGACACTGCTTACTGTTCCCTCAAATATCATCCCTTTTGACATTTCATTTAAAGAAGATACCAGCTTTTCAACTCCCTTTGCTCCTGTCATAGGCTCACCATTTGCCACTGAATTGTTGTATTGACTTACCAAATTTGATATCTGCATAGCATCACCCTGATATAGTATCGTTATGTTTAAGTATACATGTATAAATTGTATCATTTATTGGTATTTCTGTCACTATATTACTGTTCACACACCACAGTGTAACCGCAACAATTTATTTCTTTCAAAAATCAGGTAAATTCCACCATATTCTTCCTATACCACTTTGGACAAAGATTGCGCTGACATTGTGGATTGAACCGCTCCCTTATATCAGTGTGCTCAAAATACACCTTCCATAACTGCTCAAAACTGTCTGTCTTCACCGGCACACTTATCTCAAGCTGCTTAAATTCACTTTCATTGATATAAAAGCACTCCTTAAGCCTCGGGTGGACCACTGCATACCTTCTTCTATCATCATAGATTACAAAATTTTCCCCGGGATACCTGTCCACAAAATGCCACATAACAACCGGTATCATATCGCATTTTGGTTCAAAGTGCGCCAGCAGATAGTTTCCATTATCACTAAAACGAATAAACCCTCTTATCTTGTCAGCCTCTTTATTTACCTTTCTTGAAAGCTCAAATACCTCCATAACATATTTATCGGTCATATGCTCCATAATCCTTTGTCCCACCTTAAATGCTCTGACAAGAAATCCAAGCACTATTGTTGCTCTATTACCAGAATAATGGCACAAAGCATCAAATACAGTCTCATATATCTTAAAGCCAAGCTTCTTTTGAATTGTCAAAATTGTCTTTTGGACCTTTACCTCATCTGTTTCAATATCTATCATCTTTGAAAAAAGTGTATAGTTTCCTCCAATGCCTATCTCAATAGAAATATTGTCCCGGTATACTTCGTGATTTTCTTTTTGCATTTGATTTTTGTATACAAAAGCATCATATATAGCGGTAAAAATCCCATTTATATTATTATCACATCTAAGTATTATATTATCCATGCATACTTCTCCCTGCAGCTTTACAAAAATATTGTCTATTCAGATATAAAATCAAATATACTCATCTGCTCATAAGTACATGATTTGTTATCAGCTAAAAGCATAGTATCCGGCCTTTCGTTATATATGAGATGCCTTGTAATATAGCTTTCATCAAGCTTTGTATTGTACATCATACGACCATCACAGGTAATAAAGTACAGTGCTCTTTTTAGCACGACACCCATTTTCTTTAAATCTGTAAACGAAAGCTTTGCATGCTTTCTGGCTTTTATAATACGCCTGACACTGTTAGTGCCTATTCCCGGGACCCTGAGAAGTGTATAATAATCCGCCGTCATAATCTCAACCGGAAAACACTCCAGATGCCCTACAGCCCACTGACACTTTGGATCAATATAATCATTAAAGCTCTGATTATCCTCCGACAATAGCTCTCCTGCCTTAAAGCCATAAAATCTCATAAGAAAATCTGCCTGATAAAGCCTGTGCTCTCTCTTTAACGGTGGTGGCTGCCCGATACCCGGTAATGACTCATCCATATTAACATTCACAAAAGCCGAGTAAAATACTCTCTTCATATCAAACCTGTTGTACATTGCTTCTGCTACAGATATAATCTGATAATCACTCTCTCCGGTTGCTCCCACAATCATCTGTGTACTCTGCCCCGCCGGCACATAATATCTGTCCGGTCTTTTGATACTTAAGCCTGTATTATTGATGTAATCACCATCTCCATAAGAAACGTCCGTTGTCTCACAGACAACTCCCGGATCAAGCTGCACTCCCAAGCCCCAGCTTTTTTCTGCAAGCTTATCAGCCTTCCCGCAATCTGTAGCAACCCTAAGGCTTCTGTGATACTCTGATAATCTTGCAGTACTATCTTTTATTTCGGCCATCTGCTCATAATATGCCTGCTCATCTATATACATACGGTTTTTCATACTGCTATTGCCATGATACATTCGGCTGTCCTTTATACCATTTTGAATAAATCTCATAGGTGTAAGAATGTTTTTACGCGCCTTATTCGGAGCAACTGCCCTAAGCCCTTCCGCTGTGGGCAACTCCAGATTAACACTCATCCTATCACAAAGATATCCAATCATCTCAAGAACCTCAGAGGAGGCTCCCGGTATACCCTTGATGTGTATATACCCATTGAAATGATATTTGTTTCTCAAAAGAAAAAGCGTGGTATATAAAAGCTGCATGGTATGCTCGGGCGATTCTATGATACCTGAGCTTAAGAAAAGTCCCTCTATATAATTGCGTCTGTAAAACTCAACAGTAAGGTTACATACCTCCTCAGGCGTAAATGTCACTCTTTCAACATCATTAGTGCATCTGTTGATACAGTATTTGCAATCATAAATACATTCATTTGTAAAAAGTATCTTGAGAAGCGATATACACCTGCCATCAGCTGTAAACGAATGACATATTCCACTGGCAAATGCACTCCCCATATCATTTCCATTACCCGAACGGGATGTACCACTGGAAGTGCATGCAACATCAAACTTTGCCGCATCAGACAGAATCTTAAGTTTTTCCATAATATCAGCACTGATTGACGTTAACATAAGACCTCCTCACATCATTTCGAACATCTGTTTGCATTATATAACATATGTTCGGGTAAATCAAGTGAAAATTTTTGGAAAAATATTGTTATGGTTCATAAACACAAAAACCATAGATATCTTAAATGCATTAAGATACTATGGTTTTTATTTATAATAATTATCGTAACTATTCAGTTGCAAAAAATATCGTAGCCTTTATAAACAGACTTTATTCCGACTAAAAAAATATTCTTAAGAGCTACTGTATGACATGATTTTATCCCAATTTAGTCTTAAAAAAATCGATTATCCTGTCCCACAGTTCATCCTGGAAAAACTGCATATCCGCATGGTCAGCGCCTTCTAATGCAATCAAATCTGCATCACAGCCATTTTCAATAAGCTTGTCATAAAGCTCTTCACTCTGCTCAAACGGAACTGTCTGATCATTTATACCGTGAATAATCAAAAATGGAGGAGCATCTTTTGTCACCTTAGACACCGGAGAACTGTTGTATGCTTCCTTGATATTTCTCATAATATTATATCCGAGTAAAAGTGACACCATAGATGCTGCGCATTCTTCGGCATCTTTATGCTTAAATGTGCTAAGGTTAGTAGGTGGATACCATGGACATGCTGCCTGAATACTGCTTGACTCTTCAAGATATTCTCCAACATCACGAGCTTTATCATGATCCAATGCCGCCATACATGTCAAAAATCCTCCGGCTGATTCTCCCATCGCACCAAAATGTTCCTTGTCAATTCTGTATCTATCTGCATGTGCCTTCAAATACCTGATTGCAGCCTTCACATCCTCTATCTGCATAGGATAGCAGCCCTCATTTGATGTGCGGTATTCCACACTGCAAACAACAAAACCCTGATGAGCAAGCGTGCTAAGATATGATAGATGTGCTGACTTATCCATCCTTATCCATCCACCACCGCATATCCATACTATACAAGGATAACGCTTGTCAGACATATCTTCCGGATATATTAAATCGAGTTTTAAATCCCTGCGACAGTGATCATACCACGAATCCACCTGCGCATATGTAATATCAGATACCTGCACATATTGTGGCTTCGTCACATTAATCTTAAGTTTTTCCTTCATTTCAAAATCCTCCTTACATTTGTAATCCATTTTGAAATACAAAATTAATATCATTTAAAATAAATACTTTATGCCCATTATAATACATCTATTTTCATTTTTAAACAAAAAAAACCTTGAAACAACTATCTTGCTTCAAGGTTTAATAACAGGGCAAGACGCGCAGCATACGAACCCTTCGCCGCGGTCTGCCTTGTCAACTTCATTAAGCGTTATAGTGCTGTCTGAGCCTCCAAAATTAAAGGCTATCCTCAATTTGTCGTCATATACAAATATAGAATTTACAAACACATCTATAAGTCTCCGCTGACAATCCCTGTCTTTGTAGTCCAATTTCTTAAACTGCTCCAGAAAGTACAATATGTGGTCCTTTGTAAGTTTGAACCCTTTTTCTATTTCGATCTCCGCCATTGCCTTTTTTATTACAGCTCTTTGATCGTCCAGCTCATCCATGCGAGCTTTTGTCATATCATTAAATATTCCGGCCTCAATCGCTTTCATAAGATTGGCTGCTGACTTTTCCACCTTGTCAAGTTCCGTCTGTAGTCCTTTTAGTTTTTCCATGCTCTCATCTTGGGCAAGATAATATTGCCATGTGTTTTCTGCTATAAACTCCAACAGCTCCTCATTCTGCAATATGCCCTGAACGCGCTGTAGTACGATTTCCTCTATCCATTCTTGGCGTACTGGCTTTTTATCGCAGGTCTTATCTTTACGTCTCTTAGCGCATATATAATAGCTGTACTTGACGCCCATTTTGCCGAATCCGCTTTCGCCCACCATTGCTGTTCCACATTTACCACAAAAGAGCTTGTCTGTAAGAATGTAGTCCGAATAGCTCCATTTATGCGATGGCATCCGGCGGTTTACTTTCAACAGTTCCTGCACCTTATAAAAAATCTCTTTATCAACGATAGGCGGTATGACGCCCTCATCTCTGATTATGTCTTTGTATTTATACACGCCGATATATTTCTCATTTTTTAGTACCGTTGTAAGACTGCTTTTTGTAAATGGCTTTCCAGCTTTTGTCCTCATACCGATGCTATTTAAGTGATTGATTATTTCAGACGTGGTGCTGCCCTCAGCGTACATATCAAATATCAGTTTTACTGTAGGTGCGGTTTTCAGATCTGGTACATATTTTTTATGCGCATCCATCATAAGTCCCAGTGGAACATTGCCTCCAATAACCTGATGCTTTTTGGCGCTTTCTAAAAGCCCTCTCTGTACATTCTGTGAAAGCTGCAGACTGTAATACTCTGCCATGCCTTCTAAGACACTTTCGAGAATAACGCCCTCAGGAGAATCCGGTAAATTCTCAGCGACATACTCAACACGGACTCCATTCTTTTTACAGCGGTACTTGTTGAAAGTGATTTCCTCACGATTTCGACCAAAACGGTCCACCTTCCACACAATGATTGCGCCGAATTGCTTTTTACTGGTATCAGATAGCATTTTCTGAAAATCGTCTCTGTTGTCATTACGGCCGGTCATAGCGCGGTCTATATACTCATGCACTACTGTATAGCCTTTAAGGTCAGCGTATCGGTGTCCTGCTGCGAGCTGTCCTTCTATCGACTGTTCCGTCTGGTTATGGGATGAGTACCTGGCATATATAACAGCGAGTTTGCTTATATCATTTGTAGCTGCTTTTTGTTTTGCTTTTGCCATGCAGTGCCTCCTCTCTGTATACGGCTACACACTCAGGCTTTCCAGGTGTATACGCAGTTCTGGCATACACAATCTGCCGTATCTATTCCTTCTTAAACTTTATACGTATAATTTTTCCTTCTCTAATTACCCTAACTTTTGTTTTGTTTGGTATTTATCTTGTAAAAGTAGACCTTGAATGATTCCCTCTACTTTTATTCTATCGGAGCTATCAAGCTGATTATACATTTTAAGGATTTCCGGTATCTGAGACTTTTCTTTTTGCACATCTGCATCTACTGCTTTATGAAAGTCAACAGCCTTTTTTACATCTCCATCAAAGTAATCAAGTACCGGTCCGGACATCTCAGCAGCGAGTTCCGGGTTACTGTAATCGGTCGGATCCTCTGTTCTACCTAAAAGATAATCGCATGACACCCCCAGCGCATCCGCAATAACTTTTACAGTTTCGCCCTTTGGCGCCGTATTTTTCTTATTCCACACTGAGATTGTAGCTCTTGTTACACCGAAAGCCTCAGCCGCTTTCTGTGAGCATGGTTCAATACCTTTTTCTGTACATATAGCCGTATATCTGTCATAGAAATTCATAATAGGCCTCCTCAGTTAAAAAAAATTGACAAAACCTCTTGACAAGTCAAATTTATTTGGCTATACTCTGATTATCAGTTAAATAAATTTGACAAACAAATACCAGACCCCCGATATTTCCTGTATCGGGAGCAAGTAAAAAGAGGTATGTAGTTGATGTGGTAGTCCTATTATACTTCATTAGTTAAATTTTTTCAACTGAAAACAGATAAAATTTTTTAACAGAAGGAGGTAAACCGATGGACGCACTCTTAAACGAGGATTGGACGGCAGAGGTTGTCGGGCGTATGCATCGTTGCCGTATCAGCAATTTGCAGTTAGCAGAGGAATGTGGTTACTCAGCAGCATATCTGTCAACCGTCCTCAACGGCAATAAGGTATTCGAGAACGACGAGGCAAAGGAAAAGACAAAGAATCGAATCATTGAAGGTCTGACAAGGCTTGAATCCAAAATTTTAAGTGCAAGCAGGGACACGGACGATGATAGCGCAGATTGATACATCGCAGATCCAGAGCGCAGACATTCAACAACTCAGTTCTACTTTTCTTACTGCTGTCAAAAAATTTTATAGCGATCCTCAAAACTTAAAGAACTTTGAGGACTGGAAGAAACAGAAAAACCATAAAGAACAAAAATAAAAGGAGGCAATTTTATGGAAATCACAGTAACAGTAAATGCTCCTGAACTTGCTGGAGCAATCACAAAATTAGCTCTTGCAATCGAGGGCGTAGCACTTAATAAGAATGGCGAGGTAACTATCCCGGCAGGCACTACAGCCACAGTACAGAGCGTAGAGCAGGTTGTACAGCCTACCACGGCGGCAGCACCACAGCAGACAGCTCCAGCTCCTCAGCCACAGGCACAGACAATTCCGATGCCGCAGCCTACCGCCTCAGTACCACAGCCGCAGGCACCTACCCCGGCACAGCAGACAACCGCACAGCCTCAGCAGAAAGCTCTTACGCTTAATGACATCGCAACGGCCGGCGCTGGGCTTGTAGATCAGGGCAAGATGCAGCAGGTCATTGAATTACTTGGCAAGTATGGCGTACAGGCTATCACTCAGTTACAGCCTACCCAGTTTGATGCTTTTGCAGGAGAGCTTAGAGCATTAGGCGCAGCAATTTAGGAGGTGCATGAGGATGGCGACACCTACAGAACACGCTCTCCTCTCTGCTTCATCATCCGGTCGCTGGCTGAATTGTACAGCCGCACCGAGATATGAGGCTGAGTTTGGAGAGGATGACAAAACAGTGTATGCGGCTGAGGGTACGCTGGCTCATAGAATTTGTGAGTTATCTGCTCAGTACAATTTCAACATCATTACAAAGCGTAAGTTAAACAGTCAGATTAAAAAGCTCCGTGAAAATGAACTTTTCCAGGAAGAAATGATTACAACCGGAGTATTTTATGCAGAATACCTCAGAAACAAGTCTCTTACTTTTGCCAACAAGCCCTATACAACTTGGGAGGTCAAGGTTGATTTTTCAGACTATGTACCGGAAGGTTTTGGAACGTGCGATTGTGTAATGATCGGCGACGACACTTTACATATCACAGATTACAAGCATGGTAAAGGCGTTGAGGTATCCGCAAAGAACAATTCACAGATGCGCTTGTACGCGCTGGGTGCTTTGAAACAGTATGCTTCTATCTTTGGCAGCGCTATTAAAAAAGTATCTATGGCAATCGTACAGCCCCGTATCACAGAGGATGTCAGTGAGGAGTTACTTACCGTTGAGGAGCTTTTACAGTGGGGCGAAAATATCAAGCCTATAGCATTGAAAGCATACTCAGGCTTTGGAGAGTTCAAGTGCGGTACCTGGTGTCGTTTCTGTAAGGGCAAAGCGGTATGTAAAGCCCGGACAGAAAATAACACGGCTTTGGAAGATTTTAAGGGCTTTGCTATTGAGGGCAAACTTACTGAGGAAGAAAAGCAGTCTGAGAGCTTTCCAAACCGACTTACAGATAACGAGGTTGCAGAAATGCTCATCAGAGGAGCTGATCTGGTAGCCTGGTACAACGATTTACAGAACTACGCTCTCAATGCCATTCTGGACGGAAAGACAATCACTGGATTTAAGGTTGTTGAGGGTCGAAGTAACAGAGCTTTTACAGATACAGACGCCGCTATCGAAGCAATTAAGAAAGCTGGATATGATGAGGCGGTTTTGTATAAGCCGAAAGAGCCTCTTTCTCTTTCAAATTTAGAGAAAGTTGTCGGCAAAAAGCAGTTCGCAGATCTTGTAGGAAAGTTTATTACAAAGCCTCAGGGCAAGCCTACACTGGTTCCTGAATCAGATAAGCGAGAGCCGTATCGTCCGGCGGCGGCAGACTTTAAGGACGTCGCCAATGGATAATGAAACCCTGAATATCACATACAAAAACGGAAAAGGTCGTATGACCATTTACCTATATGAGTTTTTGAGGTATTCAGGATTGAGAAATATCCGCAAACTTATCAAGCTGATTAAGAGTAGTGATACGCCGGACGAGTTGGAAAAGCTACACAATTATTTACAACAACAGCTCAGCACGATTGAGCCGCGGATGAAAGAACTGGCAAACAAGGGCGTGAACGCCAGAACAAAGTACAAAGAGTTGGAGCCGGAGCTGCAAAAACTTATATATGAGCGTGAGCGCTATCGGAAAAGTGATGATCGGTATAAAGCTCTTATGATACGCGTAAAAGATATGCGAGAGGAAATACGCCACTATAAGGCGGTGTACAGCTCTACTCTTTCAGACTTTAATGCCCTTAATAGAGACAAAGAAAAATTTAGCAAATTAGAAAAGGAGATTTTACCATGAGAGATCCATTTATTGAACTTATGATGGCAGAAATGCTTAGGGGGGGGGAGTCCTGATATTGCCTCCAACTCGTTTGTAAAGGAAACGCGAAAAGAGGAAAGACGGACTACACCAGATAAGGCTTTTAAGGAGTTCTTAAATGATATGCTGGATATGATTATTAAAAAAGAAGGTACCGACAGTAAGCCTGGCGCTACTGCTTCTCTCTTACGCCACCTTGATAAGCTCTCAGAATTAGAGATTGCTGTACATGACTTTGCGGATCCTACAGTCGAGTATCCAATCGAGACACGACAGGCCGCTATCGCCGTTGTTGATAAGTGCTGTGAGCTTCTTTCACAGTTTATTAAGGACAATAAGGACAACTAATGTAATTGATGTAACCAAATGAAATTTAATGAATATAAAGGAGATTAAGACTATGTATCAGAACATTCCAAGTAAAGTATTAACCGGAGAAGTAAGACTTTCCTATGAGCATCTTTCCACACCGTATGCTAACCCAAATCAGCTGGGTGCAGAGCCTAAGTATTCCACAACAATGTTGATTCCTAAGACGGATGCCGCCACAAAGGCAGAGATTGACGCCGCTATTAAGTATGTATATGAGCAGGCGGTAGCGAATGACTGGAAGGGTGCAAGACCTCAGCTCCGTTCTCAGCTTATCTATGATGGAGACGGCCTCAGAAATGACGGCTCTAAGTTTGGTCCAGAATGTGCCGGTCATTGGGTTATTACAGCCAGCACAAAGAGAAAGCCACAGGTTGTTGACATCAGTAATATCAACTGTGAGCTTGCACCGCAGGATATTTACAGCGGTATGTACGCCCGTGTAACTCTTAACTTCTTCTCATTCAACAGCAACGGTAACAAAGGCGTAGGCTGTGGGCTGGGTAATGTTATGAAGGTACGCGATGGAGAGCCGCTTGCTGGTGGTGCTTCTGCTGCATCTGATTTTGAGGGTATCGGTCAGAGTATGACTGCACCACAGGGCGCGGCACCGGCGACTCCAAATTATGGCGCAGCCATGCCAGCAATACCGGGACAGATGACCTATCCAAATACAGGTATGAATACTACGGCACCTCAGGCGGCAGCTCCTCAGATTAACCCGATCACGGGTTTACCGATGTAAGGAGCTACACAGCGAGGAGGCGAGGCAGATGCACGAACTGCATATTGACTTAGAGACATATTCCAGCGTTTCAATCCGAGACGCTGGATTGTGGAAATACATTTCAAGTCCAGATTTTGAAATTTTGCTATTCGCCTATTCGGTAGATGGTAGCCCTGTGCAGATTATCGATCTTGCACAGGGCGAAGTCGTACCGGAGTGGATTATCTCAGCTTTGCACAGCCCTGAATACACCAAGCACGCCCACAATGCAGCATTCGAGTATGGATGTTTGTCTAAATATTATGGACGCATGGAGCCGAGCCATTGGCGCTGTTCTATGTTTCATGCTTTGTACTGTGGATATACAGCGAGCCTGGAGGCTGTGGGTAAGGCTTTGGGACTTCCAGAGGACAAGCAAAAACTTAATACTGGTAAAGCACTAATCAGATATTTTTGTGTACCCTGCAAGCCAACAAAAAGCAACGGTGGCAGGACACGAAACTTACCGCAGCACGATATAGATAGATGGAACCTGTTCAAGGAATATTGCTTGCAGGATGTTGTTGCGGAAATGGATATAGAGAACCGGCTTTCAAATTTCCCGGTGCCGGATTTCGTTCAAAAGCAATGGGAAACAGATCTTACAATCAATTCAAGAGGCGTATCGGTAGACATACCATTTGTACGCGGCGCGCTGGCTATCGGTGATGAGGTAAAAGCCGAACTGACAGAGGAAGCGGTAAACATTACGCATCTCAACAACCCAAACAGCGTAAAGCAGCTTGCAGAGTGGCTTGACAGCAAAGTGGATACAGATGTTACGAGCGTAAATAAAGCCGTGGTATCCGAGCTTATGGACGGCGATAATGCCCCTGAGGTACAGCGTATGCTGGAGATACGGCAGGAATTAGGTAAGACATCCACAAAGAAATATGATGCCATAATGACCTGTGTATGCCCGGACAATCGTGTGCGAGGGCTGTTACAGTTCTATGGGGCTAATCGTACAGGGCGTTGGGCTGGTCGTTTGGTACAGGTGCAGAACTTACCGAGAACCTACACACAGGCTATTGAGGTGGCGCGTGATCTTGTGCGGAATGAGGATACCAATAGCTTGCGTGTCTGCTATGGTATCAATGCTGTGTCTGACACGCTCTCACAGCTCATAAGAACAGCGTTTGTGGCAAGTCCGGGGAATGTACTTGTAGATGCGGATTTTAGTGCTATTGAGGCGCGAGTAATATCATGGCTGGCGGGCGAACAATGGCGGCTGAACGTATTCAGAACACACGGAAAGATATATGAGGCGTCTGCCTCTCAGATGTTCGGTGTGCCTATGGAGCTTATTAAAAAGGGCAACCCTGAATACGCTCTGAGAGCTAAAGGCAAGGTCGCTGAGCTGGCTCTGGGTTATCAAGGAAGTACCGGCGCACTTATTAACATGGGCGCATTAAACATGGGGCTGACTGAGGATGAACTACCGGAGATTGTTGACCGCTGGCGTAACGCCAACTCCAAGATTCGTGATCTCTGGTATGAAATGGATAATGCTGCTATACAGGTTATTCAATATGGCGGATGCCAAAAGGTACACGCGGTAACGCTGGCAAGGGAGCATGATTACACATATGGAAAAAGCGCTCTTACCATTACCCTTCCATCCGGTAGAAAACTGTTTTATATTGATCCATCCGTTGGAGAAAACCGATGGGGCAACCCAAGTATCACTTATATGGGTATGGATCAGACATCAAAGAAATGGAGACGCATTGAGACATACGGTGGAAAGCTAACAGAGAATTGTGTACAGGCTATCGCCCGTGACGCTCTGGCAGGTGCAATAGAACGCCTGGAGGCCGCCGGGTTCCCTATCGTGTTCCATGTGCATGACGAGGTTATTATTGACATTAAACCCTTTGCTGAGGACAAGGCAATGCTTAAAGCGGTCACAGACATTATGACACAGCCTATATCATGGGCGCCAGGCTTACCGCTGGGAGCTGACGGATGGGTAGGCGATTTCTTCACAAAGGACTAAGGAGGCATTTTATGAGAGTAAAGGTTTTGAAAGCTGTCGCGTGGGCTACAGCTATTATCGGTATCGCTTCTGCTTGCTGTCTGGATTCAGACAGCATGGTACCGTCGATTGTATGCGGCGCGTGCCTTGCATGGTGGGGGCTTTTCGGATATGCAAATAACTGGTTTGAGAAAAAACAAAAGCGTCGCCGGACAAGCGACACGGCTACACAGCAGCATCAGCGTGACAATGTGGTCGTTGATTTTAACAGAGACAGGGAGGCAATGTAATGAATATACTTTTTTATCAGATTTTACTTGTGGTTTTTGCTGCATTGTTTACCGTAGCAAGTTTCGGAGAAAGCAGGCAGTCAAGCAGATATGCTGACCACATTATGACATTTGTAATGATGGTACTGCTCTTTGCTACTTTTGCATGGAGGTCATAATGAATACAGATGATTTAATTATTGATTGTTTTGCCGGAGGCGGTGGTGCTTCTACTGGAATAGAGGCCGCTCTTGGTAGACCCATTGATATTGCTGTAAACCATGATCCAGATGCTATCCTCATGCACAAGACAAACCATCCGAACACATTACATCTCACAGAAGATATATTCAAGGTAGATTTGGAAAAATATACACAAGGGCGCAGAGTGGCGCTTATGTGGGCTTCTCCTGACTGTACAAGCCACAGTAAAGCCAAAGGTGGTCAACCGCGTAAGAAGGGGCTTAGGATACTTCCGTGGGCGGTATTCAAACACGCCAAAGCCATAAAGCCAGATGTAATAATAATGGAAAATGTTGAAGAAATACAGCAATGGGGTCCACTTGACGATAGCGGAAAACCAATTAAGGAGAGAGCTGGAGAAGATTATCAAAAATTCATAACTGCTATGCAGTCAATCGGTTATGACTTTCAGAGCAGGGAACTTGTAGCCGCCGATTACGGCGCTCCAACCACAAGGCGTAGATGGTATGCAGTATTTCGTAGAGATGGCAAGGAAATCAGATGGCCAGAAGCTACACATAATAAAGACGGGAACTGTGGTAAGAAAAAATGGTTGTCTTGCGGAGATTATATTGACTTTTCTGATTTAGGTAAATCTATTTTTAACAGAAAAAAGCCTTTAGCAGAAGCAACTATGAAGCGTATAGCAAATGGGTACAGGAAGTATGTCATTGAAAACCCAGAGCCATACATTGTTGACAACGAGGACGCCGTTGCATTTCTGATCCAATATCACTCAGAAACAAAAGATGGGGATGCCAGAGGACAGTTACTAACAGAACCGATTAAGACTTTAGATACAAGTAACAGATATGGGCTTGTAACAGCATTTATAACAAAATTTTATAAAACAGGCTGCGGTCAAAAGTTAAATGAGCCTTTACATACTATTACTACAAGTCCTGGGCATTTCGGGTTAATATCGGCCTTCCTTATTAAATATTATGGCACAGGATGCGGTCAGCAACTAAATGAACCTCTGGCCACTATTACTACTAAAGACAGGTTTGGGCTTGTAAATGTAGTAACTGAGATAGCTGGAGAGAAATATATTCTCAAAGATATATTTTTAAGAATGCTCAAAGCCGAACCTGAGTTAAAACGTATGCAGGGGTTCCCAGAGGACTACATAATAACGCATGATTACAATGGGAATCGCTACCCTATTTCAAACCAGGTAGCAAAGATAGGTAATAGTGTCGTTCCTATAATGGCGCGGTTGCTTGTTGAATCTAATCTATCATAAGGAGGCAGTTTTATATGGCAGACAAGGACTGGACAGGAAATAGCCGCTCAGCACACGCCATACTGGGCGCCAGAAATTACGCAAAAGAAGAACGCGAGACACATGACTATTACGCGACAGAGCCAAAAGCAGCTACTCTCCTTATGGAACTGGAGCCGCTATCTCCTCTTATTTGGGAGTGTGCTTGTGGAGAGGGTCATCTTGCGAAAGAATTTGAAAAGGCGGGGCATACAGTCTATGGAACAGATCTCATAGACCGTGGGTATGGCTACCAGCAGGACTTTCTAAGTACGGTAGCCCCCCCTTGCCCGGTTTTGATATTGTCACGAATCCGCCCTACTCTTATGCGGCTGAGTTCGTAGACCATGCAATGGATATTATCGAGGACGGACGCAAGGTGTGTATGTTCCTCAAAATACAATTTTTGGAAGGAGTCAAGCGTAGAAAGTTATTTGAAAAGTGGCCGCCGAAAGTTATTTATGTGTCAAGCTCTCGTATGCGCTGCGCTATGAATGGTGACTTTGAAAAATATGCAAAGTCGAATGCTATTTGTTATGCGTGGTATGTGTGGGAAAAAGGCTACACAGGCGAAACAACTTTACGCTGGATGAACTGATATGCAAACACAATTATTTATGGGCGATTGCCTTAATCTCATGCCTGGCGTACCAGATGGCTCCGTAGATATGATCTTATGTGATCTGCCTTACGGAACCACTAAAAATAAATGGGACTGCATAATTGATCTGGATAAACTGTGGGCGCAGTACAAGCGAGTTATCAAGCCTACTGGCTGCATAGCATTGTTCGCTCAAACGCCATTCGATAAAGTCTTAGGGTCCTCAAATTTGAAGATGCTTAAATATGAATGGATATGGGAAAAGACAGAAAGCACAGGCTTTCTCAATGCTAAGAAGATGCCACTTAAAGCACATGAAAATATATTGATTTTCTATAATAAGCTGCCTACATATAATCCGCAGTTTACCTATGATGGGAAGCCATATAAGTACGAGAAAAGCCATATCGGCAGCTCTAATTATGGCAATTCCAGTGGTACAAATGGCGTGATTGAAAACGATGGGCGCAGGTATCCAAAATCAATTATACATTTCAAAAAGGACAAGCAGAAAACGGCTCTGCATCCTACCCAAAAGCCCCTTGCTTTGATTGAGTACCTGATACTCACTTACACCAAGGGGGGGGATACTGTACTTGACAACTGTATGGGATCCGGTACCACTGGTGTCGCTTGTCTGGCGACAGGAAGAAATTTTATAGGCATGGAACTGGAACAAAAATATTTTGACATAGCCACAGAAAGAATCAGCAATGCAAAACTTGTTATCGAAGGAGGTGCAATAGATGGATAAAACAGAAAGAGCTACTTACATTAAATCAATCGTCGGAACGATTGAGGAAAGTGTATCTCATTATGATGCAGCCGGTCCCTATCCTATGCCCGGCAGTACCATATCTATGTACGACAGCAAAGCCTCTATCATACGCCGTTGTGTGGTTGCGAGGCAGGAGCTACTTACTCTTATGAAAGAATTGGAGGGCAACACATGAAGCACTGTTGTAACAACTGTCTCTATAGACAGAAAATAAAATCTTATGACCCGGAGGCTGCTAAAGTCGATATGGCTACACATTGCAAATGCGGTCACGACGGATCCATTCACAGAAAGAATAAAGAACAGCGAGGCTGTAAAAATTTTAAGAACAAGGAGGACTTATAAAAATGAAGAAGAAACTGTTTAATCACAAAGGAAAAATCGCACTTACACTCTCAGCTTGCCTGCTTTTGGTGTGTATGCTGGTTGGATGTACAGAGGTTGGGAAGGTCAGTTACAATATCGGCATTGAGGCTGATAATTTTAATGTCGTGCGCCGTCTAACCGTTATCAATGCGAGGACTGATACCGTCCTGCTCCAGCTTACCGGTACATTCGCATTGGAAAATAATGAGAATAACGAACTGGAAGTCATATGCGAGCTGGCGGATGGAAAATATCAAAAACATTTTGTGTATTTGAATGAGTACACGTTGTATGTTGTTGAAGATATTTCTGGATCAGATGTAGACAAGTACAGTTATGAGATCAACTTTTTACCGGAAATGGTACCGGGCGTAAGTATTAAATCAGAAGATTAGGAGGGCTTATACATGGGAATTATGGATGCTTTCAACGCAGAGGACAGAACACAGATAAAGGTATCAAGCCTTTATGCCATGCTCAAAGAGGGAGCAAAGGCGGAATATCTCTTAAATGCCGTAAAGTGTGAGGTGCCTTATCAGTACATAGTGCAGATGGCTACTGGCAAATCTGGCGAGCTGCAGGATTATAAAGACACTCAGCTCACACCGGATAGTATCAAGGAACTGCAAAGCAATTATGACAAGCTCTGTGCCGATGTTCAGAAGTACAAAGAGGAAAACAAAGGGCTTCTCCAGTCTTTAGAACAGGCTCAGAACGCATCAACGGTTGATTCGGCATCTGATGTTGACGAACAGGCAGCACCCGAAACCTCAGACAGCATAAATGATACTGAGGGGGGGGACGCCCACCAGGAGAAAAAGAAAATTGACATAGGAAAAATTATGGCACTGAAAAATGCTGGCTGGAAGGTGAAGGACATTGCGGATGAGATGCACATGGAACCTCAGGCAGTATCTAACGCTGTATGGAGGTACAACAAGCAGAATGATAACTGATATTTTAACCATAGTAATGGCTATACTTCTTATTCTGATTATCGTATTTTTCGCAGTTCTTGCATGGGCGTCTGGTGTAGAAAAAGCCAGGCGCACCGAAGAATGGAAGCATTACGGTCCGGTCGATAAATGCGGCTTTGATTCTATTGATGACGAGGAGCAGCTTGCTTGTATCAGAAAATGGAATGATAAGCAGAAAAACAAAGCAAAAAGGAGGCATAAATGCAAACGGTAAGTATATTAGGATCTGACTACAGTATTATCCGGCGTGACTTTGACGACGAGCCACTTTTTAAGAAAAGGAATATTGACGGATGGTGCGATTACCACAAGAAAGAAATTGTGTATTGCAATATGCGAACACATCCCAACATGGAAGATGAGGACGATGCATACTGCAGGAGTTGCGAGTGCTACACACTCAGACATGAGATCACTCACGCTTTTCTTTCGGAGGCTGGTCTTGCAGAAAGTTCAGGTATTACCACACAGGGCTGGGCTGTAAATGAGGAAATGGTTGACTGGTTCGCTATGCAAAGCCCGAAAATCTTTAAGACTTTTTACAGCTTGGGGCTTATAGGCACTGACAGCTTTTACAGCTTGGGTACTATAAGAGATAACGCCATGCGCATTGATGCATACGAGCCATACGACGGCTGCAAGTACGAGGTAAAGATAGAGGATAAAGTAAAATGAGAACAATTAGTTTATGTCAATTACAGGAGGGCGAACAAATGGGAAATATAACAAGTATCAATGATAGAAAAAAGGCAGAAAATGCCTCAGTTCAATACGCAAATGCAGAGCTGCAAAGGCTTCTCAGCAATCACACTGATATGCAGGCAAAGAATGAGCAGGCAAGACTTAATAAAAATATTTTGGCGCTCATCAATACCTTTGCCGGTCAAAGCCACACAAGTCAAACGGCGCATTATGTTGTGAGCATTTTTCAGCGCCTCTTATCCTTAAAGCCACTCTCCCCTATTATGGGAACGGCTGACGAATGGCGCGAGGTTACACGCTCCGGCGATGAGATAAGAACTTTTCAGAATAAACGCTGCCCGTCTGTATTTAAGAAATGCAACAAGACGGGCGTCATGCTTGACTGCATAGATCAGGATGGGCTTGTGCTTTCAACAGATGGAGGATTTACCTGGTTTACAAGCGGAAAAATGTTAAAGCATATCAGCTTTCCTTATATGCCCGGCGAGGGACCGGAGGAGGTATTTGTCGAGGAAAAAGACGACGGATACACCGTTATTACGGATCCTGAAAAGATCGAGGCACTGTATAAGGATGCTGTAGAGCGCGCCCAGGCAAGGGAGCAGATACTTAAATAGGAGGCTGGCATGAAAGAAAAGCGAAAAGCATTTTATAAGGTCTGCTTCTCCTACTGGTACCATGAAAGATTTAAGCCCTTTGTAAAAAAGTGCGTTGATCTGGCGTGCTTTATCATAGCGCTGGTGGTTCTTATCTGTATGGCGCTCTTGGGCTTATATGCGATTGCTTCGGCGGTCGGACATTTATAAGGAGGGTTGAAATTGGATAGAGTTACGATATACACAGACGGCTCATGCCATGGAAATCCTGGTCCGGGTGGATATGCTGCAATACTCTTACATAAGGACAACACCAAAGAGGTACACGGCAGCGATTGGTACACAACAAATAATCGAATGGAATTAAAGGCTGTTATCGAGGGCTTGCGGTTGCTTACGCGGCCCTCTGAGGTCACTATCATTACAGACAGCCAGTATGTTGCTAAAACGATAAACAGAGGCAATCTGAGGGCGTATGTGAATACTCCCGGACGTAAGAACGCAGACTTGTGGGAACAGATACTCCGGCTTTCAACCTGGCATAAAGTTACCGCCAAATGGGTACGGGGTCATGCAGGTAATAAGTACAATCAGAAATGCGATACTATTGCAAACAGAGAGGCGTCACAGCTTGAAAAAGAAAAGGGACTACGCATAAAAATTTTTACCGATCTGCTGACAGATATGTCTACCCCGGCTGAGGCACTTGCCAAAAAGCACAAATGCCCTTTAGGCGTGGTTGAGAAATATTATGCACAGTTCTTTGAGAAATACAACGGAGGTACAGCGAATGAGTAATGAAAAGAATCCATATTACAATCAAAGCGGATGCGCTGATCCGACAGCCTATAAAGCTGTAAAGGCGGTTTCCAAAGAGGATGCAGCTCTTGAAGGTAGAAAGAATTTTCTTATCAAGGTGCTAAAGTACATCATTAACAATGCAGGCTTTGAGCTGATTAACCGTATTGAACTTAGAGACAATTCGACAGGCAAGGAGTTCCGGTAGTCAGCTACACAGAACTACCGCTTTGCCGTTTTCAATAAAAATTTTTGGCTTGTGGTTCTGGTCAATTTTATTTGACTTTAAGATTGACAAGTCAAATTTTTTTATCTATAATCAAGGTACAGTTAAAAATAATTGACTACAATCTCCCAACTACCCCACACACGGGGGGGGAGCTACTAAAAAAGGAGCATTCTCTATGGAACTAAAGTTTGACAGACAAATAAACATATCCGCTGGTAAGAGCCGTAAGGATATGCACTGGAAATCTCAAACACTTTCCATAGCTGAGCTATGGGAGAGGTTGAAAACGCCTGCAAGGGGAACAGAAACCTTACAGGCTTACTTCCAGTTAAAAAAGGTACAACAGGACGACTTAAAGGACGTCGGCGGCTTTGTTGCCGGTACCCTCTCAGGCGGACGGCGTAAGGCCTCTGCCGTAACCGGACGTGATCTTGTTACTCTTGACTTTGATAATATACCAAGTTACGGAACAGACACAGTCGTACAGGCAGTAGAAAACCTCAATGTAAGCTACTGCATCTACTCTACCCGTAAACACATGGAAACCGGACCAAGACTCCGTATTTTGATACCGCTGGACCGTACCGTGTCTGCAGATGAATACGAGCCTATCGCCCGTAAGCTGGCGTTTGATTTAGGTATACAGATGGCGGATCCTACTACCTTTGAGCCGTCAAGGCTTATGTACTGGCCGTCATGTTGTGCTGATTCAGAGTATTTCTATAAGACCGCAGACAAAGGTTTGATTGTGGCTGACAGTGTGCTTGACACCTACGAGGACTGGCACGACTTTACATCATGGCCACAGGTGCCGGGCGCGGTCAGTTATCAGAAGTTAGCAGTACGCCAGGGCGACCCAGAGGAAAAGCCCGGAGTTGTTGGTGCATTTTGCCGCACTTATGATATATGCGCAGCAATGCAAAAACATTTACCGGGTATATATGATCCAGTCGATAACGACCCGAACCGATTTACATATCTGAACGGATCCACCACCGGCGGCGCCGTCCTTTATGACAATGGCAAGTTCTTATTCTCACATCATGCAACCGACCCATGCAGCGGAAAGCTGGTAAACTCTTTCGATCTTGTCCGCCTACATAAATTCGGTGATCTGGACGACGAGGCAAAGGAAGGAACCCCAAACAACCGCCTGCCGTCATTCACTGCCATGTGCGAATACGCTGTATCGGACAACCTTGTGGCGGCACTTATGGCAAAAGAACGCGCAGACGAGGCGGCAAAGGAATTTGATGGCGTGACAGCAGATAACTCAGACGATGCGGTCAACTGGATGCAGAAGCTAGCTATCGTGCCGCAGACGGGCGCTATTAAGTCCACCATCGACAATGTAATGATTATTCTCGATAATGACCCCCGACTTAAAGGCAAGTTCGCCCTGAATGAGTTCGCCGGACGTGGAGAGGTATTAGGCTCTCTGCCATGGAGCAGCGACAAGCGGCGTCGGCTGTGGAGTGATACCGACAGCAACGGGCTGTATTGGTATCTGGAGAAAACTTACAACATTACTGGACGCGGAAACATCGACGCAGCACTTGACATCCACGCGGCTACACACTCATTCAACGAGGTGCAGGACTTTATCAAAGGTCTGAGCTGGGATGGCACGCCGAGGCTTGATACTTTATTCATAGATTACCTGGGCGCCGAGGACAACGCATACAACAGAGCCGTGTGCCGAAAATCCTTTACTGCAGCTATCGGGCGTGCAATGACTCCCGGCAGTAAGTTTGATAATATGCTCATCCTCTGTGGCTCTCAGGGCTTAGGTAAATCTACTCTTTTAGATAAGATGAGTAAAGGCTATTTTAATGACAGTATTCGTACTTTCGAGGGCAAGGAAGCCTCAGAGCTTTTACAGGGTGTGTGGCTGGTAGAGGTTGCGGAGCTGGATGCATTCAGGCGTACCGACGTCGCGCGTATTAAGCAGTTCCTCTCTCTGAGAGCTGACCGATACAGAGCGGCATACGGCAGAAATGTCAAAGAGCTTCCAAGATGCTGTGTATTCTTCGGCACTTGCAATCAGATGGACTTCTTACAGGACACCACGGGCAACCGCCGTTTCTGGCCGGTTGATGTCGGGGAACAGCCCCACTCTAAAACAGTATGGGACGACCTCACACCGGAAGTCATCGACCAGATATGGGCTGAGGCTAAGGCACGCTGGCAGATGGGCGAGGCAACCTACCTCACGGGCGAGGTTGAGCGTATGGCACAGGAAAAGCAGGAACAGCACCGCGAGGCATCAGCAAGAGAAGGTATCATAGCCGAATTTGTTACAAGGCAGGTACCGGACGACTGGAGCAAATGGCCGCTTGACCGCCGCCGTGACTACTGGGCGAATAACGCTGTAGGCGAATATAACCTTGTTGACCGTGACCGTATAACAGCTATTGAGGTATGGTGCGAGTTATTTAATGGCCAGATTAGAGACATAAAAAACACGGATACAAGAGAAATAAACTCTGTTTTGGCAAACTTACCGGAGTGGAAACGATCTGATAAGCCTTTTAGAGCGGGTCCATATAACACGCAGAGAGGCTTTATAAAGCGTCAATGATACTGTTACATTTTCTGTTACAATCGCGTTACATTCTCTGTTACATTCTAAAAAATGTAACACAAAAAAGTTACAATGTTACATTCATGTAACGCGAATTGTAACAGCCTTAAAGCCTTTATTTTCAAGGGTTATAGGTAAAATGTTACAATGTTACATTTTTTTCTAATATACCTCATAGATTAGAGGAATTAGGGAGAAATATAACGCCTAAAACGCCTGAGGCGCACGCTCATATACGCGCGCGAGGAAAAATGTAACATGAGGCTTTCACTTCCACTTTGGCAATCAATGAAACAGGTATGATACCAGAGAGAAAAAGAAGCACAGACAGCGAGCGTGGACGCGATTTATACGCGCGGCAGAATTTGAAGGGAGGCACTGTTTTGATGCAGGAAAAGGATATAGAAAAAAAATTGAGAATTGGCATAAAAGGAATCGGAGGACTTTGCCTGAAATGGGTAAGCCCTGGATATACCGGAGTGCCGGATAGGATGATACTGCTACCTGGTGGTATCATCCGTTTTGCCGAGTTGAAAGCACCCGGCAAGACAGAAAGAAAGCGCCAGATAGTTGTACAGCGCATATTACGACGCATGGGCTTTGTTGTGTATAACTCTGTTGACAGTGTGGATAAAGTACAACATATAGTGGCCGAGTGCAAGGAGGTCATACAACATAATGAGTAAACAGTTTACACCGTACCCCTATCAGCAATATTGTATTGACCGCATTATCTCAGATCCGCACTTAGGTTTATTCCTGGATATGGGACTGGGAAAGACGGTTATCACGCTAACGGGGCTACACGATCTAAAATATTATTACTGGCGAATCCGTAAGGTGCTTATTATTGCACCAAAGAAAGTTGCGGAAAGTACATGGAGCAAAGAGGCGGCAAAGTGGAACCACTTAAAAGACCTCAGAATCTCCGTAGCGCTGGGTACTGCAAAACAACGCCTTGCAGCTTTAGAGGCTGAGGCTGACATATATATTATCAATCGTGAAAACACACAATGGCTTGTAGAATACTACGGGCATAACTGGCCGTTTGATGTAGTGGTGCTTGATGAAAGCTCCAGCTTTAAGAACCATCAGGCAAAACGCTTTAAGGCTCTGAAAGCCATGCTGCCACGGATCAGCCGACTTATAGAGCTAACCGGAACACCAAGCCCAAAGGGACTGATTGACCTATGGGCGCAGTTGTATCTACTTGACGGCGGAAAGCGTCTGGGACGGACTATATCTGTATATCGTGATATGTTCTTTGTTCCTGATAAGCGTAACCAGACAACTATATTCTCATACGCTTTGAAAGACGGCGCAGATGCCGAGATATACCAGCTCATAAGTGATATTTGTATCAGCATGAAGGCAAAAGATTATCTGGATCTGCCGGAGCTTATCTATGAGGATATTCCGGTCAAACTGGATAGCAAAGCTCAGAAAGCCTATGAGCAGATGGAGCGCGATATGCTTTTAGAGGTCGAGGACGATCTTGTGACTGCTACTACTGCTGCCACTCTGACCGGCAAGCTCTTACAGCTCTGCAATGGCGCAGTATATGATGAGGATGGCGCTGTGGTTCCAATCCATGACTGCAAGCTGGAGGCTTTCATGGAAACAGTCGAACAGCTCAACGGACAGCACGCACTTGTATTTTACAATTATCAGCATGACAGAGACAGAATCCTCTCAGCACTGGCAAAGACTGGGCTTGTGGTAAAAGTATACAAGGATGCACAGGATGAAACCGACTGGAACGATGGAAAGATTGATATACTTTTAGCACATCCGGCAAGCTGTGGTTATGGTTTGAACCTCCAGGAGGGCGGACATCATGTAATATGGTTTGGTCTTACATGGGCTTTAGAGGAGTACCAGCAAGCAAATAAACGACTTCACAGACAAGGCCAGCAATTCCCGGTTATCGTTCACAGGCTCATTACTCTGGGCGGCGTTGATGAGGATGTTGTCAAGTCCTTAGAGGGCAAAGACAGCGCGCAGGAAAGTTTATTGCTGGCATTGAAAGCAAGAATTGATAAAGCAAAGGGGGCTACAGTATGACAGTAAAAGAATTATCACAGCTTTACTGGCTCAACCAAGAAATACCAAGAGACGAACAACGCATTGCCGAACTTAGGGAAAAGGCGCAGGCCGCGCCAAGCCCTGATATGTCGGGTATGCCTCACGGATCCGGGGGCAATACAAGCCGTACCGAAAAATACGCCGTGGAACTGGCAAGCCGCGAAAACATATTATTGCACCGATGCGCTGAGCGTGACCGACTGCAGCAGTTTATCCGGGATATACCAGACAGCCTCACGCGTCTTATCTTCTCCTATCGCTTTGAGAGCAACTACGGCTGGAAAGAGGTAGCGCGCCTTATAGGCTGTGGAAACACAGACGACAGCGTCAAGAAACGCTGCTACAGGTACTTAGAGGAAGAATACAACAGTCGCTTTGTGTAAGTCGTCCTCAAATGTCCCTTAATGTCCCGTTTTTCCTCTTTCTTTCTGAAAACAGATAATTTATAATAAAATCGGATTTCGTGCAAGCTGGGAGTGTGGGTATGCCTCCTCCCTTAGTCCGTGTGGCTCTCTGGCTTGCACATGGTAGAATCTACGAGAAAAGCTCTGGCGTGGTACGCTGGGGCTTTTCTTATGTTCACAGGAAGGAGGCTAAGCTGTGGCAACATATAGACAGCAACGGAACTATGAGAACTTAAATAAAGCTATGTTTGATGGCGAGGGACAGTATGACATACCTATCCTTGCACCGGCTGAGTGTGATGTTGAAAACTGGATCAGCTTCAACTTTGCAAAGGGCTGTGAGGAACCAGAACGGCACGGAGTACACTTCTTTATAGACGATTACCAGTTTAACAGGGTGTGGACTTCCCCGGATGTGTATGTAGAAATGTTAGGACGATTTCAGGCAGTATGTACGCCAGACTTCTCCACATATACAGACTTCCCGAAAGCCATTCAGATATACAACCATTACCGTAAGCATTGGCTGGGTGCATACTGGCAGGCGCACGGAATGACTGTTATACCTACAATCTCATGGAGCGACCACGACAGTTACGAGTGGTGCTTTGATGGGGAACCCGTAGGCAGTACAGTTATCGTGTCAAGCGTTGGTACTCAGTCGGGCATGGGCGACACCGCGCAGCTATTCCTTGACGGATACCGTGAGATGGTCCGCAGGCTGGAGCCTAAACAGATTATCATGTACGGACTTGTACCGCCGGAGCTTGATAGCGATAACATTATATCAATCAAGGCTTTTCAACAGAAATGGCGTGAGCGTACATAAGGAGTCCGGTGCGACCCCTATACCCCACTCTGCCGCAGGGCGTACAGTCACGCAGCAGAAAAACGGCGGTGCATGGACGAGCTACACAACCGGAGGCGGCTGTCGCTTCATCGGCGACAATCATACTCCGTTAAATTTATTTGACTATAAAAGAAAGAGGTGCTAAAATGGGAGGCAGAGGTAGCATAAGCGGTATGTCCTCTGGTGGTGCCGGTGGCGGTGCTACTATTCAGATGCAGACACAGCCGCCTAACATTGTGCCTACAAATCAGCAGGCACAGCAGGCGAATAACGCTACTTTCGCGGCAACAGATACAGCCGACTATCACGACTTATTCGGTGGACGCCAATATTTCCAATCACAGAATCTTGGAATTGACGCCCGTATGGCAGTTATCAACTATCTGTCAGATCAGCCGGAGCCAGGCAGTCTGTATTCTATGTCGCAGAACATGAACACTGCTATGGCGAATGGTACATCACTTACAGCCAATCAGCAGTATACGAGAAATAATCTTATGGCAGCGATGCACAATTTGGGTTACAACCTCAATTTGCAGAGATACGACCACGCGCCGTTTATTAACAAGCTGCTATCAGATGTCGGCGTAAAGAACGCAGACTATACAAAGCTGAGCGCGGCGCAGTTAAAATCCGCCCTTGTCGGGCATACTTATGGCGAAAATAAATTTTTGTCAACATCATATAATGATTTTAAGAACGCAGGCGCAAGCAACCCGTTCACAAACAGGGCTGTAAGAATTGAGTATAAGGCAAAAGCCGGTACTCAGGCTATGATGCCCGGCAATGGTCCGGGCGGTCAGCTTGGCGAGATTATTCTTGCTCCAGGACAGTCTACAAAGATTGTGGATGTTAAATACAGTGGCAAAAAAGCAAGAGCCAAAGGCTCACAGAGTTTATCGCTTCCGCAGGTTACTCTTGTGGTTGAGATAGGATAAGGAGGCATATTATGGCAACTAAAAAATCAGAAGTTGACGCATGGACTTCTAATGGCAAAGGCGTAAAGATCACAAGCAAACCTACGGCAGCTCAGAAAGCTGCAGTTGCTCAGATCAACAAAGATATGGCTGCAAAGAAGTCTACAGGCACAAAGAAGAAAAAGAAATAAGGAGGATGAGTTATGGGTGGCAGAGGTAGCACATCTCAGCTAAAAAAGCGTATGCCGCAACAGCCACAACAGCAGACAGCTCAGAATCCGATACAGCAACAGCCCCCTACCCCGGATAACACACCCGTTGTAAATGGGGCCTTAACCGCACTCTCTCAGATGTCGGATGACCAGCTTGCTACGCTCATGGCGAACAGCAAGACAGTTGATATGCCAAACCATCTGAATGATGCGGTAGACGCAACACAGAAATTTGCATATACAGCCGGAGTAAATGAAATGCCGACGGTATTAGATGACTCCGCTTTCGATCAGTTCTTAAAGGATAACAATATCCCTAAGAGTAACATACTCTCACGTTCGGTAAGCGGTGTAACATATAATTCCGGCGGCATTCGTTACAATTTGACGGCTACCGATATTACGGACATGATGAAATACTCAGCCCTCAATTATGTGGGTGGCAAGCATGGCGGGCAGGTCTATGGCGCCGGTACATATTTTGATATGAACGGCGGTATGAATACCGGCTACCATTCCGGGGCTACTGCTCTTGCGGTACTCAATCCTAAGACAGCGCACTGTATTGATAAAGGATCTTTACAGTCTATGGCTGCAACATTCGCTCAGTCGCATCCTAAATTTGCAAAGCAGGTAGGACGTATCAGCAACAGCACGCTGAGTATATATGCTCTGGCTATGGGATACAATGTTATCACAGACAGCAAGACAAATCCGAGTTATCACAATGTCATTGACCGTAAGGCTATCGTGTATCGTAAGAGTAATCTGTAAAGGAGGCAAGGCACTATGGCATATAAAGAGGTTCATATCAAAGGCAAAGAAGGCGCGCAGGCTTTATACAAAGCTCTGGGCGATGCAAACAGCAAGGTAGCCGCTGGCAGTAAAAAGAAATCTGCCACGAAGAAAACCGCACCGAAGAAAGCAGGTAAGTAAGCATGGCGGCTAAGCGCAGAATACTTGACCCCCATACCACCCCTATCGTGCGTGGCAAGGTCAAGCAGCAGAAAAACGCTGAGGGCGAACGAGCTACACAGGCGAAAAGCCGTACACAGCGTAAAACTAAATAGCAACAATACCAGGCAGACATCTCATAAGAGGTGGCTGCCTTTTTAATTGTACGGAGGTAAGACGATGGGAAGAAATCAATACGGTCCGGCTCCGCGGTACACAAGTAAAGAGGAGATAATTGATCTCATCGACAAATACTTTGAGGACTGTAAGGGAAAGCCCTTTACGGATCCGGACACCGGCAGGCAGATGGTAGACAAATACGGCTACCCTATTTTTATTGGTCAGCGACCGCCAACAGTTACCGGACTTGCGCTTGCGCTGGGCTTTAAGTCCAGACAAAGCCTACTCAACTACGGCGGCAAGAAAGAGTTCAGAGACACAATCATGGAGGCTAAGAGCCGGATTGAGATGTACGTTGAGGAGCGTCTTTTTGATAAGGACGGCGCCAACGGTGCAAAATTCAGTTTGCAGAACAACTTTAAGGGCTGGGATGCAGACAAGCGAGCTGAGGATGACGGCAAGGCTCCGGCTATCAACATTATATGTGATATTCCGAGAGTATCTGATACACTCTCTCAGCCTCAGACGACAGAATCCGAGGAGGACAATCTGAGTGAGTAAAGTCGTGGATGGGGCAAGGCTATCATCCATTATTGCTCCAGCCTTTTATCAGGTACACTGGGACATCATGGACGGCCTGCATACATACTACGACTTGTACGGTGGGCGAGGTTCCACAAAATCATCCTTTATCGGTACTGAGATACCTTTAGGGGTAATGAACGACCCTACAGCAAATGCCATTGTGTTTCGTAAGGTAGCGAACACAATAGGCTCATCCGTATTTGAACAGATACAATGGGGCATTGATGAGCTGGGTGTGCATGATCTGTGGAAATCCACAGTCAATCCTTTTAAGTTCGTCTATAAGCCCACAGGGCAGGTTATTCTTTTCAAGGGTCTGGATAAGGCCAAGAAAATGAAATCTATTAAGGTGGCACATGGCTACTTTAAGTACCTATGGTTTGAGGAGTTGGACGAGTTCGCAGGCGAGGAAGAAATCCGAAGCGTACAGCAGTCTGTAATGCGAGGCGGTCCGAAGTTTGTTGTATTCAAGTCCTTTAACCCTCCTATCAGTAAATCAAACTGGGCGAATCAGTATGTACTCACTCCGAGGCGTGGCGCTTTGCGTCATAAGTCTTGTTATACGCAGGTTCCACCGGACTGGCTGGGCGAGCAGTTCTTTGATGATGCTGAATCTCTAAAGGAAACCAACCCAAGAGCTTATGAGCATGAGTACCTGGGTAATGCAGTCGGTACCGGCGGCGAGGTATTCGATAATGTCGTATCAAGAGAAATAACCGACGAGGAAATCTCACACTTTGACCATATTTACATGGGGATTGACTGGGGCTGGTACCCAGATCCATTCCACTGGTCAAAGATGCACTATGACAGCGCACGACAGACATTATATATATTTGATGAGTACCGGGCAAACAAGGAAAGCAATGCCGTTACCTGGAATGCTCTTGTAATGCTTAAAGGTGTTACCGGTCAAGACCTCATCACAGCAGACTCCGCAGAGCCTAAGTCAGTAAGTGACTACAGGGAATACGGAGCTTTTTGTCGTGGTGCTATAAAAGGTCCCGATAGTGTCCGGTATGGTATCAAATGGCTGCAGTCGCTCAAAGCTATTGTAATCGATCCGGCACGATGCCCGGCGACCAACAAAGAATTTACCACCTACGAGTACGAACGTACCGAGGACGGCGAGATAATCAGCGGCTATCCTGATAAGGATAACCACTCTATTGATAGTGTCCGGTACGGCATGGAACGTGTGTGGAAACGAAAAGGACAATAACTGTTACATTCTCTGTTACAATCGCGTTACAAATTCAGAAAATGTAACAGTAAAAAGTTACATTGTTACATATATGTAACGGAGAATGTAACAGCATAAAGCCTTTATTCATAAGGGTTTAGAGCATTTTGTTACAATGTTACATTTATTTCTAATATACCCTATGAAATAGAGGTATTAGGTATATTTATATGCCCTAAAACGCCTACGCGAACGCTCATATACGCGCGCGAGGGAGTTTGTAACATGGGATGCATGAAGGAGGGAAACCGATGTTTTCCAAGTTATTAAGTCTTATAAAGGGGGTAATCAGAAAATTGATACCATACAAAGACATTGAACAGGTAGAACATATAGAAAGCCCCCTCTCTCCAGAGATGATAAACGCTATGGACGATTGGTACTTACTATATTTAAATAAGGCGCCCTGGCTTTCCGACGAATCAGTCAAGAGCCGTAATCTTCCAGCCTTTATCAGTTCAGAGCTTGCACGCTCTATCACATTGGAGCTTGACTGGAATATTACTGGTAAGGATGTGGATGGTAATACTCAGGACGCAGAGGGCGCAGAACTTTCTAACCCACGCTCTGAATTTCTGAAAAAGGAATTTGAGCGCTGCATTGCCAAACTCCGTGAGAAGCTGGAACAGGGTCTTGCTTCCGGTGGTATGACAGTCCGACCATATCCAAAGGACGGGCATATCTATTTTGACTGGACTATGGCATGGGGGCTATACCCTCTCTCATTCGGTGATGAGGGACAGCTCACGGATGTAATTTTTCGGGACACCTACACAGAGGGCAAGACAGTTTACACACGCCTGGAGCGTCATCGTGTCGAGGGCGAAAATGTAAGGATCACGCAGAGAGCTTTCAAGTCAAATATGCGTGATTCCATCGGTACTGAAATCCCTATTAAGTCAGTACCTCAGTGGTCGTCACTGGAACCGGAGGCAGTTGTAGAAAATACGGAAGGTCAGTTGTTTGGGTGGTACAAAGTTGCTGCCGCAAACTGCATTGATATTGACAGTCCTATGGGCGTTTCCTGCTTTGCAAAAGCAAGAGATGTAATCAAGGAAGTAGATAAGCAGTATTCCCGTTTACTGTGGGAGTATGAGGGTTCAGAGCTTGCCATTGACGTAGATCCTATGGTCTTACGCCCAAAGAAAGACGGCAAAGGTGAGGAGATGCCGCACCTCAATCAACGACTTTTCCGAGGCGTTGACCGAGGAACAGACGACTCCTACGATGTATTCTCTCCTGCTATCCGCGATGCCTCTCTCATTTCTGGGTTGAATAAGCTCTATGAAAGTGTTGAGGATCTGTGCGGACTTTCCCGTGGTACTATTTCAAATGCCGCTGTGGAAGCCAAGACAGCTACGGAGTTAAAGATAAATCGTCAGCGCTCTTACTCCACTGTATCAGATAACCAGAAAGCCCTTGAAACGTGCTTGCGCGATGTGGTCAGAGCTATGGATAAATTTGCAACTATCTATAATCTGGCACCAGAGGGCGATTATGATATATCGTTTAGCTGGGACGATTCAATCGTCACAGATACCGAACAGCAGACAAATGAGCGCCTTATGTTTCTCAATGCCGGGCTTATCAGTAAAGCTGAAATGCGCGAATGGTATTTCGGAGAAACAAAGGCGCAGGCAAAGGCCGCTATACAGGCTGTGGCAGATGAGCAGAGCGAAAGCCTTGAAAGTATGTTACCTGCAGTTGAAAAGCAACAGCAGATACAACAGGCCCAGAAAGCTGCTGCCTCTGCTACTGAGTAGGAGGTGTAAGCCGTGGGCGATAATCTCAATAAGGCTATCAACTATATGATGAAGCGCTTTGAGGAAGTCAACACTTTTTTCATTGAGAAGGTAGCTGAGCAGATTATGGCTATCGGTGAGCTTAACCCTACCAGCATTAACCGTATAGCCATAATGACTGAGATGGGTACAAACATTAACGACATCACACAAAGGCTGGCTATTGCCACGAATACGAGCCTACGAGATGTATTCAAGATATATCAGGCAGCACTTGATGATGTTTATACCGATCAGCGTTTTACACAGGCATTAAAGCAACAGAGCATATCTTCTGAGGCAAAAGCCCGGATAACACAATACACTCAGTCGGTCAGCATACAAACAGCAAAAACCCTTACAAACCTATCCAACACGACCGCTGTATCCGAGAGCTACCGTACCGCCATAGATACCGCGGTAATGGCAGTATCCAGCGGAATGACTGATTATCAGTCAGCTACACGGGACGCAATTAAGCAGATCGGCTACAACGGTATGCAGGTTGTATATGAAAGTGGTTATCACAGACGCCTTGATACTGCAATCAGGCAGAATGTTATAGACGGTGCAAATCAGATAGCACAGAACTGCTCTATTATGATGGGCGATGAGCTGGGATATGATGCTTACGAGCTGTCAGCCCATGCAAGAAGTGCGCCGGATCACGAACCCATACAGGGGCGTGTATTCTCAAAGGCTGATTTCAACAACATACAGAACGGCTTGCCATTCCGGGACATTGACGGAACATTGTACAGAGCTATCCGCCGTCCTATCGGCGAATGGAACTGTATGCACATTGCTATGTCGTTTTCAACACAGTATTCTAAGCGGCGTTATACTGACGCTCAGCTTAAACAGTGGGCGGCGGATAATGCAAGGGGCTGTGACATAGAGGGCAAGCACTACTCTATCTATGAAGCCGGGCAGCTTATGCGAGAGATTGAAACTGAGATACGACGCCAGAAAGATGTTGCGGTTGCAGCTCAGTACGCTGGGGACGACGCTCTACGCCAGAGCTGCCAGAAAAAGATAAATTCCCTTGCAAGGAAATACAATACGGTTGCTCAGGAATCCGGTATTACCCCACGCAGGGATAGAATGACCGTACAGGGATTTAAGCCGGTAAAGGTCAAATAATAAAAGGAGGCACACTATGAAGCAATTAAACACAATTCAGAAAATGGAAAAGCTCAATGACGTATTCGCCATTGATGAGGTTGGACCTGGGGGGGCGCGCACCACTTATACCAGGTATGCAAGCTCAACACAGGACGCATCTCTGATGAGGACAACACTTTCCGTACAAGACCGGAAAATATGCTTGCAACAATCCAGATGCAGTGTGGCGCGAGAAAAGATCCTGACGCAATCAGCGGTGTTATTGATTCTGACTTACTGGAAATTGTCAGAGACAGACTTTCCGCTTTCCAGCAGGGTCCTTATCCATCCTACGAAACAGCTCAGGCGTTATACCATGTTGAGGAAGCGCTTATGTGGCTCAATCGTAGAGTTGAAGATCGCGCAACGCGCGGAGTATTAGGAACTGAAACAAAATAGCGGAATTTCTGGTGTATAGCCCTCTGTTTGCGGACATGGTCGCATGACTGTACTGCTTTTCTTAGCCCCGTTTGCCAGGGCGCAAATCCTTTCTCAGTACAGTAGGAAAAAAATTCGCAAAAATACCTTTCGGAGTGGGAAAAAGCATCTCAGTATTGAGGTGCTTTTTCTTTACCCATTTTTCACGATATTAAAGGCTCATGCCTTTATATAGACCCGGCATTGCAGGGAGATAAATGCGATGGCAACACTACCGCTGAGTGGCAGCGGAAATACAAATTAAATCTATGTTGTTAGGAGGACACAAAATTATGGCACTGGAATTTATCAAGAGTTTATTCAAGGACAATGAGGCATTGACCTATGAGGACTTAGAGAAAGCAGCTACAGAGGCGAAAATCAACGGCGTAAATATCGCTGATGGCTCTTATGTAAGCCGCGACAAGTTCAATGACAAGGTAGGTGCGCTCACACAGCAGGTAACAGACCTTACAGGACAGATCACTCAGAGAGATACAGACCTCTCCACTTTACAAACAAAGCTCACAGAGGCTCAGGCAGACTCCGGTAAGCTGGCTGAGGTTCAAGCCGCATTTTCTGGCTTACAGACACAGTACACAGCCGACAAGGAGGCTATGGAACAGCAGATGAGACGACAGTCCTATGAGTTCATGGTACGCGAGAAAGCTAATCAGATTAACTTCTCCTCTGCTGCCGCAAAGCGTGAATTTATCCGCGATGCAATCGCCAAAGATTTCAAAGTGGATGGAGAAACTCTGCTGGGTTATGAGGATTTCTTAACCAAGTATAAGGCAGACGATCCTACAGCATTCGCACAGACAAAGGAGCCGGATGTACCGGATCTTAAAAAGCCCGACATCGTTTTACCGCCTAAGCAGCAGCCGGCGCCAAACGATCCGAACGCTTTTCACTTCAACTTTACCGGCGTTAGACCCATGCCTAAAGCTGATAACTAATAGGGTCAAAAATATTAAGAAAATTCGGAGGAATTAAACTATGGCAGGAATTAACTACGCATCTCAGTACAGCCAGGCGCTTGCTCAGATGTACCCTTATGTGCTTAACTTCGGTAAGCTCTATGCTACCGAGAACAACGGCCGTTATAGAATGGGCGAGGATGGAAAGACCATCTATATTCCTTCTATCTCTACAACCGGTCGAGTAGCAAGCAACAGAGACACTATTGCAATGGCTACACGTAACTACGACAACGCATGGGAGCCTAAGACTTTGAAGAATCAGAGAAAGTGGTCTACCCTTGTACATCCTAAAGATATTGACCAGACAAACGAGGTCGCAAGTATCCAGAATATCACTCAGGTATTCAACGAGGAGCAGAAGTTCCCTGAGATGGATGCATACTGTGTATCTACTCTCTACTCTCTCTGGACTGAGCAGAGTATGACTGCTGATAAGACAGAGCTTAATGCCAACAATGTACTTTCCGTATTCGACAAGCTCATGCTCAATATGGACAATGCAAGAGTTCCGGCAAACGGCCGTATCCTGTATTGTACTTTCGAGGTTCAGACTTTGTTAAAGCAGGCTGCTGGCATCACAAGAAACTTTGATGTTCAGTCTGGCGGAAACCAGGTAAATCGTTCTGTATCCCGTATTGAGGAAGTCGAGATTGTGGGTGTACCGGCTACTCTTATGTGTACAAAGTACGACTTCACAACCGGTTGGAAGGTAGCAGAAAGCGGAGCATATCAGATCAATATGTTCCTTGTACATCCTTCTGCTGTTATCACTCCTGTAAGCTATCAGTTCTCTCAGCTTGACGCGCCTACTGCCGTTACTGAGGGCAAGTATATCTACTTTGAGGAGTCCTTCGAGGATGTATTTATCCTCAATAAGAAGAAGAACGGCTTACAGTTCAACATCTCCTCTGCCGAGGTTACTCAGGCAATGCTTGAGGATACTCAGGCTGTCGCAGATGAGGAATCTGCTGGTACGGAGGGAAACTAATCTCCGGTAGTCAATTAACGGGGCTGGCTATCGGTGCATTAGCATTAAACCCGTCGTTTAACCCGGATGTGTTAAGCTACACGGCTGAGACATCCAACAAATCCAATGTGATTAAGGCAACGACCGATGATAATGTGTCTGTAGATGTTACTCTCACAAATGCAAATCATAGTAATACTCCTGTTACAAATGGGGCTGCTGTTACATGGTCTGCCGGAGAGAATGTACTTACATTCACTGTCAAAGCTGAAAATGCTGCAGTCACAACCTATACAGTAACAGTCAATAAGTCATAGGAGGCGCGGATATGGCACACGCAAATTACTTAACGTATGAAGAATACAAAGAGCTTGGCGGTGCTTTAGCGCAGACAGACTTTTTCCGGTTAGAGTTCAGTGCGCGTAAGCGCATTGACTACCTGACCAATTCCAGAGTTCAATGCATGGCAGAGGTGCCGGAAGCAGTAAAAATGTGTGTAATGTCTCTCATTACTGTAGAATCTGCTGCCGGTGTTGAGGCTCAGGTCCTAAATCCGGTCGTTACGTCTTACAACACAGACGGCTACTCAGAATCTTATGGCAAAGCCATGGGGGCTGAGGATGCAGCCAAAAGTATGAATGCGACAATCCGATCTCTTTTGTGGGGAGAAACGAACGATGAAGGAATACCTCTCTTATACAGGGGGGTGGAAACATGAGACTGTGCAACGAAACCGTAACGGTGTTTAATGCAAGGCTTGACGCTGAAAGCGATTATGATATTTACTTTGCTACGATAATAAAAGGAGTATCCTGGTTTTGCGATATAGCATCGAATGTGGATTCTTCTGGGCTGAAAGCCGCAAATAAGTTTACTATCCGTATCCCTGTGGACGCGGATTTCGGAGGAAAGTCATATCTGGATCCTAAAGCCTATGCGGAGACAGAATCGCCGGAAGTGGCGTTTACTTTGCACAGCGGCGATATTATCGTCAAAGGTGCAGTAACAGATGTAAATAACATTCGCCCTGCCGATCTTAAAAAGCGGTACAGCGAGTATGTTACCATTTTAGGCGTTACAGATAACAGACGCGCACCACATTCTAAGCATTGGAAGGTGGTGGGCGCATAATGGCTACCACTCTTAAAGCAAATTTTCATTGGAACAGAGGCACGGCAGATATGCTGAGGCGTTGCAATCTGGAAACAGGCGGCAAGGTACAGCAGGTCATTGACAAATCCGTCATTGATTACTGCCTGCAGTATGTTCCTATGGCAACTGGTACCCTGGGGAAAAGTGCTTATACTGCTACCGCAATCGGTAGTGGTAAAGTTACCTATCCCGGACCCTACGCCCGGTACCTCTACTATGGAGAAGTCATGGGGCCGAACATTCCCGTATTTGAGGATGATAGCGGAGAGCCTACGAGATTCTTTTCAAAGCCGGGTACAAAAAAGCATCTTACAGGGCGGTCATTGCAGTATAGCAAGGATCTTAACCCGTTGGCTGGCTCATTCTGGTTTGAACGAATGAAAGCAGACCACAAAGAGGATATTCTAAAGGAGGCTCAAAATGCTACCAGAGGAAACTAATATAGGGCGTTTGCGCGAATGGTTCCGGTCTTGTCCGGCGCTATCCAAAACAAACAGATTCCGCGTTGACTATCTGGCTGAAAGCCCTACAGAATATGCCATATACGCGGTACCGTCACAATTAAATACACATGAAAATGTGCTGGGCGAGGAGGTCTTAAACGACATTCAAACGCTCAATTTTATTTTTGCAATGAAAGAATCATACGGCGCTGATATACACCAAAACCTTGCAAACCTTGGCTTCTTTGATGAGGTTATAAGCTGGGTACTCACGCAGAACGCGTTACGCAACCTGCCACAGATACCTGAGGGGCGTGTAAAGTCTATCATGCCTACTCTTACACCATACCCGGCAGAGGTTGGAAGTGATGCAGCAAAGTATCAGATTCAATTAAAATTAACCTATAGGAGGAATTAAACAATGGCAAAACTTGATAGAAACAGAGGTATGTTCTTCGGTTCTTGGACTGGTAAGGCCATCGCTGAGGCTTGCAAGGCTATCACAAACGGTACCGGCGTAACGGCCGCTACTGTTACTGCTGCCACATTCGGTAAGGCTGTCAGCGTTTCTGGCGAGTATGTGTTTACCTACAGCGGCGATGCCTGGAAGTACAACGGCACTACTGTAGAGCTTGATGGCTATGGTATCAAAGTTACTGGAGAGCCAGCAAGTGGCGACACAATCACTGTGACCTACACAGCTGCAAGCGGCGGTTGGGAGGCTCTTGGTAAGGACAATGACGAACTTACAAAGGAACTTAACCCTGATACTGAGACAACAAAGAATGTCTTAGGCGAGACAACACTTACTCACTCCGGCTATGAGCCTGAGATTGACCTTGACCCTTATTACATGGATCCGTCCAGAATCATGTACGATCATCTGTTAGAGGTCGCTTTGGAGGAGCTGTACGGCGAGGGCGACCTTTTAGGCTATTTCGCAGAGGCTTTCTTCACAAGTGCGAACAAAGAAGCTCAGACAATGACAGGATACTGCTTTGTTCGTAGAGCATGGTTCATTCCTCAGAGCGTGGGCGGCGACACTGCCGGTTATGCTATTCCGTTTAACATCAACCCTGTTGGTGCTATGGAGAAGAAGAATATCGTTTACGATATGAAAACGAACCAGGCTACAATCACTGATATTGCATAAGATCGCGGAGGGGGCTATGCCCTCTCCTATTTTTTAACACAGACAAATTGGAGGTAATTTATTATGGCAAAAGTCACACAGTTAAAAAGCAATGCACCGCTCACAGCCGTTATCGACGACGGTACAAGAGAGGTTCCCATTGTAAATAAGTTTGGAAAGCTGGTATGCAAGGTTTATTTTAGACCTGCAGACCTCTCTATTATCGATCGTTACAATGCTATGATTAAGAATTTCGATAGCATTGTAAAGCCCCTTGAAACTCTTGAAATCAGAAACGACGGTACCACCGCTTTTGAAAAGGACTGGGAAATTTTGAAGAAGGTTGAGCTTGACCTTAAACAAAAGTTTGATGAGCTTTTCGATATGGAGGAAGCAGACGAGATTTTCGCAAAGCGTAACCCGTTTTCATCTGTTCACGGCCATTTCTTTGCTGAGGTGGTTTTAGTCGCTCTTGGCGATGTTATCAACAAGGCGATTGATGAGGAGGCGAAAATATCCGCACAGCGTACCGACAAGTATCTGAGTGACCTTGCGCCGGAAAACCCGGAGGTGCATAAAGATGCTGGGGATGCTACCGCAAACTCTTAATATCAATGGACGGGCGTACAAAATACGCTCAGATTACCGGGATATACTGCAAATTATAGCCGCTTTTGGCGACAAGGAGCTGTCCGATGAGGAAAAAGCCTATGTCTGTCTAAAGCGGTTATTTATTGCTATGGAATCCATACCTAAGTCTGATTATCAGGATGCCTACGAGGCTGCCGTCACTTTTATAGAGTGTCATATATCAGACCGCAAACCCAGCCCTAAGGTTGTGAACTGGGAAAAGGATGAGCAGCTTATCTTTCCGGCTATCAATAAGGTGGCAGGGATGGAAGTACGAGCTGTCCCATATATGCACTGGTGGACATTTCTTGGATACTTCCAAAGCATTGACCGGGAGGATATATGGGGATTTATTCTTACCATTCGGCAGAAACGGGCAAAGGGTAAAAAGCTGGAAAAATACGAGAAAGATTTTCTCAATGCGAATAGAGATATTTGCGAGGTTGAATTTAGAGAGGAAAAAGTCACTACTGAGGACAGCCTTGCAAAGATGTTCAACGAATTATTAAAAAACGGAGGTGGGGACGATGGCGAGTAATGCAGATGGATCTATTGTAATTGATACTGAGCTGGATAATGAAGGCTTCGAGCGTGGATCTGATAAGCTGCTGAAAGCTGTTGAGGACTTGACTGGCGCGGTTGATAACCTGGGCGACAATATGATGCGCTCTTTCCAGCAAGTCATCCCCCTACTCCAGAATATATCGGGTACCACCTCTCAGGTTTACAGCAGTATGCAGGGAGCGGCTACACAGACAACGCAGGCTACGGAGCAGTTGGCTCAGGCTGAACAGAATGTAAATAGCGCTGTTAATCAGACAGCGCAAGCCGTTCAGTCTCAGGGGCAGGCAGTAAGTAACTTTACCGCAAATGCTGGACAAGCGACGGCAAGCGTATCCTCCCTTGAAAAAGAAGTAAACAGCCTATCAGCGAATATGCAATCAATCTCTCAGAGCGCAGAGCTGGGATTCAATAACGGGAAAGCGGTGCTTTCCTTTGATGCGAAACTTACAGCCATGCAGCAGAAACTTGACGCGGCAAAACAAAAGCTGATTGAGTTTGGAAATACAAAAATTCCGACTGAGGACTTTACCTGGCTCCAGCAGAATATAGAAAAGGCTGAGGCTCAGCTCAACAGCTATATAGAGAAGCAGATCCAGATGGAGAACAGCGGCGCAAGTAAGCGCAGCTCACGATGGAAGAATTTACAGACACAGATTGAGCAGACCACTCTTATGCTTGAAACGTATAAATCAGAGCTGGCAGACCTTGAAAACTCTGGCGAGGCTTTCACGCTTGGATCTGATACGCAACAGTACAGGCAAATGCAGCAGTCTCTACAGAATACGGAGGCTGTGCTACAGCGTAACCGTTCTCTGATTGATTCGGAGGCAATCGCACAGGCAAGGCTTAATGTGCTGGCGGCTCAGGAGCAGGTAGCGAGGGCGCAGACAACGGAACAGCAGAAAAAGGCGCTTGCACAGTTACAGCAAGCACAGGAACAGCTTCGGAAAGCTGCTGCCGCTTCATCCAATGGAGGCGCAGAGGCACTAAGCAGTGAGACAACTACAGGCTGGCAGAGGTTTGGCAGTATTCTCAAAACGGTTGCGTCTAAAGCGGCAAATGTCACAGCTACACTGGCGAAAATGAGCTTTCATGCTGTTGCCGCCGGAGCGCAGAAAGCCGTATCCGGCTTAAAAGCATTTGCCTCTCAGGCAAGAAGAACATCCGGCTCCACAAGTGGATTGGTAAAACAGCTTACGAGCTTAAAGACAATGCTCATAAGTAAGCTCAAATATATGTTTATTTCCGCGATTACTCAAAGCATTGGAAATGGCATAAAGGCTCTTGCAAAATACTCTGACTCCTTTAACCAGGCAATGAGTAATATTAAAAACAGCACATCCCAACTTGGCGGCAACCTTGCTGTAAGTTTGGGTGGACTGATTCAGGCAATAGAGCCAGCACTTACCCGTATTATCGGATTTATCAATACTGCAATTACCTACCTCAATGCTTTCTTTGCATTGCTGGGTGGTAAAAAGACAATGACTGTGGCCAAAAAATCCACAGACAGCTATGCGGATTCTATTGGTGGTGCTGCCGCCCAGCAGAAAGAACTTAACAGACAGGTGTACGGCTTTGATGAGCTGAATAAGCGAAACAAAGAAAGTTCTTCCGGTTCTGGTGGGTCAGGTTCTGGTGGTGGTAGTGGCGTGCAATATGAGGAGGTTCCGATCGATGATGTTCTCCCGGAGAGTGTAAAAGATTGGATGAAACGCCTCAAAGAAGCATGGAAAAATGGCGATTGGTACGGCGTTGGTCAGATCATTGCCGAGGGTTTAAATGCCGCCATGGGTGTTGTTGATGATTGGATTAACAACACGTTCCGCCCTATGGGTGTGAAGTGGGCTGGCATCATTGCTCAGATTCTTAACGGCTTGGTTGATGGCTTTAACTGGACGCTTCTTGGTAAAACCATAGCGGACGGAATAAATGCAGCCTTTGACATTGCAAATACATTTCTCACTACCTTTAACTTTGAAAATCTTGGTAAAGGTGTGGGTAACGCCATCAACAGCTTTTTCACTCATACCGACTGGAAGCTCTTAGGTCGGACTATTGCAAATGGCATTATGGCAGCAGTCAACTTTGCCTACGGAGTAATCACAACTGTGGACTTCCTGGCTATTGGTACACATATTGCAGATCTGCTTAACAGCGCTATCAAAACAGCAGATTTTTCCCGTATAGGGGCAACCATCGGAGGCGCACTCCGCGGTGCTATTCAAGCTGCTTTTGGTTTTGTTGAGAGTATCGACTTTGACCAGCTCAGCGAGAAGATAAAGGCCGCAGCACAGTCATTCCTTGACCAGATGAACGCTATCGATCCGCGAACAGGATTGAATGGTTGGCAGGAGCTTGGTACTGCCCTTGCAGACGCTGCTAATGGCATTGTACAGGCGTTTGAGAGCCTACCATGGGGAGAAATCGCCAAAGGCATAGGACAGACTATCAGCACGTTTCTCAGCAAGTCAAATATTGAGGTCAAGCTGGCACTGGGAGCCTTAATTATAACCAAAATTGCGAGCGTGTTACTCGGCTCAGCGGTTGCAAAGGGGATCGGTCAAGCTCTGGGTGGTAAGATCCTTGGAAGTCTTACCGGATCATGGCCAAGTCTCGGAGGTAAGTTAAAAGAGGCGTTGTCATCGCTTGGTACTTCCCTCAGCGCGTTTGCTACTACAGACGTACTGGCGGCAAGTGCCGGACAGATTGGTGCTGCTATTCTCTCCGGTCTGTTCATAGGTGGCGAGATTGGAAAACTCCTTAATAATCATGTTATAGGTCCTCTTATCGAAGCTCTTGGCGGCGATGAGGTAACGGCAGAACTGTATAAAAACTTTCACTGGTTTGGTGAGGGTGGTTTCTTTGATGAAATGTGGGACGGAAGCGACACATTCCTTGGAAATGTTCAGACATGGGGCGATGCCCTCGGTATGATGTTTAGTGATGCATGGTCCGGTATCAAGTCCGGTACCTTAACTGCATGGTCTGGTATTAAATCCGGGCTGTCCGGTGCTTGGGAGGGTATCAAGACTGCTGCCTCTGGCGCATGGTCAGGTATCAGCTCTGCTGTATCGGGTGCATGGTCCGGCGTAAAATCCGGTGTTTCAAGCGTAGCCGAAAACGTGAAAACAGGACTGGCAAATACCTGGAGCAATGTCAAGTCTACTGCTTCATCAGCATGGGGCAATGTCAAGACTACGGTAACAACAGCTTTTACAAATGCAAAGACCTCCCTCAGTACGACGGCATCCAACATTAAGAGCAACCTCTCATCAGCTTGGAGCAACGTCAAGAGTAGTACGAGTTCGGCATGGAGCAATGTCAAGAGTACAATCTCAACACAGTTTACAAATGCGAAAGCCGCTCTTAACTCTACGGCATCCAACATTAAGAGTAACCTGAGTTCTACCTGGGGCAATGTAAAGAGTAATGCTACACAGAGCTGGAGCAGTCTAAAAAGCAGTGTATCATCAACCTTTACAAATTTGAAATCATCACTGACGGGTACAGCAGGAAATATTAAATCATCCATAAGCTCAACATGGAGCAGTGTCAAGAGCACTGCATCAAGCAAGTGGTCAGATATTAAATCTACTGTATCAAGCAAGTGGTCAAGCCTGAAAGAAACTCTGAAAGCTCACGACTGGACGAGTATCGGTACAAACCTTGTATCTGGCTTAAAATCCGGTATTTCAAACGCATGGAGCAGTCTTACATCTTCTGTAGGAAGTCTCTGCTCTAACTTGCTGAGTAAATGTAAATCCGTATTCGGTATTCACTCTCCGTCAAAGAAAATGGCGGAAATCGGTGCATATTTGGACGCAGGTATGCAGCAAGGTATTGAAAATAACCAAGGCAAAGTACTTTCTACAGCTAAAAACCTAGCATCCGCTGTTACTGAAGGCATGACACCGAACAGCCCTGAGATTGATGTGTCGAGTGCTGAGACGGTCAACGGTATAAGCCTTATCGCTGATCGACTTTCAGACATTGCCGGACAATTCCGTGCAATAGCAGATATGCTTGCCTCTATGGGCGGTCTGAGAACGCCTGAGATAGCTCAGGGAACCGTTGTACCTTATAAGACAAAGATTGATACCTCTGATACAACTCCTGCCGAATTTGAGGCGTTTAAGACGTTCTCCTCAGATGTGGACGAGCGTATGGCAGACGAGATATATGTACTCCGTCAGATTTTGGAGGCTATCAAGAAACTTAATCTTAACATTGATATTAGCGCGCTGGAGCGAGCTATCACAAAGCAAAAGCGCGGTCACGACTTGAATTTTGGAGGTGCTTAACATGAAACCTGCTTTTGAAATAAATGGCCACGATTATGCACCCTATGTAAAGCACAAAACAGGGCTTGCATGGTCGAGGGAAAATACGAACGACGAGGACGCCGGACGAGATAAAGCCGAAACCATGCACACCCTTGTTACCTCTCATCAGCGTAAGCTGGAGGTAAAGATGGGGCCTATGCCATTCGAGAAAGCCCAGCAGCTTGAAAAAGACTTGCAGGGTAACGACGATGGAGTCAAGGTCAAATACCCGGACATTAAGGACGGGATGTGTACAAGGCTGTTCTACAATACTTCTATCAATGCCGCCATCGAACAATTTACCGATGACGACATTGTTATTGACGATATAGCCTTTTCACTTATCACAGTAAAGGAGGATAAAGTGTAAATGCAGAATCTTCCTGAGAATTGGGCGGAGTTCTATGACGCGCCACACAAAATAGAATACAAGTTAGTTATCAATGGTATTGAGTACGGCAAGGAAAACTTAAAAGGCGATCCTGTACTTACAAAGCCGTTGCTTGAAAAGCCTGTTATTGGGCGTGTGTGTTCGGCTACACTGTCAGCTACAATCATCCCTCACACAGACACAGCAATTCCGAAAGCTGCCAGAGTGTTCATGTACTGCCGGTTGGTAGATGCTGACGGCAATACTACAGACTGGCTACCGCAGGGGCGTTTTTATGTGAGTTCCCGTAGTGGAAAAACAGCAATAGCCCTTACCATGAGAGATGAAATGCTCAAAGGTGGACGGACATATATTGATAAATCAGAACTGGAGTGGCCAGCTTCTCAGGTTGACATTGTAAACGAGATCGCCGGACTTATGGGGGTTGAACTGGATCCGCGTACTTCTCTTATGACGGGTGCCGGATACCTTGTTGACACAGTAAATGGCGATGCACTTATGACTGAGGTCTTAGGGTACATCGCAGTATGCAACGGTGGCAACTGGATAATGACCGAGGAGGGTAAGCTACGGCTTGTCCCTCTTGCTTCCCCTATCCAGCCTATACAGAACTTAGCAAAGTCATACGGCAACTATACAGATATAGGAGCTGCCGTTACTATCAGCCGTGTTACTCTGGAGGACGATGGCGGCGCTACTTATACAGCCGGGGACGATACAGGATATGAACTGTATGCGCAATGCCCTTATGCAAATCAAGCGGTTGTATCCGCTCTTGGAAACTCCACAGATGGCAAACTGTACGGGGTGGCATATCAGCCGTTCTCAGCAGAAAAGCTCTTTATCAATCCTGGTGCGGAGCTTGGCGATACTGTGACCATACGGACACGACTTGGCGATGAGCTTAATGTCGTACTCCACTCTCTTACTGTTACCTGTAACAACGGATACACTTGTGACGCACAATCACAGATCGATTCTGACACTGAGGATGAGTACCCATACGAAACAGCGCAGGAGCTGCAGAATGGCAGAACCGTAAAAACAAATAAGACTTATTACGGCAATACGATTGATAGGGAGCATGGCTTCCGGTCAAAACTTGACAGCGGTGCATACGCCCAGTTTAATGCCGGGGGCTTAGAGTTTGTAGACGAATCCGGTAAAAAGTGCCTTTACTACGATATGGAGGCAAAGACCTTTATCGTAGACGCCACACTGGGCGCAAATGCGATTTTTACCAACTCCCTATACGCTGAGCAAGGCGACATATCAGAGCTTACTGTTGACCGCCTGAACACCTCAAAGCATATTAAAAAATTCTTGCTAGGCGACACCTCAGACGACTGCTATATCCTTATCAGCGGTTATTCTATACAGTTTATATCGGCGACGCCATCGGGTCTGTATAACCGACTGCTCACAGAGGATGGCGTACAGATCATGTGTGAGGACGGCAAATACCTGGATAATGAGGCTGGCGGTAAGACGAGCTACACACAGGCAAAGAACAGATACGGCGATCTGCTGTGGTGGGAAAAGGATATTACGGATGCAGAAATATCATCCGAGGGCTATCCGTATATCGACGGCGTGCAGATATTCACTACCACCGAAGAAACAGGGTTCCCGGTTCACATATTCGCGTATGACGAGGTAGTCCGCGCTGAGTATAAGTTTGAGGAGGATCCTACAGACAACTCTTATAACCCTGTTCAGATATGGGGTTCTGGTACCGGATATGCGGATAACGGAAAAGGCAGAATCGAAAAGCTGTCTGATATGTTCCGATTCGGGTATACAACGCGTACCGGCTCAGAGGAAAGTATAGAGCTAAACGATGATGGCTGGGTGGATATAAACAAGACACGAAAACCTATCAGCTTTGACTTTTCAAATATATCCAACGGCTCATTTTCAGAAACGATAGACGGCGGCGGCGAGGAAAATTACAAGGTCGCCTTTGATTCAGAGGGCCGTATCAGCAAGATAACCGATGAACAGGGGCATATAACGGAGGTGCATTGGTAAATGGCTTACGATCAAAACTCATTTTTACAGGGAATTGCCGTAGGCAAAAGCCTCAAAGGCTGGAGTTCTGGCATTGGTACCTCCGTTCCTACCTGTTGGAACGACGAGGGCATATACACATACTTCTACATTGACTACCACTTGCCTATTTCGGCGGTATCGCTGTCAATGTTCCGACTCTCTACCCGTGTTTTGTGCGAGGCTGGGGAGCTTGAAGTCACGGCGATAGAATCTGTTGACAGTACGACTTTTAAGGTTTACTGCAACATATCTAAAGCTGGTAACGGCTGGATTGCTGTAACCGGATATAACAGCTCATGGCTTTACTACGATAACGGTTACGCGGTTCCTGAGTATTCTGCCGTGTTCTGGATAGACAGTATGCAGAATTGGACTCCTGGATACATCGAAGATTCAGACCACTATGTCGGTCGAAGCTATAACGGCTCTGACAGCATAGACCTTACCTATCAGTCGGGAGTTGAATACACTGGTAAGGATACAGACAATTTGAGGTCTTTGTCTGGTATGACCATACAGGAAACCCTAAAAGTAACTTACTCATAAGGAGGATGCAATGAGAGATTTAACAGATTTGCAAAGGCATCTTATAGGTGCTGAATTACACGGACATTGCAGGGTAGATTATACAGACCCTATTACCGGAAAAGTGCTGGAGCGTGTTGAGGGCGATAATCACGTTTTCATGGATCAGTTTATGGCACAGGACTTTCAGGGGCAGGCGTTAAGCGCTGCTTTGCTTATCACAAACGGCGAACAGTCACTTGATACAGACTTACCATATCTGCCAGGTACTCCTATCGGATATAGTACCCCATCATCTGAGGCAACAGGAATTTATCAGGGTTCTTTCCGTTCTGTAGACAGCTATAGAAACAGAATTACTCAGCAGGGTATCACAAACTTATATGTATACGATTTCCTCACAACTCAGATACCAGACATCATCCGTTATGTCGGCTTGACTGCTGCCGGACAGACTGGCGTAAATACTACGCCATTTACATACAGATGGCCGAGAAATAACTGTGATGGAATTTACGACATTGAGCGTAAAATCATGCTCTACAGAGGCACCTGCAGTTTGTCAAATAGCGCTGGCGGGGATGGTCAGCTTTATATTTACAAGATAACGAATGAGCCTACAGAAGTGGCAAAGCAAATTGACCTATTTGCACTATGCGAAAAGCCAGACAACTACTGGCCTACTATAGACGGCTGGAGTAATTACACGCAGGGCTATCAGGCAACATGGGGCTATGATTACGAAAATCAGACTATTGTATTAAAGCTCATGCGATATTGTATCCGCAGAAGATACGAATACATTAGCGGAATTTCCCATTATTACTATGTTACATACTATTCTGATGATTTTTGGGTAATCAGCAAAGACGGATCTGAGGTCGTAAAACATTTTCAGTATAAATGGAATACCGAAGAAAGAACAGATACAAGCTCATCCTGGCAAAAGGATTATCATTTTTGGACTGGAAATGGCTTTCCAGCTTACACCAGATTATACGGAGATAAGCTATATGCCTTTTCTCGAACAGCTCCAAACAATCAGGATGCTCAATACAATAATGTGTTCTATGTATATCAATACGACATTACAACTGGCGACATATCATACGAACGATATAACACAGGACACAATGCGAGCCACCCTCTTATGACGACCGAGTATACGCTGCATTGCTATAAGGGCTACACATTTGCGAGCTGTAATAATAACCGATACAACGCAAACTACGGCTTTACATCTACCCTCATGGGGGTATGCCCTATGTATGATGTATACACAGACGATTTTTACACAAATTGTCCGGTGGCAAACTACTATTACAGTGATGATGGTAGTTACCTCATAGAAAAAGGACAGACCTCTGTATATGGTAAGACATGGAATGTTAAGCCGCCTATCAGCAGCGATGACAGTATTGCAAAAGCATCTATGCCTTTTGCTTATACCGCATATCAGCTACCGAGTGATGCACCGGTACGCCCTGCAAACTCAGCCGTGACTATCGCCTACGGCTTGGAAATTAAATGGTAAAGGAGTGATTATAACATGGCAGATACCAAAATATCCGAGCTTGCCAGTGCTACTGCCCTTGCGGATTCTGATGTCCTCTGTGGTGTCAATTCCGGCAGTACGAGAAAGTTTTCTCTGTTGCGTATCCGTGATTTCTTTGCAAAGACTTTTGACGGATTCTATGCTGCAAAGGAACATACGCACAACAAGCTCTCCAACGGAGCGTATGAGGTCACTATCCCCTCTACGATTAAGAAGAATGACTCCTTTATGCTCCAGTCTGAAAAGACGGCTGAGAATATCAGCTACAACAACAAGACCTCTAAGCTCATGGCTGAGAACACGCAAACAGCCATTGACGAGGTCGCACACACCGCCTCTGAGGCAAAGAAAACGGCAGACGCGGCAAAGGAAGTCACGGACAAGGCTGTTACCACTGATGTTGTGGGTAAGGCTTCCGGCGTGGCTGGACTTGATGCATCGGGGTTAGTCCCGAAAGCTCAGTTGCCTACATTCGTTACGGGCGTTTCCGTAACTGTAGAAAGTATGACTATCTGCTTTTCAGTGGATAAGTCAAAATAAATTCAAGGAGGGATAAAACCTATGACAGCAGTAAGCACAAGACCTATTGGAAAGCGCGAGGATGGTAAGCAGATGGTTGAGGCGGTTATCATCGCCGATGAGACACCGGCTGAGCTTCCTATCACAGGAGATGGCATTTCCGGTATGAGCGTTGATGATTGCTTTGCTCCATTCTCTGTACTATATGTAGTCGGAGAAGCAGAAAACAAAGTATACATCGCGAATGAATCCGGTGCATTTATCGCGCAGTAACTAAAGGAGGATTTACAGTATGAACAGTTTAGCGTTAATAGTCATGTTCTACAACCTGGCTAAACAGTACGCAAAATCCTACGCCGACAAGCTCTTAGGCAGAGTGGCTACTGGCTTTAACTGGCTGGGTGCCGTTAAATACTACTCTGACTTGCCAGCCTCAGCGAATGAGGGTGACGCGTACACAGTTATGTACACTGGTTCAAGCGGCACAGCCGTTGATGGTACAGAATACGCATGGGGACAGCTTAATGGCACAGCTCAGTGGATTCCAGTACGAACTAAAGGCGATACAGGCAGTCCGGGCGCAAAGGGCGACCCCGGTACACCCGGCAAAGACGGAGATCCAGGCGAACCGGGAGCAGACGGCTACAGCCCTTCCGTTACCGTCACAAAATCCGGTAAGGTAACGACAATCACAGTTACCGACAAAAATGGCACTACCACAGAGGAAGTGCTGGACGGCAAGGACGGGGAAAACGCCGGAAAGATTGACCTTATCAAAGTCAATGGCGAGACTCAGGCTATCAATCCTGAGGACAAGAGCGTTGATATTTCCGTCCCGTCTGTAGAAGGACTGGCATCTGAGAACTTTGTCACAGATGGGTTTGTGGCAAAGGAAGCGGGCAAGGGGCTTTCAAGCAATGACTTTACCACAGAGGAAAAGGAAAAGCTCAAAGACCTTAAAAACTACGATGATGCAGCACTCTCAAAGAGAGTAAGCGACAATGAGGAAGCGATTGACACCTTAAACGGCACAGGTCCGGGAAGCGTATCAAAAACTGTCGCAGACGCCATTGCTCAGGTCGTCGCAGAAGCACCAGAGGACTTTGACACTCTCAAAGAAATATCTGACTGGATTTCTGGTCATTCAGATGATGCTGCAGCTATGAACTCTGCTATTCAGCAGAACTCAACCGATATTTCCAACTTGCAGAAAGAGGTTGCCAAAAAGGCAAACTCTGATGAAGTCAACACTGCACTTGGCAAGAAAGCCAATGCAGAAGAAGTCACTACAGAGCTGGCAAAAAAGATTGGAGTTGTGGCAGGTGCTACACAGGGCAGTGTTCCGGTGTTTAGTGAGAACGGCGGCTTATCTGATTCTGGTGTTAAGCCATTATCAGTCAGCGTGTCAGATATGACTATCTGTTTCACAGAAAATTAGGAGGTAAACAATGGAATATAACGACAGTCAGAAAGTAGGCTCTAAGGTATATTACAATGTCGGTGTTGATGGGGACCGCACCTATCCCGGCGTTGACCTTACTGTCAAATTTGCAGATGAGATCAAGAACTATTCAGATGAATGGGCGTGGATCAAGGCAAGAAAAACAGCCGGTAATTACGCCGGACTTCATGTAGGCGACTACATCCCTATTACTTGCAGCAATGGCTACAAGCTCAATGCTCAGATCGCAGGTATGAACACATACACTGGATATGCAGATCAGGAAGTCGGAAACCATATCGACTTTATCTGTAAGGAGCTGTGGAATGATCTTCACGTAATGAACAAGATTGATTACAACAATGGCAATGCAAACAGCCCTAACCCGTTCCTTGCATCGGATTTGAACTACTGGCTCAATTCTATGTCCGGTACGGTACCGAACAGCAAAACAGACCCAGCTACTACTGTTGCAGTTGATTACACAGCAGGCGGTATTCTCTATTATCTGCCTGATAAGCTCAAAAAACAGATCATTACAAAGAGGATTCTGCTGCCGAGCAGATATATGGCTGGCAGTGTTCTCACACAGGATAACTCATGGGCTTGGCAGTCTACCGGTAAACTCTGGATTCCGTCAGAGGTTGAAGTGTATGGTATGACTTGCTGGGGCAACAACGGATACGGCGCCGGTGGATTTGTACAGTATCCTATTTTTATCGGAAACATGAACAGAGCGAAAAAGCGTTGTTCCAACAAAGACCGCTACAACTGGTGGTTGCTTTCCGCGTATGCTGGCAGTTCTACTAGTTTCGCGTATGTCACCAACAGCGGGTGTTGCAACTACTACTCTGCTGCCACTACCTGGATTGCGGCGCCCGTCTGCTTCCGAATCTAATAAATCTTTTAGAAATCCGCCAGCTTGCTGGCGGTTAGAGGCAAAAGCTATATGAGTAACGTACTTGAAAGACACCGCGGCATATCGGAGATGGAATTTTATGTCACTGCTATTAACATCCGGCACGAGCTTACAACTTTCCTCATGCATGAAAAGAATGTACCTAAGCGGTGGCGCTCTGTGTACACATATCCTGTCATAAATCTGTCACAGGCACAGATTGACCTTATTATAAAGGCAAACGACGTATTCGCATTTAAGCCTGAGCAGGTCGAGTATCGTAAGGCTTTACAGAGAGAATGTATCGCATACTGTGACATTATCTTTGAAAGACTGCAGTCGATGATGGTGGATTTATGGTGGGATGTGCTACACAGACCGGATGACGACTCCGACAAAATCCGCATACAAAAATTTATAGACAATATGGGTAAGCTCTTAGTCTTTGAAGAAGATAGACTGAAACGCTGGCGCAACTCAACAAAACTGCTACGGAGAAAATAATCTCCGTAGCTTTTTTACCGGTTATGAACTGCATAAAAAGGACACCGCTACAACTGGTGGTTGCTTTCCGCGAATGCTGGCAATTCTACTAATTTCGCGAATGTCAACAACAACGGGAATTGCAACAACAACTCTGCTACCAATACCTGGATTGCGGCGCCCGTCTGATTCCATGAATGCTATCTGATTCCATGCAACTATTGTACGGGGCGAGTATACAGTAGGCATTTTCATAATGCAGAAATCAAGACCCCTTGAAATTTTTTATTTTATGGAAGGAGGACATAACCGTCCTACAGTGAAAGTGGGTAAATATATGCCTTGACGCGGTTGGCCGGACGCTGCTTGCATGGTCGGGGATGGCGATAATATACGCTGAATGGAATCCAGCTAAGTACCCGATTGCATGACCATTACCGCAAAGAAGAACACAACGCGCCCCTACAATAACACTTCGCGAGGTATTTATCTTTATGAACAGTGAGGAAAGACATCAAGCCCGTTATGAACGCCGTAAGGCACAGAGGGAATGGGTAAGACGTGAGAAGTTGGCTGAGTTTGATAACTTTGAACGAATTGCGGATGTCAACTCTCTCATTCGAGCAAATTTCGACTCCAGGAGAGGAGTCATGTGGAAAGCAAGTGTCGCGAGATACAATATGCGCTTCTACAAAAACGCAGTAAAAGCACACTATGATCTCATGGAAGGTAAGAATATCCATAGCGGATATTATGCTTTTGGCATCATAGAACGAGGTAAGGCAAGATCTATTCACAGCCTGCACTACTCTGAGCGTGTTATAAGAAGATCCGCCTGCATCAATTCACTGGTGCCGATACTGTCAAGCAACTTAATTTATGACAATGGCGCAAGCCTCAAAGGCAAGGGCGTTAAATTCAGTGCCGACAGGTGCGAAACGCACTTGCACCAATATTTCCGTAAACATGGTAGCAATGAGGGCTATATCCTCATAATTGATTTTAAGAAATATTTTGACAACATACAACACGAGCCATTATTTGAGATTATAGACAAGAGCTTTACAGATGAGCGCATCCGATTCTTTGCAAAAAGCTGTATCGCCACAACCGATGCAGACAAGCCTCCAGAAGAAAGAGGCAAAGGGCTGTATATAGGTCCAGAGGATAGCCAGATATATGCTGTCGCATATCCAAATAAGATTGACCACCTCATAAAGGACCAATGGCGCATACATCCGTATAACAGATACATGGATGATTCATATATCATTCACGAAAGTAAAGAGGCACTTACCCAGATAAGAGACGCACTCTTTACGGAATACCGCAAAATGGGAATTATCCCGAATGAAAAGAAAACACAGATTGTCAAATTAAGTCGTGGTTTTACTTTTCTCAAAACTAAGTATTTTCTCACGGATACTGGTAAGGTCATCCGTAAATCAGACCATGACAGCATAGTCCGGGAGCGTCGAAAGCTCAAAAAGCTAAAGCGATTCTATGACAACGGGGAAATGACTATCCCACAGATAGAGCAGTCCTATATGTCATGGCGCGGCTACATTTTACAAAAAGATGCGTATGATTCTGTTAAGAGCATGGACGCACTTTTCTTTGACCTATTCCATACAAAGCCGTGGAAAAATAAAAAGAATAAATCAAAAAGGAGGGTTCAGAATGGACGAAAAAAGACAGTTTATTCAGGGAGAAATCAACGCCCGGAAGTCATTGCTTGCTGATACCGATTACAAATGTATGAAGTATTCAGAGGGCTGTTTGACAGATGAGGAGTTTGCTCCCGTGAAATCCCAGCGCGAGAAATGGCGTGCCGAGATTAACGAATTAGAGGCTGAGCTTGCTGCTCTGCCGGATGAAAGATAATAAGCTACACAGGAAGGAGAACAAGATGGATCCTACGACATTGATTGTTGCTATGAGTATCCCGTCCGGTATTACAGCTTTTGCTTTCTGGCTTATTGAACGCAGACTTGCAAAGCATGAAGCCGCCCAGGATGAAAAGGATAAGGCCAGAAAGCAGAATGAGGTTCTTATCATCAAAGGCGTAAACGCCGCTATCGCTTTAGGCGAGGCTACAGCGCGCGCCGTGCAGAGAATACCAGACGCACATTGCAATGGAGATATGCACGCGGCGCTTGACTACGCTGGGAAAATTAAACACGATCAGAAAGATTTTCTGACCGAACAGGGAATTGACGCATTATATTAGGAGGCTCGCATGAATCGCAGAAGAAAGTGGCACAGGCACTCTCCTATCTCTCTGAAAACTATATACGCTGCAACGCTTGGAAAAATAGGCACACTGAATCTTATTTTGATTCTGGTCGGTGCCTTTTTTGTTTGGTTCAATGCACAGATGCTTGACATATTCCGGGTGTACGGCGCGATACCTGAAACCTATGCGTGCGCTGTTATCACAGCCACCATAGGCGAATGCGGTATATGCGGTTGGATCCGCACGAATAAAGACCGTAAAAGGGAGCATGACTGGGAGCGTGCTGACAAAAAGGAAGATAAAACTTTAGAAATGGAGGACACACAGAATGAATCTTGAAATTTTCTTACTTGGGTTACTTATCATATCCACCCTTACGGGGCTGGTTACTGAGGCTATAAAAACTTGGTTAGAGGAGCATAAAAAAAGCTACTATGCAAATACACTTGCCGGATATGTGGCTGTCGTGCTATCAATCGCCGTTGGCGCCGCTTATGTCATCATGGCCGGAGCTGCTGTAAATGCAAAAATGGCAGTTTGCCTTATTGCTCTTATGTTTTTATCCTGGCTCTCTGCCATGGTTGGATATGACAAAGTAATGCAGGCTATTTCACAATTCAAAACTTATAAGAAGTCAGACAAGGAGGACTAATATTATGACTACAGAACAGAAAAACTTTATTGAAAAGATTGCGGCCGCTGTAAACAAGTACAAGGATGGCTACAACATCAAGGTTGCCAGCCCTATTATCGCTCAGGCAATCATTGAATCCGGCTGGGGCGAATCTCAGCTTGCTGCAAAGTACAACAACTACTTTGGCTTAAAGTGCGGTAGCGCATGGACCGGTAAATCTGTCAACATGGCCACATCTGAGGAATATACTCCAGGTGTACATACCAACATCCGCGACAACTTCCGCGTGTTTGACAGCTTGGAGGATGGTGTAAAGGGATATTTCGAGTTCATCAATTATTCCAGATATGCAAACCTCAAAGGCGTTACGGATCCAGAGACTTATGTTAAAAACATCAAGGCTGACGGATATGCCACAAGCTCTACTTATGTATCTACTCTTATAAATGCAATCAAGAGCTACAACCTTACTCAGTATGATAACGGCGGTTCAGGTAATGCTACACAGCCTGAAAAGCCTGCTGCATCCGCCGGAAAGTCTGTAAATGAGTTAGCTCAGGAAGTCCTTGCCGGTAAGTGGGGAAATGGTGCAGATCGTAAGAATAGACTGGAGGCGGCTGGATACAGCTACTCTGCTGTTCAGGCTAAGGTAAATCAGCTTGTAAACGGTACGCCTGCCACACCTCAGAAGAAATCCGTTGAGGAAGTTGCGCGAGAAGTTATCCGTGGCAAGTGGGGAAATGGAGCAGACCGTAAGAACAGACTTACTGCTGCCGGATACAGCTACTCTGCTGTTCAGGCTAAGGTAAATCAGCTTATGAAATAATAAGATAAAAAGCCTCTATCATAATTAGGAAAGCCCTGGAGAGTTAATAGCTCTCTGGGGCTTTTTTTTTCATGTTACAAACTTTGTTACATTCGCGTTACAATCGCTGTTACATTTTTTGAATTGTAACATTTTTCTGTTACATTGTTACATTTATGTAACACAAATTGTAACAGGCACAACGCCAGTATTTATAAGGATTTAGAGCATTTTGTTACATTGTTACATTTATTTCTAATATACCCTATGAAATAGAGAAAATAGGCAAAATAAAAACGCCTAAAACGCCTGTGCAAGCGCTCATATACGCGCGTAGAGAAAAATGTAACACTTGCGCAGTCAAAAATATTTTACTTTGCCTATTGACAAGTCAAATTTATTTGGCTATAATGCACTCATACAGTTAAATAAATTTGACTGTTAGCAATTCGAGATAAAGCAAGGAGGTACAAATCTATGGATTTTATAATTGACGAAAAAGATATTGACACTTTCGTAAGTTCCTGTCATGGGGTCATTACCGCGAGAGACAGTGACACACAGGAACATTTAGGAACATTCACAAATATGGCCGAGCTTAGGTCTGAATATCCGAGCGCAGAGGTTGGCAGCACTGCCCCATCACCAGATGGCATATATGTGTATCTCAATTAAAGGAGGAAAATTACATGAGTTCAAGAGAAGCTAAGCTGGATGCACTTACGCTGGCGGCATTGAGAGGCATTGTTACCCCTCTACCGCAGAAGCAGGAAGATCAGGAGCGGATTCTTTCCCGTATGTATAATCTGGGTGGTGTAAGACTGTCACATACTCCAAAAGAAATTATTGAAAAGGCTTTGCGCTTTGGAGAACAGGGCGCAAAACTCACTCACATTGTTGTTAATAGAATTATGGGAACTGACACAGTGATTACTTTTGTCATAAGCGACCGGGAGTACACTATCAATTCTGCTGAGGACCTTGTCACACCAAACGGCGTTATCAGCTATTGTTACAATGCAACTTGTCCGGACTGTAGCGAGCTGGGCTACTGCCTTTATGCTAAGCGCGGCGACCGGAATATTCATAGAATTGGGTAGGTGGTATGCGTGGCAGAAAAATACTATCGGCAACTATTACTTATTGGCTACTCTCCCGTGGAAGCACGGGAGGAAGTAGACCGGCTTATTGAATGCGGCGACATAGAGGAGGATCATTATGGCGTACAAGATGATTTTGAACAAAGAGAAGTTTCTTAAAACAGAGTTTGGTACCGGTCTGCAGGAGTGTATTGCTGCATGGGATATGTACCTTACAAAACTCTCTGGGCTTAATTACCAGCCCTCAGGAGAATATGCAGAGATGCGAAAAGGCGCTACCTGGTGTCAGGCACAGTGGGAAGTATACAAAGCTGCAATGAAACAATTTTATAGTATCGAGTACAACTTTACAAGAACTGATAATTATTATGGCGTTTGTACTGAGGACGAAACCGACTGGCTCTTTAAGTGTTATCGTTCCGAACGGCAGTATTATAGAGTCTTTTTGAAAGAGCCTACTTGCGTAAGCGGTCCTTTTACCGCCGCGAAAATTGCAAAGCTGGACGAGGAAAGCGATGCGGATTTATTCGGAGTATTTACCGCGGATGAGTACAAGACGACATTCGGACTGGAGGTGGCGATGCAATTATGATACATGATTTAACAGAAAGAACGCCCTGTAATATGGTTATACACTATTCCGTTGACAGCGATACCGATTTTGTAACATACAATGACATAAACGGCAGAGGTAGGCAGTGTGCCTCATGCCATGGATGCAGTTGGTATTCACTATGCAAGCCAGAGGCGATACCCACCAGCGGTGCCCGTATTTATATCAGTGGGGCCATTACCGGAACAGTCAATTACATGGAGCGCTTTGCGGAGGCTGAAAAGCTGTTGACGAAAAAGGGCTACACAGTTATAAACCCTGTAAAGATCAACGCCCAGCTCCCACCGTCTACATCTTATGAGGAGTATATGCAGATGAGCCTATTTCTCATGGATATGTGCGATGTTATGTACCAGCTTAAAGGCTGGCAGAATAGCAGAGGCGCAAACAGAGAATATGGGTATGCACTGGCAAAAGATTTTATCATATTCAAGGAGGGCGATTTTGACGATGAGAACACTACTGTTTAGAGGTCAGGGAACGGATAAAAAAGACTGGCACACCTGGTACGAGGGCGCTTATGTTCGTATGGACGATACAACTTATTGCTTTTCAGAAGATTATGAACGCGCGGCGGCTGAGGGCAAGGATCCGCGTCACTTTTATATCATTATTGACCGCCCCGGCGACTGGGGCTTACCAAACGCCCATTATAAGGCTGATATTCGACCGGAAACCCTTTGTCAGCATACCGGCAAATATGATGTGAACCGTAAGGGTATTTATGAAAATGACATTGTTGCTGTATGTCACGGAGGTATGCGAGACTTACACCTCATAGAATATAGCTCTGATGCTGCGGCTTTTGTATTTGCTCAGGGTAAAGTCTATACGAGTTTTAATGACTGGGCGCCTGACTGTACTTTTGAGGTGGTAGGTAATAAATTTGACACGCCGGAGCTGCTGGCACAAATACCGCAATTTACTCCGGCAGAGTTCATGGCACAAATTGATAAGGAGGTGTGTGAATAATGGTTAGAGAGATTACAGGAGATCTGCTGAGCTGTGACGCAGATGTGATATGCCACCAGGTAAATTACTATGGCGTTATGGGCGGTGGTATTGCCGCTGCTATCCGGCGTCGTGTATTAACGGATTCTCAGTACAGTAAGTATCAGAGGCTTTGTGCTGCTCATGGCGACAACTTACTTGGCAAAGTACAATATCTCCGCTGTAAGAAGAATAGAGTTATCGCAAATGTTTTCAGTCAGCGCGATATGAGTACAGACTACCCGACTTTCCGTAAGTGCATGATTGAAGTCCGGGACTGGGCGAAAGAGCAAGGCTACACAGTTGCGGTACCGGGGCGCATCGGCTGTGGAATCGCTGGCGGAAACTGGGATACTGTTAGAGGTATTCTGTATGACATTTTTGCAAACGACGGCGACTTAATTATTGTCAACTGGGACAAGGAGGCATAGCCATGAATGTATATTGCAATCAGGAAAATTGCGACAGCAATAGAGACGGACAATGCACACGCGGATCTGTAATGTTTACTGACGGATCATGCAGTAACTATCAGGATAAAATTGCTTCTTCGGTAACTGAACCGGAACGGGCGCTTTATCATATACCACAAAATTTTAAGGAGGCATATTATGCAGGTTAATTTCAAAATGGAAAAAGCGACTAAAAACACTATCAGATTTACAGAGGTTTTGGAAAATGAGCTTGACGCTCCAAAGATTGGTACGCTCTATGTACCTAAGCAAACTCTTGGTACTATTGGATGGGCTGATGGCAAGAATCTTGTAATCGAGATTAAGGCAGAATAGGAGGATTGGTAATAATGAAAATTGGTATGATGGTTAATGGCAGCATATTTTCTTACGATGGAGAATCTTCTCAGGCATTTGAGAACTCCAGAAACGCATTTATGGAAGCGGTCACTGCCGCCCAGACAACACAGGACTCCGGCTGTAGTTGTACCCGTGAAGTTCCGAAAAACAGAGTTGATGTGTCGAGTACAAAAAGATACATCAATGGTTCCATAGACGACATTATGCAGGACATTAAGGATGGGGTTCTCACGCTCAATATTGGCGATGTGGTACCGTCTGAGTTGACAGACGGACAAAAAGTTGTATTTGAGGTTACTGATATTGACGAAACCGGATACCGTCTGGAAATGAAAGAGCTGCTTAAAACTATGGCACATACGGATATGCAGAAATGGTACGATACTTTTTACAAGTCACTCTTACCTGCTTCTCTGAAAAATGCTATCATTCCTACAAAGCGCAAATACAAAAAAGATGGTGACGGAAAATTTGTAGAAGTTTATGCAATGATCTTTGCGCCGTCTGCTTCTGAGGTATTCAGCGAGGAAGAATTTGACGACAACGCCTGGCTTGGAGATAAGGGCGTGTATGAGCAGCTTGATTTTTACAAGGATTGGAGAAACAGAATCAGATGCACGGTTGAAGATGGTAAGCCTAATGCCTGGTGGTTGCTTTCCGCGTTTGCTGGCAGTTCTACTTATTTCGCGAATGTCGCCAGCGCCGGGTTATTGCGGCAGCTACTCTGCTACCTATACCTGGATTGCGGCGCCCGTCTGCTTCCGAATCCGAAAATCTAAATAAATCCCGCCAGCTTGCTGGCGGCATAAAGAGCTACACAACAGCACAGAAAAATACCGGAGAGCTTATTGCTTCTCCGGTATTTTCATATCCACCACAAACACATGGCTGAACCACATTATACTGGGTTCGTATGTGATTGTTATAGCAGGGGATGAGAGAATCGAACTCCCGCTAAAAGTTTTGGAGACTTCTGTCATACCATTTGACCAATCCCCTGTATTGTGTCCGTGACACGTCCTATATATTAGCAAATATTTCTGAAGTTGTCAATGACTTTTTTGAAAGAACAGTAAATATTTTTGTATAACAATTCAGAACGGTGCAGATTTCAGTCTCGGTATATAGAAATTTGTTCTAAAAGTACTTTTATCCGGCATGACGTGGAGTGCGATTCTTATAATAAATGTATTTCAGACCTTTTAAGAGCAGCTCGTCATCAAGAATGACATGTTCCAGACAGTGCGGAACGATGAACCGTGCAAGCCCTCCGGTAGCGACTACCGTTGCTTTTTCACCAAGTTCACGGTTGATACGCTGGATCATTCCATCCAGACAGGAAGCATTTCCGTAGATCATACCGCTCTTCATGCAGTCGATGGTGTTGGTTCCGATCAGGCGGCGGGGTTCTTCCACACCGATACGCGGCAACTGTGAAGTGCGGCTGGTCAGAGAGTCAGTAGAAACACGGATTCCCGGAAGAATCATGCCGCCGATATAATTTTTCTTATTGTCGATCACAGAGATCGTGGTCGCTGTGCCAAGGTCGATCAGGATCAGCGGAACCGGATATTCACTGATGCCGGCCACCGCATTGACAACCAGGTCACTTCCGAGTGTTTTCGGATTATCCATCAGAATATTCAGACCGGTTTTTACACCGGGACCGACGATCAGCACTTCAGCATCGGTAATTTTATGGATCGAATCACGGATCACATTGGTGATAGGCGGGACAACAGAAGAAATGATGGCACCTTCGATTTCCTTTGCATCGATCTGATAAATTTCCAGAACATTTTTAAAGCTGATAGCATATTCCAGAGTTGTATGTGTTGTATTGGTGGAAAGGCGTTCGGTGAAGAGAACTTCGTCCCCACGGATACAGCCGACCACAATGTTTGTATTTCCGATATCAATTGCAAGAATCAAAATATCCTCCATTCTGCGAAGGCACAGGGCGTATGTATTCAGATCGAACGCACGGAAGCTGTGCCTGCGATTTAGTTAGCAGAAGCGTTTGAAAGATTAGGAACAACCTTCAGCAGTGCTTTTGTGATGACAGTGACAAGGATTGCGGCAGCAATCGCTTCCGGGATGCCGGATGCAGTGACCGTACCCATGATCAGGCCGAACACCGCGGTGCGTGCCACATCTTTGGCAGCGGCATACTGTCCGGCAAAGAGCAGATAAATACTGCCCATAACAAATATCGTATTTACCATCGAACCGACAAAACCAGTGATGATAAGGGAAAGATAAGAATTCGCTTTCAGTTTTCGAAATAAGATCCAGAGCCATCCGGAGATCACGCCGATCATAATGCGGCATCCAACCGAGATCCAGATCGCTTTTACCACGCCAACAAGACCGGTTGTACTCAGAAACGGAGAAAAAGCAAACGAAAGAAGTGTTGGAGCGGTTGTATTGCTGATCAGGGAACAGATGCCGAAAATCGCTCCCAGGATCGCACCGGCGGATGGACCCAAAAGAATCGCACCGATGATAACCGGGATGTGTACAGTTGTCGCCTTAATAATCGGAAGCTGGATCATTCCAAGCGGTGTGTTAGCCAGAAGAATGACGATCGCTGCCATAAGTGCAACACTGACCAGGTATCGAGTGTCTTTTTTCATAGTAAAAATCCTCCTGAAAAATATGGATATAAGTAGCCGGGCAAAGGAAAACAGGAACTGTTTTGTGTCCATTTGCTCCTTGGCTCATAAACATCAGTATCATAGCATAGCAGATTTTAAATGACAAGGGAAACAGTGTAATTTTTCCAGGCAGGCTGACAATACATAAAAAGTATGTTATGATAAACAAAAAAAGTTTTATCATTGCATAAATAATTTAGAAAAGAACGTGAGGTTTTGTGATGTTAAAGGGAAAAACGGTAATACTTGGGATAACAGGAAGTATTGCAGCATATAAAATGGCAAATGTGGCAAGTATGTTAAAGAAACTGCATTGTAATGTGGAAGTGATCATGACAAAGAATGCAGTCAATTTTATCAATCCGATCACTTTTGAGACGCTCACCGGAAATAAATGTCTGATTGATACGTTTGACCGGAATTTTCAGTTTCAGGTAGAGCACATTTCACTGGCAAAGAGAGCAGATCTTCTCATGGTCGCACCGGCAAGTGCCAATATAATAGGAAAGCTTGCAAACGGGATCGCGGATGACATGCTGACAACGACGGCACTTGCATGCACCTGTCAGAAGATCATTGCACCAGCGATGAACACCAATATGTACCTCAATCCGATCGTGCAGGACAATATGAAACGTCTTCAGAACTATGGTTTTGAGATGGTGGAGGCGGCGAGCGGACATCTTGCCTGTGGTGATTCCGGAATCGGCAAACTTCCGGAAGAAAAGCTTCTGGTTGAACATATTGTGAGAAGCATTGCACGTGAAAAGGATATGAAAGGGATGAAAGTTCTGGTCAGTGCCGGAGCTACGATGGAAGCAATCGATCCGGTTCGCTATATCACAAATCATTCAACAGGAAAAATGGGATTTGCCCTGGCGAAAGCTGCGATGCTGCGTGGAGCTTCCGTGACGGTTGTAAAAGGGCACACCGAGGCAGAGGAGCCGCATTTTGTAAAGATGGTTCCGGTAAAAAGTGCACAACAGATGTTTGAAGCAGTCAAAGAAGAGGCTGCGGATGCAGATATTGTGATTATGGCTGCAGCAGTAGCAGATTATCGTCCGAGTGAAGTTTATGATCAGAAAGTCAAAAAATCTGATGGCGAGATGAGCATTGCCCTTACCCGCACACAGGACATTTTAAAATATCTTGGGGAAAACAGAACCGCAAAAACATTTTTATGTGGATTTTCCATGGAAACGGAACACGTTATAGAGAATTCCCGCAAAAAACTGGAAAAGAAAAATCTGGATATGATCGTTGCAAATAATTTAAAAACAGCAGGAGCCGGATTTGGCACAGATACCAACGTGATCACGATCATCACAAAAGACAGTGAGCAGGCATTTGACCTGATGAGCAAGGCACAGGCAGCAGACTGTATTCTGGATGCCATCTGTAAGCAAAAAAATCAGAATCCTTTTTTGGCGGATGCTATGGAGTGCAGACTGCACAGCAATTCGGTCAGCTAAATGTCAGCAAAGCTGATCGGAATCACGTGGCAGGTCTCACATGCGTTCATGAGCAAGTAGCGAAGCGGATTGTGAATGTCCGCTTTACTATTACGATCAAATAGAAAAAGAGGGAATCAGAATGAAAGAATATGAAACAGTCTGGGAAATTTTTAATGAATGTGCGAATAATCAGATGCGGGATGTCTTTATCGATGAGATCTGCACAGATGATCCGGAAAAGTTTGTGCTGGATAAATTCAAGGGAAAAGAAGTAAGCTGTGAAAAAAGTGTTCTTCCGGATGGGAGCATTGTGTTTGACATTATGACTTCCGGGATCCGACAGAGATATACGTTTACGGAAATTTGAAGTCTATCTATTAGAAATAGTTTCGTGGATCTGTGCAGATGGTAAAGGTACGAAACATTCACTATGGTTTTGGATAGCAGGTTGTAATCCTTGAAAAAATGCGTTATAGTTAGCTGGTAATTCCATTGAGAAGCGATTCTTCATGGTTTTTATATGATGACTGTAAAAACAGTTACGATAAGGATAAATTTGTATGAGGAGGTTTGAAAATGGCTGAGAAACAATGCAGCAGCAGCGGCTGTACCAAAGAAAGCTGCGAGGGATGTCCATCTAAAAATAAACCGACAAGTTTTCAGGTGGCTTCCAATGAATATACAAAGGTGAAACATGTGATCGGCGTTGTCAGCGGAAAAGGCGGCGTCGGTAAATCTATGGTAACGGCATCTCTGGCGAACCTGATGGCAGAAAAGGGCTATCGTGTCGGTATTCTGGATGCAGATATCACAGGACCGTCCATTCCGAAAATGTATGGACTGCACGGACCGGCTCAGGCGGACGATAATGGTATTTATCCGCCGCTGGCAGAAAATGATATCAAAGTTATGTCTATCAATCTGCTGATGCCGGATGAAGAAGCACCGGTTATCTGGAGAGGACCGGTTATTTCCGGTATGGTTAAACAGTTCTGGACAGATGTGATCTGGGGAGAACTGGACTATCTGTTCGTGGACATGCCGCCGGGAACCGGAGATGTACCTCTGACCGTATTTCAGTCGCTGCCGCTGGATGGTATCGTGATCGTATCCTCACCGCAGGATCTTGTTCAGATGATCGTAAAGAAAGCATACCATATGGCAAAAAGCATGAATGTGCCGATCCTTGGTATTGTGGAAAACTACAGCTATCTGGTATGTCCGGACTGCGGAAAGAAGATTTCTGTATTCGGTGAAAGCCATATCGAAGAAATTGCAGGCAAAATGGATCTTAAGGTACTTGGAAAGATGCCGATCGATCCGTCCCTGGCAGAACTTTCTGATAAAGGTGATTTTGCAAAAGCAGAAAACAAATATCTGACGGATGCATTTGAAGTACTGCATCAGCTGGATCGTGTGAAAAAAGAAGAGGAGTAGGTTCCAGGGTCTTTCACCCACCTATGAGTAAGCTCATATGGTTTTAGACCTTTTGACCACTGGCATCATCATATTATAAAAGCAGCAAATGTATAAGAAATTTCTTATGCATTTGCTGCTTTTTGATTTTGTAAAATTTATTCTTATTAAACGTTTGCAGGTGCACAGGTTTTGTAAATGTTCTTCTTGGAGTTTTTTGACAAAAACCAGAAAATATGTTCGGATTTCCGGCACTTTACACTTGCATTTTGCAGAAAGCTATGCTATAATACGAACAAATATTCGAGAACGTAGGTTCGAGAAAGGGCAGAAGATGGTAATACAGGAAAATCTTGGGATTCTTGATAAACTGAAAATTTTAAGTGATGCAGCGAAGTATGATGTGGCCTGCACATCAAGCGGGACCAAACGAAAGGGCAGCGGCACAGGAATCGGGAATTGTGTGGAAGCCGGTATCTGTCACAGCTTTTCGGCGGATGGCAGGTGTATTTCTCTTTTGAAAATTCTGCTGACCAACGAGTGTGTCTATGACTGCAAGTACTGTATCAACCGATGCAGTAACGATGTGCCGCGTGCCACATTTACGCCGGAAGAGGTCTGTCAGCTGACGATCGAGTTTTACCGGCGTAATTATATAGAAGGATTATTTTTAAGCTCCGGTGTACTGCAAAATCCGAACTACACGATGGAGCTTCTTTATCAGACACTCTGTCTGCTTCGTACGAAGTACCGTTTTGAAGGATATATCCATGTAAAAGCGATTCCGGGGGCTTCGCCGGTTCTGATTGAAAAGACCGGTTATCTGGCGGACAGGATGAGTGTCAATCTGGAGCTTCCAACAGCGGAAGGACTGAAAAAGCTGGCACCGCACAAGAGCCGCAGGACGATCCTTGCACCGATGCGGCAGATCCAGACCATGCGGCAGGAAAATCAGTATGATCTGACGGTATATCGCCGGAGTTCGCGGTTTGTGCCGGCAGGACAGAGTACGCAGATGATCATCGGTGCGACTCCGGAGAATGATCTGCAGATTATTTCGGTTGCCGAGTCTCTCTATCAGAAGTTTCAGATTAAGAGAGTCTTTTATTCGGCGTTTGTTCAGGTAAATGAAGATGCAGCACTTCCGACACTGCCCGGTGGTCCTCCTCTTTTACGGGAGCACAGACTTTATCAGGCGGACTGGCTGATGCGGTTTTATGGATTTGAGGCAGGTGAGCTTCTCTCAGAAAAGCGTCCGAATTTCAATGTATTCTTAGATCCGAAGTGTGACTGGGCGATCGGCCATCTGGAGCAGTTTCCGGTGGAAGTTACCACCGCGGATTACCATACCCTTCTGCGTGTCCCGGGGATCGGAGTCAAGTCCGCAAAGCGGATCGTCCAGGCGAGAAGATATGGAAGTCTTTCTTTTGAAGGCCTGAAAAAGATGGGGGTTGTTTTAAAGAGAGCAATCTATTTTATCACCTGCAGCGGCAGGATGTACTATCCGGTCAGGCTGGAAGAGGATGCGATCGTCCGTAATCTGCTTGCTGGAGAGAAGCAGGATGCCCGTATGGAAGTGCCGAAATATCATCAGATGTCGCTTTTTGATGATACTATGCCATTTGCGGATCTGCCAAATATGAGGTGACTTACACTTCGTCAGGGACGTATTACAGGAGTACAAAACAGAGAATTATTTACAGGACATTTTTTAAGCAAATCAAGTAAGTTCCCTGCTTCAATTGCGAAAAGCAATAAGCAGTGTGTGGACTTGCTGGTATCAGGAGGATGGATAGTATGACCGTATTTTTGTGCGAGGACAGTGTGTGCGGGATCCTGACCGGGGTTTATGATGCGTGGGACAGTAGACTGGGACATGCAAATGTAAAACTCGCCCTGAAAAAAGGATATCAGCCCGAGCTTTTTACAGACTGTCAGGAGGTGGGACCGGATGCAGAGAAGGCAAATAAGGTACTTCGCACTCTGGATCGAAAAATGTACCTGGAAGATTTTGAAGCTCTCTATCAGGCTCTCCTCTCAGCAGATGATCAAAAAGCAGATGACATCTACAGAATGATTGTGCTGGCACTGCATACCGGGAAAAAGCTCATCCATGCACTGGAGCATCCGACCATCTTTCGCATTTTCCGAATGGCGAGAAAAACTGGGAGGGAGGCAGGGCACTGTTGTGAATTTCTGAGATTCCGGGAGCTGGAAAAGGGGATTCTGGTTTCTGTGATCGCACCGCAGGCACAGGTTCTGGCGTTGATCGGAGAGCATTTTGCAGACCGTTTTCCAATGGAGCATTTTATGATCTATGACAAGACGCATCAGGCGATGCTGGTGCATGAAGCAGGAAAGGAATGGGTGATCTGGGAACACATCGAAGCTTTCGATGAAACAAAACTGAAATTGTCCGATAACGAGAAAAAAATGAGCCGGGGATGGCAGATTTTCTTTGATACGATTGCAATTCAGGAACGAAAAAATGAAAAACTGCAGCAGCAGCTTCTGCCATTAAAATACCGCCCATATCAGACGGAGCACCTTAAAAAAGAAGAAAAATGTGCACTTTTTTCCAAATAGAAGCGTTGTATCCTGTCAAAATGTTGCCTTTTTTTGTTGTTTTTTACATAAAAAACGTAAAAAATCACATTGACAAATAAAGAGCTTGGTGTCATAATACGTGCAACGTAAAAACAAAGAGATTTTTCTTGCAGAGATTGCGGGAATGATTTCGAGACACAACATTTCGCAGAACAGGAGGATGCAGATTATGTTGGAAAAGAAAATCAAACTTACGGAATATGAAGAAGTCAAGGAATTTGTTCATGCCGCTGAAAAGTGTGATTTTGACATTGATGTATTTTATAACAGGATAATCATTGATGCCAAATCTATGCTGGGAGTGCTGAGTCTGGATTTGTCAAGAGAATTAACCGTAAAATATGGCGGTAAAAATAACGCTTTTGAAAATGTGTTATGTAAATACGCATGTGCATAAAGAAGAGCATATGATCTGAGATCATATTCCGATCATAAAAATGCTGCAGTACGAAGTGAGTCCAAAAGACAGAGCTTTGTCCTGCAGCAATTTTTTTGCAGAATCAGTATGGGAGGGAGTAAAGTGGAAAAGTTTCGGATATCGGTACGTTCGCTGGTGGAGTTTTTGCTGCACAGCGGCGACATTGACGGCGGAAAGGGCGGTATGGCAGATAAGGAAGCCATGCAGCTCGGAAGCCGGATACACAGGAAAATACAGGGCAGCATGGGAGCCGGATACCGACCGGAAGTTTCTCTGAAGGCCGAGATTGTAAAAGAAACGTTTACACTTTTCGTAGAAGGACGGGCAGACGGTATCCTGGAACAGGACGGGCGGATCACGGTGGATGAGATAAAAGGGGTGTACCGCAGTCTGGATGCTATGGAAAAGCCGGATCTACTGCATCTGGCACAGGCGAAGTGTTATGCGGCGATTTACGGAAGTGAGCAGAAACTGGATGTGATTTCGGTGCAGATGACATACTGCAATCTGGAAACAGAAGAGATTCGGCGTTTTGTGCAGGAGTTTTCAGTAAAAGAGCTGAAAAGCTGGTTTGATGAATTGACGGAGCAATACTGCAAGTGGTGTGAAATGCAGGTGAAATGGAAAACGTGTCGGCAGGAAAGCATCCATGCCTGTGTTTTTCCGTTTCCTTACCGGGAAGGGCAGAAACAGCTGGTGGCAGCTGTATACCGGACGATCGCACACAGGAAGAAACTCTTTATCCAGGCACCGACCGGTGTCGGCAAAACCATATCCACGGTCTTTCCAACGGTAAAAGCAGTCGGTGAAAATCTTGGTGAAAAGATTTTTTATCTGACGGCGAAGACGGTCACAAGGACCGTTGCAGAAGAAGCTTTTTCTGTTTTAAAAGGCAAAGGGCTTCGCTATAAAGTACTGACGCTGACAGCAAAAGAAAAGATCTGTCCACTGGAAGAGGCAAAATGCAATCCAATCGAATGTCCGTATGCGAAAGGGCATTATGACCGGGTGAACGAAGCAGTTTTTGAAATGCTGAATGAGACCGAGGTGTTTGACCGGGAAGCCATTTGGAAACAGAGCGAAAAATGGAAAGTCTGCCCCTATGAGATGACGCTGGATCTTTCGATGTGGGTGGATGCCGTGATCTGTGACTATAATTATGTATTTGATCCGAATGCAAGGCTGAAGCGTTTTTTTGGGGACAATATAAAAGGAGAGTATCTGTTTCTGATCGATGAGGCACACAATCTGGTGGAACGAGGACGGGAAATGTATAGTGCAAGTCTTTGCAAAGAGCGATTTCTTGAAATTCGCCGCCTGCTAAAAAGCAAAAGCAGAAAAATTAGCCGTACGCTGGAAAAATGCAACCGGGTTCTTCTGGAATGGAAGCGGGAATGCGAAGATTATCAGATACGAAAAAATATAAGTGAGCTGATCCTGCCGCTGATGAATCTCTGTGGTGAACTGGAAGATTTTCTGGAAGAGGAACCAGATGGAGAAGTGCATGAAAAATTGCTGGAATTTTATTTTGAAGTTTCTAAATTCCTGAATATTTATGATCTAGTAGATGATCATTATGTGATCTACACGTACTATGCACCGGACGGAAGTTTTTTAGTGCGTCTCTACTGTGTGGATACATCGGCAAACATTCAGAAATGTCTGGACAAAGCGAACGCAGCTGTCTTTTTCTCGGCAACGCTTCTTCCGGTGCAGTATTACATCAGTCTGCTGAGTGAGGCGAAGGACGATTATGCAATCTATGCCAGGTCTCCGTTTGATCCAAAAAACCGTGCTGTTCTGATCGGAACGGATGTCAGCAGCCGTTATACAAGAAGAGGTCAGGAAGAATATATGCGGATCGCAGCTTATATCAAACAGACGGTCATGCAGAAAAAGGGAAATTATCTGGCATTTTTTCCGTCCTATCGTATGCTTCAGGATGTGATGGCGTGTACCGGGCCGCAGCTGGATACCAGTATTCGCTGTATCTGCCAGACATCCGGAATGACTGAGGAGGAAAGAGAGGCATTTCTGCATGAATTTGAGCAGAAGCGAAAAGAGGACGAGGGACTTCTGGGATTCTGTGTGATGGGCGGGATTTTTGGAGAAGGGATCGACCTGAAAGAGGACAGTCTGATCGGAGCGATCATCGTCGGAACCGGTATTCCGCAAATCTGCCGAGAACGTGAGATTCTCAAACAGTATTATGATGGAAGAAACGAGGACGGTTTTGCCTATGCCTATCGCTATCCGGGGATGAACAAAGTTCTGCAGTCCGCAGGAAGAGTGATCCGCACCGCACAGGATCGGGGCGTAGTGCTGCTGCTTGACGAACGCTTTGCGAAAAGTGAATACCGGAAGATGTTTCCGAGAGAATGGGAGGAGTGTGAGTATTGCAGCCGGAGTAATGTAGCAGACAAACTCGGGCGTTTCTGGGAGCTTTCAGAATACGAGCACTAAAATACGACTTGTCAGAAAATCTGTCAGGTGATACAATAGCAGACAGGTAACTAACCAACCAATACAGAGCATGGAGGAACTTATGAGCAGCGTAAGAAGAGTATATGTGGAAAAGAAGCCGGCTTTTGCTGTACAGGCAAAGGATCTTCGGCATGAACTCCGTAAATATCTGGGAGTATCCGGACTGACCGGAGTCAGAGTACTGATTCGTTATGATGTGGAAAATATATCGGATGATGTTTTTGAAAAAGCATGCAAGACCGTTTTTGCAGAACCGCCGGTAGATACCCTTTACAAAGAAAGTTTCGAGATGGCAGAGAACGCACGCGTCTTTTCTGTAGAATTTCTTCCTGGACAGTTTGACCAGAGAGCAGATTCCGCAGTACAGTGTGTGAAATTCCTGAATGAAGAGGAAGAACCGGTGATCCGTTCTGCCACCACGTATGTGATCGAAGGCGAAGTGAGCGATGAAGAGTTCGAAGCTATCAAACATCACTGCATCAATCCGGTTGATTCCCGGGAAATAGGCATGGAAAAACCGGAAACGCTGGTTGCAAAATTTGAAGAGCCTGCAGATGTGGCGATCCTGGACGGATTTCAGGATATGCCGGAGGCAGAACTGAAGAAACGGTACGATTCTTTGAATCTTGCAATGACCTTCAAAGACTTTTTACATATCCAGAATTACTTCAAATCCGAAGAACACCGTGATCCGTCCATGACCGAGATCCGTGTTCTGGATACCTACTGGTCTGATCACTGCCGTCATACAACATTCTCAACAGAACTGAAGAATGTTGCATTTACCGATGGATATTACCGTGAGCCGATCGAAGGCACCTATCAGAAATATCTGGCTGACCGTGCAGAGATCTTCAAAGGAAGAGAAGATAAATTCGTATGTCTGATGGATCTGGCACTGATGGCAATGCGTAAACTCAAAAAAGAAGGAAAACTCGATGACCAGGAAGAATCCGATGAGATCAATGCCTGCAGTATCGTAGTTCCGGTTGAGATTGACGGAAAGACAGAAGAATGGCTGGTTAACTTTAAGAACGAAACACACAATCATCCGACCGAGATCGAACCTTTCGGTGGTGCGGCAACCTGTCTTGGCGGTGCGATCCGAGATCCGCTTTCCGGACGTACCTATGTATATCAGGCAATGCGTGTGACCGGTGCGGCGGATCCGACCGTTTCTGTTAAAGAAACACTCAAAGGTAAGCTCCCACAGAAAAAACTGGTACGTGAGGCAGCCCACGGCTACAGTTCCTACGGTAACCAGATCGGTCTTGCAACTGGATATGTCAAAGAAATCTATCATCCGGATTACGTTGCAAAGAGAATGGAGATCGGAGCTGTTATGGGTGCCGCTCCGCGTAAAGATGTAAAGAGAATGACATCTGATCCGGGCGATATCATCATTCTGCTTGGCGGACGTACCGGTCGTGACGGTATCGGCGGTGCAACCGGTTCTTCCAAAGTCCACACCGAAGCTTCCATCGAAGTGTGCGGAGCAGAAGTACAGAAAGGAAATGCACCGACCGAACGTAAGATCCAGAGAATGTTCCGCCGTCCGGAAGTCAGCAGACTGATCAAAAAGTGTAACGACTTTGGTGCAGGCGGTGTATCCGTAGCGATCGGAGAATTAGCAGACGGATTGAACATTTACCTTGACAAAGTGCCGAAAAAATACGCAGGTCTTGACGGAACCGAGATCGCCATCTCCGAATCTCAGGAACGTATGGCTGTTGTCGTAGATCCGAAAGATGTTGAGGAATTCCTGAAATACGCAAACGAAGAAAACCTGGAAGCAGTAGAAGTGGCAGTTGTCACAGAATCCCCGCGTCTTGTCCTGATCTGGAGAGACAAAGAAATCGTAAATATTTCCAGAGCATTCCTGGATACAAACGGTGCACATCAGGAGACCGATGTAAAAGCAGAGATTCCTTCACAGGAAAATAAATATTTCACAAAACCGGAAGTAACAGATGTAAAAGAAAAATGGCTCTCCATGCTGGCTGATCTGAACTGCTGTTCACAGAAAGGTCTTGTGGAAATGTTTGACAGTTCCATCGGAGCAGGCTCTGTGCTGATGCCGTACGGCGGTAAATATCAGCTGACAGAGACACAGGCAATGGTTGCGAAACTTCCGGTACTGGAAGGTAAGACAGACACTGTAACGATGATGAGCTACGGTTTTGATCCGTATCTGTCAAGCTGGAGCCCGTATCATGGAGCAATCTACGCTGTGATCGAGTCCGTTTCACGTATCGTTGCAGGCGGCGGAGATTTCAGCAAGATCCGTTTCACTTTCCAGGAGTACTTCCGTCGTATGACCGAAGATCCGGCAAGATGGAGCCAGCCGTTCCTGGCACTGCTTGGTGCATACGATGCACAGCTCGGATTTGGACTGCCGTCCATCGGAGGAAAAGACAGTATGTCCGGAACCTTCAATGAGATCGATGTTCCGCCGACACTGGTATCTTTTGCTGTAGATGTGGCAAGTGACAAGACCATGATTACACCGGAACTGAAAAAAGCGGGAAACAAACTGGTTCTGCTGAAAATCGAGCGTGATGCTTATGATCTGCCGGATTATGAGAAGATCATGGATCAGTATCATAAATTCTTTGAAGATGTTAAAGCAGGCAGGATCGTATCTGCCTATGCACTGGACGGAAATGGTCTGGCAGCAGCGCTCAGCAAGATGGCATTTGGTAACCACAAAGGTGTCAAGATCGATGCACAGGTAGCAAAAGAGGACCTCTTTGCAGCAGATTTCGGAAGCATCGTAGCAGAAGTACCGGCAGATAAAGTGGCAGAGCTTACGATCGCAGGCGTTGTGGTTGGTGAAGTAGAAGATGATGCAGTGCTTTCCTATGGGGATGTAAAAGTTACAATGGAAGAGGCTCTGACTGCATGGAAAGGTACGCTGGAGAAGGTATTTAAAACCGTATCCGGAGCAGAGAAAAACGACGGACCGGCACCGGAGAGCATAGAAGCACAGCAGGCAGCAGATGGCGGCACGATCGACGAGAACGGCTGCTATCATGCAGGAAGCGTTTATGTATGCAAACATAAAGTGGCCAAACCGCGCGTATTTATTCCGGTATTCCCAGGTACAAACTGCGAATACGACAGCACAAAGGCATTTGAACGTGCAGGTGCAGAAGTGGATGTCAAAGTATTCAAAAACCTGACAGCAGAAGACATCCGTGATTCTGTCAATATTTTTGCAAAAGCGATCGATCAGGCACAGATCATCATGTTCCCGGGCGGATTCTCAGCAGGTGATGAACCGGATGGTTCCGCAAAATTCTTCGCAACAGCATTCCAGAATGCAAAGATGAAAGAAGCCGTTACCAGACTTCTGGAAGAGCGGGACGGACTGGCCCTTGGTATCTGTAACGGATTCCAGGCACTGATCAAACTGGGACTGGTTCCTTACGGAAAGATCACCGGTCAGACACCGGATTCTCCGACACTGACCTACAACACCATCGGCCGCCATATTTCCAAGATGGTCTATACAAAAGTTGTGACAAACAAATCCCCATGGCTGGCACAGGCAGAGCTCGGAGCAACTTACTGCAGTCCGGCATCGCATGGCGAGGGACGTTTCGTGGCAAGCGAAGAATGGATCAAAAAACTCTATGAAAACGGCCAGATCGCAACACGTTACGTGGATGCAGACGGCAATGTTCAGCTTAACGACGAAGAATGGAATGTCAATGGTTCCTACTATGCAATCGAAGGTATCACAAGCCCGGACGGACGTGTGCTTGGTAAGATGGCTCATGCAGAGAGAAGAGGAGATTCCGTTGCAATCAATATCTTTGGCGAGCAGGATATGAAGATCTTTGAATCCGGAGTTGCTTACTTTAAATAAGATTTCAGATGATATAATGTAAGCGTCAAAAGTCTGAACTGCGATTGTGCCTGCCACAAATGAGCACTTTAGACTTATTGACACGCCGAACACCGAAAACGTGATAAAAAAGTTCCAGAAAGTGATATTGACTTTCTGGAACTTTTTTGATACTGAGATGAAGAAAAAGTAATATCCATCATGTAAGCTTTGCACCAGGAACAGCAGAACGTTTTCCGGATTTTCAAAGAACAGCGATTTTCTGTCGACAGGATATGACACATTTTGCGAATATGGATTAAAAAAAAGAGTACAAAAAACAGAGGATACGCAGAAAAAACGTTCGAAGTATCCATGCGTGTCACAGGTATAAAATGGGTTGAAATAGGTGAAATGCTGTAGTAAAGTTATGGCACGCACGACAAAAATCGAAAAAAGAAACGTGCGGCATGAGGGAGGAGAAAAAGTATGTATATTCAGGAAAAAGGTGCCAATCGTAATATCTGTCAGCAGGTCTGCTGTATCACTTTCGGAGAAACCAGTTCTGGTCCGGTGTTTGGAAATGAAATTGAAAAAAAGCGTTTCCTGGATATGCTCCTGAATGCGATACAGGATCTGAAGATCAATGTATATGCATATTGTGTGCTGGATTATGAGGCCTATATTCTCGCAACGGCAGATGGCAGAAAAAAGATCCGTCTGGCGATGCAGAAAACAAAGCAGCAGTTTCAGGAACATTACAGAAAGAGATTTCCAGAAAGCAAAGAAAAATTTCAGATCGAATATGAATGGCTGAAAGGATATGATATGAAACAGATCATGCAGCTTGGAATAGCATTCCATTTTCTGCCGGCAAGGTACAATTATGTGCAGATGCCGGAAGATTACTGGTGGACCAGCCTGAAAGAATACGAGCTGCGGTATCATTCCGGAATCATAAGACCGGAAATTTTTTTAACCAAACTGGCTGGCAGCCAGAAACAGGCACTTCGAAAGATCAAAGCCCTGCACCGGCAGGCACAGCCAGAAGGGGAGAGACTCTATAGAGATGTTTCTATATATAAAAACGTTTCAGAAAAGAAAAAGTGACGCAAAAATGTGTAAAATGTAGGAAAAAAACAAAAAAACAAAAAATTAAAAAAAATTGAAAAAAGGTGTTGACATTTTACATCAATCCGTATTATAATAGCGAAGCAGTCAAGCGATGAACTGCAAAACAAAAACGACATGGGATCTTAGCTCAGCTGGGAGAGCATCTGCCTTACAAGCAGAGGGTCACAGGTTCGAGCCCTGTAGGTCCCATGAAATTAAAAAGAATATGGCGGAATAGCTCAGTTGGCTAGAGCATACGGTTCATACCCGTAGTGTCGAGAGTTCGAATCTCCCTTCCGCTACTGTCGAAGCTCTGCAAAATGTTTGCAGAGCTTTTTCGTTATCATAATCACGGTCTGGTTATTGTAACTGTAAAAGTGTTTAAACAGTCAAAAGTAAGGAGAATGACAATGCGAGTTGGTATAGGTTACGATGTTCACAAACTGGTAGAAAACAGAGCACTGATTCTGGGCGGAGTTGAGATTCCATGGGAAAAAGGTCTGCTTGGACATTCTGACGCAGATGTGTTGCTGCATGCGATCATGGATGCACTGCTTGGTGCGGCTGCCCTTGGTGATATCGGAAAACATTTCCCGGATACGGATCCGAAATACAAAGGCATTTCCAGTATCAAACTTCTGGAGCATGTCGGAGCACTGCTGGAAGAAAATGGTTATGCAGTAGAAAATATTGATGCGGTCGTGATCGCACAGAGACCAAAACTTTTGCCGTACATTCCGCAGATGGCGGAGAATATTGCAAAGACACTGGGCCTTGAGAAAAATCAGGTCAATGTAAAAGCAACGACAGAAGAAGGGCTTGGATTTACCGGAAGCGGAGAAGGGATTTCTTCCCAGGCGGTCTGCATGCTCTCATCTATAAGAGAGTGGAGCGTGATGGCGGCCTCATCCGAAGAAGGGTGTAAAAGTTGTGGAGGATGCCGTGGATAAGTGTGTAAAGAGACTTGGCATGGGGATAACTTCCGGAAAAGCAGCAAAAGCCGTGGAAAACCAGAGGGCAAGAAAACTTTACGAAGAAATTTTTGATGAGGACAGTCCGGCGTTTGTGGATTACTATTTTCGTGTAAAAGCAGCAGAAAATGAGATTTTTGTGGTAGAAAACGAGAAACAGGAGATTCTGGCAACATTGCATTTAAATCCATATGAAATGATGTTCTGCGATGAAAGGGTGAAGACCAATTATATCGTGGCAGTGGCAACGAGAGCCGACTGTCGTCATCAGGGCATGATGCGTTCGCTTTTACAGGCTTCCCTTCAGGAAATGTACCGGAGAGAAGAGACGTTTACTTGGCTGATGCCGGCCGCAGAAGCCATCTATCGTCCGTTTGGCTTTCGATTTATTTATGAAAAAAATAAAATGACTGTGACAGCGGATGTGCTGCGAAGAGCAGAAACGGATGAAAATTGGCAGATACATTCGGATCAGGAAGTTTCCGGGGACATTTTCTGTGAAGAAGCAAAAAAAGAGGATCTTGCAGAACTTGCATGTTTTGCAGAAAAACAGCTTTCAAAGCTGGCAGAAGTTTATACCGTTCACGATATTGCTTATTTTGAGCAGCGGATGCAGGAAGTGGAATGCGAAGGGGGAAGCCTGATCCTGATCCGAAAAGAAAAAGAGATATGCGGCTATTTCCTGGCACTTAAAAAAGACAGAGAAGCCTGGGAGATTGTAGTGGAAGATGCCGTGCAGAAAAAAGCCTTTCCGGCAGTGCTTCACTGGTTTGGGGCAAGTGAGGAAAAGTGCACATTTACTGCATTCCCCCAAATATGGGAACAATATGCCCAAAGTGAAAACGTTCCGGCGATCATGGGACGGATCGTGCATCTGGAGCGTTTTGTCTGCTGCCTGAAAATAAAAAAAGAACAGGAATGGAAAATCAGGCTGACAGACAGTCTTATCCCGGAAAACAATGGATATTTCATTATAAAAACAGGAATCGAAGGAGGAAGCCTGATAAGAGTTGAAAACCTGTCAGAAAAAGAAAAGAAAATGTTCTGCAGCATGGATATTGGACAACTGACAGAAGAACTGTTCCGCCTGCCGGTATTTCTTAATGAAGTTGTCTGAAAATAACAGTGGCGAAATCGCTGCAAAGGGCAGTTCGCCTGAAATCGCTGCAAAGGGCGGTTTACCTTGACAAACCGCAAAATTTTGCATAGACTTAGAACAGATTTTCAGGTTTGGTATCCGGGGTCAAAACACGGGATATCAGGCTGTTAAGTTCGAAAAGAAAAGAGGAAAAACCATGAAAGTTTATAATACCTTATCCAAACAGAAAGAAGAATTTGTGCCGCTTCAGGAAGGTAAAGTTAGCATGTATGTATGCGGTCCTACTGTATACAATCTGATCCACATCGGAAATGCAAGACCGATGATCGTGTTTGATACCGTCAGACGTTACCTGGAGCATAAAGGTTATGAAGTAAATTATGTATCCAACTTTACCGATGTTGACGACAAGATCATTGCAAAGGCAAACGAAGAAGGCGTGACAGCAAAAGAAATTTCCGAGCGTTACATTGCAGAGTGCAAAAAGGATATGGCAGGCATGAATGTCAAACCGGCCACCACACATCCGCTGGCAACACAGGAAATTGACGGTATGATCGATATGATCTCCACGCTTATCGAGAAAGGGTATGCTTATAACGTAAACGGTACCGTATATTTCCGCACACGTCGTTTTAAAGAATATGGCAAACTTTCCCATAAAAACCTCGATGATCTGCGTTCCGGAAACCGTTCCCTTCTGGTAACCGGAGAAGATCAGAAAGAAGATCCGCTGGATTTTGTACTGTGGAAACCGAAAAAAGAAGGCGAGCCGTCCTGGCCGTCTCCGTGGAGCGACGGACGTCCTGGATGGCATATCGAGTGTTCCGTTATGGCGAAAAAATATCTGGGCGAAGAGATTGATATTCATGCAGGTGGAGAGGATCTGGTATTCCCACATCACGAGAATGAGATTGCACAGAGCGAATGCTGCAACGGCAAGATCTTTTCCAGATACTGGCTGCACAATGCGTTCTTAAATATTGATAACCGCAAAATGTCCAAATCCCTTGGCAATTTCTTTACCGTGCGTGAGATCAGTGAGAAATATGACCTCCAGGTACTGCGTTTCTTCATGCTCAGTGCACATTACAGAAGTCCGCTGAATTTCAGTGCTGATCTGATGGAGTCTGCAAAAACAGGACTTGCACGTATCTGTAATGCGGCAGACAGCCTGAAACATTATGCCGGAGCTGCAAAAGAGGCAGAGATGACGGCAGAAGAGATGACAGCACTGGAAGAAGCAAAGAACCTGGCAAAGAAATTTGATGATGCCATGGATGATGACTTCAATACCGCAGATGCCATTTCAGTTGTATTTGAGCTGGTTCGTCTTGCAAACAGCAACGTGAATGAAGATGGCACAAAAGCATTTGTACAGAGTCTTCTGGATGAACTTCTGGAGCTTGGCGATATCCTGGGACTTGTTTTCGAGACCAAAGAAGAGATCCTGGATGAAGAGATTGAAAAACTGATCGAAGAGCGTCAGGTGGCAAGAAAAGAGAGAAACTTCCAGAGAGCAGACGAGATCCGTGCAGAACTGCTGGAAAAAGGAATCGTTCTTGAGGACACAAGAGAAGGAGTAAAATGGAAAAGAGCATAGATTCTTTTGTAGAATACCTGAAAGAAGAATTTCAGCTGGAAGATCAGGATCTGAGAACCTATTCCCCGCTGACACTGGCATACATAGGAGATTCTATTTTTGACCTGGTGATCCGCACACTTCTGGTCAAACATGGGAACTGTCCGCCGCAGAAGCTGCATGAGCGTGCATCAAAGCTCGTCAAAGCTTCTGCTCAGGCAGAGATGATCGAAAACCTGATGCCGGTATTGAGCGAAGAGGAAATCACGATATACAAACGCGGACGCAATGCAAAGTCTTACACAAAAGCAAAAAATGCAACGGTGGTAGATTACCGTAAAGCGACCGGACTGGAAGCCTTGATGGGATATCTTTATCTGAAAGAGGATACGAAACGTATCATCGAGCTGATAAAGACCGGTCTTGATATGGCAGAAAGTCAGAAAAAGAAAGGTCAGGAACAGGCATGAGATACGAAGAACTTACCATAGAAGGCAGAAATGCCGTGCTGGAAGCATTCCGCTCCGGCAAAACGATCGACAAACTGTTTGTACTGGACGGCTGTCAGGACGGTCCGGTGAGAACGATCCTGCGGGAAGCCAAAAAACATGATACGATTGTTCAGTTTGTGAAAAAAGAACGTCTGGATCAGCTTTCTCAGACGGGACATCATCAGGGCGTGATCGCAAGTGCGGCGGCCTATGAGTATGCAGAAATTTCTGATATTCTGCAGAACGCAAAAGACAAAGGCGAAGCACCGTTTATCATTTTCCTGGATAACATCGAAGATCCGCACAACTTAGGTGCGATCATCCGTACCGCAAACCTTGCAGGGGCACATGGCGTTGTGATCCCGAAAAGAAGAGCAGTCGGACTGACAGCAACCGTAGCCAGAGTCTCCGCAGGAGCATTGAACTACACACCGGTTGCAAAAGTAACCAACATCGGCAAGACGATCGAAGAACTGAAGGCGGAAGGTATGTGGTTTGTCTGTGCAGATATGGACGGAGAAATGATGTATAATCTCGATCTGAAAGGACCAATCGGTCTGGTGATCGGCAACGAAGGGGAAGGTGTCAGCAGGCTGGTAAAAGAAAAATGCGATTTTGTGGCTTCTATTCCGATGAAAGGGGATATCGATTCCCTGAATGCATCTGTGGCAGCAGGCGTCCTTGCATTTGAGATCGTCAGACAGAGACTTCAGGGGTAGATGAACGGAACCACTTTTTTACGCAGAGAAACAATAAACGCCGCACGATGAGTGAACAGCAGCAATAAAATGCAAAAACAGTATTGACAAAAGCAGATTCCTGTGATAGTATAACTAACTGTAGCGGTCACGACCGCACAGGCTGCTGTGGCACAGGTGGTAGCGCACCTCATTGGTAGTGAGGAGGTCACGGGTCCGAGTCCCGTCAGCAGCTTAACAGAAAAAATACCGGAAATCCAGTAAGTCAGGGGTTTCCGGTATTTTTGCGTTCTGAAATATGTGCTTTTCTGGCATATAAGAAGATTAAAATGAATTGAAAAAACGTAAAACGTTGAGGAAATGCAGTCAAAAGGTAGTTAGAAAAATTTTATGCCAAAAGGTAGTCAGAAGAATTTCTGGTTGCACCGCCTGTTAAAATGTGTTAATATCTTTCGGGGAAGTACAAATGTACACTATAGAAAGAGTATACAGCAAAAGATGCATATAGAAGAGACAGGAGGACTTTGAAGTGGAAGAAAAGAATCGATATTATGTGGTTACCAAGAAAGCGGTTCCGGAAGTACTTCTGAAAGTAGTAGAGGCGAAACGGCTGCTGGAGTCGGCGAAAGCGTCCACAGTACAGGAAGCAGCAGATATGGTCGGCATCAGCCGCAGCTCTTTTTATAAATATAAAGACGATATTTTTCCGTTTCATGACAATGCAAAAGGGAAAACAATCACGTTTATGATCCAGATGGATGATGAGACCGGACTTTTGTCAGATGTACTGCATATCGTGGCAGATTATCATGCCAATATCCTGACGATCCATCAGAGTATTCCGATCAACGGCATCGCATCTCTGACGCTCAGTGTGGAGATCCTCGCTACGACAGGAGATATATCGGCGATGATGCAGGATATTGAAATACAGTGCGGTGTACAGTACATCAAAATTTTAGCAAGAGAATAAAAAGCAATTCTTTGGATAAAAGAACCAGAGATAAGCATAAAAGAAAACAACAGGAGGCTTAAAATGATCCAGATTGCAGTCTTAGGATATGGAACAGTGGGTTCCGGAGTGGTAGAAGTTATCAATACCAACCACAGCAGCATCAATAAAAAAGCAGGAGAAGAGATCAACATCAAATATGTGCTTGATCTTCGCGATTTCCCGGGAGATCCGATCCAGGAAAAAATTGTACATGATTTTGATGTTATTTTAAATGATCCGGAGATTAAAATTGTCGTTGAAGTTATGGGCGGTGTGGAGCCGGCGTATACTTTCACAAAAAAAGCACTGCTCGCAGGAAAGAGTGTCTGCACATCCAACAAAGAACTGGTGGCACGTCACGGTGCAGAGCTGCTTGAGATCGCAAGAGAAAGAAACATCAACTATCTGTTTGAGGCAAGCTGCGGCGGCGGTATTCCGATCATCCGTCCGCTGAATTCTTCTCTGACTGCAGATGAGATCGATGAGATCACCGGTATTCTGAACGGAACTACCAACTACATTCTCACAGAGATGGCAGAGAAAGGTTCTGATTTTGCAGATGTATTAAAAGAAGCACAGAATCTTGGGTATGCAGAACGCAATCCGGAAGCAGACGTGGAAGGTTACGATGCATGCCGTAAGATCGCAATCCTTTCCTCTCTGGCATTTGGCAGACAGGTTGATTACGAAGATATCTATACAGAGGGTATCAGCAAGATCACGGCAACCGATATCAAGTATGCAAAAGCAATGGGACAGATGATCAAACTGCTGGCAGTCAGCCGTAAAGTTGACGGAAGCTTTTACGCAATGGTATCCCCGGTGCTGGTTGGACCGTCCGATCCTCTGTACAGCGTAAACGGTGTATTCAATGCCATTTTTGTACATGGCAATGTACTTGGAGATGCAATGTTCTACGGAAGCGGAGCCGGCAAACTGCCGACCGCAAGTGCTGTTGTAGCGGATGTGGTTGATGAGGCAAGACATCTGAACCGCAGCATCATGGCATTCTGGAGCAGCAAAAAACTGGAACTGACCGACATCAGCAATTCCAGCCGCAAATTCTTTGTACGTGTCAAAGGAACTCCGGAAACAGAGCTTGCAAAAGTGCAGGCAGTATTCGGAAACGTACAGCCGGTTATTGTGGCAGATGTTGACGGAGAATTCGGGTTCGTGACAGAAGAGATGACAGAGGCAGAATACAAAGCAAAAGCAGAAAGCTTTGGTGAAGTGCTTGGCATGATCCGCGTTCGCCGTGTCGAAGACTAAGAAAAAGAATGATTAATTTATAAAAAGAGAACTGTTGCTTTGGCAGATGATATATCTGCCTGGCAACAGTTCTTTGAATTTTCAGATTTCGCCTACCAGTTCACGGTAAAATTCAAGAAGCGTCATCTGCGTATATGGAACGGCCCAGAGCAGTCCGACAAAGCAGGCAACAACTGCGAGCAGCATGATCGGTATAAAGCTCAGCTCCAGAACAAAATAGCGGAGCCGGTTGCCCTGCATCAGATCATGGCTTTCACGTAAGAGATCTATGGCACTGGTCTGCGGATTGTCAATATAAAGCGGAGTTACCAGTGCAAAATCCAGGCGGATCACAACGGTGCCGACTACAGCGGCAAAAATCAGCAGGCTTCCGATAATGATGCCAAAGGCAGTATAAAAAATGGATGACAGCATAAATACAAGAATACCCGGCAGAAAGATCACCGTGGACAAGAGTGAGATAATAAGCTGAGATACAATAATACGATCCGGCTGATGGCGAAAAGCATACAGAAGATCGGAAAGCTGTCCGTCGCTGCCACGGCTCATATCGAGCAGGATCGTAATCGGACCGACGCTTAAAATCGACAGGAGCAGATCGGTGATAAAAGAAATCACCAGATAAGAGATACTGTTGCCTGTGTCCGGGAAAAGAGCAGCCAGGAGCATATTGACCAGCATGATAATTCCAAAAGTAATGACATAGGCCATAACCGGGAGGCTGAAGCGATGTGCCAGAGATTCCCTTGCCAGTTGTTTTAACTGTGAAGAAGTTCGTTTCATAAGATTCACTCCATTCTGTAAAAGGTAAGCCGATCAGGATTCGGCTGAAATAAATGATGAAAGAGGTACTGTATGGAAAAACAAGAAAAAAACTGCAGGCCGGACAACCTTTATTACTGCGGTATAGTCCTGCCGCTTGCAGGAATATTGTTTCTTGCATTGCTGAGGTTACTGAAAATTCCGTTAAATTATATTTTGCTGCCGTGCATTTTCCATAAGCTGACCGGACTTTACTGTCCCGGATGCGGCGGTACACGGGCAGTATACTGGCTGCTGAAAGGAAATGTGGCATACAGTTTACATTACCACAGCATTGTACTTTACGGAGCAGTACTTTATGTATGGTATATGCTATCCAATACCGTGCAGTATGTAAGCCGCGGCAGAATCTCAATCGGCATGAAATACCGTCCGGTGTATGGCAAAATTGCAGTGGTTCTGCTGGTGGTAAACACCATATGGAAAAACGGAAACCTGCTGCTGTTTCATAAAGGGCTGTGAAAATGGCTCCTTTCTCATATTTTGCGGTCCCCAAGTCGCCCAGGTTTTATGATGCTACGAATTGCTCCGCATTCTATGCTCTCGCAATTCTAATCCATTCGGAATCCGCCCTGTCGGGCTACTTCCTCATGTCTTACGAGTGCCAAGTTCAAACGCCTTATCTTGCAAGCAAGAATGGCGTTTTGACCTTTTCACTCTAGCATCATCATAATATCATAGACAAATTAGAAACTCAAGTGTATCATAAGGGGGCGGCTGTTACAGTCGGCACAAAGATGTTTGGAAATTGCCTGACGTAGGGCAACGAGTAGAAACGTTGGAAAAATTGTATGTAATGGAGGATTATATGAACATAAATCAACGTCTTGCAGAGGAATTAAAGATTGAATTATGGCAGGTGGAGGCTGCAGTCAAACTGATCGATGAGGGGAATACGATTCCGTTTATTTCACGTTATCGTAAGGAGGTCACAGGATCGCTGAATGACGAAGTTCTGCGAAAACTTTCGGAACGTCTGACTTATCTGCGTAATCTGGAAGATAAAAAGAAGCAGGTGCTGGCATCAATCGAGGAGCAGGGCAAACTGACGGATGAGCTGCGGGAAAAAATCCAGGCAGCGGAAACTCTGGTAGTTGTGGAAGATCTGTATCGCCCGTATCGTCCAAAGAGAAGAACGAGAGCGACAATCGCAAAAGAAAAAGGACTGGAACCACTGGCAAACACGATTCTGTTGCAGATGACAAAGAAAACGCTGGAAGAGGAAGCAAGTGCGTATATTGACCAGGAAAAAGAAGTGAATACCTGGCAGGAAGCACTGCAGGGAGCAGGTGATATTCTGGCTGAGACGATTTCAGATGATGCAAATTACCGTATCCGCATCCGTAGCCTGACACAGAAAGAGGGTAAAATCGTGACAGAAGCAAAAGATGAGAAAGCAGCTTCTGTTTACGAGATGTACTATCAGTATGAAGAGCCAGTTGCAAAAATGGCAGGTTACCGTGTGCTGGCGATCAACCGCGGCGAAAAGGAAAAATTCCTGACCGTAAAACTGGAAGCTCCAGAAGATCGGATTCTTGGTTATTTAAGAAAACAGATCATGGTGCGTGAAAATCCGCAGACTTCCGAATTCCTGGAAAAAGTGATCGAGGACAGTTACCGCAGACTGATCGCCCCGGCAGTAGAGCGTGAGATCCGCAATGCACTGACCGAGCAGGCGGAAGATGGTGCGATCCAGGTGTTTGGCAAGAATCTGGAACAGCTTCTGATGCAGCCTCCGATCGCCGGACAGGTTGTGCTTGGCTGGGACCCGGCGTTCCGTACCGGATGTAAGCTGGCGGTTGTCGATGTGACCGGAAAAGTGCTGGATACGACCGTCATTTACCCGACAGCACCGACTAATGAAAAAAAGATCCAGGCGGCAAAAGAAAAATTAAAAGAATGGATCCGCAAGTACCACATCACGCTCTTTTCCGTTGGAAATGGAACGGCATCCAGAGAATCTGAGCAGGTGATCGTAGAGCTTTTCCATGAGATTCCGGAAAAAGTGCAGTATGTGATCGTAAACGAAGCCGGAGCATCCGTTTATTCTGCGAGTAAACTGGCAACAGAAGAATTTCCGAATTTTGATGTAGGACAGAGAAGTGCTGCATCTATCGCCAGAAGAATCCAGGATCCGCTGGCAGAATTGGTGAAAATTGAGCCAAAATCCATCGGAGTCGGACAGTATCAGCATGATATGAACCAGAAAAAACTGGGCGAAGCACTGGGCGGAGTCGTGGAAGATTGTGTAAACCGTGTCGGTGTGGATTTAAATACCGCATCCGCATCCCTGCTTTCCTATGTTTCCGGTATTTCCAAAGTGATCGCGAAAAATATCGTTGCATACCGCGAAGAAAACGGAAGCTTCCAGAACAGAAAAGAACTTCTGAAAGTTGCAAAATTAGGACCAAAAGCATTTGAGCAGTGTGCCGGATTCCTCAGGATACGCAGCGGAGAAAATCCACTGGACTGCACAGGAGTCCATCCGGAGAGCTATGCGGCAGCAGGCAAACTTCTGGAGTGTCTCGGCTATACAAAAGAAGACATCACAGCCGGAAATTTAAACGGAATTTCCAGAAAGATCAGAGATTACAAAAAAATGGCAGAAGAGCTGGAAATCGGCGAGCCGACACTGCGTGACATCACGGCAGAACTGGAAAAACCTGGCCGAGATCCGCGTGATGAAATGCCAAAACCGATCCTTCGAAGCGATGTTCTGGCGATGGAAGACTTAAAAGAAGGAATGGTACTTAAAGGAACCGTTCGAAACGTCATTGATTTCGGAGCATTCGTGGATATCGGTGTACATCAGGACGGCCTGGTGCATGTCTCTGAGATGAGCAGTAAAAAGTTCGTAAAACATCCGCTGGATGTCGTAAAAGTAGGCGATATCATCGATGTGAAAGTGATCGGCATCGACCTCAAGAAAAAAAGAATTTCTCTGTCCATGAAATTGTAAAAGTTTTCCGAAAATGCTTGACAAAAGAAAAAATTATCTTATAATTGCAGATAGCAGAAATCTTCGGGGCGGGGCGTAATTCCCCACCGGCGGTATAGTCCGCGACCCGCGTAAGCGGCTGACATGGTGAAATTCCATGACCGACAGTCAAAGTCTGGATGAGAGAAGAACATACGATGGTATATTAAAGCCCTGAATCTGTAGAACAGATTCAGGGCTTTTTATTTCAAAATGATGGCATCGTATCAGACGAAGATCTTCCTGTGAATTAAATTCAAAAAGGAGAGATGGACGTATGAACAGTTCAGGTACAAATGCAGTGAAAACAACTGCAGAAAGAAGTAACTTAAGAAATCTGGTGCAGATTGGTATGCTGGGGGCGGTTTCCGTTGTGTTGATGATGTTTGAAATACCGCTTTTCTTTGCACCGTCTTTCTATAAGATTGACTTGAGTGAAATTCCGGTTCTGATCGGTACCTTTGCGATGGGACCGGTCGCAGGCATGTTTATCGAACTGATCAAAGTCGTACTGCACATGCTTTTTAAAGGATCATCGACCGCAGGTGTCGGAGATTTCGCCAATTTCCTGATTGGCTGTGCCATGATCGTACCGGCAGGTCTGATCTACCAGAAAAAGAAAAGCAAAAAAAGTGCAGTGATCGGAATGATCGCAGGTACGCTGTTTATGGCATTTATCGGATGCTTCTTAAATGCTTTTGTGCTGCTCCCGGCATATGGAAAGGCATTCGGTATGCCGGTCGATGCACTGGTTGCCATGGGAACGGCAGTGAATCCGGCAATCAACAGCCTGCTCACTTTTGTTGTTCTGGCAGTTGCACCATTTAACATTTTAAAAGGACTGATCGTTGGTGTGATCACCTTCCTGCTTTATAAGCACGTAAGCCCGATTCTTCACGGAACACAGTTCTAATACAGAAAAGTGAATATCACATAACCCGAAACGAATACCATGTAACCGGAGGAAAGCTTGTGCTTTTTAAAGTTACGTGGTATTCTTTTTTTCGTGAGCAGGGAAACAAATAAACACGAAACAGATGCTGTATCAGATATGGATTTTAACCCAGGCATCTTGAAAGTGCGGGTATTATCAAGAGAAAGGCGGCAGAAAATGTCAAAAATACAGAAGATCAATAAACAGACAGAAAACAGATTTCTGAATCTGTATGATCTGGAAGCAAAAGACCGGATGGGCGGCGATATCCATTATTATGTTTCATCCAGAGCGAAAACACAGAATGATCTGAAAATAAATACAAGAAATGAAAAGCCGGACGGTGTGATCATTTACAGCCTTTATGGGGAGAAAAAAGACAGGGTTGTGCTGGTACGCCAGTACCGTTATCCGCTGGATGATTATGTTTATGAACTGCCATCCGGGCTGGTAGACCAGGGGGAAGATTACAGGCAGGCGGGCATCCGCGAAATGAAAGAAGAGACCGGACTTGATTTCTCACCGCTGACACCGGATACGCTCTATGAAAGACCATTTTTTACAAGCGTCGGCATGACAGATGAATGTTGTGCCACGGTTTATGGTTATGCGAGCGGTCAGATTAGCCGGGAAGGCCTGGAAGATACCGAAGATCTGGAAGTCGTGCTGGCAGACAGAGAAGAGGTACGCCGCATCCTGAAAGAAGAGCGTGTGGCGATCATGTGTGCGTATATGTTGATGCATTTTCTGAAAGAAGAAGAACCTTTCGGCTTTTTGCAGTTGTAAGCAAAAAACTGGTATGCTATAATCAAATGCTAAGGTCAGATAGATTCTGTCAGGTAAATATCAGCAGAGCTGACCAGAATTGCGTGCCAAGTTTCGCGTGCGTTCGACTTGAAACAGAAAATTTCAAACACAACAGGAGGAAAAGGTGGAAGCAAAAGTTGAAGTAAAAATGACACCGAAGATCATGTATGATTTCATGATGTACCATACTTACCGCAGTTTCAGCGGCATTTTTGGTATCATCCTCGGAATTGCGGCATTTGTGATGTTTGGCACGACGCTGGGTAAAACAGATCTGTCTTACAGCATCGTATACTGTCTGTTCGGTGTGTGGTTTATCGTTTATCTTCCGGTCAGCCTTTATACAAAATCAAAAAGGCAGGTAGAAAAAAGCGAAGTATTTAAAAATCCGGTCACTTACATTTTGAATGACGAAGGGATCGAGATCGTACAGGGAGAAGAAAAGGCACAGTGCGGCTGGAAGAATATACTGAAAGTATGCAGCAGCAAAAAAAATGTGCTGATCTACTCAGGAAAAAGAAATGCATTTGTTCTCCCAAAAGAAGCCATCGGAGAACAATACGATACGCTTGTAACTTTAGTGCAAAAAAATATGCCCAAAAAGAAAGTGAAATTATGATTATAGAGACAAACAGCGAAAAAGAAACATTTGAACTCGGAAAAAAAATCGGTGAAAATGCAAAGGCAGGTCAGATCTATACACTGACCGGAGATCTTGGCGTAGGCAAAACCGTTTTTACACAGGGGCTTGCAGCAGGGCTTGGCATCACAGAGCCGGTAAACAGCCCGACCTTTACGATCGTGCAGATGTACGAAGACGGTCGTCTGCCGTTTTATCATTTTGATGTGTATCGCATCGGTGATATCGAAGAGATGGAAGAGATCGGCTACGAGGACTGTTTTTACGGTGAGGGTGTATGCTTGATCGAGTGGGCAGATCTGATCCAGGAGATTCTGCCGCCGGATGTGATCGCTATTGAAATCGAGAAAAATCTGGAAAAAGGATTTGATTACCGCAAGATCACGATTTCAGATCCGGAGGAAAAGAAAGCACAGCTTTAGGAGGAAAACATGAAAGTTTTGGGAATAGACAGCTCAGGGCTGGTGGCATCGGTTGCTGTTGTAGAAGATGATATTTTACTTGCAGAATACACGGTAAATTATAAAAAAACACACTCTCAGACCTTGCTTCCGATGCTGAAAGAAATCGGAGATATGATAAATCTGGACTTAAACAGCCTGGATGCGATCGCAATCGCTGCCGGGCCGGGATCCTTTACCGGTCTGCGTATTGGTTCTGCCACGGCAAAAGGTCTGGGGCTGGCACTTGACAAGCCGATCATACCGGTTCCAACGGTAGACGGACTGGCCTATGATTTATGGGGAACAGATAAAATCGTCTGCCCGATCATGGATGCAAGAAGAAACCAGGTCTATACCGGCATTTACGAATTCTGCGATGGAAAACTCCAGATACTGGAAAATCAGATGGCGGTTTCTGTCACAGAGATTGCAGAAAAACTTAATGCACTTGGAAGAGAAGTTATTTTTCTTGGCGACGGCGTTCCGGTTTACCGCAAAACGTTGGCGGAAGTGATGAAAATTCCGTATTCGTTTGCTCCGGCACATATGAACAGACAGCGTGCATCTGCGGTTGCAGTTCTTGGAGCACAGTACTATGTACAGGGACGAGCAGAAAGTGCAATGGAACATAAACCGGATTATCTGCGTCTTTCTCAGGCAGAGAGAGAGCGAAAAGAAAGGGAAGAACAGAATCGTGCTTGAAATACGTGCAATGCAGGCAGAAGATCTGGAGGCAGTTGCAAGAACAGAAAGTCAGATTTTTTCCCGGCCATGGAGCAGAAAAGGATTTGAAGATGCACTGCGTCAGAAAGAGACGATCTATCTGGTTGCATATGAAAAGGAAATACTGGCAGGATATTGCGGACTGTTGCAGTCTTTTGATGAGGCTGATATCACAAACGTAGCAGTTGTGGAGAAGTTTCGCAAAAAAGGGGTTGCCACCGAACTTCTGGAGCAATTGTTTTTGCGTGGATATGAACGCGGAATCGAAAATTTCACACTGGAAGTGCGGGTTGGCAATGCACCTGCTATCCATTTATATGAAAAACTTGGGTTTGAGCGTTCCGGTATCCGACCGAATTTTTACGAGAAACCAAAAGAAGATGCACTGATCATGTGGAAATACGGCAACCACTAGGATTCCTCTAATTCCCACTGTACGAAAGGAATACTTTTCGTTATACTGTTGCTGTCGCAAAGGAAATCAGAAAAAGCATACAAAAGGGGTATCACCTGGGGAGGATACGATGAGAAAAGAGAATAAGATTTACTGCAACAGCTGCGGGAAAAGAATTGTGGATACGATTGGAAGAGACATGGAAGAATATATTCATATTGAAAAAATCTGGGGATATCCTTCGGAAAAAGACGGAGAATGCCACAGCTTCGATCTGTGTGAACCTTGTTACGATAAACTGACAGCAGCATTTGTATTAAAACCAGAAATAAAAGAAGAGACAGAGCTGCTGTAGAAAAGAAAGAAGAAACGAAAGAAAAAGAAACTGAAGAAAGAGTAAGGAAAAAAGAATGCTTGATGTTTGTTTGCTTGGATGCGGCGGTATGATGCCGCTTCCAAGACGTTGGCTGACAGCCTTGATGCTGCGATATAACGGAAGCAGTATTCTGATCGACTGTGGTGAAGGAACACAGATCGCGATCAAAGAAAAAGGGTGGAGTTTTAAACCAATCGATGTGATCTGTTTTACACACTATCACGGGGATCATATCAGCGGGCTTCCGGGTCTGCTTTTGTCGATGGGAAATGCAGAACGTCATGAACCGCTGACTTTGATCGGTCCAAAGGGGCTGGAACGTGTGGTGAATGCACTTCGGACAATTGCACCGGAGCTGCCTTTTGAAATATATTATAAAGAAATCCAGGGAACAGAAGAAACCTTTGAGATGAACGGTTATCGAATCCGTGCATTCCGTGTAAACCACAATGTGCTTTGTTACGGATATACTATGGAGATTGACCGTGCGGGGAAATTTGATGTAGAGCGGGCAAAAGCGGCAAATATTCCGCTGTGCTGCTGGAATCCGCTTCAGAAGGGGAATGTTGTCGAATTTGAGGGTGTGCACTATACACCGGATATGGTTCTTGGAGAAGCCAGAAAGGGAATCAAACTGACTTACACGACAGATACCAGACCGACCAGATCCATCATCCAGAATGCAGAGCACTCAGATCTGTTTGTCTGCGAAGGTATGTATGGCGAGGATGATAAAAAGTCTAAGGCACTGGAGCATAAACATATGATGTTCAAAGAAGCAGCAAAATTGGCAGCGGAAGCAGAAGTGTCAGAGTTATGGCTGACACATTACAGTCCGTCACTGGTACGTCCGGAAGAATTTATGGATGGCGTGCGTGAAATTTTCCCAAATGCTTACCCGGGAAAAGACGGAAAAAGTACAGTGCTGTCATTTGAAGAGGAATGACAGTCGACAGAAAAGTCTGGTAAATCAATGCCTTTGGGCTTGATATAATAGGAAGGATAGATACGAGATGGAAGAAAAGAAAGATGTACTGATTCTGGGAATTGAAAGTTCCTGTGATGAAACGGCAGCTTCTGTTGTGAAAAACGGAAGAACGGTTTTGTCCAATGTTATTTCCTCTCAGATTGAACTGCATAAACTTTATGGCGGCGTAGTGCCGGAAATTGCATCAAGAAAGCATATCGAAAAAATAAATCAGGTCATCACAGAAGCTCTTGAAGAAGCAAACGTCACACTGGATGATCTGGATGCGATCGCGGTCACCTATGGACCTGGACTAGTGGGGGCTTTGCTTGTCGGAGTAGCCGAGGCAAAGGCGATCAGCTATGCTAAAAATCTGCCTCTGGTAGGTGTGCACCATATAGAAGGGCATATTTCTGCAAATTATATTGAACATCCGGATCTGGAGCCGCCGTTTGCATGCCTGGTAGTATCCGGAGGACATACACACCTGGTTGTGGTAAAAGATTACGGAAAATACGAAATTCTCGGACGCACCAGAGACGATGCGGCCGGAGAAGCATTTGATAAAGTGGCCCGTGCGATCGGACTTGGCTATCCGGGCGGACCAAAGATTGATAAACTTGCAAAAGAAGGAAATCCGCTGGCGATTTCATTTCCAAAAGCAAAAGTTGCAGATGCACCATATGATTTCAGTTTCAGCGGTCTGAAGTCAGCAGTCCTGAACTATCTGAATGGATGCAAAATGAAGAACCAGCCGATCGTAGAAGCAGATGTGGCAGCTTCCTTTCAGAAAGCAGTTGTGGATGTTCTGGTAGAACATTCCATGTGGGCGATCGATGAATATGGATTTGATAAATTTGCCATTGCAGGGGGAGTTGCCTCCAATTCAGCACTTCGCATGGCAATGGAAGAAGCCTGCAGAAAGAAAGGTATCAAATTTTACCATCCGTCCCCGATTTTCTGTACAGATAATGCAGCGATGATCGGAGTGGCAGGATATTATGAATATCTGGCAGGAACAAGATCCGGACTGGATCTGAACGCAGTTCCGAATCTGAAACTGGGGGAACGCTAAATGAAAGAAAAGCACACGGCGATCGTTCTGGCAGCAGGGAGCGGCAAAAGAATGCACAGTCAGGTACAGAAGCAGTATATGGATCTGTTTGGAAAACCAGTTTTGTATTACGCACTCAGACAATTTGAAGAATGCGAATTTATAGATGAAGTGATACTGGTTACAAAAAAAGATGAGATTGCATATTGCAGAGAGCAGATTGTGGAAGTTTATCATTTGCAAAAGGTGAAAGATATTATTGAAGGCGGGGAAGAACGCTATCTTTCTGTATATAATGCACTGAAAGCTGCCGGAGCATGTGATTACATCTATATCCATGACGGAGCAAGACCATTTGTAGATCAGGAAATGCTGCAGCGGTTAAAAGAAGCGGTATGCACTTATAGTGCGTGTGTGGCAGCAGTTCCTTCGAAAGATACACTGAAACTGGCTGACGAAGCGTTATTTGCAAAAGAAACATTAAAGAGAAGTGAAGTTTGGAACATCCAGACTCCGCAGGTTTTTGCGTATCCTGATATTTTAGGTGCTTATGAAAAAATGATGCAGGAGGACCATACCAAAATGGGAATCACGGATGATGCAATGGTGCTGGAGAAAATGGAAGGTCAAAAAGTAAAACTGGTGGAAGGCTCTTATTATAATATCAAGATTACAACACCGGAGGATCTGGATATCGCTGAAATCTTTGTGAAAAAGTGTAATTTACAGGAAAATTGAAAAAAACAAAAAAATATCAAAAAAAGTGTTGACAAAACGAAAATTGGATGATATTATTAATTTCGCTGATTGCACTGGAGAGGTATCGAAGTGGTCATAACGAGGCGGTCTTGAAAACCGTTTGTCCGCA